>OGSE01000011.1_pt1 | contig 237723 bp, 215 predicted proteins | sample 1573791 | NCBI WGS metagenome assembly OGSE01 (sample SAMN03295813, study PRJEB24534) | human gut metagenome | isolation source: fecal sample 3 from infant 2 | host: Homo sapiens | place: USA: Pittsburgh, PA | collected 2014-07
CCTATCTCTTATCTGGAGATACAGCTACTGTCTGGTGTTTCAGGGGGCTACATCAGTATCATCGGAACACCGCTGTTATTTGCGCAACATGAAACGCATCCTAAAAAGAAGAATGTCTATGTCTGAGATGGATATCAAAAAAAGCACCGATCTTGATTTTCCCCGTTATACCTCCCCGGCAATACACGCTAAAGAAATTGATCTTTTCGGTTTATTAGCGGTCCTTTTGGCGGCCAAAAAACGCATTGTCACCATTACCCTTGCTTTTGCACTGGCGGGGCTGGCCATTTCATTTTTACTGCCGCAGAAGTGGACCAGCAAAGCGGTGATCACTCCGGCAGAACAGTCGCAGTGGAACCCGCTGCGCCAGATGATGGTGGCGTTACAGGTGCTTGATGTGGACGTGAAGATTACCCGTCCGGAAGTCTTTGACCTGTTCATTAAAAAGTTTCAGTCGCAGTCATTGCTTGAAGAGTATCTGAAATCCTCTTCTTACGTGATGTCGCAGCTTAAAGACACGGAGGTGGATCCGCTTGAGCTGCATCGGGCGATAGTCAACATCTCAGACAGAATGGTAGCGGTGAATAACGCTCAGGGAAAAGACGCGGATAAAATCCCCTATGTCTCCTGGACATTAAGCTTCACTGCGCCGACGGCAGGCGATGCGCAAAACGTTCTGGAGGGATATATCGATTATATCGCGGCTATCGTCGAAAAAGAGACGGTACAGAATATCCGCAACCAGATCGCCCTGAAAACGAACGTGGTTGCGCAGCAGCTGGAACTGGATCGCGTCCGTCTGACCAATGTTCATAATACCAACCTGCAGCGGCTGAATTATTCCCTGGAAGTCGCGAATGCCGCCGGCATCAAGAAGCCGGTTTACAGCAACGGGCAGGCGGTAAAAGACGATCCGGATTACTCCGTTGCGCTCGGCGCTGACGGTATCGCGCAAAAGCTGCAGATCGAAAAAAATCTGAAGGACGTGACCGAGCTGAATGCGGATTTCCAGAACCGGGAATACCACCTCGCACAGCTGAAAAAGCTCTCCTTTGCTGATGTTAAACTTGAGCCATTCCGGTACCAGCTCTCTCCTTCCATGCCGGTGAAAAAGGATGGTCCGGGCAAGGCCCTGATTGTCGTTCTGGCGGCGCTCCTGGGCGGCCTGTTTGCCTGCGGTAGCGTTTTACTGCGCGAGGCGATGCTCACCCGTAATCCACTCCCCGAGCCGGTGACGGAATAAACGCTGCAGTTTAAGAAGGTGCTGAACAGAGCGCCTTTTTTTATTGGCATCGGTTGTGTTAAAAGAAGAAACCAACGAAAAGGGGGGATGATGAAAACGATCGGCCTCTTAGGTGGAATGAGCTGGGAATCGACAATCCCTTATTATCGTCTGATTAACGAAGGGGTAAAGCAGCGTCTGGGTGGTCTGCACTCCGCAAGCCTGCTGCTGCACAGCGTTGATTTCCATGAAATTGAAGCCTGCCAGTCGAGCGGGGAGTGGGATAAAGCCGGGGAGATCCTGGCCCAGGCGGCGCTGGGGCTGGAGCGCGCCGGCGCCGAGGGTATCGTGCTTTGTACCAATACCATGCACAAAGTGGCGTCGCATATTGAGGAGCGCTGTTCGCTGCCGTTTCTGCATATCGCGGACGCAACCGGGCGTACGATTGCAGCATCCGGGATGCGCCGCGTAGCGCTTTTGGGGACACGCTACACCATGGAACAGGATTTTTATCGTGGACGTTTGCACAGCGAATTTGGGATCGAGAGCCTGATCCCGAATGAAGAAGATCGGGCGCGCATCAATCAGATTATCTTTGACGAGCTCTGCCTCGGTACCTTCACCGAATCTTCCCGCGCGTATTACGTCAGCGTCATCGATAAACTCGCGCAGCAGGGGGCTGAAGGCGCGATCTTCGGCTGCACCGAGATTGGCCTGCTGGTGCCAGCCGAGCGAAGCCCCGTCCCGGTATTCGATACCACCGCCATCCATGCCGCGGATGCCGTGGCGTTTATGCTGTCATAACGGGTTTTGCAGGTCAGGTAAGCGAAGCGCCACCTGGCGCGCGTGCTCCGTTAAGTGTTCGGTGAACGCGTCCACCAGCGCGGAAGCCGGACGGTGCAGCGGGCGGATCAGGCTCACGGTGAACGGGACGGAGACGCTAAAGCGGCGGATGACAATCCCGCTTCCGGCATAGTCCAGCGCCGTGAGCGGATTCACCACCGCGACGCCGACCCCTGCACGCACCATCGCGCAAATCGAAGCCGCGCTGTGCGTTTCCACCACCATTCGCCGTTTGACCTGATGCTCGGCAAACAGCGCATCCAGCAGCTGTCTGTAGCTGTCTGTCTGCGACAGGCTAATGTAGTTTTCCCCGTGGAAATCCTCCGGTGTGAGCACCGCCTTACCGGCAAGCCGATGCCCTGCGGGCAAAACGCACACTTCATCTAACGAGATCAGCTCCGTGCGCGCCGTTCCCGCCGGCGTGGAGAGGGTTTCAGTTAAGCCTAAATCATGACGCTGGGCCGAAAGCCACTCTTCAAGCAGGGGGGATTCCTGAGGCACGATGGTGAGGCTGACCTCCGGGTATCGGGCCAGAAAAGGCTGCAGCAGCATCGGCAAAAAGGATTGCGAAAAGACGGGCAGGCAGACGATCGACAGCTCGCCCTGGCGAAACTCGCGCAGGCTTTCCGCAGCACTCACTATTCTGTCCAGTCCGTACCAGGAGCGCTGGACTTCCTCGAACAGGCGCAACCCCTGCACCGTAGGGTGAAGCCTGCCCCGGGTGCGCTCGAACAGCTTCAGCCCCAGCACTTTCTCGAAGCGGGCCAGCTCGCGGCTCACCGTCGGCTGCGAGGTATGCAGCATCTGTGCGGCTTCGGTGAGATTGCCGGTAGTCATCACGGCGTGAAAAATCTCGATGTGGCGTAAATTGACGGCGGGCATAGGGCACCTGAAAGCAGATTACTGTCCATATCATTTTTGCATAGACTCGCGATAAAACGATATTTTTTATTCTCTTCGCGCTGTGGCGTAATCATCAAAACGCATTTACCTGGAGAAGACCATGCCACGCCCGCTGAACCAGACCGATACCGATTTGAACGCCGACAACCTGCTGCGCCTGCCTGCCGAGTTTGGCTGTCCGGTGTGGGTCTACGACGCGCAGATCGTTCGCGAGAAGATCGCCGCCCTGCATCAGTTTGACGTGGTGCGTTTTGCCCAGAAGGCCTGCTCCAATATTCATATTCTGCGCCTGATGCGTGAGCAGGGCGTGAAGGTTGACTCCGTTTCACTCGGCGAAATCGAGCGCGCGCTGGCGGCCGGATACGATCCAAAAGCCGACAGCGACGCGATCGTCTTTACTGCCGATGTGATCGACGATGCGACGCTTGCGCGCGTCCACGAACTGCAGATCCCGGTGAATGCCGGTTCTGTAGATATGCTGGATCAGCTGGGTCAGGTTTCTCCCGGCCATCGCGTCTGGCTGCGCGTGAACCCGGGCTTTGGTCATGGTCACAGCCAAAAAACCAATACCGGCGGTGAAAACAGCAAGCACGGGATCTGGTATGCCGATATGCCTGCCGCGCTGGAGGTATTACAGCGCTACGGCCTGAAGCTGGTGGGTATTCATATGCACATTGGCTCTGGCGTCGATTACGGCCACCTGGAGCAGGTGTGCGGTGCGATGGTGCGCCAGGTTGTCGACTTCGGCCAGGATCTGGAGGCGATCTCAGCCGGTGGCGGTCTCTCCATTCCTTATCGCGAAGGCGAAGAGGCGATCGATACCGATCACTACTACGGTCTGTGGAGCGCCGCGCGTGACCAAATCGCCGCGCATCTGGGCCACTCGGTGAAGCTGGAAATTGAGCCGGGTCGTTTCCTGGTGGCGGAAGCCGGCGTGCTGGTTTCGCAGGTGCGCAGCGTAAAAGAGATGGGGTCTCGCCACTTCGTATTGATTGATGCAGGCTTTAACGATCTGATGCGTCCGTCCATGTACGGCAGCTATCACCACATTACCGCCCTGGCCGCCGACGGCCGTGATTTAACGCAGGCGCCGCGCGTTGAGACGGTCGTTGCGGGCCCGCTGTGCGAATCGGGTGACGTGTTTACCCAGCAGGAAGGCGGCAAAGTGGAGACCCGCGCGCTGCCAGAGGTCAAACCGGGTGATTATCTTGTGCTGCATGATACCGGTGCCTACGGGGCGTCGATGTCATCTAACTACAACAGTCGCCCGCTGCTGCCGGAAGTGCTGTTTGATAACGGCAAGGCACGGCTGATCCGTCGTCGTCAGACCATTCAGGAACTGCTGGCTTTAGAACTCATCTGATGAAAGTATGGCCCCGTTGTAACCGAATCGCGTAACACCAGCGTGCCGGTAAACGGCGGGATGGCATCGACCGGCTGGTTTTTTGCCAGCCGGATCGCCTGATCGATGGCCGTGACAATCATGTTGTCGATGGGCAGATAAACCGATGAGAGCGCAGGCTCCAGCCATTTCGCGCTTGGGGCATCGTCAAAGCCGAACAGTGAAATATCCTGCGGAATTTTAAGCCCTGCCTGGTGTAACGCTTTGGACGCCCCCAGGGCCATATCGTCGTTACAGGCAAACAGGGCGCTAAACGGCACACCGTCGACAATCAATTCCTTGCACAGCTCGTATCCCCGCGTCATTCCCGCATCGCCGTACTTTATCCGACGCTCGTCCAGGCGAATGCCGTGCTTTTCCAGCGCCTTACGGTAGCCCATCAGCCGCGCTTTCCCGGTTGGGGTGTGGATCGGAACGGTGATACAGGCGATCTCCCGATGGCCCTGGGCGATCAGGTAATCCACGGCCTTAAACGCGGCATCCTGCTGTTCGAAAAACACGCAGCGATCTGGCGCCTGGCTCACTTCGCGGTTAATGACCACCAGCGGCGTTTTCACGGTGTTCATCAGTTTGACGATCGCTTTTTCGCTCATGTAGCGCGTGTAAAGCACGATGGCATCGCACTGGCGATCGGCCAGCATCTGCACCGCCTGTTCTTCCTGTTCCGGCGCGTCGTGACCGTCGGTGACGATCAGCTGTTTCCCGTGAGTTTCCGTCTGCCGCGACGCCTGCTGGAGAAGACGACCAAAGTAAAAGCCGTCGAAGGTCGAGACGACCAGGCCAATGCTGTTGCTGGTCTGGTTAGCCAGCGAACGCGCGAGAAAGTTCGGGCGATAGCCCAGCTCTTCCATCGCAGCAAAGACCTGCTGACGCGTACTCTCTTTAACCTGACCTGTGCCGTTCAGCACGCGCGAGACGGTAGCCTTCGACACGCCCGCACGCAGTGAGACATCCAGCATTGTTGCCATTCTACATTCCTGCTTCCACGTAATGATTTGCAGTTTAACACAGACCTCACGGCGTATAAGCGATGCGGGAAGCGCAAAACTTCTGCCACGATCACGCTTTTTGGTCACGATCCGTCATGCATGCCTGAAGTAAAACTAAATAGTCTGACTCTGGTAAAGTAATCGCCGAACCGAGCTGGGGCGACAGGCCAGCAAATAGATGAGAAAACGCAGGTGAAACGTGAAAAAGATAGCTATCCTCCCGCTTTACCAGGCACCGCACTATGCGGAGCAGGTCACCGACTGGCTCTGGCAGGCCTTTGGCGAAGGGCTTTCCCGGGAATTTTTCCACAGCATTATTGAGCATAGCCAGACGCCGGGAGCATTACCGCTGACCTTTATCGCCGTTGAAGACGAAAAGCTTGTTGGTACGGTAGGGCTCTGGCGCTGCGATTTGATCACGCGTCAGGATCTCTTTCCGTGGCTGGCGGCGCTCTACGTTGACGACGCGTCGCGAGGCAAGGGGCTGGCAGGAAAGCTACAGCAGCACGTTATTACCTGGGCCGCGCAGGCGGGATATGAAGAACTGCACCTCTGGTCTGCCTGCCGCGACTTCTACGAACGTTACGGCTGGCAGTATATCGGTGATGGGCTGGAATACCCCAACACGCGGGTTCACCTCTATCGTTATTCGCTCTGCGCTTCCGCAGGTGAAGCAACGGAGTGACGGCGAACCAGCGTCGGGCTAAACAGATGCGTAATATCCGGCGGCTGGCGCTGTTCAGCCAGCGCTAGCGCCAGCTCGGCGGCCTGCGTCGCCATGGTGATAATCGGGTAGCGTACGGTGGTCAGCCGCGGGCGCACGTAGCGAGAGACCAGCACGTCGTCGAAGCCAATCAGCGAAATTTCTGCCGGAACCTCAATCCCGTTGTCATTCAGCACCCCCATTGCCCCCGCGGCCATGGAGTCGTTATAGCTGGCAACCGCCGTGAAATTTCGTCCGCGACCCAGCAGCTCGGTCATGGCCTGTTCACCGCCGCTCTCATCCGGCTCACCGTAGGCCACCAGACGATCGTTACACGGCAGGCCGTTTTCGCGCAGGGCGTCGTAGTAGCCCTGCAGGCGGTCTTCCGCATCAGAAATCGGATGATTGGAACAGAGATAGCCAATCCGGGTATGGCCCTGTTGAATCAGATGACGGGTCGCAAGCCAGGCTCCGTAGCGGTCGTCGAGGGCCACACAGCGTTTTTCAAACCCGGGAATAATGCGGTTGATGATCACCATTCCAGGCATCTGCTTCATCAGGTGAATCAGCTCGGCATCCGGGATCATTTTGGCATGAACCACCAGCGCGGCGCAGCGGTGGCGGATCAGCTGCTCGATGGCCTGGCGTTCTTTTTGCTCATTATGATAGCCATTGCCGATCAGCAAAAAATTGCCTGTCTGGTAAGAGACCTGTTCAACCGCTTTCACCATGGCGCCGAAAAAGGGGTCGGAAACATCACCCACTACCAGCCCAATGGTTTCGGTGGACTGCTGGGCGAGCGCGCGGGCATTGGCATTGGGATGATAATTCAGGGATTCCATGGCGGTTTGTACCGCCTGGCGCGATGCGTCACTGGCTTTTGGGGAGTCGTTAATCACTCGAGAGACGGTTGCCACCGACACACCTGCCAGACGGGCCACATCCTTTATTGTCGCCATTCATTACCTTCTTATTGGGGGTAAGCGTTTACACACCAAATAGTGTTGCGGAAAAGCGCCGCGCATTCAAGGGGAGCGGATTTTCGCTCTCCACAAACGTGACGCAGGACAACACTGGTAGTGTAATCGTTACACGCGCAGTCATGTCTGAAGAATGTCAATCTGAACCTTTGGTTACACTTTGCGTCAGGCTGTTGCGATTGTCCGATGGCAAGGATGTTAGAGAGGTTGATACAGTCGAAATCCCAGAGGTATTGATAGGTGGAGTCAACTCCGGTTGATTAACACGCTTACACCAGCCTGCGTTTTTACGCAGGTTTTTTTTTGCCTGAAAGTTCAACCTGTAACAGCAATAGAAAATATTCACACCTGGTTGCACTTCGGCTCATTCCCTTGCGTTTTCCTGCTGGCGAAGCGCAGGTCGAACGACCACAATCAAGATCCCAGAGGTATTGATTGGTGAGAATTCTTAGTACGGTTTCGTACTCATCTCTTGCACCAACCTGCGCGGATGCGCAGGTTTTTTTTCGCCTCCACTTTTGCTGTCGCTCCCGTATCACTTCTCGTGTAATCTGCCACCATTTACTATCAACCCTCCACACTGGCTGGCAAAGGGAGTTGAGATGCTATTTGGGTTCTTCCGTACACTCTTCCGTATTCTTTTTCGCATCCGCGTTACTGGCGATACCCAGGCGCTTCGCGGCGAACGCGTTCTTATCACGCCAAATCATGTTTCCTTTATAGACGGCATTCTGCTGGCGCTATTTTTACCCGTGCGCCCGGTGTTTGCGGTCTATACCTCTATCAGCCAGCAGTGGTACATGCGCTGGCTCACGCCGCTGATTGATTTTGTGCCGCTCGACCCGACAAAGCCGATGATGATTAAGCATCTGGTGCGTCTGGTTGAGCAGGGGCGTCCGGTGGTTATTTTCCCGGAAGGGCGTATCTCCGTGACCGGTTCGCTGATGAAAATCTACGATGGCGCGGGGTTTGTTGCAGCGAAATCAAAAGCGACCGTGGTGCCGCTGCGTATTGAAGGCGCAGAGTTGACCCATTTCAGCCGACTGAAGGGGCTGGTGAAGCAGCGTCTGTTCCCAAAAATCACGCTGCATATTCTGCCGCCCACGTCGTTACCGATGCCGGACGCCCCGCGTGCCCGCGATCGCCGTAAAATCGCCGGGGAAATGCTGCATCAGATTATGATGGAAGCGCGCATGGCCGTGCGTCCGCGCGAAACGCTGTACGAATCTCTGCTTTCCGCGCAGCACCGCTATGGCGCGAAGAAAAACTGCATCGAAGACATCAACTTTACCCCGGATACCTATCGCAAGCTGCTGACTAAGACCCTCTTTGTGGGCCGCATTCTTGAGAAATACAGCATGAAGGGCGAAAAGATTGGCCTGATGCTGCCTAACGCAGGCATCAGCGCGGCGGTGATTTTTGGTGCGGTTTCCCGGGGGCGCATCCCGGCAATGATGAACTACACGGCGGGCGTGAAAGGGCTGACCAGCGCCATCACCGCTGCCCAGATTAATACCGTCTTTACCTCTCGTCAGTTCCTGGACAAAGGCAAGCTCTGGCATCTTCCCGAGCAGCTCACCCAGGTGCGCTGGGTCTTCCTGGAGGATCTGAAAGCGGACGTGACCACCGGCGACAAGCTGTGGATTTTTGCTCACCTGCTGATGCCGCGTCTGGCGCAGGTCAAACAGCAGCCGGAAGATGACGCGATCATTCTCTTCACGTCGGGATCGGAGGGCAACCCGAAAGGCGTCGTCCACAGCCACAAGAGCATTCTGGCGAACGTTGAACAGATCAAAAGCATTGCCGACTTTACCGCGAATGACCGTTTTATGTCGGCGCTGCCGCTGTTCCACTCCTTTGGCCTGACGGTGGGGCTGTTTACGCCGCTGCTGACCGGCGCAGAAGTGTTCCTTTATCCAAGCCCGCTGCATTATCGCATTGTGCCGGAGCTGGTGTATGACCGTAACTGCACCGTTCTGTTCGGCACCTCAACCTTCCTCGGCAACTACGCGCGCTTCGCCAATCCGTATGACTTCTATCGCGTGCGGTATGTGGTGGCCGGTGCGGAAAAACTGCAGGAGAGCACGCGTCAGATCTGGCAGGACAAGTTTGGCCTGCGCATTCTCGAAGGCTATGGCGTTACCGAGTGTGCTCCCGTGGTCTCGATTAACGTACCGATGGCGGCGAAGCCGGGTACTGTTGGCCGAATTCTGCCGGGGATGGATGCGCGTCTGCTGGCCGTGCCGGGCATTGAGGACGGTGGCCGTCTGCAGCTGAAAGGGCCAAACGTGATGAACGGTTATCTGCGCGTGGAAAACCCAGGCGTGCTTGAGGTGCCGACGGCTGAAAACGTCAACGGCGAGGTTGAAACCGGCTGGTACGACACCGGTGATATTGTCCGTTTTGATGAACAAGGCTTTGTACAGATTCAGGGACGCGCGAAGCGCTTCGCCAAAATCGCCGGTGAAATGGTCTCTCTGGAAATGGTTGAGCAGCTGGCGACGGCCGTCTCCGCGGATAAGATGCATGCGACGGTGGTGAAGAGTGATGCCAGCAAAGGCGAGGCGCTGGTGCTGTTTACGACTGACGCTGAGCTTAAGCGCGACAGGTTACTGAGCTATGCGCGTGAACACGGTATTCCTGAACTGGCGGTGCCGCGCGATATTCGCTTCCTGAAGCAGCTCCCGGTGCTGGGTAGCGGGAAGCCCGATTTCGTGACCCTGAAAGGCATGGTTGAAGAGGCGGAACAGCAAAATGCGTGAGTCAGTACACACTAACACATCGCTCAGATCGAAAGGCATGATGGCCGTTATCGCTGCGCAGTTTCTCTCTGCGTTTGGTGATAACGCGCTGCTGTTTGCCACGCTGGCGCTGCTGAAGGCCGAGTTTTACCCCGACTGGAGCCAGCCGATCCTGCAGATGGTGTTTGTGGGCGCTTACATTATCTTTGCTCCGTTCGTCGGGCAGGTGGCGGACAGTTTCCCGAAAGGCCGGGTGATGATGTTTGCCAACGGTCTCAAGCTGCTGGGTGCCGCCAGCATTTGCTTTGGCTTCAATCCGTTTATTGGTTACACGCTGGTGGGCATTGGCGCTGCCGCTTACTCCCCGGCTAAGTACGGCATTCTCGGAGAACTGACCACGGGCGATAAGCTGGTGAAAGCCAACGGCCTGATGGAGTCGTCAACCATCGCCGCAATCCTGCTTGGATCCGTCGCGGGCGGCGTACTGGCCGACTGGCATGTCCTGGCGGCACTGGGCATCTGCGCGGTGGTGTATGGCGGGGCAGTTGTGGCGAACCTGTTTATTCCTAAGCTACCTGTGGCTCGCCCGGGGCAATCCTGGCGCTTTAAACCGATGACAGGCAGTTTCTTTACCGCCTGTCGCGTGCTGTGGCGTAACGGAGAAACGCGTTTCTCCCTGATGGGAACCAGTATGTTTTGGGGGGCGGGCGTCACGCTGCGCTTCCTGCTGGTGCTGTGGGTGCCGGTGGCGCTGGGAATTACCGACAACGCGACGCCGACCTATCTTAACGCGATGGTGGCCATCGGCATTGTGGTGGGAGCTGGCGCGGCGGCGAAGCTGGTGACGCTAGAGACCGTAGCACGCTGCATGCCCGCAGGGATCCTGATTGGCGTCGTGGTGCTGATTTTCTCGCTGCAACATGCATTATTGCCTGCGTATGTCCTCCTCATCCTGATTGGTATTCTGGGCGGTTTCTTCGTGGTGCCGCTGAACGCGTTGCTGCAGGAACGTGGCAAGCAGACCATCGGGGCGGGGAATGCCATCGCGGTACAAAACCTGGGTGAAAACCTGGCGATGCTGCTAATGCTGGGGCTCTACTCGCTGGCGGTAAAAGTCGGTGTGCCGGTGGTGGGGATTGGCGTCGGGTTTGGCGGGCTGTTTGCGCTGGCGATTGCGGGATTGTGGATCTGGCAACGTCGGCGCTGATAAGTGCGGCCTGATGTCCTCACTCTGGCCCTCTCCTACAGGGAGAGGGAGCAAACCCTAAAAACGGCAACGTGCGTTGCCGTTTTGCTTTTATTACGGCGCAGGATACGTATAAACCTGATGCACCGCTTCAATCTCCGCTAACACCTCTTCACTCAGGTTCAGATGGAAACTCTCAATATTGGTTTTCAGCTGTTCCATCGTGGTCGCGCCCAGCAGGGTGCTGGCAACAAACGGCTGACGGCGTACGAAGGCCAGCGCCATCTGGGCAGGGTCAAGACCGTGACGCTTTGCGATATCCACATAGGCGGCAACGGCTTTCTGCGTCTGCTCGCCGCTGTAGCGGGTAAAGCGGCTAAAGAGGGTATTTCGCGCCCCGGCCGGTTTCGCGCCGTTCAGGTATTTCCCCGTCAGCGTGCCAAAGCCGAGACAGGAATAGGCGAGCAGTTCCACTTCTTCATATTGCGTCACTTCGGCCAGACCAACCTCATAGCTACGGTTAAGCAGGCTGTACGGATTCTGGATGGTGACGATACGCGGCAGATCGTGTTTATCCGCCAGGTGCAGATAGCGCATTACGCCAAAGGCCGTTTCGTTAGAGACGCCAATGTAGCGGATTTTTCCCGCGCGCTGGCACTCGGTCAGCGCTTCCAGCGTTTCCAGCAGCGTTACGGCGGGGGCGCTCTCATTCCAGCTATAGCCGAGCTTACCAAAGCAGTTGGTTGGACGCTGCGGCCAGTGCACCTGATACAGGTCGAGGTAGTCGGTTTGCAGGCGCTTCAGGCTGGCGTCCAGTGCGGCGCGGATATTCTTACGATCGAGGATCTGATTCGGGCGGATCCCGGTATCGTTGTTGCGCGCGGGACCACTGACTTTTGAGGCAATCACCAGCTTTTCACGGTTGCCGCGTTTTGCCAGCCAGTTACCGACGTAGGTTTCGGTAAGTCCCTGCGTTTCCGGACGTGGCGGAACAGGGTACATCTCCGCGACATCAATCAGGTTAATCCCCTGGCTGACGGCGTAATCGAGTTGTGCATGGGCATCGGCTTCGCTGTTTTGTTCACCAAATGTCATCGTGCCCAACCCCAGTTGGCTTATTTCCAGAGCGCTGTGGGGGATACGGTGATAATGCATAGCCGGCTTCCTCAGTAGACTTATAGACCGCGTCAGGGCGTGCCCGACAAAGGAATATAAACATGGCAGAGGGGAAGCAAAAGGGGAAGAAAAAAATCAAAAAGGCCAGCAAGCGACTGACCTCTCTCTGTTTATCGCTCGATAATTTGCGATACTTCGTCGCGATTGATCTGCATTTTATTGCCTTCCTGGTCGCGGTAGCTGACCAGACCGGTATCATCGTCGACTTCGGGTTTGCCGTCGGTCAGGATCATTCGACCGTCTTTTGTCGCCATAACGTAATCGCTGCTACAGCCCGATACGGCAAACGCTAAACCGACTGCTGAAACTAACACTGCCCATTTTTTCATCGTTATCGTCCTCATCTGGCGCGTATCAAATCATAGTTTAGTTTTAACCTGATATTGCAACAGGAGGAAGCGGTAAAATCTTAAAAAGCAGTCGATTATGTTTGGGAGCTCGCAAAATAAGTAAAAAACTATGTTTTTAGGAGGAAATGACGTGCCAGGAGTGCGCCGGTGAAATTCTTTTTGAGATAAAAACCGCGCGGCAGCGTCAGTATCGGCTCGCCCTGCGCGCCAATTGCCTCGGTAAGCGCTTTACTGTTGGCCGCTTTCGGGCGCAGCTGTAATACTTCTCCGTGCCGGGCGGTGATGCGCTCTACCTGCCCAAGCACGATCATGTCCATCAGCTCTTCCCAGTCCAGACGCAGCTGTTGCTCCTCATCGTCGTTCGGGCTCCAGAGCAGCGGCGCGCCAACGCGACGCTCAGCCAGCGGGATCTGACGCTCACCTTCAACCGGCACCCACAACACGCGCTTCAGCTTGTGGCGAACGTGGCTGGTTTCCCACGTCACGCCGGTGTTGCCGGTTAATGGCGCAACGCAGACGAAGGTGGTCTCAAGGGGCTTGCCCTGGCTGTCTATGGGGATGGTTTTTAACTCCACGCCAAGCGCTGCAAAATCCTGCTCGGGTTTGCTCCCTGCGCTGGCGCCCAGCCACAGCTCGAGCAGCATGCCGATCCAGCCTTTATCCCGTTTTAGATCCTTCGGGATCTGAAGCCCTGCCATTGCCGCCAGCTCGCCAAGCGAAAAGCCTGCCAGACGCTGTGCCTGCTGTAGCAACTGGCCCTCGCTGGACGGCGGTGAGAGCAAGGGTGTAAGCAGATGCATGAAGGTAACCTTTTGATTAAAAAATAAACGAAGAAATTGTCCCCTGTGGATAGAGTTTAACTATTTCTGTACCAATATTCCATGTATATGATTTATAGGTTTTTTTATTGCTTTTAAATCGTTTCACCAGACTCAGAAAACCGGTTGTTCAAATCTGGTCACTGACAATGAACAGGATCTTACACCATGTTATCCACAGAAAAATGGGATAACTGGGCATAACCCTGACTACTGTTTCAATTTACAGCCTTGACGTGCGATGAAAATCGAATTTTCAAACAAATTGTGACTAACTTATTGGCACAATCTGTGGATAAAACCGACGCTGTTCGATCTTTCATCAGTACGACGATCCCTGATGTGACGATCGTCACGCTATTCTGTTTTTTGTTCATAAAAACACATTTAACTTTATGAAAAATATTGAATTATTTGAATGACTCGAAAGCGTTGGCAAAACAGGGTTTGAGGTTGTTCATCGGTAATCAGACACTTCTTCACAACTATATCCACAGAAAAGGTGAATAAAATTCCCTTCACTGCCTCTCATCTGTTTATAACTCAGTACTTATTTGTGAGTTATTCAAATGTCATTAGGTTGCAGCCCTGTAAGAGAGTGGTTTACCGCCTCCCTGTAGTGTGAAACAATCATTCATATATAAGGTTTAATTTGGGGTAGTCCGGTGATTGATGACGATGGCTACCGCCCGAACGTAGGAATAGTAATTTGTAATCGTCAGGGCCAGGTAATGTGGGCCCGGCGATATGGTCAGCACTCCTGGCAGTTCCCGCAAGGCGGGATCAATCCGGGAGAGTCCCCAGAACAAGCGATGTACCGGGAGCTTTTTGAAGAGGTCGGTTTGAGCCGAAAAGATGTTCGCATCCTGGCTTCGACCCGCAACTGGTTGCGTTACAAGTTACCGAAACGTTTGGTGCGTTGGGACACAAAGCCGGTTTGTATCGGCCAGAAACAGAAGTGGTTTCTGTTGCAGTTGGTGGGCAACGATTCAGACATCAATATGCAAACCAGCAGTACGCCGGAGTTCGATGGCTGGCGCTGGGTGAGCTATTGGTATCCTGTTCGTCAGGTCGTGTCATTTAAACGCGATGTTTACCGTAGGGTGATGAAAGAGTTTGCAAGTGTGGTAATGCAGCTGCAGGAGATCCCGCCTAAGCCGCAGAGCGCACCTGCCTGGCGACGTAAAAGAGGTTAAGCTACGCAAATCATGCTCACCCGCTTGCGAGAAATAGTCGAGAAGGTGGCCAGTGCTCCGCGTCTGAACGAGGCGCTGAATATTCTGGTTACTGACATCTGTCTTGCGATGGAGACCGAGGTCTGTTCGGTATATCTGGCCGACCACGATCGGCGCTGCTATTACCTGATGGCGACCCGTGGTTTGAAAAAACCACGTGGACGCACCGTCACGCTTGCCTTTGATGAAGGTATCGTGGGTCTGGTTGGGCGGCTGGCTGAACCCATCAACCTTGCTGATGCGCAAAAACACCCCAGCTTTAAATACATCCCTTCCGTAAAAGAAGAGCGCTTCCGCGCTTTCCTTGGCGTGCCGATTATCCAGCGTCGCCAGCTGCTCGGCGTGCTGGTAGTCCAGCAGCGCGAGCTACGTCAGTACGATGAAAGCGAAGAGTCTTTCCTCGTCACGCTGGCCACGCAGATGGCGGCGATCCTCTCCCAGTCCCAGCTTGCCGCGCTCTTTGGTCAGTATCGCCATACGCGCATTCGTGCCCTTCCGGCATCGCCAGGCGTAGCGATTGCGGAAGGCTGGATGGACGCCACGCTGCCGCTGATGGAGCAGGTTTACGAAGCCTCTACGCTTGATGAAGCGCTTGAGCGCGAGCGTCTTACCGCTGCGCTGGAAGAGGCGGCGAATGAATTTCGTCGTTACAGCAAGCGTTTTGCCGCAGGCGCACAGAAAGAGACGGCGGCCATCTTCGACCTCTATTCGCATCTGCTCTCCGACGCGCGTCTGCGTCGTGAGCTTTTTGCGGAAGTGGATAAAGGCTCGGTCGCAGAGTGGGCGGTTAAGAAGGTCATCGAAAAATTTGCCGACCAATTTGCGGCACTGACCGACGGTTACCTGAAAGAGCGGGCTGGCGATCTCCGCGCCCTGGGACAGCGTCTGCTGTTCCATCTCGATGACACCATTCAGGGGCCGAATGCCTGGCCAAAACGGTTTGTTCTGGTCGCCGATGAACTCTCGGCAACGACGCTGGCTGAACTGCCCCAGGACAGGCTGGCCGGTGTGGTGGTGCGCGATGGTGCCGCCAACTCGCATGCCGCCATTATGGTGCGCGCGCTGGGTATCCCAACCGTAATGGGGGCCGACATCCAGCCGTCGGTACTGCACCGCCGTACGCTGGTGGTTGACGGCTATCGCGGTGAGCTGCTGGTCGATCCTGAGCCGGTTCTGCTCCAGGAATACCAGCGACTTATCAGCGAAGAGAATGAATTAAGCAAGCTGGCGGAGGATGACGTTAACCTGCCCGCACAGCTTAAGAGCGGAGAGCGGATCAAAGTCATGCTCAACGCCGGTTTAAGCCCTGAGCATGAAGAAAAGCTTGGCAGCCGCATCGACGGTATTGGCCTGTACCGTACTGAAATCCCGTTCATGCTGCAGAGCGGTTTCCCCTCCGAAGAGGAGCAGGTGGCGCAGTATCAGGGGATGCTGCAGATGTTTAACGACAAACCTGTCACCCTGCGAACCCTCGATGTCGGCGCGGATAAACAGCTGCCCTATATGCCGATCAGCGAAGAAAACCCGTGCCTGGGCTGGCGTGGGATCCGCATTACGCTCGATCAGCCGGAGATCTTCCTGATCCAGGTGCGTGCAATGCTGCGCGCCAACGCGGCGACGGGCAATCTCAGCATCTTACTCCCGATGGTCACCAGCATTGATGAGATCGACGAGTCCCGGCGACTGATCGAACGTGCAGGCCGTGAAGTGGAAGAGATGATCGGCTATGCGATCCCGAAACCGCGGATCGGGGTGATGCTTGAAGTGCCGTCTATGGTCTTTATGCTGCCGCAGCTGGCAAACCGTGTTGATTTTATCTCTGTCGGCACGAACGACCTGACGCAATATATTCTGGCCGTCGACCGTAACAACACCCGTGTCGCCAGTATCTACGACAGCCTGCATCCGGCGATCATTCGCGCGTTAGCGATGATTGCCCGTGAAGCGGAACAGTACGGCATTGATTTACGCCTGTGCGGTGAAATGGCCGGGGATTCAATGTGCGTTGCGATCCTGATTGGTCTGGGATACCGCCATCTGTCGATGAACGGTCGCGCTGTCGCCCGCGTGAAGTACCTGCTGCGGCATATCGACATCAACGATGCCCGCGAGCTGGCTGAACGCAGCCTTGACGCGCAGCTGGCAGCAGAGGTTCGTCATCAGGTCGCAGCGTTTATGGAACGACGCGGTATGGGCGGCCTGATCCGCGGCGGCCGCTAATCATCTTTCTGCCTCTCCCTCCGGGAGAGGGCTCCAGCGCGCATAAAACCCTATACACATCTTTTACATCTCTGGCGCATCCTCCGCGCCCGCCTTGTGCTATGATTCGCAACTTTGGAGCCTCTGCTTACGGCAGAATCGCATTTCTACCGCTGTCCACTTTCAGCGGAATAACAACATCTTGTGGTGACAGATGAACAGTGGTTATCTGCATTTTCCGGAATTTGATCCGGTCATTTTCTCAGTAGGACCTGTTTCGCTTCACTGGTACGGTCTGATGTACCTGGTGGGCTTCATTTTTGCCATGTGGCTCGCTGGCCGTCGCGCCAGTCGTCCGGGCAGCGGCTGGACGAAAAACGAAGTTGAAAACCTGCTCTATGCGGGCTTCCTCGGCGTGTTCCTCGGTGGCCGTATTGGGTATGTGCTGTTCTATAACTTCCCGGTATTCCTGAATGACCCTCTCTATCTGTTCCGCGTCTGGGATGGCGGCATGTCCTTCCACGGCGGCCTGATTGGGGTGATCCTGGTGATGGTGATTTTTGCCAAACGCACCAAACGCAACTTCTTCCAGGTTTCAGATTTTATCGCACCGCTGATCCCGTTTGGTCTCGGCGCTGGCCGTCTGGGTAACTTTATCAACGGTGAGCTGTGGGGCCGCGTCGACCCGAGCGTGCCGTACACGATGCTCTTCCCGGGCTCCCGCGCAGAGGATATCGCGCTGCTGCCATCACACCCGGAGTGGCAGTCCATTTTTGATACCTACGGCGTTCTGCCGCGCCATATGTCTCAGCTGTACGAGCTGGCGCTGGAAGGCGTGGTGCTGTTTATCATCCTCAACCTGTTTATCCGCAAACCGCGTCCGATGGGCGCTGTCTCCGGCCTGTTCCTGATTGGCTACGGCGCATTCCGTATTATCGTCGAGTTCTTCCGTCAGCCTGACGCACAGTTTACCGGCGAATGGGTACAGTACATCAGCATGGGGCAGATCCTCTCCATTCCGATGATTGTCGCGGGTGCCATTATGATGATTTGGGCGTATCGTCGTCGTCCACAGCAACAAATTTCCTGAGGAACCATGAAACAGTATCTTGAATTGATGAAAAAAGTGCTCGACGAGGGCACGCCGAAAAACGACCGCACCGGCACCGGTACGCTCTCCATTTTTGGCCACCAGATGCGCTTCAATCTGCAAGAAGGCTTCCCACTGGTGACGACAAAGCGCTGCCACCTGCGCTCGATCATTCATGAACTGCTCTGGTTCCTGCAAGGCGATACCAACGTTGCGTATCTGCACGAAAATAACGTCTCAATCTGGGACGAGTGGGCAGATGAAAATGGCAACCTGGGCCCGGTTTACGGCAAGCAGTGGCGCGCCTGGCCGACGCCTGATGGTCGCCATATTGACCAGATCACCACCGTGATGAACCAGCTGAAAAACGATCCGGACTCGCGCCGAATCATCGTTTCCGCCTGGAACGTCGGCGAGCTGGATAAAATGGCGCTTGCACCGTGCCATGCGTTCTTCCAGTTCTATGTGGCGGATGGAAAGCTTTCTTGTCAGCTCTACCAGCGCTCCTGTGACGTGTTCCTCGGCCTGCCGTTTAACATTGCCAGCTATGCGTTGTTGGTCCACATGATGGCGCAGCAGTGCGATCTGGAAGTGGGTGATTTTGTCTGGACCGGTGGGGACACCCATCTTTACAGCAACCATATGGAACAGACGCATCTCCAGCTGACTCGCGAACCGCGTGCTCTGCCGAAGCTGATTATCAAGCGCAAACCGGCATCAATCTTCGACTACCGCTTTGATGATTTCGAGATTGAGGGCTATGACCCGCATCCGGGCATCAAAGCGCCTGTCGCTATCTGATGCGATAAAGCGTGACACAACCGGTGCTCTTTAGCGCCGGTTTTTTTTCGCCTTTATCCCGTTTCCCGAAGCGCTATCCAGAAAGCGTGCAACGCGCTGCAACACTCTCAATTCCTCGGATAACGCCTCGTAAAACGAAGAACCGTCGCTCGTCATGTTCACGGCGCTTCGCCACACTCCCGGTATGAAAAAAGAGAACGGTTTTACGCTTATCGAAACGCTGGTCGCGATTTCGCTTGTCGTTATCCTCAGCGCCTCAGGGCTGTACGGCTGGGACAGCTGGCAGCGGCAGCAGCGGCTGTGGCAAACCGCCAGTCAGGTGCGAGATTACCTGCTGTTTCTGCGCAACCATGCCAACCGCTACAACCGCGACCATCAAATTACCCGTCTGCGGGTGGCAGGCATGGATTGTCTGGTGAGCTCTGCCGTGCAAGGCTGTGAGAAGGGCAGTCCCTTTGTGCTGATACCACTCTGGCCTGAGGTCGCGATCGGCGAGGTAACGCCGTCGCTCGCGTTCTATGGATTAAAGGATACGGCATGGGCAGGGCGGATACGCGTTCAAAGCCGTGCGGGAGAATGGCTGATTATTGTCTCAAATGGAGGACGCATCAGGATGTGTAAGGTCTCTGCAGGAGGTTCATGTCGATGAAGCAGCGTGGTTTCTCACTGACTGAAGTTCTGATTGCCACGGCGATTAGCAGCCTCCTGCTGATAAGCGCATCGCGTTTTTTACCCGGCTTGCAGCGGGCGGTCTTAGCGCAATCTGGCCAGAGACAACTGGAGGAAGAGGTCTGGCACCACCTGTTTGCCCTGGGCAAACAGCTCCAGCGTGCGGGGTACTGTGCGGGAAACTGTCAGGGACAGGCGCTGGTGACCGCCAGGCAAGGAAGTTGCGTCATTGTGCGGTGGGATGCCAACAGTAACGGCAGTTGGGATAACAGCTCATCAGAAAATGACAGCAACGGTTTTCGACTGGAGTCTGGTGCGCTTGAAACCCAGCGTGGAGCGACCTCATGTGAAGGAAAAGGATGGGAAAAGCTCACGGACCCGGACAGGCTAACGATCGCGCATTTTGTGGTGAGGACAGTGGAACATGCCGGTTTTGCGCCAGAGGTGAATATCGAACTGGCGGCGATTCGTAAAGGCGAGCAGGGGGAACCCTGGCAGGCGTTGTATACGGTCACGGGGTACAACCTGTGAATCGTCAACGCGGAATGTCTTCGCTGGCGATGGTTCTGCTTTTACTGGTGCTCGGTACCCTGATCCTCACCGGTCTCAATCAGCAGCTCACAACCTTTAGCGCGCTCGTTGGCGGTGAGAAAAGTTCGATTCAGCAGCAGGCGACGGTGCAGTCCGCGCTTGAATGGGGACGGGTTCAGAGCTGGTCGTCAGAGACACAGGTTCAGTGCAAGGAGACACCGGCGTGGCGAGTGTGTTTGCGCCAGCTGAGTGGGGCACGTGTGCTGCTGATTGCCGGAGACAGCGGCCTGCTGCTTTGGCGCTCAGGAGAGATTGTCGACGGGAACGTTCGCTTTTCGCCTCACGGCTGGAGTGATTTTTGTCCCCTTAAGGAGAGCGCGTTATGCCAGCTGCCGTAAACAGAGAAAAAGGGTTTAGCATGGTTGAGGTACTGCTGGCGATGATGCTGCTGGTGATCGTCGTGACGGCTTTGTCCGGTTATCACCGGGCGCTGGCGGCGCGGTTTACCCTGTTTAATCAGTATCGCCAGCTCTGGCACCATGCCTGGAATCAGTCTCAGCTCTCAACAAACGTTCTCCCGGCAGGCTGGCAGGCCAGTCGGGGGCAGACAACGCACGCAGGATGTGTCAGCATCACGGTCACACTTATTTCTCCTCTGGGGCGGCGCGGTGAGATAACGCGTCTGCATTGCCCGGTTAGCCAGTAGTCGGGAGCGTCTATGTTAAGGGTCTACCACTCAAATCGTCTGGATGTGCTGGAAGCGCTGATGGAATTTATCGTTGAGCGCGAGCGGCTTGACGATCCTTTTGAGCCTGAAATGGTGCTGGTGCAGAGCACCGGTATGGCACAGTGGCTGCAAATGTCGCTTTCCCGTAAATTTGGCATAGCCGCAAATATTGATTTCCCGCTGCCCGCGAGTTTTATCTGGGAGATGTTTGTGCGCGTGTTGCCGGACATCCCGGAGCAGAGCGCCTTCAACAAACAAGGCATGAGCTGGAAGCTCATGGCGCTGCTGCCGGAAATGCTGCAGCACGATGAATTCGCCATGCTGCGCCACTACCTCAATGACGATACCGATAAGCGCAAGCTGTTCCAGCTGGCGTCGCGTACCGCCGATCTCTACGACCAATACCTTGTTTACCGTTCTGACTGGTTAATTCGTTGGGAAGCGGGCGAGTTGGTTGAAGGGCTACCGGAGGCGCAAATATGGCAGGCACCGCTGTGGAAAGCACTGGTAGAGCATACGGAGAAACTTGGGCAGCCTAAGTGGCATCGTGCCAACCTGTACGAGCGGTTTATCTCAATACTCGAGAATGCCCCGGAGCGCCCGGCCCGACTGCCGTCACGCGTTTTTATCTGCGGGATATCCGCCTTACCGCCTGTTTATCTGAAGGCGTTGAACGCGCTGGGTAAACATATTGATATCCATATTTTGTTCACCAACCCTTGCCGACAGTATTGGGGGGATATCCTCGACGAACGTTGGCTTGCGCGGCTGGTAACTCGCCAACGAAAGCGCCTTTTTGAAGAACGTTCCGTCCCGCTGTTTAAAGACGGCTCGACTGCCGGGCAACTTTTTGATGAAGACGGTATCCAGAACCTGCCCAATCCACTGCTTGCCTCGTGGGGGAAACTGGGGCGTGACTACATTCACATGCTTTCAGACATCACTTCATCAGGCGAAGGCGACGTGGATGCCTTTGTCGATATTGCCCCTGATAGCCTGCTGCATCATATTCAGCTGGATATCCTCGATCTGGAAAACCGTGCCGTGATGGGCGTGACGGCGAACGAATTCGAACGTAGCGACAGCAAGCGCAAGCTGGATGCTGACGATCGCAGCATCACGATCCACGTTTGCCATAGCCCTCAGCGTGAGGTCGAAGTGCTTCACGACCAGCTGCTGGCGATGCTGCAGGACGATCCCGAACTGACGCCACGCGATATCGTGGTGATGGTGGCGGATATCGACAGCTACAGTCCCTTCATTCAGGCCGTTTTTGGCAGTGCGACGGGCGAGCGATATCTGCCTTACGCTATCTCTGACCGTCGTGCCCGCCAGTCGCATCCGGCACTGCAGGCCTTTATCACTCTGCTTTCACTGCCGGATAGCCGCTTTATCTCCGAAGATGTCCTGGCGTTACTGGATGTTCCCGTGCTGGCTGCACGCTTTAACATCACTGAAGAGGGGCTGCGCTACCTTCGTCAGTGGGTGAACGAATCTGGCGTACGCTGGGGGATCGATGACGATAACGTTCAGGAGTTCGAACTTCCTCCTACCGGGCAGCACACGTGGCGTTTTGGCCTGACGCGTATGCTGCTGGGCTACGCCATGGAGAGCAGCCAGGGCGAGTGGAATGAGGTGCTGCCTTACGATGAGTCCAGCGGGTTAATTGCTGAACTGGTGGGGCATTTAGCGTCACTCCTGATGCAGCTTAACCGCTGGCGACACGAGCTGATGCAGCCGCGTCCGCTTGAAGCGTGGCTTCCGGTTTGCAGGGCATTGCTTAATGATTTCTTCCTGCCAGACAGTGACACCGAAGCGGCAATGGCACTGATTGAAACGCAGTGGCAGGCGATCATCGACGAAGGCGTGAACTCCCACTATCAGGAGGCCATCCCGCTGTCGCTGTTAAGGGATGAGCTGACGCAGCGGCTCGATCAGGAGCGAATCAGCCAGCGTTTCCTGGCAGGTCCCATCAATATCTGCACCCTGATGCCAATGCGTTCTATCCCGTTTAAAGTGGTCTGTCTGCTTGGCATGAACGACGGCGTTTATCCGCGCGCGCTGGCGCCGCTGGGGTTCGATTTGATGAGCGCAGATCCAAAGCGGGGCGACCGTAGCCGCCGCGATGATGACCGCTACCTCTTCCTTGAGGCGCTCATTTCCGCCCAGAGTAAGCTCTATATCAGCTATATCGGCCGTTCCATTCAGGACAACAGCGAGCGTTTTCCCTCCGTTCTGGTGCAGGAGCTGGTGGACTATATCGGCCAGAGTCACTATCTGCCGGGGGATGAAGAGCGCAACTGCGATGAAAGCGAGAAGAGGGTGAAATCTCATATCACCTGTTTCCACAGCCGCATGCCGTTTGAGCCGGTGAACTACACGCCCAGCGAGCGCCAGAGCTATGCGCAGGAGTGGTTACCGGCAGCGAAAAAGGAGGGGAGTGCGCATACCGATTTCATACAGGAACTTGACCCGCGCCCTGTCGATACCCTGACCTTTGAACAGCTTCAGCGGTTTTGGGCGCATCCGGTGCGCGCCTTCTTCCAGCAGCGATTGCAGGTCAACTTCCGTTCTGAAGAGAGTGAAATTCCTGATGCAGAGCCCTTTACGCTGGAAGGGCTGGAGCGCTACCAGTTAAACCTGCAGCTGTTGAATGCGCTGGTTGAAGAGGAAGATGCTGACAAACTTTATCGCCGCTACCGTGCTGCAGGGCAGCTGCCCTATGGGGCGTTCGGGGAAATTGTCTGGGAGGCGCAGTGTCAGGAGATGACCGCCCTGGCAGAGCGCGTAAGAGCGTGCCGACAGCCAGGGAAAAGCATTGAAATCGATCTCAACTGCAATGGTGTACAGCTCACGGGCTGGTTAACCCAGGTTCAGCCGGACGGGCTGCTGCGCTGGCGGCCCTCTATGCTTAGCGTTTCACAGGGTTTGCAACTCTGGCTGGAACATCTTGTCTACAGTGCGGATGGTCATAAAGGTGAAAGTCGGATTTTCGTGCGCAAAGAGGGCGAATGGCGCTTCCCGCCGATGGAGTCTGAGCAGGCGTTACGGTATCTGTCTTTGTACATTGAGGGCTACCGTCAGGGAATGAACAAACCGCTCCTGGTACTGCCGGAAAGTGGCGGCGCCTGGATAAAAGCCTGTTATGACGTACAGAATGATGCGATGTTAACGGATGAGGCGTCACTGCAGAAAGCGCGCAGTAAATTTATGCAGGCCTACGAAGGTAACATGATGGTGCGGGGCGAAGGTGAAGATGTCTGGTATCAGCGCTTATGGCGAACGCTTGAGCCAGAGTACTTTGAGGCCATCACGGAAGAGGCGCAGCGCTACCTGCTGCCGTTGTTTAAATTTAATCAGTCCTGAGCGCTGTATAAAAATTGCGCAGCATGGGGTGTTCATTTATGATGCACTTCTTATCACGGACTGATGTACCCCATAAAGAGATGTTGGCGTGTCCAGCACGCAATGTGTTAATGATGTAGCCGTGATAAAGAGGTAGCACCTTGTTTAAAGCGTTTGTTTTGTTTTTCGCCCTCTGGGTACCTGTCACTCAGGCAGACTCCGGTTGGCAACCCGTTCAGGAAACTATTCGTAAAAGCGAAAAAGATACTCGTCAATATCAGGCTATTCGTCTTGATAACGGCATGACCGTGCTGCTGGTTTCCGATCCGCAGGCGGTGAAGTCCCTCTCGGCATTAGTGGTGCCGGTTGGATCGCTGGAAGATCCTGACGCGCATCCTGGGCTTGCACACTATCTGGAACATATGACGCTGATGGGGTCAAAAAAATACCCGCAGCCAGATAGCCTGTCCGAATTTTTGAAAATGCATGGCGGCAGCCACAATGCCAGTACGGCACCGTACCGCACGGCCTTTTATCTTGAAGTCGAAAATGATGCGCTGGAAGGCGCGGTCGACCGCCTTGCTGATTCAATCGCAGCCCCCCTGCTGGATAAAAAATATGCCGACCGTGAACGCAATGCCGTCAATGCTGAGTTGACCCTTGCCCGCACGCGAGATGGTATGCGCATGGCCCAGGTCAGCGCCGAAACCATCAACCCTGCGCACCCGGGTTCGCGCTTCTCCGGCGGTAACCTGGAGACGTTAAGCGACAAACCGAATAGCCCGGTGCTTGATGCCCTGCACGCGTTTCGCGATAAATACTACTCCGCCAACCTGATGAAAGCGGTCATCTACAGCAATAAACCGTTGCCAGAACTGGCAGGCATGGCGGCTAAAACGTTTGGTCGGGTGCCGAATAAAAATATCGACCTGCCGCAGATAGACGTACCGGTGGTCACGGACGCGCAAAAGGGCATTGTGATCCACTACGTGCCTGCGCTGCCGCGCAAAGTGCTGCGCGTGGAATTCCGCATCGATAACAACACCGCAAAGTTTCGCAGTAAAACCGATGAGCTGGTGACCTACCTGATAGGTAACCGTAGTCCGGGTACGCTTTCTGACTGGCTGCAAAAACAGGGGCTCGTGGAAGGTATTCGCGCCGACTCCGATCCGGTTGTGAACGGCAATAGCGGCGTGCTGGCGATCTCCGCCACCCTGACCGACAAGGGCCTGGCAAACCGTGACGAAGTGGTGGCTGCGATCTTCAGCTACCTCTCTTTACTGCGTGAGAAAGGCGTCGATAAGCGCTACTTTGATGAGCTCGCGCACGTGCTGGATCTCGATTTCCGCTATCCGTCCATTACGCGCGACATGGACTACGTTGAGTGGCTGGCGGATACCATGATCCGCGTGCCGGTGGAGCACACCCTCGATGCGGTCAATATTGCCGACCGCTATGATGCCGATGCGGTAAAAGCCCGCCTGGCGATGATGACGCCGGAGAATGCCCGCATCTGGTACATCAGCCCGAACGAACCGCATAACAAGACGGCGTATTTTGTCGATGCTCCTTATCAGGTGGACAAAATCAGCGCACAGACCTTCGGCGACTGGCAGAAGAAGTCCGGGGAGATTGCGTTGAAGCTGCCGGAGCTGAACCCCTATATTCCGGATGACTTCTCGCTGACCAAAACGACTCAAGATTATCCGCACCCGGCGCTGATCGTTGATGAGCCTACGCTACGCGTGGTGTATACCCCTAGCCGCTATTTCGCAAGCGAGCCAAAGGCCGATGTCAGCGTGGTGCTGCGTAACCCGAAAGCGATGAACAGCGCTAAAAATCAGGTGATGTTCGCGCTCAATGACTATCTCGCCGGGATTGCGCTCGATCAGCTCAGCAACCAGGCGGCCGTGGGCGGGATCAGCTTCTCCACCAACGCCAACAACGGTTTGATGCTCAATGCAAACGGCTATACCCAGCGTTTGCCTCAGCTGTTCCAGGCACTGCTGGAGGGTTATTTCAGCTATACGCCGACGGAAGAGCAGCTTGAGCAGGCCAAATCGTGGTATGCGCAGATGATGGATTCTGCGGAGAAGGGCAAAGCTTACGATCTGGCGCTTATGCCGGCGCAAATGCTGTCGCAAGTTCCTTATTTCCAGCGAGAGGACCGCCGCGCGCTGTTGCCTTCGATCACCTTAAAAGACGTGCTGGCTTACCGTGACGCGCTGAAAACCAACACGCGCCCGGAGTTCCTGATCGTCGGCAACATGAGTGAGGACCAGGCCAAAACCCTGGCAGAGAATGTACGCGCTCAGCTCGGTTCGAAAGGCGACGAGTGGTGCCGAAACCAGGACGTGCTGGTTGAGAAAAAACAGAATGTGATTTTTGAAAAGGCGGGTAACAGCACGGACTCCGCGCTGGCCGCGGTATTTGTGCCAACGGGCTATGATGAATTCGCCAGCTCAGCGCAGAGTGCCGTGCTGGGGCAAATTATTCAGCCGTGGTTCTACAACCAGTTACGCACTGAGGAGCAGCTTGGCTACGCGGTGTTTGCCTTCTCCATGAACGTAGGCCGACAGTGGGGGCTGGGTTTCCTGCTGCAAAGCAGCGATAAACAGCCGGCGTATCTCTGGAAGCGTTACCAGGCCTTCTTCCCGCAGGTGGAAGCGAAACTCCGCGCCATGAAGCCGGAAGAGTTTGCGCAGATCCAGCAGGCCGTCATCGCACAGGTGATGCAGCCGCCGCAGACGCTGGGTGAAGAAGCCTCGCAGCTGAGCAAAGATTTCGATCGCGGTAATCTGAAATTTGATTCGCGTGATAAAGTAGTGGCCGAGATAAAACAGCTGACGCCGCAGAAGGTTGCCGACTTCTTCCATCAGGCGGTCATTAAGCCGCAGGGAATCACTATCCTGTCTCAGGTTTCCGGTAGCCAGAACGGGAAAACGGAGTACGTGAACCCGAAAGGCTGGAAAGTCTGGAAGAGCGTCAGCGCGCTGCAGCAATCTATGCCCTGGAGTAAGAAAGAATGACCGATACCGCTGAGTCCCTTGATCCCTTACGTTTACCTCTGCAGGGTGAACGATTGATTGAAGCCTCAGCGGGAACGGGAAAAACCTTCACTATTGCCGCCCTGTACCTGCGTCTGCTGCTGGGGCTTGGCGGCAACGCCGCTTTTCCACGCCCTTTGAGCGTGGAAGAGCTGCTGGTAGTCACCTTCACCGAGGCTGCCACCGCTGAGCTGCGGGGCCGTATTCGCAGCAATATCCACGAGCTGCGCATCGCCTGTCTGCGTCAGAGCACGGATAACCCTCTCTACGCGAGCCTTCTGGAAGAGATTGCCGATAAGCAACAGGCCGCCCAGTGGCTGCTGCTCGCTGAACGGCAAATGGACGAAGCGTCCGTCTTTACCATTCACGGTTTTTGCCAGCGCATGCTGAGCCTGAATGCGTTCGAGTCCGGCATGCTGTTCGAACAGCAGCTCATTGAAGATGAATCCGTTCTTCGCTATCAGGCGTGCGCGGATTTCTGGCGTCGCCACTGTTATCCTTTAGAGCGCGATATCGCCGAAGCGGTACATGCGCTGTGGAAGGGCCCGGAGGCGCTGCTGCGCGCTATCGATCGTTACCTGCAGGGCGAAGCGCCGGTCATCAAATCCCCGCCGCCAGCGGATGAAACCCTGGCCTCACGGCATGAAAAAATCATCGCGCAAATTGCCGACATCAAGCAAAAATGGATTGAGTCCGTTGGCGAGATTGACGCAATCATCGAAAATTCCGGGATTGACCGACGCAAGTTTAACCGTGGCAACCAGGGAAAATGGATCGACAAGATCAGTGCCTGGGCGCAGGAGGAGACGCGAGGCTACCAGCTCCCGGACGCGCTAGAGAAATTTTCCCGGCGTTTCCTGGTTGAGCGGACCAAAGCCGACGGCATTGTGCCTGAGCATCCTCTGTTTGTGGCAATTGAAACCCTGCTGGCTGAGCCCTTAACGCTCAACGATCTGATGATCACTCGCGCCATGACGGAAATTCGCGAAGCCGTCGCGCGTGAAAAACGCCGCCGGGGTGAGCTGGGGTTTGACGACATGCTGAGCCGCCTCGATGCGGCGCTGTGCAGTGAAAATGGCGAAGCGCTTGCCGCCGCGATCCGGACCCGCTTCCCGGTGGCGATGATTGACGAATTTCAGGATACCGACCCTCAACAATACCGCATTTTCCGCCGTATCTGGCGCCAGCAGCCCGGTACCGCGCTGTTGTTAATCGGCGATCCGAAACAGGCCATCTACGCCTTCCGCGGTGCGGATATTTTCACTTACATGAAAGCCCGTAGCGAAGTTGACGCGCACTACACTCTCGATACTAACTGGCGCTCCTCTCCCGGCATGGTGGAAAGCGTCAATGCGCTCTTCAGCCGCATGGATACGGCGTTTATGTTCCGGGAGATCCCGTTTCAGCCGGTAAAATTCGCCGAGAAAAATGCCTCGTTGCGCTTCGAGTTCAACGGCGAGACGCAGCCTGCCATGAACTTCTGGCTGCTGGACGGGGAAGGCTGCGGCGTTGCCGACTATCAAAATGCCATGGCCCAGCACTGTGCCGCACAAATCCGCGACTGGCTCAGTGCGGGCGCGCATGGTAAAGCGCTGCTGTGGAAGGGGGATAAACCAAACCCGGTAAAGGCATCCGATATCACGGTGCTGGTTCGCAGCCGTCAGGAAGCCGCGCTCATCCGCGACGCCCTGACGTTACTAAATATCCCCTCCGTCTACCTCTCAAACCGCGACAGCGTCTTTGAAACGCTGGAAGCGCAGGAGATGCTATGGCTGCTGCAGGCCGTGCTGGCTCCGGAGCGGGAAAGCACGCTGCGTAGCGCACTGGCGAGTGCGATGCTCGGGCTGAACGCGCGGGATATCGATGCGCTCAACAATGACGAAGCCGCGTGGGATGCCGTGGTAGAAGAGTTTGTTCGCTACCGCGAAAAATGGCAGAAGCGTGGAGTCATGGCGATGGTGCGCGAGCTCATGGCACAGCGCCACATTGCCGAGAATATGCTGGCGACAGCGGGCGGCGAGCGCCGTTTGACCGATATTTTACATATCAGCGAACTGCTGCAGGAAGCCGGTACGCAGCTGGAGAGCGAACACGCCCTCGTGCGCTGGCTGGCGCAGCAGATTGCCGATCCGAACAGTAATTCGTCCAGCCAGCAGATGCGCCTTGAGAGTGATAAACATCTGGTGCAGATTGTCACCATTCACAAGTCGAAAGGCCTGGAATATCCGCTGGTCTGGCTGCCGTTTATCGCCAATTATCGCGTGCAGGATCAGGCCTTTTACCACGATCGCGAATCTTTTGAGGCGGTGCTCGATCTCAGCAACGCGGAGTCCAGCGTTGAGCTGGCTGAAGCCGAGCGTCTGGCGGAAGACCTGCGCCTGCTTTACGTGGCGCTGACCCGTTCGGTCTGGCACTGCAGCCTGGGCGTTGCGCCTCTGTTCCGTCGCCGTGGCGAAAAGACCGGGGAGAGCGATTTTCATCTGAGCGCGCTGGGGCGGCTTATTCAGCATGGTGAACCCAAAGACGCGGCGGGCCTGCGCCAGTGCATCGAATCTCTTTGCACAGAGCATGTTGCCCTGCATATTCCGTCGCAGCCCGACAACAGCCGCTGGCAGATGCCGGAGCTGCGTGACTCACAGCTCCATGCCCGTCAGGTGGTACGTACTATTGCCGACGACTGGCGGGTCACCAGCTATTCCGGTTTGCAGCAGCACGGGCAGAGTATTGCGCAGGATCTGATGCCAAAACTGGACGTGGATGCCGCAGGAACCGGTAGCGTACCTGTTGAGCCAGTGCTCACGCCGCACCAGTTCCCGCGCGGCGCCTCGCCGGGCACGTTTTTGCACAGCCTGTTTGAAGAGCTGGATTTTACCCAGCCGGTATCGGAAGAGTGGGTGCTGAAGATGTTACAGAGTGGCGGCTACGACGCACAGTGGCAGCCGGTTCTCACCGACTGGATCCGCGCGGTACTGCACGCGCCGCTCACGACGCAGGGGATCTCGCTGAACCAGTTGACCGCCAAAGATAAGCAGGTGGAGATGGAGTTTTATCTCCCCATCGCCAGCCCGCTCAGGGCCGAAGCGCTTGATGCGCTGATCCGCGAGTACGATCCGTTATCCGCCGGATGTCCGCCGCTGAACTTCCGCCAGGTGCAGGGGATGCTCAAAGGCTTTATCGACCTGGTTTTCCGCCACGAAGGGCGCTACTACCTGCTGGATTACAAATCAAACTGGCTGGGTGAAAGCAGCGAAGCCTACACCCAGGACGCGATGGCCTCGGCAATGCAAATGCATCGCTACGATCTGCAGTACCAGCTTTACACCCTTGCGCTGCACCGTTACCTGCGCCATCGCATGGCCGATTACCGCTACGAAGCGCATTTTGGCGGCGTAATTTACCTGTTCCTGCGCGGAGTGGATGCTAACGACCCGCATTCCGGCGTCTTTAGCACGCGTCCGGCTGCGGAACTGATTGAAAAAATGGATAACCTGTTTGCTGCAGGCACGGAGGAGGTGGCATGACGATGCAGGCGCTACTGCTGGACGCGGTTGAACAACGATTATTGCGTCACCTGGATGTGCAGTTCGCCATGATGGTGGCAGGCGAGGAGCCTGCCGTCATGCTTGCCGCCGCCATTCTGAGTAAAGACGCGGGGGAAGGGCACGTATGTCTGCCGCTGTCGCGTCTGGCGGTGGATGAGAAAATGCCTCCGGCTTTACAGGCGTGTTTCGCGCTGCTGGGGGACGCAGTGGACTGGCAGGAGATATTACTCGGTTCGCCTGCCGTGAGCGGAGCCGATACCGGGACGCCAATGATCCTTGTCGGCGAGCGTTTGTATCTTAACCGGCTGTGGCGTAACGAACTGACGGTAGCGCGCTTCTTCAGCGAGACCAACGCCCCGCTTCCCTGCGATGAAGCGCAGCTCCGGCAAACGCTGGATGCGCTGTTTACCGCTGACGACGCGACAGACTGGCAGAAAGTGGCGGCAGCCGTGGCCTTAACGCGACGGATCTCGGTGATTTCAGGCGGACCGGGCACCGGGAAAACGACCACCGTGGCAAAACTGCTTGCCGCGCTGATTCAGCTCTCGGGTGAGCAAAAGTGCCGTATTCGCCTGGCGGCCCCCACCGGTAAAGCGGCGGCGCGTCTGACGGAGTCGTTAGGCGGTGCGCTGCAAAAGCTGCCGCTAACCGGGGAGCAGCTTGCGCTTTTCCCCAATGAAGCCAGCACGCTGCACCGTTTGCTTGGCGCACAGCCGGGTAGCCAGCGTCTGCGCTATCATGCCGGTAATCCATTGCACCTTGACGTGCTGGTGGTGGATGAAGCGTCGATGATTGACCTGACGATGATGTCGCGTTTGATCGATGCGCTACCGCCGCACGCGCGTGTCATTTTCCTCGGCGATCGCGACCAGCTTGCCTCCGTTGAGGCGGGAGCCGTATTGGGGGATATCTGCACCTATGCCAGCCTGGGATATACCGCTGAACGCGCGCAGGAGTTAGCCCGTCTCACCGGATGTTCGCTCACCTCTGAAAACCATTCGCTGGCAGGGGCGCTGCGCGACAGCCTGTGTCTGCTGCAAAAAAGCTACCGTTTCGGCAGCGACTCCGGCATCGGCCAGCTTGCGGCAGCGGTGAACCGGGGCGACCGGCGCACCACCACTGCGGTGTTTGACGGTACCTTTACGGATATTGAGAAAAAATCGCTGCAAAGCGGGGAAGAGTATCAGGCGATGCTGGACGACGCCCTGCAGGGGTACCAGCACTTTCTGACGGGCGTACAACAGCAAAGTACGCCGGAGCAGGTCATTGCCGCGTTTGGCGAGTATCAGCTGCTCTGTGCGCTGAGGGAAGGCCCCTTTGGCGTCCGGGGTCTCAACGACAGGCTGGAACAGCTGCTGGCGCAAAAACGCAAAATTAACCGTACCCCGCACTCGCGCTGGTATGAAGGGCGACCGGTGATGATCTCCCGCAACGACAGCGCGCTGGGGTTGTTTAATGGGGATATCGGGATTGCGCTCGATTGCGGTCAGGGCCTGCGCGTCTGGTTCCAGATGCCGGACGGGAGCGTGAAGTCTTTCCAGCCGAGCCGTTTGCCCGAGCATGAAACCGCATGGGCAATGACGGTGCATAAATCCCAGGGCTCCGAGTTTAACCATGCGGCGCTGATCCTGCCCACGCAGCTTTCACCCGTCGTTACCCGCGAGCTGATCTATACCGCCATTACGCGCGCGCGTCAGCGCCTGTCGCTCTATACCGATGAACGGGTGCTGGTGCAGGCGATCGCCACCCGAACGGAACGCCGAAGCGGGCTGGGCGCGATATTTGAGTCACTCTGAATAACGCCAGACATCCAGGCCGGGTACGCGCAGCGCTATCCGGCAAGCGTTGTATTATCCCAGGTCAGCCATCAGCACCTTTGAACGACGCTGATAGTTGTACATCTCTTTCTTCGTTTCCGGCAGAGAATCGATATCCACCGGCGTGAATCCGCGCTCCTGGAACCAGTGAATGCTGCGCGTCGTCAGGACGAACAGCTTGCTTAGCCCCATCTGGCGCGCCTGTGCCGCCACGCGTTCAAGCAGCATTTCGCCGCGTGAAGAGCTACGGTAATCAGGATGCACCGCCACGCAGGCCATTTCACCGATCTTCTCTTCCGGGAACGGATAGAGCGCGGCGCAGGCAATGGTCAGGTTATCGCGCTGAATAATGGTGAATTTGTCGATCTCCATCTCCAGCTGTTCGCGTGAGCGACGCACCAGAATACCCTGCTGTTCCAGCGGGCGGATCAGCTCCAGAATGCCGCCGATGTCATTGATGGTGGCGCGGCGGATCTGCTCCGCACTCTCCATCACAATCTGTGTACCAATACCGTCGCGGGAGAATAGCTCCTGCAGCAGGGCCCCGTCTTCCTGATAGCTGATCAGGTGGCTGCGGCGCACGCCGCTGCGGCAGGCCTTCACGGCGCCACGCAGGAAGCGGACGGTGCCGGAGTGGTAATCACCTTCGGCTTCCAGCGCTTCCACGCGGGCCTGGGCTTCATTCGGGAAGAGTTCCGGTACGATTGTTCCTTCAGCGTCCACGACGCCCTGGGAGGAGCAGAACCCAATCATTTTTTCCGCCTTCAGCTTGATCGCCAGCTGCGTGGCGATCTCTTCGGACGTCAGGTTAAAGCTTTCGCCGGTCACGGAAACGGCGACCGGGCCCATCAGCACGATGGCGCCGCTGTCCAGCTGGCGGTGAATAGCTTCCTCATCAATACGACGGATACGGCCGCTGTGGCAGTAATCCACGCCATCGTCCACGCCGAGCGGCTGGGCAATGATAAAGTTGCCGCTCACGACGTTGATATGCGCCCCCTGCAGCGGCGTATTGTTCAGGCTCATGGAGAGACGCGCGGTAATATCCAGCTGCAGCAGACCCGCCGCCTGTTTCACCAGCTCCAGGGTTTTGGCATCGGTGACGCGGGTGTGTTTGTGGTAAATCGGCTCGTGGTGGTGAGCGGCCAGGTTGGCGTCGATCTGCGGACGCGCGCCATAAACCACCACCAGGCGGATCCCGAGGCTGTGCAGCAGGCCAATGTCATTGACGATGCTGGAAAAATTTTCATGCTCAATGGCTTCGCCGCCAAGCATGATGACAAACGTTTTTCCCCGATGGGCGTTGATATAGGGAACAGAATGGCGGAATCCCTGGACCAGTTCGGTTCTACGTTCCTTCACCATGGTACAACCCTTAATGAATGTTTATTCGTAATTTCTGTATTTTTATTCGATTATAGCCACGTGTGCAAGTGCAAATTTTCCGCGACCCACAGAAATTGGTAAGTAATCCGTGCGTTAGCGTATGATTGTTTACCCTTTTATAGATGACAGTTTATGCGTCATTCGTTAAAGTTTTCGGTCAATCTGGACATTTTGTATATCAATCAGTGTTCTTGCTCGGGAGAAGCATGTCGGGATCCAATTCAGCAATAAGCCGCCGCCGTTTGTTAAAAGGGGCCGGGGCAATGTGGTTGCTTAGCGTCAGTCAGGTCGGTCTTGCCGCCACCAGTCAGGTGGTGGCGGTGCGCGTCTGGCCGTCGTCGACCTATACGCGCGTGACGGTCGAATCCAATCGCGTGCTGAAATATAAGCAATTTGCCCTCAGCAACCCGGAACGCGTGGTGGTGGATCTCGAAGGCGTTAACCTCAACTCCGTGCTGAAAGGGATGGCGGCGCAGATCCGCGGTGACGATCCGTTTATTAAATCGGCTCGCGTCGGGCAGTTTGATCCACAAACCGTGCGCATGGTGTTTGAGCTTAAACAGAACGTTAAGCCGCAGCTGTTCGCCCTGGCGCCCGTCGCGACGTTTAAAGAGCGCCTGGTGATGGATCTCTACCCGGCCAACGCAACGGATATTCAGGATCCGCTTCTTGCCCTGCTGGAGGATTACAACAAGGGCGACTTGCAGCGTCAGGTTCCACCTGCGCAAAGCGGTCCGCAGCCGGGGAAAGCAGGGCGCGATCGTCCGATTGTGATCATGCTCGATCCCGGACACGGCGGTGAAGACTCCGGCGCGGTGGGGAAATACCGCACGCGTGAAAAAGACGTTGTGCTGCAAATTGCCCGCCGCCTGAAGGCGTTGATTGATAAAGAAGGTAATATGCGCGCCTATATGACGCGCAATGAAGATATCTTTATTCCGCTGAAGGTCCGGGTGGCGAAAGCGCAGAAGCAGCGCGCCGATTTGTTCGTGTCGATCCATGCGGATGCCTTTACCAGCCGCCAGCCAAGCGGCTCGTCGGTGTTCGCGCTCTCAACCAAAGGCGCGACCAGTACCGCAGCAAGATATCTGGCTGACACCCAGAACGCCTCTGACCTGATTGGCGGCGTGAGCAAAAGCGGTGACCGCTACGTCGACCACACTATGTTCGATATGGTGCAGTCGCTGACCATTAACGACAGCCTGAAGTTTGGTAAAGCGGTGCTGGGCAAGCTGGGCAACATCAATAAGCTGCATAAAAACAGCGTTGAACAGGCCGGGTTTGCGGTACTCAAAGCACCGGATATCCCGTCCATTCTGGTCGAAACCGCGTTTATCAGTAACGTCGAAGAGGAGCGTAAGCTCAAGACGGCAAAATTCCAGCAGGAGGTTGCGGAGTCGATTCTGGCGGGGATACGGGCGTATTTCTCTGACGGGGCGACGCTGGCGCGACGCGGATAACGCTTTCAGCCGGGTAAACGCCCGGCAAATTCACAAACGACAGATACAAAAAAACACCCTTGAGGGTGTTTATTGTTTTAGAAGTGTTGGTTGCGGGGGCCGGATTTGAACCGACGACCTTCGGGTTATGAGCCCGACGAGCTACCAGGCTGCTCCACCCCGCGTCCGTCTTTCTACAGTCGTAGAAGATACTTCATCAAATTTTAATTGGTTGCGGGGGCCGGATTTGAACCGACGACCTTCGGGTTATGAGCCCGACGAGCTACCAGGCTGCTCCACCCCGCGTCCGTGGATGCGCACTATACTCGGATAGGTTTGTGATGCAACCCCTTTTTCACATAAATCATGATTTTGTATGCAAATTGAACGACATGGCTCTGTTTGGACTATTTTTTGCGCAAAATTTGCCAAAGGGCATGCGATCGCATTTCATTAGCCCTGGCGGTTTGTTATCTTCATCACGCGGAAATGGGCAACTTAAAGACGAGATATAATGAAAGGACGTTGGGCGAAGTATCTGATGGCGGGCGCAATGGTAGCGATTCTTGCGGCCTGTTCTTCCAAACCGACCGATCGCGGTCAACAGTATAAAGACGGGAAGTTATCCCAGCCTTTCTCTTTAGTTAATCAGCCTGATGCCGTCGGCGCACCGATTAATGCCGGTGATTTCTCCGAGCAGGTCTACCAGATCCGCAACGCGTCGCCGCGTCTGTATGGTACCCAGAGTAGCGTGTATAACGCGGTCCAGGACTGGCTGAAAGCAGGCGGCGATACGCGCAACATGCGTCAGTTTGGTATCGACGCCTGGCAGATGGAAGGGGCCGATAACTACGGCAACGTCCAGTTTACCGGCTACTACACCCCGGTTATCCAGGCACGGCACTCGCGTCAGGGCGAGTTCCAGTACCCTATCTACCGTATGCCGCCAAAACGCGGTCGTCTGCCGTCTCGCGCTGAGATCTACGCCGGTGCGCTAAGCGAAAACTACGTTCTGGCCTACAGCAACTCCCTGATGGATAACTTCATCATGGACGTTCAGGGCAGCGGCTACATTGATTTTGGCGACGGGTCGCCGCTTAACTTCTTCAGCTATTCCGGTAAAAACGGCCACGCCTATCGCAGTATCGGTAAGGTGCTGATCGACCGCGGCGAAGTGAAGAAAGAAGATATGTCGATGCAGGCGATCCGCGAGTGGGGCGAGAAACACAGCGAAGCCGAGGTGCGCGAGCTGCTGGAGCAGAACCCGTCGTTCGTCTTCTTCAAACCGCAAAACTTCGCGCCGGTGAAAGGGGCCAGCGCGGTTCCGCTGATTGGCCGCGCGTCGGTAGCATCGGATCGTTCGATTATTCCTGCAGGCACCACGCTGCTGGCTGAAGTCCCTCTGCTGGACAATAACGGCAAGTTCAACGGTCAGTATGAGCTGCGTCTGATGGTGGCGCTGGACGTCGGCGGGGCAATTAAAGGCCAGCACTTCGACATCTATCAGGGTATTGGCCCTGACGCAGGCCATCGCGCGGGCTGGTATAACCACTACGGACGCGTGTGGGTACTGAAGGCGGCGCCGGGTGCTGGAAACGTATTCAGCGGCTGATTGTGATATTCTGAGCACAATACGGATTACTGTTCAGGGTGAGGAAAACCTCACCCTTTTTACATCTGAGGTCTTATGTCTGTGGTAATCAGCGACGCCTGGCGCCAGCGTTTTGGCGGGACGGCACGTTTATATGGTGAAAAAGCCCTGCAGCTGTTTGCGGATGCGCACGTCTGCGTCGTGGGCATTGGTGGTGTGGGGTCGTGGGCGGCAGAAGCGCTGGCGAGAACCGGTATTGGCGCAATCACGCTGATTGACATGGATGACGTTTGCGTCACCAACACTAACCGTCAAATCCATGCGCTGCGTGATAGCGTCGGCCTGGCAAAATCCGAGGTGATGGCGGAGCGTATTCGTCTCATCAACCCGGAGTGCCGCATGACGGTGATCGACGACTTTGTGACGGCAGATAACGTCGCGGAGTACATGAGCAAAGGCTACAGCTATGTGATTGACGCCATCGACAGCGTGCGGCCAAAAGCGGCGCTGATCGCATACTGCCGTCGCTACAAGGTGCCGCTGGTCACGACGGGCGGTGCGGGCGGACAAATCGATCCGACGCAGATCCAGGTGGCCGATCTGGCGAAAACGATCCAGGATCCGCTGGCGGCCAAGTTGCGTGAGCGCCTGAAGAGCGATTTTAACGTGGTGAAGAACAGCAAAGGCAAGCTCGGCGTCGACTGCGTGTTCTCGACCGAAGCGCTGGTCTACCCGCAGGCGGATGGTTCAGTCTGCGCGATGAAAAGCACGGCGGAAGGGCCAAAACGAATGGACTGCGCCTCAGGTTTTGGTGCGGCCACCATGGTGACCGCCTCCTTCGGCTTTGTGGCGGTGTCTCACGCCCTCAAGAAAATGATGGCGAAGGCGGAACGTCAGGCCTGAGCCTGACGCGCGGCATCCAGTACCGCGTCGCTGAGCGCGATCAACCCCTGACCGCGCGAGGCGCTGAGCTGCGCGCGCAGCCCAAGCTCATCAAATAACGCCAGCGGCGAATGTGCCAGCAATTCCGCCGCGCTTTTCCCTTCCACAGCGGTCAGCAATACGGCCAGCAGGCCCCGGACGATGCGGCCTTCGCTGTCGCCGAAGAAGTGCAGCGTCTCGCCGGAGACGCTCACGCCCAGCCAGACGCGGTTTTCACAGCCTGCGATCTCTTTCGCCTGCGCTTTAAGATCGTCTGAAAGGGCAGGGAGCTGTTTACCCAGCAGGATCAGCTGTCGATATTTATCTTCCCACTGCTGGAGCGGGGCGAAGGTCTGTTTTAAGGTCTCTTCTGTGATGACGGTGCCAAACGGATGTCCGGCTAAAGCAGCGCTAGTCATTAATCCACCAGTATTTCAAGGGCGCGGTCAACGGCGGCAACCAGCGCGTCGACATCGCTTTGGGTATTATACGGCGCAAACGAGGCGCGCAGCGTACCGTTAACGCCAAGCGCCGCCAGCAGCGGCTGGGCGCAGTGCTGTCCGGCACGCAGGGCAATGCCGTACCCGGCCAGCAGCGTCACCATGTCGCTGTGATGTACGCCCGCAAAATCAAAGGCGAGCAGGCTTGAATCCTGAACGCGGAACGAGCGGAAGCCCGGGCGCTTTTTGAGTTCTTCCTCTGCCAGCGTCGCCAGCCCCCGGCTCCAGCTTTCAGCCTGAACGATGTCTGTTTCTGCCAGCCACTCCAGCGCCGCGCTTAAGCCAATCACACCCGCCACGTTCGGCGTACCGGCCTCCAGGCGATAGGGAACATCCTGAGTTTTGAAGCCATCGAACGACACTTCGGTGATCATTTTGCCGCCACCCAGCCACGGCGTCATTTTTGCCAGCAGTTCAGGCTTGCCGTACAACGCCCCAATACCGGTTGGCCCGTAGAGCTTATGCCCTGAGAAGGCATAGAAATCGATATCAAGCGCCTGCACATCAGCGGGGAAGTGCACCACGCCCTGAGCGCCGTCGACCATCACCACCATCCCGCTTGCATGGGCAATGCGAATAGCCTGAGCCAGGTCCGGGCAACCTCCCGTGACGTTCGACATCTGTCCGAGCGCCAGAATGCGGCTGCGAGGGGTAATCAGTTCGGGGAGACGGGCCACGTCGGGCAGAAGGTCTGCACCCAGTGGAAGCTTCACCACGCGTGCACCCGTTTGCTCGGCCACCATCAGCCACGGCACAAGGTTGGCGTGATGTTCCGCCTCGCTGACGACGATCTCATCGCCCGGCTGAAGCGGCGGGCGCGCGTAGCACTGGGCCACCATATTGATGGCTTCGGTGGTGCCGCGCGTCCAGACGATGTTTTTCCCGCTTTCGGCATTGATCAGGCGCGCGACCTGATCGCGTGCGGCTTCGTAGCGCGCGGTTAATCGCTGGGCTTCGGCAAACTGGCTGCGATGCACGTTCCCGGCGCTCAGGCTGTAGAACTGCTGCGTGGCCTCAATCACCGCCTGTGGCTTAAGGGCGGTGGCGGCGCTATCCAGGTAAATACCTGCATCGGCCAGGGCCGGAAACTGTGCGCGGAACTGCGCAGGACTGAAAGCGTTCATGGGATTCCTCATTTCAATATAGCGATCGTCGCGCAATTTCAGCGGCAGGGCAAGGAGGTTGATATCTATCAGAATTGTCTGCTTATCCTTACGACCTCAAAAAAGCAGGTTATGCTAAATAGTGTTAGGCGGATGTTTTAGCCTGTTATAAATCGAGGTTTGAATAGCATTAATTGCTAAAGGAGAATAATCATGAATAAGACAGCTGCAATCATTTCTGCCTGTGCGTTTACTTTTGCCCTGAGCGCCTGTTCTGGTAACAACTACGTGATGCACACCAACGATGGTCGTTCTATCGTTTCGGAAGGGAAACCGACTACCGATAATGATACCGGGATGATTTCGTACAAAGATGCTAACGGGAACAAGCAGCAGATCAACCGCACGGACGTGAAAGAGATGAAAGAGATCGAGCATTAACAGATCGCAGGCGAAAAAAAAGCACCGCAAATTGGCGGTGCTACATTAATCACTATGGACAGACAGGGTAAATGTACAGGAAGTGAAAAATTGGTAGCGTTGCTACCGTGATCTGAATCGCAGACCAATTGCAAACACAACAACACAACATCACAACCGTAAGCCAAAAGCCCTTCAGAACACGCATTCCGAAAAAAGCTCTTCGTTCCGGCTCAGGAAGTGCCGCCACTATAGGTATTTGCTGGTAGTTCCTCAACGGACAAATTATAATGGCTCAGATAAAAAAAACTAATAGGTTAAACGTTGTTTCCTGTTTGTTAAAATCCGTTAACATCTAAGCCAGATAACCATGTCAAAGCGATTGCCACCCCTTAATGCATTACGTGTTTTTGATGCAGCAGCACGTCACCTGAGCTTCACCCGCGCGGCAGATGAGCTTTTTGTGACACAGGCCGCAGTAAGTCACCAAATCAAGTCTCTGGAGGATTTTCTGGGCCTTAAGCTGTTTCGTCGACGCAACCGTTCGTTGCTGTTGACCGAAGAGGGGCAGAGCTATTTTCAGGATATTAAAGAGATTTTTTCCCAGCTTACGGAAGCCACTCGTAAGCTGCAGGCTCGGAGTGCAAAAGGTGCTCTGACCGTCAGTTTATTGCCCAGTTTTGCCATTCATTGGCTGGTGCCAAGACTCTCAAGCTTTAACTCAGCTTATCCGGGGATCGACGTTCGAATCCAGGCGGTAGATCGTCAGGAGGACAAGCTGGCCGATGACGTAGATGTCGCCATTTTTTATGGTCGCGGTAACTGGCCGGGCTTGCGCGTTGAAAAATTATACGCAGAATATCTCCTGCCGGTCTGTTCTCCTCTGCTGTTAACAGGTGAGAAGGCGCTGAAGTCACCCGCTGATCTGGCTCAGCATACGCTTTTGCATGATGCCTCTCGCCGCGACTGGCAAACTTATACCCGTCAATTAGGTCTTACACATATTAACGTGCAGCAGGGACCCATTTTTAGCCACAGTGCGATGGTGTTACAGGCTGCCATTCACGGGCAGGGCGTGGCGTTGGCAAACAACGTCATGGCGCAGTCCGAAATTGAGGCAGGCCGCCTGGTTTGCCCTTTTAATGATGTACTGGTCAGCAAGAATGCGTTTTATCTGGTTTGTCATGACAGTCAGGCAGAACTGGGTAAAATAGCCGCCTTCCGGCAGTGGATACTGGCGAAAGCGGCAACCGAGCAAGAAAAATTCCGCTTCAGGTATGAGCAATAACGTTTGTGTGCCGGGCACGCATCAACTCAGGACTTAAACATGACCAGCCGATTCATGCTGATTTTTGCCGCGGTGAGTGGCTTTATTTTTGTTGCACTGGGCGCCTTTGGCGCACATGTATTAAGCAAGTCTTTGGGCGCAGTAGAGATGGGCTGGATCCAGACCGGCCTTGAATATCAGGCGTTCCACACGCTGGCTATTTTTGGGCTGGCGGTGGCGATGCAGCGTCGTATCAGTATCTGGTTTTACTGGAGCAGCGTGTTTATGGCGCTGGGTACCGTGTTGTTCAGCGGTAGCCTGTACTGCCTTGCGCTCTCACATTTGCGCCTGTGGGCGTTTGTTACACCTGTCGGCGGCTTCAGCTTCCTGGCGGGTTGGGTATTAATGTTTATCGGAGCTATCCGTCTGAAACGCAAGGGCGTTGTTCATGAATAAGGTTGTTTTATATTGTCGCCCGGGGTTTGAGAAAGAGTGCGCCGCGGAAATTACCGATAAAGCGGCGAAGCGCGAAGTCTTCGGCTTTGCCCGCGTAAAAGAAAACGCGGGCTATGTGGTATTCGAGTGCTATCAGCCTGAAGACGCGGACAAGCTGGCGCGCGAGCTGCCGTTCAGCTCGCTGATCTTTGCTCGCCAGATGTTTGTCGCGGGTGAGCTGCTGAAGGATCTTCCGCCGGAAGACCGCATCACGCCTATTGTCGGCATGCTGCAGGGCGTGGTGGAGAAGGGCGGCGATCTGCGCGTTGAAGTGGCGGATACCAACGAAAGTAAAGAGCTGATGAAGTTCTGCCGTAAGTTCACCGTGCCGCTGCGTGCGGCGCTGCGTGATGCGGGCGTGCTGACGAACTACGAAACGCCGAAGCGTCCGGTGGTGCATATCTTCTTTATCGCACCGGGCTGCTGTTATACAGGCTATTCGTACACCACCAACAACTCTCCCTTCTTTATGGGTATTCCGCGTTTGCGCTTCCCGTCCGATGCGCCAAGCCGTTCCACGCTTAAGCTGGAAGAGGCGTTCCACGTTTTTATCCCGGCAGATGAGTGGGATGAGCGTCTGGCAAACGGCATGTACGCCGTCGACCTTGGCGCGTGCCCGGGCGGCTGGACCTATCAGCTGGTGAAACGCAATATGTGGGTATCGTCCGTTGATAACGGCCCAATGGCGCAAAGCCTGATGGACACCGGGCAGGTTACCTGGCTGCGTGAAGACGGATTCCGATATCGCCCGAACCGTAACAACATCTCGTGGATGGTGTGCGATATGGTTGAGAAGCCGGCAAAAGTCGCCGCGCTGATGGCCTCCTGGCTGGTCAACGGCTGGTGTCGTGAGACCATTTTCAACCTCAAGCTGCCGATGAAAAAGCGCTATGAGGAAGTGTCGCAGAACCTCGCCTACATTCAGGAGCAGATGGATGAACACGGAATTAACGTGGAGATCCAGGCGCGTCAGCTGTATCACGACCGTGAAGAGGTGACGGTGCATATTCGTCGCTGGTGGGCTGCGGTCGGCGGACGTCGCGACGAGCGATAGTCCGCTGATTGCCCCTCACCCCGGCCCTCTCCCAAAGGGGCGAGGAGGAAAAGACCGCACCAATTCCCTCTCCCCCATGGGGAGAGGGTTAGGGTGAGGGGATATTAACGTTCTAACCGCAGCTGCTGTAAATTCCCGTCCAGCTGTAAATCCGTCTGTAGCGTTGCGATTTCCCGGCAGATAAACGCCATCTCTTTATGCGCCTCCAGCTTCTTGCGCCACTTTTCCGGTACCTCATCCAGACGGGCGTAAATCCCTTCCAGACTCTGAAAATCGGTCAGCAGCTGCGCGGCGCTCTTCGGCCCAATACCGGCGACACCCGGAACCTTAGAGCTGCTGATGCCTGCCAGCCCCCAGTAATCCGGCAGTTGCTCAGGCGAGACGCCGAACTCGCTGGCAATAAACGGCGCGTCCAGCCAGCGTTTTTGAAAATAGTCGCGAATGCGGATAGTCGGGGAGAGCAGCTGGCAGTAGCCTTTGTCAGTTGAAACGATAGTGGCCTGATGTCCGGCGCTTGCCACCTTTACGGCCAGGGTGGCCGCGAGATCGTCTGCTTCATTTCCCTGTGCACCCCAGCAGGGAACGCCCCGCTGTTCAAATGCAGCGCGCAGCATGGGCAATTCAGCGTGAAGATCGTCCGGCATCGGGGCGCGTCCGGCTTTGTAGTCGGGCAGACGCTGGTGTCGCCAGCCCGTGTTGCGGGCTTCGTCATCAAATACCGCGACCGCATGGGTGGGCTCACTGTGGCGGATAAGCTGTTCCAGCGCGTGCAGACAGGTGTCTTTACAAGGCGTCCCCTGTACCGCATGGATACGGCGGATCAGGTTAAGAGCATCGACGATAAGTAAATGAACGGCCACAGATAATCTCCCTTCTATCTCATGCGTGAAGGGTAACACTGTCAGCAGCGTGAAACTATGAATGGTGGGGAAAACAGGAAGAAGCCTCGCAAAACGAGGCTTCCTGAGGGGCTTAATCGCAGGTCACGATCTTCATCGCCAGGCCGCCGCGAGAGGTTTCGCGGTATTTGGCGTTCATATCTTTACCTGTTTCGTACATGGTTTCGATAACCTTATCGAGACAGACGCGCGGCTCGCTGGTGCGGCGCAGCGCCATACGTGCCGCGTTCACCGCCTTCACTGAGGCAATCGCGTTACGTTCGATGCACGGCACCTGTACCTGTCCGGCAACCGGGTCACAGGTCAGTCCCAGGTTATGTTCCATGCCGATTTCCGCAGCAATGCACACCTGTGTCGGGCTTGCACCTAGCAGTTCGGCCAGACCCGCCGCCGCCATGGAGCACGCCACGCCGACTTCACCCTGACAGCCCACTTCCGCACCGGAAATAGACGCGTTCATCTTATACAGCGAACCAATCGCACTGGCGACCAGCAGGTAGCGCGCCAGCGAGTTCGCGTTCACTTCTCGGATAAACTTGTCGTAGTACGCCAGCACCGCCGGAACGATACCGCAGGCGCCGTTAGTCGGCGCGGTGACCACGCGGCCCCCTGCGGCGTTCTCTTCGTTTACCGCCAGGGCGAACATGTTGATCCAGTCTACAACGGCCATCGGGTCCGTCGTCGTTTTGTCGGTGCTCACCAGCATACGGCGCAGCGCAGCAGCGCGACGCGGCACGCGAAGCTTGCCCGGCAGAACGCCTTCGGTGGTGATCCCGCGCTCAATACCGCCGCGCATCACTTCCCAGACGTTAGTGAAGTGCTGTTCGAGCTCTTCTTTACTGTGAAGTGCCAGCTCGTTTTTCATTATCAGGCCGGAGAGGGAAAGGCCCGTCTCCTGGCAGTGACGCTGAAGGTCCGCCGCCGTTTTGTACGGATACGGCACTTCGACAGAAGAGGTATTGGTTTGACCAAAGTGGTCTTCGTCGACGATAAAGCCGCCGCCGATAGAGTAATACGTCTGGCTGTATACCGCTTTGTCGCCGGCCAGCGCGGTAATGCGCATGCCGTTTTCGTGCAGCGACAGGTTGTCCGCATGGAAATTCATGCAGTGGTCAACCGGGAATTCAACCTCATGCTCACCGTTCGCCAGCAGCAGGCGACCGTGGGTGTTCACATCCTGGATGAAGCCAGGGATCGCATCAATATCAACGGTATCCGGCAGGTTTCCCGCCAGGCCCATGATAATGGCGATATCGGTATGGTGGCCTTTCCCGGTCAGGGAAAGCGAGCCGTATACATCGACAACCACGCGGGTAATCTCATGCAAGATGCCGCGTGCAATCAAGTCATCCGTGAACTGCTTACCGGCTTTCATTGGTCCGACGGTGTGAGAGCTGGAAGGACCAATACCGATTTTGAAGATATCGAATACGCTAATCATGATGCGTCCATTGCTTTCAGTCAGAGAGGGAGGAGTGCGCCGTCCGAAGACGGCGCGGGTGATAATCAGAACATGGTATACAGGGAGTAGAAGATCGCAGAGATTGCGATAAGACCCATGATAACCACAAAGACGTTGCTCACATGACCGCTGTACTTGCGCATAGCAGGGACTTTCTGAATCGCGTACATCGGCATCAGGAACAGAATCATTGCGATGACCGGGCCGCCCAGGGTTTCAATCATGCCCAGGATGCTTGGGTTCAGGGTCGCTACCGCCCAGGTGGTGAGCAGCATGAACAGTGCAGTGATTTTGTTCAGCTTGTTGATTTCAATGCTCTTGCCTTTACCGCGCAGAGATTTAATCACCATACCGTTGAAGCCTTCACGCGCGCCGAGGTAGTGGCCCAGGAAGGATTTGGTGATGGCGATAATCGCGATGATTGGTGCCATCCACGCAATGACCGGTGCGTTAAAGTGGTTCGCCAGGTAAGACAGAATAGAGATGTTCTGCTCTTTCGCTGCCGCCAGATCCGCCGGGGAGAGGCTCAGTACGCAGCTGAAGACGAAGAACATAACGGTCAGTACCATCATGATGTGAGCGCGCGCCAGGATGCTGGAGCACTTCTTCTCTGCGCCATTACCGTACTCTTCACGTTTCGCCACGGCGAAAGAGGAGATGATTGGGGAGTGGTTGAAGGAGAACACCATCACCGGAATCGCCAGCCAGAGGGTCATCAGCAGGCCGTTACCGGTTGCCGATGCGCTGCTCAGGGACAGGGTTTCCAGCGCTGCGCCGTTCCACTGTGGGATCAGGTAGCAGGCCAGCAGCATCAGTGCGGCCACAAACGGGAACACCAGTACGCTCATCGCTTTCACAATCATCTGCTCACCGAAGCGCACGATGGTCATCATGCCGACAATCAGGATCAGAGACAGGATGGCACGCGGTGGCGGCGTCATGTGCAGCTGGTGCAGCATGAAGCTTTCAACGGTGTTGGTGATCGCCACGCTGTAAACCAACAGGATAGGGTAAATCGCGAAGAAGTAGAGCAGGGTAATCAGTTTACCTGCGCCCACGCCGAAATGCTCTTCAACCACTTCAGTGATGTCTTCACCCGGGTTTTTACCGGACAGCACGAAGCGGGTCAGACCGCGGTGTGCAAAGAAGGTCATCGGGAAAGCAATGATAGCCATAATGATCAGCGGGATCAGACCGCCGACGCCTGCGTTGATAGGAAGGAACAGTACACCAGCGCCGATTGCCGTGCCGTAAAGGCCAAGCATCCACATGGTATCCGTTTTGCGCCAACCACTTCGGGATTCAATCGAAGCAACGGTGCTGGTTTGAGTGGTTTCCATCTGTATCTCCTGGAGGAAGCGAATTGTCAGGTTTTTAGTCAAATCCGATGAAAAAGTGCCTGACGGTAATATGAAATTCGTTCAGTGACGGTTTTTTAATAATTTTTGCCCGTAACTATTGGCGGGCGGAAAGATACATTCTAGTTATGAATCTATCAGTGATCCTGATCCCAAATGCAATAATCCACTTATGATGTGGGCATCTTTAGACCATTTATCTGTTAAAAAAACGCCAAAGAGAATTTACGGGCGCGAAGGCTACCACCAACGACATGTGAGCTGAAAGACTGGCCCGTGATATAGGTGTCTTTAGCTGTAAAGAAATGGGTTTTTAGTATTTTCTGGCAGGTAATTTGGATTAAGGCTGATAATTTACGGTTGAAAAAACCAGGTAATCGTTTGCGTTTGCGCATAGTTTGTAAAAGACATAAGTGATGCGTATGAATTACCTCGGTAATAAAAAAGCCGGGACGCGCAACAGGGCGACCCGGCTTTAATCAGATGCTGTTGAGCGTTATGTGCAGATTTCGTAGCAAGGAATATAGGCTGAGCCCGGCAGCTTCATGCGGTGCTGGGCGACAAAGCCCTGCAGCATGTCGTCCATGCGGCGCATCATCTCCGGATCGCCGTGGATCTTGTATGGACCGTACTGTTCAATGGCGCGGATGCCCATCTCTTTCACGTTGCCCGCCACAATCCCGGAGAAGGCACGACGCAGATCGGCAGCCAGGACTTCCACCGGCTGGTCCGGATAGAGTTTCAGGTTCGCCATATTTTCGTGCGTTGGCTCGAACGGGATCTGCAGGTCCGGCGCGATACGGATTGACCAGTTAAAGCTGTACGCATCGCCGGTATCGCGACGGTTTTCTTTTACCAGCGGCATCGCTTTTTTCATCTGGCGCGCCACTTCTGCGGCATCGTCAATGATGATGCGATAGTGACGACGCGCGGCTTCGCCCAGCGTGTGCACGATAAACTCGTCCAGCACGCGGAAGTAGTCGGCGCTCTCTTTTGGCCCGGTCAGGATCAGCGGCAGAACCTGATCTTTGTTGGCCGGGTTCATCAGAATACCCAGCAGGTAGAGCAGCTCTTCCGCTGTCCCTACGCCGCCCGGGAAGATGATAATGCCGTGGGCGATACGGACAAACGCTTCAAGACGTTTCTCGATATCCGGCATGATAATCAGCTCGTTAACCAGCGGGTTAGGCGGCTCAGCGGCAATGATTGACGGCTCGGTCATGCCAATAAACCGTCCCTCTTTGTAACGCTGCTGCGCGTGACCTACTGCGGCACCTTTCATTGGCGCTTCCATCGCACCCGGACCGCAGCCGGTACAGATATTCAGCTCGCGCAGGCCGAGCTGGGTGCCCACCCGACGCGCATAAAGGTATTCAGTTTCGTTAATGGAGTGGCCGCCCCAGCAGACGACCATGTTCGGCGCTTCGCCAACGTGCAGGGCCCGGGCGTTACGCAAAATGGAGAACACCAGGTTGGTGATATGGACCGAGCTTTCCAGGTCGAGATGCTGGAAACGGCCTGCGTTGTGGATCTGCCCGTTAACAAACAGAATGTCACGCAGCACGGCAAACAGGTTAGCCTGAAGTGAACGAATGATGCGCCCGTCGACAAAGGCCTCTTCCGGCGGGTTGATGACTTCAAGCTTCACGCCACGCTCGCGGCGCAGCACGTTGATATCAAAGCTTTCGAAGCGGGACAGCAGTTCTTTACTGTTATCTGTCAGGCTTCCGGAGTTCAGTACGGCAAGTGAACAGTTACGAAACAGTTGATAAAGATCGCTGCTGGCCGTGCGCTTAAGCATGTCCACTTCCAGCTGCGACAACATATCCATTGAGCCAAGCGGGCTAATATGTGTAATCAAGTGAGCTCCTTACGGGACGATTATCGTCTTTCCCTGTTGATTACAATAGCCCTGGCGCGTGACGTTTCACAACCTAAAGCGCGGAAGATACCGCGCATATTGTGAAAATATTTATATTACTGACGCACCAGCCGTCCCGTTGCCGGCACAAAATCGGTGTTGGTGCGCCACGGGTTGATGTCCAGACCGCCCCGGCGGGTATAGCGCGCATAAACGCTCAGTTTTTCTGGCTGGCAGAAACGCTGAATATCGCTAAAGATGCGCTCCACGCACTGCTCGTGGAATTCGTTGTGATGGCGGAAAGACACCAGGTAGCGCAGCAGCTTTTCCCGGTCAATTTTCGGGCCGCGGTACTGGATCTGCACCGAGCCCCAGTCCGGCTGGTGGGTGATCAGGCAGTTAGATTTCAGCAGATGGCTGACCAGCGTCTCTTCAACCACTTTGCCGCTCGCCGCGTTTTCGAGGTAATCGGCGCTGAATTCATAATTCTCCACCTCGATATCCTGATCGTCGATGCAGGTCCCGTTGAAGCGGGCGACTGGCTGCCCTTCCAGCTCGTGCAGGCGATACAGTGAAACGCTCACCTTTCCCTGCGCGCAGGCGCTTAAATCACGTTCCAGGGTGTGCTGAACGTCGTCCCAGCTGTTGAATTTAGTCTGGTTAAAGCTGTTGAGATAGAGCTTAAAGCTTTTGGATTCCACGAGATTAACGCTGGCGTAATCCAGCTCAACGTGGCCCACTGCCACCTGCGGCAGACCGCGCGCGTTAAGCCACGAGAGTTCGTACAGCGTCCAGATGTCACCGCCGACAAACGGCAAGGCATCCGCATGCAGGCCCAGAGGATCGCGGTTCAGGCTGCGCGGCACGCCCTGCAGCAGGCTTGCATCGTAGGTATCGCGGTAATCGGTCGATTTACCCAGCGTTAAGCCGGTTAACGCCTGATGATTTTCGTAAGACATGTTTCATAGCCACTTTACAGGTACACTTATGGCCTGAGTTTATCCTGTCTGACAAGAAGAGAGAAATCGGTGGACATCGAAACTGCAAATGCCCTCACTACCTTCACGGCCCGCTACTGCGATGCATGGCATGAAAAGCACGGAACATGGCCACAAAGCACTGATTTGTATGGCGTACCCTCGCCGTGCATTATCTCTTCAGTCGACGATTACGTTATCTGGCAGCCAAAACCTTTCGACGGCGAGCAAAATGTAAATGCGGTTGAGCGTGCAATGGACATTGTGGTACAACCAGCGGTTCACGCGTTTTATACCACGCAGTTCGCAGGGGATATGCCCGCGCGCTTTGCTGATATCACGCTGACGCTGTTGCAGACCTGGAGCGAAGACGATCTGCAGCGTGTTCAGGAAAACCTGATTGGTCATCTGGTCACGCAAAAACGCCTTAAGCTTTCTCCGACGCTCTTTATTGCCACGCTGGACAGCGAACTGGATGTGTTATCCGTCTGTAACCTGTCAGGTGAAGTGGTTAAAGAGACTATCGGCACCCGCAATCGCGAGACTCTCGCCCCCTCTCTTGCGGATTTCCTCACCCGACTTGAGCCCCTTCTGTAATCCATGCTGCTACAGCGCGTGTGAGAGATCTCTTACAAGGTTTGTGAGAGATCGCTGGAACATTCAGTATTACCTTATTAAATTCAGATTAATAACACTCTATTTTTCAATAGATTAGTTGTTCATCCTATTATTTTTAGGGAGCCTGTGCGTCTTACAACTCCGGCTGAGTGGGTTGTAAGACGAAGCGGAATAGCGGATTCTATCTCCGTCGACAGGACGCCGACACGAGAAACGAACATCAGGATGATGGCGTTTCTCACACAGGACTCGTCAGGATGGCGCTGCAGGAAGGCTTCAGGATGAAGCGAAGTGGATAACGCAGGATGCGTAAGGGACACCTCCAGGAAGGAGAATGAGAGCCGGTCAGGATGGTCGGTGGGTCAGGAAGGCCAGGATGTTTCAGGATGAGACAAACGCGTCAGGAAGATGTGTGCAGGATGCATCGGCTTACGGATGACCAGGCCTTCGGGCTTCAGGAAAAGTTGTCACGGATGAGCAGGGAGCACGAATTGTAGCTGGAATGCTGCGAAACGAACCGGGAGCACTGTTTTTACAGTGCTCCCTTTTTTTATTTCTGCCTTCCGCAATGCTATGCTGCGCGCCGTTCACTTTTTCAGTTGAGGTTACTATGACGCAACACGATAGCGTTCGTGCTCAGTTGCACGCCATCGAAGCCCTTTTGCGCCAACATCAGCTGTGGCAGGAGACCGCGCCGCAGCCAGAAGCGTTCGCGAGCACTCAGCCCTTCTGCCTGGATACGCTGGCCCCGTTTGAATGGCTGCAGTGGGTGTTAATTCCGCGCATGCACGCCCTGCTTGAGGGCGGTCACCCGCTGCCGCAGGCGTTTGCTGTCTCTCCCTACTATGAAATGGCGCTCGAGGCGACGCACCCTGCGCGCGACGTGATGCTGGTCGAACTGGAAAAACTGGATGCCCTGTTTGCCGGTGAAGATGCATGACGCTTGAGATCCTCTATCAGGACGAGTGGCTGGTAGCGGTGAATAAACCGTCAGGCTGGCTGGTACACCGCAGCTGGCTCGATCGCGATGAGAAAGTGGTGGTGATGCAGACCGTTCGCGACCAGATTGGTCAGCATGTTTTTACCGCCCATCGTCTCGACAGGCCGACCTCCGGCGTGCTGCTGATGGGGCTTTCCAGCGAGGCGGGGCGTTTGCTGTCACAGCAGTTTGAACAGCATCAGATGCAAAAGCGCTACCACGCGATCGTGCGCGGCTGGCTGACGGAAGCCGCCACGCTGGACTATCCGCTGGTAGAGGAGCTGGACAAAATCGCCGATAAATTTGCCCGCGATGACAAAGGTCCGCAGCCCGCGGTGACGGATTATCGCGGCATGGCGACGACCGAAATGCCGGTTGCAACCAGCAAATTTCCGACCACACGCTACAGCCTGGTTGAGCTTCTGCCTAAAACCGGGCGTAAGCACCAGCTGCGGCGCCATCTTGCGCACCTGCGCCATCCGATTATTGGCGACAGCAAACACGGTGATTTGCGCCAGAACCGCAGTGCGGCCGAACACTTTGGCTGCCATCGTCTGATGCTTCACGCCAGCGAGCTGAGCCTGACGCACCCGTTTACCGGCGAGCCGCTGACTATCCGTGCTGGGCTGGACGACGTCTGGATGCAGGCGCTGTCACAGTTTGGCTGGCTGGGCCAACTCCCCGAAAATGAAAGGGTTGAGTTTGTATCGGGCAACGTTCAGGATGAACGGTAAGCGCATTCATTATGGGAAAACATCATGGCTGAAGTAGGCATTTTTGTCGGGACAATGTACGGCAACTCGCTGCTGGTAGCGGAAGAGGCTGAGGCAATACTCGCCAGCCAGGGCCATAAAGCCACGGTCTATGAAGATCCGGAACTGGCAGACTGGGAAAAGTATACAGATAAATACATTCTGGTGGTGACCTCCACCACCGGGCAGGGCGATCTGCCGGACAGCATCGTGCCGCTGTTTCAGGGCATTAAAGACCAGCTTGGCTATCAGCCGGACGTGCACTACGGCATCATTGCTCTGGGCGACAGTTCTTACGCTAACTTCTGCGGCGGCGGCAAGCAGTTCGATGCGCTCCTGCAGGAACAGAGCGCCCAGCGCGTCGGCGAGATGCTGCTGATTGATGCCGGGGAGCATCCTGAACCCGAAAGCGAATCGAACCCGTGGGTCGAGCACTGGGCAACTCTCCTTAAATAGTTGTGTAGGCCGGGTCAGGCGTAGCCGCCGCCCGGCGATACATCCCGCTCCAAACGCCAATTCCGTGAACCACCTTCCATTCCCCTGGGCTTATGCCATAAACAACCTCTCATACATCCTTTAATACTGTGTTTCTGCACGGTGAGGTGATGAGGCACTCCTTCATATACTTTTCCGGTCACTATAAAACGGCGTCAGGCCGTACCAAAACGACAAAACACCAATCTCATTCTGATTACCCTACCGGTGCTGTACAGAATGAACCAGGCGAAAGCTATGTTTCAGGAGTGCAACAATGAGTACATTAAGCCACGCAGCGAGCAGCGCTGAAAAGCGCACCAACGCCCGCTACTGGATAGTGGTGATGCTGTTTATCGTCACATCCTTTAACTATGGTGACCGCGCCACGCTGTCGATTGCCGGTTCGGAAATGGCAAAAGACATCGGCCTTGATCCGGTGGGCATGGGTTACGTTTTCTCCGCATTCTCATGGGCCTACGTCATCGGGCAAATTCCTGGCGGCTGGCTGCTGGACCGTTTTGGATCTAAACGCGTCTATTTCTGGTCCATCTTTATCTGGTCGATGTTTACCCTGTTACAGGGGTTCGTCGATATCTTCAGCGGCTTCGGCATTATCGTGGCGCTCTTCACGCTGCGCTTCCTGGTAGGCTTAGCGGAAGCACCTTCCTTCCCGGGGAACAGCCGCATTGTCGCTGCCTGGTTCCCGGCGCAGGAGAGGGGAACGGCGGTGGCGATTTTCAACTCCGCACAGTACTTCGCAACGGTGATCTTCGCGCCAATCATGGGCTGGCTGACGCATGAGGTGGGCTGGTCGCACGTCTTCTTCTTCATGGGCGGACTTGGGATCGTCATCAGCTTCGTCTGGCTGAAAGTGATCCACGAACCCAACCAGCACCCTGGCGTGAACAAAAAAGAGCTGGAGTACATCGCGGAAGGTGGCGCGCTGATCAATATGGATCAGAAATCCGCAAAAGCAAAAGTCCCGTTCAGCCAGAAATGGGCGCAGATCAAGCAGCTCGTCGGCTCGCGCATGATGATCGGCATCTATCTGGGCCAGTACTGTATTAACGCCTTAACCTACTTCTTCATCACCTGGTTCCCGGTGTACCTGGTGCAGGCTCGCGGCATGTCGATTCTGAAAGCGGGATTTGTCGCGTCGGTTCCGGCAATCTGCGGCTTCGTCGGTGGCGTGCTCGGCGGAGTGATTTCCGACTGGCTGATGCGCCGGACCGGCTCGCTGAACATCGCGCGTAAAACCCCGATTGTGCTCGGCATGCTGCTCTCCATGACCATGGTGTTCTGTAACTACGTCAACGCCGAATGGATGATTATCGGCTTTATGGCGATGGCCTTCTTCGGCAAAGGCATTGGCGCGCTGGGCTGGGCGGTGATGGCGGATACGGCACCGAAAGAGATCAGCGGCCTGAGCGGCGGTCTGTTCAACATGTTCGGCAACATCTCCGGGATTGTTACGCCTATCGCTATCGGCTACATCGTCGGCACCACCGGCTCTTTCAACGGTGCGCTGATCTACGTGGGTGTGCATGCGCTGGTGGCGGTGCTGAGTTACCTGGTGCTGGTTGGGGATATCAAACGCGTCGAACTTAAACCTGTTGCGGAGCGTGGATGATGACAACGCAATCGAGCCCAACCGTTACGGAGATGAAGGTCATTCCGGTAGCCGGGCAGGACAGCATGCTGCTCAACATTGGCGGTGCGCATAGCGCCTGGTTTACCCGTAATATCGTCGTGCTGAAAGACAGCTCAGGGAATACCGGCGTGGGCGAAGCCCCGGGCGGAGAGGTGATTTACCAGACGCTGGTCGATGCCATTCCGCTGGTCCTGGGTCAGGAGGTCGCCCGCCTGAACAAGGTCGTTCAGCGGGTCCATAAGGGCAATCAGTCGGCGGACTTTGATACGTTCGGTAAAGGTGCCTGGACGTTTGAACTGCGCGTCAACGCGGTCGCCGCGCTGGAGGCCGCCCTGCTCGACTTGCTGGGTAAGGCGCTCAATGTTCCGGTTTGCGAGCTGCTGGGGCTAGGCAAACAGCGCGATGCGGTAACGGTGCTGGGCTATCTGTTCTACGTTGGCGATCGCAATAAGACCGATCTCCCTTATCTGGCTCGATCCACGGGCGATCACGACTGGTATCGCCTGCGCCACCAGGAAGCGCTCTCCAGCGACGCGGTGGTGCGGCTGGCCGAGGCGGTGCAGGATCGCTACGGCTTCAAGGATTTCAAGCTGAAGGGCGGCGTGCTGCCCGGCGAGCAGGAGATTGAAACGGTCCGGGCGCTGAAAAAACGCTTTGCGGATGCGCGGATCACCGTCGATCCCAACGGCGCATGGCTGCTGGATGAAGCCATTAGCCTGTGCAAAGGGCTGGGGGATGTCCTGACCTATGCAGAAGATCCCTGCGGTGCGGAGCAGGGCTTCTCGGGCCGTGAAGTCATGGCCGAGTTTCGTCGCGCCACCGGGCTGCCTGTCGCGACCAATATGGTCGCCACCAACTGGCGTGAAATGGGTCATGCGGTGATGCTGAACGCCGTCGACATACCGCTGGCGGACCCTCACTTCTGGACGCTTTCAGGTGCAGTGCGCGTGGCGCAGCTCTGCGATGACTGGGGGCTGACCTGGGGCTGTCACTCGAACAACCACTTTGATATTTCGCTGGCGATGTTTACCCACGTTGGCGCGGCGGCGCCGGGTAACCCGACCGCCATCGACACCCACTGGATTTGGCAGGAAGGGGAAGCCCGCCTGACGAAAAATCCGCTGGAAATCATCAACGGCAAGATCGCCGTACCGGATGCGCCGGGGTTGGGCGTGGAGATTGACTGGGATCAGATCCATAAAGCCCATGAGGCGTATAAAAAGCTACCGGGCGGCGCGCGTAACGACGCGGGCCCGATGCAGTACCTGATCCCCGGCTGGACATTTGACCGTAAGCGCCCTGTTTTTGGACGTCACTGATAAAAGGATTACACGATGAGTACTTTTTCTACCCCTGTCGTCACCGCCATGCAGATCGTTCCGGTTGCGGGCCATGACAGCATGCTGATGAACCTGAGCGGCGCGCATGCGCCATTCTTCACCCGCAATATTGTCATTATCAAAGACAATTCCGGCCATACGGGCGTGGGCGAAATTCCGGGCGGGGAGAAGATCCGCCAGACGCTGGAAGATGCCATTCCGCTGGTGGTGGGCAAAACGCTGGGCGAGTACAAAAATGTCCTCAACACCGTGCGCAATACCTTTGCCGATCGCGATGCCGGAGGGCGTGGCCTGCAGACCTTCGATCTGCGCACCACCATTCACGTGGTGACCGGGATTGAATCCGCGATGCTGGATCTGCTGGGTCAGCATCTGGGCGTTAACGTTGCCTCGCTGTTGGGCGAGGGGCAGCAGCGCAGCGAAGTGGAAATGCTGGGCTATCTTTTCTTTGTCGGCGACCGCAGGCTGACGCCATTGCCTTATCAGAGCCAGCCGGATGAACAATGCGACTGGTATCGACTTCGCCACGACGAGGCGATGACCCCGGATGCGGTGGTGCGCCTGGCGGAAGCCGCGTACGAAAAATATGGCTTTAATGATTTCAAACTGAAGGGCGGCGTGCTGGCCGGTGAGGAAGAGGCGGAAGCCGTCACCGCGCTGGCAAAACGTTTCCCGCAGGCGCGCGTGACGCTGGATCCGAACGGTGCGTGGTCGCTTGATGAAGCGATCAAAATTGGTAAGCAGCTGAAAGGCGTGCTGGCGTATGCGGAAGATCCGTGTGGGGCTGAACAGGGCTTCTCTGGCCGTGAAGTCATGGCGGAATTCCGTCGCGCCACGGGGCTGCCGACCGCGACCAATATGATTGCCACCGACTGGCGTCAGATGGGACACACCCTGTCATTGCACTCCGTCGATATTCCGCTGGCAGACCCGCACTTCTGGACGATGCAGGGGTCGGTGCGCGTGGCGCAAATGTGCCACGAGTTTGGCCTGACCTGGGGCTCGCACTCTAATAACCACTTCGACGTGTCGCTGGCGATGTTCACGCACGTTGCCGCCGCCGCGCCGGGCACGATTACCGCTATCGACACGCACTGGATCTGGCAGGAAGGTAATCAGCGTCTGACTAAGCGGCCGTTTGAGATCATAGGTGGCATGGTGCAGGTGCCTTCCACGCCGGGGCTAGGGGTTGAGCTGGATATGGACCAGGTTATGAAAGCCCATGAGCTGTATCAAAAACACGGTCTGGGCGCGCGCGACGATGCGATGGCGATGCAGTATCTGATCCCCGACTGGACATTCGACAATAAACGCCCGTGCATGGTACGATAAACGCATTGGGACCGCTCCCACGAACGGTCTTTTACGTGGTGTATGCTTAACGTAACGACTATGCGTAAGGATGGCTTATGAAAATTGTTATCGCACCGGACTCGTATAAGGAAAGTTTGAGTGCGCTTGAGGTTGCGACAGCGATAGAACGTGGTTTTCGCGAGATCTTTCCCGAGGCGGTTTACGTCAAACTGCCGGTCGCGGACGGTGGCGAAGGAACGGTTGAGGCGATGATCGCGGCAACGCAGGGACGCATTGTACATGTTCCGGTGACCGACCCGCTGGGTGAGCGCGTGGAAGGATTTTATGGCTTATCCGGTGACGAGCAGAGTGCCTTTATTGAAATGGCGGCGGCTAGCGGCCTGGAGCTGGTCGTCCCTTCGCAGCGTAATCCCCTGAAAACCACCTCGTGGGGCACGGGCGAACTTATTCGTCACGCGCTGGACGCAGGCGTTAAGCATATCATCATCGGCATTGGCGGCAGCGCCACCAATGACGGCGGAGCAGGGATGGTGCAGGCGTTGGGGGCAAAGCTGCTGGACGACAGCGGGCAGCCCCTTGGGCAGGGCGGGGGCGAGCTGGGAAAACTCGCGCGTATCGACCTGAGCGGGCTGGACAGACGTCTGGCGGAGTGCCGGATAGAGGTCGCCTGTGATGTGACGAATCCGCTCACCGGTGAGGACGGCGCGTCAGCCGTATTTGGCCCGCAAAAGGGGGCGACTCCCGAGATGATCGTCACACTGGACAACGCGCTGGCGCAGTATGCGAGAGTCATTGCCCGGGATCTGGATATCGACGTGCTAAACCTTGCTGGCGGCGGCGCGGCGGGTGGCATGGGGGCCGCGCTGTACGCTTTTTGCGGCGCGCAGCTTCGCCAGGGTATTGAGATCGTGACCGATGCGCTACACCTGGCCGACCAGGTGGCCGATGCGGATCTGGTGATCACGGGAGAAGGCCGCATCGACAGCCAGACGATCCACGGCAAAGTTCCGGTGGGCGTGGCGAAAGTGGCGAAACGCTTTAACAAACCCGTCATCGGCATTGCAGGCAGCCTGACGGCGGACGTTGGCGTGGTACACGATCACGGCATTGATGCGGTGTTTAGCGTGATTTACACCATCTGCTCGCTGGAGGATGCGCTGGAAAATGCCAGCGAGAACGTCAGGATGGCCGCCAGGAATATCGCGGCGGTGCTGAAAGTGGGGCAGGGAATGTAGTTCTCCCTCTCCCTGTGGGAGAGGATCGGGGTGAGGGCATCAGGCCGCACCCGCAATTGCAGGCCCGGTAAGCGTAGCGCCACCGGGCTTTTATCTCAGCTTCCCAGCAACTTCGTCGCTTCGCGCGTTACGTTATCCATTTCATCCAGCAGCTCCAGGAACTCCGGTTCAAGCTCCGATTCCGGCGTGCCGGCACGCAGCTGCTGCTCCAGCAGCTGGCAAAGGTTTTTCAGCCGCGGTACGCCGCTGTACCCGCAGCTGCCGTGCAGCTTGTGGATCGCTTCCAGCAGCGCTTCCGGATTTTCACCCACCAGCTGCTCTTCCACCTTATTGCGAATTTCCGGCAGAAATGCGACCAGCATTTGCAGCATTTCGCGGGCTAAATCGGGTTTACCCGCCGCCTGGCGCAGGGCAAGCTGCCAGTCAAAGGTCGCGTTCTGGTTAACGCTGATTTCAATCGGCTCGCTGGAAACCGTGTACGTCCCGCCAATGTGACCCGGCTTATAGCGTAACAGCAGATTATGAAGTTTCTCTTCATCGATGGGCTTCGCCAGATAGTCATTCATTCCGGCGCTCAGCAGCTTCTCTTTCTGGCCGGCCATCGCGTGCGCGGTGACCGCAATGACCGGGGTTTGCTGCTGGTGCGGCAGCTGGTGGATCAGCTCGCAGGCCCGAATGCCATCCATGCCCGGCATCTGAATATCCATCAGGATTAAATCGAACTGCATCTGCTTCGCCTGTTCAACCGCCTGCGCGCCGCTGGTGCACAGCTCAACGTGCTGAACCTGGTCCTCAAGCAATGCGCCAATCAGCTTCAGGTTGGCTTGATTATCATCCACTGCCATCACGCTCATGGCAATTTTTGCTCATCGTTAATCAGCGGGAGAGCATGCTGGCTAAGACGGCAATACTCCGTGAGCGCGGGCAGGAGGCGGGTCGCGGTGAGCGGCTTCAGCAGACACGCGGCGGCTCCGTCGTTTTTCAACTCCTCTGCATTAATCTGGGCGTGGCAGGGCAGCGCCAGCAGCAGATAGTCGGTCATTGAGGCGGCTTTCGCCAGCCGCTCCTGCTGCATGGTCAGCTCGCCGGTGAAGGTAACCGGGATCCCCATCAGCAGAATATCGTAGTGCTCAACGGCAAGCGCTGAGAAGGTTGGGCTGTAGACCACCTCCAGCGGCGTGGTGCTTAAAATATCGAGCGCGCACTGCGCGGCCGCCGCGTTAGGTTCGACGTAGGCCAGACGCTTGCCTTTCAGGCAGTCCGTCACCGGGCCATCGGTCAGGACATTCGGATTGAGGTCCAGATTAATGTGGAACCAGAAGGTTGAACCACGGTTCGGCTGGCTGTGGAAAGAGATATCGCCGCCCATCTCGTTCACCAGACGCTGGGTGATCACCAGCCCCAGGCCGGTACCGCCATGACGGCGGGAGATACTGGCGTCCGCCTGACGGAACGCCTGGAACAGACGCGACTGATCCCGCTCAGGAATACCGATGCCGGTATCGCGGATCTGGACTTCAATCTGCACCTTATTGCTGCTGATGGAGCGTTTTTCTACCAGAATGTCGATGTTACCGCTTTCGGTGAATTTAATCGCATTCCCGACAAGGTTGGTAATGACCTGCTGCAGGCGCAGCGGATCGCCAATGACGTTATCCGGCACGTCGTTTTTAATATTAAGCGTCAGCTCAAGGCCTTTGTCGTGCGACGAGTGCGCGAGCAGCGTCACCACCTCATCGAGCGTACTGCGCAGCGGGAACGGAATACTCTCCAGGATCAGCTTGCCCGCTTCCAGCTTGGAGAAGTCGAGCACGTCGTTGATGATCGCCAGCAGGTTGTTGGCCGAACGTTCAATGGTGTGCAGGTGATCGCGCTGAGTCGGGTTAAGCTCGCTTTTCAGCGTCAGGCGGGTAAAGCCGATCACGCCATTGAGCGGCGTACGCAGCTCGTGCGACATATTGGCAAGGAATTCCGACTTAATACGTGCCGCTTCCTGGGCGCGCTTTTTCGCCAGATCCAGCTCAACGTTCTGGATCTCCATCTGCTCCAGCGTTTCGCGCAGGTCGGACGTGGCCTGGTCAACGTTGTGCTGCATCTCTTCGTGATACGCCGCCAGCGACATGGCCATCGAGTTGATGCCGTTCTTCAGCATGTCCAGCTCACCCAGCATAAACCCTTCCACCCGGCTGTCGAGCTGGCCGCGGCGGATGCGGTCAACCGTATTAACCATGTTGCGGATGGGGCCCGTCACGTCGCGCATCAGGCGCCAGCCGAAGATCAGCGCAATGCCAATGCAGAACAGCATCATCACGCCAGAGATAAAAATTTCTTTGTACTGCTGTAGCCGGACCGACTTGAGATCCAGCTCCAGCGCCACATATCCCAGCATATTGTTGCTGGATTTGGCATCGGATTGCGCAGACTCATCGGGGGAATAGCTTTCCGATACGATCGGCGTGCGCAGGATCATGATATCGCCGCGCCGCAGTACGGTGAGATGGCGCGGGAATGGCGTACCGTCCGGGATCTTCAGAGCCGCAGGATCGAGATGAAAATTCGAGGTGACAAACAGGCGGTTATGTTCGTCGTAAACGGAAATGGCTCGTACGATGTCCGAGTGGCGGCGGTGGAGCACGCTGATTAACTGACCAATGGATTCGCGGTTTTGCAGGTTCATGCCGTACTCGCTGGACACGGCAAGCGGTTCGATAATGCTGGCACCTGCATCCTCCAGCTGCCGCTGCAAATCGTTATAGCGGTGCACCACAAAGAAGATACTCAGCAGCAAACCGATGAGAACGGTGGGGGCGAGGATCAAAATCATCATGCGCGCGCGCAGGCTGTAGTTGGTCATGGCGTTCCGTTATGGGACAATTAAGATAATTATGTTTATATGAGAAAAATCTCGGCGATGGCGCAATTCTACTCTGCAAAGCGACGCGTGACGACGCGTCAAATCATTACTGTTGAAGCCACGGACCTCGATCCGTTTGGTCAGGGAGTGGCACGTCACAATGGTAAGGCTCTGTTTATAACAGGTTTACTGCCAACAGAACGAGCAGAAATTACGCTGACGGAAGATAAACGCCAGTTCGCGCGCGGACAGGTTAAGCGTCGCCTCAACGATAGCCCGGAGCGCGTGAAGCCCCGCTGCCCACATTTTGGCGTTTGCGGGGGCTGCCAGCAACAGCATGCGAGCACAGAATTACAGCAAAAAAGCAAAAGCCGCGCGCTGGCGCGTCAGCTTAAACATGACGTTAACGAAATTCTCGCCGATGTGCCCTGGGGCTATCGTCGACGCGCGCGCCTGAGCCTCAGCTATCAGCCAAAAACGGCTCGGCTGGAGATGGGGTTTCGCAAGGCCGGTTCCAGCGACATTGTCGATGTGCAGCAGTGCCCCATTTTGGTGCCCCATCTTGAGGCGTTGCTTCCGGAAGTGCGCACCTGTCTTTCCGGGCTGGACGGCGTTAGCCATCTCGGGCATGTCGAACTGGTCATGGCAAACAATGGACCGCTGATGGTCCTGCGCCATACCGCGCCGTTGTCGAAAAAAGATCGCGAAAAACTGGAACGCTTTTCGCATTCCCACGACCTGGCGCTTTTCCTTGCACCACAAAGCGAGATACTTGAGCAGGTTACCGGTGAGGCGCCCTGGTATGCGTCAAACGGGCTACGCTTAACGTTCAGCCCGCGGGATTTCATTCAGGTGAATGATGGCGTTAACCAACTGATGGTTGAGAAAGCGCTGGCGTGGCTGGACGTTCAGAAAAGCGATCGGGTGCTCGACCTGTTCTGCGGAATGGGCAACTTCACGCTGCCGCTGGCGCGAGAAGCGGCCAGCGTCGTCGGCGTGGAAGGCGTTGAGGCGCTGGTGGCGAAAGGGCAGGAGAACGCGCTGCAGAACGGCTTGCAAAATGTGACATTCTTTCATCAAAATCTTGAGGAAGATGTCACCCAACAGCCGTGGGCAAAGCAGGGCTTTGATAAAATTTTGCTCGACCCGGCGCGTGCCGGTGCCCCGGGTGTGATGGCACATATTATTAAACTCGCGCCGAAGCGTGTGGTCTATGTTTCCTGTAACCCGGCAACGCTTGCCCGGGACAGCGAGGCATTAATCAGCGCGGGTTACCAGATTCAGCGTCTGGCAATGCTGGACATGTTCCCGCACACTGGACATCTGGAATCGATGGTGTTGTTCGAGCACATCTAATTTGTTTGGCTTGTCGACTTCGACAGGCCCAGGTCCCTAAAGGAGAGGACAATGGTTGCGGTAAGAAGTGCACATCTCAATAAAGCTGGGGAATTTGACCCACAAAAATGGATCGCAAGTCTGGGAATTTCCAGCCAGCAGTCGTGTGAACGCTTAACCGAAACCTGGGCCTATTGTCTGCGCACCACGCAGGGGCATCCGGATGCCGATCTTCTCCTGTGGCGCGGCGTGGAGATGGTGGAAATCTTATCCATGCTGAACATGGATATTGAAACGCTGCAGGCCGCGCTTCTCTTCCCCCTCGCGGATGCGGACGTGGTCAGCGAAGACGTACTGCGCGACAGCGTCGGGAAATCCGTCGTCGCGCTGATCCACGGCGTACGCGATATGGCGGCTATCCGCCAGCTTAAAGCCGCGCACACCGATTCCGTCTCCTCAGAGCAGGTCGATAACGTTCGCCGGATGCTGCTGGCCATGGTGGATGATTTCCGCTGCGTGGTCATCAAGCTGGCCGAGCGTATTGCCCACCTGCGAGAGGTGAAGGATGCGCCGGAAGACGAGCGCGTGCTGGCTGCCAAAGAGTGTACAAACATCTATGCGCCGCTGGCGAACCGCTTAGGGATTGGTCAGCTGAAATGGGAGCTGGAAGATTACTGCTTCCGCTATCTGCACCCGGCGGAATATAAACGTATTGCCAAACTCCTGCACGAGCGCCGTATCGACCGCGAGCACTATATCGAGGAATTTGTCGGCGGGCTGCGCCAGGCGATGAAAGAAGAGAACGTGCGCGCCGAAGTCTACGGCCGGCCTAAGCATATCTACAGCATCTGGCGCAAAATGCAGAAGAAACACCTCGCCTTTGACGAGCTGTTTGACGTGCGCGCCGTGCGTATCGTGGCGGAGCGTCTGCAGGACTGCTACGCCGCGCTGGGGATAGTACACACTCACTTCCGTCATCTTCCCGATGAGTTCGATGACTATGTCGCTAACCCCAAACCGAACGGCTATCAGTCTATCCATACCGTTGTGCTTGGCCCTGGCGGCAAAACGGTCGAGATTCAGATCCGCACCAAACAGATGCACGAAGACGCCGAGCTGGGCGTGGCCGCGCACTGGAAATACAAAGAAGGCACGTCCGGCGGAGCGCGTTCTGGCCACGAAGACCGCATTGCCTGGCTACGCAAGCTGATTGCGTGGCAGGAAGAGATGGCCGACTCCGGCGAGATGCTCGACGAAGTACGTAGCCAGGTCTTTGACGATCGCGTGTACGTCTTTACCCCAAAAGGGGACGTTGTCGACCTGCCGGCGGGCTCTACGCCGCTCGATTTTGCCTACCACATCCACAGCGATGTGGGACACCGCTGCATCGGGGCGAAAATCGGCGGACGTATCGTACCGTTCACCTATCAACTGCAGATGGGTGACCAGATTGAGATCATTACCCAGAAGCAGCCCAACCCGAGCCGTGACTGGCTAAACCCGAACCTGGGCTACGTCACCACCAGCCGCGGGCGATCGAAAATTCACGCCTGGTTCCGTAAACAGGATCGTGACAAGAACATTCTTGCCGGTCGCCAGATCCTTGACGACGAGCTGGAGCATATCGGGATAAGCCTGAAAGAGGCGGAGAAATTCCTGCTGCCGCGCTACAACTTTAACGAGCTTGACGAGCTGTTAGCGGCCATTGGCGGCGGTGATATCCGTCTGAATCAGATGGTGAACTTCCTGCAGGCGCAGTTCAATAAGCCAAGCGCGGCAGAGCAGGACGCGGCGGCGCTGAAGCAGCTGCAGCAGAAAACCTACGCCCCGCAGCAGCGCAGCAAAGACAACGGCCGCGTGGTGGTTGAAGGCGTAGGTAACCTGATGCACCACATTGCCCGCTGCTGCCAGCCTATTCCGGGCGACGATATCGTCGGCTTTATCACCCAGGGACGCGGGATTTCGATTCACCGTTCCGACTGTGACCAGCTTGCCGAGCTGCAGTCGCATGCGCCGGAGCGCATCGTGGAAGCGGTTTGGGGTGAGAGCTATTCCGCTGGTTACTCGCTGGTGGTGCGCGTTACCGCCAACGACCGCAGCGGCCTGCTGCGCGACATCACGACCATTCTCGCCAACGAGAAGGTCAACGTGCTGGGCGTCGCCAGCCGCAGCGATACCCGCGAGCAGCTTGCCACCATCGATATGACCATCGAAATCTACAACCTGCAGGTGCTGGGCCGCGTGCTCGGCAAACTGAACCAGGTGCCGGATGTGATAGACGCGCGTCGTCTGCACGGCGGTTAAACACACTCTTCTGTAGGCCGGGTAAGGCTTTGCCGCCGCCCGGCTTGTTTTTTTAATGGAAAACACTATGACTCAAATCGACCGCCTGCTTGGCATCATGAAACGCCTGCGCGACCCGGAAAACGGCTGCCCGTGGGACAAAGAGCAGACTTTCGCCACCATCGCGCCTTATACCCTCGAAGAGACCTATGAGGTGCTGGACGCTATTTCCCGCGAAGATTTTGACGACCTGCGCGGCGAGCTGGGCGATCTGCTGTTCCAGGTGGTGTTCTATGCGCAAATGGCGCAGGAAGAGGGGCGCTTTAACTTTGACGATATCTGCGCTGCCATCAGCGACAAGCTTGAGCGCCGTCATCCCCATATCTTCGGCGATGCCACCGCAGGGAACAGCGCTGAGGTGCTGGCCCGCTGGGAGCAGATCAAAAGCGCCGAGCGAGCGGAAAGATCCCAGCACTCGGCGCTGGATGATATTCCACTGAGCCTGCCCGCGCTGATGCGCGCGCATAAAATCCAGAAGCGCTGCTCCGCCGTCGGTTTTGACTGGACCTCCCTCGGCCCTGTGCTGGATAAAGTGCACGAAGAGATTGACGAAGTCATGCACGAAGCGCAGCAGGCGGTAGTGGATGAAGCAAAGCTTGAGGAAGAGATGGGCGACCTGCTGTTTGCGACCGTCAACCTTTCTCGCCACCTGGGTGTAAAAGCGGAAACCGCCCTGCAAAAAGCCAACCTAAAATTCGAACGACGCTTTCGCGAAGTTGAGCGGATTGTCGCCTCGCGAGGCCTGGAAATGAGCGGAATTGACCTCGAAACGATGGAAGAAGTCTGGCAGGAAGTAAAGCGCCAGGAATCTGATCTCTAACGAGATTTTGCGATCAAGCGCAATTTGTGTGATTTTTTAAATGACAAGCGCTTGATTTGCGTCAAAAACATTTACCCAAAAGGGGCTATTTTCTCACTCCTTATGTTTGTCATGGCCTGGAATGGGGACGGAGAATGAAAGTTTGTGGCGCTCGCCGTGTTCGGGTATACTACTTTCCCGTCCTGGTTATTCCATCGTTTCACCCTAACTTCTCAGGTTCAGCATGACAACGAACTATATTTTTGTGACCGGCGGGGTCGTATCCTCTCTGGGTAAAGGCATTGCCGCAGCCTCCCTCGCAGCCATTCTTGAAGCCCGTGGCCTCAATGTGACCATGATGAAACTGGATCCGTACATCAACGTCGATCCGGGCACCATGAGCCCAATCCAACACGGGGAAGTGTTCGTTACTGAAGACGGCGCTGAAACCGATCTGGATCTTGGCCACTACGAGCGTTTCATCCGCACCAAAATGACCCGTCGTAACAACTTCACGACTGGCCGCATCTACTCCGACGTTCTGCGTAAAGAGCGCCGTGGTGACTACCTGGGTGCAACCGTTCAGGTTATCCCGCACATCACTAACGCAATCAAAGAACGCATTGTTGCGGGTGGCGAAGGCCACGACGTGGTGCTGGTTGAAATCGGCGGTACCGTGGGTGATATCGAATCCCTGCCATTCCTGGAAGCGATTCGTCAGCTGGCGGTAGATATTGGCCGGGAGCACGCGCTGTTCATGCACCTGACTCTGGTGCCGTACATGGCCGCCGCAGGTGAAGTGAAAACCAAGCCGACTCAGCACTCTGTGAAAGAGCTGCTCTCTATTGGTATTCAGCCAGATATCCTGGTTTGCCGCTCCGATCGCGCGGTTCCGGCGAACGAACGTGCGAAAATTGCATTGTTCTGTAACGTGCCTGAAAAAGCCGTTATTTCAATGAAAGATGTCGATTCCATTTATAAAATCCCGGGCCTGTTGAAATCTCAGGGCCTGGACGATTATATTTGTAAACGATTCAGCTTGAACTGTCCGGAAGCGAACCTGTCTGAATGGGAACAGGTTATTTATGAAGAAGCCAACCCGGCAGGCGAAGTGACTATCGGTATGGTCGGCAAGTACATTGAACTGCCGGATGCCTATAAGTCAGTGATCGAAGCGCTGAAACACGGTGGTCTGAAGAACCGTGTTTCCGTGAACATCAAGCTGATTGATTCGCAGGATGTTGAAACGCGTGGCGTTGAAATCCTGAAAGATCTGGATGCTATCCTTATCCCTGGCGGCTTCGGCTACCGTGGTGTTGAAGGCAAGATCGCCACCGCGCGCTATGCGCGTGAAAACAATATTCCATACCTCGGCATCTGTCTGGGTATGCAGGTTGCGCTGATCGAATTTGCGCGCAACGTAGCGGGAATGGAAAACGCGAACTCTACGGAATTTGTGCCAGACTGTAAGTACCCTGTTGTGGCGCTTATCACTGAATGGCGTGACGAAGAAGGTAACGTCGAAGTCCGTACCGAGAAGAGCGATCTGGGTGGCACCATGCGTCTTGGCGCACAGGCCTGCCAGCTGTCTGACGATAGCGTGGTTCGCAAGCTGTACGGCGAGCCGGTCATCACCGAGCGCCATCGTCACCGCTATGAAGTCAACAACATGTTGTTGAAACCTATTGAAGCCGCGGGCCTGCGTGTTGCGGGCCGCTCCGGGGATGATCAGTTAGTCGAGATCATTGAAGTGCCAAACCATCCGTGGTTTGTCGCCTGCCAGTTCCACCCGGAATTTACTTCAACGCCACGTGACGGGCATCCGCTGTTTGCAGGCTTCGTGAAGGCCGCCAGCGACTACCAGAAGCGTCAGGCGAAGTAAAAAAAGTTAGAACGGCAACGCGTACCTTTGGTACGCGTTGTTTGTCTGGAGTTTTAGTTTAACTTGTACTGAGGAAAATCTAATGTCCAAAATCGTTAAAGTCATCGGTCGTGAAATCATCGACTCCCGTGGTAACCCGACCGTTGAAGCCGAAGTTCACCTGGAAGGTGGTTTCGTTGGTATGGCTGCTGCTCCATCAGGTGCTTCTACTGGTTCTCGCGAAGCGCTGGAACTGCGCGATGGCGACAAATCCCGCTTCCTGGGCAAAGGCGTACTGAAAGCGGTTGGCGCTGTAAACGGTCCTATTGCTCAGGCAATCCTTGGCAAAGACGCCAAAGACCAGGCTGGCATCGACAAGATCATGATCGATCTGGACGGTACTGAAAACAAATCTAACTTCGGTGCGAACGCAATCCTGGCAGTTTCTCTGGCAAACGCCAAAGCGGCTGCTGCTGCGAAAGGTATGCCACTGTTCGAGCACATCGCTGAACTGAACGGCACCCCAGGCAAATACTCCATGCCTGTACCAATGATGAACATCATCAACGGTGGTGAGCACGCAGACAACAACGTTGATATTCAGGAATTCATGATTCAGCCAGTTGGCGCGAAATCCCTGAAAGAAGCCGTACGTATGGGTTCTGAAGTGTTCCACAACCTGGCTAAAGTTCTGAAAGCTAAAGGTATGAACACTGCTGTTGGTGACGAAGGTGGCTATGCGCCAAACCTGGGTTCTAACGCAGAAGCGCTGGCCGTTATCGCAGAAGCAGTAAAAGCTGCTGGCTACGAGCTGGGCAAAGACATCACCCTGGCGATGGACTGTGCAGCATCTGAATTCTACAAAGACGGTAAATACGTTCTGGCTGGCGAAGGCAACAAAGCGTTCACCTCCGAAGAGTTCACTCACTTCCTGGAAGACCTGACCAAACAGTACCCAATCGTATCTATCGAAGACGGTCTGGACGAGTCTGACTGGGCTGGCTTCGCATACCAGACTAAAGTACTGGGCGACAAAATCCAGCTGGTTGGTGACGACCTGTTCGTAACCAACACCAAGATCCTGAAAGAAGGCATCGAGAAAGGCATCGTTAACTCCATCCTGATCAAATTCAACCAGATCGGTTCTCTGACCGAAACTCTGGCTGCGATCAAAATGGCGAAAGACGCTGGCTACACCGCTGTTATCTCTCACCGTTCTGGCGAAACTGAAGACGCTACCATTGCCGACCTGGCTGTGGGTACCGCTGCAGGCCAGATCAAAACCGGTTCTATGAGCCGTTCTGACCGTGTTGCTAAATACAACCAGCTGATTCGTATCGAAGAAGCGCTGGGCGAAAAAGCACCATACAACGGTCTGAAAGAGATCAAAGGCCAGGCATAATTGCTTAAGCCTTAAAATGAAAATGCCAGTCGAATGACTGGCATTTTTTTGGGCTATTTAAAATCGACCGCCATTTGCTCCGGAATGGTCAGCCCCTGAGTGGTTTGCACGCAGCGGGCGATGTAATCCGTAAACCGGGGTGGCTTCGGCATCCCCATGCTCAGCAGCTTATCGTTGCTGAAGCGCACGTTAAGCGTGGCAAACGCACCGTATAAACGCATGGCTTTCAGCATCAGACGTTCGTTGCACGGCCCAAAAATATGTTTCAGCTCGCGGCGCATTCTGACCAGCGTTTCGTAGCTGACCTGCGCATATTTATCCCCGACGGGGGCTTTCTCCAGCGCCTGCGCCATTGCCTGATCGATATCCGCAAAGCGAACGCTGTTCTCTTCTCCCGCAGAAATGTGTACCACTTCTCCCGGACGAGCGTTGCTGTTGAGCAGCATTAACATCGCGTCGGCGCAATAATCCACCGGAACAACGTCGATCCTGTCTTCCATTGAGCACATAAACTTCTGCAGCATCAGGCCCATGCTAAAGACCCAGAAAATGCTGCTCGACGGCGTGCAGCCGTGACGGGTATGGCCGACGACGATGGACGGACGGGCGATGAGCAGCGGCAGGTCAGGGCACTCCTCGCGCATCAGCTGTTCTATGGTTGACTTCGAAAACGTGTATTCCACCAGGTGTTCAGCATTCTCTCTGAATTCCGCACTTTCGGCGACCAGGGAATCCTGCTCCGGCGTGCATGACATTGCTGTGCCGACGTGGAGGAAACGCTGCAGTCCTGTAACCTGCTCCATACGGCGCGCCAGCGCGAGCGTACCTTCAACGTTGACCTTCCAGATCAGCGGGTTATTACCAAATGAGGCCACGGCCGCACAGTTAACCACGTGCGTGACCCGATCCAGACGGGGATCGTTGAGAAAGGCTTCAGGCTGGCTGAGGTCGCCAATCAGGATATTATCCACCTTCAGGGAGGCCAGTTTGTCCTCGGGAACGTTGAACTTGCGCATGTTCTCCAGCACGCGCTCCAGCCCGCTCTGCGGATCGCTGGCGCGCGCAAGCAAAAGGAGTTTTGCTGGTTGATCGCTGGTCAGGATTTTTTCAAGAACTGCACCGCCCAGAAATCCGGTCACGCCTGTAATCAATAACATCTTCATTAATACCGTCTCATTATGATTGATGAGGCGGATTGTAGGCGTGCAAAAGTAAACGGCATTTAAATAATAAAACGCCGAAATCGATGGCGTCTTAAGCTTATTTTAAGGAAAGGGAATCAGGTGGAGATATTGGACACTATCGCAAGGGTAAAAATTCACTCTATTAAAAGTTAAATTTTAAATTATTGAATTCAAATGTTTTTATGAGGTCTGTGTCGAATGGTTAACGCAATTCAAAATGTAATAAATATAATAATTTGTTACACTAAACATTTATCGAATAAATTTTTTAAATACCACTTAACTCAAATCAGACAACATAAGTCGCAGGCCGATTTATTTAGCCTGCGAATGATTTTCAGAGCAAAAGGGGAAGCGTGGCGCTGGCTGTTTGTTGACTAACGTCGCCGTAATGACCATCCAGCGCAATCATGGACGTGGTCAACAGCTCGACCAGAAGCATGACTCCAACCTTAGCATTGAGCGCGCCTGCACTTAGAGGGCCTTCTGGTTTGGCTGCAACCAGCTGCATGTCGCTCAGGGACGCCAGCGGGCTGCGGGGCGTATTGCTTAGCGCCAGAACCTTAACGCCGCGCTTGCGGGCAAGCTTCACCACGTGGAGTAAATCCCGCGTTGAACCCGAACTGGAGATGGCCACAACCAGCGTATCTTTCGAAAGCGTTGTCGCATTCATGGCCGCGCGATGCATATCGCTAAACAGCTGTGCGGGTTTGCCCAGCCGCAGCAGCTTGTAATGCAGATACTCTCCGAGGATCGCGCTGGCCGCGACGCCATAAATCTGCACGGATTGCGCCTGGTGCAGCGCCAGCGCCGCATTTTCAAGCAGCGTGCGGTCGAGGAGTCTGGCGGTATCCTGCAAGGCCTGCACCGACTCATCCACGACGTTATCAATCTCATCCCCCGCCTGACGCGCGGGCTGGCCCTGCTGAATATCCAGCGCAAGCGCCATTTTAAATTCGTTATAGCCCTTGCAGCCCAGCGTCCGGCAAAGGCGCGTTACGCTGGCTTCGCTGGTGTGGCTCTCGCGCGCCAGTTCAGTGATCGTCAGGTAGAGCACCCGGCCAGGATCGCTGAGGACAAACTCGCCGAGTTTTTGTTGCGTTGGGCTGTACCCGGAAGCCTCCTGGCGGAGCTTCAGCAGCAGATTTTCATGGTCCGACATGCCACGTCCTTAATGTGTTTCGCTGCGACTAGTGTGGCGGAAAGGAGGGGAAAGATGCCAGTCATTTTGAAAAAGTATGATCGGCTTCCTGGTTTTTGATGATAATTTTCACTGTTATATATTTATGTGGTAAAAATTTTCATCATTTAACGGGGAGATGAAAACATGATGCAAATGTTCAGTGGTGCTTCTTCGGGGGGATGGTTTGAAAAAGCGCAGCGCTTTGGTAAATCCTTTATGTTGCCTATCGCCGTGCTGCCCGCGGCGGGTCTGCTGCTGGGGATAGGCGGCGCGCTATCGAATCCCAATACGCTGGCGGCTTATCCGTTTTTAGATGTGGGCTGGCTGCAGGCCATTTTCACCATCATGAGCAGCGCAGGATCAATCGTGTTTGCGAACCTCTCGGTGCTGTTTGCGGTTGGGGTCGCCGTCGGGCTGGCAAAAAGCGATAAGGGCACGGCTGGGCTGGCGGCGCTGCTCGCGTTTCTGGTGATGAATGCCACCATCAACGCGCTGCTGATCCTCACCGGTAAACTGGCGCATGAGAATCCGGGCGCTGTAGGGCAGGGCATGACGCTGGGGATCCAGACGCTGGAAACCGGCGTGTTTGGCGGCGTGGTGATTGGGCTGGTGACCTGCACGCTCCATCATCGGTTTAATAAAATTGCGCTTCCGCAGTTCCTGGGCTTTTTAGGCGGCTCGCGCTTTGTTCCCATCATCAGCTCGCTGGCGGCGATACTCGTCGGCGCGCTCATGACCGTGGTCTGGCCGCATTTCCAGAAGCTGATTTTTGGTCTCGGCGGGCTGGTTGATGCCACCGGCTATCTGGGCACACTGCTGTACGGTTTTATTTTACGCATGCTGGGCCCGTTTGGTTTGCACCACATCTTCTATCTGCCGTTCTGGACTACCGCGCTCGGCGGCAGTGAGATTGTTAACGGTCACCTCGTTGAGGGCACACAGCGGATCTTCTTCGCCCAGCTGGCCGACCCGAACACGCAGCATTTCTATGAGGGCACGTCGCGCTTCATGTCCGGGCGCTTTATTACGATGATGTTTGGCCTGCTCGGCGCGTGTCTGGCGATGTACCACACGGCAAAACCGGAGAACAAAAAGCGCGTTGCCGGACTGCTGCTCTCTGCGGCGCTAACCTCGTTCCTGACGGGGATTACCGAGCCTATCGAGTTTTCCTTCCTGTTTATTGCGCCGGTGCTTTACGTCATTCATGCGCTGTTTGACGGGCTGGCGTTCATGCTCGCACACATGCTGCATATCACCATCGGGCAAACCTTCTCCGGCGGTTTTATTGACTTCGTGCTGTTCGGCATTTTGCAGGGGGAGGCCAAAACCAACTGGATGTTCGTTCCGCTGGTGGGCGTGCCGTGGTTCTTCCTTTACTACTTCACCTTCCGCTACCTGATTAACCGCTTTGATTTTGCCACGCCGGGTCGGGAAAAGGAGGCGATGGCCAATGAAGTGACCTTATCCCGGAGCGAGCGCGCCGTTGCGGTGATCGCGGGGTTAGGCGGAAAAGAGAATCTGGAAGAGGTGGACTGCTGCGCCACGCGGCTTCGCGTCACGGTGAAGGACGGCAGCAAAGTGAATGACGCGGCGCTGAAAGCCACCGGCGCGCGCGGCGTTATCGTGCGCGGTAACGGTGTTCAGGTCATTTATGGCCCGCACGTCACGATTATCAAAAACGAAGTGGAAGAGATCTTATCGTAATGAAAACTGTACTGGATAACCTGAAGGGAAAACTGGTCGTCTCCTGTCAGGCGCTGGAAAATGAACCGCTGCACAGCCCGTTTATTATGTCGCGGATGGCGCTGGCGGCGGCACAGGGCGGGGCCGCAGCCATTCGTGCCAACAGCGTGGTGGATATCGAGGCCATTAAGCAGCAGGTGTCTTTGCCTGTTATCGGCATCATCAAACGGGATTACCCGGAAAGCGAGGTGTTTATCACCGCCACGATGAAAGAGGTGGATGAGCTCATGACCGTTTCTCCGGAAATCATTGCGCTTGATGCGACGGCGCGTGAGCGTCCCGGTGGAGAATCCCTGGAAACGCTGGTCACGCGCATCCGCTCACGCTATCCCTCGGTACTGCTGATGGCCGATATTTCCACCTTGGGCGAAGCCGTGACGGCGCAGGCGCTTGGCTTTGACTGCGTCGGCACCACGCTTTACGGCTATACGGCGGAAACGGCGGGCCATTCGCTTCCGGAAAATGACTGCGCGTTCCTGAAGGCCGTGCTGGCCGCCGTGACGGTTCCCGTGATTGCCGAAGGCAACGTGGATACGCCTGAACGCGCGGCCAGATGCCTGGCGCTGGGCGCGCATACGGTCGTCGTCGGCGGCGCGATCACCCGTCCACAGCAAATTACCGAGCGTTTTATGGCGGCGATTGGCGCGCAAAGCACCGATGGAGCATGACCATCCGGCGGGGATCTGCGATACTTATCGTTTATCCCCTTTACTGAGATGACTATGCAGTACCCGATTAACGAGATGTTCCAGACCCTGCAAGGCGAGGGTTACTTTACCGGCGTTCCCGCTATTTTCATTCGTTTACAGGGATGCCCGGTTGGCTGTGCCTGGTGTGATACCAAACATACGTGGGATAAGCTCGCAGATCGGGAAGTGTCGCTGTTTAGCATTCTGGCGAAAACCAAAGAGAGCGATAAGTGGGGCGCGGGCAGTTCAGAAGATCTGCTGGCCATTATTGGTCGTCAGGGCTGGACGGCGCGCCACGTGGTGATCACCGGCGGTGAACCCTGCATCCACGATCTGACGCCGCTGACCGAGCTGCTCGAAAAGAACGGCTACAGCTGCCAGATTGAGACCAGCGGCACCCATGAAGTGCGCTGTTCACACACGACCTGGGTGACGGTATCGCCAAAAGTGAATATGCGCGGCGGGTATGACGTGCTGTCTCAGGCGCTGGAACGCGCGGATGAGATTAAGCACCCGGTAGGGCGCGTGCGTGACATCGAAGCGCTGGATGAACTGCTGGCCACGCTGACGGATGAAAAGCAGCGGGTGATTGCCCTGCAGCCTATCAGCCAGAAAGAGGATGCAACGCGCCTGTGCATTGAAACTTGTATTGCGCGCAACTGGCGCCTGTCGATGCAGACGCACAAATATCTGAATATCGCCTGATCTTTGCGCGGCCCCGCCTATCGCGGGGCCCGTTCTGAAGGAAGCAATGCCCAGGTGACTCCCGCCGAAGCGAGACAAATTGCGCTGTTGAAGAGTAGCGCATACTGTGCGGCGCTGGCCATTCCCAGCGGCAGCAGCAGCGCATACAGCGACGCGGTAACGGCGATCCCCATTGCTCCGCCCAGTGAACTGCCCATCTTGTAAACCCCTGAGGCCACGCCAACTTTGTTTTCAGGCGCATTCATTACCGCAGTATCCGTTGACGGCGTGGCGTAACACCCCAGCCCCAGGCCAAATAAAATGTTGCTGAGAAAAACGGTGACAATATAGATCTCTTTGCTTAAGAAAGTGCAGGAGATCAGCGTGATACCCGTTGCGGTCAGCAGCGGCCCGGTCATCATCGGCAGGCGCGCCCCGTAACGCTGGAGCAGCTTTTCCCCGACCCGAATCATCGCCAACACGGTGACCAGATATCCCAGCGTCATGATGCCGGTTTGTAGCGGCGAAAGATGGTGTCCTTGCTGCAGCCAGATACTGGCGATCATCATGGTGCCAATGCAGCCGTTGAGCAAAAAATTTGAGAATACCGACGCGCTGTAGGCCCGGTTTTTAAACAGGGCAAAATCAATCAGCGCCACATCACCTTTACGTCGCCCGGTAAGCACAAAGAAGACCGCTGCCAGCGCGGCGCTACCCAGCACAAGTAGCGATAAAACGCTGCTCCAGCCCCAGCTGTGCCCTTTACTGATAAATAGGTTCAGCAGCACCAGCATGCAGACAAAGCTCACCAGGCCGCTGATATCCAGCTTATGGCGGCTCGCGGCGTCGCTTCGGCTTTCCGGCGTACCGCGGATCAGCAGCAGCGCCGCCACCGCGACCAGCATGGAAAAAACAAAAATCCAGCGCCAGCCGAGCGTGGTGGCAATAGTCCCGCCGACAAACGCGCTCAGGCCGCTGCCGCCCCATGAACCAATGACCCAAAAGCTGATGGCCCGCTGCCGCGCGTTTCCTTCATACCACGTTTTAATCAGCGCCAGCGTGGCGGGCATGATGCAGGCCGCTGACAGCCCCTGTATCGCTCTTCCCAGCAGAAACAGAACCGGCTCCCACGAGATGAAAAGCAGGGCGCTTCCGACGATGCTCAGCATCAGGCCGATATAGGTCATGCGCATACGCCCAAACTTGTCGGCAAATCCCCCGCAGGCAACGACAAAACAGCCGCTGAACAAGGCGCTGAGGCTGACCGCCAGCGTGAGGGTTTCGAGGGAGATAGTCAGGCTATTTTTCATTGCCGGGACAACGTTAATCACCGACTGCGCAAATAACCAGAACGTCAGAACGCTCATCACAATACCGGCCAGCAGCCGATCGTTACCGGCGTAGGTCGGTGTGCCTGTCAGGGGAACGGTACTCATCGTGCAAGCCTCCGGGGTGGGCGGGAATTAACGCAGATAATGTTCGGTCAACGCGCTCCAGAGTGCCGCGCCGGTGAGGAGAAGCTTGTCGTTAAAGTCATAGCCTGGGTTATGCACCATGCAGCGTTCAGGCTCATCTCCCGCACCGAGGGTGAAGTAGCAGCCGTTGGGATTTTTCTCGAGCATGAACGCAAAATCTTCGCTTCCCATAAAGGCATTCACCGACGAGACGGCATCCTGACCGAACAGGTCGGTCGCTACCGTACGCACTATTTCATTGGCCTGCGGGTTATTCCTTAGCACCGGACTCCCGTTCACGTGACGGATCGTGGCCGTGGCGTTGAAGCTCTCAGCCTGCGCCACGGCGATATCATGGATCCGCTGCAGCACGGTTTGACGCACCGTTTCATCCAGCGTGCGAACGGTAAGCTTCATTAACACCTTGTCGTTGATGATATTCGGAGCATGACCCGCCTGGATGCTGCCCACGGTCACGACGACCGGCTGGAACGGGGTAATATTCCTCGACACAATCGACTGCAGGGCGAGGGTGATGTGGCAGGCAACCAGCGTGGCATCGACGGTGTGTTCCGGAACGGCGCCGTGTCCTCCCACCCCGTTGACTTCAATATGAACGGTGTCCGAAGAAGCCATCATGGCGCCATCGCGAAGGCCGATTTTCCCGAGCGGCTGGGAGGGCATATTGTGCAGGCCGAAAATATGGTCGCAGGGGAACTGCTCAAACAGGCCATCCTCCAGCATGACGCGTCCGCCATACAGCAGCTCTTCCGCAGGTTGAAAAATGAGATGTAACGTACCGCTAAAGTTGCGGGTACGAGCCAAATATTCTGCGGCATAGAGCAGCGTGGTGGTGTGGCCATCGTGCCCGCAGCCGTGGAATTTTCCCTCGACGGTGCTACTCCACGCCTTGCCGCTGTTTTCCTGCATTGGCAGCGCATCCATGTCGGCGCGCAGGCCCATGCTTTTGCTGCTGTTGCCCACCTTCAGGGTGCCAACCACCCCGGTTTTTGCCATTCCCCGGTGAACCTCATAGCCCCATTGTTGAAGGAGTGACGCGACGCGGTCGCTGGTTTTGTGCTCCTCGAAGCCAATTTCGGGGTGTCGGTGGAATTCGCGACGAAGTTCAGTGAACCGATCTTCGGTGTCCCGCAGAGCGTCAACAATTGGATGTGTCATTTTTGTTATCCTTTTCCTGCCAAACGGTGTTAGTTTCGAGTTTATGTCGATCGCATTGCCGGAAAATGCCCTTTTTTGTTGTAAAGCGACGCCTTTTTTCTGATTGTTTTTCATACGATTCAGTTATGACAAAAAATGGCGCATCATTTTTTGTCCATGCGGGGGAGCCGAATGGAGCAGCATGGGAACGAGTTTGCGGTAGTCGTTGAAGACATTCGCCTGCTCACGCAGGATGAAGGTGATTCGCTGACGATACTGTGGGTTCTGGAAGGGCAAGCCGAACTGCAAACCGCCGCAGGACGCGAGACGGTGTCAAATAACGGTCTTGCGGTGATAAACCGCTATCAGCGCTGGCGGTTCAGTAGCCAGAGCGCGAACGTGACGCTTCGTGTCGTTCTCTCCGGGCGGTGGGTAATCAAGCTGTACAATGACTTTTTTGCCCATGACTACGCGGTTCCGACAGAGTCCGGTGGAAACTGGCCGCAGTGTGACGAACTTCGGCACCTGCTGCGTCAGCTTCTGGTGGTGACGCTGGTGAACGATCCACACCGCTTCAGGCTGGAGGCAAATCGCTGGCTGAGCGAGATCCTGCTGCTGCTGATTGGCCGCTTTCAGCAGCCTGCCCGCCAGAAACCCCGGGACCAGCACGCCGACGTCAGCAAGCGCATTGCCCGCGTGCTGGAGCGGATCAACGCCAGCTATACCCGGCGCATTACGCTGGCCGAAATTGCAGCGAGTGAGTTCGTCTCCGAAGCGTGGCTCTCCCGCCTCTTTCGAAAAGAGATGGGTGTCAGTTTTATGCAGTACATCACCGCCCTGCGGCTGGAAAAAGCGGCTGATGCCCTGCGCCTCACCAGCCGTCCTTTGCATCAGATTGCGCTGGAACACGGGTTTGCCAGCACGCGTATGATGACCGATCGGTTCCGGCGCTATCACAATATGTCTCCGGGCGAGTTTCGTAAGGCCAGGCGGCATCGCTCCGATGCGTCTCCGCTGCGGGCAGGCACGGGCGAGCAGCGCTTTCCTATCGCGGTGGATAGGCTGTTTAGCTTGCTTAGAGGCGCTGAGAACCGCGGCTGGGAACCCGCTCCGTTAACCCACTCTCCGCGTCAGGAGCGAATAGTTGATCTGCAGCAGCTTTATCCGCTCTCGTCCGCGCTGCGCCGCGCGAGGCTGGTCGTCACCCTGCGCGAGCTCGACGATTTACTGCGGGAGGATGTTCGCCAGCATCTGGAGGCGCTTCACGAGGCGATCCCAATTGAGGGGATTGATATCGCTGAACCTTTTCTCAGCAGCCGTCTGTTCGCCACGGGATGGGACGATCCCCATATGGCGGGTTACGCCTGCTGGTACAATCTGCAGCAGCTGTTTACCTGGGTAGCAAAAAAAGGCTGGACGATCCTGCTGCACACGGGGGTCACCACCCGATGCGATCTTCTGAAGCGCTTTTTGCAGCTGTCGGTTAACCGATTTTTACCCGATATTACCGCAGGCTGGCACGTCGTGATGCACTGGTCTCCTCAGGCAAGCGCGGAAACCCAGGAGCACGCCTGGCAGGCTCAGCGGGCGACGGTCGGGGCCTACCTTCCACAGGCAAAGTTTGGGGTGTGGCATCGCTTCTCTCCCGTGGGTACTGAACTCGGCGACGACGCGCTGTTCCATTCTGGCATTCTGGACCAGGCCGATTTCCTCGCCTGTCAGGCGGATGCCAACGAGCTGCTCGATCTGGCGCGGCTGGATCCTGCACATCTCTCCTCGTCTGAAAACTATCCCGTGCTGAAGATCCGCCAAATACTCTCCGCCCTTCGCCAGCGGCAGCGCACGCTGCCGGTATGGTTACTCTCGTGGAATACCCTTACCGGGAATACGCGGGCAACCAACGGCTGGTTTTTTCGCGGCGCGCTGCTTATGCAAAATTTACTCGGGCTTTCAGAACAGGTCTGGCTGGCGGGATTCTGGCTGAATTCCGGTTTGCAGGGGGAAGCCAGGACGAACAACACCCTCGATACATCGAGCCTTGCGCTTCAGTATAATCACGGCCTTCCGCGGCCCATCTACTGGGTGCTCTGGCTGTGGCAACGCCTGCGGGGAGAAGTGCTCGTCAACGACAAGAGCGTGCTGCTGCTCCGCCATCAGGGGGGCTATCAGCTGCTGCTGCGTAACGTGGTGGTGTTCAATCCGCTGCTCTCCAGCGAGGAGGCTTTCATCCAACGTTTTCAACAGCAATATCATCTGCAGCTACAGGGGATGCGCGGCGAGTGGCGCATCAGGCGCCATCTTTTCGATCGGCACAATGGTGCGCTCTACCCGCTGCTGGAAGGGGTACGCAGCGACAGCGGGCCTGATGAAGAGATGTGGCGCTGGATTGCGCACAAAGCGCGTCCAACGCTTTCCTTACGCGATGAACGGCTTAATGACGGCTGGCAAATGACAGAATCACTGGAAAGTAACGCGCTCGTGCTCTATGAGTTCATGCCGCTAAACGGGCGTGATGAAGAGGATCACTCCCCGCGATAGATACAGCCAGCGGTGCAGGTCTCTTTGATCATCACCGCGCTCAGCAGCGGCACCAGCGGCTTCATCTGATCCCAAATCCATTTCGCCAGCACTTCGCTGGTCGGGTTTTCAAGGCCCGGGATATCATTCAGGTAGTAATGATCCAGACGATCGTAGGTCGGCTTAAACGCCGCCTTCAGCTCGGCAAAATCCATGATCCAACCGGTATGCGGATCAACTTCACCGGTGATCTCAAGACGCACCATGAACGAATGCCCGTGCAGACGGCCGCATTTATGCCCTTCAGGGACATGCGGAAGGTGGTGGGCGGCTTCGAAGGTGAAATCTTTAAACAGTGTGGTGGACATGATCGCTCTCAGTAATGCGGAAAAAACCGCCGCATAGTACCGGAAAGCACAATTTTTAGCATTAACTAAAACGGCTCTGAAGCCATGCGTCTCGTTAACGGGCTTTTTTTGTGGGTTTTATCGATAATTTTCAGTGGGTTAATTAATCGGTTTTATCGTTAAGTATGACAACTAAAACAGGTTAGTCCATTTGGTTATTTATTATTTCCATCCCTTCTTTAATTGTTATTATCCTCGCCGTTAACCTTATCTTCAGTTTGGATTTATTCGCTTAAAGTCCGCTTGGCTACTGGAACATAACGACGCATGACAACACAGGCCCCACCTTCAAATTTGCTTCCCCTGAACCCGGAGCAACTGGCGCGCCTTCAGGCTGCCACCTCTGATTTTTCTCCCACTCAGCTTGCCTGGGTCTCCGGTTATTTCTGGGGAATGCTCAATCAGCAGCCTGGCGCTGTGGCGGGTGCACCAGTAACGGCCGTTGAAATTCCGGCCATTACGCTGATTTCCGCCTCGCAGACGGGCAATGCGCGCCGCGTGGCCGAAGCGCTGCGTGACGACCTGCTGGCCGCCAAACTGAATGTGAACCTGGTCAACGCCGGGGATTATAAATTTAAGCAAATCGCGTCAGAAAAACTGCTGGTGGTGGTCGCTTCTACGCAGGGTGAAGGTGAACCCGCTGAAGAAGCGGTGGCGCTGCATAAGTTCCTGTTCTCGAAAAAAGCGCCGAAGCTGGATGGCACGGCGTTTGCCGTATTTGGCCTTGGCGATACCTCGTATGAATTCTTCTGCCAGTCCGGTAAAGACTTCGACAGCAGGCTGGCGGAGCTGGGCGCGGAGCGCCTGCTGGACCGCGTTGACGCGGATGTCGAATACCAGACCGCCGCCGCCGAATGGCGTGCGCGCATCGTTGAGGTGTTAAAAGCGCGCGTGCCGAAAGAGACGTCGGCGCAGGCCGCCTTCACCGCGACGGGGGCCGTCAACGACATCCACACCAGCCCGTACACCAAAGAGGCGCCGCTGACGGCGAGCCTGTCGGTGAACCAGAAAATTACCGGCCGCGACTCGGAAAAAGACGTGCGCCATATCGAAATCGATCTCGGCGACTCGGGCCTGCGCTATCAGCCGGGCGACGCGCTGGGTATCTGGTACCAGAACGATCCGGCTCTGGTGAAAGAGCTGGTTGAGCTGCTGTGGCTGAAGGGTGACGAGCCCGTCACCGTTGACGGCAAAAACCAGTCGCTTTCAGAGGCGCTGCAGTGGCATTTCGAACTGACGGTGAATACCCCGAATATCGTCGAAAATTATGCCACCTTAACGCGCAGCGAATCCCTGCTGCCGCTGGTGGGCGACAAGGCGAAGCTGCAGCATTACGCCGCGACGACGCCAATTGTCGATATGGTCCGTTTCTCTCCGGCTCAGCTGGATGCCGATGCGCTGATCGGCCTGCTGCGACCGCTGACCCCGCGCCTGTACTCCATCGCCTCTTCGCAGGCCGAAGTGGAGAGTGAAGTGCATATTACCGTCGGCGTGGTGCGCTACGACATCGAAGGCCGCGCCCGCGCGGGTGGGGCATCTGGCTTCCTGGCGGATCGCGTGGAAGAAGAGGGCGAAGTGCGCGTTTTTATCGAGCACAACGACAACTTCCGCCTCCCGGCGAACCCGGAAACGCCGGTCATCATGATTGGCCCTGGCACCGGCATTGCGCCGTTCCGCGCCTTCATGCAGCAGCGCGCGGCAGATGAAGCGCCGGGTAAAAACTGGCTGTTCTTCGGCAACCCGCACTTTACCGAGGATTTCCTCTACCAGGTTGAGTGGCAGCGCTATGTTAAAGAAGGCGTACTGACCCGCATCGATCTGGCCTGGTCCCGCGACCAGAAAGAAAAAGTATACGTACAAGACAAACTGCGCGAACAGGGCGCAGAGCTGTGGCGCTGGATCAATGACGGTGCCCACATTTATGTCTGCGGCGACGCCAATCGCATGGCGAAAGACGTTGAGCAGGCACTGCTGGAAGTGATTGCCGAATTCGGCGGTATGGATGCCGAAACGGCGGATGAATTTTTAAGTGAGCTGCGCGTTGAGCGCCGTTATCAGCGAGATGTCTACTAATGAGCGAAAAACATCCAGGGCCACTGGTGGTCGAAGGTAAACTGACAGACGCCGAGCGCATGAAGCTGGAAAGCAACTATCTGCGCGGCACCATTGCTGAAGATCTGAATGACGGTCTCACCGGCGGCTTCAAAGGCGACAACTTCCTGCTGATCCGCTTCCACGGTATGTACCAGCAGGACGATCGCGACATCCGCGCCGAGCGTGCCGAACAGAAGCTGGAGCCGCGTCATGCGATGCTGCTGCGCTGCCGCCTGCCGGGCGGGGTGATCACCACCAAACAGTGGCAGGCCATCGACAAGTTTGCCGGTGAAAACACGATTTATGGCAGCATCCGCCTGACCAACCGTCAGACCTTCCAGTTCCACGGCATTCTGAAGAAGAACGTGAAGCCGGTGCATCAGATGCTGCACTCGGTCGGGCTGGACGCGCTGGCGACCGCCAACGACATGAACCGTAACGTGCTTTGCACCTCGAACCCGTATGAGTCCGAGCTGCACGCCGAAGCCTATGAGTGGGCGAAGAAGATCTCTGAGCATCTGCTGCCGCGCACCCGCGCCTATGCGGAGATTTGGCTCGATCAGGAAAAAGTCGCCACCACGGACGAAGAACCGATCCTTGGCCAGACCTATCTGCCGCGTAAGTTTAAAACCACGGTCGTGATCCCACCGCAGAACGATATCGATCTGCACGCCAACGACATGAACTTCGTGGCGATTGCCGAAAACGGCAAGCTGATTGGCTTTAACCTGCTGGTGGGCGGCGGCCTGTCCATTGAGCACGGCAATAAGAAAACCTACGCCCGTACCGCGAGCGAGTTCGGCTTCCTGCCGCTGGAGCACACGCTGGCCGTGGCGGAAGCGGTAGTAACCACCCAACGCGACTGGGGCAACCGTACCGACCGCAAAAACGCGAAAACCAAATACACCCTGGAGCGCGTGGGCGTTGAGACGTTCAAAGAGGAAGTGGAGCGTCGCGCAGGCATCAAGTTTGAGCCGATCCGCCCTTACGAATTCACCGGTCGCGGCGATCGCATTGGCTGGGTGAAGGGTATCGACAATAAATGGCACCTGACGCTGTTTATTGAAAACGGCCGTATTCTGGATTATCCGGGCCGTCCGCTCAAAACCGGTCTGCTGGAAATTGCTAAGATCCATAAAGGCGAATTCCGCATTACCGCTAACCAGAATCTCATTATTGCCGGCGTGCCGGAGAGCCAGAAGGCGAAGATCGAGAAGCTGGCGCGCGACCACGGGTTAATGGATGCGGTTAAGCCGCAGCGTGAAAACTCGATGGCCTGCGTGTCGTTCCCGACCTGCCCGCTGGCGATGGCCGAAGCGGAACGTTTCCTGCCGTCATTCACTGACAAGGTAGAAGCGATTCTGGAAAAACACGGTATTCCGGACGAGCATATTGTTATGCGCGTCACCGGCTGCCCGAACGGCTGCGGTCGCGCGATGCTGGCCGAGCTGGGTCTGGTGGGGAAAGCGCCGGGGCGCTATAACCTGCACCTGGGCGGTAACCGTATCGGCACTCGCATTCCGCGTATGTTCCGCGAGAACATTACCGAGCCGGAAATCCTTGATTCCATCGACGAGCTTGTCGGGCGCTGGGCGAAAGAGCGCGAAGCGGGTGAAGGCTTCGGCGACTTTACGGTGCGTGCGGGCATCATTCGCCCGGTGCTCGATCCCGCAAGGGATTTCTGGGAGTAACATCCCGATGGTTTTACAGGTGTTGTAGGCCGGGCAAACGCAGTGCCGCCCGGCAAAACAGGCAAACGAGGTTCTTATGTCCGTACTCGATCTAAACGCCCTTAACGATCTGCCTAAAGTCGAACGCATTCTGGCGCTGGCAGAAACCAATGCCCACCTTGAAAAGCTGGACGCCGAAGGGCGCGTGGCGTGGGCGCTGGAAAACCTGCCGGGAGACTATGTGCTCTCGTCGAGCTTTGGTATTCAGGCGGCGGTCAGCCTGCATCTGGTGAATCAGATCCGTCCGGACATTCCGGTGATTCTCACCGATACCGGCTACCTGTTCCCGGAAACCTACCAGTTTATTGACGAGCTGACGGACAAGCTCAAGCTGAACCTCAAAGTTTACCGCGCGACGGAAAGCGCGGCCTGGCAGGAGGCGCGCTACGGTAAGCTGTGGGAGCAGGGCGTTGAGGGCATTGAGAAATACAATGAGATCAACAAAGTCGAGCCGATGAACCGGGCGCTGAAAGAGCTCAATGCGCAGACGTGGTTTGCGGGCCTGCGTCGCGAGCAGTCCGGCAGTCGTGCAACCTTACCGGTGCTGGCGGTCCAGCGCGGGGTGTTTAAAGTGCTGCCGATTATCGACTGGGATAACCGGACGGTGTATCAGTATCTGCAAAAACACGGGCTGAAGTACCATCCGCTGTGGGACCAGGGCTATCTGTCGGTGGGCGACACCCACACCACGCGCAAATGGGAACCGGGAATGGCGGAAGAAGAGACGCGATTCTTTGGGCTGAAGCGCGAGTGCGGGCTGCATGAAGGGTGATCCTTTATCCTCCCTCTCCCTGTGGGAGAGGGTTTGGGTGAGGGCATCAGGCCGCGCTATGCTTAACCACCTCAGGCTTTCCCCGCCTTCGCCAGCTCCTTCACCAGCGGCAGCATGACCTTCACCACATCACGACTGCGGTGCTCAATCCGCTGCGGCAGCGCGCTGTCAATGTGCTGCTGATTATCCAGCATCACGTTGTGCCAGCTTGTCCCGTCCGGGAAGGCTTTCGATTTAGCCCGCTGCTGATAGCCATCTTTTTTGCCCAGTGCCCAGTTTGTCGCTTCCACGTACAGCACCGGAATGCCCGCCTTATCGAAGACTTCCCCGTCGTTGCAGCAGCCTGTTCCGCGTGGGAAAGCAGGATTCCCGCCCGGATTGGTCGTGGCAAAAACGCCATGGCTGCGGGCTATCGCCAGCGCCCGGTCGCGCGTCAGTTTCCGCACGGGTCCCGGCGTACTCTGCCCGCTGTTGAAATAAAGCTTGTCGCCGACGATCAGGTTATCGAGGTTGATCACCAGCAGCGTATTTTTCTTCTCCTCAGCGCTCATGCGTTTGAGGAGATTCTCAGCGCCGAGTTTGCCCTCTTCTTCACCGCTGGTAGCCACGAAACGAATGCCATACTGGGTTGGAATATCTTTCATCCGCTCGGCCAGTTCGAGCATCACGCCCAGGCCCGCCGCGTTGTCGTCCATGCCCTGCAGCGTCAGCCCGCCGAGGTTGTTATCCGTATCGGCATCGCTCATCGGGGCGTAGGTATCAAGGTGCGCCATAATAATAATCTGTTCAGCCGCGCTACCTTCATGCGCCGCGATAACCGTACTGCCGGTCACGTTATGCCAGTTTTTCGTTTTATTTCGTGAGGTATAGACGTAGCGGCTGTGAAACGACCTGATATCGCTCTGATAGCCCATCCCGGTAAACTGCTGGCGAAGATAGTCTGCGGAGAGCATCTCCGCAGGCGAGCCGGTCATGCGGCCAGGAAAGACTGTGGCAATATGCCGCGCCTGCATAGTGGCAATTTCACCATAAGGTTGGTTTTTTGCCTGGGCAGGAAGAATAAAGCAAACGCCGAGCGCCAGGGCAGCAATACGGTGGCGCGTTGCGGAAAACATAGTGAGTCCTTAAAAACAGAGCAAAATATTAACCCGCCTAGTATGAAACTGTGATCGCCCATACACAATTTGAATTGCTCTTAAATGCCCGATATTTCGCATGTTAAGCACTTTTTGGTATTAGCTTTTTCACGGCGTTATTCCATTGAGTAACTACTCATTCCAATTCGTAATTTCATTCGGTCTAAGCCGCCCCCTATAGTCCCTTTATTCCTCGTTGTTAGTGAGTTGTTGCTTGTGGACTATCTGCCCTTATTTGCCGCGATAAAAGAGAAGCCGGTGCTGGTTGTAGGCACGGGTGAAATTGCCGATCGCAAAATCGCGTTTTTGCAGCGCGCAGGGGCGCAGGTGCGGGTAGTGGCAGAAGCGGATTTTGACGAATCACAAATCGATACCGTAGTGCTGGTGATTGCGGCGACCGAAGATCGCGACCTAAACCGGCGGATTTCCGACGCCGCTCAGGCCCGTTACCGCCTGGTGAACGTGGTGGACGACCAGCCGTTATGTTCGTTTATCTTCCCGTCGATCGTTGACCGTTCGCCGCTGCTGGTGGCGATCTCCTCCGGCGGTACCGCACCGGTGCTGGCGCGCGTGCTGCGTGAAAAAATCGAGGCGCTGCTGCCGACCAGCCTCGGGCGCATGGCGGAAAAAGCCAGCTTCTGGCGCAACCACCTTAAAACGCGCCTGACCAGCGTAACGGAACGCCGTCGCTTCTGGGAACGCGTGTTTCGCGGCCGCTTTGCCAGCCTGATGCATGCCGGTAATGAGACGGCGGCGCAGAAAATCCTCGAGGACGAACTGGATAACCCCGGCAGCACGGGCGGGGAGATCATTCTGGTGGGGGCAGGGCCGGGCGATGCCGGGCTCCTGACGCTGCGCGGCCTGCAGGTGCTGCAGGACGCGGACGTGGTGTTCTACGACCATCTGGTCACCGACGGCGTGCGCGAGCTGATCCGTCGCGACGCGGAGCAAATCTGCGTCGGCAAACGGGCTGGCGAGCACTCGGTGCCGCAGCACGACACTAACCAGATGCTGGTTGACGCCGCCAAAGCGGGTAAAACCGTGGTGCGCCTGAAAGGGGGCGATCCGTTTATCTTCGGCCGCGGCGGCGAAGAGCTGCAGGCGGCAGCCGAAGCGGGCATACCGTTCCAGGTGGTGCCCGGCATCACGGCGGCCTCTGCGGTGACGGCCTACGCCGGTATTCCGCTGACCCACCGCGATTACGCCCAGAGCGTGACCTTTGTGACCGGCCACTACAAGGCCGACAGCACGCCGTTCGACTGGTCGCATCTCGCCCAGAGCCGCCAGACGCTGGCGATCTACATGGGCACGATGAAGGCCGCGGACATCAGCGAACAGCTTATTCAGCACGGTCGCGAGGCGACGACGCCCGTTGCCGTCATTTCTCGCGGCACGCGCGTCGATCAGCACGTTGCGACGGGCACGCTGGAACATCTTGCAACCCTGGCGAAAGACGCCCCGATGCCCGCCCTGATCGTGGTGGGTGAAGTGGTGCAGCTGCACAGCACGCTCGCCTGGTTCCAACACACAACCGATACAGAAGGCTTTGGTTCTTCTGTCGTAAATTTGGCTTAAGGAACGGTTATGGACCAAAAACGTCTTACACACCTGCGGCAGCTCGAAGCGGAGAGTATCCATATCATCCGCGAAGTGGCCGCCGAGTTTTCTAACCCGGTGATGATGTACTCCATCGGTAAAGATTCCAGCGTCATGCTGCATCTGGCGCGTAAAGCGTTTTATCCGGGCACGCTGCCGTTCCCGCTGCTGCACGTGGATACCGGCTGGAAGTTCCGTGAAATGTACGAGTTCCGTGACCGTACCGCGAAAGCCTACGGCTGCGAGCTGCTTGTGCATAAAAACCCGGAAGGGGTGGCGATGGGCATTAACCCGTTCGTGCACGGCAGCGCCAAGCACACCGATATCATGAAAACCGAAGGGCTGAAGCAGGCGCTGAACAAATACGGTTTTGACGCGGCCTTCGGCGGCGCGCGCCGTGACGAGGAGAAATCCCGCGCCAAAGAGCGTATCTACTCCTTCCGCGACCGCTTCCACCGCTGGGATCCGAAAAACCAGCGTCCGGAGCTGTGGCACAACTACAACGGTCAGATCAACAAAGGCGAAAGTATTCGCGTCTTCCCGCTCTCCAACTGGACCGAGCTGGATATCTGGCAGTACATCTATCTGGAAAACATCGAGATCGTTCCGCTGTACCTGGCCGCCGAGCGCCCGGTGCTGGAGCGCGACGGCATGCTGATGATGATCGATGACGATCGCATCGACCTGCAGCCGGGTGAAGTGATCAAACAACAGATGGTCCGTTTCCGTACCCTCGGCTGCTGGCCGCTGACCGGCGCGGTGGAATCCAGCGCGCAGACGCTGCCGGAGATCATCGAAGAGATGCTGGTGTCCACCACCAGCGAGCGACAGGGGCGCGTGATTGACCGCGACCAGGCAGGCTCCATGGAGCTGAAGAAACGTCAGGGTTATTTCTAAGGAGCCGCCATGAACACCACTATTGCTCAACAAATTGCCAACGAAGGCGGCGTGGAAGCGTATCTGCACGCGCAACAACACAAAAGCCTGCTGCGTTTTCTGACCTGCGGCAGCGTGGATGACGGGAAAAGTACCCTGATTGGCCGCCTGCTGCACGACACGCGCCAGATTTATGAAGATCAGCTCTCTTCCCTGCATAACGACAGTAAACGTCACGGCACCCAGGGTGAAAAACTCGACCTGGCCCTGCTGGTGGACGGCCTGCAGGCGGAGCGCGAGCAGGGCATCACCATCGACGTGGCCTACCGCTACTTCTCTACCGAGAAGCGCAAATTTATTATCGCTGACACCCCGGGGCACGAGCAGTACACACGCAACATGGCGACCGGCGCGTCCACCTGCGACCTGGCGATCCTGCTGATGGACGCGCGTAAAGGCGTGCTGGATCAGACCCGTCGTCACAGCTTTATCTCGACGCTGCTGGGGATCAAACACCTGGTGGTGGCGGTCAACAAGATGGATCTGGTCAACTTCAGCGAAGAGAAGTTCGAGGAGATCCGCCAGAGCTACCTGACCTTTGCCGAACAGCTGCCGGGCAACCTGGATATTCGCTTTGTGCCGCTCTCGGCGCTGGAAGGGGATAACGTCGCCTCCCAGAGCGCGAACATGCCGTGGTACAGCGGTCCGACGCTGCTGGAAGTGCTGGAAACCGTTGAAATTCAGCGCGTGGTCGATACCCAGCCGATGCGCTTCCCGGTGCAGTACGTGAACCGTCCAAACCTCGATTTCCGCGGTTTCTCAGGCACCCTGGCGTCAGGCTCCGTGAAGGTAGGTCAGCGCGTCAAGGTGCTGCCATCCGGCGTGGAATCGACTATCGCCCGCATCGTCACCTTCGACGGTGACCTGCAGGAAGCGGGCGCCGGTGAAGCCGTAACGCTGGTGCTGAAAGACGAAATTGATATCAGCCGGGGCGACCTGCTGGTCGACGCGCAGGAAACGCTGGCGGCAGTGCAGGGGGCTTCCGTGGACGTGGTCTGGATGGCCGAACAGCCGCTGACCGCTGGCCAGAGCTATGACATCAAAATTGCCGGCAAGAAAACCCGCGCCCGCGTGGACGGTATTCAGTTCCAGGTGGATATCAACAACCTGACCCAGCGTGACGTCACCGAGCTGCCGCTGAACGGCATTGGTCTGGTCGATCTGACCTTCGACGAACCGCTGGTGCTGGATCCGTATCAGCAGAACCCGGTCACGGGAGGGCTGATCTTTATCGACAGGCTGACCAACGTTACCGTCGGGGCCGGTATGGTTCGCGAACCGATTAAACAGGCTGCCGCGACGTCTGAATTCAGCGCCTTCGAGCTGGAACTGAACGCGCTGGTGCGTAAACACTTCCCGCACTGGGGCGCACGCGATCTGCTGGGAGGCAAGTAATGGCCGCCCATGATGAGAACGTCGTCTGGCATCCTCATCCGGTCACCGTCGCCCAGCGCGAACAGCTCCACGGTCACCGTGGGGTTGTGCTGTGGTTTACCGGGCTGTCCGGCTCGGGTAAATCGACGGTGGCAGGCGCGCTGGAAGAGGCGTTGCATCAGCAGGGCGTAAGCACGTACCTGCTGGATGGCGATAACGTGCGTCACGGTCTGTGCAGCGATTTAAGGTTTAGCGACGATGACCGCAAAGAAAACATCCGCCGGGTGGGCGAAGTCGCCAGCCTGATGGCTGACGCCGGGCTGGTGGTGCTGACCGCGTTTATCTCCCCGCACCGCGCCGAGCGCCAGATGGTGCGCGAACGCGTGGGCCAGGATCGCTTTATCGAGGTGTTTGTCGATACGCCGCTGGAGATTTGCGAAGCGCGCGACCCGAAAGGGCTGTACAAGAAAGCGCGTGCCGGAGAGCTGCGCAACTTCACCGGAATTGACGCGGTATACGAAGCGCCTGAATCGCCTGAAATTCACCTGGAAGGTCAACAATTGGTAACAAATTTAGTAAGCCAATTATTAGACCTGCTCAGGCGGGACGATATTATCAGATCCTGAGGCGGTATCGTTCGGGAGCTGTCTTCCCGAACGATGAGTCACGGTCACAGGATTAGCTATGCGCAACAGTGAACATTACATCACCACCACCGGGTCGGAGCCGCTAGCGACCGACGACGAAACGACCTGGTCATTTCCTGGGGCCATCATTGGCTTCGTCTCATGGCTGCTGGCGCTTGGCATTCCGTTTCTTATCTACGGCGGCAACACGCTGTTCTTCTTTCTCTACACCTGGCCTTTCTTTCTGGCGTTGATGCCCGTGGCGGTTGTTGTCGGCATTGCGCTGCACTCTCTGCTCAACGGCAAGCTCCTCTACAGCACCGTGGTCACGATTGTGACGGTGGTTGTGATGTTTGGTCTGTTATTTTTGTGGCTCATGGGCTAACTTCAGCCATAATTCAAACCGTAACCAACTGTGTAACGATATTGTGCAGGACGATTCTGCGGAAAAAATGTGGTACATTTGCCCGCGATGTTGCGGCATCTCTGTTACCCCGGCGTAGTGCTCTGGGGAAGTCTTGGGATGATGATGCCGTTTTTCAGGGGGCAGGATGGGTAAACTAACGCTGCTGTTGCTGGCTTTGCTAATCTGGCTGCAATATTCGCTGTGGTTCGGTAAGAACGGACTTCACGACTATAGCCGGGTGAGCGATGACGTCGCGGCTCAGCAGGCAACAAACGCCAAACTTAAGGCGCGAAACGATCAACTCTTTGCTGAAATTGATGACCTCAATGGCGGGCAGGAGGCGATTGAGGAACGCGCACGCAATGAACTCAGTATGACTAAGCCGGGCGAAACCTTTTATCGTCTGGTTCCGGATGCGTCTAAACGCAATCAGGGCTCAGCACAAAACAATCGATAATCAGGCCCAGGATTACGACATGGCAGTAACTTTTTCGGACGTATGCGCCGTGGTGCCGGCCGCAGGTTTTGGCCGGCGCATGCAGACAGAATGTCCCAAGCAGTACCTCTCTATTGGCGATAAAACGATCCTCGAGCACGCCGTGGCGGCGCTGCTGGCGCACCCGCGGGTGACGCGTGTGATTATCGCTATCAGCCCTGGCGATGCGCGCTTCGCGCAGCTGCCGCTGGCAAATCACCCGCAGATTACCGTCGTTGACGGTGGCGCCGAGCGCGCCGATTCCGTTCTGGCGGGCATTCAGGCCGCCGGAAACGCGCCGTGGGTGCTGGTGCATGACGCGGCGCGTCCTTGCCTGCATCAGGACGATCTTGCGCGCCTGCTGGCGCTGAGCGAAACAAGCAAGGTCGGTGGGATTCTGGCCGCACCGGTGCGCGACACCATGAAGCGCGCCGAGCCGGGAAAACAGGCTATCGCCCACACCGTCGATCGCGTCGATTTATGGCACGCGCTGACGCCACAATTTTTCCCCCGCGAATTACTCCACGACTGCCTAACGCGAGCGCTTAAAGAAGGCGCGACCATCACGGACGAAGCCTCCGCGCTGGAATATTGCGGTTTCCACCCTGAGCTTGTTGAAGGACGCGCTGATAATATAAAAGTGACGCGTCCGGAAGATTTACAGCTCGCGGAATTTTATCTTACCCGTTCGACCCATCAGGAGAAGGCATAATGCGAATTGGACACGGTTTTGATGTACACGCCTTTGGCGGAGAAGGCCCAATTATCATTGGCGGCGTGCGCATTCCCTATGATAAAGGACTGCTGGCGCATTCTGATGGCGACGTGGCACTGCATGCGCTGACCGACGCGCTGTTGGGCGCTGCCGCGCTGGGTGATATCGGCAAGCTGTTCCCGGACACCGACCCGGCATTTAAAGGGGCGGACAGCCGCGAGCTGCTGCGCGAAGCGTGGCGCCGCATCCAGGCGAAAGGCTACACCCTCGGCAACGTCGACGTGACGATTATTGCCCAGGCCCCGAAAATGCTGCCGCACATTCCGCAGATGCGCGTGTTTATTGCAGAAGATCTGGGCTGCCATATGGACGACGTGAACGTCAAAGCGACGACGACCGAGAAGCTGGGCTTTACCGGGCGTGGCGAAGGGATTGCCTGTGAGGCCGTGGCGCTGCTGGTGAAGGCGAGCAAATGACGGACTTCGACAACCTGACATACCTGCACGGTAAACCGCAGGGGAACGGGGTGCTGAAAGCCAGCCCGGAAGATTTCCTCGTGGTGGAGGATCTGGGCTTTGAGCCGGATGGCGAAGGCGAACATATCCTGGTGCGTATTCTGAAAAATGGTTGCAATACCCGCTTCGTGGCCGACGCGCTGGCAAAATTCCTCAAAATTCATGCCCGCGAAGTAAGCTTTGCCGGGCAGAAAGATAAACACGCCGTCACGGAACAGTGGCTGTGTGCGCGCGTTCCCGGCAATACGATGCCTGATTTAAGCAAATTTGAGCTTGAAGGCTGTAAGGTACTGGAATTCGCCCGGCACAAGCGCAAACTGCGTCTGGGGGCGTTGAAGGGGAACGACTTTACGCTGGTGCTGCGTGAAGTGTCGCACCGCGAAGATGTTGAAAAACGACTGAACGCTATCAGTGAACGCGGCGTACCGAACTACTTTGGCGCGCAGCGCTTTGGCATTGGCGGCAGCAACCTGCAGGGCGCGCTGCGCTGGGCGCAAAGCGATGCACCGGTGCGCGACAGGAATAAACGCAGTTTTTGGTTGTCGGCGGCCCGCAGCGCGTTGTTTAATCAGATTGTGAGCGAAAGGCTGAAAAAACCGGACGCGAATCAAGTTGTTGTTGGCGATGCGCTACAATTAGCGGGACGCGGAAGCTGGTTTGTGGCAACGGCCGAAGAAATGGCCGATGTGCAGTCGCGCGTGGACGCAAAAGCGCTGATGATTACCGCCGCGCTGCCGGGTACGGGCGACTGGGGAACACAGGGCGACGCGCTGGCCGCCGAGCAGTCAGCCGTAGCGGATGCGCCAGAATTACAATCCTTGCTGGTGCGGGAAAAAGTTGAAGCGGCACGCCGCGCGATGCTGCTCTATCCGCAGCAGTTAAGCTGGAACTGGTGGGATGACGTAACCGTCGAGTTACGCTTCTGGCTACCGGCAGGTAGCTTTGCCACCAGTGTTGTCAGGGAACTAATCAACACCTCGGGTGATTATGCGAATATTGCTGAGTAACGATGACGGGATCCACGCGCCAGGCATTCAGACCCTGGCGAAACATCTCCGTGAATTTGCGGATGTGCAGGTCGTGGCGCCCGATCGTAACCGCAGTGGAGCGTCTAACTCTCTGACGCTGGAGTCGTCGCTTCGCACCTTTACCTTTGAAAATGGCGATATTGCCGTGCAGATGGGCACGCCAACCGACTGTGTTTTTCTGGGCGTGAACGCGCTGATGCGGCCGCGTCCGGATATCGTTGTTTCCGGCATTAACGCCGGTCCTAACCTCGGCGATGACGTGATTTACTCCGGCACCGTGGCGGCCGCAATGGAAGGGCGCCATCTGGGATTCCCGGCGCTGGCGGTCTCGTTGAACGGCCATACGCACTACGATACCGCCGCCGCGGTGACCTGTTCGATCCTGCGGGCGCTCGGCCGCGAGCCGTTGCGTACCGGGCGCATCCTCAACATCAACGTGCCGGATCTTCCCCTCGACGAAATTAAAGGCATTCGCGTCACCCGTTGCGGGAGTCGACACCCTGCCGATCAGGTCATCCCGCAGCAGGATCCTCGCGGCAACACGCTTTACTGGATTGGCCCTCCCGGCGATAAGTGCGATGCGGGTCCGGATACCGACTTTGCCGCCGTTGATGAAGGCTATGTTTCGGTTACCCCGCTGCACGTAGATTTAACCGCGTATAGCGCGCATGATGTGGTGTCGGGCTGGCTGGATCGCGCAGGAGTGAACGCGCAATGGTAAACAAACGTGTACAAACTCTTCTGGAACAACTCCGCGCGCAGGGGATCCGCGACGAGCACGTGCTTGAAGCGCTTGCTCAGGTTCCGCGTGAGAAATTTGTAGACGAGGCGTTTGAACACAAAGCGTGGGAAAACGTGGCGCTGCCCATCGGACAGGGCCAGACGATTTCACAGCCTTACATGGTGGCGCGCATGACGGAGCTGCTGGAGCTGACGCCCGAATCACGCGTGCTGGAGATTGGCACCGGGTCGGGGTATCAAACCGCGATCCTGGCGCATCTGGTTCATCATGTATGCTCCGTTGAGCGGATTAAAGGTTTACAGTGGCAGGCGCGTCGTCGCCTGAAACAACTTGATTTACACAATGTTTCGACACGACACGGTGATGGATGGCAGGGTTGGAAGGCGCGCGCGCCGTTTGACGCGATCATCGTGACGGCGGCCCCGCCTGAAATTCCTGCGGCCCTGTTGTCGCAGCTGGATGAGGGGGGAATTCTTGTTCTGCCCGTCGGGGACGAGCAGCAGCTTTTGAAGCGCGTTCGTCGGCGCGGCGGCGAGTTTATTATCGACACCGTGGAAGCCGTGCGCTTTGTGCCTCTGGTAAAGGGGGAGTTGGCCTGAGACTCGGAATTATCCAGGGTTATTAAGGCAAATTCAGCGTATGGTGTGGCGCGAAAGATTCGTGTCATCACGGTAAATTTTAAGTCACTGGTAGTTAACACATTCCTGGGGGATAAATGAGCGCGGGAAGCCCTAAATTCACCATCAGCCGTGTTGCGGCATTATCACTGGTTTCGCTCTGGCTGGCAGGCTGTACAAGTTCTAACAACGCGCCTGCGCCCGTCAGTTCTGTCGGCGGAAACAGCGGCTCGGGTAACACGTCCAGCGGAATGTTGATCACTCCTCCGCCTAAAACGGGCACCTCTACGGCGCAACAAAATCCGCCAATCCAGCCGGTTCAGCGTCCAATGACGCAGCCGACGCAGATTCAGCCAGTGGAACAGCCTGTTCAGACCCAGAATGGCCGCATAGTCTATAACCGTCAGTATGGGAACATTCCGAAAGGCAGCTATACCGGTGGCAGCACTTATACAGTGAAACGCGGCGATACGCTGTTCTACATTGCGTGGATCACCGGGAACGATTTCCGTGACCTCGCGCAGCGCAATAACGTCCAGGCCCCGTATGGTCTGGAAGTGGGGCAAACGCTCCAGGTTGGCAACGCGACGGGCACGCCACTTACGCCTGGCAACACCGTTTCAGCGGCCGATGTGACGGCTCAAAATAACAGCGTTAAGCCTGCACAAAAATCCACCACGGTGGTTGCTTCACAACCTGTAATTACGTATTCTGAGGATTCAGGTGATCAGACTGCTAACAAAATGTTGCCGAATAATAAAGGGACTGCGACTGTTGTCACAGCACCGGTGACGGCACCTGTGGTTAGCTCTACTGAACCGACTGCCAGCAGTATGACCTCCAGTTCGCCAATCTCTGCATGGCGCTGGCCAACTGACGGCAAGGTTATCGAGAACTTCTCTTCCTCCGAGGGGGGAAATAAAGGGATCGATATCGCAGGGAGTAAGGGACAGGCTATCATCGCGACCGCTGACGGGCGCGTTGTGTATGCCGGTAACGCTCTGCGCGGTTACGGTAATCTTATTATCATCAAACATAACGATGATTACCTGAGTGCCTACGCCCATAACGACACAATGCTGGTCCGGGAACAACAAGAAGTTAAGGCGGGGCAAAAAATCGCTACCATGGGTAGCACCGGAACCAGTTCTACACGCTTGCATTTTGAAATTCGTTACAAGGGGAAATCCGTAAACCCGCTGCAGTATTTGCCGCAGCGATAATTTGACGGGGCATGCCAGCCAGGGTGTCTCGTTCAGGGATCACGGGTAGGAGCCACCTTATGAGTCAGAATACGCTGAAAGTTCATGATTTAAATGAAGACGCGGAATTTGATGAGAACGGAGTAGAGGCTTTTGACGAAAAAGCCTTAGTAGAAGAGGAACCCAGTGATAACGATTTGGCTGAAGAAGAGCTGTTATCGCAGGGTGCCACACAGCGTGTACTGGACGCGACTCAGCTTTACCTTGGGGAGATTGGTTACTCCCCACTGCTAACGGCCGAAGAAGAAGTCTATTTCGCACGTCGTGCTTTGCGTGGTGATGTAGCCTCGCGTCGTCGCATGATTGAAAGTAACCTGCGACTGGTCGTGAAAATTGCCCGCCGTTACGGCAATCGTGGTCTGGCTCTGCTGGATCTGATTGAAGAGGGCAACTTAGGTCTCATCCGCGCAGTTGAGAAGTTTGACCCTGAACGCGGGTTCCGTTTCTCAACCTACGCGACCTGGTGGATTCGTCAGACCATCGAACGGGCTATTATGAACCAGACCCGTACGATCCGCCTGCCGATTCACATCGTCAAAGAGTTGAACGTTTATCTGCGTACCGCACGCGAGTTGTCCCATAAACTGGACCACGAGCCAAGCGCAGAAGAGATTGCCGAGCAACTCGATAAACCGGTTGATGACGTTAGCCGTATGCTGCGTCTCAACGAGCGCATTACCTCCGTTGACACCCCGCTGGGTGGCGACTCCGAAAAAGCGCTGCTGGACATCCTGGCCGATGAAAAAGACAACGGTCCGGAAGACACCACGCAGGACGATGACATGAAGCAGAGCATCGTCAAATGGCTGTTCGAACTGAACGCCAAACAGCGTGAAGTGCTGGCACGTCGTTTCGGTTTACTGGGGTATGAAGCTGCGACACTGGAAGATGTCGGCCGTGAAATTGGCCTGACCCGTGAACGTGTTCGTCAGATTCAGGTTGAAGGTCTGCGCCGCCTGCGTGAAATCCTGCAGGGGCAAGGTCTGAATATCGAAGCGCTGTTCCGCGAATAAGCAACCTTTCGTCAAAAAATGGCCCGTCGTGAGACGGGCCTTTTTCTTTTGTGTTACGGCTGTGCCGCCGTCTCGTGCAGCAGACGCCACGTTATTTTGTCGCCTTCCTGATTGAGCACCGCGGTTGACCAGCGCACGTTAACGGGCAGATCTGGCCGGGTTTGCGTCTCGCGGTAGTGAAGCACCGCGCCACGATCCCAGCGCTGGATCGTGGATAATTCGTCAATGACGATTTTCAGTCCTGGACGGCTTCCGCGCTGATTTTCCAGAAAACTGGCAAGACCGATATAGTCGATCTGAACGCCGCCCGGTGGGATCATCATAAAATCCGGGCTGAAGCGGGCGAGCAGGGCGTCGGAATCACCTTCACCTTTGCCTAACCAGTCTTCAAGCGCAATGTGGAGGTCGATAATGTCGTGTTCGAAAGGCGTCATGAATTCTCCTGTCGCAGCTGGGTGAGCACCTGCGTATTGTTAAGACGAAAAATGTACGGTACAGGCAGCAGGGTCATGCCTGCGGCAAAAATAAACATCCCGTGCCAGGCGGCGAGCGGTGGCAGCCAGGCCTGCGCCAGGCTCAGTGCCTGCGCCAGCAGCAGGGCTCCGGCAAAAAAGCTCAGCTGACGATTAAGATTCCACAGCGCGCTGGCATCCGGAATCTCTTCCCGGCGCGTCGTCAGAAAAGCGCTGCTCTGAGCCGTACTGCTGCACAGGCTTCCCCCAGCGCCCATTAAGGTAAACGCAACGGCAGGCAGCAGCGTAGCCGAACTGACGTTAATCAAAAGCAGGATACCCGTCGCCTGCAGCAGGCAGCCGATGACGATCAGCGGTCGGGGGCCGATACGGTTAAAATAGCGTCCCGTTGCCGTGATGGCGATAAACGATGCCACGGACCACGGCAGCATGAGCATCCCCGTTGCGGCTGGGCTCATGTTCGCCACGTGCTGAAGATAAAACATGCCCGTGACGTTCACCCCAATAAACATGCCGGGTACGCAGATATAGACAAGCATGGAAAAACGCAAAAGCGGGTCCGCGAGTAACGGCAGGTTTAGCAGTCTGGCCGCTTTCATCGCGGGCATTTCGTGTTTAAGCCACAGGCAGGCCAAAACAAAGGTCACGACAGCGACCGGTAGCGTGGCGAAAAATATCCATCGCCAGCTTAGCGTCTGCACCAGCAGGCCTCCGATAGCAGGGGAGCAGGCCGGGGCAAGCAATGCCACCAGCATCACCGCCGAGGAGAGTCGGGCACGCTCGTGAGGCTTAAACTGTTGCCAGGTCAGCGCCTGTCCAACGGGGATCAGTAAACCTCCACCCACGCCCTGGAGTACTCGCCAGGCGATCAGACTTTCAAGCGTTGCAGACAGGCCCGCCGCTGCGGAGGCTGCGCTGAACAGAAAAAGCGAGAGCAGGATGACGCGCTTTGGCCCGATGCGGCGCGTGAGCACGCTGCTGAACGGGATCACCAGCGTCAGGCCGGCAATGTACCCGTTACTGACCCAGGCAAGGGCTGAAGGAGTGGTGTTAAAGGCGTGAGCCATTGCCGGGAAGGCGACGCTGGCAATAAACATATTGATCAAATCAAGAAAAAAGCCCAGCAGATAAACAACGGCGACTTTGCTGCGATACGTCATGGTGGATCCTCCGGTGAGGTGGCGTATCGTATCGATCCGGGAAGCACGGATAAACCTGACAAAGCGCGATATACTGTCAAAAATATTTTGACAGTAAAAGGCGTGATGATGATTAACCTACAGCGGTCTCAGATGTTTGTCGCGGTGGCCGACACCGGCAGTTTCACTGCCGCAGCCGAGGCAATGGGGCTGACAAAAGCCGTGGTCAGCTTCAATATTCGCCAGCTAGAAGATGAGCTGGGCGTTACGCTGCTGCTGCGCTCCACCCGCCGCCTGACGTTAACCGAGGCGGGCGCGCTATTTCATCAGCGCAGCATGGCGCTTCTGAAGGATGCGGAACGGCTGCAGGATGATGTCCGCGCGAATCATGCGGGGCTCAATGGCGAACTGCGGATCACGACTACGCCCGAGTATGGCTCACAGGTGGTGGTGCCGCTGCTGGCCAGGTTTAGCCAGCAGCACCCAGATCTTCGCGTGCGGCACGTTTCGTCGTCCCTGCACGCTGACCTTATATCGGAGCGCTTTGACGTAGCCATCCGTCTGGGAACGCTTGCCGATTCGCGCAACCACGCCGCGCTGATTGCGCACTTCTCCATTCTCCCCGTCGCGGCGCCCGGGTGGCTCGTTAACCATCCGATCGAAACGCTTGCGCACCTTGCCAACGCCGACTGGATTATTCACGAGCGCCTGGCCTCGCCGCTGCGCTGGCAGGTGAAGGATGCCAGCGGTGCGCCTGAAACGCTGGAGATAAAAAAAGCGCCGCGCCTGTTTGCCGACAGCGCTCAGGCCCTTATGGCCTTTGCACTTGCTGGCGGAGGTGTGGCGTTACTGCCGGAATGGCTGGCGCGCGATGCGCCTGATGCGGGAAAACTGGTCCCGGTTTTACCGGAATATACCTTTGCGCAGCAGGGCATCTATGCGGTTTATCCCGATGCCCGGCATGTGTCGGCGAAAGTGCGCACCTTTATCGATTTTATGCGCGCCAGCGTGAATTAATCGTGCATCATCTTTTTGATGAGCGCGGAGAACTGCTCCCGCTCGGCCTTGTTAAGACGTCCTAAAAACGCCTCATCCACCTCGTTGCCAACCGGTTTACAGCCAGCAAGCAGGGCTTCACCTTCTGGCGTCAGGAAGACAAACCGGCGGCGCTTATCAGCCGGATCGTGCTCGCGTTTGACCAGACCGCGCGCCTCCATGCGGCTGAGCATCTCCGCCAGGGTCGCTTTCGTGCTGACCGCCACTTCGGTCAACGCCACCTGTTCAATACCCGGATGCTCGGCAATAGAGCGCATCACCGCATACTGTGGCTTGGTCAGTTCCGGTAAGGCATGTTGCCACTGCGCGGTATGCTGTTGAAAAAGCTGACGTAACAGGTGGAACGCCTCTTGTCTTAGTTCCATGAACACTCCGACGGAAAAAATCTCTCCCCTATGATAGCCGCTATTGCTCTCAATTTTAACGCGGCATCTTTTAGCCATTCGTGTGATCGTATGCGAACGATCTTGTCAGGAAAACGATCCTGGAGTAGCTTATTTATAATGTTCGTGTACGAACAAAATGTTGAGGTGATGAATGAGATTGATAGTAGGAATGACGGGGGCAACGGGCGCACCGCTGGGCGTGGCGCTGCTGCAGGCGCTGCGGGAAATGCCGGAGGTGGAGACGCATCTGGTGATGTCTAAGTGGGCAAAAACCACCATCGAGCTGGAAACGCCTTACACCGCGCAGGACGTTGCTGCTTTGGCTGACGTTGTCCACAGTCCGGCTGACCAGGCCGCCACCATCTCCTCCGGCTCGTTTCGCACCGACGGCATGATCGTCATTCCCTGCAGCATGAAAACGCTGGCGGGTATCCGCGCGGGCTACGCCGAAGGGCTGGTGGGACGTGCGGCGGACGTGGTGCTGAAAGAGGGGCGCAAGCTGGTATTGGTTCCTCGTGAAACGCCGCTCAGCACGATTCATCTTGAGAACATGCTTGCTCTTTCCCGCATGGGCGTGGCGATGGTGCCGCCCATGCCTGCGTATTACAACCACCCGCAAACCGCCGATGACATTACCCAGCACATCGTGACCCGCGTGCTCGACCAGTTCGGTCTGGAGCATAAAAAGGCGCGCCGCTGGAACGGGCTGCGGGAGGCGAAACATTTTGCACAGGAGAATAAAGATGGCATTTGATGATTTGAGAAGCTTCCTGCAGGCGCTCGATGAGCAAGGGCAACTGCTGAAAATTGAGGAAGAGGTTAACGCCGAGCCCGATCTGGCGGCGGCAGCCAACGCGACCGGCCGAATTGGCGACGGCGCGCCCGCGCTGTGGTTCGACAACATTCGTGGCTTTACCGATGCCCGCGTGGTGATGAACACCATCGGCTCCTGGCAGAACCACGCCATTTCGATGGGGCTGCCTGCGAACACCCCGGTGAAAAAGCAGATCGACGAGTTCATCCGCCGCTGGGATAAATTTCCCGTCACGCCGGAGCGCCGCGCCAACCCGGCCTGGGCGCAGAATACGGTGGACGGTGAAGACATTAACCTGTTCGATATCCTGCCGCTGTTTCGCCTGAACGACGGTGACGGCGGTTTTTATCTCGATAAAGCGTGCGTTGTCTCGCGCGATCCGCTCGACCCGGACCACTTCGGCAAGCAGAACGTCGGGATCTACCGTATGGAAGTGAAGGGCAAGCGCAAGCTCGGCCTCCAGCCGGTACCGATGCACGATATCGCTCTGCATCTGCACAAAGCGGAGGAGCGCGGCGAAGATCTGCCGATTGCTATTACCCTCGGCAACGATCCAATCATTACGCTGATGGGCGCGACGCCGCTGAAATACGATCAGTCAGAGTATGAAATGGCCGGCGCGCTGCGTGAAAGCCCGTACCCGATTGCCACCGCGCCGCTGACCGGCTTCGACGTGCCGTGGGGTTCTGAAGTGATCCTGGAAGGGGTGATTGAAGGCCGCAAGCGTGAAATCGAGGGGCCGTTCGGCGAGTTTACCGGGCACTACTCCGGTGGTCGTAACATGACGGTTGTGCGTATCGACAAAGTTTCTTACCGCACCAAACCTATTTTCGAATCCCTTTATCTCGGCATGCCCTGGACCGAGATTGACTACCTGATGGGACCGGCTACCTGCGTCCCGCTCTACCAGCAGCTTAAAGCGGAATTCCCGGAAGTGCAGGCGGTGAATGCGATGTATACCCACGGTCTGCTGGCGATTATCTCCACCAAAAAACGCTACGGCGGTTTTGCCCGCGCGGTCGGTTTACGCGCCATGACCACGCCGCACGGTCTGGGCTACGTGAAGATGGTGATCATGGTGGATGAGGATGTCGATCCGTTTAACCTTCCGCAGGTGATGTGGGCGCTGTCGTCGAAAGTGAACCCGGCAGGCGATCTGGTACAACTGCCGAACATGTCGGTCCTTGAACTCGATCCCGGTTCCAGCCCGGCGGGCATTACCGACAAACTGATTATCGATGCCACCACGCCTGTCGCGCCGGACACCCGGGGCCACTACAGCCAGCCGGTACAGGATCTGCCTGAAACCAAAGCCTGGGCTGAAAAACTGACCGCGATGCTGGCAGCACGTCAATAAGGAGGAAAAAATGATTTGTCCACGTTGTGCCGATGAGCATATTGAAGTGATGGCGACGTCGCCGGTAAAAGGGGTCTGGACCGTTTATCAGTGCCAGCATTGTTTGTATACCTGGCGCGATACCGAACCGCTGCGCCGCACCAGCCGCGAGCACTATCCGGAAGCGTTCCGCATGACGCAGAAGGATATTGATGAGGCGCCGCAGGTGCCGACAATCCCGCCGCTGCTGTAAAAAAAAGCCCGATGGCGCTACGCTTACCGGGCGATAATATTGTGTGGTCTTTTGCCCGGAGGCGCTGCGCTTACCGGGCCTACGGTTTTGTAGGTCGGGTAAGACGAAGCCGCCACCCGACAAAACAGACCGCAGAAAACTAAACCAGACTCTTCAACCTGTAAATCCACTCCAGCGCCTGACGCGGCGTCAGTGAATCCGGGTCGAGGTTCTCCAGCGCTTCCACCGCAGGCGACGTCTCTTCCGCAGGCACCAGCAGCGACATCTGGGTGCCATCAATCTGCGTCGCCGCCGCATTCGGTGACAGGCTTTCCAGTTCACGCAGTTTCTGACGCGCGCGCTTGATCACCTCTTTCGGTACGCCTGCCAGCGCCGCGACGGCCAGGCCATAGCTCTTGCTCGCCGCGCCATCCTGCACCGTGTGCATGAAGGCAATGGTATCGCCGTGCTCCAGCGCATCCAGATGAACGTTCGCAACCCCTTCCATTTTCTCCGGCAGCTGCGTCAGTTCGAAATAATGGGTGGCAAAAAGCGTCATGGCCTTGATTTTATTCGCAAGGCTTTCCGCACAGGCCCATGCCAGGGACAGACCATCATAGGTTGACGTTCCGCGTCCGACTTCGTCCATCAGCACCAGGCTGTGTTCCGTCGCGTTGTGCAGAATGTTTGCAGTTTCGGTCATCTCGACCATGAAGGTTGAGCGTCCGCTCGCCAGATCGTCCGCAGCCCCGACGCGGGTAAAGATGCGGTCGATGGGGCCAATCTCCACGTTTTGCGCCGGGACGTAGCTGCCAATATACGCGAGCAGCGCAATAAGCGCCGTCTGACGCATATAGGTACTCTTACCGCCCATGTTCGGACCGGTAATGATCAACATTCTTCTCTGCGGTGACAGGCTCAGCGGGTTGGCGATGAACGGTTCGTTGAGCACCTGCTCTACCACCGGGTGACGGCCTTCAGTGATGCGAATGCCAGGCTTATCGGTAAAGGTTGGGCAGGTGTAGTTCAGCGTTTCAGCGCGTTCTGCCAGATTGACCAGCACGTCCAGCTCCGCCAGCGCGCTGGCGCTCTGCTGCAGGTCGCCCAGGTGCGGCATCAGCATGTCGAACAGCTCGTCATAAAGCTGTTTTTCCAGCGCCAGCGCCTTGCCTTTCGAGGTGAGGACTTTGTCTTCGTACTCTTTCAGTTCAGGAATGATGTAGCGTTCGGCGTTTTTCAACGTCTGGCGACGCACGTAGTGAATCGGCGCCAGGTGGCTCTGCCCGCGGCTAATCTGAATGTAGTAACCGTGTACCGCGTTATACCCCACTTTCAGGGTGTCGAGCCCAAGACGCTCGCGCTCGCGGATTTCCAGCTTATCGAGGTAGTCCGTCGCACCATCGGCCAGCGCGCGCCATTCGTCCAGCTCCTCGTTGTAGCCCGGGGCAATCACGCCGCCGTCACGCACCAGAACCGGAGGCGCATCGATAATGGCGCGCTCCAGCAGTTCGCGAAGCTCGGTAAATTCGCCCATGGTTTCGCGGAGTTTCTGTACCGGCGCGCTGTCAACGTCACTCAGCTGCGCGCGCAGTTCCGGCAGCTGCTGGAAAGCATGACGCATCCGCGCGAGGTCGCGTGGTCGCGCTGTTCGAAGTGCCAGACGCGCAAGGATACGCTCCAGATCGCCCACCTGGCGCAGGACCGGCTGCAGCTCGGTATAGCGATCCTGCAGCGCGGCAATCGTCTGCTGACGGCAAACCAGCGTCTCGGTATTGCGGATCGGCATATGCAGCCAGCGTTTCAGCATGCGGCTGCCCATTGGCGTAACCGTACTGTCGAGGACCGACGCGAGCGTATTTTCTACGCCACCCGCCAGGTTCTGCGTGATCTCCAGGTTACGGCGCGTGGCGGCATCCATGATGATGCTGTCCTGCTGGCGCTCCATGGTGATAGAGCGGATATGCGGCAGGGCGGTGCGCTGGGTATCTTTCACGTACTGCAGGAGGCAACCTGCCGCACATAGCCCGCGCGGTGCGTTTTCAACGCCAAAGCCAATCAGATCGCGGGTGCCAAACTGCAGATTCAGCTGCTGGCGCGCGGTATCAATTTCGAATTCCCACAGCGGACGACGGCGCAACCCGCGACGACCTTCAATCAGCGCCATTTCAGCGAAATCTTCGGCATAGAGCAATTCTGCAGGGTTGGTGCGCTGCAGTTCGGCAGCCATCGTTTCACGGTCAGCCGGTTCACTCAGACGAAAACGTCCGGAGCTGATATCCAGCGTCGCGTAGCCAAACCCTTTACCGTCCTGCCACAGCGCTGCCAGCAGGTTATCCTGGCGCTCCTGTAACAGGGCTTCATCACTGATGGTGCCAGGCGTGACGATGCGCACGACTTTGCGTTCCACCGGGCCTTTTGAGGTCGCCGGATCGCCGATCTGTTCGCAGATGGCAACGGACTCGCCCTGATTCACCAGCTTCGCCAGGTAGTTTTCTACCGCGTGGTGCGGGATACCTGCCATAGGAATGGGCTCGCCTGCCGATGCGCCACGTTTGGTTAGCGAGATGTCGAGCAGCTGCGATGCACGCTTAGCATCGTCATAAAACAGCTCGTAAAAATCGCCCATACGGTAAAACAGCAGGATTTCCGGATGCTGTGCTTTCAGCTTCAGATACTGCTGCATCATCGGCGTATGTGCGTCGAAATTGTCGATTGTGCTCATGGAGTTATGATGTCCATTTCTTTGAAAATAAACCGTTTTGATGGGCTCAATGGCCGTTTGTTCCTTCTATTGTCGCATGAAAAAAAGGTCCGGCGCAGAAAAATGTCGTGGCTTTACGAGGCATCTTCCGACATTAATTCGATGACAATTTTTCCATGCTCCACGCCCACCCTGACTCGGGAATGGGTTGTAAATCCCGCTTTTTCAAGCCAGTCACCTTTTAAGCTCAGCGCCGCATGCACGCTGTAGCGCTTCGGTATCTTGGTATTGCGGTCTTCATGGCGCTTTCTAAAATATCCCACTTTTAAATGGCGATAGGGTTTGCCGATCGCGAGCTCTTGCATAGGGTCTCCAGACAACACGGACAAAGGTCATTTCTGATGCCTGTATAAAATACCAGTGATTGCTAGCCGGTGCAGGGCTAAAACTGGAATCAGGCTTCAGGAAACGAAATGCAACCGCTGAAATCCAGTGTTAAAAGGTGTATTATTGATGCACTTTATAGTTCGGTAATCCGCTATGTCCGGTAAACGCATCTCACGAGAAAAAGAGACCATCGCGAAAATGATCGCGCTGTATGAAAAGCATTGCCCGCAGGCATCTCAGGAGGAAGGGCACTATCAGGCGCTCAATGCGTATGCCGATAAGCGCCTGGATAAATGCGTTTTCGGTGAGGAAAAGCCTGCCTGCAAGCAGTGCCCCGTACACTGCTACCAGCCTGCCAGACGTGAAGAGATGAAGCAGGTTATGCGCTGGGCAGGCCCGCGTATGTTATGGCGTCATCCCATCCTGACCGTCCGCCATCTGATGGATGACCGTCGTCCCGTACCGGAACTGCCGGAAAAGTATCGTCCGAAAAAAGAGGCCCTCACCAAAGGCGGTATCAGAGAACTACCGCCAGGCGAAACAGATTAAACCAGGCTCTCTTTATCAATCCCGAGACGCTTCATGCGTGACAGCAGGGTGGTGCGTTTTAACCCCAGACGCTGGGCGGCACCTTTTGGCCCGGCGACCACGCCGTTGGTCTCTTTCAGCACGCGCATAATGAGCTGATATTCATCTTCTCCCTCTTTCGCTGTCTCGGCGGCGGGCGCGGTTACGTCAGGAAGCGTAACTTCAGGCAGGGAGAGTTGCAGCACGTTTCCGCGCGTCAGCAGCACCGCGCGTTCGATGACGTTTTCCAGCTCGCGCACGTTGCCGGGCCATTCCATCGATGAAAGGGTACGCAACGTCTCGGCAGGAATACTGTCGATGTTGCGCCCCATCCGGCGCGCGATCTTCGCGGTAAAGGCTTTAACCAGCAGGGGGATATTTTCCGGGCGCTCGCGCAGCGGCGGCAGGAAGATCGGAAAGACGTTCAGACGATAGTAAAGGTCGCTGCGGAACTCGCGGTCGGCGACCATTTTTTTCAGGTCCCGGTTGGTGGCCGCAATCAGCCGCACGTCGGTCTGGATAAGCTTGTTGCTGCCAAGGCGCTCAAACTCCTGCTCCTGCAGGACGCGCAGCAGTTTCGGCTGTAGCTCCAGCGGCATATCGCCCACTTCGTCGAGGAATAGCGAGCTTTTGTCCGCCAGCTCAAAACGGCCCAGCCGCTGGCTGCTGGCTCCGGTGAATGCGCCTCGCTCGTGGCCGAACAGATCGCTTTCCAGCAGTCCAGCAGGCATCGCGGCGCAGTTCATCTTCACCATCCGTCGGCTGTTGCGGTTGCTCAGGTTGTGAATGGCGCGGGCTATCAGCTCTTTGCCCGTGCCGGTTTCGCCCAGAATCAGCACCGTGCTGTCGCTCTGCGCCACCATCTCAACCTGCTTAAGCACGCTGTACATGGCGTCGCTGCGCCCGATGATTTCACCAAACTCGCTGTCCACGTTGTTGAGCTGTTCGGTCAGGGCCAGGTTCTCATCCACCAGCCGCTCTTTCAGGCGATGAATTTCCTGATAGGCGAGGGCGTTATCGAGCGCGATGGAAATACGCTCGGCAATCTGGCGCAGCAGCTTCAGGTTGGCGGTGGTAAACACGCCTTCCTCGCACTGCGCCAGCTTTAGCACGCCCAGCATGGTGTTGCCGGACATCAGCGGCAGCAGGCACAGGGTCTGAATTTTATTGCCCCAGGTGTTAAACAGCATCCGCTCGTACGGCGCGACCGGGTCCTGCTCGTTCAGGTTGAGCAGGAGGATCTCTTTGCTTTTGAAGACCCGCTCGGAAAGGGTGCCCGCTTCGTCCACTTCGCTCTGCTCGTGCGCCGGGTTGGCTTCATCGAGATAGTGCGTGGAGTAGATGTTCAGCTTGCCCTTGCGATGGCCGCGCAGCGCAATGCTGATGGCGTCTATTTTGAAATAGTGGTGGATCTCTTTCGAAACTTCGCTGACCAGCTCGTCCATGTCCAGGCGGGAGAGCACGGCGTTGGTGATGGCGACCAGAATACGGAAGTTGTCGCGCTCGCGGCTCAGCAGGTCGTAATCGACGTTATTGGTGACGCGGCTTTGGATCTGCTCCGCGACGACGGCCACAATCTGGGTAAAGGTGTGCAGGCGCTCGTATTCCGCCTCGCTCCAGGGCTGGTCGGTCGTGCGGATAAACTCGCAGCCGCCAAAAATCTGGCCCTCAGCCGCCAGCGGCAGCATGCAGTAATGCCCGAAAGGCTGATAGAGGTCGCTCTCCGCCAGCTTCGGCCACGCCTGGCGGAACTCCGCAAAGTTGCAGTGCAGCACTTCAGGCCGGGAGAGTATGCGGCGCACCGGGCCATGCGCCAGATACGTTTCGTCTTCGTATTCAAACGTTTTGCCATTATCACGCGTCGAGTAGTAGCTCGCGCGCTGCGTTCCGCTATGCCAGAGCACAATCGCGGCGCTGTCCGCCAGCGCCGATTGCCTGACCAGCCGCGTCAGGGCATCGCTCAGCGCACCGAGATCGGGCTGCTGTAAAAGTGTGCGCGTGATGTCAAACAGGCCCTGCTGTCCAAGATCGCTCATCGGTGTATACGGCATAATGCTTTCCAATAGAAACTGGCAAAAAAAGAGACATTCAGTGCTGACCGCTTTTGGCGCGGTTCTAGCAAATACGGGGTAAGGGTTCCGCGTGCGGCAGGTCAAGCGTCCGCTTCACGCCATAAAGTCCGGTCAGGCGCACCCCTTTGCGCTCAACCACTTCACCAATCATCGCCGCCTCTTTTCCTGATGGATGAGCCCGCAGCTGTTCAAGAACGGCTTCCGCGGCCGAGCGTTCAACGCCAATCACCAGTTTGCCTTCGTTGGCAAAGTTGAGCGGGTCAAGGCCCAGCAGTTCACAAAGCCCGCGAACGGCAGGCTTAACGGGCAGGCTGCGCTCGGTGAGTTCAATCCCGTACCCGCAGCTTGCCGCAAATTCGTGCGCCACGGCATTCACGCCGCCTCGCGTGGCGTCCCGCAGGGCTTTCACGCCGGGAATACCCCGCAGCGTCTGGATCAGCGGGGTGAGCACCGCGCAGTCACTGCGCAGTTCCCCGTCCAGCCCCAGACCTTCGCGCAGGTTAAGGATGGTCGCCCCGTGGCAGCCCAGCGTTCCGGTCACGATCAGCACGTCGCCCACGCTAAGCCGCTGCGCCGCCCAGTGAATATCGGCGGGGATCGCGCCCATGCCGGCGGTGTTGATAAATAGCTTGTCGGCCGCGCCGCGCTGCACCACTTTTGTATCGCCGGTGACGATAGCTATCCCGGCCTCGCGTGCGGTCTGCGCCATGCTGTTGACCACTGTCGTGAGCGTCTCCATCGGTAATCCCTCTTCGAGGATAAACCCGCAGGAGAGGTAGCGCGGAACGGCACCGCTGACCGCCACGTCGTTGGCCGTGCCGCAGACGGCGAGCTTACCGATATCGCCGCCGGGGAAGAACAGCGGGTCAATCACGTAGCTGTCGGTGGAGAAGGCCAGCCTGTCGCCCTGCGCGGTGAGGGTGGCGAGGTCAATGCGCGCCTGGTCTTCCTGTTCGGCGAGCCAGGGGTTGTTGAAGGCTTCCATAAACAGCCGGTTAATCAGCTGCTGCATCGCCTGTCCGCCGCTGCCGTGCGCCATTTCAACCGTATTCATGCTTCACTCTCCTGGTTGCGATACTGATACCATGCGGCACACGCCCCTTCGGAGGAGACCATCAGCGCGCCAAACGCCGTTTGCGGGTTACAGGTATTGCCAAATAACGGACACTGATGCGGTTTGCATTTGCCGGTGAGCACCTCGCCACAGCGTGCCCGGGGATCGTCGCAAACCTGCTGCGGCTGCGGGCGAAAATGCGCTTCGGCGTCGAACGCGCGATAGGCTGACGTCAGGCGCACGCCGGATTCGGCAATCAGCCCCAGACCACGCCACTCGCTGTCGCCCTCAACGCTGAACACGTCGGCGATCGCCTGCTGCGCCCGTTCATTTCCCTCATCCGGCACCACGCGGCGGTACTGGTTTTCCACCGCGCTCAGGGCCGCTATTTTCTGCTCAACCAGCATGGTCACACCTTGCAGTAGATCAAGTGGTTCGAAACCAGCGACCACTAACGGACGATTGTACTGTTCAGCGATAAAACCGTAGGCGTCTGTGCCAATCACCATGCTGACATGCCCCGGTGCCAGAAAGGCGTCAATGCCGTTTCCCGGCTCTTCCAGCAGGCTGCGCAGGGTGGGGATGAGCGTAATGTGCTGGCAGAAGAAGAAAAAATTCTCGACGCAGCGCGCTTTCGCCTGCTGCAGCGTGATGGCGGTGGCGGGCATGGTGGTTTCAAATCCCAGGCCAAAAAACACCACCCTGCGCGCGGGGTTGTCCTCCGCCAGCGTCAGGGCATCCATCGGCGAATAGACGATCCGGATGTCGGCCCCGCGCGCTTTCGCCTGCAGCAGCGAGCCGTTTTTCCCCGGCACGCGCATCGCGTCGCCAAAGGTGCAGAAAATGACGTCGGGCTGGCTGGCAATTTCGATGCAGCTGTCGATGCGCCCCATCGGCAGCACGCACACCGGGCAGCCGGGGCCGTGGATAAACTCGATGTTCTCCGGCAGCAGCTGGTCGAGGCCAAATTTGAAGATGGCGTGCGTATGTCCGCCGCACACCTCCATGATCCGCAACGGGTTTTCCGCCGTGTATTCCAGCAGCGCCGCGCGCGTTTTCAGGTGCCCGATAAGCTGCAGCACCTGCTCCGGCGCGCGGTATTCATCAACGTAACGCATGGCTAACGCTCCTCGCCGTACAGCAGCGCGCCCACGTCAGGCTCCACGTCGAACATGTTTTGCAATGCATCCAGCGTGTCGCGGGCTTCCGCTTCGTTAATCACGCTCATGGCAAACCCTACGTGGACGAGCACCCACTGGCCGAGACGCGATGCGCCCGTTTCATCGCTGCTGCCCACCAGCGTCAGGTCCACGTCGCGCAGGATGCCGCAGACCTCCACTTTGGCCTGGTTCCCGTCAATGGAATGGATTTGTCCCGGTACACCTATGCACATCGTTCACTCTCCAGCCAGTTCAGCCAGGCTTCCATGCCGTCGCCGCGCGTGGCGGAGACCAGCAGGATCTCAATCTCCGGGTTCACTTCCCGGGCGCAGGACAGGCACTTATCCACGTCGAAGTTCAGGTACGGAAGCAGGTCAACTTTGTTCAGCAGCATGATAGACGCGGCGGCAAACATATGCGGGTACTTCAGCGGTTTGTCTTCGCCTTCGGTCACCGAAAGCACCGCCACCTTGTGGCGTTCGCCCAGATCGAAGCTCGCCGGGCAGACCAGGTTGCCGACGTTTTCAATAAACAGAATGCCGTTATCCGCCAGCGGAAGACGCGGGGCGGCATCGGCAATCATCTGCGCATCCAGGTGGCAGCCTTTGCCAGTATTGACCTGAACCGCCGGGGTGCCGGTTTCGCGAATGCGCGCCGCGTCGTTAACGGTTTGCTGGTCGCCTTCAATCACCGCGCAGGAGACGCGCCCGTTCAGGCGTTTGAGCGTTTCCGTTAACAGCGTGGTTTTGCCGGAGCCGGGGCTGGAGACCAGGTTCAGCACCAGCTGTTTGCGGGCCGCAAAGCGCGCGCGGTTGCGGGCGGCGATCTGGTTATTTTTGTCCAGCACGTTGATTTCCACCTCCAGCATCTGGCGCTGGCTGATGCCCGGCGCGTGGGTACCCGCTTCGCCGTGGCCGTAGTGTAGATCGCCCGCAGCGGAGCGTTGCGGGGCGAAGGTGATACCGGTCAGCGCCGCAGCAGGCCGCGGAGCAGGCGAAAAGGGCGCGGAGCGAAACGCGGAATGGGGACGGTGTTCATCCCCTTCTATATACAGGTTGCCTTCGGCGCAACCGCAGGTGCTACACATACTTTACTCCTTCTCGATTTCGAGGCGTTGGATCTGCATGCCGTCGTCCGCCACGATGCGAAGACCGGTGCTCAGACACTGCGGACAGCGCTGAACCTTTGATGACAGCAGGGTGACGTACTGCTGGCACTGCTCGCACCAGCACTCCGCCTGCTGCTCTTCGATATGGAGCTCGCAGCCTTCCGCCAGCGTGCCGCGACACACCAGCTCAAAACAGAAATTCAGGGCGCTGGGCTCAACGCAGGAAAACGCCCCGACTTTCAGCCAGACGCCGGTGACGCGCTTCGCGTGGTTTTGCACTGCCTGCTGTTCGATAAGTTCCAGAGCCCGCTGGCAGAGGGTGATTTCGTGCATGACGCCTCCTCAATGAATTGCGCCATTGAATGCAATAACGGTGCCAGCTTGATTTTTGTTAAGACGTGACGATGTCAACGCTGTCGAAATGACACGTCGACACCGGGGCGTTGACAGCGGTTTTGTAATTAAATCTATTTAAAATCAGTAAGATAAAAACTGGCATGGAATCTGCTTAACAGCCGCTATCTCCATTAAACGGATACCTTCTATGACTATTTGGGAAATCAGCGAAAAAGCGGATTACATCGCGCAGCGTCATCAGCAGCTGCAGGACCAGTGGCACCTCTACTGCAACTCTCTGATTCAGGGCATAACCCTCTCGAAAGCGCGTCTTCACCACGCGATGAGCTGCGCGGCGCAGGGCGACATGCGCTTCGTCCTGTTCGGCCATTTCATCATCAACGTCACCCTGGCGGATAACTTCAACAGCCACACCATTGAGTACCACCTCGAGACAAAAGACGGCGAAAAACAGTGTATTGCGAAGGCGCAGCTGATGGCCGACGGCATGGTGGACGGCCACGTCAGCAACCGCGATCGCCAGCAGGTGCTGGAGCACTATCTGGAAAAAATCGCGCCGGTCTATAACGGCCTGTACGCCGCCGTTGAACACGATCTCCCGGTCAACCTGAAGCAGCTGATGGATGGAAATACCTCAGCGAACGTGGCCTGACTCCTGCGTGTCGAGAAGTGTCGACAAGACAGTTTTTCGTCAAAAATGACTATCACCAGAGGATAACCCGGTGAACCGTTTTGTAATTGCTGACTCGACGGTCTGTATTGGCTGTCGAACCTGTGAGGCGGCGTGCTCGGAAACGCATCGCCTGCATGGGCTGCAGTCCATGCCGCGCCTGCACGTCATGCGTAATGAAAAAGAGTCTGCCCCGCAGCTCTGCCATCACTGTGAAGATGCCCCCTGCGCGGGTGTCTGCCCTGTGAATGCCATCACCCGCGTTGATGGCGCTGTCCAGCTGAACGAAAGCCTGTGCGTAAGCTGCAAGCTGTGCGGCATTGCCTGCCCGTTCGGCGCGATTGAATTTTCCGGCAGCCGTCCGCTGCATATTCCGGCGAACGCCAACTCGCCAAAAGCCCCGCCCGCGCCACCGGCTCCGGCACGCGTAAGTACGCTGCTGGACTGGGTGCCCGGCATCCGTGCCGTTGCGGTGAAATGCGACCTGTGCAGCTTCGATGAGCAGGGTCCGGCCTGCGTGCGCACCTGCCCGACTAAGGCGTTGATTCTGGTTAACATTCGCGACATCGCCCGTACCAGCAAGCGTAAACGCGAGCTGACCATCAACAGTGATTTTGGCGATCTTTCTCTGCTACAGGCGCTTAACGAGGGGGCGAAATGAACGCGGCGATGATGATTACCAGCGCGGTAGCCTGTTTTGCTGGCGCCGCTGTTCTGGCGCTGATCTTCTCATTCCATAAAACCCTGAGCGGCGCGATCGCCGGGCTCGGCGGGGCGGTTGCTAGCCTGATGACGCTGGCAGCAGGCGGCGTTGTCCTGCTCGGCGGCCAGTCCGCTGAGACCGTGATGCCGCTGATTCGCCACAACGTGGAGATCGCGCCCCTGAACGCCATCTGGCTGGTGACGTTTGGCCTGTGCGGGCTGTTTATCAGCCTGTTCAATATCGACTGGCACCGCCATCCGCACGCCAGGGCTAACGGCCTGCTGGTTAACCTGCTGATGGCAACGGCGGTCTGCACCGTTATCGCCAGCAACCTCGGCGCGCTGGTGGTGATGGCGGAAATCATGGCGCTGTGCGGCGTGTTCCTGACGGGCTGCAGCGCCTCCGGCAAGCTGTGGTTTGCGCTGGGTCGCCTCGGAACGCTGCTGCTGGCGCTGGCCTGCTGGCTGGTGTGGCAACGCTTCGGCACGCTGGACTTCGCTGCGCTCAACGGGCATCCGCTGGGGAACGACGTCTGGCTGCTGGGCACGCTCGGCTTTGGCCTGCTCGCTGGCATCATCCCGCTGCACGGCTGGGTGCCACAGGCGCATGCGAATGCCTCCGCGCCCGCCGCCGCGCTGTTTTCTGTGGTGGTGATGAAAGTGGGTCTGTTCGGGATTCTGGTGATTACGCTGACCGGCGGACAACCGCCTCTGTGGTGGGGCGTCGTGCTGCTGGTCGCCGGAATGATTACCGCGTTCGTCGGCGGTCTGTACGCGCTGATGGAGCACAATATCCAGCGCCTGCTGGCATACCACACGCTGGAAAACATCGGCATCATCCTGCTCGGCATTGGCGCGGGCGTGACCGGGCTGGCGCTCAACCAGCCGGCGCTGATTGCCGCCGGGTTTATCGGCGGTCTTTATCACCTCGTCAACCACAGCCTGTTTAAAAGCACGCTGTTCCTCGGTGCGGGAAGCGTCTGGTTCCGCACCGGCCATCGGGATATAGAAAAGCTGGGCGGGATTGGCAAAAAGATGCCCGTCATTTCGCTCGCCATGCTGGTGGGTCTGATGGCAATGGCCGCGCTGCCGCCGCTGAACGGCTTTGCCGGGGAGTGGGTGATCTACCAGTCCTTCTTCGCGCTCGGCCAGAGCGACGCATTTATTGCACGCCTGCTCGGCCCGCTGCTGGCGGTCGGTCTGGCGATAACCGGGGCGCTGGCGGTGATGTGTATGGCGAAAGTCTACGGCGTGACCTTCCTCGGCGCGCCGCGCACCCGCGAAGCGGAAAACGCCTGCTGCGCACCGTTGTTGATGGGCGTGAGCGTGGTCGCGCTGGCGCTGTGCTGCATCGCGGGCGGCGTCGCCGCGCCGTGGCTGCTGCCGCTGCTGGGCAACGCCATTCCGCTGCCGCTGACCGTGGCGAATACCACCGTCTCTCAGCCCATGATCGCGCTGCTGCTGATTGGCGCACCGCTGCTGCCGCTCGTCCTGATGCTGTTCTTCAAGCGCGACCGGCTCGCCTCCCGCTCGCGCGGAGCGGCGTGGGCCTGCGGCTACGAACACGAACAGTCGATGGTCATCACCGCCCACGGTTTTGCCATGCCGGTGAAGGAGAACTTCGCCGCTGTGCTGAAGCTGCGCCACTGGCTGAACCCGGTGGGCTGGGTACCCGGCTGGCAGAGCGCCGCCGCGCCCGCGCTGTTCCGCCGTCTGGCGGTCATCGAGCTGGCGGTGCTGGTGGTCATTGTGATTTCACGAGGAGCCTGACATGAGTCTGTTACTGGCAATTCTTCAGGCGCTGGTGCTGTTCGCCGCTGCGCCGCTGCTTTCGGGCATCACGCGCGTGGCGCGCGCCCGGATGCACAACCGTCGCGGGCCCGGGGTGCTCCAGGAGTACCGCGATCTCTTTAAACTGCTCTCCCGTCAGAGCGTCGCGCCGGATGCCGCAGGCTGGGTCTTCCGCCTGACGCCGTTTGTGATGGTGGGTGTGATGCTGACCATCGCCACCGCGCTGCCGGTGGTGACGGTGGCGTCGCCGCTGCCCGTGCTTGGCGATCTGATCACGCTGATTTACCTCTTCGCCATCGCCCGCTTCTTCTTTGCGATTGCGGGCCTGGACACCGGGAGCCCGTTTACCGGCATCGGTGCCAGCCGCGAGGCGATGCTCGGCGTGCTGGTCGAGCCGATTCTGCTGCTGGGGCTGTGGGTTGCCGCGCAGGTCGCGGGTTCCACCCACATCAGCTTTATCACCCACACCGTTTACCACTGGCCGGTGTCCCGCTCGATCCCGCTGGTGCTGGCGCTGTGCGCCTGCGCGTTCGCCACGTTTATTGAGATGGGCAAACTGCCGTTCGATCTGGCGGAAGCCGAGCAGGAGCTGCAGGAAGGGCCGCTTACCGAGTACAGCGGCTACGGCTTCGCGGTGCTGAAGTGGGGCATCAGCCTCAAACAGCTGGTGGTGCTGCAGATGTTTGTCGGCGTCTTCTTCCCGTGGGGGCAGATGACGCACTTCTCCGCGGGCGGTCTGATGCTGGCCGTCGTGGTTGCCGCCTTCAAGCTGCTGGTCGGCGTGCTGGTGATTGCCCTGTTTGAAAACAGCATGGCGCGCCTGCGTTTTGTGGAAACGTCGCGCATCACCTGGGCCGGTTTTGGTTTTGCATTTTTAGCGTTCGTCTCCTTGCTGGTGGCGTGATTAAAGAGAGTATTTATGTCTGAAGAAAAGAAAGGTCAGCAGTATCTCGCCGCGTTGCATCAGGCTTTCCCCGGCGTGGTGCTGGAGGACTCCTGGCAAACCAAAGACCAGGTAACCGTCACCATTAAGGTGAACTATCTGCCGGAAGTGGTCGAGTTTCTGTACTACCAGCAGGGCGGCTGGCTGTCGGTGCTGTTCGGCAACGACGAGCGCCAGCTGTGCGGCAACTATGCGGTGTACTACGTGATGTCGATGGAGCAGGGCGAAAAGTGCTGGCTCACCGTGCGCGTCGAAGTCGACCCGGCTAAGCCGGAATACCCGTCCGTCACGCCGCGCGTGCCTGCTGCCGTCTGGGGCGAGCGCGAGGTGCGCGACATGTACGGCCTGGTGCCGGTCGGCCTGCCGGACGAGCGCCGCCTGGTGCTGCCGGACGACTGGCCGGACGAACTCTATCCGCTGCGCAAAGACAGCATGGACTACCGCCAGCGCCCGGCGCCGACCACTGACAGCGAAACCTACGAATTCATCAACGAGCTGGGCAGCAAGAAGAACAACGTGGTGCCGATCGGCCCGCTGCACGTCACCTCTGACGAACCGGGCCACTTTCGCCTGTTCGTCGACGGCGAGAACATCATCGACGCCGACTACCGCCTGTTCTACGTCCACCGCGGCATGGAAAAGCTGGCGGAAACCCGCATGGGCTACAACGAAGTGACGTTCCTCTCTGACCGCGTGTGCGGCATCTGCGGCTTCGCCCACAGCACCGCCTACACCACCTCGGTGGAGAACGGCATGGGGATCGTGGTGCCGGAGCGCGCGCAGATGATCCGCGCCATTCTGCTGGAGGTGGAGCGCCTGCACTCGCACCTGCTGAACCTCGGCCTGGCCTGCCACTTCGTCGGCTTTGACTCCGGGTTTATGCAGTTCTTCCGCGTGCGCGAGGCGTCAATGAAGATGGCGGAGATCCTCACCGGGGCGCGTAAAACCTACGGCCTGAACCTGATCGGCGGGATCCGCCGCGACCTGCTGAAGGACGACATGATCCAGACCCGCCAGCTGGCGCAGCAGATGCGCCGCGACGTGCAGGAGCTGGTGGACATGCTGCTCAGCACGCCAAACATCGAGCAGCGCACCGTCGGCATCGGCCGCCTTGACCCGGAAATTGCCCGCGACTTCAGCAACGTCGGCCCGATGGTGCGCGCCAGCGGCCACGCCCGCGACACGCGTGCCGATCACCCGTTCGTCGGCTACGGCCTGCTGCCGATGACCGTGCACAGCGAGCAGGGCTGCGACGTCATCTCGCGCCTCAAGGTGCGCATCAACGAGGTGTTCACCGCCCTGAACATGATCGACTTCGGCCTCGATAACCTTCCCGGCGGCCCGCTGATGGTGGAGGGCTTTACCTACATTCCGAACCGCTTTGCCCTCGGCTTTGCCGAAGCGCCGCGCGGGGACGATATCCACTGGAGCATGACCGGTGACAACCAGAAGCTCTACCGCTGGCGCTGCCGCGCGGCCACCTACGCCAACTGGCCAACCCTGCGCTATATGCTGCGCGGCAACACGGTTTCCGATGCGCCGCTGATCATCGGCAGCCTCGACCCGTGCTACTCCTGCACTGACCGCATGACCGTGGTCGACGTGCGCAAGAAGAAAAGCCAGGTGGTGCCGTACAAAGAGCTTGAGCGCTACAGCATCGAGCGTAAAAACTCGCCGCTGAAATAAGGACTCGCTATGTTTACCTTTATCAAAAAAGTAATCAAAACGGGCACGCAGACCAGCAGCTATCCGCTGGAGCCGATGCCGGTGGATAAAAACTTTCGCGGCAAGCCGGAGCACAACCCGCAGCAGTGCATCGGCTGCGCGGCCTGCGTCAACGCCTGCCCGTCGAACGCCTTAACGGTCGAAACGGATCTCAAAACCGGCGAGCTGGCCTGGCAGTTTAACCTCGGGCGCTGCATCTTCTGCGGCCGCTGCGAGGAGGTCTGCCCGACGGTCGCCATTCGCCTGTCGCAGGAGTACGAGCTGGCGGTGTGGAAGAAGGAGGACTTCCTCCAGCAGTCGCGCTTTGACCTGTGCAGCTGCCGCGTGTGCAGGCGCCCGTTCGCCGTGCAAAAAGAGATCGACTATGCCATCGCGCTGCTGCAGCACAACGGTGACGCCCGCGCGGAGCACCACCGCGAAAGCTTTGAAACCTGCCCGGAGTGCAAGCGTCAGAAGTGCCTGCTGCCGTCCGACCGTATTGATATCACCCGCCATATGAGAGAGGCCAGCTGATGGAAAACCTACTGGGCCCGCGAGACGCTAACGGCATTCCGGTGCCGATGACGGTGGAGGAGTCCATCGCCAGCATGAAGGCGTCGCTGCTGAAAAAAATCAAACGCTCGGCCTACGTCTACCGCGTGGACTGCGGCGGTTGCAACGGCTGCGAGATTGAGATCTTCGCTACGCTGTCGCCGCTGTTTGACGCCGAGCGCTTCGGCATCAAGGTGGTGCCGTCCCCGCGTCATGCGGACATTCTGCTGTTTACCGGGGCCGTCACCCGCGCCATGCGCTCGCCCGCGCTGCGCGCCTGGCAGTCCGCGCCGGACCCTAAAATCTGCATCTCCTACGGGGCCTGCGGCAACAGCGGCGGTATCTTCCACGACCTTTACTGCGTCTGGGGCGGCACCGACAAAATCGTGCCGGTGGACGTCTACATTCCGGGCTGCCCGCCAACGCCTGCCGCGACGCTGTACGGCTTCGCGATGGCGCTGGGCCTGCTGGAGCAGAAAATCCACGCCCGCGAGCCGGGCGTGCTGGACAACCAGCCTGCGGCCATCCTGCACCCGGACATGGTCCAGCCGCTGCGGGTGAAGATTGACCGCACGGCGCGCAGGCTGGCGGGCTATCGCTACGGGCGTCAGATTGCCGATGATTATCTGCGCCTGCTGAGCCAGGGCGACCATCAGGTGGCGCGCTGGCTGGAGGCGGAAAACGATCCGCGTCTCAATGAGATCGTGGCGAACCTGAACAGCATCGTGGATGAGGCGCGTATCCGATGAGTGAAACGGTGGTGTTCAGCCAGCTGAGCCGTAAGTTTATTGATGAGAACGATGCCACGCCGGACGCGGCGCAGCAGGTGGTCTATTACAGCCTGGCGATTGGGCATCACCTCGGGGTGATTGACTGCCTGGAGGCGGCGCTGAGCTGCCCGTGGCCCGAGTACCTGGCATGGATCGCCACGCTGGAGGAGGGCAGTACGGCGCGGCGCAAGATGGAGGGCGTGCCGAAGTACGGCGAGATCGTCATCGACGCCAACCACATTGCGATGCTCGCCAACGCCTTTGACGCTGCGCTCGGCAGGCAAACCCCCGAGCAGCAGTCGTGGAGCAAAACGCTGCTCGGCATGCTGCACGATATTCATCAGGAGAGCGCCATCTACCTGATGGTGAGGAGATTACGTGACTGACGTTTTACTGTGTGTCGGCAACAGCATGATGGGCGACGACGGCGCGGGCCCGCTGCTGGCGGAGATGTGCGCCGCGAACCCGCAGGGCAGCTGGGTGGTGATTGACGGCGGCAGCGCGCCGGAAAACGACGTGGTCGCCATTCGCGAGCTCCATCCGGACAGGCTGTTGATTGTGGATGCCACCGATATGGGGCTGAACCCGGGCGAAATCCGCCTGATTGACCCGAACGACATCGCCGAGATGTTTATGATGACTACCCACAATATGCCGTTGAACTACCTTGTCGATCAGATCAGGGACGACGTGGGCGAGGTGCTCTTTTTGGGAATTCAGCCGGATATCGTTGGGTTTTATTACCCGATGACGCCGCCGGTGAAGGAGGCGGTGGAACGGGTCTATTCACGGCTTGCGGAGTGGGTTGGGGATGGAGGTTTTTCTCAGCTCTGAGCAGTGCCAAACCCCTCTCCCTCTCCCTGTGGGAGAGGGCCGGGGTGAGGGCAACAGGCTACTCGAGATCCGCCCCGTTACTCGCAATCACCTTCTTATACCACCAGAACGATTTCTTGCGCTTGCGGTCCAGCGTGCCGTTTCCTGCGTCGTCCCGGTCGACGTACACAAACCCGTAGCGCTTGCTCATCTCGCCCGTTGAGGCGGCCACCAGGTCGATACAGCCCCAGGTGGTGTAACCCATCAGCGGCACGCCGTCCTCAATCGCGTCGCCCATCGCGCGGATATGCTCGCGCAGATAGCTGATGCGGTAGTCGTCGTTAATCTCGTCGTTTTCATCAACGACATCTTTCGCCCCCAGGCCGTTTTCCACCAGGAACAGCGGCTTCTGGTAGCGGTCGTACATCATGTTCATGGTGATGCGCAGGCCGAGCGGGTCGATGCCCCAGCCCCATTCGCTCACCTGAATGTGCGGATTACGCAGGGACTTGACGATGTTCGCCGCGCTGGTGTTGCCCGCGTTCATATCCGCCGACGCGCAGCGCGAGGCGTAATAGCTGAACGAGACAAAGTCGACGGTGTTTTTTAACAGCTCGTCGTCGCCGGGATCTTTCACAATCACCACGCCTTTCTCGCGGAACACGCGGGCGGAGTAGGCCGGATAGCTACCGCGCGCCTGCACGTCGATGAAGAACAGGTTCTCGCGGTCTTTCTCCAGCGCCATCCACACGTCTTCCGGCTTGCAGGAGTAGGGATAGAAATTGCCGCCCGCCAGCATGCAGCCCACCTGGTTTTCCGGGTTCACCTCGTGGGCGATTTTGGTCGCCAGCGCGCTTGCCACCAGCTCGTGGTGCGCGGCCTGGTATTTCACCTGGTCTTCGTTTTCACCTTCCTCAAACACCAGCCCCGCGCCGGAGAACGGGCTGTGCAGCATGATGTTGATTTCGTTGAAGGTCAGCCAGTATTTCACCAGCCCGTTAAATTCTTCAAAGCAGGTGCGGGCGTAGCGGGCGAAGAAATCGACCATCCTGCGGTTGCGCCACGAGCCATACTCCGTCACCAGGTGCATCGGCACGTCGAAGTGGCAGAGCGTCACCAGCGGCTCGATGTTGTACTTTTTGCACTCCTCGAACACCGCGCGATAGAAGGCAATGCCCTCTTTGTTCGGCAGCGGTTCGTCGCCGTTCGGGTAGAGGCGGCTCCAGGCAATGGAGGTGCGGAACACCGTAAAGCCCATCTCCGCCATCAGGGCGATGTCTTCTTTATAGCGATGGTAAAAATCAATCGCTTCGTGGCTCGGGTAGAACTCGTCGTCACGCAGCGAAAAACGCTTTTCCTTACCGATCTTCACCGCCAGACGATTCGCGCCGTGGGGGATCATATCGACGGTCGTTAGTCCTTTGCCGCCTTCACGGTAAGCACCTTCACTCTGGTTGGCGGCAAGCGCACCGCCCCATAAAAATCCTTGTGGAAAAACAGACATTCTTACCTCGCTTTCAATTTTATGCTTTTGCTGCGTTGTTCTGTACCGGTGCGGCCTGCAGGGCGCGCGCTTTTTCAGCCTCGTCCTCGACCGGGATATCCTCAAACCCTAAAAGCAGGGTCAGAACAAACGACAGCACTACTGCCAGCCCCATCACGCCGAACACCCAGACGATGGTCATCGGGTTGGCCGGGTCAAAGAACTGCACGCTGGTGAACAGCCCCGGTGCCGCCATTGAGTGGCTGGCAAGACCGGCCATGCCGGCGACCGCCCCGCAGATAAAGCCGCTGATTAGGCTCGCAATCAGCGGACGTTTCAGACGCACCGCCACGCCGTACAGGGCCGGTTCAGAGATCCCCGCCATAATGGCGGAGGCTGCCGCCGCCAGCGCCGTCTGGCGCAGCTCCGGGTTTTTGGTTTTCCACGCCACCGCCAGCGACGAGCCGCCGAGCGACAGGTTGGCGCCGATTTCCGACGGCATCACCATCCCTTCCTTGCCCGTTTCGGCAATGGTCTGAATGATGGTCGGCGTAAACACGCGATGCATCCCGGTCATCACCAGCAGCGGCCAGAGCGCGCCCATGATGGCGACGGAGAGCCATCCCAGGTAGCCGTGAATGGTGTAGACCAGCGCGGAGATGGCGCTACCGATCCAGATCCCCAGCGGGCCAATCAGCACGATGGCGAGCGGGGCGGCAATCAGCACGATCAGCATCGGCTTGAGGAAGTTTTTCGTCACCGCCGGGGTAATGCGATCCACCCAGCGTTCGATGTATGACAGGCACCAGGTCATCACCAGCGCCGGGATCACCGTGTAGGTGTATTTCACCGCCGTCACCGGAATAAAGGCGAACTCAACGTGCTCGCCCTGCGCGGCTTTCGCCATCAGCTCGATAAAGCTCGGGTGCACCAGCACGCCCGCGATGGCGATGGCCAGCGACATGTTGGTTTTGAATTTCACCGCCGCCGAGGCCGCCACCATCAGCGGCAGGAAGAAGAAGGCGCCGTCGCCGATGACGGTCAGAATAGTGAGCGTCGGCGCGCCTTTTGGCAGCACGCCGGTCATCTCGAGGATCATCGCCAGCAGCTTGACCATCGAGCCGCCGATGATCGCCGGGATCAGCGGAGACATGGTGCCGATCAGCGCGTCGAGGATCCCGGCGCCAACGCGGCGTAAGGTCAACTTCTGCGGACCTTCCGGCACCGCGGGCTGCAGGTCAGCGGGCAGCAGGCTTACCACTTCGCGGTACGCCTGTGAAACCGTGTTGCCAATAATGACCTGGCACTGGTTGTCGTTGCGTACCACGCCGAGCACGCCGCTGATGCTTTTCAGGCGCGCTGCGTCGGTCAGGCTTTCGTCTTTCAGTACGAAACGCAGACGCGTCATGCAGTGGGTGACGGCGACGATGTTCTCTTTGCCGCCCAGCGCGCTGATAACGTCGTTCGCCAGCGCAGCGTAATTTTTGGCCATCGGATGTGATCCTGTTATTGTTGTGAGATATGTAGGAAACCGGTTCCACATAATCATCATGAGTTTCTTTGGATGAAACAAGATCGCTTTTTGACCATTTTTTCGTTTCGTGATGCAGATCGCAATGGTGTAGCAAAAGCGTGATTTCACCGCTGCGACAATTTTTCTGCAGTGCAGTACACTGCGCTCCATCAGATTCAGACGGAATAACAACATGACCACGATGCTTGAAGTGGCGAAGCGGGCAGGCGTTTCGAAAGCCACGGTGTCCCGGGTGCTATCGGGAAATGGCTACGTCAGCCAGGAGACCAAAGACCGGGTGTTTCAGGCCATTGAAGAGAGCGGCTATCGCCCGAATTTACTGGCGCGCAACCTGGCGACCAAACGTACCCAGACGCTGGGGCTGGTGGTGACTAACACCCTCTATCACGGCGTCTACTTTAGCGAACTCCTGTTTCACGCCGCGCGCATGACGGAAGAAAAGGGGCGGCAGCTGATCCTCGCGGACGGCAAGCACAGCGCGGATGAAGAGCGCGAGGCGATCCAGTACCTGCTCGATATGCGCTGCGACGCGGTGATCATCTATCCGCGTTTCCTGAGCGTGGAAGAGATGGATGAGATCGTCGAGAAGTGCGAGCAGCCCATAATGGTGCTCAACCGCCGCCTGCGGAAAAACAGCAGCCACTGCGTCTGGTCAGATCATAAAGCCTCCAGCCAGGAGGCGGTGTCGCAGCTAATTGCGAAAGGGCACCGGGAGATCGCGTTTATCACCGGCTCGCTGGATTCTCCCACCGGGGTTGAGCGTCTCTCCGGCTACCGGGACGCGCTGGCGCAGCACGGTATTCCGCTGCGTGAAGGGCTGATTGCGCAGGGGAAGTGGAACCCCGCCAGCGGCGCGGCGGCGGTTTCCGAACTGCTTGCTCGCGGTGAACGGTTTACGGCGCTGGTGGCGAGCAATGACGATATGGCAATCGGTGCCATGAAGCAGCTGCACGACAGCGGCGTGGCCGCCCCGGACGCGGTGTCGGTGATTGGTTTCGACGATGTGGCCATCGCGCCTTACATTGTGCCGTCGCTCTCCAGCGTCCGCATCCCCGTAACGGAGATGATTAAAGAGACCATCAGCCGCCTGATCTTCATGCTCGACGGCGGTGAGTTTAAATATCAGCAAACCTTCTCCGGCGAGCTGGTCCTGCGCGACTCGGTTATTGATGGCCCGTACCGCTGATGTCGACAGCTGTCATCGTCATTTATGACGATGACAGCGCCGCTGTAATTTTAAAATCAATATAAAATCAATGGCTTAATTATTGGCACGGTTTATGAATATCTCCGCGCATAACTGTAATGCTGGAGAAGCAGATGAACCGTTTTATTATGGCCGATGCCAGTAAGTGTATTGGCTGCCGTACCTGTGAAGTAGCGTGCGTGGTTTCCCATCAGGCGGAGCAGGACTGCGCGTCGCTCACCCCTGACACCTTCCTGCCGCGCATCCACGTCATCAAAGGCGTGAATATTTCCACCGCCGCCATCTGTCGCCAGTGCGAAGACGCACCGTGCGCGAACGTCTGCCCGAACGGGGCGATTAAACGCGAGAAAGGCTTTGTGCACGTCATGCAGGAGCGCTGCATTGGCTGCAAAACCTGCGTGGTCGCCTGCCCGTACGGCGCGATGGAGGTGGTTGTCCGTCCGGTGGTACGCAACAGCGGCATGGGGCTGAGCGTACGTGCGGAGAAAGCCGAAGCCAACAAATGCGATCTTTGCTATCACCGCGACGCCGGTCCGGCCTGCATGGAAGCCTGCCCGACGCACGCGCTGGTCTGCGTGGATCGCGACAAGCTTGAGCAGATGAGCGCCGAAAAGCGCCGTCGTGCGGCATTCGACACGTCGTCATCGCTGCTGTTCTGAACCGTATGTGCAGTAACGGCGTACAGCTGCGTGTGCGCGGCAAGGTGCAGGGCGTGGGGTTTCGTCCCTTCGTCTGGCAGCTGGCGCAGGCGCTTCAGTTGACCGGTGACGTCTGCAATGATGGAGAGGGCGTGCTGGTGCGCCTCGCGGGTAATGGGGGGGCCTTTACCGCGAGGCTGCATCAGGACTGCCCGCCGCTGGCATGCATTGACCACGTTGAAACGCAGCCGTTTACCTGGGCGCAGGTGCCGGAGGACTTTACTATCCGCCACAGCGCGGGCGGGGCGATGGACACCCAAATTGTTCCCGACGCCGCGACCTGTCCGGCGTGCCTGGTTGAAATGCGCGACCCTGCCGAGCGCCGCTATCGCTATCCGTTCATCAACTGCACGCACTGCGGGCCGCGGTTTACCATTATCCGCGCGATGCCCTATGACCGTCCGGCCACGTCAATGGCCGCATTTCCGCTCTGCGTGCCGTGTGAAGCGGAATACCGCAACCCCGCCGATCGACGTTTTCACGCCCAGCCGGTAGCCTGCCCGGACTGCGGGCCAGCGCTGGAATGGCGTGCGGGCGACATCACCGCTTCCCGTGAGGCTGCGCTGAGCGCGGCGGTGGGGATGCTGAAAAGCGGCGGCATAGTCGCGGTCAAAGGGCTGGGCGGTTTTCATCTCGTCTGCGACGCGCGTAATCCGCAGGCGGTCGCGGCGCTTCGGGTACGCAAGCAGCGTCCCGCGAAGCCGCTGGCGGTGATGATCCCAAACGCGGACGGCGTGCCGGAGGCGATCCAGGCGCTGCTACGCTCACCCGCTGCACCCATTGTGCTCACGCCAAAAGCCTGGCTGCCCGCGTTCCCGGAAGGTATCGCGCCCGGTCTGGATGCCGTGGGCATCATGCTTCCTGCGAACCCGCTGCAGCATCTTTTGATGATGGACTGCCAGCGCCCGCTGGTGATGACCTCCGGCAACCTCAGCGGCAGACCGCCTGCCATGACCAACCAGCAGGCGCTGGATGAACTCGGCGACATCGCGGACGGCTTCCTGCTGCACAACCGCGATATCCTGCAGCGGATGGACGATTCGGTGATGGATCGGGACGGCACGATGCTTCGCCGCGCGCGCGGTTTTGTGCCGGATGCCGTAGCGTTGCCTGCGGGTTTTGAGAATATCCCCGCCATGCTATGCACCGGCGCGGAGATGAAAAACACCTTCTGCCTGGTGCGTGGCAGCCAGGCGGTGCTGAGCCAGCATTTTGGCGATCTCGGTGACGAGGGCGTCGAAGCGCAGTGGCGAGGCGCGCTCTCGCTGATGCAGAAAATTTACGCCTTCCAGCCGAAGCGCGTGGTGTGCGACGCTCACCCGGGCTATCACACACAACGGTGGGCGCAGGCGCAGGGGCTGCCCGTTGAAACCGTACTGCACCATCACGCCCACGCGGCGGCGTGCCTGGCGGAGAACGGCTGGCCGCTCGACGGCGGAGACGCGATTGCCCTGACGCTGGACGGGATCGGCATGGGCGAGAACGGCGCGCTGTGGGGTGGGGAGTGCCTGCGGGTGAACTATCTCGCGTGCGAGCGTCTGGGCGGGCTGCCTGCCGTTGCGCTGCCGGGGGGCGATCTGGCGGCGCGGCAGCCGTGGCGCAATCTGCTCGCCCACTGCCTGGCGTTTGTCCCTGACTGGCAGCAGTACCCGGAAACGCGCGCGGTTCAGCGTGAAAACTGGCCGCTGCTGGCAACGGCGATCCGGCGCGGCATCAACGCGCCGCAGGCCTCGTCCTGTGGTCGCCTGTTTGATGCGGTCGCCTGCGCGCTGGGTATTGAAACCCAATCCTGGGAAGGTGAAGCGGCCTGCCGGCTGGAAGCGCTGGCCTCGCAGTGCGCGGGCGTCGACCATCCGGTGACGTTGTCTGTCGACAACCTTGCGCTTTTCTGGCGGCAGTGGCTGGCCTGGCAGGCTGAGCCCTGCGAGCGCGCGTGGGCGTTTCACGACGCGCTGGCAAAAGGGCTGGCGCATCTCGCCGCGCGCCATGCACGACGCCTGTCGCTGTCGACAATCTGTCTCAGCGGCGGCGTGCTGCACAACCGTCTGCTGCGCGCGCGCCTGCGTCATTATCTTTCTGACTTTACGCTTCTTTTTCCTTCGCGCCTGCCCGCAGGTGACGGAGCGATCTCCTTCGGGCAGGCGGCGATCGCCGCTGCCCGGTCATGTTCACAAAGGACTTAAAATGTTACGACTCTTACGCAATGAACCTCGCGCCGCGCTTCTGCTGCTGGCTCTGGTAATGGCAAACCTGCTGGCCTGGGGATGGGCATGGCACGCTTTCAGCGGCAGCACGGCGCTGATGGCCGCCAGCCTGCTGGCGTGGTGCTACGGGCTGCGTCACGCGGTGGACGCTGACCACATCGCGGCGATTGATACCGTGACGCGTAAGATGATGCAGCAGGGCAAACGTCCGTCCGGCGTGGGGGCGTGGTTCTCGCTGGGGCACTCCACCATCGTGGTGCTGGCCTCTATTGCTATCGCCGCTACCGCGACGGCGTTTCAGAAAAACATGGAGTGGTTCCACGAAACCGGCAGCCTGATCGGCTCCGCGGTTTCCGCCACCTTCCTGCTGGCGATGGCGCTGGTGAACATGGTGATTCTGCGCGGCGTCTGGCGCAGTTTTCAGGCGCTGAAACAGGGCAGGCCCGTGCAGGGCGACATCACGCTCCCTGCCCAGGGCGGCGTCATGAACTGGCTGTTTGGTAAAACCTTCCGCCTGGTGAATAAAAGCTGGCAGATGTACCTGGTCGGTTTCCTGTTTGGCCTCGGCTTTGACACGGCTACCGAGATTGGCGTGCTGGGGATCTCTGCCGCCAGCGCGTCAAGCGGGATGTCGGTGTGGTCAATCATGGTCTTCCCGGCGCTCTTCGCCAGCGGCATGGCGCTGGTGGATACCCTCGATAACCTGTTGATGGTCGGTGCCTACGGCTGGGCGTTCAACAAGCCGCAGCGCAAGCTCTACTACAACATGACCATTACCGGCACCTCCGTGGTGGTGGCGCTGTTTATCGGCGGGCTGGAAGCGCTGGGTCTGCTGATGGACAAATTTTCCCTCAGCGGCGGCGTGTGGGATCTGATTGGCGCGGTAAACGACAACCTGGGCAACGCCGGGTTTGCGGTGGTCGGGCTGTTTGTCGCCTGCTGGCTGATCTCCATGGTCAACTACCGCTGGCGCGGCTACGACGCGCTGGTGGTACGTTCCTGAACCGGCTCCTGCACGGCGCAACCTCCGCGACTTCCTCAATGGCTGGCGCATAGCGGCATACCGATAAAAAAGATGCTGAAAATGTAGAACTTTTGCGGAATAAATATATTCCGCATTCTTCGCTTGTGTGAAATAACGAGAAAGATAATTGAGTTATTTATAAAAATTCGCCATTATTTGCCTCCTGCTGATGATGTCTTTTCAGACTGAGTCAGCTGCCAATAATAAATCTGGATGATGTTTTTAAGCTGTTTCATATTAAAGCATTTACGAAAATAATAAATAAGGGATTGATGGCGATGATATATCTACTTTGCATTTATTTAATGAATAGAATGCGTAAGAAAAAGCCCCGGAATATCGGGGCGGTGAATAATAAAATTCAAAGGTTAACTCTGCGTAGACTCGTTGTTGGACGGGTAAACGAAGCGCCGCCCGGCAACGAGAGGGTTAAGCAGGTAACAGTTTCAGCAGTGCGAAAGCCTCCTTCATCCGGTCTTCACTAACCACAAAAGCGCGAATCTGACCCTCGTTATCCGCGCCGCGCGCGACCATTCCCTGCGGTTCGAGGGTAATTTGCCAGTTCAGATCCTGACGCTGCGTTTCACCGGCAAGATGCAGCGGTAATTCTGGCGTTTTGACTTTAATCAGCATGGCGGGTAATTTCAGCGGCGCGCTGCCGCCGAGCAGGTTTTTCGCCAGATACATCGCGCTTAATTGAATTGGCTGTAAAAAGGGCAGTACCTGACCGTTAATTTCAGCGCAGTCACCTAACGCGTAAATATCAGGTTGCGTGGTTTGCAGGTAGCTATTTACCTTCACGCCACGCTGTATTTCGGCGCCTGCGCGATGCGCCAGCGCGGTTTCCGGGCGCAGGCCCGTTGCAGCGATTACCACATCCACCTCAACGCTGCGGCTGCGGTCGAGAGTGGCACGAATGCCGCCTTCGGTTTTGCTCAGGCTTTGCAGCTGCGATTTCAACAGCAGATGCACCCCCATGTCGGTCAGGCGATGCTGTAAGCGACTGCTTACTTCTGCGGGCATCAGCGACGACAGAATGCTTGCCGCGTGGTCGACCAGAGTCACGGATTTACCCGCCCGGCAGAAATCCATCGCCAGCTCGGTGCCTATCAGCCCACCTCCGACAATCATCACGCGCTGTGCGTCGCGAAGCGCCGTTTCGCTGGCCTGATACTCCTGCTGGCTGTTCAGGGTGATCGTCAGCTCGCGGCCTTCAACCGGCGGCACAAACGCAGAGGCACCCGTGGCCAGCACCAGTTTGTCGTACTGCCAGGTTTTCTCTTTTGCTTTCACCTTGTGGGCGGCAGCGTCGATGTCGGTGACCCAGGTGTAAGGGAACAGACGCAGGTTAAACTGTTCCGCGAACTCCCCCGCCGTCTGACGGGTGAGGTCTTCGGCGCGCTGATGCTGACTAATCACGTGGCTTAGATCAGGCTTGTTGTACTCGTCCATGCTGTCGGCGGCGATCACCGTCAGCGGCACGCTGGCGTCCTGCTTGCGGATGTTTTTCACCAGCTGGCGGGCGGCAAAGCCCGAGCCGATGATGACGATCCCGTTGTTCATTTTGCCTCCGTACCCAGTTCGTCAAAGACGTCTTTACCGAGTGAACACTCCGGGCAGAGGAAGTTTTCCGGCACGTCACTCCACGGCGTGCCCGGCGCAACGTCCTGCAGCGGTTCGCCCATTTCAGGATCGTAAATCCACTGGCAGACGCTGCACTGCATGCGCGGTCCGGGATCGGCGGCTGCCGCGGCGGCGCAGGCGCAGGTTTCCTGCTGTGCGGTTGGTTCGGCAGCTTGCGGAAGCGGTGCGAGCGCCCACTGACGGGCAATGTCGCGGCCGTGCTGGCGGCAGACCTCCAGGGCGTCGATATCCGGGCGCCATTTCGCCTTCAGGCTGAGGGACATCTCAAAGCCCGCATCCTGCAGGCGGGTAGACAGACGGTCTACCGCGCCGCCGCTCCAGCCGTGGGAGCCAAAGGCGCTGGCGCGCTTGTTGCGAAAACGCAGGCCGGTCATCTCTTCCACCAGACCGGCAATTTTCGGCATCATCACGTTGTTCATGGTGGAGGTGCCCACCAGCACGCCCTTAGAGCGGAAGACGTTGGTCAATACCTCGTTCTTATCGCTGCGCGCCACGTTGAAGATTTTCACCGCCACGTTGGGGTCCACTTCGTTGATGCCCTGGGCAATGGCGTCCGCCATCATGCGGGTGTTGTTGGACATGGTGTCGTAGAAAATAGTGATGCGGTCTTCCTGATAGTCCGCCGCCCATTTCAGGTAGAGCTCCACAATCTGGGTGGGATTTTCACGCCACACCACGCCGTGGGAGGTGGCAATCATGTCCACCGGCAGGTTAAAGCCGAGGATCTCGGTGATTTTTGGCGTCACCAGGCGGCTGAACGGGGTCAGAATGTTGGCGTAGTAGCGCTGGCACTGCTCGAAGAGTTCGGTCTGGTCCACTTCGTCGTTGAACAGGCGCTCGTCGCAGTAGTGCTGGCCGAAGGCGTCATTGCTGAACAGCACCGCGTCGTCGGTCATGTATGTCATCATGCTGTCCGGCCAGTGCAGCATCGGCGTTTCCACGAAGATCAGCTGCTTGCCGTTGCCTATATCCAGCGCGTCGCCGGTTTTAACGGTGTGGAAATTCCACTCCGGATGGTGGTGGTGGCCGTTGATCGAGTCGATGGCGTTGGTGGTGCAGTAGATCGGCGTGTTCGGGATGTAAGACATCAGCTCGGTCAGCGCGCCGGCGTGGTCCTCTTCCGCGTGGTTGATGATGATGTAGTCGATGGCGTCAAGGTCAATTTCGCTGCGCAGGTTCTGCACGAACTCGCGGCTGAACTTGTGATCGACCGTATCGATCAGCACGTTTTTTCCTTCGCGGATGAGATAGCTGTTGTAGCTGCTGCCGCGCAGCGTTTTGTATTCCGTCCCGTGGAAATCGCGCACTTCCCAGTCACGTTGACCGACCCAATGAATGTTATTTTTAACCAGAATAGACATAGCAACCTCTACGTAATACAGCATTTTCAAATAAGATGATTTGCCTATATCAAGTTGCGTGCCAGTTTTTAATTTATTGATTTTACTTAATTAATATTTTTATGATCCGTAATGGGTAGTCATTATGACTATACAAGGTAGTGTCAATATGACAACATGCATTGTCAAAATGACAGCGAGGTCTCTATGAGCTTTTCCGTAGACGTGCTGGCGAAGATCGCCATTGAGCTGCAGACCGGTATCGGCCATCAGGACCGCTTTCAGCGGCTGATCTCCACGCTGCGCCACGTGCTGGCGTGCGACGCCTCGGCGCTGCTGCGCTACGAGGGGCGGCAGTTTATTCCGCTGGCTATCGACGGGCTGGCGAAGGACGTGCTCGGGCGGCGTTTTACCCTTGAGGGCCATCCGCGTCTGGAAACCATCGCCCGCGCGGGTGACGTAGTGCGCTTCCCGGCGGACAGCGATCTGCCCGACCCGTACGACGGGCTTATTCCCGGACAGGAGAGCCTGAAGGTTCACGCCTGTATCGGCCTGCCTTTATTTGCCGGGCAAAACCTGATCGGCGCGCTGACCCTCGACGGCCTGTCGCCGGACCAGTTCGACACCTTTAGCGACGAAGAGCTGCGCCTGATTGCCGCCCTGGCCGCCGGGGCGCTGAACAATGCCCTGCTGATTGAACAGCTGGAGAGCCAGAACATTCTTCCCGGCAGCCCGGCGGCGTTTGAGCAGGTGACGCAAACGGAGATGATCGGCCTTTCTCCGGGCATGGCGCAGCTCAAAAAAGAGATTGAGATTGTCGCCGCCTCAGATTTGAACGTGCTGATCTTCGGGGAAACCGGCACCGGCAAGGAGCTGGTCGCGAAGTCCATTCACGAAGCCTCGCCGCGCGCGGTGAACCCGCTGGTGTACCTCAACTGCGCCGCGCTTCCGGAAAGCGTGGCGGAAAGCGAGCTGTTTGGTCACGTTAAAGGGGCGTTTACCGGGGCCATCAGCAACCGCAGCGGCAAGTTCGAAATGGCCGATAACGGCACGCTGTTTCTGGATGAAATCGGCGAGCTCTCCCTGTCGCTGCAGGCCAAGCTGCTGCGCGTTTTGCAGTACGGCGACATCCAGCGCGTGGGGGATGACCGCAGCCACAGAGTGGACGTTCGCGTGCTGGCGGCAACGAACCGCGACCTGCGTGAAGCGGTGCTGGCAGGGCAGTTCCGCGCCGACCTGTTCCATCGCCTGAGCGTGTTCCCGCTTACCGTGCCGCCGCTGCGCGAGCGCGGGGACGACGTGGTGCTGCTGGCGGGCTTTTTCTGCGAGCAGTGCCGTCTCAGGATGGGGCTTTCCCGCGTGGTGCTGAGCCAGGGTGCGAGGTCGCATCTGCTGAGCTACGGCTGGCCGGGCAATGTGCGCGAGCTGGAGCACGCGATTCACCGCGCGGTGGTGCTGGCGCGGGCGACGCGTTCGGGTGACGAAGTGGTGATCCACGCGCGGCATTTTGCGCTGCAGGATGAAACCCCACCGGCAATCGCCCAGGCTCTAACAGAAACGGTCAATGAAAATCTGCGCGAAGCCACTGAGGCGTTTCAGCGTCAGATGATTACCCGCGCGCTGGAGCAGAATAACCGCAGCTGGGCGGCGTGCGCGCGGGCGCTGGAGATGGACGTCGCCAACCTGCACAGGCTGGCGAAGCGTCTGGGACTGAAGGGTTAGATAATGCCGGCCTGATAGAAATCCTGCAGGTTGATGGCGCCGCACAGCCTGCCGGAATCATCCACCACCGGTGCGGCGGTGATTTTGCGCTTCATCAGCACTTCTTTGGCTTCAATGGCGCGGCTCTCGGCGTTCAGCGTCAGCCCGCCTTTGGTCATGGCGTCCGACACGTTGGTTTCCAGCTTGCCGCCGCCCACCAGCCAGCGGCGCAGGTCGCCGTCGGTGAACACGCCCTTAACGCTCCCGCTGTCATCGCACACCGCTACCAGCCCCAGACCGGTGCGGCTGAGTTCCAGCATCGCGTCCATGACGCTGGTATCGAGTTTGACCTGTGGAATGGCATCGTCGGTGCGCATCAGGTGGTGAACCTTGTTGAGCAGGCGTGCGCCGAGCGCGCCCGCCGGATGCGAACGGGCGAAATCTTCTTCGTTAAAGCCGCGCGCCTGCATCACCGCCATTGCCAGCGCGTCGCCCATCATCAGGGTGTTAACGGTGCTGGAGGTCGGAGCGAGGTGCATCGGACAGGCTTCACGCTCAACGGAAATATCCAGCGTCGCCTTGGCGGCCAGCGCCAGCGGCGAGCGGGATTTTCCGGTCATCGCCAGCAGGGCGACCGATTTTTCCTGCAGGCGCGGAATAATCAGGTCCAGCTCTTTGGCCGAACCGGAGTAGGAGATAAACAGCATCACGTCGCGGCTTTCAATCATCCCCAGATCGCCGTGCAGCGCCTCTGCCGGATGCACAAAAAAAGCCGGGGTGCCGGTGCTCGCGAGCGTCGCGGCAATCTTTTTGCCGATATGGCCGGATTTACCGATGCCCGCCACGATCACTTTGCCTTCGCAGTGGATAATGGTGTTGGCGGCGCGGACAAAATCCTCGCCCAGACGTTCCGGCAGGCGGCTGGCTTCCTGCAGTTCCAGCATCAGCGTCTGGCGACCCGTTTCTAACAGAAAATCACTCATCTCTCTCTCCGGTTACGATCACGTCGATTCCTTTCTCTTCCAGCGCTTTCTTGAACGCCGGGTCGATACCTGCGTCGGTAATCAGCTTATCAACGCTTTCAAGGCTACAGACAATGTTGGGGCTTTTGCGGCCAAACTTCGACGAGTCTGCCATCAAAATCACTTCCCGCGCGGCGTTGCACATCGCTTTACTGACGCTGAAAACCTCGTTGAACGTCGTAACGCCTGCGTTCAGGTCGATGCCGTCGGTGCCCATAAAGAGTTTATCAAAGCTGAAGTGGTCGAAGGCATTCTCCGCCAGCTGGCCGTGAAACGACGCCGATTTTTTGCGGAAGGTGCCGCCGGGCATCAGGATGGTCTGCTCGCTGTCGAACTCCGACAGGGCGTTGACGATGTGCAGGCTGTTGGTCATCACCGTGATGTTGTTAAAGCGGCTGAGCAGCGGAATCATCTGCAGGACGGTGCTGCCTGCATCCAGAATGATGGAATCGCCATCGTGGATAAATTTGACGGCGGCTTCGGCAATCAGCGCTTTCTGGTGGGTATTGATCAGCGTTTTGTGGTCGATAGGCGGGTCCGCTTCGTCCTTATTGAGCACCACGCCGCCGTAGGTTCGAATGACGGCGCCAGAGTTTTCGAGCAATACCAGGTCCTTGCGTATTGTCGTGCCGGTGGTGTCAAAGTAGTGGGCCAGATCCTCTACCGAGCATTTTCCCTGCTTTTGCAGATACTCGAGAATGGCCGCCTGCCGCTGACGAGGTTTCATAGGCGCTTCGTTCCTTAGGTTGCGAAATGATAATTTCGCAAGTCTATAGCTTTCACAACGAAATTATCCATGTTTCAGATTAAGCGCTAATGATAGTGCATTCTGACAGAGTGGATCATGGGGAAAGATCACATCAGGCCGTAATTCCTGCAGCGAAATGCCGTTGATCGCCTGGATTTTCGCCGGACGGGCGAAGACGGTCATGCCGCGCATGATGAGGGAATCGCAGACGTGATTGTTTTCATCCAGCGCAACGGCGACGACCACGCGCGGTTTGAAGCGTCCGCCGGAACGCCCGACCCCGACGCGACCTTTCTGACACAGCGCGTCAAACGCGCGGTTAAACTGGTGGATCTGCCAGCCGCCAAACGCCATCTGGCAGATCCAGGCGAGGGCGGCGACGGTGATGAGTGCGGTAACCATATCGACTCCTTGTTTTGTTCCCTCTCCCGGTGGGAGAGGGTTAGGGTGAGGGCATCAGGCCGCTCGATCAGAACATGACCTGCCCACCCGTCACGTTGATCGACTGCCCGGTGCAGTACGAGGCTTTCGGGCTGGCGTAAAACAGCAGCATGTTCAGCACGTCCTGATAATCGCACCCGCGCTTCAGCGGCACTTTATCGATGTAGTACTGCTCCACTTCCTCAGCCTTGATGCCGAGCTTGGTGGCATACTGCGGCAGCAGGGACTGGAACATCGGCGATTTCAGCAGGTTACCCAGCATCAGCGAATGAACGGTAATGCCGTACTCGGCCAGATCCAGCGCCAGAGACTGCGTCAGCCCCACGCCGCCAAACTTCGCCGCGCTGTAGCCGGAGTTGTGCTTGCTGCCCACTTTCCCTGATTTGGAGTTGATCTGAATGATGCGCCCCTGAATGCCGTCGCGGATCATCAGACGGGAAAACTCGCGGGCGCAGAGGAAATAGCCCACCAGATTCACCTGCAGCGAACGGTCAAAATCCCCCAGTTCGAAATCGCTGATAAAGGCCGCTTTCGCAATCCCCGCGCTGTAGACCAGCAGGTCGGTACGCCCAAAAATCTCGTCCACGCCGCGGGCCAGCGCCATCACGCTCTGCTCGCTGGTGGCGTCGGCACCAAACCCGTACGCCATCCCTTCGCCAAACTCGGTGTTAATGGTGTCCGCCACGCGGGCGGCTTTTTCACTCTGAATGTCCACTACCGCCACGCGGTAGCCCTCTGCGGCAAGCCCACGGCAGAGGAACTCGCCTAAGGTTTGTCCTCCACCAATGACAACGGCAACCTGACTCATGTGTTTCTCCTTAATTACGCAACAAATTTTAACGTGCAGCCTGGGGTGACAGCCTGCGGAACCGGGCCCGCCACGTGAACCGTGCCGGGATATTCGGCCTGCGGCTGGCCGTCGAAACGCAGGGTGATGTGCCCCAGCTCGCGCAGGTTTTGCTCGGCGACGTCGCCGACGGCGGTGACGGCATAGCGCGCCTCGCCCAGCTCCAGCTGGCTCCCGGCCTTCAGCTCGCCCTTCAGCTCGCCGTGACAGTGGATAAAGCAAAACTCTTCGATATCCGCCGGGGCGCCTTCGCGGAAGGTGATCAGCATCTGGTCGCTCAGCGCGTCAGCCGCGCTCTGGCCGATGCGGGTAATGGTGGTCTGGTAAATCACGGTCATCGCAGGAACCTCTTATTGATAAATAAAGCCGGAGACAAACCAGGCAATCAGCACCGTCGGCGCGCCCGTCAGGAAGCGGCTCACCAGCACGGACGGCACGCCCACGCGCACGGTGTCCTGGCGCGCTTCGGCCAGCGACAGCCCTACGGGGATGAAATCGCACGCCGCCTGGGCGTTAATGGCGAACAGGGCGGGCAGGGCGAGGTGCGGGGGAATGTTCCCCAGACCAATCTGCACGCCAATCAGCACGCCGATGACCTGGGCAATTACCGCGCCCGGGCCGAGGAACGGCGACAGCAGCGGGAAGGAGCAGATCAGCGCCAGCGTCACCAGCCCGAGCGGGTGGCTCGCGAGCGGGGCGAGGCCGTGGGCAATCCAGTCGCCCAGGCCGGACGCCATGATGATGCCGATCAGCGCCGAGACGAATGCCATAAACGGCAGAATGGTTTTCAGCACCGTGTCGATGGTGTCGCGCCCGGACTGGAACAGTACCGCCACGGCGGAACCCATGCCCATCCCGACCTTCGCCAGCAGGCCGTCGCTCTGTTCGGTGATTTTCTTGCTGGTGTCGTACTCGCGCGGGGCCGCTTTTTGCGGCGCGGCAGTGCCATTCACCAGCGTGATGTTGTCCTCCTTCACGCCTGAGACATAAATGTCCTCAAGGATGTACTGTGCCAGCGGGCCGGATTTTCCGGTGGAGTGAATATTCACCGTCGGAATCCGGCGCTTCGGATAGATACCGCAGCGCAGCGTGCCGCCGCAGTCGATTACCGCCACGCCGATTTCCGCTTCCGGCGGCTCGCCTTCCTTGAAGCCGTCGACCGCTTCCCAGCCGGTCAGCTCGCGCAGCCTGTCGACGATTGCCGGGCGCGTGCCTGCGGTGATGTAGACGATCTTTTTGCCTTCGGTGGCGTCGAACTCCAGCGGGCCGCCCCAGCCGCCCGTGCCTTTCTCAATGCGGATCCGGTTCATGCTGTGGCTCCTGAAAGATGGACTTTCTGTTCAAGCTCGATGCCCATTTTTTTCTCAAAAATGGCGGTGGTGAGGTCGGTCACCCAGCCGCGGAAGAAGTTGGTGACCAGGCCAACCAGCAGGTAGCTCACCGCCAGCGGGCCGAGCGGCAGGCCAAGGGTGGTGAGGCCGCTGGCGATCCCAAGATAGACAAACAGCTCGCCGGGGTTAATGTGCGGGAACAGGCCGTTCATCGAATGGCAGCTGTAGGAGGCGGCGGCATAGTAGCTCGGCTTGTACTTTTCCGGCATGAAGCGGCCGAGGCTTAAGGTCATCGGGTTGCAGAACACGAAGGTACCGATGAACGGCAGTACCAGGTAGCGGGACAGCGGATTCCCGGCACAGCGCTGGGCGAAGCGTTCGATGCGCTGCTGGCCGATAAAGTTGATCAGCGCGTTCATGATCACCAGCAGGCTGATCAGCAGGGGCAGGATCCCGGTCACCATGCCGGTGAACACTTCTCCGCCTTTCTGAAACAGCCCGATGAACCACTCGGCGCCGTGGGTGATGGTTTCTATCATTCTTCTCTCCTGTGGGGCTTTTTTGTTTTTGTCTGACTGGGCTAATAATAATCACTTTGAAAGGTTTTAAAGTGTTAATTAGATCTCACAATGAAAGAAAAAAGGATTATTTTGAAAGTTTATTGGTGGGGGGAATGATTTTCGGTGGAAAAAAGCGCGGATTTGCGTGGGGGAGGCGCGTACCGCTTCCTTGAGGTGTTGCGGATGCTTTACCATACTGGGTTCTTATCGAACCCGTTAAATGGATGTCTCATGTTCAAGCGTCGTTATGCAGCGCTGTTGCCTGCGCTTATTCTGCTGTCTGCCTGTAGTAGCAAACCTAAGACTGAAGCCGTTCAGCAAACGGCGGGCGCGCCTTCCGGAGGATTCCTGCTGGAGCCGCAGCACAATATGATGCAGATGGGCGGCGACTTCGCGAATAACCCGGCGGCCGAGCAGTTCATCGATAAAATGGTGAGCAAACACGGCTTTGACAGACAGCAGCTGCACGAAATTTTGTCTCAGGCCAAGCGTCTGGACTACGTGCTGCGCCTGATGGACAGGCAGGCACCAACCGCCCAGGTGCCGAGCGGGCCGAACGGCGCGTGGCTGCGCTATCGCAAACAATTTATTACCCCGGACAACGTGCAAAACGGCGTAGTGTTCTGGAATCAGTATGAAGATGCGCTCAACCGCGCGTGGCAGGTGTACGGCGTACCGCCGGAAATCATCGTCGGGATTATCGGCGTTGAAACCCGCTGGGGCCGCGTGATGGGGAAAACCCGCATCCTCGACGCGCTGGCGACGCTCTCCTTTAACTACCCGCGCCGCGCGGAGTATTTCTCTTCCGAGCTGGAAACCTTCCTGCTGATGGCGCGCAGCGAGCAGGACGATCCGCTCGATCTGAAAGGGTCGTTTGCCGGCGCGATGGGCTACGGCCAGTTTATGCCGTCCTCCTATAAACAATATGCCGTCGACTTTAACGGGGACGGTCATATCAACCTGTGGGATCCGGTAGATGCCATCGGCAGCGTGGCGAACTACTTCAAAGCGCACGGCTGGGTGCCGGGCGGCCAGGTGGCGGTGCAGGCGAACGGTCAGGCGCCGGGGCTGGAAAACGGCTTCAAAACCAACTACAGCATTTCGCAGCTGGCAGCTGCAGGCCTAACGCCAACGCAGCCGCTGGGCAACGCGCAACAGGCAAGCCTGCTGCGTCTGGATGTCGGTACGGGCTATCAGTACTGGTACGGTCTGCCGAACTTCTACGTCATCACCCGCTATAACCACAGCACTCACTATGCGATGGCCGTATGGCAGCTGGGGCTGGCGGTGTCTCAGGCGCGCGTTCCGGCGGTGTCACCGTTTAGTCAGTAAGTTGCTCAGACGGGTAGGCCGGGTAAGGCAACGCCGCCACCCGGCATGGCTGCACGCACGGTGCGGCCTGATGCCCTCACCCTGACCCTCTCCCACGGGAGAGGGAAATTCTTCAGAAACATTTCGCCACACTCCCTTTTCAAACCCGTCATTTACATCTTAACCGTCTTTCATTATTGTTATGTTATAACATTTAATGTGGTGTCGACATGTCAACGTCCCTTTTTTCTCTGTCTGCTCTGGTTCGGCTTTTGCTGGCGCTGGTGCTTGTTGTCTTTATCGGGCTGGCCGTGCGCTGGGCGGTGGCACTGCCATGATCGTGATGAATGAACTGGTCGCGGGTTATGAACGCCAGCCCGTTACGCGGCCCCTCTCGGGCACCATTGAACGCGGCAGCATGACCGCCATTATCGGCGCTAACGGCTGCGGGAAATCCACGCTGCTGAAAACGCTGGCGGGGTTTATTCCTCCCGTCAGCGGCGGTTTCCGCTGGCAGGGTAAGCGCCCGGTCATCGGCTGGCTGGCACAGCGTCACGCCCTGGAGGCGCAGTTTCCGCTGACCGTACACGACGTGGTAAGCATGGGCTGCTGGCCGGGCATTTCGCTTTTTTCCGGGTTTCGTCGCGAAACGCGGCTGCGCATTGCCAGCACGCTTGAGCGCGTCGGGCTTGAGTCCATGGCGTTATCCACCATCGATGAACTCTCCGGCGGTCAGTTTCAGCGCATGCTGTTTGCCCGCGTCCTGGTGCAGCAGGCGCCGCTGGTGATGCTGGATGAACCCTTTACCGGGGTCGATGAAGCCACCTGCAGCGTGCTGATGGATTTGATGCTGGAGATGTATATGCAGGGGCAAACGCTGCTCGCGGTACTGCACGACAGCGAGCGCGTGTCGCGCCATTTTCCGCAGACGCTGCGGCTGGATGCTGACGTTCCCCAGTGGAAAACCGAGCGGGTGAGGGTGGCATGATCTGGCATCTCTTTTTTCAACCGTTCATTGAGTACGGCTTTATGCGTCGCGCGCTGGTGGTTTGCCTGGCGCTCTCCGTCAGCACCACCGCGCTCGGCGTGTTTCTTCAGCTGCGTCGGATGAGCCTGATGGGCGACGCCCTTTCTCACGCCATTTTGCCGGGTGTCGCCGTGGGGTATTTGCTCAGCGGTATGTCGCTGCTGGCGATGAGTATTGGCGGTTTTATCGCGGGAATTACCGTGGCGCTGCTGGCCGGTCTGGTCAGTCGACGCACGCCGCTGAAAGAAGATGCCAGCTTTGCCGGGTTTTATCTTGGCTCGCTGGCGCTGGGGGTCACGCTGGTGTCGCTGCGCGGGTCGAATGTCGATCTGCTGCATCTGCTGTTTGGCTCTATCCTCGCCGTGGACAAGGACGCCGCGCTGTTTGTCACGGGCGTGTGTATGTTCACCCTTATCACACTGGCGCTGTTTTATCGCGGGCTGGTCACAGAAGCGTTTGATACTGCCTGGCTGCAGGTGAACGCCCGCTGGCTGCCTGGCCTGCTGCACGGACTGTTTCTGGCGCTGCTGGTGCTTAACCTGGTGGCTGGTTTTCAGGTGCTCGGCACGCTGATGGCCGTCGGGCTGATGATGCTTCCGGCCGTGGCGGCACGCTGCTGGGTGCGCACGCTACCAGCCTTACTTCTGATGGCGGGGATAAGCGGTATTTTCTGCGCATGGCTGGGGCTGAGCCTCTCCTGGGCCATGAGCCTACCTGCCGGGCCGTCCATCGTGCTCACCGCCAGCGCGCTGTTCTTTATTTCCATTTTACTGGGTACGCGAAGCAGGCTCGCTGGCAGCCTGCGGGCGTATTTTTAACGCAAGGGGAAACGATGAAACGTACAGGATTTGTAGTGGCGCTCGCGCTGGGGATGATGTCGCACGGCGTGATGGCGAAAACGCTGAATGTGGTGACCAGCTTTTCGATTCTGGGGGATATCACGCAGGAGGTAGGCGGTGACCATGTGAACGTGACGACGCTGGTCGGGCCGGACGGCGATCCGCATACCTTTGAACCGTCGCCGAAAGACAGCGCCGCCCTGAGCAAGGCTGATGTGGTGGTGGTGAACGGCCTGGGGCTGGAAGGCTGGCTTGATCGTCTGGTGAAAGCCTCCGGGTTCAAAGGGCAACTGGTTGTGGCCTCAACAGGAGTGAAAACCCACACGCTTGAGGAAGATGGAAAGACTGTGACCGATCCCCATGCGTGGAACAGCGCGGCGAACGGGGCGCTCTATGCGCAAAACATTCTGAACGGGCTGGTGAAAGCCGATCCTGAGGACAAAGCCGCGCTGGAAGCCTCTGGCAAAACGTATATCGCGCAGCTCAGCCAGCTGGATAACTGGGCCAAAACGCGCTTTAGCCAGATCCCGCCGGCGAAGCGTAAAGTGCTGACCAGCCATGACGCGTTCGGCTATTTCAGCCGCGCCTACGGCGTGACGTTTATGGCGCCGCAGGGGCTGTCGTCTGAGAGCGAAGCCAGCGCGGCGCAGGTCGCCGAGATTATCAATCAGATTAAAGCCGACGGCGTGAAAACCTGGTTTATGGAAAATCAGCTCGATCCGCGTCTGGTGAAACAGATTGCATCGGCGACGGGCGCACAGCCCGGGGGCGAGCTTTACCCCGAAGCGCTGTCGGCAAAAGGTGGGGTGGCTGACACCTACGTTAAGGCGTTTCGCCACAATGTGCACACCCTCGCTGAGAGCATGAAATAACTTTTCCACCGCCGGTGCGTCCGTACCGGCTTTTTTCTGAAGCCCCCTAGTAAAACCTGAAGTGCATCCCCACATCTGACGAGAAAGTGCTATCTTGTGCAGCACGTTTTTCTGATGCCTGGAGCGAGAATGACTGACCATGAATTGATGCAGCTTAGCGAGATCGTTGGCCTTGCGCTGAAGCAGCGTGGCGCGACAATCACCACTGCGGAATCCTGCACCGGCGGCTGGGTGGCGAAAGCGATTACCGATATTGCCGGCAGTTCCGCCTGGTTTGAACGCGGTTTTGTGACCTACAGTAACGAAGCTAAAGCACAGATGATTGGCGTGCGTGAATCCACGCTTGAACAGCATGGCGCGGTCAGCGAACCGGTGGTAATCGAGATGGCTATTGGCGCGCTCAAAGAGGCGCGGGCAGATTACGCGATTTCCATTAGCGGTATTGCGGGCCCGGACGGCGGCAGCGACGTAAAGCCTGTCGGCACCGTCTGGTTTGGGTTCGCCACCTCCAAAGGGGAAGGTATCACCCGCCGGGAGTGCTTCAGCGGCGATCGCGAAAGCGTGCGTCGTCAGGCAACCGTTTATGCGTTAAAAACGCTCTGGCAACAATTTCTACAAAACACTTGATACTGTATGACCATACAGTATAATTGCACCAACAGAACAGAAATCCACGGTGAAGCACAGTCGCTTCTCCCGGCATGACAGGAGTAATAATGGCTATCGACGAAAACAAACAGAAAGCGTTGGCGGCAGCACTGGGCCAGATCGAAAAGCAATTCGGTAAAGGCTCCATCATGCGCCTGGGTGAAGACCGTTCCATGGATGTGGAAACCATCTCCACCGGTTCGCTTTCTCTGGATATCGCGCTGGGCGCTGGCGGTCTGCCTATGGGTCGTATCGTAGAAATCTACGGGCCAGAGTCCTCCGGTAAAACCACCCTGACGCTGCAGGTGATTGCCGCGGCACAGCGCGAAGGTAAAACCTGTGCGTTTATCGATGCCGAGCACGCGCTGGACCCTGTTTATGCTCGCAAGCTGGGCGTGGATATCGACAACCTGCTGTGTTCTCAGCCGGACACCGGTGAGCAGGCGCTGGAAATTTGTGACGCGCTGGCGCGTTCTGGTGCCGTTGACGTTATCGTGGTTGACTCCGTTGCCGCACTGACGCCAAAAGCCGAAATCGAAGGTGAAATCGGTGACTCTCATATGGGCCTCGCGGCACGAATGATGAGCCAGGCGATGCGTAAGCTGGCGGGTAACCTGAAGCAGTCCAACACGCTGCTGATCTTCATCAACCAGATTCGTATGAAAATTGGTGTGATGTTCGGTAACCCGGAAACCACTACCGGCGGTAACGCACTGAAATTCTACGCCTCTGTCCGTCTGGATATCCGCCGTATCGGCGCGGTGAAAGAGGGCGAGAACGTGGTCGGTAGCGAAACCCGCGTGAAGGTTGTGAAGAACAAAATCGCCGCGCCGTTCAAACAGGCTGAATTCCAGATCCTCTACGGCGAAGGGATCAACTTCCTCGGCGAGTTGGTTGACCTGGGCGTGAAAGAGAAGCTGATTGAAAAAGCTGGCGCCTGGTACAGCTACAACGGTGACAAGATTGGTCAGGGTAAAGCGAACGCGATCTCCTGGCTGAAAGAGAACCCGGCTGCGGCGAAAGAGATTGAGAAGAAGGTGCGTGAGCTTCTGCTGAACAACCAGGACTCTAAACCTGATTTCGTGGTCGATGCCGCGGATGCTGAAGAAACCAACGAAGACTTTTAATTCTTCGTTTAAAATGAAGGGCTGCTGATGCGGCCCTTTTTGCATTTCTGAATCAGCAGGTTTTTTATGAGTGAACCGACAACACGTCGACCCGCGTATGCACGCTTGCTGGACCGCGCGGTGCGCATCCTGGCCGTTCGTGACCACAGTGAACAGGAGCTGCGGCGAAAACTGTCGGCTCCGGTGATGAGTAAAAACGGGCCGGAAGAGATTGATGCCACCGCGGAAGATTATGACCGCGTGATTGCCTGGTGCTATGAGCATCATTATCTCGATGACGAGCGCTTTGCCTCACGGTTTCTCGCCAGCCGCGGCCGTAAAGGATATGGGCCCGCGCGCATCCGGCAGGAGCTGAACCAGAAAGGAGTGGCCCGGGAGTCCATCGAAAAAGCGATGCGCAAATGCGATACTGACTGGTGCGAGCTGGCCAGAGAACAGGCGATTCGTAAATACGGCGAACCGCTGCCGCGTGAATTTTCAGAAAAAGTCAAAATCCAGCGCTTTTTGCTCTACCGCGGCTTTCTCATGGAAGATATTCAGGATATCTGGCGTAATTTTGCCGATTGAACGCATGCGGGATTTTACTTCCCACTAAAGAAAACTTATCTTATTCCCACTTTTTCCAGTAGCTGGTCTGTCCAACGGTTTACCGATACAGGCTGGCTACGACATTTCGTTAGCTTGATTTCAGGATAATTATGAGCAAGAGCACCGCTGAGATCCGTCAGGCGTTTCTCGATTTTTTCCATAGTAAGGGACACCAGGTTGTTGCCAGCAGCTCCCTGGTACCGAATAACGATCCGACTCTGCTGTTTACCAACGCCGGGATGAACCAGTTCAAGGATGTGTTCCTTGGTCTCGACAAGCGTAATTATTCCCGCGCCACAACCTCACAGCGTTGCGTGCGTGCGGGCGGTAAACACAACGACCTGGAAAACGTCGGTTACACCGCGCGTCACCATACGTTCTTCGAAATGCTGGGTAACTTCAGCTTCGGCGACTACTTCAAACACGATGCCATTCAATACGCGTGGGAACTGCTGACCTGTGAAAACTGGTTCAACCTGCCGAAAGAGCGTCTGTGGGTTACCGTCTATGAAACCGATGACGAAGCCTACGAAATCTGGGAAAAAGAAGTCGGGATCCCGCGCGAGCGTATTATTCGCATCGGCGATAACAAAGGCGCGCCATACGCGTCTGACAACTTCTGGCAGATGGGTGATACCGGCCCTTGCGGTCCGTGCACCGAGATCTTCTACGATCACGGCGACCACATCTGGGGTGGCCCTCCGGGCAGCCCGGAAGAAGACGGCGATCGCTACATTGAGATCTGGAACATCGTCTTCATGCAGTTCAACCGTCAGGCCGACGGTACGATGGAGCCGCTGCCGAAGCCTTCCGTTGATACCGGTATGGGTCTGGAGCGTATTGCTGCGGTTCTGCAGCACGTCAACTCCAACTACGAGATTGACCTGTTCAGCACCCTGATCAAAGCCGTTGCCGAAGTTACCGGTGCGACCGACCTGAACAACAAATCGCTGCGCGTTATCGCGGACCACATTCGTTCCTGTGCGTTCCTGATTGCCGACGGCGTTATCCCGTCGAATGAAAACCGTGGCTACGTGCTGCGTCGTATCATTCGTCGTGCCATCCGTCACGGCAACATGCTGGGCGCGAAGGACACCTTCTTCTATAAACTCGTTGGGCCACTGATTGGCGTGATGGGTGCTGCCGGTGATGAGCTGAAACGCCAGCAGGCGCAGGTAGAGCAGGTTCTGAAAACCGAAGAAGAGCAGTTTGCCCGTACACTTGAGCGCGGTCTGGCGCTGCTGGACGAAGAGCTGGCGAAACTTAAGGGCGATACGCTGGATGGCGAAACAGCTTTCCGCCTGTACGACACATACGGCTTCCCGGTTGACCTGACGGCGGACGTTTGCCGCGAGCGCAACATCAAAGTTGACGAAGCGGGCTTCGAAGCCGCGATGGAAGAGCAGCGTCGTCGTGCGCGTGAATCCAGCGGTTTCGGTGCAGACTACAACGCGATGATCCGCGTTGATAGCGCGTCTGAATTCAAAGGTTATGACGCGCTGGAACTGACCGGCAAAGTGACCGCCCTGTTTGTTGACGGTAAAGCCGTGGACAGCATCAGCGCGGGCCAGGAAGCGGTTGTCATTCTGGACAAAACGCCGTTCTACGCGGAATCCGGCGGTCAGGTTGGCGATAAAGGCGAACTGAAAGGCAACGGTTTCAGCTTCAGCGTCAGCGACACCCAGAAATACGGTCAGGCGATTGGTCACCAGGGCAAACTGGTTTCCGGTTCTCTGAAAGTGGGCGAGGGCGTACAGGCTAACGTGGATGAAGCTCGCCGCGCGCGCATTCGTCTGAACCACTCTGCAACCCACCTGATGCACGCCGCCCTGCGCGACGTACTCGGTACCCACGTTGCACAGAAAGGTTCTCTGGTTAACGACAAAGTGCTGCGTTTCGACTTCTCGCATTTTGAAGCGATGAAACCGTCTGAAATCCGCGCGGTGGAAGATCTGGTGAACGCGCAGATCCGTCGTAACCTGCCAATCGAGACCCACATCATGGAGCTCGAGGACGCGAAGAAAAAAGGTGCGATGGCGCTGTTTGGTGAGAAATATGACGACCGCGTTCGCGTGCTGAGCATGGGCGACTTCTCTACCGAGCTGTGCGGCGGTACGCACGCATCGCGCACCGGTGACATCGGCCTGTTCCGCATTGTTTCCGAGTCGGGTACGGCGGCAGGCGTGCGTCGTATTGAAGCGGTGACCGGTGAAGGTGCGATTGCCAGCCTGCATGCGCAGAGCGATCAGCTGCACGACATCGCGCAGCTGCTGAAAGGCGATAGCCAGAACCTGGGCGAGAAAGTGCGCGTTGCGCTGGATCGCACGCGTCAGCTGGAAAAAGAGCTGCAGCAGCTGAAAGAGCAGGCTGCGGCGCAGGAGAGTGCAAACCTCTCCAGCAAGGCTGTAGACATTAAGGGCGTCAAACTGCTGGTCAGCGATCTGGCGGGCGTTGAGCCTAAGATGCTGCGTACTATGGTCGACGATCTCAAGAACCAGCTTGGTTCTACCGTTATCGTGCTGGCGACAGTGGCAGAAGGTAAGGTTTCTCTGATTGCGGGCGTCTCTAAGGATGTGACCGACCGCGTAAAAGCAGGGGAACTGATTGGTATGGTCGCTCAGCAGGTGGGCGGCAAGGGTGGCGGTCGTCCGGACATGGCGCAAGCCGGTGGTACGGATGCGGCGGCACTTCCGCAAGCTTTGGCCAGCGTTGAAAGCTGGGTAAGCGCGAAACTGTAATAACTACAAAGCACAAGCAGACGCCATAGCGGTAACGTTATGGCGTCTTGTTCACTGTGCTATCGATAACGATAAAGTCAGGTTGAGTTTGTGTATATCGGCTAAACTTACGTTTAACAGAATGTGATGCCGTGACTGCTTACACTTTACGTGTTTGTCATCGCTTACTTTTTGGCGTTATATGATGGATAATGCCGGGATACAAGAGACCCGACTCTTTTAATCTTTCAAGGAGCAAAGAATGCTGATTCTGACTCGTCGAGTTGGTGAGACCCTCATGATTGGGGATGAGGTCACCGTGACAGTTTTAGGGGTAAAGGGTAACCAGGTACGTATTGGTGTTAACGCTCCTAAAGAAGTATCTGTCCACCGTGAAGAGATCTACCAGCGTATCCAGGCTGAAAAATCCCAGCAGTCCAGTTACTGATATTGTCGCGTCTCGCTGTCGGGCGAGACGCAACCCTCCTGTCATTTTTCCTGCTCAACGTTACCGTTTAATTTCAAACGCTCTCATTTTAACCACTCCGTTACCTTAAACTCGCCCTTACGCCGCCATTTCTGCAAAGGTTTTCTGTGAAGATGCCTGCAAAATCCGCTTATAAAACACCCTCTTTGCGGCTTTTACATGCGAATTGCGTGTGATTTGTGCAAACGATAAAAGCTTTTGGAAAATTGTTTGACTTATAAGTCCCAGAAAGTAATATATGCGCCACGCAGCGACGAGAAGCTCTTAACGAGTAACTCGAAGCACTCGAAAGAGGCGTTGTGTGGTGAGGTGGCCGAGAGGCTGAAGGCGCTCCCCTGCTAAGGGAGTATGCGGTCAAAAGCTGCATCCGGGGTTCGAATCCCCGCCTCACCGCCATTTTGCATCCGTAGCTCAGCTGGATAGAGTACTCGGCTACGAACCGAGCGGTCGGAGGTTCGAATCCTCCCGGATGCACCATATTCTCCGAGATAACAGCGATGCTGTTGTTTCAAGGTCTGCGAGTTAATCGTAAGCACCAGGGAGGATAACGTTGCTTTAGCAACGGCCCGCAGGGCGAGGCGCAGCCGAGTAATCCTCCCGGATGCACCATTTACTATTTCTGAAAGCAGTACCCTGATGCATCCGTAGCTCAGCTGGATAGAGTACTCGGCTACGAACCGAGCGGTCGGAGGTTCGAATCCTCCCGGATGCACCATCTATTACTTCATATTGCTTTAGAAGTGATGTGAATATCGAGCAGTACAGTAGTAAATCCCGATGCATCCGTAGCTCAGCTGGATAGAGTACTCGGCTACGAACCGAGCGGTCGGAGGTTCGAATCCTCCCGGATGCACCATCTTCTCCTTCTTTGTTTATTCCTTCGACGTTCCGTCAGCAATCACACTCTCAATCAGCGACAAAAATCACCATTTACGATAAAGTAATGCTTTGTTAATCGTTTAGCGAGAGCACGATGTACGCACAGTATGACGGTTTGATCTTCGATATGGACGGCACTCTCCTGGATACCGAACCCACGCATCGTCAAGCCTGGACTGACGTCCTGGGCCGCTACGGAATGCGTTTCGATCTTCAGGCGATGATTGCCCTCAACGGATCCCCCACCTGGCGTATTGCGCAGGCCGTGATTGAACTGAATCAGGCCGATCTCGACCCGCATCTGCTCGCGCGCGAAAAAACCGATGCGGTAAAAGCCATGCTTTTAGATACCGTACGCCCTCTGCCGCTGATTGATGTGGTAAAAGAGTGGCACGGTCGCCGCCCGATGTCGGTAGGAACTGGCAGTGAAAGCTCGATTGCAGAAGCTTTGCTCAATCATCTTGGCCTGCGCCACTATTTTTCTGCGGTGGTCGCCGCCGATCATGTTAAACATCACAAGCCCGCACCGGACACCTTCCTGCTTTGCGCAGAGTTAATGGGCGTCCCGGCGGCAAAATGTGTCGTGTTTGAAGACGCCGATTTCGGCATTCAGGCCGCGCGTGATGCCGGTATGGATGCGGTGGATGTGCGCTTACTGTGAGTGACGCGCTGTCACTTGCTTCATTATTCGCCAGCAGTTTTTTAAGCGCCACGCTGTTACCGGGAAATTCGGAAGTGGTGCTGGTGGCGATGCTGTTGTCCGGCGTGAGTCAGCCCTGGCTGCTTGTATTAATAGCAACAATGGGTAATAGCCTTGGAGGGCTGACTAACGTTATTCTTGGGCGTTTCTTTCCGCTGCGCGAAAAATCGCGCTGGCAGGAAAAGGCAGTCGACTGGCTAAAACGCTATGGCGCTGCCACGCTGTTATTAAGCTGGATGCCTGTAATAGGCGATTTACTGTGTCTGCTGGCGGGATGGATGCGCATCTCCTGGGGACCGGTGCTCTTTTTTTTGTGCCTTGGCAAGGCGTTGCGCTATGTTCTCGTGGCGTGGGCAACACTACAGGGTATGACGTGGTGGCACTAATTGGTGGAATAAATACGCGACCTTCAATCGTCAACCATTACAATTATGCTGAGTAACATTACTTTGACAGGCGGGAGGTCAATTTGATCCCGGACGTATCTCAGGCGCTGGCCTGGCTGGAAAACCACCCTCAGGCATTGAAGGGTATTCAGCGTGGTCTTGAGCGTGAAACGCTGCGCGTTAACGCGGACGGTAGCTTAGCGACGACGGGTCACCCGAAGGCGTTAGGCTCGGCGCTGACACATAAATGGATCACAACCGATTTCGCTGAAGCACTACTGGAGTTCATCACGCCAGTAGAGGGTGATATTGATCATATGCTGACGATTATGCGCGATATCCATCGCTACACCGCGCGCAACATGGGCGACGAACGTATGTGGCCCCTCAGCATGCCGTGCTATATCGAGCAGGGCCAGGAGATTGAGCTGGCGCAGTACGGCACGTCAAATATCGGCCGGCTGAAAACGCTCTATCGCGAAGGGCTGAAAAACCGCTACGGCGCGTTGATGCAGACGATCTCGGGCGTGCATTATAACTTCTCGCTGCCAATGGCGTTCTGGCAGGCGAAATGCGGTGAAACGGATAAAGATGCGATCTCTGAAGGCTACTTCCGCCTGATCCGCAACTATTACCGTTTCGGCTGGGTGATCCCGTATCTGTTTGGGGCCTCCCCTGCGATCTGTTCTTCGTTCCTGCAGGGGAAACCGACCACGCTGCCGTTCGAGAAGACCGAGTGCGGAATGTACTATCTCCCGTACGCCACCTCTCTGCGCCTGAGCGATCTCGGTTATACCAATAAATCGCAAAGCAATCTCGGTATTACGTTTAACGAATTGCACGAATATGTGGCAGGATTGAAGCGGGCGATCAAAACCCCGTCGGAAGAGTACGAGAAAATCGGCCTCGAAAAAGACGGCAAACGCCTGCAAATCAACAGCAATGTACTGCAGATTGAAAACGAGCTGTATGCGCCTATTCGTCCTAAGCGCGTAACGCGCAGCGGTGAAACCCCGTCGGATGCGCTGCAGCGCGGCGGGATCGAATACATTGAAGTGCGTTCGCTGGATATCAACCCGTTCTCACCGATTGGCGTTGATGAGCAGCAGATTCGCTTCCTGGATCTGTTTATGGTCTGGTGCGTGCTGGCGGATGCGCCGGAAATGAGTTCAGACGAACTGCTCTGTACCCGTACAAACTGGAATCGCGTGATTCTGGAAGGGCGTAAGCCGGGCCTGACGTTGGGTATTGGCTGCGAAACGGCACAGTTCCCGCTGACCAAAGTCGGCAAAGATCTGTTCCGCGATCTGAAGCGTGTTGCCCGCACAATGGACAGCATTGACGGCGGCGACGCGTATCAACAGATCTGCGACCAGCTGGTGGAATGTTTTGATAATCCGGAACTGACGTTCTCAGCGCGTATTCTGCGTTCTATGATCGATCAGGGCATTGGCGGCACGGGGCGTTCACTCTCAGCGGAGTATCGTGAGATGCTGATGCAGGAGCCGTTAGAAGTGCTGAGCGAAGCAGATTTTGCCGCGGAACGCGATGCGTCCGTGGTGCGTCAGAAAGAGGTTGAAGCGGCGGATACCGAGTCGTTTGAGGCGTTTCTGGCGAAGCAGTCTTAAGCAGAAAAGAAAAAGGCCACATCGCTGTGGCCAAAATATACATCTCTGAATTCAGGGATGATGATAACAAATGCGCGTCTTTCATATACTCAGACGTGCATTCTGTAGAAGAGTTCAGTTTATTTTAAAAAAAATCACTATCGGAGGTGACGTATGCCGTTATTAGATAGCTTTACTGTCGACCATACCCGTATGGAAGCACCTGCAGTACGCGTGGCGAAGACTATGCACACCCCGCACGGCGACACGATCACCGTCTTCGATCTACGTTTCTGCGTGCCAAATAAAGAAGTGATGCCAGAGAAAGGCATTCATACCCTGGAACACCTGTTCGCCGGTTTCATGCGTGACCATCTGAACGGCAACGGCGTTGAGATCATCGACATCTCCCCTATGGGCTGCCGTACCGGTTTCTACATGAGCCTGATTGGCCAGCCGGAAGAGAAACGCGTCGCTGATGCGTGGAAAGCGGCGATGGAAGACGTGCTGAAGGTGAAAGAGCAGAACCAGATCCCTGAGCTGAACGTTTACCAGTGCGGTACTTACCAGATGCACTCTCTGGAAGAAGCGCAGGAAATCGCGCGTCACATCATCGAGCGTGATGTTCGCGTGAACAGCAACGAAGAGCTGGCCCTGCCAAAAGAAAAACTGCAGGAACTGCACATCTAGTGCACCTTTTCCCTCTCCCTCCGGGAGAGGGTAGGGTGAGGGTGGTTTAACCCCATGACCACAACCGCAACCTTCTCCTTTACCCATCGTCCCCTCGTTCCGTTCGCCCATGATTACGTTCATGGTGACAGCGAGCCGTGGCATGAGCACGACTGCGCGCAGCTGTTGCACACCCTGAGCGGCGTGGTACGGGTCGATACCGCATCGGGCTGCTGGGTTGTTCCTCCGGGTCGCGGCGTCTGGCTACCGGCGGGGACTCGCCACTCGCTTCGCATCACCGGCAACGTGGCGGCGCGAACGCTGTTCATCGATCCGCTGGCGCGGGCCGATCTCCCGGCCTCCTGTCAGATCGTGCAGATCGCGCCGCTGCTGCGCGAGCTGATCCTCTTCTCTCTTGCTTTACCTGAATCGTACTCGCCCGGCAGCCGGGATGAACGCGTCTATGAACTCATTCTCGATGAAATCCGCACCATGCCGGTGCTGCCGTTTCATCTGCCGGAGCCGGAAAGCGAGGCGTTACGCCACCTGTGTCTGCTAATCCGGCAAAACGCGGGGGAGAGCTGGGGCAGCGCGCAGGCCGCGAGCATGATGAACATGAGCGAACGCACCCTGAACCGCCATTTTCAGCAGCAGACGGGATTAAGCTACGGCGAGTGGTTGAGAAGGGCGCGCCTGCTGGAAGCCTTAGTGCGGCTGGCGCAGGGCCAGCCAGTGCTGCGCGTGGCGCTGGATCTGGGTTACGGCAGCCACAGCGCCTTTACGGCAATGTTCCGCCGGGTGATGGGCGTCTCACCCAGCGATTACTTTAAGAACGACTGACGGCGTTTAAGAGCGCCTGAAGCGACGCGCGCGCCACGTCGCTGTCGATGCCCACGCCCCAGCGGCTGCTCCCGTCCTGGAACAGGCAGCGGATGTAGGCCACCGAGCGGCTGTCGCTGCGTTCGCCTAACGTATGCTCGTGATAATCCTTAATCACGAACGGGGCGTTGACCCAGCGGCTCAAGCCGTGAGCGGCGGCGGAGAGCAGACCGTTACCCTGACCTTCCAGCTGACGCGTTCCCCCCTGCGTAGCGATGCTTGCCGTCAAACGCAGCTGGCCGTCCTGCTGGCTGTCGCTGCGGTAGGATTGCAGCGCAAACTGCGGCGTGGCTACCAGGCCGTAGCGGGTGCGGAACAGCTGCCACAGCGCATTCTGCGTCATCTCTTTTCCGTGGCGATCGGTTTCCTGCTGCACGTGCTGGCTGAAATCCTGCTGCAGGGCGCGGGGTAATTTCAGGCCATGATTCTGTTCGATGAGCCACGCGCTGCCGCTTTTCCCTGACTGGCTGTTCACGCGGATCACCGCTTCGTAGGTGCAGCCGATGTCCTGCGGATCGACGGGCAGATACGGCATCCCCCAGAGATCGCCAGGCCTGCGGGCATCAAAGCCTTTTTTGATCGCATCCTGGTGCGAGCCGGAGAAGGCGGTATAGGCCAGCCGGCCTGCCCACGGGTGGCGCGGATGCACCGGCAGCTGGTTGCAGGCTTCCACCACTTCCACGACCCGGTTCATATCGCTAAAGTCGAGATTCGGGCTGATGCCCTGGCTGTAGAGGTTCATCGCCAGCGTCACCAGGCAGACGTTGCCCGTGCGCTCGCCGTTACCAAACAGACAGCCCTCCACGCGGTCTGCCCCCGCCATCACGGCCAGCTCGGCGCTGGCGACGCCGGTACCGCGGTCGTTATGCGGATGTACGCTGATGCAGACATCCCGGCGGCGGCTGAAGTGGCGACAGAAATACTCGATCTGGTCGGCATAGACGTTTGGCGTGCTCACTTCGACGGTGGCCGGTAAGTTGATCACCATGGGCCGTTCGTCGCACGGCTGCCAGATCTCCGCCACGGCTTCACAAATCTCCAGCGCAAACTCCGGCTCGGTAAAGCAGAAGGTCTCCGGGGAATACTCATACTGCCAGCGGGTGTCCGGGTTCTCTTCACACTGCTGACGAATAAGCCGCGTGGATCGCGTCGCTAGCTCGACGACTTGCGCTTTCTCCATGCCGAATACCAGGCGGCGGAACAGCGGGGCGGTGGCGTTATACAGATGAACGGTGGCCTGTTTTGCACCGCGCAGGGATTCGAAAGTGCGATGGATGAGATCTTCCCGCGCCTGGGTTAATACCTGAATCGTGACGTCATCCGGGATACGGTTCTCTTCAATCAGCTGGCGAACAAAGTTGAAATCCGTCTGCGAGGCGGACGGGAAGGCGACCTCAATCTCTTTGAATCCGCAGCCCAGCAGCAGATCCCAGAACTGCAGCTTGCGGGCGCTGTCCATCGGCTCGGCAAGGGCCTGGTTGCCGTCGCGCAGGTCGGTTGAGAGCCAGCGCGGCGCGCGGGTAATGCGTTGCTCCGGCCAGCGGCGGTCGGGCAGGAAAAGGGTCGGATAGGGTTGGTACTTGTCGGCGGGTGTGTTCAGCATGATGCGCTCCTGTTGTCTTTTCACTATCGTGAATTGATTTCAGGAGCGCTGCTTTATCGGAACTGACAATCGCTGTCGCGTTCTGGACAGGGTGCGGTTTTTTGCCGGATGGCGGCTACGCCTTATCCGGCCTACGTTCGTAGGCCCGGTAAGCGAAGCGCCACCGGACAACTGTCAAAGGACTAGTGCGCCCCACCGCCGCCGCTACCGGCGCCAAACGGTGGTTTAGCAAACCACACCAGCCCCAGCAGGACGATAAAGATCCCCGCCGATATCCAGAAAATCTCGTTGGCCGAGATAATCAGACCCTGGTTGGTGATCTGCTGGGCGATCCAGCCGGACGCCTGCTGTTCCGTCATACCCATTCCCTGAAGCTGGTTGTACATCTCCCGGGAGTTCGGATTGAATGGGTTCACCGCTTCGGTCAGCTGGGCATGGTGCATCGATTCACGGTTCGTCCACAGGGTGGTGGTGATCGACGTACCAATCGAGCCCGCCAGCGTTCGCGTAAAGTTCGACAGGCTCGATGCTGCCGCCATGCGCTCAGGCGGTAAACCGGAAAGCGTGATGGTGGTCAATGGCATAAAGAAGCACGCCACGGCAAAGCCCTGAATAAACTGCGGCCACGCGGACGCGCCAAAGTCCATTCCCGGTTCGAACGTATACGCGCGCCAGTAGAAGCACACGGCGTACATGATAAAGCTGAACGTCACCAGCCGGCGCATGTCGAGCTTGTGGGCGAAGCGGCCAATAATCGGCGACAGCAGAACCGGAATCAATCCAACCGGCGCCGAGGCTAAACCTGCCCAGGTTGCGGTGTAGCCGTATACCTCCTGCAACAGCTGCGGCAGCAGTACAATCGCGCCGAAGTAGAGCATGTAGGCGAGGCTGATACACAGACAGCCTATAGTGAAATTTCGCGACTTAAACAGCGACAGGTCGACTATCGGGTTATCGTCCGTCAGCTCCCAGACAATCAGGAAGCTCAGCGACACCACCGCGACAATCGTCAGGATGATGATCTCCCGGGAGTTGAACCAGTCCAGCTCTTTGCCCTGGTCGAGCATGACCTGCAGGCTACCGATGCCGACAACCAGCAGTGCCAGACCTATGGCGTCGATACGCCGCTGTTCCGTACGGGTTTCTCTGCCGCGCAGCGACTGGAGCGTCAGCATTACCACGAGGGCGCCAATCGGTACGTTGATGAAGAAGATCCAGCCCCAGTGGTAATTGTCGCTGATATAGCCGCCTAAGATAGGCCCGCAAATCGGCGCGACAATTACGGTCATTGACCACAGCGCCAGCGCAATCGAGCGTTTGGCGGGCGGGTAGTTGTTCAGCAGTAAGCTCTGCGACAGCGGAATCAACGGCCCGGCGACAATCCCCTGAATGACGCGGAAGAAAATCAGCATCGTCAGGCTGCTGGACATGCCGCACGCCCAGGAGGCAAGAACGAACAATACCGTCGACCAGAGGAACAGCTTCACTTCACCGACGCGTTTTGCCAGCCAGCCGGTAATCGGAATGGAGATGGCGTTTGCCACCCCAAACGAGGTAATGACCCAGGTCCCCTGGCTCAGCGACGAGCCAAGGTTACCGGCGATGGTCGGGATCGCCACGTTTGCGATGGTGGAGTCCAGCACCTGCATGAATGTCGCCAGCGACAGCGCGATGGTCATAATGACCAGCTGCGCGCCTTCCAGCGGTTTTTGCGGCTTTTGCTGTTGCATAACGCTCACCTTCGGATTAACCGGCGTTTGCCTTCACGATGTCATCGATCAGCTTGTTGACCGGATCGAGGCTAATTTCACGGGCGTTACTTTCATAAGCCGGGCTGCTGCGCACCTGGCTTGCCAGGATCTGACCGTCGCGGTTGGCGGTGTCGACCGTCACCAGCGTAGAGAGGCCGATACGCAGCGGGTGATCCGCCAGCTGTTTGGCATCCAGCTCAATACGCACGGGCAGACGCTGAACCACTTTGATCCAGTTACCGGTGGCGTTTTGCGCAGGCAGCAGGGAGAAAGCGCTGCCGGTCCCCATGTCCAGACCAACCACTTTACCGGTGTACTTCACGTCATCGCCGTAGATGTCACTGACAACCGTCGCGCTCTGGCCGATACGCATATGGGCAAGCTGCGTCTCTTTAAAGTTTGCGTCTACCCACAGATTGTCTGCCGGCACGACCGCCATCAGCGGCGTGGTTGGGCTAATCTGCGCCCCTGGCTGGACGGAACGACGGGAGACATAGCCGGTCATCGGGCTGACGATTTTGGTACGCTGCAGGGCAAGCCACGCGTTGCGCACTTCGGTCGCCGCCTGCTGTACGGCAGGCTGGTTTTCCAGGCTGGTGCCCAGCACCATCGCCTGGTTAGCGTTGTACTGTTGAATGGCTACATCCAGCTGTGCCTGAGCGCTGGCAACGGCGTCGCGGGCATGCTGCAGCTCTTCACGGCCAATCAGGTTGGCGGTGCCGAGCGGAACGCGGCGGTTCAGGTCGCTCTGCGCCTGCGCCAGCGCCGTTTTCTGCACGTCGATGTTGGCCTGCAGCTGTTTGCTGTTGATCATCAGCTGACGGGTCTGACGGACGCTGGAGGCCAGCGCGGTCTGTGCTTTTTCAAACGCCTGCTGGGCGTCGGTTGGATCGAGGGTCACCAACACATCGCCTTTTTGCACAAAGTCGGTATTGTCAGCCCAGACTTTCGTCACGCTGCCCGACACCTGCGCCATAATTTGTACCTGGTTCCCTGCCACGTACGCGTCGTCAGTCTCTTCAGCATGACGCAGTACTAAAAACCAATAGATCCCATATGCCACGGCAATAATGATAAAGAGCAAGGTCAACAGAAGAAGGGCGCTCTTACGTTTGCCTTTCTTGTTGGCCGGTTGCTGCGGGGTAGTGCTCTCCGCATTTGCGCTCATTGTTGTTCTCCACGATCTTCTTATTTTCACATCGGCTGAGCCGACCTGTTGTCAGAAAGGCCAGCACTGTGACGTGCTGGCCTGTCGGTTTTCTTATGAATCTGGAATGGTGAGCGTGTCGTCGCGTTAGCGCAGCGCCTCAAGAACGGCGCCGTCTTCATCCATCTGGTCCAGACGGGTGAGCAGCTTGCGAGTGATGTGCTCAAGCTGGTCGCGCTCGGCGGTGCTGAGGGCAGACCAGAGTTTGTGCAGGCAATTGTGCTGAGGTGGCAGCACCTCGCGCAGGAACTGGTGACCTTTATCGGTCAGTTGCAGATGCAGGCAGCGGCGATCGTTGTCGCTTTCACGGCGCTCAATCCAGCCGCGCTTTTCGAGTTCATCGGCAATACGGGTCGCATTGGTACGGGAGGAGCCCAGCGCGCAGCTCAGTTCGGAAGGCTGAATGCTGTGATTTTCCTGAGACTCCAGCGTAATCAACGCCATAAACAACGTCTCGTTAATCCCTTGAGCTTTCAGCATTTTATTACGGTTTTCCAGTAGCTTACCTTGCATGTGCATGCACAGGCGAGTCAGCAGGATTTCCTGATACGGGAAGTCCTCATGGCGACTGGCGCGGAATTTAAGCATTTGTTCAATGGGCGTAAACGAACTATCCATTTGGGCATAACCTCATTAATTACAGCCGATATAGTAACGATAGTGACAAATAATGTAAATGAATTATTTGTGCGGTTATATCCGCCAAACTTATGTCACCATCAGAAAGCGCCGGGTAAGTCCGTGACCCGGTGAGCACAGAAAGCGTTGGGTGTGAACCCGCTGAAGAGAGGATGTGAGGACGGGGGTCTGAACTATTCATGCCGATTGTAAATATGTCACCCACATTAAAATTTCTGGGATAAATGATTACGTTTACATTAACAGAGTGAAGGGCCTCTTAACACCCTAAGAGGCCAACTCAATGTAAATGTTAGTTAATTGCATCCTGACGGTGATAACCGCGCCACCATACTACCAGGTTGAGGGTAGCGACGATGGCCCCGATCGCGCTTACCCCCGACCAGCCCGCATGCTGCCACGCCGACGCTGAAATAAGCGAACCCGCCGCGCCGCCGATGAAGTAGCTGGTCATGTATCCGGCCGTCAATCGGTTACGCGCCTCTGGCTTCACGCGATAGATGACGGTCTGATTGGTGATGTGAACGCCCTGAACGGTGAGATCGAGCACCAGGATACCGACAATCAGCGCCAGCACCGAGATGTGTCCGTACCAGATCGCCGCCCAGGAGAGCAGAAGTAAAACCAGCCCTGCGGAGGTGGTCAGGTGGGATTTGCCCTTATCGGCCAGCCCGCCAGCGGGACGCGCGCCCAGCGCGCCTGCGGCGCCGGCCAGGCCGAACAGGCCAATCACCCCTTCGGAATAGTTGAACGGCGGCGCGGCCAGCAGAAACGCCATCGACGTCCAGAGAATGCTGAAGTTAGCGAAGGTGAAACAGCCCAGCAGGGCGCGGGTGCGCAGAAGCTTGTCCTGCGTAAACAGGCTGAAAACGGAGGCCAGTAGCTGAGGATAGTTCAGGTGGTTTTCCTGCTTCACTTTTGGCAGCCCGCGCCACAGCGCCAGCGCCATGATGACCATCAGCACGCTCGCCACCCAGTATACGGTGCGCCAGCCGCCGAGGCTTGCCAGCAGCCCTGCAACGGTACGCGCCAGCAAAATCCCCAGCAACAGGCCGCTCATGATGGTGCCCACCACCTTGCCGCGTTTTTCCGGGGAGGCGAGGGTCGCGGCGAGCGGGACCAGGATTTGCGCCACCACGGAGAACAGCCCCGTAAGCGCGGTTCCGACGATCATCATCGTCAGCGACTGGCTGCTGGCGGTGATCAGCATCCCACCGGCGGCCAGTAGGGTCATGGAGACAATCAGCATTCGGCGTTCAAACATATCGCCGAGCGGCACCAGGAACAGCAGCCCGGCGGCATAGCCTAGCTGCGCAGCGGTAACGATAAAGCCTGCGGAGCTGGCGGAGAGATTGAACGCGCGGGCGATGGTGTCGAGAAGAGGCTGCGCGTAATAGTTGCTGGCGACCGCCAGACCCGTTGCCACGGACATTAAAAGGATGAGTGCGGGGCTAAGCCCTTGAGCTGTTTTTGTCATTAGTTTCAGGAATCGTTAGTTGAGTGATTATTTTTCCGGAAACCATAATAGCTAATGATTGTGAATAGTGGGGGATTGTTGGGTGATGTATTGTGCGGTTTAGGGGGATTGTGCGGTTTGATCCCCTCACCCCGGCCCTCTCCTAAGGGGAGAGGGTTAGGGTGAGGGAAAATGTTTTACTTCTGCGCTTCAAGCGCCTCTTTCACCCAGCCGTCAAACTGCTGCTGGTGGGCCTTGATCCAGCCGTCGACGTGGCCTTTCACATCCGCTTCAGACGATTTGCCCGCATGCATCATCGCGTTCTGGGCATTGATGTCCGCCAGCGGCAGCTTCATTACCGAGAACAGCTTCGCCGCCGCCGGGTTTTTCTCCGCCCAGGCTTTGTTGGCCACGATATGCATGGTGTTCACCGGGAAGCCGTAGTTCATGCCGTTCGGCAGTTTGGTGTCGATATCCTTCTGCTCGCCCGGAAGGGAGGAGAACGGCACCTGCAGCCACACCACGTCTTTGCCCGGCTTCAGCACGTCGCTCACCCAGTAAGGCGTCCAGGTGTAGTAGATCACCGGTTTACCCTCTTTGAAGCGGGCAATGGTGTCGGCCATCATTGCTGAATAGTTGCCGTGGCTCACGTCGACCGTTTTCGCCAGATCGAAAGCTTTGTTCTGGTGGTTAATCACCGCTTCGCAGCCCCAGCCCGGCGAGCAGCCCATCATGTCGGCCTTGCCGTCGCCGTTGGTGTCGAACAGTTTGGCGATCTTCGGATCTTTCAGCTGTTCAATGTTGGTGATGTGGTACTTATCGGCGGTTTTCTTGTCGATCAGATACCCCTGCGCCGCGCCCGTCACGAAGGTGCCTTCGCGGTAGAACTTCTTGTCGCCACCGGCGGCGGCATACATGTCGTCGTGCAGCGGCTGCCAGTTCACCGCGGTAAAGGTGGCGTCACCAGAGGCAATCGACGTGTAGCCTACGTTGTAGTCCACTTCGCTCGGCGTGTTAACCGTGTAGCCCAGCTTCTCCAGCGCGCGGCTGACGATCAGAGTCTGGAAGCTCTCTTCCGAAATGGTGCTCTGCACCGGCTGTACGGTAATGCCTTTGCCAGGCAGGTCAGCCGCAAACGCGCTGGTGGAGACAAGGGTGGCAAACGCTGTGGCAAAAAGTACGTTATGTCGCATCGTTGTTCCTTATTTTGATTTCGTGAAAGGGCGGGTGAGTAACCCGACAGGGCCGGTGGTATACCAGCGACGGTTGCCGCGACTGCGTGAATCACGACCGACGGCCTGGGTCAGGCGGTCAAGGATAATGGCGAGGATCACAATGCCGACGCCGCCGACGGTGGCCAGCCCCATATCGAGACGGCCAATGCCGCGCAGCACCATCTGGCCCAGACCGCCAACAGCGATCATCGAGGCGATCACCACCATCGACAGGGCCAGCATCAGCGTCTGGTTAACGCCCGCCATGATGGTTGGCATCGCCAGCGGGAGCTGAACCTTAAACAGCATCTGGCGCGGGCTGGCGCCGAACGAGCGTGACGCTTCGATCAGGTCCGCAGGCACCTGGTTAATCCCCAGAATGGTCAGACGAATAATCGGCGGCAGGGCGAAGATAATAGTCACCACCACGCCCGGCACGTTGCCGATGCCAAACAGCATTACGATAGGCACCAGATAGACGAACGCCGGGGTGGTCTGCATCGCATCCAGCAGCGGACGAATAATCTTCGCTGCCCGCGGGCTGCGCGCCAGCCAGATCCCCATCGGCAGGCCGATGACAATGCAAAAGAGCAGGGCGGTCAGCACCAGCGCCAGGGTGATCATCGCCTGCGACCACGCGCCAATTGCGCCAATGGCAATCAGCGAGATCAGCGTGGCGATCCCCATCCCCGCACTACCGAACTGCCAGGCAATCAGGGAGAACAGGATAATCGCCACCGGCGCCGGCATGCCCAGCATCAGCTGCTGGAAGCCGTTCAGGATGTAATCCACCGGGACGCGTATCCCCTGGAAGACCGGACGGAAGTGGGTGACCACCCAGTCGATCCCCTCTGTGACCCATCTGTCCAGCGGGATCAGCGTTTTATGGAACGGATCCATGATGTTGAAATGTTCTGGCGCAGGCGCGGGTGCGCTGTTCAGCCAGTCTGCCGCGCCGCCGCCATCGGCAGGAGCGGGCGAGGAACCCCACGCGTCGGTGGATTGCGCAGCGCTGTCCGCTGCCTCAGTGGTGCCCCACGGGTTAGATTGATCGGTCATTGTTTGCCCCCTCGCGATCTAAAGCCTGCAGCAGCATCCGTTTTGAGATGATGCCGACGTACTGTTGTTCCTCACCGACGACCGGCACGGCGCACGGCGCCTGGCCTACGTGAGAGAGCAACTCGCTGAGCGGCGTTTCGGCGTCCACGGCAAGCGGAGCGTCAATTAACGCCGCATCGATTCCCTCGTTCTCAGTGAGAGCCGTTTTCAGGGAGTCGATGGAGACAATGCCAACAAATTTATTGCCGCGTTCAACCAGATATCCGTATTCACGGTCTTCGTCCTGCAGCAGCTTAAGCGCCGAGCGCGGGCCGAAGCCTGGCGTTTTACGGATAATGCCGTTTGGCGTTCGACGGGCAATATCTTTGGCGCTAAAGACCTGGCTAATATCCACGCCGCGGAAGAAGGTGCGGACATAATCGTTCGCCGGATTATTGAGAATTTCATCCGGCGTGCCGACCTGCACCACTTCACCGTTTTGCATAATGGCAATCCGGTCGCCAATACGCATGGCTTCATCCAGATCGTGGGAAATAAAGACAATAGTTCGCTGATGTTTAGCCTGTAATTTTACCAGCTCGTCCTGCATCTCGGTACGAATTAACGGATCGAGGGCGGAGAAGGCTTCATCCATTAATAATATGTCTGGATTAATGGCTAATGCACGGGCTAATCCCACGCGCTGACGCATACCGCCGGAAAGTTCATCCGGATACGCATGCGCATAATTTTCCAGCCCGACCTGACGCAGCGCATCAAGGGCTTTTTCCTGACGTTCCTGAGCCGGCGTGCCGGCTAATTCCATGCCGAAAGCGGTATTATCCAGCACCGTCATGTGCGGCATCAGCGCGAATGACTGGAACACCATTGCAATCTTCTTTCTGCGCACCTCGCGAAGCTCTGCGTCTGATATTCTGGCGATATCCACGCCGTCAATCAGCACCTGTCCGCGGGTGGGTTCAATCAGGCGATTGAGAAGGCGAACCATAGTGGATTTACCCGAACCGGATAATCCCATGATGACAAAAATCTCGCCTTCTTCAATGGCCAGACTGGCGTCTTTAACGCCAAGCGATAGCCCGGTTTTTTCCAGAATTTGCTCTTTCGTAAGGCCTTTCTCAATATATTTGAATGCGCGCTGCGGATGCTCACCAAATACTTTATAAAGATTTTTCACTTCTAATTTAATTGCCATGCAATAGAGAGTGTCCTGTTATTTGTTTATGCCGATATGATTACCATGGTAAATTGTTAACGGGCATAACCCTAACATACTGAGAATCTGAGACAACCCTGAGTCGGGATGAAGGCAAAATTTTGACGCAAGCGAAACGGCTGAATTTCCCATGAATAAAGGGCTGAGGGCGATTTGAATTTTTCTCAATTTTTTGCTGCTGCATCGTGAAATTTCGCCTGAACCGGAATGATTCAGGCGAATATGACGTGGAAATTACAGTGTAGTTGTTTTGTAAATATTAGAGTGGGAATTGTTGGGTTTATATTAAATTAACGAACGTTAGCGTTCATCAAAAATCCCAGTCTTCATCCTCGGTTTCCACCGCTTTGCCCATCACGTACGATGAGCCCGATCCCGAGAAGAAATCGTGGTTTTCGTCGGCATTGGGCGACAGCGCGGCCAGAATCGCCGGGTTCACCTCCGCCATCTCCGGCGGGAACAGCGCGTCGTAGCCCAGGTTCATCAGCGCCTTGTTGGCGTTGTAGCAGAGGAAGGCCTTCACGTCGTCCTCCCAGCCGGTTCCGGCGTAGAGTTCCTCCGTATAGCTCAGCTCGTTGTCGTACAGATCCATCAGCAAATCGAGCGCAAAGCCTTTAAGCTCCTCGCGCTTCGCCTCGCTGACTTTCTCCAGTCCTTTCTGATACTTATAGCCAATGTAATACCCGTGCACCGCTTCATCACGAATGATGAGCCGAATCAAATCGGCGGTGTTGGTGAGCTTGCCCCGGCTCGACCAGTACATGGGCAGCCAGAAGCCGGAATAGAAGAGGAAAGATTCCAGGAACACGCTGGCGATCTTCTTCTTCAGCGGCTCGTCGGCGCGGTAATATTCCATAACCAGCTCCGCCTTTCTCTGTAATGACTCGCTCTCTTCACTCCAGGCGTAGGCTGCGTCCACGTCTTTGGTCTGGCACAGGGTCGAGAAAATCGAGCTGTAGGAGCGGGCATGCACCGCCTCCATAAAGCTTATGTTCGACATCACCGCCTCTTCGTGCGGCGTCAGCGCGTCGCTCATCAGAGCCGGTGCACCGACGGTATTCTGAATGGTGTCCAGCAGCGTCAGGCCGGTAAAGACGCGGATCGTCAGCTGCTGTTCGGCGTGGCCGAGCGTTTGCCAGGCCGGAATATCGTTGGAGAGCGGGACCTTTTCCGGTAGCCAGAAGTTGCTGGTCAGACGGTTCCATACTTCCAGGTCTTTATCGTCCTGGATTTTGTTCCAGTTAACGGCACTCACGCGTGACAGTTTCATCCTTTCTCCTTACAGCGCGCAGGACACGCAGCCTTCGATTTCGGTGCCTTCCAGCGCAAGCTGGCGCAGGCGAATGTAGTAGAGCGTTTTGATGCCTTTCTTCCAGGCGTAGATCTGCGCTCTGTTGATATCCCGCGTGGTGGCGGTGTCCGGGAAGAACAGCGTAAGCGACAGCCCCTGATCCACATGTTTTGTCGCCTCCGCGTAGGTATCGATGATTTTCTCCGGGCCGATCTCATACGCGTCCTGATACAGCGCCAGGTTCTCATTGGTCATAAACGGGGCAGGGTAGTAGACGCGACCGGTTTTACCTTCCTTACGAATTTCAATTTTCGACACGATCGGGTGAATGCTCGACGTGGCGTGGTTGATGTAGGAAATCGATCCGGTCGGCGGCACCGCCTGCAGGTTCTGGTTATAAATGCCGTAGCGCATCACGTCGTCACGCAGCAGCTGCCACATCTCGCGCGTCGGCAGGGTAATCCCCGCGCGGGCAAACAGTTCGCGCACTTTTTCGGTTTTCGGCTGCCAGTCGCCTTCAAGATACTGGCTGAAATAGGCTCCGCTGGCGTAACGGGACTGTTCAAAGCCTGCGAACCGCTGGCTGCGCTCGCGCGCCAGCATCATCGAGGTGTGCAGCGCGTGCCAGGTAATGGTGTAGAAATAGAGGTTGGTGAAATCCAGCCCTTCCGGACTGCCGTAGGCGATGCCTTCGCGCGCCAGATAGCCGTGCAGGTTCATCTGCCCCAGACCGATGGCGTGCGAAGCGGCGTTGCCCGCTTCAATAGACGGTACGCTGCGGATGTGGCTCATGTCCGACACCGCCGTCAGCCCGCGAACGGCGGTTTCTATCGTGCGGCCAAAGTCGGGGGAATCCATGGTGTGGGCGATATTCAGCGACCCGAGGTTGCAGGAGATATCCTTGCCGATGTCCGCGTAGTCCAGGTTTTCGTCGTAGGTAGACGCGCTGTTAACCTGCAAAATCTCCGAGCACAGGTTGCTCATGTTGATTCGCCCGGCAATCGGGTTCGCGCGGTTCACCGTATCCTCAAACATGATATACGGATAGCCGGACTCAAACTGGATCTCCGCAAGCGTCTGGAAGAAATCGCGGGCATTGATGGTTTTTTTGCGGATGCGATCGTCGGCCAGCAGCTCGTCGTACAGCTCGCTGATGGCCACGTCGCCAAAGGCTTTGCCGTAGATTCGCTCAACGTCATACGGCGAGAAAAGCGCCATCTCGGCATTCTCTTTGGCGAGCTTAAAAGTGATATCCGGGATCACCACGCCAAGCGACAGCGTTTTGATGCGAATTTTTTCGTCGGCGTTTTCGCGCTTGGTATCGAGAAAACGCAGAATGTCCGGGTGGTGCGCGTGCAGATAAACCGCGCCCGCGCCCTGACGCGCTCCAAGCTGGTTGGCATAGGAGAAGGCATCTTCCAGCATCTTCATCACCGGGATCACGCCGGAGGACTGGTTTTCGATGCGCTTGATCGGCGCACCCGCTTCACGCAGGTTCGAGAGCAGAAACGCCACGCCGCCGCCGCGTTTGGAAAGCTGCAGCGCCGAGTTCACCGCGCGGCCAATCGACTCCATATTGTCTTCGATACGCAGCAGAAAACAGGAAACCAGCTCGCCGCGCTGGGCTTTGCCGCAGTTGAGAAAGGTCGGCGTGGCGGGCTGGAAGCGGCCGGAGAGGATCTCGTCGGCGAGCTGCTCCGCCAGCGCTTCATCGCCCTGCGCCAGCGTCAGCGCCACCATCGCCACGCGATCTTCAAAGCTCTCTAAGTAGCGCTTGCCGTCAAAGGTCTTCAGCGTGTAGCTGGTGTAGTACTTCCACGCGCCGAGGAAGGTCTGGAAACGAAAGCCGCTGGCGTGGGCGCGTTCAAACAGCTTCACCACAAAGGCGCGGTCGTAGCGGGTGAGCGTGCGCGCGTCGTAGTAGCCCTCGTTCACCAGATAGTCGAGACGTTCATTCTGGCTCGCAAACGTCACGCTGTTGGGCCGCACGTGGGCGGCAAAAAAGGCGTCCACCGCCTCACGATCTTTCTCGAACTGAATGCGTCCCTCCCGATCGTAGAGGTTAAGCATGGCGTTTAATGCATGGTAATCCGGTGTCGCCTGAATCACCCGTTCTGCGGTTGTCGTTGCCAAAATTCGTTCACTCCTTTACGCACGTTTTCGACGTCCTGCTGCGTCCCCATCAGCTCAAAACGATAGAGATACGGCACGCCGCATTTTTGAGAAATGACATCCCCGGCGCGGCCGAAGGCATCGCCGAAATTGCGATTCCCCGCCGCGATCACTCCGCGAATCAGCCCGCGGTTGTGAGGATCGTTCAGAAAGCGGATCACCTGGCGAGGCACGGCTCCTGCCGTGCCGCCTCCGCCATAGCTGGGCACCACCAGAATGTACGGTTCATCTACCCGGATCCGCTCCCGCTCGTTCAGCGGAATGCGCACCGCAGGCAGCCCGACGCGCTCAATAAAGCGGAGCGTGTTTTCCGAGCTGCTGGAGAAGTAGACCAGCCCGCTCATGCACGTGTGGCCTGAGCGCTCAGGCGGTTAATCATGTCCGGGCGGAAGCCAGACCAGCTTGTCTCCCCGGCGACCACCACCGGAAGCTGACGAAAACCCTGCTTGCGCAGGGTATCTGCGGCCTCGGGGACCTGGTCAACATTCACCATTTCAAACGCCACGCCGCGGCTTTCCATTGCCCGTTTGGTCGCGTGGCACTGAACACAATCGTTACGAGTGTAAATAATAATGCTCATGATTCGTATTTCCATTTAAAATGAGGGTGTGGCGCGAATCATCGCGTCAGGTTGTGTGTGTATTGCTAAAAGGAATACTAGATGTAGTTGTCTTAAGTTTCAACCATACAAGATATGGGAAATTTAGATTAATATCGCCCCTGTGATGAGCACAGCGGGGCAGGGCAGGCTGTACAGGTTTTCAGGCTTACGGGCATAAAAAAGCCCCGGCGCCTGAGGCTACCGGGGCAGAATACGCGGGATTATTTACGCAGGCTGAGCAGGGCACCGACGAAGATGCCGACCGCCGCGACGGTTCCCAGAGTACATAGCGGTTTTTCACGCACGAAGGTCGTAGCACAGCTTGCCATATCGCAGGCAGCCTGCGTGGCGCGTGAACGTCCGTTCATACGGGCGCGGGTTTCACGGAGCAGAGACTGAGCCTTACGCTTTGCGGCATCCGCTTCGTCCTTCGCGTCACTTCCCCAGGACTTCAGCACCTCTTCCAGCGTGTCCGCTAATTGGCTGACATCATTACGAATATCCTGAGCGTCGTCGTTAATATCGTTTCGGTTCGGTCTGTTAAACATACGATCCTCCGTAATTTTGTGTTCCCGTTCAGTTTAGTTCAGAAATTTAATATCTGAAGCGCATCACGCGTTATCGGGCAGTTTATGGACTATTCTGAAAGCCCTGCTATTGCTGAATACTGTAAGGTTGCCGGGCAGGAAAAGATAACGAGGAAAAGATATGTATTTACGACCTGACGAGGTGGCACGCGTTCTTGAAAAAGAGGGATTCACCATGGATGAGGTGACGCCAAAAGCGTATGGATATCGCCGCGGCGAGAATTATGTTTATGTTAATCGCGAAGCAAGAATGGGACGTACCGCTCTCATTATTCACCCGACGCTGAAAGACAGAAGTTTGTCATTTGCTGAGCCTGCCTCGGATATTAAAACCTGCGATCATTATCAGCAATTTCCGCTCTATTTAGGCGGTGAACGGCATGAGCATTACGGTATTCCGCACGGTTTCAGTTCGCGTATGGCGCTGGAGCGATTTTTGAAGGGACTGTTTGGCGACGTACAGTAAATCCGCGACTGGCGTGCGCCAGTCGCTTCACATCACGCTTTTGCCTGGTTGTACTGGCTGACCTTAAACAGGCGGCGGCAGTAGTCGAGGAAATAGCCGTAAACGGCTCCCATCAACATCGAAATGACAATATTCGAACTGACCGCCGCAGCGATCTGGTGCCAGTCTGCACCGACTGTCAGGAGAATGGCCACGTAAACCGGCGACTGGAACGTCACATACGCCAGAACGTCCGCCAGGTTTTTCACCCAGCCTGCTGGGCTGATACGACGCGCGAAACGCATTACCGCATCGCGGTATAAACCGTAAGGCCATGCAATAATAATATTGACCGGGATCGCCACCAGACGAGAAGAAAGCGACTGCTCGAAGGACATTCCGGAGAGGAATATTTCGATCAGCATGTTCACGACGGAACAGTAAACAACCATCGCGAAAGTATCCGCCACCGCGTGGCGCAGGCGAGATTGCGGCGAGAACATGTCTGAACTCCTTGAGAAGAACACAAAAGAAACGATTTTCCTTCAGCGGTTAGTGCTTTAGGTTGGTTTGTTTGACGTGTATAGCGTATATCTCTGCGTTTGAACTAACAACTAGTGATAAATTTTTATTTAATCGCCTTTTGTCCACAAAATTCTCTAAAGTTGTTCGTTTTTTGTTCCGATCGTTATAATCTGTCTTGTTTGATGGTTTTTGCATTAAAATCAATTACTTGTATTTATTGGTGGCGAAAGTCAGGAATCCTCCACCTGACGCGGCGCAGTATGCTGTAATTTGGATTAAAGTTGGCCATTTATATTAATGGAGTGATTGGATTCATCGGTGTCCTGTCAGCACCTTGCGCTATTATTAACAGTGAGTTCTAAATATATTTACATTGATGCCCGTACGGACCCTTGGGTAGATATTTCAACTCAAATGAATTATTCTGTCGGCGATTTATCTATTTACCCCCCAAAGAAAAGGTTTTCAAATAATATGTCTTTGACGTTACAGAATCTTAATAATATCCGAACCCTGCGCGCCATGGCGCGTGAATTATCCCTGGACGTTCTTGAGGAAATGCTGGAAAAGGTCAGGGTCGTTACTGAAGAGAAACGCAGCGAGCTGACGGAATTAGAGCAGCAGCGTGCTGAGCAGCAGGAAAAAATTAATGCCCTGCTGGAGCTGATGAAAGCTGATGGTATTTCACCGACTGACCTGCTGGGTTCTGAACTGGCGCAGACGGGTAAGCAAGCGAAAAAGCGTAAGCCGCGTGAAGCAAAATATCGCTTTATTGACCAGAACGGCGAAGAGAAAACGTGGACCGGCCAGGGCCGCACGCCGAAGCCTATCGCCAGCGCGCTGGCAGACGGTAAATCACTGGATGATTTTCTGATCTAACGAATGAGCCGGGCGGAACACGCCGCCCGGCTGACTGTTCAGCAGACGCCGAAATCGCCTTCTTCGGTATAAGGCGCCACATCGGCGGCTTTCAGCGTATATTTCTCGCCTTGCTCATTGCTGGCCTGGACCGCCACAATGCTGTCACCGTTTACTTCGAGCACTTTCAGTTTCGGGCCGCCTTTACGCGGTTGCACATAATCACCGACAGAAAACATATTACCTCCTCATCGTTTTAGCGATCTTCACCTTAGCCCACGCATGACGCCGGGTACAGCGTATTTCACCGATTACTGCTTATGAGGTACGCCGGTTCCAGGGCATCACCTTGAGCAGTCGCGCCATGCCGCAAAAGCCCGTCACACCGGCGAACAGCAGACCGGCTCCGACAAAGCCGCTGAGCAGGAAAAAGCCGCTGGAGACGCTATAGCCCAGCACCACGCCACAGAGTATTAACAGCCCGGCGGCAATTTGCACCTGACGCATCAGCGGCAGCGGCTGGGACTTGTCTTCGACGGTCGGCAGTCCGGCCTGCTTCCAGCCCTGAATGCCCCCCTCGACCACAAATGCCTCTGCGGGCGCGGCGGCCTGAGCAAGGCGGTCGGCATTCCCCGACGTCCGGGCGCCGGACTGGCAGTGAAAAATCACCGTATTGCCCGCCTGCGCGTTAAGTGCGCCGGGTAAGGTATCCAGCGGCACGGACCGCGCGGCGGGAATATGCTCGCGGGCGTACTCATCGGCATCACGAATATCAATCAGTTTTGCGCCTTCAGCGACGCGGGCATTGGCCTGGCGCGGTGAAAGAAGAGGAAGTGACATGGCGACTCCTTACGGGCAATAAAGGGTTTTCAGGGTGCTGATAAGCTGATGTACCGCATTGTTTTTAATGGAATAGAGAATGCGCTGCGCGTCGCGAGTGCTGTCGATAAGCCCTTCCTCACGCATGCGCGCCAGATGCTGCGACGTGGCGGAAGGACTTAGCCCCGTGGCTCGCGCAAGCTCCCCCGCGCTGGTGCCGGGCGCTCCGCACAGGGTGCAGAGGATCAGCAGCCGACGCGGGTTGCTCATCGCTTTTAAGAGTGTGGCGGCCTGCCCGGCGCTGGCTTGAAGCTGTTCGAGTTCGGTCATAATAGTTTAGCATTTACTTAATTAAGTAAATGCTAAACTAATCCGATGCATTAAACCAGCGTCAAAAGCGTAAAAGAGGGTAAACGCGAGGCCCGGAACTGGTATAGACGAATAAACTGGCTATGCTTACAGCGTTCTCTTTATTATTTTCAATGGATTAGATTGAACGGAGTGTTTATATGGGATTTTGGCGTATTGTTTTTACAATCCTCATACCGCCGCTGGGCGTGCTGTTGGGCAAAGGGTTTGGCTGGGCGTTTATTATCAACATTCTTCTGACGCTGCTGGGCTACTTCCCCGGCCTCATTCACGCGTTTTGGGTACAGAGCAAAAGCTAGGCGCGCCACAGTAAATCGCTATAGATATCGGTCAGTACCCCCGCTGGACCAAACTGCTGCTTGATCCACCGCGTGACCTGGCCGGTTGCGGCATGCTGCGTGGCAAGCAGCATGCGCGAATCCTGACGCGGGTTATTAATCCGTCGGGTGACCAGCAGCCCCGCGTCTACCGCCTCGCGGGCCATGTATTCCGGCAAAAAGCCAATCCCTTCGCCCAGGATCTGACACTGACATTTGGTGTTAAAGTCCGGGACCAGGATCGCCTCCTGCCCGTGCAGCAGCCAGCCAACCTTTTTGTTAATGGTGTGCGCGGTATCTTCCACCATGATGTTGGGATACAGGCGCAGCTGGCTTTCCGCTATTGGCTCCGGGGTGAATGCCAGCGGATGTTCCGGCGCGATGGCAAACACCCAGCGAATGGCGCCGATCTCGGTGTAATCAATCCCGCCACCGTCCAGCAGCGTGTCCGGCGCGCCAATCGCGATGTTGGCCTGGTTATTGATGATGGAGTCCCAGACGCCGTTGTAGACCTCGGTGGTCACGGTGATCTGACAGGTGGGAAACTGCTTTTTCAGCACCTGCAGCAGCCGCGCGGTATGGCGTGGGGTATACAAAAGCTGGTTGATACAGATGCGCACCCGCGCCTCGATGCCCTGTGAGATCGTATCAATCCCGCGCTTGATGGCGTGAAAGTCGTTAAGCAGATCGGTGGCCTTACGGTAAAAGTAAAACCCGGACTCGGTTAGCTCAATGCTGCGCGTGCTGCGGACAAACAGCACTACGTCCAGCCCGGTCTCCATGCGCTTAATGGTGTAGCTGATGGCAGAGGTCGTCACGCCCAGTTCGGCGGCGGCTTTGCTGAAGCTGCCGAAGCGTGCGGCGGTAGTAAAGGCCAGCAGGTTTTCCTCGGTAAAGATGGAATTCATATCTCACTCCCTTCAGTCATCAGTTTTGAATATATTTTAACAGCGTCGTTACAACGCATTTGAAGCCGATCACAGTTCTGGCTCTTTGTCGAAAGCCGCATGCGGTAAGGCTTCGTCAGACATAAGCATAATGCAGCCAGAAGCGCTAAAAAGCGGAGTAACATAAGAAAAAGGTTGCACAGACGCACGTTCTGACCGGTTTGTTGAATTTACCTCAACAATGAATTGACTGTCGATGAATCATTTTTAAGCGGATTCTTTTATGACCAGGCTGTTGCTATTCTCAGGTCAACAGAAATAAAAACATCGGGAGTCTGAATATGTCTGCGAACGAACTCGTTACTGAATTTCTGCTGGCGGCAGAAGAGGGCAATAGCGATGCGCTAAAAGCCTGTCTGGAGAAAGGCGTGGATATTAACGCCACCAACCGTCAGAAAAGAACCGCCGTTATTATTGCCAGCCTGAAAAAGCATTATGACTGCGTGGCGTTATTAATTTCCGCCGGGGCGGATATTGATAAGCAGGATCAGACCTGCTTTAACCCCTTCCTCATTAGCTGCCTGACCAACGATATCACCCTGCTGCGCCTTGTCCTTCCGGCAAATCCGGATCTCGATCGCCTGACGCGCTTTGGCGGCGTCGGCATTACGCCAGCCAGTGAAAAAGGGCACGTGGAAATCGTCCGCGAGCTGCTGGAAAAAACCGATATCAACATTAACCACACCAATTTTGTCGGCTGGACGCCGCTGCTGGAAGCGATCGTGCTTAACGACGGCGGCGCTAAGCAGCAGGAGATCGTGAAGCTGCTGTTGGATCACGGCGCGAACCCGCACATGACCGATAAATACGGTAAAACCCCGCTCGAACTGGCGCGGGAAAAAGGCTTCGATGCAATAGCTGACCTGCTGCTGGCGGCGGGCGCATAACGCATTCGGCCAGCCTTTTCCGGCTGGCCGCTAATTAAAACGCATTTTTACCGACGTGCATTTTGCACGACGGCGGCCCCCTTTTATCCGCGTTCAGGAGAAAATAATGCCCACGAAAATCGTCATAAAAAAGAACACATATTTTGACTCCGTCTCATTAATGTCCGTTTCCACCAAAGCCAATAAATTACCGGGCGTCGAGCAGGCGTTTGTCGCGATGGCGACGGAAATGAACAAAGGCGTATTAAAAAACCTCGGGCTATTAACGCCGGAATTAGCGGAAGCCAAAAACGGCGACCTGATGATCGTAATTAAAGGCGACGCGGCGAATGATGAAACCCTGGCGGCCATCGAAGCGCTGTTCACGCGTAAAGAGAGCGGCGGCACCCATGAAGCGCGCTACGCCACGATTGCCAGCGCTAAAACCCATCGCCCGGATAGCAACCTTGCGGTGATTTCCGTTAACGGCACCTTCGCTGCCCGCGAAGCGCGCCAGGCGCTGGAAAACGATCTTAACGTCATGCTCTTTTCCGATAACGTGTCGCTCGACGACGAGCTGTCGCTGAAGCAGCTGGCGCACCAGAAAGGGCTGCTGATGATGGGGCCGGACTGCGGCACCGCCATTCTCAACGGCGCGGGACTGTGCTTTGCCAACGCGGTGCGCCGCGGACCGATTGGCATCGTCGGCGCATCCGGCACCGGCAGCCAGGAGCTGAGCGTGCGCATTCACGAATTCGGCGGCGGCGTGTCGCAGCTGATTGGCACCGGCGGACGCGATCTCAGCGAGAAAATCGGCGGCCTGATGATGCTCGACGCCATCGACATGCTGGAAGCGGACGACGCGACCCAGGTGATTGCGCTGATCTCCAAGCCGCCGGCCCCTGCGGTGGCGGAGAAAGTGCTGGCCCGCGCGCGCGCCTGCCGCAAGCCGGTGGTTGTCTGCTTCCTTGGCCGCAGCGAACCGCCCGCCGATGAAGACGGCCTGCAGTTTGCGCGCGGCACCAAAGAGGCGGCCCTGAAGGCGGTCCTGCTCACCGGCATCAAAAAAGAGTCCCTCGATCTGCATCCGCTCAACTGGCCGTTGATTGAAGAGGTGCGCGCCCGCCTGACGCCGCAGCAGAAGTACATTCGCGGCCTGTTCTGCGGCGGTACCCTGTGCGACGAGGCGATGTTCGCGGCTCTGGAGAAATTCGACGACGTCTACAGCAACATCCAGCCCGATCCGTCTAAGCGCCTGGGCGACGTCAATGTCAGTAAAGCCCACACCTTCCTCGACTTTGGCGACGATGACTTCACTAACGGCAAGCCGCACCCGATGATCGACCCGACCAACCGCATCAGCCGCCTGCTGCAGGAGGCGCGCGATCCGGAGGTGGGCGTCATCGTGATGGACTTCGTGCTGGGCTTCGGCGCGCATGAGGATCCGGTCGGCGTGATGATCGACGCTATCAAAGAGGCGCAGGCGATCGCGAAGGCCGATAACCGTCCGCTTGAGATTCTCGGCTACGTGCTCGGCACCGACCAGGATCCGCAGTCGCTGGCGCAGCAGTGCCAGCTGCTGACCGACGCAGGCGTCATCTGGGCCAGCAGCAGTACCAACACCGGATTACTGGCACGCGAATTTGTCTGCAAAGGGGAGAAAGCATAATGACGACCTTATTCAACCAGCCGCTGAACGTGATTAACGTCGGCATTGCGATGTTCAGCGACGACCTCAAAAAACAGCACGTTCCCGTGACCCAGCTCGACTGGACGCCGCCGGGGCAGGGCAATATGCAGGTCGTTGAAGCGCTCGACCAGCTGGCGGAAAAACCGCTGGCGGAGAAAATTGCCGCCGCCAACCGCATAGCTCTTGAGCGCATTATTCAGTCCCATCCGGTGCTGGTGGGCTATGACCAGGCCATTAACGTGGTGCCGGGCATGACCCGCACCACCATTCTGCACGCCGGTCCGCCTGTCGCCTGGGAGAACATGTGCGGGGCGATGAAGGGTGCGGTCACCGGGGCGCTGGTGTTTGAAGGGCTGGCGAAAGATCTGGACGATGCGGCAAGGCTCGCTGCCTCCGGAGAAATTACCTTCTCGCCGTGCCACGAGCACGACTGCGTGGGCTCGATGGCGGGCGTCACCTCCGCATCGATGTTTATGCACATCGTTGAAAACAAAACCTACGGCAACCGCGCGTTCACCAACCTCAGCGAGCAGATGGCGAAGATCCTGCGCATGGGCGCTAACGACCAGAGCGTGATCGACCGTCTGAACTGGATGCGCGACGTGCTCGGCCCGATGCTGCGCGACGCGATGAAGATCGTCGGCGAAATCGACCTGCGCCTGATGCTGGCTCAGGCGCTGCACATGGGCGACGAGTGCCACAATCGCAACAACGCGGGCACTACGCTGCTGATCCAGGCGCTGACGCCGGGGCTGATTCAGGCGGGCTATCCGGTGGCGCAGCAGCGCGAGGTGTTCGAGTTTGTCGCCAGCAGCGACTACTTCTCCGGCCCGACCTGGATGGCGATGTGTAAGGCCGCGCTGGACGCCGCGCACGGCATTGAGTACAGCACCGTCGTCACCACCATGGCGCGTAACGGATACGAGTTCGGCCTGCGCGTTTCCGGCCTGCCGGGGCAGTGGTTCACCGGCCCGGCGCAGCAGGTGATCGGCCCGATGTTCGCGGGCTATAAGCCGGAAGACTCCGGGCTGGACATCGGCGACAGCGCCATCACCGAAACCTACGGCATCGGCGGCTTTGCGATGGCGACGGCCCCGGCGATTGTCGCCCTGGTGGGCGGCACGGTGGATGAAGCCATCGACTTCTCCCGCCAGATGCGCGAAATCACCCTCGGCGAAAACCCGAACGTCACCATTCCGCTGCTCTCGTTTATGGGCATTCCGACCGCTATCGACATCACCAAAGTCGCGGGCAGCGGCATTCTGCCGGTGATTAACACCGCCATTGCCCACAAAGACGCGGGCATCGGCATGATTGGGGCGGGCATCGTTCACCCGCCGTTTAGCTGTTTTGAAAAGGCGCTGTTGACCTTCCGCGATCGCTACTTTTTATAAGGCATGCATCCATGAAAAACATGAAGCTGGAGTGGAAAAGAGGTGACTGGGCGGCGTATTTCGGGTTGATGACCAACAACCTGACCAATTTGCTGACCATGATGGGGCTGCTCATTTTTGTCGTCGGCATCCCGAAGGAGATTGTTTATGGACGCATCGCGCCAGCCTTCGGGCTGGCGGTGCTGGTGGCGAGTATTTGCTACGCCTGGTTCGGCATGCAGATGGCGCGCGCCACCGGACGAACGGACGTGACCGCGCTACCGTCCGGCCCGAGCGCGCCGTCGATTTTTACCGTGACCTTCCTGGTCCTGATGCCGGTTTATCAGCAGACCGGCGATGCGGACTTCGCGATCCAGATTGGCCTGGTGTGGTGCTTCGTGGAGGCGATGATCCTCGCGGGCGGTTCGTTTTTAGGGGAAACCATCCGCAAGATGATCCCGCGTACCGTGCTGCTGTCGTGCCTCTCCGGTTTGGGCCTGCTGCTGCTGGCGATGAACCCGATGCTGCAGGCGTTCGAAGCGCCGACCGTGTCGTTTATCGTGCTGCTGCTGATCTTCATCAACTGGTTCGGTAAAAAGCCGATTTTCGCCCGTATCCCGACCGGCCTGCTGCTGCTGATAGCCGGTACGGCACTGGCGTGGATCTCCGGTCTGCAAAGCCCGGAAGCGATTAAAGCGTCTATGTCATCCTTCGGCTTTAATCCGCCGGAAGTGCACGTGGACAGCTTCATGCAGGGCCTGCCGCACGCGCTGCCTTATCTGGCCTCTGCCGTGCCGCTGGGGCTGGCGAACTACATCTTTGACCTGGAGAACATCGAAAGCGCCCACGCGGCGGGAGATGCGTACCCGACGCGCAAGGTGATGCTGGCGAACGGTCTGGCGTCGATGCTCGGCTGCCTGATGGGGAACCCGTTCCCGGTGACGGTCTACGTCGGCCACCCCGGCTGGAAAGCGATGGGGGCCAGCATCGGCTACACGCTGGCCTCCGGCGTGACCATGTTCATCGTGCCGCTGTTCGGGCTGGGGGCATTTATGCTCGCCATCATTCCGATGACCGCCATCGTGCCGATTCTGGTGTTTATCGGCGTCGTCACCGCCAACCAGGTGGTGAGGGAAACGCCCAAAGTGGAGGTGCCGGTGATCTTCATCTGCCTGTTCCCGTGGATCGCCAACTGGGCGCTGACCATGATGAACAGCGTGATGGGGGCGGCGGGCACCAGCGCGGCGAAGATCGGCACCGATGTGCTGCACAGCAAAGGGATCTACTACGAAGGACTCGTCCATTTGGGGAACGGGGCACCGCTCGCCAGCATGCTGTGGGGCTGTATCGCCATCTTCGCCATCATCAACAAGCCGCTGCGCGGAGCCGTTGCGGCCGCCGTTGGGGCGCTGCTGGCGCTGTTTGGGGTGATCCACGCCCCGGTGGTGGGCTTTGCCGAAGGCAGTTCGCTGATGTTCGTTACGGCCTACCTGATGATGGGCGGCATGTTTGTGGTGAAGCATGTGCTGGATAGTCGCGAAGCGGCGAGCGCTGCGACTGGTACCGTTGCGAAGGAAAATGTATGAAAGAGCTTATGGTCGTCGCCATCGGCGGCAACAGCATTATCAAAGACAACGCCAGCCAGTCGATTGAACATCAGGCGCAGGCGGTTAAAGCGGTGGCAGAGTCGGTGCTCGAAATGCTGGCCTCCGACTATGACATCGTGCTCACCCACGGTAACGGTCCGCAGGTGGGGCTGGATCTGCGCCGCGCCGAAATCGCCCACGAGCGGGAAGGGCTGCCGCTGACGCCGCTGGCAAACTGCGTGGCGGACACTCAGGGCGGGATTGGCTACCTGATCCAGCAGGCGCTCAACAATCGCCTGGCCGCGCGCGGGGAGCAAAAAGCGGTCACGGTCGTTACGCAGGTGGAGGTGGATAAAAACGATCCGGGTTTTACTCACCCTACCAAACCTATCGGTGCGTTCTTCACCGAGGCACAGCGCGACGAGCTGCAGCGCGCACATCCGGACTGGCATTTTGTCGAGGATTCAGGCCGTGGCTACCGTCGCGTGGTGGCTTCACCGCAGCCGCTTCGGATTGTCGAGGCCGACGCCATCAAAACGCTGACGCAAAAAGGCTTTGTGGTGATCGGCGCGGGCGGCGGCGGAATACCCGTGATTCGCAGCGAGCAGGGCGACTACCAGAGCGTCGATGCGGTGATTGATAAAGATCTCTCCACCGCGCTGCTGGCACGCGAGATCGGTGCCGACGTGCTGGTGATTACCACCGGCGTGGAGAAGGTGTGCATCAACTTCGGCAAGCCGAACCAGCAGGCGCTGGACACCGTCAGCGTGGCGCAGATGACGCGCTACAGGGAAGAGGGCCACTTCCCGGCGGGCAGCATGCTGCCCAAAATCGTCGCCTCGCTGGAATTTTTACACCACGGCGGCAGGCGCGTGATTATCACCTCGCCGGACTGCCTGCCCGCGGCGCTGCGCGGGGAAACCGGTACCCATATTGTTAATGAGGGAAGATAAGATGAGTGAAAACAAAAGCCGCCGCGAATTTATTAGCCAGAGCGGCAAAATGGTCACCGCCTGCGCGCTGTTTGGTGCCACCGGGTCCGTCGCGTATGCTGCTGACTCCGCGAAGCCAACCTGCGAGACGGGCAAACCGATGAGCATCACCGCGAAACATTACTATCTGGACAACGTGCTGCTGGAGGCCGGGTTTAACGTTGACGGCGGCGTGGCGACGAGCACCCGCACCGAGCTGAAAACGCTGGAGATTAACGACGGGAAGATCGTCGCCCTGCGCGATAACAAGCGCCACGCCGACGTAACGCTGCCGCACTACGATGCGGGCGGCAAGCTGATGCTCCCGGCGATGCGCGACATGCACATTCACCTGGATAAAACCTTTTACGGCGGTCCGTGGCGCTCCCTGAACCGCCCGGCGGGCACCACGATCCAGGATATGATCCGCCTCGAGCAGAAGCTGCTGCCGGAGCTGCAGCCCTACACCCAGGAGCGCGCGGAAAAGCTGATCGATCTGATCCAGTCGAAAGGCTCCACCATCGCCCGCAGCCACTGCAATATCGAGCCGACCTCCGGTCTGAAGAATCTGGAAAACCTGCAGGCGGTTTTATCGCGCCGTAAGCCCGGCTTTGACTGCGAAATTGTCGCTTTTCCGCAGCACGGGCTGCTGCTGTCGAACTCCGAAAAGCTGATGCGCGAGGCGATGCAGGCCGGGGCGCACTACGTGGGCGGGCTGGACCCAACCAACGTCGACGGCGCAATGGAGAAATCCCTCGACGCCATGTTCCAGATTGCGCTGGACTACGACAAAGGCGTGGATATCCACCTGCATGAAACCAGCCCGGCGGGCGTGGCGGCGGTGAATTACATGGTCGAGACCGTGGAGAAAACGCCGGAGCTGAAGGGCAAGCTGACCATCAGCCACGCCTTTGCGCTGGCGACGCTCAACGAGCAGCAGGTGGATGAGATCGCCACCCGCATGGCGGCGCAGCGGGTGACCATCGCCTCCACCGTGCCGATTGGCACCCTGCATATGCCGCTGAAGCAGCTGCGCGAGAAGGGTGTGTTCGTGATGACGGGGACCGACAGCGTCATCGACCACTGGTCGCCGTACGGTCTGGGGGACATGCTGGAGAAGGCGAATCTATACGCTCAGCTCTACATCCGCCCGAACGAGCAGACGCTCTCCCGCGCGCTCGGTATTGCCACCGGCGACGTGCTGCCGCTGAATGACAAAGGCGAGCGCGTGTGGCCGAAAGCGCAGGACGACGCCAGCTTTGTGCTGGTGGATGCCTCCTGCTCCGCCGAGGCTGTGGCGCGCATTTCACCGCGCACCGCGACGTTCCATAAGGGCAACCTTGTCTGGGGCTCGGTGGGTTGAGGTGCATTTCTCCCTCTCCCTGTGGGAGAGGGGTGGGGTGAGGGCTTCAGGCCGCACTTCCATAGGTTGGGTAAGGCGAAGCCGCCACCCGACAATGCAGTATACTGCTATGCACATTCTTAAAGAGGGATCTGCCATGGCACAAAACATCTACGACAATCCGGCGTTTTTTGAAGGCTACGCCCAGCTTCCACGCTCGGTGCAGGGGCTGGACGGCGCGCCGGAGTGGCCCGCGCTTAAGGCCATGCTGCCGGATTTAAGCGGCAAATCGGTTGTCGATCTCGGCTGCGGCTACGGCTGGTTCTGCCGCGCAGCCCGCGAGCTGGGCGCTGCTGACGTCACGGGGGTCGATATCTCAGAAAAGATGCTCGCCCGCGCAGCGGAGCTTACCGCTGACCCACAGATTCACTATCAGCGTAGCGATCTGGAATCTCTTAAGCTCAACGAGAACAGCCTCGATCTGGTCTATAGCTCGCTGGCGCTGCACTACCTGCCGGAACTGGATACGCTATTCGCCAGGGTTCAGCGCGCGCTCAAGCCCGGCGGCAGCCTGGTCTTTTCGATGGAGCACCCGATATACACCTGCGCCACCCGTCAGGGCTGGCTGACCGACGATAGCGGCGAGCGGTTCTGGGGCGTAAACCATTATCAGGATGAAGGCAAACGCGTCAGCAACTGGCTGGCGGACGGGGTGGTGAAATACCACCGCACGCTCGGCACCACGCTTAACGCGCTGATCGGGGCCGGATTAACGATAAGCGACGTCAACGAGTGGGGGCCAACGCAGGCGCAGATTGACGCCTGGCCCGCGCTGGCCGAAGAGGCGGAGCGCCCGATGCTGGTGCTGATCGCCGCCCGTAAGGCTCAGTAGCCCACCTTATACACCCGCCCGCTCTGCACGCCTTCCACGCTGCGGCGATAGGCCTGCGCCACGGTCGCGGCGGGAACGCTCTCAAAGCCCGGGAAGAAGCCGTCGTAGGTTTCGACGGATTCGGTGAGTACCGTCGGGCTAATCAGGTTGATGCGGATCCCGCGCGGCAGCTCGCAGGCTGCCGCGCGGACAAACCCTTCCAGCGCCGCATTCACCGTGGTGGCATTCACGCCCTGGGCAATTGGCTCGTGCGCCACGATGCCGCTTATCAGCGTAATAGAGCCGCCTTCGTTAAGATAATGCTGGCCGGTCAGCGCCAGGCGCACCTGCCCGAGCAGCTTGTCCTGCAGTCCCTGGTTGAAGTCGCTGTCCTTCATGGTCGCGAGCGGGCCAAAGTAAAGGCCGCCGCTGGCGGACACAATCGCGTCCACCGGGCCGATTTTCTCAAACAGCGCCTGGACGCTCGCCTGCGAGGTGATATCAACCTGCTCGTCGCCCTGCGTGCGGCCGACGCGGATGACCTCGTGGCGACGACTCAGCTCTTCCGTTACCGCACGACCGACCGTACCGCTGGCACCAATAATCACGATTTTCATAGCCGACTCCTTTTGTTGTGAGCCTTCATTCTTTAATAAATAAAAATGCAGATAAACTGGGCTAAAGTTAGAAGATTGCTAACCAGAGGTTTGGAATATGGATAAGCTTCGCAGTATGGAGACCTTTATTGCCGTGGTTGAAAGCGGCAGTTTTACCGGTGCGGCGGCTCGGCTGGAGATGTCGGCGGTAATGGTGGGGAAATACGTTGCGCTGCTGGAATCACAGCTCGGCACCCGCCTGCTGGAGCGTAACACGCGGCGCCAGAGCCTGACCGACGCCGGGCGGGTCTATTTCGACGAGGCGAAGCGGGTGCTGGAGCAGGTCGCGATCGCCGAAAGCGCCGTGGAACGCCTGCGCGCCGTGCCGTCCGGCACCCTGCGCGTGACCGCACCCACCTCGTTTGGCGGCAGCGCGATCGCGCCGCTTACGGCCTCTTTTTTACAACGCTACCCGGAAGTGCGCATCGAGCTGGATCTCACCAACCGGATGGTGGATCTGGTGGAGGAAGGTATCGATCTGGCCATTCGTATTGGCGACATTCACAACGACGATCTGGTGGCGAAATACCTCTGCCCTTACCGGATGGTGATCTGCGCGGCGCCGGACTACCTTGCGCGCTACGGTACGCCGCAAACCCCTGCCGATCTGGTGGATCATCTCTGCTTATCCCACAGCGTGTGGACCGCACGCAACGAGTGGCGGCTGCCGGGCGTCGAAGGCGAGGTGCGCTGGAAGCGGGATGCGGTCTTGAGATGCAACGACGGCTACGGGCTGCGGATGGCCGCGAGAGCCGGGGCGGGGCTGCTGCTGCAGCCGGAAGTGCTGGTGGCGGAAGATCTGGAAAGCGGCAGGCTGGTGCGGGTGCTGGAGACGTATATTCCGGCGCCGAGACCCGTGCATTTGCTGTGGCGCCAGGATTTACGACCTCTCCCTAAGCTAACGGAATTTATCGCCCATATTCTGCTAAGATTGGGCACACTATAAAAAAAGAAGGTATGCAAAGAATGTCTGTGAATAAACTCGCCAGCAGCGCGCAGGGCCTGCAATCATCTGCCATCCGTGAATTATTAAAACATAGCAAAATGGCCGACGTCATTTCGCTGGGTGGGGGGATCCCTAACCCGGCCCTGTTCGATCACGAAGGGCTGAAAATTGCCGCTGATGCCGTATTATCACAGCATTTTGGTGAGGCCTTTCAATACGGTCTGACCGAAGGCGTACCGGGGCTGCGGGAAGAAATTCAGCGCATCTGCGAGGGGCGCGGTATCGCCTGTAAGGCCGATGATGTTGTTATTACTTCCGGTTCACAGCAGTCCCTCGACGTGCTGGCGCGTGCATTAATTAACCCGGGCGATACCGTTGTGGTTGAGCGTCCAACCTATCTTGCCGCGCTGCAGGTCTTCGGTCTGGCGCAGGCGAATTTTGAATCCGTTGGCACCGATGGTGACGGCATGAAGGTCGACGAGCTTGAAGCGCTGGCGGCGAAGAAAACCATCAAAGCGGTCTATATTGTTCCGACGTTTGGCAACCCTGGCGGGGTAACCCTTTCTGAGGCGCGTCGCAAACAGCTGGTGGAATTATCGAAGCGCTATGACTTCGTCATTATTGAAGACGATCCGTACAGCGAAATTAATTATACCGATGAAGTTTTCCGCCCGTTAATGGCCCATGCCAAAGATATCGGCAACGAAGAGAACGTGGTGTATACCTCGACCTTCTCCAAAATTCTTGCTCCAGGAACCCGCGTGGGCTGGGTGCTGGTGCCGGAATGGCTGAAGCGCGCAGTAGTAAACCTTAAGCAAACCACCGACCTGCACACCAGCACGCTGTCGCAGCTGATGACGTATGAATACCTGAAAACCGGTCGTCTGCCCGATCAGATTAAAACGATCCGCGAAGCCTATCGCCAGAAATACCAGACGTTCGCAACCGAGCTGGAGGCCGAGCTGGGCGATGTGATGTCGTTCCACAAGCCGAAGGGCGGCATGTTCCTGTGGGCGACTATGAAAAATGGGAGTAATACCACTCGCTGGCTGGAAAAAACGTTAAGTAACGGCGTAGTATTTGTGCCGGGCGAGTTTTTCTACTGCAATGAGCCAGACCATTCAACGCTGCGTATGTCGTTTGTCACGCCAACGGATGAAGAGCTGAAGGAAGCGGTTCAACGCCTGAAAAAATCGCTGTAAAAGACCTGCGCATAATGGCTTTCCTGCCGTTATGCGCAATACGCGTTCAGGGCGGCACGAGCCGCGATCGTCCATGGAAATCGCCATGTTTGAATTTCTGTTCGGTGTCGTTACGCACACGCCCGCCTGGGTGTGGGTGCTGTTTATCTTCCTTATCTCTCGCGGCATTAAAGCCCGCAGGCCCGCCACCGTTACGCTGGAGAGGCTTGCCATTATTCCGGCGATCTTTCTTGTCTGGGATATTTACGATCTGGTGGTCTACCGCACGCTGACGCCCGGAACTGTCGCATTGTGGACGGCGGGGATCCTCGCCGGGGCCGCGCTGGGGTATTTCCTGATTAAGCAGGCGGTTATCACTCGTGCAGATGCGCCGCGCAGCCTTTACCGCCAGGCAGACTACACCGCACTGCCGTTTATGATGCTGACGTTCGGCGTCAAATATGTGCTGGGCGTGATGAGCGCTGTCTCTCCCCAGACGATGCAGCAGCCCGCCATGAGCGCGCTGGCGATCGTCTCCGGCGGCGTGTTTGCCGGTGTGTTTCTCGGGAAATTTGCGCGTTATATTGGCGTGTATAACAGCGCCGCACCGCGCCCGGTGGAGTAAGATTATTCTGTCGCGTGAGCCAGCGTGCGATCTGAGGCATCACCGCTGAGTGCTCGCGTGACTTCATGGATCCGCCAGATTTTCCCTTCACGCAGCGCGGCAAACAGGTAAACCTCGATCTCTGCCTGACGACCATCAGGATACGTGACCGTCACGATATGCCGGTCAGCCAGAAGTTCGTCATGACAGGCTATCTCCACCACGGTAAAGGCGATCGCGCGGATCTGCGAGCTGACGTGGCTCAGATGCTGGACAAAACCCCGGTAGTCAAGCGCGTGACCGTCCGTAAACTGCTGGTAATCGGACGTAAATACCTCTGCCGGATCGATATCGCCGTTGAATAAGCGGGTTAACAGGCAGGCCATCTTTTCGCGCTGCGCGGCGTTGTCGGTGTGGGCTATCAGGGACGTGATAATGCTCATGCGGGCTCCTTATATGGTGAATCACTATTATCCTTGACAGCCGAAGTCGCAGTTTCTCTAATACGCCAAAGAATAACGATTTTCGGTCAAAATGATATGGTCAGTGTTGAAACGCTCCTTCATCCCGGCGGGTACCGAACGCCCTGGCACAGTCATCGCACCGGCCAGCTGTGGCGCATTGCAACGGGGCTGCTGGTCATTGAGACGCAGCAGGCGCGTTCGGTCGTACCGGCAAAACACATCGGCTGGATCCCTCCGGATCGGCAGCACGCCGCTTTTTCCGAAAGTGCGATAGAAGGCTGCGCTATCTTTCTTGACCCCGCCGGGTGCGCAATGCTTCCCGATGCGCCCGCGCTGTTCGAGCCCGACGATCTCACCCATGCACTGTTTTCCCGTTTATGCGATGCAGAGAGCGAGTACGATCCGCGAAAGCTTACTTTGCTGCTGGATGAGCTTGCCCTGACGCCCCAGGCTCGCTTTTCTCTGCCCGTGCCGACGGATCCGCGTCTGAGGAACGTGGTCAGCCATTTGCTGCAGTTTGTCGATGATAACCAGACGGTCGAGAGCCATGCTGTTCATGCTGGGATGAGCGTGCGTACGTTCAACCGTCGGTTTAGCGCCCAGACCGGAATGAACTTTGTTAACTGGCGGCAGCTGGCGCGCGTCATGCGGGCAATGGAGTGGCTGGCTGCGGGGAAGCCGGTAGGGTGGATTGCGCTGTCCTGCGGCTACAGCAGCGTCAGCGCATTTATTGAGGTTTTCAGAGCATGGACCGGTAAAACGCCGGGGCAGTGGGTTTGATTTCGCGGTCTGATGCCCTCACCCCAACCCTCTCCCACGGGGAGAGGGAGAAAACCCCGTCCTAAGGTGAAGCCGCCACCCGGCGATTGACTACCGCTCCCGCAGCGCCTCTTTCGCACGGTTAAACGGCTTGATCAGATAATCCAGCACCGTTTTCTCGCCGGTCTTAATGTCCACCGTCGCAATCATCCCCGGCACAATCGAGAAGTGCCTGCCCGCCTTATTCACCAGGTAATCCTGGCTGGTGCGGATAAACACCCGGTAATAGAACACTTCCGGCTTGGCCTCGTCCTGGATGGTGTCCGGAGAGATCGTTTCGACGACCCCGTGCAGGCCACCGTAAATGGCGTAATCGTAGGCGGTGATTTTAACCAGCGCCTCCTGGTTCGGGTGGATAAAGGCGATATCGCGCGGCGACAGGCGGGTTTCGATCAGCAGGTGATCGTCCACCGGCACAATCTCCATAAGCTCGCCGTTGGGCGGGATCACGCCGCCGATGGTGGTGACCTTGATGTTTTTCACGATCCCGCGTACCGGGGATTTTACCGTCAGACGGGTCACGGAATCCTGGCGGCCTTTGAGGATCGCTGAAACCATATCCACCTCGGCGTTGGCCTTGGATAACGCCTCCCGGGCCTGAACGTAATACTGCGAGCGTACGTCGGTGAGCTTCAGCTCCAGATCGCTTTTCTGCCGCTGCAGGCGCAGCACCTCCACGTGGCTGGCGGCGCCGGTTTTGACCAGCCGCTGGGTGATGGCCAACTCCTTGTTGGCGAGATCTAACGCGGCGCGCAGCTCCCGCTGGGTATCCTCCAGTTGCGCGCGGCGGGAGTTGTAGAGGCGCGTTTCGTCAGCAATCAGATCCGGCCATTTTGCCAGCGAAGGGGGGAACTTCAGCGGGAGATCGTTCACCTCGGCGTACAGGCGGGCGCTGGAGGCCAGTGAGGCCCGGTAGCGCGCCGCGCTTTCGCCGACGTTTGATTCGGAACGCGTCGGATCAAGCCGCGCCAGCACCTGTCCGGCCTGCACCTGATCGCCCTCGTGGACGTTCAGCTCGGTGAGGATCCCGCCGTCGAGAGACTGTAGAACCTGCTCGCGCGAGCTGGGGATCACTTTACCTGAGCCGGTTGATACCTCATCCAGCACGCCAAACCACGCCCAGATGCCCAGCACCACAAACATCAGCAGCGAGAAGATCACGATCCGACGCGCGCCGGTGTAGCCGCTTTCGGAGTCGAGGGCGTTATCCAGATCGTCCAATGCCGCCACGTCACGCTGACTGATTTTCATTTTTCCACTCCCGTCCGGTTGCTGCCTGCTGCTGTTGCTGCTGCATACGGCTGTTGTTCAGCGCCTGGGCCTTTGGCGCGTCCATCACCAGCATTCCCTCTTTCAACACCACGACGCGCTCCACCAGTTCCAGCACCGGTACGCGATGCGTGGCGACAATCAGGGTGCGATGCCCGAGCCAGTCGCCCAGACGCTGGATGAATTCCCGCTCGGTGTGCTCGTCCAGCGACGCGGTGGGTTCATCCATCAGCACAATATTCGGATCGCGCAGCAGCATCCGCGCCAGCAGAATCGACTGGCGTTGCCCGCCGGATAACCCCACGCCGTTTTCCATAATCGGGTAGTCCAGCCCCTTGGGCAGCTTCTGCACGAAGCCTGCCGCGCCGGTCAGCTCCAGCGCCTCGAAAATCTCTTCGTCAGTGGCGCGCGGCATGCCGAGGGTGATGTTTTCGCGCAGGGTGCCGTAAAACAGCCGCGCGTTCTGGGTCATAAAGCCGACGTTGCGCCGGACATCGGCGACGTCGAGATGCGGCAGGCTGAAGTTATCAAGCCGCAGCTCGCCGGCCGCCAGATCCATCCCGCCCGCCATGGCCTGCAGCAGGGTCGATTTGCCCGCGCCGTTGCGCCCGAGGATCGCCACTTTTTCTCCCGGCCGGATCTCCAGCCGGTTAATGCGCAGCGCCATGCGCGGATCGTCCGGCTGATAGCGGAACTGCGCCTGCTCGAAGAGGTAGTGTCCGCGCAGCACGTCCTGGCGGATCGGCGTCTCCTCGCGCTGGTTTTCGGTGGGAAGCTGCATGATGCTGTCCAGCCCCTCTTTTGCCGCTTTGACCTGCTGCCAGCGCGCCAGCACGCCGCACAGCGTCGCCATCGGGGCGATCATGCGGGAGGCCAGCATCGACGCGGCAACCACCGAGCCGGTAGTCAGGGTGCCGTCGATCACCATCGGGGCGCCGACCACAATCACCCCGGCGTAGACCAGGCTCTGAATGGTCATCCCCCAGCTAATCAGGTTCTGCGTCAGCTCGCGGGTGCGCAGGCCGGATTCTGCGGTGATCTGGATATAGCTGTTCCACTGCTGCAAAAAGCGGTTTTCTGCCTGCATCAGCTTGATATCCTCCAGACCCTGCACGCTCTCCACCAGCACCGCGTTGCGCAGGGTCGATTCATGGGCCGACTGCTTCGCCAGCTCCGCCAGCTTCTTCTGCAGCAGCAGGCCGGGCAGGACCATGATCACCGCCGCGACCGGGGCGATCCACGCCAGCTGCGGGGCGATGATCGCCAGCACCACCACGAACAGTAAAAAGAAGGGCAGATCAACAATCGTCGAGATGGTGGACGAGGTGACCATCTCGCGGATCTGCTCCAGCTCGCGCAGCTGAGAGATAAAGCTGCCGGTGGAGCGGGGGATCGCGCTGTTGCGCAGCCGCAGCGCGTGGCCGAAGACGCGATCTGAAACGCGCATGTCCGAGCGCTTGCCGAGCAGATCCATAATGTGCCCGCGCGCCACGCGCAGCACAAAGCCAAACAGGGTGGCAATCAGCACCCCGATGGTCAGGACGTAAAGCGTCGGATAGGACTGGGCGGGGATCACCCGGTCATAGACCTGCATGGAAAAGACAATCCCGGAGAGCGACAGCACGTTGATAAAGAGGGCGGCCAGCATGACCCAGCTGTAGGGGCGCAGGTCGCGCATCACCAGCCGGTAGAGCCAGTCCGGACGGTATTTTGAGATATAGGCGTCCACGCGGCTGTCCTTCAGCGCGGCGAGGGGACGCAGGGCAATAACGTGGCGGATAGCGGGCAGCATCGCCGTCATCGACAGCCGGTTGGTATAGGTCTCATTGTCGAAAAAGCTGACCTCCAGCGTATCTTCCCCGTCGAAATGCTCGATCACGCCGATCCTGCCGTCGTTCATCGCCACCACTACCGGCAGACGCCAGCTGTTGATCGCCTGCCGATCGTCGGTAAGGAGCTGAAACGACAGCCCCGCTTCGCGGGCCAGCTGGGTGAGGGCGGGCACCATCGGTTTGCCTTTTAGCCACGGCGCGCCCGCGATGAGCGAGCCGGGCGAGCAGGCGACGCGGTAGCGCGTGGCGACAAAACCAAAGGCCTGCGCCCACTGCGCCAGCGCCTCATCCGTCATGTTTTCACCCTGCGGGATTTCGCGCTGCTTCATGGCTGGATCTCCACGGTCTGGATGGTGCGGTTATCAAGATCGAACGCATGACGCAGCTGCCCGGTGTTATACAGGCAGTTGAGCTGCAGCTGGTGCAGCTGACCGAGGGTCTGCTGCTGGGTGAAGCGCGCCTGATAGACCTCCTGCTCGGCGTTGAGCACGTCGAGCAGCGGGCGCGAACCGAGATCGAGATACTGCTGCTGGTACAGTTCGCGGGTGCGGGCGCTGAGGGCTTCCTGGCGGCCCTGAATTTGCAGCGTGCTTTGCAGGCTCATCACCTGGCTGCGGGCTTCCAGCAGCTTCTGGCGGACGTCAAGACGCGTACGCTGAATGGTTGACTGCGCCGCTTCCACCGCGTGTCCGGCAGCGTTACGCCGGGCGGTGAGGCCGCCGCCCTGATAGAGCGGCATCTGCACTTTTACCCAGGCGGAATACTGGGTGCGATCCCGGGTTTCACTCCCCGCGTAGCGATCGTTCATATAGTGACGCACCTCCGGCTCCAGCGAGACGGTTGGCGTCATCTGCGCGTCGGCGTAGTCGAGGTTCGCCTGGGCGACGTTAGCCTGCGCCCAGGCGGCAAGTACCGCGGGCACAAGACGGTCATCCGGCTCGGCGATGTCGCAGCTCCGGCCCAGCTTTTGCGGAAAGTCATTGCTGATTGCGTTCAGGCTGTTCCAGCCGAGAAAGCTCATCAGCGTGGCGCGGGCGCTGTCCAGGCTGGCCTGGTACTGCATCAGCTGGGCGCGCGCGCCTTCAATGCGCGCATCGGTCTGCACCACGTCAGAGAGCGACGTGGCCCCTTCGTCGTTACGCTGGCGGGTCAGCGTGCCAATCGAGGAGAGGGCGTCGAGCTGTTCTTTAGCGGTGTCGACCATCTGCTGTAAGGTTTGCACCTGCACCATGGCGATGGCGGTATCGTGGGCAATAGTGTCGATACTCACCAGCACGTTGGCCTGCTGCTGGGCAACGCCCGCGCTCTCGGCGCGCACCTGGCTGGCCACTTTGCCAAAGTCGTAGAGCATCTGTGAGAGAGAGAGCACCAGCGATGGGGTAAAGCCGTTCTGGTCGCCGTCATGGGAATAGCCGTTGTCCACGCCGGCATTAATCTGCGGATAGTATTTTGATTTAGCGACGTCCACCTCTTCGCTCTGTTCATAGAGTTTTCCCACGGCTTCGCTGATCGCCGGGTGCCAGGTGACGGCGCGGTTAACGGCATCGCCAAGCTGCAATGAACCGGGTGCGGCTTTGCCGGCCGCAGGGGCAACGCGGCCATTGAGCGAGGGGAGTTCCTGCGTTTCGCGAAGCTGCCCGGTGTTGATGATTGCCGCCGGGTTCGCGCAGAGAGCAGGCATAGATATCAGGCAGCACGAGAGCCACCAGTGAGGCATCTTCATTCCCATGTCATGTCCCTATTAAAAAGAGTATGTCTTTATTATTTATGCCCGGGCGCTGTGCGCCCGGGTCATCTCTTGCAGGTGCTATCAGGTAATGATGTGTTGCTGGTTAACAAGCTCGTCGTATGTGGTCTGAACGTTATCAAGCGTAACGAGTGCAGTATTAGTGTAGGTGGACCCTGCACCATCACGGTCGATGGAGATCACAGTGTTGCTACCGCTTTGTGTGACATGGATATAATTCCCCAACGAGGCGGTATTACCATCCCAGCCCACCAGCAGATCGCCGATGTCGATTTTGTCCCCCTGCGCCAGCGAGAACCCGGTCCAGTGATCGCCCGCGGTGCTGCTGACGTTGCCCGCCGTGGCATTTCCCACCGTACTGTTCAGCACCTGATAAATCAGCGTATCGCCGTAGGCCGTACCGGTGATGGCGTCGTTATGCTCCGAGCTGATGAACTGCGGTGCCATATTGATGGTCAGCGTGGCGGTATCCGTGTTGCCGTTGGCATCGGTCAGGGTGTAGTTGAAGGTCTCCTTCGACGTCATGGTTGAGAGCGATACCCCGCTGTTGAGGGTATAGGTGTAATGACCGTCAGCGCCGATCGCCAGGATGCCGTAATGGCCGGTGATGTTCACCGTTGCGCTGCCGGTATATGGATCCAGCGTGGTGGTCACGCCGTTGTACCCGGTCACGCTCAGGCGGGTATCCACCGAGTGGAGCTGATCCAGCACGCCGCCAGAGTCGGTGCCGTCAAAGATATTGCCGTTGACGGTGTGGCTGCCGGTGACGTCAAAATCACTCAGCGAGTAGGTGGTGCCGTTCACGCTTGGGGTGATGGTGATGGTCCCGACGCTCAGCCCCGGTACGCTACCGGTAAAGTTCAGCGTATAGGTCCCGGCGTTGAGATCCAGCCCGGTCAGCGGAACGTCGATACTGCCGCCCAGCAGCGAGGCGCCGCTGAAGGAACCGCTGCGGATCACGCCCGATCCGTCGCTGATGGACCAGTTCACCGTCAGTCCGCCCAGCGACAGCAGCGAGGCCACGTTAAAGTGCAGCGACGCGTTGTGCAGCGCGGTGTTCGCGTCGACCACGAAGGTTCCGCTGCCGGAGCCCTGGGTTGACGAGAGCAGCGCCGTCGTCCAGCTGGCGGTGCCCACGGTGGTATCCGAGTAGACCGACGTGTGGTGCACCGAGGTGAGGTCCATCGTGGCGCTGACATCGTTCACCGCATCCATCGCCTGGGCTGTTGGGGTGATGTTGAGTGATGCCGTATCCTTCGAGCCGTCAGGCGCGGTAACGGTGTAGACGAAGGTGTCAGGCGTGCTGATATGGTCCGCCCCCACGCCGCTTCTCAGGGTGTAGGTGTACTGGCCGGACGAATTGATGGTCAGCGTGCCGTATTCCCCCTGAATATCGGTTGTTCCACTGCTGTTGACCGCCACGCCGTTCACTTCGGTGACCACCGTGCCCGCCGGAACAGGGTCATTCGCCAGCACGTCGCCCGTGGTGGTTTCGCTGATGCTCGCCACGCTGTAGACATGATCCTGCAGAACGCTCAGCGTGTAGCCTGTCAGGACGGCGATCCCCGATGCGGTATTGAGTAAGAACAGGTACTCCCCGGCCGGCAGATTCAGCGTCAGCTGAGATGAGGTGCCCCCCAGCACCGGGGCGCGCAGCCAGCCCGACTCGACGCGAACCTGCTCGAAGGTCTGGGTGGCGTTGTTGAACTTATAGACGTACAGATCGAATACCGACGCCAGCGCCACGCCGCCCACGGAGGCCTGGATGGTCATGGTGCGGGTCGTGCCTTCCTCGACGTTGTAGATAATCGGGTTGGTCATGTCGTCCAGCAGGTTAAGCCCCAGCGTGCTGCCGAGATTAATGCCCACCAGGGTAAAACCGTTCTGAGACGAGGCGCCGTTATTAATCTCGCTCACGGTGGTGTCAAAGGTCAGCGAGGCCGTGTCGTCCACCGCCACAATGCCGTTGATTACCGTACCGGCACCCAGAGACAGCACCAGGTTTGCTGACGCGCTGACGCCGTTATGGGTAATGGTGTAGGTGAAGCTCTCCGTCCGGCCAATGACCGCGGCGCTGGTGTCGGTCAGGCTGTAGGTGTAGCTGCCGTCGCGGTTAATGGTCAGCGTACCGTACTGGCCCTGGATCATCGTGCCGTCGGCGTTCACGCTGGTGGTGACGCCCTGGGCGTTAGTGACCGCGGAGATAGTGGTTCCGGCCGGCGCGTTGTCGCTGCCGGCGGTCGGGTCCGTATCGAGGATCACGTTGCCGTTGAGGCTGGTTTCGCCCGTGACCGTACCCGGACCGGTCTCTTTCACCGCCACGTCGAGGCTGGTGTAGGAGCCGGTTGCCAGCAGGTTGGTGTTGTAGCTGAGCACGCGATAGTCGCCGTCAGCCAGCCCGGTCAGGTTCAGCGAGACGCCGGTTGCGCCGAGGGTCAGGAGATCGGCAAACTGCGGTTGGCCGGTGTCCACCACGGTGGTCCAGGCGCCGTTGACGTAATGCTGAACCACCAGCTCAAGGGTGTTGAGCAGAGAGAGCACCGCTCCCGTGGCGTTGGCGTTCACCACGATATCCGCGCTGCCGCCGCTGCCCACCGTGAAGTTGACCTGGGCCGTATCATTGCCCAGCAGCGTCAGGACGTTGCCGACGGCGCCGACCAGCAGGAAGCCGTAATCGCTGTACTGGCTGTTGGTCACGGTTGCAGTGGTGCTGAGGTTCAGCTCTTCGACGTTATTGCTGGCGGAGAGCGGCACTACCGGCGCAAGGGCGGAGCCCGGCAGCGAGGTGTTGCCCGCGGCATCGGTGGCGGTGATCTGCAGCGTCTGGCCTTCGGTCTGTTTGTTAATGAAAGTGTAGGTGTAGGTGCCGTTGCTGTCCGCAATGGCGGTCACCGTCGAGCCGTCCGCAAGGCGGATCGCGACGGTGCTGCCTGCTTCCGCAGTTCCGGTCAGGACGCTACCGTCGGCGTTGAAGGTTCCGGTTGGCGCCGTTGGGGCGGTCGTATCGACGATAATCGTCGTCACGGCTGACGCCACGCTGGTGTTGCCCGCCGCATCGGTGGCCGTAGCGGTGAAGTTATGCGTTCCTTGCGTCAGCGTGGTGGTTTGCGGCAGGGTCCAGTTTCCGCTGCCGTCGGCGGTCACCGTGCCCACCAGCGTGATGCCATCGTAGATCCGCACCGTGGCATTCGCTTCGGCGGTTCCGCTCAGCGTTGGGCGCGTGTCGTTGGTCGGATTTGTTCCGGTCACCGGCCCGGTGACGCTGCCGACATCATCAATGACCGAGCTGATGACCGGTGCGCCCGGCGCGAGGGTATCGACGTTAATCACATACCCGGCGGTAGGCGCGCTCGCGTTGCCCACCGCATCGGTGGCGGTAAAGGTTAAATTGTGCGGACCGTTGCTCAGCGCCGGGGATGGCGTAAAGCTCCACGCCCCGCCGGTCGCCGTCACGCTGCCGATTTGTACGCCGTTATCGAAGATTTTCACCGTTGACCCGGCTTCCGCCGTGCCGCTAAGGGTTGGCTGCGCGTCGTTGGTGAACCCGCCGTTCGCCACCGACGTCGCCGCATTGCCCACGTCATCCAGAATGCTGGTCAGCACCGGCAGCGCAGGCGGCGTGGTGTCGACGGTGAGGCTGAAGCTGGTGGAGGACACGCTGGTGTTGCCTGCCGCATCCGTTGCCTGCGCGGTGAAGCTGTGCGCGCCCGCTGTCAGCGTGGTGTTGAGCAAGATACTCCAGCTTCCGTTGCCATCCGCGGTGCCTGTTCCGACAAGGGTTGTTCCCTCATAGATGTTCACGGTGGCAAACGGTTCGCTGGTCCCGACAAGGCGCGGAACGGTATCGTCGGTTGTTTGCCCGGACGTGACCGGGCCGGTGATGCTGCCCACGTCGTCTATCGCCTGGCTGATAACCGGCGCGTTCGGTGCCGCGGTATCAACAATCAGGGTAAAGCCCGGCGAGGTCGGGCTGACGTTGCCCGCTGCATCGGTGACCGTGGCGGTCCAGGTATGGCTGCCGCTGGCCAGCGGCGTTGACGGCGTAAAGCTCCATGCGCCGGTACCGTCCGCCTGAACGGTGCCGACCGGCTGGCCGTTCTCATACACGGTGACAGTGGCGTTTGCGGTGGCGGTGCCGTTCAGCGTCGGCGTGGTGTCGTCGGTGCTCTGCCCGGAAGAGAGCGGGGTTTGAATACTGCCCACATTGTCACCCGCGGTCGAAATGACCGGCGCCGACGGCACGCCCGTATCCACCGTCAGGTTAAACGGTGCCGTTGCTGTGCCCACGTTGCCCGCCGCGTCGGTGGCGTTGAAGGTAATGGCATGCGGTCCGTCGGGCAGATCGGTACCCGGCGTGAAGGTCCAACTGCCCTGGGCATTGACCACCGCAGTGCCAATTTCGTTGCCATCAACAATCACGTGCACCGTAGAACCCACGTCGCCCGTACCGTTGAAGGTCGGACGCGCGTCGTTGGTGCTGTTACCCGACGTGAGCGTCCCGGTGACCGGGCCGACATCGTCAATCACGCTGGTCACCACCGGCACGCCGGGGCCTGCGGTATCGACGGTGAAGGCGAAGACCGACGAGTTCGCCGAGGCGTTGCCCGCGGCATCAGTTGCGTACGCGCGCAGGGAGTAGCTGCCGTCGTCCAGCGGCGTGGTCGGGGTGAAGGACCAGTTGCCGGTTCCGTCGACAATCGCCGTACCCAACTGCGTACCGTTATTCATGATGTAGATGGTGCTGCCTGCCTGTCCGGTGCCGCTAATCGTCGGGGTGTTGTCGTTGGTCGCCTGCCCGCTGGTCAGGTTGCCCGTGACGCCGCCAGGGACGTTATCACTCACCGTATCCAGCGTTGGAACCGTCGGCGCCGTCAGGTCAACCACCACGCTCCATGGGGCTGAGATTGCGCTGACGTTGCCCAGCGGGTCGGTCGCCCGAACGGTGAAGCTGTGCGAGCCTTCGACAAGCGCGGTATCAGGGGTAAACGTCCATGCGCCGGTGCCGTCAGCCGTCACCACGGCAATCTGGGTGCCGCCGTCGAAAATGGTCACCACGCTGTTTGCATCCGCTGTCCCCGAAAGGGTTGGCGTGGCGTCGTTCGTTTCGCTGCCGCTAACTACCGTGGTGGCGGCGTTACCGACGTTATCCGTGACGTTGGTGATAACCGGCGTGGCGGAAACGGAGTCCACCACGACGGTGAAGCCCGCCGAAGGACCGCTCTGGTTCCCCGCCGGATCGGTCTCGCGGATGGTCAGGACGTTATTACCCTCTGCAAGAACGGGCGTGGTGTAGCTCCAGGTGCCGGTGTTGCCGACCTCCACGCTGCCCAGCAGCACGCCGTTGTTGTAGATGGAGATGGTATCGCCCACCGCGCCGGTGCCAGTGAGGGTCGGCTGGTTGTCGTTGGTGATCTGGCCGCTGGTCAGCGGGCCGGTGCCCGGACCGACGTCGTCAATCACCGCGCCGATAACTGGCGTGCCCGGTGCGGTTAGGTCGACGGTGACGCTGGCCGCCGGAGAGCGGCCGCTGGTCTGGCCGTTGAGGGTCGCGGTCACCTCAAAGGTGTGCAGCCCCTCGCCAAGCGCGGCTGGCGTATAGCTCCAGTTGCCGCTGCCGTCAGCGGTCACCGTTGTCAATGGCGTCGCGCTACCGTCCTGATAGATGGTTATCAGGCTGCCCGCTTCGGCCGTACCGGTAAGCGTTGGCGTGGTGTCGTTGGTAGTTTTGCCTTTCACATCGCCGGTGACCGGGTCCACGTCATCGACAATAGCCGTGATGACGGGCACCTGTGGCAGGTCGAGCGGTGAATCGGTAACGATAAAGAATGCGCCAGGGCTGGCATTTCCTGCGGCATCGGTGGCGGTCACGGTCAGCGTGGTCGGATCCAGCTGCGCCGGGCTCAGCGCAATGGAGAAGCTGCCGTCGCTGCCGACAACGCCGGTACCAATGACCGTGCCACCGCTGTCTTTCACGGTAATGGTACTTCCTGCCTCGGCGTTACCGGTCAGCGGCGTTCCTTCCTGAGCCAGTGCCATGTTGATCGGGTCGGCAGGCGCGGCGGTATCCACCGTCACGCTCAGCGGTGCTGAATCACCGGAGGAGTTACCCGCTGGATCGCTGGAAGAGACTGTGAACGTATGAGGACCATCCGGCAGCGTCGTGTCGGCAGTCCAGCTCCAGGTGCCGCCCGGCTGGACCGTCACCAGCACTGTAGATGGCGTGCCGTCTACGGAAACGATAACGGTGGTGCCGGGTTCACCGGTCCCGGTAAGGGTTGGCGTGCCGTCCTTCGTGTAGAGCACGTTATTAGACAGCTGGCTGTCAGCTACAGTACTAATGACGGGGATCTCTGGCGCAACTGTATCGAGGGTGACGGTAAAGACCGAACTCGGCGCGCTAAGGTTGCCAGCCGCATCCACACCCGCAACGGTGATATTCAGCGGACCGTCCGTTTGCGTTGGAAGCGTCAGGCTCCATTCCCCGTTAGCCACCACGACACGGCCCACTTCGACGCCGTTGTTGTAGACGATCACCGTCTCACCGTTGACGCCGGTTCCGCCCACTGTCGGTGTGGTATCCGTGATGTAGCCACCGTTCGGCTCACCGCCCACTGCACTAATCACCGGCGTATCCGGCGCCAGGGTGTCCACGATGATCGTAATCGCTGTAGACGGGTCAGAGACGTTGCCCGCCTCATCGGTGGCGGTGGCGGTATAGACGTGGCTGCCCTCCCCAATATTACTGTCAGGACGCCAGCTCCAGTTGCCGCTGCTGTCTACCGTGACGGTGCCCACGACGGTCGGTGTGCCGTTAACGGTATCAGTGATGTTGATGACGTCGTTCGGCGTGCCGGTGCCGCTCAGGACCGGGCGCGGATCGTTGGTGGTTCCGCCATCGGGAACGGGGCCGGTGATCTGTGTAACGCTGTCGGTGACGGTCGGTGCCGCAGGCGTAGCCGGCGCTTCGGTATCAATGGTGATGGTTACCGGCTGCGACGGGGCGCTTTCGTTGCCCGTGCCGTCCACGTTGGTAACGGTCAGGGTAATGTCATAGGTGCCGCCAGGCAGCGGGGTTGATGGCGTCCAGGTCCAGTTGCCGGTGTTGTCCACGACGGCGTCGCCGATTTTGACGCCGTTGTTGTAGATCGTCACGGTATCGCCCGCCGTGCCGGTACCGCTCAGGGTTGGCGTGGTGTCGCGGGTGGTTTCGCCCGGGTTCAACGGTGTTTCTGTTCCGTCAGGATTGACGGTGATTGCCGGGATATCCGGCGTGGCAGGCGCGACGGTATCTACCGTCAACACAAACGGGCTGGAGACAGTGGTATTACCGGCGGCATCCGTGGCGTGAACCGTCAGCGAATGCGGGCCGTCGGTGAGCGGGGTAACGGGCGTAAAGCTCCAGCCTCCGCTGCCGTCAAGGGTGGCGGTGCCGAGCAGGGTGGCACCGTCATAGACGGTGATTACCGCATCAGCCGGGGCGGTTCCCTGCAGCAGCGGCGTGGTGTCATCCGTGGTATCGCCGCTGTTAAGCATGCCCTGAACGCCGCCGACGTCATCGGTCACGGTGGCGATGGTTGCCGCCGCTGGCGGCGTGGTATCGACGGTCAGGGTGAATCCGCTTGACGGCTGGCTGGTGTTACCCGCGCCATCGGTGGTGACGGCGGTAAAGGTATAGGTGCCGTTAACAAGCTGCGTGGTCGGGGTATAGGTCCACGTGCCGCTGCTGTCGATCACAATCGTTGTGACATCGACGCCGTCCTGGCGAATGGTGACGGTTGAGCCCGGTTCAGCCGTGCCGTTGAGCGTTGGCGTGGTGTCGTTGGTACTGTCGCCAGAAGTGAGCGCGCCGAGGCGCTCCGGCACATCGTCCAGCACCTGGGTAATGACCGGGGCGGCTGGCGCGACGCTGTCAATCGTCAGAGTCCAGGTGTTGGAGACGGGGCTGGTGTTGCCCGCCGCGTCAGTTGCGACGGCGGTCAGGGTATGTGGACCTTCAGCGATCGGGGTGTCTGGGGTAAAGATCCACACGCCAAGGCCATTGGCGACGGTCGTACCAATAGCAACACCGTCCACGCGGAGGGTGACCGTCGCGTTTGGTTCGGCGGTACCGCTGAGCGTCGGGGTGGCATCGTTGGTGGTCTCATTAATATCGAGCGAGCCGGTACGCCCGGGAACATCGTCCACGACTTGTGAAATCACCGGGGCGCCAGGTGCCGTCCCGTCGACGTTAATTGTCCACGAGTCTGATAACCCGCTCGGGTTACCGGCGGGATCCGTCGCCGTTGCCGTCAGTACGTACGTGCCATCGGTCAGCGGTGAGGGGGGCGTAAAGCTCCACTGGCCGGAGGAGGATACAACCACCGTACCGAGGACATCGCTGCCGTTATAAATCGTGATGGTCGAGCCCGCTTCGCCCGTTCCGTTCACGGTCGGGGCCCGGTCGTTGGTGAGGCCGTTCTGGGCCACGGAACCGGTGGTGGCCTGCACGTCATCAATCACCGACACGATAACTGGCGTCTGCGGTGGGGTAATATCCGGTGCCGCCGCGGAGGTGGTTGGACTGGTGTTGCCGGCCGTGTCGGTAGCGTCAGCGGTCAGGATTTCACTGTTAATTTTTGGTGGGGTCAGCGTCAGGCTGAAGTTACCCTGGCTGTCGGCAACAGCTGTGCCAAGGATGACGTTGCCTTCACGAATGGTCACCGTGCTGCCAGCTTCTGCGATGCCGCTGATGGTGCCGCCATCATTCGACACCACGAGATTACCCGGAGCAAGCGGTGGCGTAGTGTCCACTACCAGTACGAACGGGCTGGAGATACTGGTATTGCCTGCGGCATCCGTGGCGTGAACCGTCAGCGAATGCAGGCCGTCGGCGAGTGGAGTCGTTGGCGTAAAGTTCCAGCCGCCGCTGCCGTCAAGGGTGGCGGTGCCGAGCAGGGTTGCGCCGTCATAGACGGTGATTACAGCATCAGCCGGAGCGGTGCCCTGCAGCAGCGGATTGGTGTTATCCGTGGTATCGCCGCTGCTAAGCGGACCCTGAACGCCGCCGACATCATCGGTCACGGTAGCGATAGTCGCTGCCGGTGGCGGAGTAATATCGACGGTCAAGGTGAAGCCCTCCGACGGAAGGCTGGTGTTACCCGCCGTATCGGTAGCAACGGCGGTAAAAGTGTGAGTGCCCTCGACAAGCGGCGTGGTGGGCGTATAAGACCACTGACCGTTGCTGTCGGTTAGCACTGTGCCAATATCAGTTCCGTCCAGACGGATAGTAACGGTTGAACCCGGTTCAGCTGTGCCGGTGAGCGTCGGCGTCGTGTCGTTAGTGAGGCCATTCTGGTCCACGGGGCCGGTGGTGGCCTGCACGTCATCAATCACCGACACGATAACTGGCATCTGCGGCGAGGTAATATCCGGCGACGCCGCGGAGGCTGTTGGTCCCGTGTTGCCCGCCGCGTCTGTGGCTTCAGCGGTCAGGATCTCACCGTTAACTTTTGGTGGGGTCAGCGTCAGGCTGAAGTTACCCTGGCTGTCGGCAACCACCGTGCCAAGGGTGATATCGCCTTCACGGATGGTCACCGTGCTGCCAGCTTCCGCGATGCCGCTGATGGTGCCGCCATCATTCGACACCACGAGATTACCCGGGGCAGACGGCGGCGTGGTGTCCACGGTGAAAATGACAGGCACTGAGGCCGTACTCAGGTTTCCGGCGGCATCAGTTTCAGTGACGGTTATGGAGTGTGTCCCGTCCGGGAGCGGGCCGTTCGGCGTGACGCTCCAGGTGCCGTTGGGCTGAACCGTTGTGGTGCCAACCACCACGCCGTTATCGTAAATGGTGATGGTTCCGCCGGGCTCGCCGGTTCCCGCCAGGAGCGGCAGTGAAGCATCGGTAAGCGCGCCCGACGTGATGGTTCCCCTGATAACGCCCGTATCGTCGGTCAGCACAATCGCGGTCGGCGCGTCCGGCGGAGTAAGATCCACCGTCAGGGTAAACACCGGTGAGGCAGGCCCGGTGTTGCCCGCGGCGTCGGTTGCCCGCACGGTAATCTGATGAGTGCTTTCACTCAGGTCAACCGACGGGGTAAAGGTCCAGGTGCCGTTGCTGGCGACGACCGCCGTACCAATAGCGACTCCGCCGTCATAAATCGTCACGGTCGAGCCCGCTTCGCCGGTACCGGTAAGCTGCGGACGCTGATCGTTGGTACTGCCGCCGCTGCTGACGGCCCCCGTCTGCGGAGCAACATCGTCCGTTACGCTGGTGATTGCTGGCGCATCGGGCGCGGTGGTGTCCGGTGCGTTGAGCGTTGTGCCCGGGCTGGTATTCCCGGCGTTATCCGTCGCGGTGGCAGTCACCTGCTCGCCGTTGGTCAACGGTGTGCCGAGAGAGACGGTAAAGCTGCCGTCGCTGCCCGTTTTTCCTGATCCAATAACATTCCCGTTCGCGTCTTTCAGCGTGATGGTACTGCCGGGTTCGGCGGTACCGGTGACGGTTTTACCGTCTGAAGAGAACTTAAGGCCGGAAGGCGCGTTCGGCGGCGTTGTATCCGGATCGGCAGGATCGACGGGTGTGTTGGGGGTGGGGCTATTATTATTGCCGTCATCTCCACCGCCGCCGCCACCGGTGCTTGCCGCCGCCGCGATGCCGCCCGCTGCGACAATGCCGCCCAGAGCCCATGGCCAGATGGCGGCACCACCGGCATCACTCCCGGAAGAGGCAAGCAGCACATCCGTTGAGGCGATAGATTCGTACGTGGCGGCTCCGGTCGGATCTTCAATCCACCATAATGCGCCCTGGCTGTCCTGCAGTACCAGCTGGCTCACGCCCTGCGCGTCCGTGACGTAGAAGTTTTTAAGGGTGATCACCTCGCCGGAGTGCAGCGTAACCAGTAGATCGTTACCATTTCGCGCGAAGTGGGAGACGCTCGCTCGCTCGACATGAAGCTCAACGATAGAGGAATGGCTCAGCGTAACCTGTGTGCCTTCCGTGGTCGTTTCCACGCCAGTAAGTTTTGATATAACAGAGATTTGGCTCATTTAGGCATTACTCCAGCAGATGTATCATGAATGGCGAGCAAGACGAGCCATCTCTGCAGAAGGTAAAGGGCGCCCCCCGGCGCAGTCGCTGTTATCAAGCAGCACTGACCGTTGTTTTTAGCGCGCACGATGCCCGCCAGAATTCAGAGTGGCAACATCAGAGCGAATCTAATGACTTATAAAGAGAACAGTTTTTATGGGTGTTTTGTGTCTTATAAAACCCTGTAATTAATAGAGGAATTGTTTTCAAGAATATAAAAATGATATAGACAGAAAACGATGGTTGTGCAAATTTAGCTTTCGTAAATAAGTGCCAAAACAATGAAGAGGGCATTAATACATTGAGCTTGTTAATAATTTAACTAGTTTAACTGTTTGTTTTTAATGATTTTGATCTTGCCTTGCGATGTTGATTTTAATTATTATTTACTCAGTATGATAATTGGTAGGAGACATTTTTAATATACTGTAAAACGTTATTGTTTAAGCGCGCTTAATATGCATTTAAGTTAGGGTAACGTTTTTGATATAAGATATATTATATCACTTGCACAATAAAATATATTCTTATGCGGGGTTAAAATTCTGCTATCACGCGAAAATAATAGCGTTAAGGAAAGGATAAAATAACCTGAGTAATTTCCATTGGGGCTACGACAACAGCATGATTTTGCGACAACAATAAAATTATGGGGAGAATGAATAAAAAGCGTCAGTCGGGCGTTTACTGACGTCACTCACTTCTTACCCTGGAGCTTTATATGAACACGACCTCGTTTCGTTTGATCCCGGTGCTGATTTTTTCCCTGCTGTCCCCCCTGGCGCTGGCAATGGGCAATAATAGTACCGAGAGCAAAACGCCCGATTGTCCTTCCGGTCAGGTGTATGACAGCGCCACCCAGAAATGCGTGCCGGACAAGAGCAGCAGCCTCAGCGACCAGGACAAAACCAACTATGCGTACCATCTCGCGAAGAAAGGCGAGTACCAGGCGGCGCTCAACCTGCTTGATTCGCTGAAAAATGGCAATACGGCTGAAGCGTGGAACTATCGCGGGTTCGCCACGCGCAAGCTTGGCCGCACGGACGAAGGGATTGGTTACTACCAGCGCGCGCTGGCTATCGCACCGGATTATGCCAAAGCCCGGGAATATCTCGGTGAAGCGTGGATGGTAAAAGGACGTCCTGACCTCGCGAAAGAACAGCTGAAGGTGATTGCCGGTATTTGTGGCCAGTCCTGCGAGGAGTACCGTGACCTGCAGGCCGCTATCAACGGACATCCGGAATCCTGATTTTCTCGTGGAGGGAAAAGACATCGCTACCAGTGAGGTTCGTCAACAGTTAGCCGCACACCTGCCGCGTCTCTGGCGCTATGGGCTGGTGCTGTCGCGAAACAGGGATATCGCCGAAGAGCTGGTTCAATCCACCTGCGTGCGTGCACTTGAACGGAGCAGCCAGTATACGCCGGGCACGCGCATCGACAGGTGGCTGTTCTCGATACTTCACTCTATCTGGATCTCTGAGCTTCGGGCCCGACACGTGCGTCAGGGGCAGGGATTTGTGGCCAGCGACGAGCTTCTGGCGCCGGATACCCGCGAACAGGATGAGACGCGCCTGCATTACATGAAGGTGATGCAGCGCGTTAACGCGCTGCCTGAAGCCCAGCGCAACGCGGTATTTTTGGTTTATGTCGAAGGCTTTACCTACCAGGAGGCGGCGGAGACCCTGGCGGTGCCTATCGGTACCGTGATGAGCCGGCTGGCGACGGCGCGGGCTCGGCTTGCCAGGTCCGCTGACGCACTGCCTCCGGTAAAGGAGAAACGCTCTTGAACTCGCACCGTTTTGCACCGCCCTATAACGACGACGCTATCGTGGCATGGATAGATGGCGAGATGTGCCGCGCCGACGCGCTACAATTTGAAGAACAGTTGAAAAGGGACGAACGCCTCTCCGGGCGAACCGCCGAACTGATGAAAAGCAGCCAGGATTTCGCCGGGGCGTTTGCCCCCCTGCTGGATGAGGCACCTCTGGAGACAATGCAGGCGCGTCTGGCGGCGCTTCCCGATTCGCAATCCTCCACGCCGGCTGGCGTCAGCAGGCGGGCGCTGATTGCCGCATCGGTCAGCTTTTTGATGGTCGGATCCGGGCTGGGCTATCTGCTTCGGCCCGCTTCCGCGCCAGCGGATGAGAATGCCCATATTCGCGACCTCGAAGCGCAATATATGTCCCTGTACAGCGTCGAGACGCTGCTGGATATGGACAGCGCAACGCCGGTCCTGCTGCGCGGGCTGGAACGGGCTGCGCAGGACGTCGGCATCAAGCTGCGCATGTCGCAGCTTATCCTGCAGGGAGCAGAGCTGAAAATGGTGCGAATGCTGCGCTATGAAACCACCTCGATCGCGCAGATTGCCTGGATCAACGCCGACTACGGCCCGATGGCGCTCTGTATCTCTCCTGTAGATGAGAAGACGATGGCCTCTCTGCGCCAGGAGCAGCGGCACGGCATGAACCTGGCGTGGTGGCAGGAGGCGGGCTACCAGTTTGTCCTGATTGGCCGAAACCCGCCGTCTCACCTGCGGGGAAACGCGGAGCAGCTACAGCGGCTCATCTCAGGATGACGGCACGTCGTTTGTCTTAATCGCAATGGCGATGGCAATACGATCGTCCACGACCAGCGCAAACTTATCCATCCCGTAGGACGCGCGCGAGATCGCCGTCGTGGCATCCAGCGTAAGGGCCTGCGCGTGCGGGTCTTTCACGACGGCCTCCAGGATCACCGGGCGGGCAATGTTTCGCACGGTCAGCGTTCCGAACACCCTGAACCGCCCATCGCCCTGGGCGACCACGCGAGAGCTGATGAACTCGATAGTCGGGTAGCGCTCGGATTCAAAAAACATGTCGCTTTTCAGCTGCCAGGTGAGCAGCTTGTTTGAGGCTACGAGAGTCGCTACGGGAATGGTGACGTGGATATGGTCGTCGACGTCATTTTCCGGATTGAGCGTCACGGCGCCCGTCACGCCGCTGAACGTCGCCCAGGAGAGGATGCCGCCGAAGGCATGCCAGGATAGCCGAATGGTGGTGTTGTTGGTGTCGATGATGTAGCTCTGCGGGACGGCTAACGCCCACGGGCAGACCAAAATAAGCAATATAAGCAGGCGTCGTAGCATCTCAGGATCTCTTTAGGGGGCGCTGGGAGTAAACGCGTCACACCAGGGATCTATTCGGCTTTTATGCGTCAGACTGTTTTAACGATATCCACCGAGATTTCGACGGCGGTAACCGGGCCCCGGTTTTCCAGCCAATGGACCGTATTATGGTCTTCCGGCCAGCCGACGCCGGGACCGTAATCGGTGGCGATACCGTTACGATGATCGGTGATGGTCCCCTCAAGGATAAAAACAGTACCGGGGCGATCGATATGATCGTGCACCGGACCAAAGACCGCACCGGGGGCGAGCGTCACCCTGCGCATGCGAAGCTGACGCCCGTCCATGCCTGCGATCTCCGGGCCCAGATCGACTATGGAGAGTATTTCAACGGTAACGCCCTGGGTTTCTGGTGCGGTGTCTTTGTGGCTCATGACGGTGCCCTCCTGAGACAAGTTTAGCCTTCAGGGAGCAGGGCGGGAGGGAATAAAAAAGGCCGCGTCTGCGGCCTTTCGAAGGGATTACTCAGTGACTTTCTTTTCCAGCTCGCTGGCACCTTCTTTGGTTTTGTTCCAGCCTTTCTCTGCGCCTTCTTTGGTGGCATCCCACCCTTTCTCGGTGCCTTCTTTGGTTTTATGCCAGGCTTTCTTGGAATCTTCGCTGACCTTGCTGCCCAGGCTCTCGCTTTTGCCTTCCGCAGCATGCTTCTGTTTCAGCTTCAGCTCTTCACCTTTGTTCTGCTCTTCGTGCAGTTTTTGCTTAGCCTCGTTGGCGTTTGCGTTCGCCGCCACGACGGTATCGTCAGTTGCATGTGTGGTCGCAGCAAATACTGGGGAAGCCAGCAGAACGGCAGATAATGCGATAATTGTTTTTTTCATAATATCCTCATTTAACGTTATCGGTTATGAGCGTGATTCAGCATGGCACAGGCGAAACGGGATGGCTTTAGGAAAAAACTGTAATGAGATCAATGTGCCCTGATGAGGGATATTTCGCCTGAGGATTATCCAAAGGATAAAAAGCCTATTTCAGCAAGGGCGGCGAGGGTCAGGAGAATGAAGATAATAACGGTTATGGGTCTGTACATGTCGGGGTTCCTTCCGGGTTGAGCAGCTATTCCGTAGCGCTGGGTGGTGTGGGTAATTTTGCACAGGAGATGCGGGCAGGGGGTTGATGTTTGTCAAAGGGATGGATGGAACTGTGGGAATGGGGTACAAAAAAGCCCGCAGGGCTTGCGCCGTGCGGGCTCTTAGGACTTCATCGGATGACTCTGGTAATCACCGATGGAGAATTTTGGTGGAGCTGGCTGAGAGCGACACCAAATTCTAACTGTCTGATTCTTTGAGCAATGTAGCGGGAATCAATGTCACAGCAGTATGGCACAAGTCATTTGTATCAATCAAGATGAAGAGAGGGATCATGATTGGGCAAGTGACCTTCTAAGCTTTAGGACACGAGTAAACTCTAGCGTCTCTAAAAACAAATCTGAAAGTTCTTGTCGGGAAATAACAACGTCATCACTAACTTGCCATGCTATGCCAATCTGATAGGCAAATCCTGGATATGCAATCTTAAAGTCAGTCTTATTGTATGCTTTGGCGGCTTCAAATTTAGCTAAGGGTATCCTTAAGCGTGCAAAACGTTTCTTTGCATTTTGAAAACGCTCTAACACTTCCGCAGGGTCATCACTTTTGTTTTCCTTTATGCTCTGCGTAAGAGTGCGAATTACTTCATAAGAGCCCAAAATCCATAAATATGAGTGAGTAAGATGCCCTTGTATCATCTCGTAGTCTTCGTTTGCAGTTCCTCCCTGCTTATACTTTTCTACTAAAGAAACATCCGTCTCACAAAGAGTTGCATCCATTTTCCCCAAACTTTGCACAAGGCTCGGTAAAAAAGGATCAAATCGTGCCAAACCAATGGAAACTTTCAGCCAGCGTTCAAAACGCTCCTCATACATGACGCTATCCATTTGTACTAGCCCTTTAAAATCAGAGGATTAATCTTGGTAGTTAACCTTATCCTCGTGGGTTCTGTTGATAATACTCGTTCAGTCCATCGGTGTATCCTTGGTAGTAGGCTACACGAGGGCTCCTGTGGCGAACTTCAGCCGCTTGGCTTTTTAAGATGGAGTCAATAGCCGCAGCTGCATTTGGCTCTTGGTTGGTTACCCCCGCTTGAAAACCCAATTCGTATGCACATCCGGCGCATTTATGACGGAATGGATAGCTCTGATCCTCTGGAAGGGCGGCAAACATTGTATCGTAGCGGTGTGGTGCTTGGCAGGTAGGCATGAAAAACCTCAGAGGTTAAAAACAGTACTCTTGATATGAGTATGGGTTCTTTTTCTTTCAAGATGCTGCGGTTGTATCTCACCTCTTCTTTTACAAAACGTGAGGCTAGTCACGTTTAACGGATGATATCAATGCTGGTAGTTAATCATTTATTTTGCAAGCAACTTACTGTTGTTTAAGGTGAAAGGAACTGAGTAATACATCACTGGTGACGGACTCTTGAAGCTCTGTTTCACTTTGTTTTTATGAGACAATATATGTAGCGTTTATACCCACATTATTCCAGAATGTTGCTTTCTTAGGGAGAATGAGTTGAGTAGGACTGACGAGGAAATAAAGCAAGCAACTGCGATTTTCGCGGTTTACAAAGCGGAGATTGATAAGCGTGAGCTATCAAACACCGATAATTATGATAAAAATATTCTCACTTTGTCTTCTGCCGGGCTAGCTATATCGCTGACCTTACTAAAAGATATTGTCAGTAAGGAAGGGCCTACACTTGTGGCTTTTCTTTACTTGTCGTGGACTTTTTTTGGGCTTGCTATCCTATCAACCATTGCTAGTTTTCTCATTAGTAACAAGGCATTAACCAAGCAGCTATCTATAGCTGAACGATATTATATTGATGGGGATCAAAATGCGTTCAGTGAAAAAAACAGATGGGGAAATTTCACTTCGCTGTTGAACTGGCTTTCAGGTAGTTTCTTCATATTGGCTATCATTTCGGTGATTGTATTCGGTCTAAGTAATTTTTCTAAGAGGTCGCAAATGGACACTGATAATTACAAAAAATGCGTGGTAAGCAACCCTAATGAAGGGCAAATAGTACCAAGAATGCAACAACTTCCTATTGATAAGGGGGCTGCAATTCCTGCTATGCCAAAAGTTCCAGCACCCACTCCCTCTCCGGTTAATCCTGTAGTTTTACCAAACTCCCCAGCAGCCCCCACGACGACGAAGCCGTGATAATCAACACTATACCTCTGGAGTTAAGTTATGAGTGATAAAGACAACACTAGTTTGAACCTTGGAATTAGCATGGAAGGACACAACGTCCCAACAATGCAGCGTGTATTGGTTGGCAATGGGGCTAATGTTCCTGCTATGCAAGCTATCCCTTCGACTGGGCAACAGGCTTCTTCATCAATTGGTCAAAATGTCCCTCAAAACGGTAATAGCTCTCAAAAAAATTCTACGTCTTCGTAATATCAATGTGTTAGAAGGAAATGTATGAGCCAGAAAATAAGTAATCCAATTCGCATGGTTGTTGGAGATGGCGCTATCATGCCTAAGATGGTGAAAACACAGTCAGCAAACACTGAAAAACATGGTGCAACAATACCCAAGATGCAGCCAACCCCAGCACAGAGTACGGGTACTTCGTCTAACGCTCAAAAGTCGTCAGGTGACGCTAAAAAATAGCCATGCCATTTGGCTATATGAATTACAGCAAGTTATATCGGACGTGAATTCAACTCCCAAAATGGAAGCTGAATTCGCGTCTTGTTGTTGCTGCTGCCAGTCGCAAGACCTCCAGTCGCCTTGATCCCACAGATAGAAGCGAATGGCGTTATCCTTGACCCATGTCCGAATTTTGGCTCTCACATCACCGTTACTGAACGTGAGCACGGCCCGTTCACGGTCCTGTTGTTCGAATGATCTCAGAGCAAGTGTCCCGAAGCCTCGAACAGTGAAATAGCCATCCTGCCAAGAATTATTCATGTGAATTGTGCCTCTAACATTGCTAGGACAATCTAGGTCAATGACTTGATCTTCCAACGATGATGCGAGGGCGAAGTTGGACGCAGAGAACAATAACGCACTCGTCAAAGCCTGTGTCAGTGTTTTCATAGCGTTTTCCTTAAAAGCTGAGTTGTTAGGGAATTTTGGTTGCAGTACACGGAGCCCAGCTACCGTCAGTACCCTTGAGGTAGAATGCTGGTCCGCTATATCGGATTTGTACTTTTGCCTCGGTGTGGGCATCAGCGAAGACGAGGGTGATGTTTTGGTCAGTCTCGTTTTCTATGTGCTCAAAGGGCAAAGCCATCACGCCCTCGGCGGTCAGGACGTTATCTTTAATCGTTGCATGGACTCCGTTTGCACAACGAAGCCACACGTTGATGGGCGGTGCTGCGAGAGTATTTACGCTATAAAGCAAAGTCAGAAGCAGATACCCCTTTAGTCGTTGCAATGTTTGTTCTCCAGTAAATCGGGCCTGTTTACCCGGATGATGCGATAAATGCTGGTGATCCCGAGTTTCAACAGATGGGAAATTCCTGCTTTACTAGTACCGTTTTCAACTAATTCTATGACTTCTTTAGTTTTACTGCGGGCTGTCGGTTTACGACCTTTGTACTTGCCCTTGAGTTTCGCCAGTGCTATGCCTTCTGCCTGTCTCTCCAGCATCATTTCACGCTCGAACGTGGCGATAGCTCCGATCATGGTTAGCATGAGCTTTCCGGTTGGCGTAGCCGTGTTGATACCAATATTGAGAATGTTCAACGCAACGCCTTTTCCTTGCAGGTACTCAGATACTTCCAGCAAATGACGGGTATTACGTGCAAGACGGTCCAGCTTCGTTACATGTACGGTGTCACCTTCTCGGACCCATTCCAACAATGCCTGTAGCTCGGGACGGTCATCTTTGGCTCCACTGATTTTTTCCTGAAATATCTTTTCGCAATCAGATAACGCAGCCAATTGTGAATCAAGATTTTGCCCAGAGGTCGATACTCGGGCAAAGACCTGATCGAGAAAATTGACCAGATACGTAAAAGCGTGGCGGCCGTACAACAGTAGATTATTGCCCCGGTGGTGTGGATTGGCTCTGGCACAATCAACGTGGCGCAGCTGATGCTCGACACACTCGACGTGGTGAAAGAGCTGGCAGAGCAAACAGCAAGCCATACGCACAGCAATACGGGAGTACCGACCAACGCGGGAGCCATACGGAACACCGGAACGAAAGCGGACACGCTGAACGGCAAATACTCCCCGGTGATTGGCAAGTAAACCTGTCCAGAACATAACCCGCGAAAGCGGGTTTTTTTATGCCCTTAATCCCCTGGCGGGATATCTCTTTTCTTACCCCACAAGCGGCTATCGCTACGCGCTGCCAGCGGCGCTCTGCCGCGTTCAGCCTTTTAAGGCACTCAGGGGTACCCTTAAAACAGATCGTGTGCACAGCAGGGCGCTGGCGCGTTACAGCAGGGCCAAAAAAATCTTTCGCAGACCAAAATCGCACTACATCGCACCCGCCTGCGGTTTTTGGATCATAAATATTTTTCAGTTTTATTTTTCTTCAAACCGCATCGCAAGACCGCATCAGTGCTGGCGGCTTTGCGGAGAACCGAAACTGAAAACAATGAAAAGAATTTCATTGTTTTTCACTTTTATAGATCTGTTAGGGGGGGGGGGGGTTAAATAACCTATTGATAAGTAATGATTTTATTTTTTATATGAAAAGTATGAGTGATTGTTAACCAGTGGGGAATTGAAAATTTTGTGTTAGCTTTTTTATTTCAATTGGTTAGTTTGTTCGGGGTGCCAGTTTTTTTGAAAATTGATGAAATAGCTGCGGCAAGATATTGACTACATTTAGAGAGATTTTGTTAAAATGAGAATTAAACTCACGTAACATTTTTGGACAATAACGGATGAATATATTCGCCCAGTATGGAAAAGAGATTTTTGCGTTTATCGTTCCTGTCTTTACGTTGATTATCAATAAATACTTCAAAAATAGCGCAAAAATTAGCTATGGCGAGCTGCATCAGTTCACCTATTTACTCAATGAACCTCTCTTGGACAAGGAAGGTGAGGTGCTCCAGGCTACGCAAACTGTTCATACTCAGTCATATATTTTCAGGAATGATGGAAAAGAGCCTGCTACGAATGTAGAACTTATCTTTAACTATGCGCCAATGTACCTCAATGTTTGGCCATCACGCCTTTTTGCAGAAAAAAATGACTCATCTCGTAGGTATGTCATGGTATTTGATTACCTTGCGCCTAAAGAAACCATACGCTGCGAGGTGTTGGCCATCAATGCGCAAATACCAGTGCTCTTATCTGTAAGGTGTAAAGAAGGTGTTGCTCAGAACATGGTGCTGATGCCGCAAAGAGTCTTTCATCCCGCTTTTATCAATTCCCTTAGGTTCCTGATTTTCCTTGGTTCAGTAAGCTTCGTGTACATCTTTGTTGTTCTTCTCCAGTGGTTACTCTTGAAAACAGGTTAACTGTTGTTGAAGTGCAGTTGCTTTAGCTTGTCTTGAAAAGGTTAGTTACAGCATGTACTTCGCTCCTGGTTTCGTCTCAAACCCAATGATCCTTGCTGAAGAGAATGAATTGGAACTGTAATCACATTGTTGTATGAATTGTTCATTGGTGACTGTGCAACCCACCCAAAACTGGGGAATAATAAAGGTCGCTTAGAGCGTAATTCGGATTGCTTAGATTAATGATAGATTGACCTTGGTCAAGACGGATGGAAGTCGAGTAACTGACCTAAAAGGAAGTGTCCAAAAGGGTAAAATTTACATAATGAGGGGAGATATCTCGATAGAACCCGGCGATGAATTACATCGTGAAATGCCTGCAGGAAGATTCGAAGAGTATGTTGTTGTTGAACCCAATTTCTATCAAGGGGTGCATGGGATTCCCGCGCATTATCAAACAGAGGTTAAGAGAAAAGGTAATCAGCAACCTCAAGTTGGCACGGTAGCGTCACATACCACAAACTATAACTTTTATGGTGATAATAGCAGGGTTAACAATAGCTCAATTGATAACTCGAACAACTTCACGGGTAGCGATGAGAATATCCGTCAGGCGATGGCTATACTGCATGCAGCAAGAAAAGATATAGAAACTTCCGCAATGGAACCTATTGATTCGCAGACCATCAAAGCGACCTTAGACATTGTTGAGGGTCAAATAAAATCTCAAACTCCGTCCAAGCCAGTTATCAAGACACTTCTTGCCGGATTACCAGTAGTCGCTCAGGCTCTACCTTCTATCGTAAAACTCGTGGAAATCTTTAAGAGCTAATTATCTGCCCTCCAATTTGTCGCCATAGAGCTAAAAGTTATGATATAACTTATTGATTTTAATGTTTTTATTTTTATGGCAACAAAAAACCCATTACAATCTACGATAATCAATTTCTAGTGAGTAAATCACATAAGGCGCTCCATTTCGGCTATTTACATGAACTGAAACAGTTTTTAATGGGATTTGGCAAGACGAGCATTGTTGATTATCAGTGATAAATTCATAAGCGCCTTCACCACAAACCTGTGCTCCGCAATTTGGACAAAAGTCACTGTTCACCGTTTCATCAAAGAAACCCATTTCTAATCCTCCGCCAGCACTGAACCTTAAGTATGCATCCCTGAGTTGCCAACAGGAAATGCTTTTTAAATATCAGTGGACTCAAAGTGGACATGGACAAAAAAAAGGGTTACGTTTCCACGTAACCCCTTGTTTTATTTGGTGGAGCTGGCGGGAGTTGAACCCGCGTCCGAAATTTCTACATCCTCGGTACTACATGCTTAGTTTGTCTTTACATTCGCACGCCAGCTGCGGACAGACACGCCACTAACGAACTAGCCTGATTAGTTTTAACGCTTCAACCCCAGGCAGGGCTTCCACGCGATCTCTTTTGGGTTTGACCTCTCTTTGATCCCCGTCTTAAGAGCGGAAGCTAGGGAGAGAGGGCTCAGAGCAGGTTATTAAGCTGCTAAAGCGTAGTTTTCGTCGTTTGCGACTATTTTTTTGCGGCTTTTAACGAGGCAAACCGCCCCTCGGCATGCACCTTGGGTTTCGCAAATCCCGTCGAATCCAGAATCAGCCCCAATAGTGTTGAACTAAGTATACCAGATTTCACTTCCTGGATACCAGCCCGGAACGCTAACTTATTGAATAGTACAATAAGTGTGCAGAATCAACGTCCTGCGTTTTTCATAATGCGCGCTTTATCAAGCTGCCACTCGCGCTCTTTCAGGTCAGTACGTTTGTCGTGCTGTTTTTTACCTTTCGCGACGCCAACTTTCACTTTGCACCATGCGTTTTTCCAGTACAGCGACAGGGCTACCACGGTGAAACCTTCACGGTTGATGCGTCCGTAGAGGGATTCCAGCTCACGCTTGTTCAGCAGCAGCTTGCGGGTGCGCGTTGGGTCACACACATAGTGTGAGGAGGCGACGGTCAGCGGCGTAAAGTTCGCGCCGAACAGGAAGGCTTCGCCATCTTTCAGGATCACGTAGCTATCGCCGATGTTGGCTTTCCCGGCGCGCAGCGATTTTACTTCCCAGCCCTGCAACGCAAGGCCAGCTTCGAATTCTTCTTCAATGAAATACTCGTGGCGAGCACGCTTGTTGAGCGCAATGGTCGCCGAGCCTGGTTTATGTGCTTTTTTCTTCGTCATAAGTGTCGTAAAGCCGTCGGTAATCTGATTTCAAAAAGTCACCTCATTGCGTCCTGTGAGGTCTAACGCGCTATCTTAGCACGAGATGAGGCTTAGCGTTTTTTTAACAGGTGATAAATGTTATTATTTGTCCGTTGTGTGACCATGGGAAATGCTATGCCTCAGATTAGCCGTACTGCGCTCGTGCCTTACAGCGCGGAACAAATGTATCAGTTAGTGAACGATGTTCAGTCTTATCCAGAATTTATTCCGGGATGCACCGGGAGCCGCGTTCTGGAGTCCGGCCCGACGCAGATGACCGCGGCGGTGGATGTCTCCAAAGCGGGGATCAGCAAGACGTTCACCACCCGCAATACGCTGACCAGCAATCAGAGTATTTTGATGCATCTGGTGGATGGTCCGTTTAAAACCCTGATGGGGGGCTGGAAGTTTACGCCGCTGAGCGCTGACGCCTGTCGCATCGAGTTCCAGCTGGACTTTGAATTTACCAATAAGCTGATTGAGCTGGCGTTTGGCCGCATCTTTAAAGAGCTGGCTTCGAATATGGTTCAGGCGTTCACCACCCGCGCCAAAGAGGTTTACAGTGTCGCATAAGATTGCTGTAGAAGTGGTTTATGCGCTGCCGGAGAAGCAGTATCTGCAGCGCGTGACGCTGGAAGAGGGGGCAACCGTTGAGGCGGCTATCCGCGCGTCCGGCATCCTCGAACTTCGCAGCGATATTGACCTGGCGAAAAATAAGGTCGGGATTTATAGCCGTCCGGTGAAGCTGGGTGATGTGCTGAAAGAGGGCGACCGAGTGGAGATTTATCGTCCGCTGATTGCCGACCCGAAAGAGCTGCGTCGTCAGCGTGCGGAGAAAGCGGGTAAGTAGCGTGTTTTCCCCTCACCCTGACCCTCTCCCCACAGGGGCGAGGGGATAAAAGAAAAACAAAAAGGTGCTCAATGAGCACCTTTTTGCATTTCTGACTTCTGATTACTTGGTCAGGGCAGGCTTGTTGTCGATGTTGGTCAACACACCGGCGCTGCTGAAGGTCAGCGTCAGGGTCTGCTGGGTCGCATCTTCGTGGCCCGGCTTCTGACGGAATACATAGAACCAGGTGTTAGTGCCGAACGGATCGGACATCATCGGGGTTCCCAGTGTATAAGCGACCTGCTGTTGTGTCATCCCCACACGGATTTTGGACACATCGTTAGGGGTAAGGTAGTTCCCCTGGTTGATGTCAGGACGGTAAACCACTTTCTCCAGAGTGGAACAGCCTGCGGTCAACATCAGAAGAACCGCTGCGGCAGCGGTCAGCATTTTACAACGCATAGTGATTTGATTCCTTTTCGGGCCCGAGCAGAACGCGGCTCATATGTAATATGCCGATGATAATAGACCTTGCCCCACTTTGAAACCGGTCTGGCGGCGTTTTTGTTGTTCTGTATGACCCTGAGATCCCGAAAAAGTTTATGCCGCCAGCAGTTCTTTCGCGTTCGCAAGCGTGTTACGTGTGACTTCGCTGCCGCCGAGCAGGCGAGCCAGCTCCTGCAGACGCGCACGTTTATCCAGCGGCTTCATATGCGTTTCGGTCATTTCACCGTCGGTTTCTTTGCTGACGATAAAGTGATGATGACCACAGCCCGCGACCTGCGGCAGGTGGGTGACACACATCACCTGCGTTGATTCGCCTAGCTGGCGCAGCAGTTTACCCACCACCGCCGCCGTTGGGCCGCTGATGCCGACATCCACTTCATCGAAAATCAACGCCGGGGTTTCCATTTTACGCGCGGTAATCACCTGAATCGCCAGTGCAATACGCGACAGTTCACCGCCGGATGCCACTTTGGAGATAGCCTGCAGCGGCTGCCCCGGGTTGGTAGTGACGCGGAACTCGATGCGGTCCGCACCTTCTGCCGTCAGGTGGTTCTCTTCAAAGCGAACATCGATGGTGAAGATACCGTGCGGCATCGCCAGCGTGTGCATGCTGTCGGTGATGTGCTGGCTTAGCTCCTGAGCGTAATGCTGACGGATTTCATGCAGCTTTTGCGCTGTCTCCAGCGCCTGTTTATGATGCAGGTTCACCGCGAGAGAGAGGGTCTCCTGCGAGTCAGCCTGATCGTCAAGCTGCTGCTGTTCTTCCAGCAGAGACTGATAGAATCCTGGCAGCTCTTCCGGCGTGACGTGGTGCTTGCGCGCCAGTGAAATTTGACGGGAGATACGCTGCTCCAGCTCAAACAGACGGTTCGGATCGAGATCCAGACGTTCACAGTAGTGGCGCAGTTCGTCACTGGCTTCGGAGATCTGAATCGCCGCTTCTTCCAGCATATCCAGGACGCCTGAAAGCTTGCTGTCCATGCCGACCAGTTCGGTAATGAGCTGGCGGACGTTATACAGCTGGCTCTGCAGGTTCACGTCTTCGCCATCCGCCAGCAGGTTGAGCGCATTCTGGCTGGTTGAGAGCAGGTGACCGCTGTTCGCCAGGCGCTTGTACTCTTCGTCTATTTGCTCAAACTCACCCGGCTGCGGGTTGAATTCGTTCAGCTCTTTAAGCTGGTACGCCAGCAGCTCCGCACGTGCAGCGCGCTCCTGGCTTTGCTGCTGGTGCTGGGCAAGTTCACGGCAGCTCTGATGCCACTGGCGATAGTGTTCCGCCATAAGCTGAGTAAGCGCGTACTCACCCGCGTAGCCATCGAGCAGCGCTTTCTGCTGTTCAGGTTTGACGAGTTGCTGATGCGCGTGCTGACCGTGGATCTGGATAAGCAGCTGGCCGAGTTCGCGAAGCTGGGAGAGCGGGACCGCCGTGCCGTTGATAAAGCCACGTGAACGACCGTCGCTGCTGATCACGCGGCGAAGTAAACACTCACGTCCATCTTCAAGCTGGTTTTGCTCCAGCCAGCGCTGGGCTGCAGGGGTGTCTTTCAGGGAGAAGCGGGCGCACAGATCGGCACGGTTTGCGCCCATGCGCACCATGTCGCCCTCTGCGCGGCCGCCAAGGCACAAGCCGAGGGCATCAATGGCAATGGATTTACCTGCACCGGTTTCCCCGGTGATCGCCGTCATGCCGCTGTGGAAATCGATCTCAAGCTCACGAACAATGGCAAAGTTGCTGATGGTCAGTTGTGCCAGCATAATTGTTTTCCTGTATGAAAAACCATAACTGTGTTTTCATACAGTATAAACTGGTTTTTTATACAGTAAAGTACTGGATGCAAAATCAGAACAATTTTTTTGACCAGCCAAGCTTCGAGCTTAATGTGTTGAAATAGCTGTAATCTTTCGGGTGAATCAGATTAAGGTGGTAATCACACCGACGAATGAGAACATCTTCACCTTCCTGGATCGGTAGCGCTATCTGGCTGTCGCAGCTGATCTCCAGGTCATTACGGCGGTGCGAGAAGCGCAGACGTATCGTGCTGTCGCCGTTGATGACCAGCGGACGGGCGGAGAGCGTGTGCGGGAACATCGGCACCAGGGTAATGGCATCCAGCGAGGGCGTCAGGATCGGGCCACCGGCAGAAAGCGAGTAGGCAGTTGAGCCGGTCGGAGTGGAGATAATTAGCCCGTCGGAACGCTGGGAGAAGGCAAAGATTTCGTCGATATAAACTTCGAATTCAATCATGTGCGCCACTTTTCCGGGGTGAAGAACTACCTCGTTAATCGCGGTGCTGATGCGCTTCTGGCAGTCCTGCTGGCACACCTGCGCTTCCAGTAAAAAGCGTTTTTCGCTGATATAGTGCCCTTCCAGCACGTCAGCCAGCTGCTGCTGCGCATTGTCCGGGTCGAGATCGGTTAAAAAGCCGAGATTGCCACGGTTGATGCCGATGACCTTAATGTCATAACGCGCCAGCGTGCGGGCCGCGCCGAGCATGTTGCCGTCGCCGCCCACCACCACGGCGAGATCGGCCTGTTGGCCAATTTCCGCCAGCGTGCCGGTTTTGACGCTCTTCAGCTGCAGCTCCTGCGCAATCTGCTGCTCGACCATCACTTCATAGCCTTTGCTACACAACCAGCGATACAACATTTCATGTGTCGTTAGTGCGGTAGGGTGACGCGGATGCCCGACGATCCCAATACACCTGAAATGATTATTCATTTTCTGGAGGTCCTTGTGCCTGATGAATGATGACAATCTGTCTTGTTCCCTTGAATCCCGGAAACTGATCCCCATAATAAGCGAAGTTAGCGAGATGAATGCAGAAAAACGCGGAGAAATTCATGAGTAGTAAAGAACAGAAAACGCCTGAGGGGCAAGCCCCTGAAGAAATTATCACGGAACAGCATGATGAAGTTGAGGCTGTAGAGCCAGACGCATCTGCTGAGCAGGTGGACCCGCGCGATGAAAAAATTGCGAATCTGGAAGCCCAGCTGGTAGAAGCGCAGAATCGCGAACGCGATGGTGTTCTGCGCATCAAGGCGGAAATGGAAAACCTGCGTCGCCGTACCGAGCAGGACGTTGAGAAGGCGCATAAATTTGCGCTGGAGAAATTCGTCAACGAACTGCTGCCGGTAATTGATAGCCTCGATCGCGCGCTGGAAGTGGCTGATAAAGCGAATCCGGACAACGCGGCGATGATCGAAGGTATCGAGCTGACGCTGAAATCCATGCTCGACGTGGTGCGTAAGTTTGGTGTGGAAGTGATTGCCGACACCGACGTCCCGCTGGATCCAAACGTTCACCAGGCGATTGCGATGGTGGAGTCCGAAGAGGTGGAAGCCGGTAAGGTGCTGGGCGTGATGCAGAAAGGTTACACCCTGAACGGGCGTACCATTCGCGCGGCGATGGTGACCGTGGCGAAAGCGAAAGCGTAATTCGCTATCCATAGTGCCGGGTGGCGGCGTTCGCCTCACCCGGCCTACAGCCTTACTCCGCGATGCTTTCGCGTAGGGGTTTTACGGGCAGGACTTTCACCTGCTTAATCATATTGTCCTGCACGTCCAGGATATCAATATCATACTGCTCAATCCGCACCCGCGTGCCCGCCGCCGGGATCTCTTCCAGCGCTTCCAGAATCATCCCGTTGATCGTACGAGCCTCATCTTCCGGCAAATGCCAGTTAAAGGCTTTGTTGAGTTCACGAATGTTCGCGCTACCGTCAATCAGCACCGAGCCGTCGTTTTGCGGGGTGACTTCTTCCGCGAGGGAAGGCGACATTGACGTGGTAAAGTCCCCGACAATCTCTTCCAGAATATCTTCGACCGTCACCAGTCCCTGAATGTCGCCGTACTCATTGACCACCAGGCCGACCTTCTTCTTGTTGCGCTGGAATTTCACCAGCTGCGTGCTGAGCGGGGTTCCTTCCGGCACGTAGTAAATCTCGTCGGCGGCGCGCAGCATCACTTCTTTGGTGAACTCTTTTTTCTCGGTCATCAGACGGTAGGCTTCGCGCACGCGCAGCATGCTGATGGCGTCATCCAGCGAGTCGCGGTAAAGCACAATACGCCCGTGCGGGGAGTGCGTCAGCTGGCGGACGATGGCTTTCCAGTCGTCATTGATGTCGATACCGACGATTTCATTACGCGGCACCATGATGTCGTTCACGCTCACCTTTTCCAGATCCAGCACCGACAGGAGCATGTCCTGATTGCGCCGGGAGATCTGCGAGCGGGATTCATTCACGATGGTGCGCAGCTCCTCTTTGCTGAGCGCGCTGCTGATGGTGACATCGGCTTTGATTCCCACCATGCGCATCAGTACGCGCGTCACCATGTTCAGCAGCCAGACCAGGGGCATCATCAGGATCTGCAGCGGTGCCAGCAGGAAGCTGCTCGGGTAAGCGACTTTCTCCGGGTAAAGCGCGGCGATGGTTTTCGGCAGCACTTCGGCAAACACCAGCACCACGAACGTCAGCACGCCGGTGGCAATTGCCACCCCGGCGTTGCCGTACAGGCGCATCCCGACGATAGTGCCGAGGGCTGAGGCAAGAATGTTGACAAGGTTGTTGCCGATGAGCACCAGGCTTATCAGGCGATCCGGCTTGCGGAGCAGTTTTTCAACGCGACGTGCGGCACGGTTACCCTGTTTAGCACGATGACGTAACCGGTAGCGGTTTAAGGTCATCATGCCGGTTTCCGAGCCGGAGAAATAGGCGGATATGACCACCATGACGATCAGGATAACGATCAGCGTGGTGGTAGAGATGTGTTCCAGGGGGAACTCCTTTTGTTACTTAGCCAGCAAATTGCTGTATGAAGCGGCTGCCAAAATAGGCAAGGGTGAGAATGCCCGCACCCGCGACGTTGAACCAGACCACGCGACGACCGCGCCAGCCTTCATGATAATGGCCCCATAACAGGACAATATAGACAAACCACGCGATGATAGAGAGCACCGCTTTATCGATATTCTCCACGCTAAACAGGTTCTTCATGTAAAACAGGCCCGTGCAGAGCGTGAGCGTCAGCAGCACCACGCCCACCTGGGTGATATGGAACATCTTACGCTCAATGACCATCAGCGGCGGCATCTCATGATTAAACGCCAGCTTTTTGTTTTTCAGCTGGTAGTCAATCCAGGCGAGCTGCATGGCGTAAAGCGCGGCGATGATCAGCGTCGCGTAGGCAAAGAGCGACAGGCCGATATGGACCAGCATCCCCGGGGTGGCCTCCAGATGCGTAATGAATTCATTAGGCATAAAGGTGGCGAGGGCCAGATTGATCAGCGCGAAGGTATAGACAATCGGCAGCAGCAGCCAGCCGCGATTTTTAGACGCGACGATGGTCATTACCGTACAGATCATCAGGCTGACCAGCGAGCCGACGTTGAGGACGCTCAGGTTTTGCACGCTGCCGTCGCCGGGAATGATGCGTGATTCCAGCGCAAACGCGTGGCTAATCAGTGCGATTACCGCGGAAAGAATAGCCATGCGCCGCCAGCCGCTGTTTTTTTGCAGCAGGCCGGGAACGATCAGCGCGAGGCTGACAGAGTAGGCAACAAGGGCGATCAGTGCGAAAACAGGCATATAGGCATCGACAGTTGTCTTAATAAGAAAGAGAAGCAGTATAACGTTACGTGACGCCTGCTCCAACCGTTGCATAACAACAAAGGCGCCTTCATGTTATACTCCGGCAAAATTCTGTGTATGTGTCGCCCATGGCGGCCCAACGTTTCTACTCAGGCGAGAGACAATGTTTGATAATTTAACCGATCGTTTGTCGCGCACGCTGCGCAACATCAGCGGCCGCGGACGCCTTACTGAAGAGAACATCAAGGAAACGCTGCGCGAAGTGCGCATGGCGCTGCTGGAAGCAGACGTCGCGTTGCCGGTTGTTCGTGATTTTATCAACCGCGTAAAAGAGAAGGCGGTTGGTCATGAAGTTAACAAGAGCCTGACCCCGGGTCAGGAGTTCGTCAAAATCGTTCGTAATGAACTGGTTTCGGCGATGGGCGAAGAGAACCAGGTGCTTAACCTGGCGGCTCAGCCGCCGGCCGTGGTGCTGATGGCGGGCCTGCAGGGTGCGGGTAAAACGACCAGCGTCGGTAAGCTGGGTAAATTCCTGCGTGAAAAGCACAAGAAGAAAGTGCTGGTGGTCTCTGCGGACGTTTATCGCCCGGCGGCGATCAAACAGCTGGAAACTCTGGCCGAGCAGGTCGGGGTAGATTTCTTCCCGTCCGACGTGGCGCAGAAGCCTGTCGACATCGTTAACGCGGCGCTGAAAGAAGCGAAGCTGAAATTCTACGATGTGCTGCTGGTGGATACCGCCGGTCGTCTGCACGTTGACGAAGCGATGATGGACGAAATCAAACAGGTGCATGCCTCTATCAACCCGGTAGAGACCCTGTTTGTGGTTGACGCCATGACCGGTCAGGATGCGGCGAACACCGCGAAAGCGTTCAACGAAGCCCTGCCGTTAACCGGCGTGGTGCTGACCAAAGTGGACGGTGACGCCCGCGGCGGTGCGGCGCTCTCCATTCGTCACATCACCGGTAAGCCGATTAAATTCCTCGGCGTGGGCGAGAAAACTGAAGCGCTCGAGCCGTTCCACCCGGATCGTATTGCCTCCCGTATCCTCGGCATGGGCGACGTGCTGTCGCTGATCGAAGATATCGAGAGCAAGGTTGACCGCGCGCAGGCCGAGAAGCTGGCCAGCAAGCTGAAAAAAGGCGACGGTTTCGATCTCACCGATTTCCTTGAGCAACTGCGTCAGATGAAAAACATGGGCGGCATGGCCAGCCTGATGGGCAAACTGCCGGGCATGGGCCAGATCCCTGACAACGTGAAAGCGCAGATGGATGACAAGGTGCTGGTGCGTATGGAGGCGATCATCAACTCGATGACCCTCAAAGAGCGCGCTAACCCGGACATCATCAAAGGTTCCCGTAAACGCCGTATCGCAGCCGGTTGCGGCATGCAGGTGCAGGACGTTAACCGCCTTCTGAAACAGTTCGACGACATGCAGCGCATGATGAAGAAAATGAAGAAAGGCGGCATGGCGAAGATGATGCGCGGCATGAAAGGCATGATGCCACCCGGTTTTCCAGGGCGTTAATCGCTTTTGAGATTGCTTTTTGCCCGAAAATGAGTAAAATTTTCGGGCTTTTAATATGACACCCGGGCTCCGTTCCTCGATGGGGCCCGGTTGTTTTATTCACACAAGAGGATGTTATGGTAACTATTCGTTTAGCTCGTCACGGCGCTAAAAAGCGTCCGTTCTACCAGGTTGTTGTGACTGACAGCCGTAATGCACGCAACGGTCGCTTCATCGAGCGCGTTGGTTTCTTCAACCCACTGGCCGCTGGCGCAGAAGAAGAAACTCGTCTGGATCTGGATCGTATCGCTCACTGGGTTGGCCAGGGCGCTACTGTTTCCGATCGCGTTGCTACGCTGATCAAAGCAGCAAACAAAGCAGCTTAATCTGTCACGGTGGTCATGATGAGCAATAAAGCACCTGTTGAACCGATCGTATTGGGAAAAATGGGTTCTTGCTACGGTATCCGTGGTTGGCTCAGAGTGTTTTCCTCCACTGAAGACGCTGATAGCATTTTTGATTACCAGCCCTGGTTTATCCAGAAAGGCGGTAAGTGGGAAGAGGTCGAGCTGGAAAGCTGGCGTCACCACAATCAGGACATCATCATCAAGCTGAAAGGCGTTGACGATCGTGATGCTGCGAATGCACTGACTAATTGTGAAATTGTCGTGGATTCGTCGCAGTTGCCACAGCTGGAAGAGGGCGACTACTACTGGAAAGACCTTATGGGTTGCCAGGTAGTCACTACCGAAGGCTACAGCCTGGGGAAAGTCATCGATATGATGGAAACCGGGTCAAATGACGTTCTCGTCATTAAGGCAAACCTGAAAGATGCATTTGGCATCAAGGAGCGGTTGGTTCCGTTCCTCGATGGACAGGTTATCAAGAAAGTCGATCTCACTACTCAAACCATTGAAGTAGATTGGGATCCTGGTTTTTAAATTCTCCGGATAAACGGTAAAAGACGGCGCTATGTGGATTGGCATAATTAGCCTGTTTCCTGAAATGTTCCGCGCGATTACCGATTACGGGGTAACTGGCCGGGCAGTAAAGAATGGCCTGCTGAGCATCCAGAGCTGGAGTCCTCGTGACTTTACTCATGACCGGCACCGTACCGTGGACGATCGTCCTTACGGCGGCGGACCGGGGATGCTAATGATGGTGCAACCCTTACGGGACGCCATTCACACAGCAAAAGCCGCGGCAGGTGAAGGCGCAAAGGTGATTTATCTTTCACCTCAGGGACGCAAGCTTGATCAAGCGGGCGTGAGCGAACTGGCGACGAATCAAAAGCTGATTCTGGTCTGTGGGCGCTACGAAGGGATAGATGAGCGCGTAATTCAAACCGAGATTGACGAAGAATGGTCTATCGGGGATTACGTTCTCAGCGGTGGTGAGTTACCCGCAATGACGCTGATTGACTCCGTCGCCCGGTTCATTCCGGGGGTTCTGGGGCATGAAGCTTCGGCAACGGAAGATTCCTTTGCCGATGGGTTGCTGGACTGTCCACACTATACTCGTCCTGAAGTGTTAGAAGGGATGGAAGTACCGGCAGTGTTACTGTCTGGAAACCATGCCGAGATACGTCGCTGGCGTTTGAAGCAGTCGCTGGGCCGAACCTGGCTTAGAAGACCTGAACTTCTGGAAAACCTGGCTCTGACTGAAGAGCAAGCAAAGTTGCTGGCCGAGTTCAAAACAGAACACGCGCACCAGCAGCATGAACATGATGGGAATGCGTAATACGCTCCCGAATATCAGTTTACCCAGGATAAGAGATTAAATTATGAGCAACATTATTAAGCAACTTGAACAAGAGCAGATGAAGCAGGACGTACCTTCCTTCCGTCCAGGTGACACCGTGGAAGTGAAAGTATGGGTTGTTGAAGGTTCCAAAAAACGTCTGCAGGCATTCGAGGGCGTGGTTATCGCTATTCGTAACCGCGGTCTGCACTCTGCATTCACTGTTCGTAAAATTTCCAACGGCGAAGGCGTTGAGCGTGTCTTCCAGACTCACTCTCCGGTAGTTGACAGCATTGCTGTTAAACGTCGTGGTGCTGTACGTAAAGCTAAACTGTACTACCTGCGTGAGCGTACTGGTAAGTCTGCTCGTATTAAAGAGCGTCTGAACTAAGATTCGCTTAAGCGACATCCTGTTAGAAAGGGCTGGCCGAAAGGCTGGCCCTTTTTTTATCCCTGCGCATTTCTCACGTTAACCCTTTTGTCATAAATCATTTACAATGCTTGCCTCTTGAATGGAGGGGAAGTGGATAACGTACTGCATCAGCCTAACCGGAAACGCGCAGCGGCCTTGACCGCGCTGTTTGCGATCCTGCTGATCGTGGTAGCGCCGCTTATCTCCGTCTCCTTGCAGAAAGATCCCATGAGCGCGATGCCGGGAATGCATCATGACATGAGCATGATGTCGATGGACGAACATCACGGCGATATGCCGCACACGATGCCTGTCGACCATGCGGAAGCGTGCGGCTACTGCGTGCTGTTAGCGCATGTCCCTGGCGTGATGCTGGCGCTGATCGTCCTGCTCAGCGCGGTGCTGCAGAGGCTTCGCGTTAAGCCGCCGCGCCAGGCGGTCAGTCACTGGCACTTTTTCCCCTGGCTTTACCCTGATACCCGCGCGCCGCCGCGGCAGTCTGCTTTTTCCCTTTAAAAAATAAATCGATAACTTACTGCCTTAAAAAGGAAAAGTATGACTACCTGCACTCCGCGCGCGGCATGGGGAAACCTGCTGCGTCGCCTCCATTTCTACGTCGGGATTTTTGTTGGTCCGTTTATCTTCTTTGCCGCGCTGACCGGTACGCTATATGTGGCGACTCCACAGCTGGAGAATGCGCTCTACCGGCACGCGCTCCACACGAATTCCGTAGGCGAGCTGCAGCCGCTGGCGGAGCAAATCGCCGTGGCGGAAAAAACCGTTGGCTCAGATTTGCATTTGCACGCCGTGCGTCCGGGGCTGGCTGAAGGCGAAACTACCCGCGTGATGTTTGCTGACCCGACGCTTGGGCCATCGGAGAACCGGGCTATTTTTATTGATCCGGTAAGCCTGGAGGTGCTGGGAGATATGACGGTATACGGCACCAGCGGGATTTTACCGCTGCGTCAGACCATTGATTATCTGCATACCTCTCTGATGCTGGGCGACGTGGGTCGACTCTACAGCGAGCTTGCCGCCTCCTGGATGTGGGTTGCCGCGCTGGGCGGTATTGCCCTGTGGTTTTATACCCGACCCAAACGGCGGATCAACAATCGCTTCCAGAATCGTCGTCGCCTGCACGTGACGCTGGGCTGGAGTCTGCTGGGTGGAATGTTGCTGTTCTCTGCAACCGGCCTGACATGGTCTCAATGGGCAGGCGGGAACGTCGATAAGCTGCGGGCAGAGATGAACTGGCTCACCCCGCAGGTGAACACGACGCTTTCCGGCCAACAGGAGATCGTGGATGAGCATGCCGTACACCGGGGCCATCACGGCGGAATGATGATGCCGGAAATGGCGATGGATCTGACGCAGTTTGACGGAGTATTAAGCGCGGCCCGTAACGCAGGAATTGATGCCAAGAGGCTGGAGATCCGCCCGGCAAAAACGGCGGATAGCGCCTGGACCGTAACGGAAATCGATCGCAGCTGGCCGACTCAGGTGGACGCCGTTGCGGTTGATCCTTCGACGATGCAGGTCCTGGACAGAACCCGTTTCGAGGATTTCCCGTTAATGGCAAAACTGACCCGCTGGGGCGTGGATTTCCATATGGGGATCTTATTCGGGCTGGTGAATCAGCTGCTGCTGGTGGCGTTCGGCCTCGCCCTGTGCGTGCTCATTATTTGGGGTTACCGGATGTGGTGGATGCGTCGTCCGGCACGGTCGGCAGTGAGTCCGGTACAGACGCTTTGTCAGAGCTGGCTGGCGCTGTCAGTATGGGGAAGAGGGGTTACGGTGGTAATCAGCATACTGCTGGGGCTGGCCTTGCCGGTCATGGGCGTGAGTCTGGCGCTGTTTGTTCTGGTGGACTGGCTGCGCTGGCGAGCGGCAACCAGGGTGACGCTCGCCGAATCCTCCGCTAAATAACCCTATGGCGTGCTGATCACCACTGCGACGCGGCGGTTTTCAGCGCGCCCTTGCGGGGTACTGTTGCTCGCAACCGGGTATTTTTGACCTAACCCCCGCGTGGTGAGGTTGCTGCGCGGGATATTTGCGCCCTTCGCCCAGGCATCGGCCACGGCATTGGCGCGTTTTAACGACAGCGCTTCGTTGTAGCTTTTTTCCCCGTAATTATCCGTGTGACCGTCCATTCGCGCGTGGTTCAGGCCGGTTTCCGCCAGGCGAGAGGCCATGGACTGGATCTGCGTTTCACTTTCCGGGCGCAGTCTGGCGTCATTTTTATCAAACAGGATGGTGTCCGACATGCCAAGCGACCAGTCACCGTTCAGTTCGTTAAAACCGTAAGACTTCATCGCCGAAATTTGCTCAGGAGTAAATTTACCTTCCGGCGGCGACTGACAGCCTGCCAGAACCAGTGAGGCCAGAACTATCGGCGCGAAGTAACGTTTTAACATAGTGTATCCCTTCTAACTTGTTGTTTTCGTACGCTGGTTTTTCACCTGGTACATGTTGCGGTCAGCCCTCTCCAGTAATGCTTCCACGGAAGCATTTTCCCACGCCAGAGCAAAGCCAATGCTGAGTGACATCGATGCTTTTTGTCCGTTATGAAGATCAAACGGACGGATAAACTGCTGCGATAGCGCAGCACAAATATGTTGAACCTCAAGTTCAGAGTGCACGCCGTACAGCACCATGGCAAATTCGTCACCGCCAAGGCGGTATGCCTGGTGACGTTTGTCGCCAAACTCCATCATCCTGCTGGCGACTTCAATCAGCACGCAGTCTCCTGCCGCATGTCCCCAGGTGTCGTTAATAAACTTAAAATTATCACCGTCGAGGAAGAGCAGGGCCGAGTTCGTTTTGGCAGAAGGGTCGTTCATTAAGGCCGCAATGCTGTTACGAAACGCCGCGCGGTTGGCAAGACCGGTGAGCGGGTCGTGCATGGCGGTACGCAGCAGTTGGGCGTTTTTCGCCTGGAGCTTGAGTTGCCACTCCTCCATCTCATCCAGAAGGCTGTTGAAGTCCTCACCAAACTGGTGAAACTCTTCGATACGGCCGTCTTTCACCCGGCGGGAGAAGTTACGGTTAGTACGAACGTCATGCACCACGTCGGTGATGTTTTGCAGGGCCGTGACCATCCCGTGATGCAAAGACTGGGTAATAGTGAGCGCGACGATGGTTGCAAAGAGAATACAGCCGGTCAGAACGGCAAACGACATCCAGATGAAATGGCCGATCAGGCTGTCACGCGCGGTAAGGCGAATTTCGCCGATCGTTGCGCCGTTATGCATGATGGGCTGCGCAACCGGTACGGGGAAAAGCCAGCGGCTGACCAGTGCGCCCAGCGTATCGTTGTTGTCCGCCGGGTTCCACGACCAGTAGGCAAACCGCTTTTTATGCGCGTTAATAACCTCGGCCACGGCAAACTGGCCCTGTTTGCCCAGGGCGGCCAGCGTTTCGTTGGCCGCCAGCGAGTCGTTGAACACCAGCGACGCTTCCAGGCTGTGGCTCATTGTTGCGCCGGTTAATTCGAGATTCTTTTGCGCGTATTGTTTTAACGTCACGACGGAAGCAAAACAGAGCAGCAGCCATATTAACGTCATCGTGATGATGACGCTTATCATGCTGTTTCGCCTCAACGTTCTTTTAAACGTCGGACGTGGCGTTGAAGTGAAATCTTTATCCATGCTGCTTATTCCGTGCAAGCATTAATACATCCGGATTGACTCTTACGCCACTGCGCGTCAATGCATCCAGGTTGACGGCGAACCGTACCTGGCCGCGATCGATTATCAGGCAAAAGGCACTGCCAATTACACATTCCGGATTTTGCTCTGAGATTAATAGCAACGCTCTGCCCTGATATTGACTTATTAATTCAAGTTGTTTTGCCGGTGATTCAGACCCGAAATAGATCGCATCGCACGTCGCGGCCAGGGCTTCCTGATCGTTACGTACAATAACGGGAGTATAAGGTAACTCGCTATGCCCCTCATCGCCGCTGAGGGCGTGCGTATAGTGAGAAGTGGCGTAGACGCAGAGTTTAGGCTGCCCGGAAAGTGACGGCCATCGCGTATAGCTCACAATGCCTGAGACAATCGAGCGTACCGATTTATCCGTTTCCGTAAGCGTGCCTGCCGCCGCAGGGCCCACTATAAGGAACAGCGTTAGCACCAGAGTGAGTCGGAAAAAAGAGATCAAGAATAAATTTCTCACCAGAATCCGCCACATCGCTCTGGAAATAGATGTCCTTAAGAGTTGCGGGCAGAATACCATTGTTTATCAGGGCCGTCATTATGTCAGAAATAGCATGAGGCCGACCTAAGCTAAATCCTACTGTTGTTTATTTTCCGGTGGATGAAATTAGATTAATTCAGTCTGCTGGAGCGCATACTTTCATCCATCCCTTGCTGCCATGACGCACGCAGTTTGGCCGCATTTTCGGCTGTATCGCAACTTGCAGGGAAAGATTTGCCGGCTAATCCCCAGGCGTGAATAAACCCTTCTTCGCAGACTTTTTTCTGACCGTCAGCATAGCCGCGAAGATATTCGCTACGATCAACGTGTGTGTCGTTAAAACTATCGGCCAGGGCCTGGTTATCTTTAACCGGCAGGCCATTCATGGCGTCTTCTTTACCTGCATCAAACCAGGATGGGCTGGTCCAGTCGGGCTGGAAGGTATAAGGATTGATCTGACAGCCGGTTAAAAACAGCGACAACAGCGCGAGAGCAATTGAACGCATAGCCATTCTCCTTTTTTCTTCAGCATAGCCTGGCTAAAGAAAACCTGTCTGTAATTTAAAGTTTACGTTTTTATCGGCTTATTTTTTGCAATAAATTGGCATGTGTAAAGTAATGTGTACGTATTTTGGATTGAAATGTTTACTTTTTATGGTATCGTGGTTTCACCTCATTGAGGAAAACAACTATCGCAAACGAGCTTTACAGGATCGCCATCATGCAAAAAGACGCGCTGAACAACGTACATATCACTGACGAACAGGTGTTAATCACTCCGGATCAACTGAAAGCGGAATTTCCGCTGAGCGTCGCGCAGGAGGCTCAGATCGAGCACTCTCGCCAGACCATTTCTGACATTATCGCCGGCCGCGATCCGCGCCTGCTGGTGGTATGCGGTCCTTGCTCCATTCACGATCCTGAAACCGCCATAGAATATGCTCGTCGATTTAAAGCGTTAGCGGAGGAGGTCAGCGATAGCCTCTATCTGGTGATGCGCGTCTATTTTGAGAAGCCACGTACGACCGTCGGCTGGAAAGGGTTGATTAACGATCCGCACATGGATGGCTCGTTTGATGTGGAAGCAGGCCTGAAGATTGCGCGTCGCCTGCTGGTGGAGCTGGTCAGCATGGGGCTGCCGCTGGCAACCGAAGCGCTGGACCCGAACAGCCCGCAGTACCTGGGCGATCTGTTCAGCTGGTCGGCGATTGGTGCGCGTACCACAGAATCGCAAACCCACCGCGAGATGGCGTCTGGCCTGTCGATGCCGGTTGGCTTTAAAAACGGTACCGATGGCAGCCTGGCGACGGCAATCAACGCCATGCGCGCTGCTGCGATGCCGCACCGTTTCGTCGGTATCAATCAGGCGGGCCAGGTATGCCTCCTGCAAACGCAGGGCAACCCGGACGGCCATGTGATCCTGCGCGGCGGGAAAGCACCTAACTACAGCCCGGCGGACGTGGCGCAGTGTGAAAAAGAGATGGAGCAGGCGGGACTGCGCCCGGCACTGATGGTAGATTGCAGCCATGGTAATTCAAATAAAGATTACCGTCGCCAGCCTGCGGTTGCGGAATCCGTGATCGCACAGATCAAAGATGGCAACCGTTCGATTATTGGTCTGATGATTGAGAGCAACATTCATGAAGGCAATCAGTCATCGGAACAACCGCGTAGCGCAATGAAGCACGGCGTCTCCGTGACGGATGCCTGCATCAGCTGGGAAACCACCGATGCGCTGCTGCGTGAGATCCACAAAGATTTGAACGGCCAGCTGGCGACGCGTCTGGCTTAAGAGGTTAGTTATGGTTGCTGAATTGACCGCACTGCGCGATCAAATTGATGAAGTGGATAAGGCGCTGCTGGACCTGCTGGCGCGCCGCATGGCGCTGGTTGCCGAAGTCGGTGAGGTGAAAAGCAAATACGGCCTGCCGATTTACGTCCCGGAGCGCGAAGCCTCAATGCTGGCCTCCCGTCGTAAAGAGGCGCAGGCGCTGGGCGTTTCTCCGGACTTGATTGAAGATGTTCTGCGTCGCGTGATGCGGGAATCCTATTCCAGCGAAAACGACAAAGGCTTTAAAACCCTCTGCCCGTCCCTGCGGCCGGTGGTGATTGTCGGCGGTGCGGGACAGATGGGGCGTCTGTTCGAAAAAATGCTGACGCTTTCTGGGTATCAGGTGCGCATTCTGGAAAAAGAGGACTGGGCGCAGGCACCGGAACTCATGAAGGATGCCGGGATGGTTATCGTCAGCGTGCCGATCCACGTGACGGAGCAGATCGTCGGAAAGCTACCTCCTTTACCGAAAGACTGTATCCTGGTGGATCTGGCCTCCGTCAAAAATGGTCCGCTGCAGGCGATGCTGGCTGCGCATACCGGCCCGGTTCTGGGTCTGCACCCGATGTTTGGACCGGACAGCGGCAGCCTGGCTAAGCAGGTGGTGGTTTACTGCGACGGTCGTCAGCCGGAAGCCTATCAGTGGTTCCTGGAACAGATTCAGGTATGGGGTGCGCGACTGCACCGCATCAGCGCGGTTGAGCACGATCAGAACATGGCGTTCATTCAGGCGCTGCGCCACTTTGCGACGTTTGCCTACGGTCTGCATCTGGCGGAAGAGAACGTGCAGCTTGAACAGCTTCTGGCGCTCTCTTCGCCTATCTATCGTCTGGAGCTGGCGATGGTCGGGCGTCTGTTTGCTCAGGATCCGCAGCTTTACGCGGACATTATTATGTCCTCCGAGAACAACCTGGCGCTCATCAAGCGCTACTATCAGCGCTTTGGTGAAGCCATTACGCTGCTGGAGCACGGAGACAAGCAGGCGTTTATCGACAGCTTCCGCAAGGTCGAGCACTGGTTTGGCGATTACGCTCAGCGTTTCCAGAGTGAGAGCCGGACGCTGTTGCGCCAGGCAAATGACAGTCGCCAGTAATGCGATGATGTATATACTGAAAGCCAGCATTGCTGGCTTTTTTTATTTTGGGGAACTGTCATGGCCGAACCGCAGCTGCTGTTGAATTACACCGGGCATCTGCCTGAATGCCCGACGTGGAGCGCAGAAGAGCACGCGCTCTACTGGGCTGATATTCTGGAAGGGGAGATCCACCGTTACCATCTGTCAACGGCGGAACACACCGTGCTTTCTTTTCACGAGGAGGTGGGCTGTTTCGCGCTGCGAGAGCAGGGTGGTTTTATCGTTGCGATGCGAACGGGTATCTGGCTGACCGATAAACACGGCCTGCTGCGCCGCAAGGTGTGCGATAACCCCTCTAACCCGCAGCTCGCACGTTTTAACGACGGCGGCACCGATTCTCTGGGGCGATTCTATGCGGGCACGTTTTGGGGGCCGGGAGATTACAACGGTGCCCTGTTGATGCGCATCGACAACGACCTGACGCCGAAAGTGATCCAGTGCGATATTCACGGCCACAACGGCTTAGCGTTTAGCCCGGATAATCAATGGATGTTTACTTCTGATACGCCAAATGGCGTTATTTACCGAACGCCGCTTGATGAGCAGGGCGAACCCGGCAGGCGCGAGGTGTTTCGTCAGTTTAAAGAGGGCGAAGGGATACCGGACGGCGCGGCCATGGATGTGGAAGGCTGCTACTGGAGCGCGCTGTTTGACGGCTGGCGTATTGCGCGTTTTTCTCCGCAAGGGGAGCAGCTGGAAGAATACCGCATGCCGGTGCGTTGCCCGACGATGGTCTGCTTTGGCGGCGATGACATGAAAACGCTGTTTATTACCACCACGCGGGAAAATATGGATGCGGACGAGGTGGCGAAGTATCCGCTCTCCGGAGCCATCTTCACCCTGCCGGTGAGCGTGGCAGGGAAGAAGAAAAGCCGGTTTATCGAACGTTAAGCCGGGTCAACAGGGACCACGTTCTCGCTCGGATAGCAGCCCAGCACTTTCATGGAGCGCGTGATCTCGCCCAGTTCGCGCAGGGCTTTCTGCATGGAAGCAGATTCCAGGTTGGCCTGGATATCAAGATAAAACATCTCTTCCCATGGGTTACCGTGGATTGGGCGTGATTCCAGCCTGGTCATGATCAGGTTGTGATTACGCAGCACCAGCAGGGCTTCAACCAGCGCACCGGCCTGTTGGCCGGTCGCCATCAGCAGCGTGGTTTTGGCCGGCACCTGGTCAGACACATTGATTGCCTTGCGTGCCAGCACCACGAAACGGGTGATATTTTGCGTCTGGTTCGCCAGGTTGCGTTCCAGCACCTGTAAACCATACAGCGCCCCGCCTGCTTCGCTGCCGAGCGCGGCGACGGTTGGGGAGTTAGCCTGCGCCACTTTTTCCATCGCCGCCGAGGTGCTTTCGGTGTACTCAATTTTCCAGTTCGGATAGCGGTTCAGGAACTGGCTGCACTGCTGGAACGGCTGTGGATGACTGTAGACCGTTTCGATCTTGCTCAGGTCCGTTGAGCCGGCGACCAGCACGCAGTGATCGATAGGGATCGTCAGTTCGCCAACCAGCGACAGGCTGGTGTGCTGCAGCAAATCGTAAACGTCGTTGATAGCGCCGGAGCTGGTGTTTTCAATCGGTACGACGGCGTAATCCGCCTGGCCGGTCTCAACCTGATTAAATATGTCGGCAAACTTCGCGCAGCCGCTCTCAATAAATTCTTCGAAATGGCGTGCGGCATACTGACGGGCGGCCAGGTGAGAATAAGAGCCTTTCGGACCGAGGAAGGCGATACGCGCAGAGTGCGGATTGGTTTTGTTCAGATGCTGCTGGAGTAACGCTTGCTGAGTGAGAACGGAGTCTTCGATGATGAGCTGGAACAACCGGGTGATGTAGTGGGCATCGAGGTGATGCGCTTTGCCGAGCTGAATGAGACGTTCCAGCAGATCGCGCTCGCGGTCGATATCTCGTACCGGGCGATGGGAGTCCAGCTTGGCTTTGCCCACTTCAACGGCAAGCGCGCGGCGTTCGGCCAGCAGCGCCAGCAGTTTCTCATCCAGCGCGCTGATTTTTACTCGCAGATCCAGTAACGGGTTTTCCGGTGTCATAGTGTTGTCTGTCTCATTTTATCGTTATCAATAAAAAAGGCCCCCCGGTGTGGGAGGCCTTGTTGTTCGTCTTCGCATTCTTTATCACACGACGAAATGCCTCCCGTTCAGGGGAAGGTAAAAAAGAATGCGAAGAAGAACGGCGTAAGTTTCATAAAGTCATCCTGTGATTGATACCGTTAAAGTACCCGCACTGTTTTCACCCTGTCAATAAAAAACAAAAAACGCGCCCGAAGGCGCGTTGGCGGTACACTCAATTTAAAGGATTACTCTTCTTCAACTTCTTCCGCGAAGCTGGCGTCTTTCACCGATGTTGCGGCGCGACGGGCTTCACCTTTGTGTTGCACTTTATTGAGCTGCCGTTCCAGCTTGTTGATCAAATCGTTAATAGCGGTGTACATATCCTCGTGTTTTGCGCTGGCGACCAGATGGCCGTTTGGAGTATTGATAGTTGCGTCAGCGATGAAACCCTGAGGCTCCTTGGACAGGATGATATGTGGATTAATCAAATGAGTTTGCCATTTATCCAGTTTGGCGAGACGGTCTGCGACGTGCTGGCGGATTGCCGGAGTAATTTCCATTTGTTTACTGGTAATGTTCATTGTCATAAATTTTACCTCTTGTCTTTCCGTCTTGGTGATTCCAGCATACCCGACCTAATGTCAAAATGTGTGATTTAGATCACGTTATTTTGTCGGTTTTTGTCAGGGAATCTTTTTTGTGAGGCAGGGCAGGAAGAGGTGAGATTTACCTTGTCGAAGGTAAAAATTGGGGCCATAGTTGACTGGATGTGTTGAGGCTTAAGCGCTTCAGCGACGCGCTAAAATGAATAAAAAAACGGCAGCCTTCGAGCTGCCGTTTTGCATTGAGGCAATATCAGGTGTTGCTGCTGTTCGCGGCGATGATTTTCGCCACTTTTTCAGCCTGAGCGGTCATCTGCATCTGACGGTAAGCATTTTCCATCAGCTTCAGGCCATCGCGCGTTGCCTGAGTATCCGGATAATCACGCAGCATACCTTCTACGCGGTTAACCACGGCAACCCATGCGCCACGACGGGTATAGTATTCCGCTACAGAGTATTCATATTTCGCCAGACGATCTTTCAGGAACACCAGACGTTTGGTGGCGTCAGTCACGTACTGACTGTTCGGATAGCCGCGCACCAGTTTGGAGAAGTCATTGAAGGCATCACGCGCATGCTGCGGGTCACGGTCGGAACGATCCACGCCGAAGAAGCCCTGCAGCGCACTGTCGTCCAGCGCCATGTTGGTGAGGCCGCGCATGTACATCACGTAGTCGATGTTAGGATGAGTCGGGTTCAGACGCATGAAACGATCGATAGTTGCCTGAGCCAGCGGCAGATCGGCATTTTTATAGTATGCGTAGATGAGATCTAACTGTACCTGCTGCGAATATGGACCAAATGGATAGCGATTATCCAACGCTTCCAGTTGCGTTATCGCCTGTTTCCAGTTACCGTCCTGCAACTTTTGTTGTGCAGTCGCATAGATTTCATTCGGCGGATTGTCAGGGACCTGTTCATTTGAACCGGAGCAGCCCACCAAAGCCAGGCTCAACGTGGCCGCTGCCACCAGATATTTCATGCGCGTCATGACGTTTTGACTTTCCTCAAATGTTTGTCCGGGAGAAACTCTGTTCCTGCTCCCGATTAAGACCAGCTACAATAGCACACTATATTAAACGGCAAAGCCGTAAAACCCAACGTTAAACGAAGAAGCAGTTTATGGCACAACGAGTAGAACTCACCGCAACAGTCTCCGAAAATCAGCTCGGTCAACGCTTAGATCAGGCTTTGGCCGAATTGTTCCCTGATTATTCGCGTTCACGCATAAAAGAATGGATCCTTGACCAGCGCGTGCTGGTAAACGGCAAGATCTGGGACAAACCAAAAGAGAAAGTGTTAGGTGGGGAAGCTGTCGCCATCAATGCTGAAATCGAAGAGGAAATCCGCTTCGAGCCGCAGGATATCCCACTGGACATCGTCTATGAAGATGATGACATTCTGGTGATCAACAAGCCGCGCGACCTGGTTGTTCATCCGGGTGCGGGGAACCCTGACGGTACGGTACTTAACGCACTTCTCCATTATTATCCGCCGATCGCGGATGTTCCGCGCGCGGGCATCGTGCACCGTCTGGATAAAGACACCACCGGTTTGATGGTGGTGGCGAAGACCGTTCCTGCTCAGACCCGTCTGGTGGAGTCGCTGCAGCTGCGCGAAATCACCCGCGAGTATGAAGCGGTAGCCATTGGGCATATGACCTCTGGCGGAACGGTGGAAGAGCCAATCAGCCGTCATCCAACTAAACGTACCCATATGTCGGTGCATCCGATGGGTAAACCGGCGGTGACGCACTATCGCATTATGGAGCACTTCCGTATTCATACGCGCCTGCGTCTGCGTCTGGAAACCGGACGTACTCACCAGATCCGCGTGCATATGGCCCACATTACCCATCCGCTGGTAGGGGATCAGGTCTACGGTGGCCGCCCGCGTCCACCTAAAGGCGCATCGGATGAGTTCATCAGCGTATTGCGTAAATTCGATCGTCAGGCGCTGCACGCGACCATGCTGCGTCTTTACCACCCTATCACCGGTATTCAGATGGAGTGGCATGCGCCTATCCCGCAGGATATGGTGGATCTTATCGACGCTATGCGTGCTGATTTCGAAGAACATAAGGATCAAGTGGACTGGTTATGACCAAACTGATTGTCCCGGAGTGGCCATTGCCTGCTGGCGTGGCCGCCTGTAGTTCAACCCGTATTGGCGGTGTTAGCCAGGGCGCGTGGGAGTCTTTGAACCTCGGTGCGCACTGTGGCGACAACCTGGAACATGTTGAAGAGAACCGCAGACGTTTGTTTGCTGCGGGGAACTTGCCGTCAAAACCGGTCTGGCTGGAACAGGTTCATGGTAACGCGGTGCTGAAGTTGACGGGAGAACCCTATGCTTCTAAACGCGCTGATGCCTCTTACAGTAATACTCCGGGAACCGTTTGTGCCGTGATGACCGCCGATTGTCTGCCGGTTCTGCTCTGTAACCGTGCAGGTTCCGAGGTGGCAGCAGCACACGCGGGCTGGCGTGGTCTATGTGAAGGCGTGCTCGAAGAAACAGTCGCCTGCTTTAACGATGAGCCCGCCAATATTATGGCCTGGCTTGGCCCGGCCATTGGTCCTCGCGCTTTCGAAGTGGGGCCAGAGGTTCGCGAAGCCTTTATGGAAAAAGATCCGCAATCGGTTGAAGCCTTCCTGCCTTCGGGGGATAAATATCTGGCCGATATTTACCAGCTCGCCCGCCAGCGTCTGAATAACGTTGGCGTGACGCAGATCTTCGGCGGCGATCGCTGCACATTCACCGAAAAGGGTGATTTTTTCTCCTATCGTCGCGACAAGACCACGGGGCGTATGGCAAGTTTTATTTGGCTGATATAACCTAAAGAATCAAGACGATCCGGTACGTGCCGTTTTCTTTTCACATAATTCAGGTCATTAACCTTGAATAATTGAGGGATGACCTCATTTAATCTCCAGTAGCAAATTTGACCTGTTATGGGAGGAGTTATGCGTCTGGATCGTCTTACTAATAAATTCCAGCTTGCTCTCGCCGATGCCCAGTCCCTCGCACTGGGGCACGACAACCAGTTTATCGAACCTCTTCATTTAATGAGCGCCTTGCTGAATCAGGAAGGGGGATCGGTACGTCCTTTATTAACGTCCGCTGGCATTAATGCTGGCCAGTTACGCACCGCTATCGATCAGGCGCTGAGCCGTTTACCGCAGGTAGAAGGTACCGGCGGCGACGTTCAGCCGTCTCAGGATCTGGTGCGCGTGCTGAACCTTTGCGACAAGCTGGCGCAAAAACGTGGGGACAACTTTATTTCGTCAGAGCTGTTTGTTCTGGCGGCGCTTGAATCACGCGGTACCTTGACCGACCTGCTGAAATCTGCCGGTGCGACCACCGCCAATGTGACTCAGGCTATTGAGAAAATGCGCGGAGGTGAAAGCGTGAACGATCAGGGAGCCGAAGACCAACGTCAGGCTTTGAAGAAATTTACGGTCGATCTGACCGAGCGTGCTGAACAGGGCAAACTTGACCCGGTTATCGGCCGTGATGAAGAAATTCGCCGTACGATTCAGGTACTGCAACGTCGTACCAAGAACAACCCGGTGCTGATTGGTGAACCGGGTGTCGGTAAAACCGCCATCGTTGAAGGGCTGGCGCAGCGTATCGTCAACGGCGAAGTGCCGGAAGGCCTGAAAGGCCGCCGCGTACTGGCGCTGGATATGGGCGCGCTGGTGGCCGGTGCGAAGTATCGCGGTGAGTTCGAAGAACGTCTGAAAGGCGTGCTTAACGACCTGGCGAAGCAGGAAGGCAACGTTATCCTGTTTATCGACGAACTGCACACTATGGTCGGGGCGGGTAAAGCGGACGGCGCGATGGATGCCGGGAACATGCTGAAACCTGCGCTGGCGCGTGGTGAACTTCACTGCGTTGGTGCCACCACGCTTGACGAGTATCGTCAGTACATTGAGAAAGATGCTGCGCTGGAACGTCGCTTCCAGAAAGTGTTTGTTGCTGAGCCAAGCGTTGAAGATACCATCGCGATCCTGCGTGGTCTGAAAGAGCGCTATGAACTGCACCACCACGTGCAGATCACTGACCCGGCTATCGTTGCGGCGGCGACGCTTTCACATCGTTATATCGCCGATCGCCAGCTGCCGGATAAAGCAATCGACCTGATTGATGAAGCGGCTTCGAGCATTCGTATGCAGATTGACTCGAAACCTGAAGAGCTGGACAGGCTCGACCGGCGTATCATTCAGCTCAAGCTGGAACAGCAGGCGCTGAAGAAAGAGTCTGATGAAGCCAGTAAGAAACGCCTGGATATGCTCAATGAAGAACTGGACGATAAAGAGCGCCAGTACTCTGAGCTGGAAGAAGAGTGGAAAGCCGAGAAAGCATCCCTTTCCGGCACTCAGACCATTAAAGCTGAACTTGAACAGGCAAAAATTGCCATTGAGCAGGCTCGCCGTGTCGGCGATCTGGCGCGGATGTCTGAACTGCAGTACGGCAAAATTCCTGAGCTGGAAAAACAGCTTGAGATAGCGACGCAGTCAGAAGGGAAAACGATGCGTCTGTTACGTAATAAAGTGACGGATGCAGAAATCGCGGAAGTGCTTGCTCGCTGGACCGGTATTCCGGTGGCGCGCATGCTGGAAGGCGAGCGTGAAAAACTGCTGCGCATGGAGCAAGATCTCCATAATCGGGTGATTGGCCAGAACGAAGCGGTTGAGGCGGTTTCCAACGCCATTCGCCGTAGCCGCGCAGGGCTGTCCGATCCAAACCGCCCGATTGGTTCGTTCCTGTTCCTGGGGCCAACCGGCGTCGGTAAGACCGAGCTGTGTAAAGCGCTGGCTAACTTTATGTTCGACAGCGACGATGCGATGGTGCGTATCGACATGTCTGAGTTTATGGAGAAACACTCCGTCTCACGTCTGGTCGGTGCGCCTCCGGGATACGTAGGTTATGAAGAAGGTGGTTATCTGACGGAAGCGGTTCGCCGTCGCCCTTATTCCGTCATCCTGCTGGATGAAGTGGAAAAAGCGCACCCGGATGTGTTCAACATTCTGCTTCAGGTCCTGGACGATGGTCGTCTGACCGACGGGCAGGGGAGAACGGTCGACTTCCGTAATACGGTTGTCATCATGACCTCGAACCTGGGTTCCGATTTGATTCAGGAACGTTTCGGTGAACTGGACTATAGCCATATGAAGGATCTGGTGCTCGGTGTCGTCAGCCATAACTTCCGTCCTGAGTTCATCAACCGTATTGATGAAGTTGTGGTATTCCATCCTCTGGGTGAGAAACATATTGCGTCGATTGCACAGATCCAGCTGCAGCGTCTGTACAAACGTCTGGAAGAGCGTGGGTATGAAATTCACATCTCAGACGAGGCCCTGAAGCTGCTGAGTGAGAATGGTTACGATCCGGTGTACGGTGCGCGTCCATTAAAACGTGCTATCCAGCAGCAGATCGAAAACCCGCTGGCGCAGCAGATCCTCTCCGGAGAGTTGATTCCGGGCAAAGTTATCCGTCTGGAAGCCAACGACGATCGCATTGTGGCAGTGCAGTAAGTCACAAAACGCAAAAACGAGCCGCTTGCGGCTCGTTTTTGTTTAAAAACCAGGCGAAAATTGAGGTCTGGAGTAAATATTGCCTGGAAAGTGAGCGGTTAGTAAATAATTTTCACTTTACCCTTGCGGCTTCGGAATAACGCCCTATAATGCGCCTCCACTGACACGGAACAACGGCACACACGCCGCCGGGTCAG
>OGSE01000016.1_pt1 | contig 209880 bp, 201 predicted proteins | sample 1573791 | NCBI WGS metagenome assembly OGSE01 (sample SAMN03295813, study PRJEB24534) | human gut metagenome | isolation source: fecal sample 3 from infant 2 | host: Homo sapiens | place: USA: Pittsburgh, PA | collected 2014-07
TACTACGGGCTTATAGCCCGTGAGCAAACCACCCGTTTTACGGGTGGTTCTGATTTAGTGATAGACTACTATATTTATTTGGATTTATTTGGTCTATATTGATGTATTTCGTACCTAAATAATAATACCTACAATATTACTGTGTTTTATTGACATAATTAATACATATTGATATAGTAGGGTATAAATAAGTTTAGAAGACAAGGTGTTCTAGAACCAGACTTCATCTAGGTTTTAGAAAAGTGTGAAAAATGACATGTGTCAAAAACGCCCCTTGTTATGAGGTAGAAAGAGGGGAAGTTATGAAGAAGACATGGTATCTAATCATCGGAGTGGTTCTCTTGGTTATTGGCTGCATAGCCTATGGTTATCATGAATACCATAAACCAAAGACGGCACAAGAATTAAAGACTGTACGCGTAGCCTATTTACCAATTACTCATGCATTACCAGTATTTGCTACAAAAGAGCTGGAAACGGCAGATGGTCCTGTTCATGTAGAGCTTGTTAAATATGGGTCTTGGCCAGAGCTTATGGATGCGTTAAATACTGGTAAGGTAGATGCCGCAGCTGTTCTTGTTGAACTGGGTGTAAAGGCTCGTGAACAAGGCATTGATGTTCGTGCTGCTGCACTTGGTCATACAGAGGGTAATATTATCATCGTCAATAAGGATATTAACTCCGTTCAAGACTTAAAAGGCAAATCCTTTGCTATCCCTCATAAACAATCTACTCAAAAAGTTCTCGTGGATTGCATGCTTGAAGAAGCGGGTCTTTCTGAAAAAGATGTACAAATCGTAGAAATGAGCCCTCCAGAAATGCCATCTGCTCTATCGGTAGGTCAAATTGCTGGGTATAGTGTAGCCGAACCATTTGGCTCTCTAGCCCTTGAAATGGGAACTGGGAAGGTCTTCGAAGATCCTGACCATCTCTGGCATGATAATATTTGCTGTGCCCTCGTGTTTAATGGTCAATTCGTCGATGAACATCATGACTTGGCAAAAGCTTTCACAAAAGCCTATCTCGATGCAGGTAAATACCTAGATGAGCATCCAGAGTCCCAAAAAGAAATTGCCTTAAAATATTTAAAGTTTAAGGATCCTATTATTGAACGTTCCTTACAAGTGATTGGGTTTAAAGATTTAGCCCTTACAGAGGACCGTTATAATGCGCTTGTGCATCATATGACACATATTGATTTAATCAAAAAAGTGCCGACCTATTCAGAGTTTGTAGATACATCATTGTTACCATAGGAGGGGGACCATGAAGAAATATACATATGTGCCAGGTTCATTTATCGCAGCTTGGCTAATTTGGGAGTTGATCGTTCGCCTCGGCGGTTTTAATGAAGCGCTATTTCCAACGCCATATAAGGTATTACTCGGATTTGGAGAACTTATAGGCGACGGTGTTCTTTTTAAAGATATTGCAGATAGTTTAGTGCGTTTCTTTATCGGTTACATCATTTCCGTTGTGGCTGGCGTATTCTTCGGCCTTATCTTGGGGTGGTATAAGGGGATTTGGAACTACATCAATCCAATCGTTCAAGTCATTCGACCGATTTCTCCTGTGGCGTGGTTGCCGTTCATTGTTCTATTCTTCGGTATCGGTCAAGCACCAGCTATCGTTATCATCTTTATCGCAGCATTCTTCCCTGTGCTATTGTCCACCGTATCTGCTATTCAAAATATTGACCCTGTGTACATCAAGGTAGCGCGTAACTTTGGTATTAAACAGCCAGAACTATTATTTAAAATCGTATTACCTGCCGTATTCCCTGGTATTGCATCGGGTCTTCACATCGCTCTCGGTACGGCGTGGATCTTCCTTGTAACAGGGGAAATGGTAGGCTCCCAAACAGGCCTTGGTTTCCTCATTATCGATATGAGAAACAACTTGCGTAACGATCTTTTGATGGTAGCCATTTTAACCATCGGTTTCGTTGGGCTTTTACTCGATTGGGGCGTATCCCTCATCGAAAAATGGATTTATAAACGTTGGGGTATTGAGAAATAGGAGGTGGCCTCATGGGTTACATTTCGGTGCGCAATGCACACAAGGAATTTATGAAAGATGGGGAACCACTCACCATTCTTGAAGATATTAATCTAGATATTGAAAAGGGCGAGTTTATTTGCCTCTTAGGCCCTTCTGGTTCCGGTAAAAGTACGCTATTAAATGCTATGGCAGGCTTTGAGCTCGTTACATCTGGTTCTATCACTATCGATGGTGAAGAAGTAAAAGCGCCTCAACTCAGATATGTAACGGTATTTCAAAACTATGGCCTGTTGCCGTGGCGTACAGTGGAAAGCAATATTGAGCTAGGCCTTGAAAGTAAAAAGGTGCCTAAAGAAGAGCGTCCTGCTATCATCGATAAATACGTTAAAATGGTAGGCCTTGATCATGCTCGCAATCGTTATCCAGCAGAGCTATCTGGGGGCATGCAACAACGGGTATCTATTGCCCGTGCACTAGCGGTGGATCCAGATATTATCTTCATGGACGAACCACTAGGCGCCCTTGATGCGTTGACACGCATCAACTTGCAAGACGAAATCTCTCGTATCTGCCGCGAAGAAGGTAAAACAGTTGTATTTGTTACCCACGACATTGAAGAAGCCGTAGTTCTTGCAGACCGCGTTGTAGTACTATCTGCAAATCCAGGTCGAGTACAAACTATAATCCCTGTAAATATCATCGACAGAACAGACCGTACATCGGCTAACTTTGTTAATATTCGTAACCACATATTCGAACAATTCCAACTAGCAAAAGAAGACAAAATCGAGTTCTATATTTAGTTTTATATATCAGTTATATACATCTCAAAAGAAACACCCAAGAACTTTTCTGCTTGGGTGTTTTATAATGGACAAAATCCTAAAATAATGTATACTATAAGTAGCTGAAGGATTGTAAGAATTCACTGTAAGCACAAAAAAACTCCCTCAAGAACGGCGAAATACTTGAGGGAGTTTTTTATTGCTTATGATCGTCTAAGCTAACGGGGTTAATCACCATGAAACTTCCTATCTAACCACTTGCAAATGAGATAGCTGGTCACATTTACCACGATAGGAATTAGAAGGATTATAAGAATATCTTTCACTGTTGCACCTCCTTTCTGTACCTGATTCCCCAGAATGGAGTGGTGACATCTTGATTGTAGTACATATAACTATATATTTCTTATGCAATTCGTGTAATTATCATGTATAGTAGATATATATCGGTAATAACATATGAAATTTAAATTGGAGGCTGTATGTCTTTATTTGAGTTAGAGAAGACTTTGTCTTTTGATGAATATTTAGGGTCCTTTGATACAGAGCGCGTAGAGAAGGTACGTAGCTTTGTAGATTGGCTTGCTCAGTATCAAGGTAGTCTTGTCCATAATCCTTGGGGTGAGGTTAATCCTGAATTAGAGATTGTCACAAAGGGCTTTGATGCGGCCCGAGTACGTCGAGATAATTTGGTCGCTTATTTATTGCCACGCTTAGGTCGAGCTAAGGTCTTTGTGGTGGCTGAGGCAGTAGGATACCAAGGAGGCCGCTTTTCAGGGATTGCCATTACTTGTGAAAGAATGCTACTAGATAAGCACAAAACCATTCGTGCGAAGGATATCACGACTATTCAGTTGGAACGTACTAGTTCACCTACTAGCTCTTTGTTAAAAGGAGCACAGCAAAAGGATGGTTTTAATGAACCTACTGATACTGTGGTATGGAGTGCTATTGTTGAAAAGGGCATCGATCCTTATGATACATTGTTGTGGAATATATTCCCCTTTCATCCACATAAGGATGGCAACCCATTGACTAATCGCACACCTACGGATAAAGAGCAACAACTAGGTTGGGAGTATACAAAACGCTTGTTAGATTTACATCTTGAACTAGGCGGTGTAGAACCTCTTGTGCTCGCCGTAGGGCAAAAGTCGGCTGATACAATGGGCAAATTTGGCTTGTCTGCCATTGGTTTGCGACATCCCGCAAACGGCGGAGCTAATCTCTATCGACAAGGATTTGCTGAGGCGGTAGCTACCTATTTAAAATAATAGGTGATTGAGATAGTTAAAATAATAAAAGATTGAGAGTTTCGGAGAGAAGTTTATGAAACGGTATATTTCTGTCATTGAAGAGAATGGTGCGTGGCGTATCGAAGGGTTTTACAAAACTATGCCAGATGATGACAAATAGAATATGATATATCTAAATAGCGTTAACATGGGGGCTACCCTCTTTTGTTAACGCTATTTTTATGTTACAATAGACATAACGTATGAAAGCGAGGCTTTCATCAAAATCGATCGGATTATATTGCAAGACCCATTGGATAGGGACGAAGAGAACGTACCCGTCGCGGCTGACATATCTAATGATGGCAATATACTCATTTGCTATGGCAAATGGTCACAATAACACTAGGAACGGCAAAAATTGATAGCGCATTTTTGCGCCTATTTGACGAGACGCTAGTATTTTAGCGCCTTTTTCTTTGTGTGGCCTCCATAGCATAGATCAATTCAAGTGATAGGTGAGAAAAGAAACTATGTTAAATAAAATAATGAACAAAATTTTAGGAGGAACTGTGAATACAACAGATAATCAGGTTACTGCACAAGTGAAAGCAGAACCAACAGTAGCAAAACCTGCTACTCGTACAGCTGCGGCTGAAGGCGAACATAAACAGACTCGCCGCCGTACTAATACACGCCGCCCTGCTGGCGAGGGTCGTACTCGTCAACATGCAGCTGGTGAAGGTGAAGGCACAACACGTCAACGCCGTACAAATACTCGTACAAATGCAAATGGTAGTCGTACTAATACGACACGCCGTACAAATACACGTCGCAATGCTGAGCAAGGTGAAGGTCAAGAACGTACAGAACGTAAACCGCGCCAAACTCGTACACCACGTGGTGAACGTAGTGAAAATACGCGTAATACGCGCTCTAACAATAGTCGCAATAGTCAAAACCGTAACAACAACCGTCCAAATAATCGCTCCACAAACCGCAACAATCAAGAGGCTCCTGTGGAATTAGTAGGTCGTACACCAAATGGCGCTAATAAGGGTAAATTCCAAATCATCCCTCTTGGCGGTCTTGGTGAAATCGGTAAAAACATGACCATCTTCCAATATGAGGACGAAATCATCGTTCTCGACTCTGGTCTTGCGTTCCCTAGCGAAGATATGCTTGGCGTAGATATCGTTATTCCTGATATGAGCTATATCATCGAGAATAAGGATCGCGTGAAAGCTGTCGTAATTACCCATGGTCACGAGGACCATATTGGTTCCTTGGCATACCTTATGAAAGAAATTAACTGCCCAGTATATGCAACAAATCTCGTTTGTGGTTTGATTGAAGGTAAGTTTAAAGAACATAAGGTATCTCCAAAATGTCTTCGTACTATTGCTGCAGGCGATGAAGTTCAAATTGGTCAAGTGAAGGTTGGTTTTATCCAAACAAACCACTCCATTCCTGACTCCTGCGCTGTGTACTTTGATACACCAATCGGGACTGTACTTCATACAGGTGACTTTAAAATCGACCAAACACCAGTTGATGGCCGTTTGATGGATATGCACAAATTTGCTGAGCTTGGCAATAAAGGTGTATTGGCCTTGATGTCCGACTCTACAAACGTTGAAAAACCAGGTACTACAGGTTCTGAAAGTTCCGTAGGTCCTGCTATTAAACAAGCTGTTGGAGAAGCAAAAGGCCGCGTTGTGTTAGCTACATTTGCATCTAACGTATCTCGTATCCAACAAGCTATTGATGCAGCAGTTATGTTCAACCGTAAGGTTGTCGTTATGGGCCGCAGTATGGTAAATGTTACAGAAATCGCTCAAGAACGCGGTTACTTGAACATTCCACCAAATACAATTATCGACGTAGATGTAATGCACAACTACACAGATGACCAAATTATGATCTTAACAACTGGTTCTCAAGGTGAACCGATGGCAGGCTTGTCCCGTATGGCTACAAGCAACCACCGCACTGTAGAGTTGGCGCCGAATGATACAGTTATCATCTCTGCTACACCAATTCCAGGTAACGAAGGTGCTGTAGGTAGAACTATCGATAACTTGCTCCGATTAGGTTGTCACGTTGTATATGGTAAAGATCGTGGTATCCACGTATCTGGTCATGCGAGTCAAGAAGAGCTTAAAACAATGCTTAACCTTGTTCGTCCAGAATACTTCATTCCAGTTCATGGTGAGTATCGCATGTTGCGTCGCCATGGTGAACTTGGTGTTGCTATGGGCGTAGATCCTAAGAAAGTCCTTATCGGCGACAATGGTCAAATCTTTGAGTTTGATAAAGATGGTGGCCGTAAAGGTGGTCGTGTACAAGCTGGTGCTATCTTCGTTGATGGCCTTGGCGTTGGCGATGTAGGTAACATCGTTATCCGTGACCGTCAACAATTGGCTCAAGAAGGTATGGTTATCGTTGTAATGGCGATGGACAAAGCTTCTGGTACAATCGTAGCTGGTCCAGACCTCGTATCTCGTGGCTTCGTATACGTACGCGATGCAGAGGAACTTATGATTGCTGCAGAACACCGCGTAGACCAAGTTCTTGAAGAATGCGAAATGCAACGCATCAAAGATTGGACTACTATTAAGCAAAACGTACGCGACGCGTTGGGTAAATTCTTCTACGATAAAACTCGTCGCCGTCCTATGATCTTGCCGATTATTCAAGACGTATAATCATATATAATAAACAAAAGTACCGCACCCTATGGTGTGGTACTTTTAACATTTTAAAAAGGACCTATGGAATCTACTATAAATAGCGGTGTCATCGCATTTGTCTACTATATAGGGTATTTGAAGTTACCTTTTTAAACTGTTATAATTAAAAGATACCAATTAATCTATCTTCTTTTATTTAGAATGGAGATTTATGAAACAAACAAATACAAGAGCGATGGTAGAAACAGGATTTGTTAGTGCTATAGGTGTCATCCTTAGTGCTATTAGTGTGTATTTACCAGCTTTCGCTTTTTTATCATTTTTTGTTACACCTGCAGCCATTGGCATAATTGGAACAAAATGGGGTCGCAAGTATAGTATATCGGCAGCTGTTGTTACTACTTTCTTAGCGGTAGTTTTGTTTGGACCATGGAATGGTATACCTGTTGGCTTATTTGCTGCGGTAGGTGTAGGGGTAGGAGAAGGTAACCGTCTTTCTTTAGGGACGATTAAGCGACTACTACTCCCTAGTATTGCTATGTTTGTTGCTGTATTAGTAACTTTAATGGCACAAGTATATGTATCTGGTATTACTCTATCAATGATAGATACACAGATGACCGAGCAAGCTCGTATGATTGCTGATCAAGCCTTACAGACGAATCCTAATATCACACAGGAACAAGCTGATTTATTTGTAAAAAATGTAGATAAGCTTGCTACTGGTTTGAAGGATGCGTTTTTTGTGGCTGTAGCTATAGCTGCAGTATCATACAGTTATATAACTATTCAGATATCTATATGGCTAGGTAAGCGATTACATATCTCCATACCTCGATTTTTACCAATTGAAGAATGGAGAATGCCTATCTGGAGTGCAGGGCTATACGCTTTAGGTATTATTGGTATATATGGTACGCCGCATATCAATATGGACTCTTCCTGGGTCATAGCCATTAGTACTAATGTATTACTCCTTGGTAGCTCTATGTGTTCTATTCATGGTTTTGCAGCTTTAGCAGATTTGATGAGTAGTTACCGCATGAGTAATAAATTGAAGTGGATACTGCTAGGTGTGTATGCCTTTTTCTTTGGTCAAGCACTAGCCATATTTGGTGTCATAGATATGTTTTTAGATTTACGGACACGTTACAAAGCGCGTCAATAGTAATAGAAAGGAGGCCGTTATGAAATCCTTTCAACGGAAATGGGAAGGTTTAGAAATCACCATTATTACCGTTATCGTATTATTGTTATTATTGTTGGCCTATTTGAACTGGGCCATTGCAGTTTTAGCACTAATTATCGTGGTAGCGGCGTATTTGGTTAACTATAACACCATTCATAACCGGCGTCGTTTAGCAAGGGAACAGTTTGGGGCGATGATGAAAAACGTCACACAAGCTTCGAACTTTGCCTTACAAAACTTGCCAATGGGGATTGCTCTTGTTAATAAACAAGGTACCCTCGTATGGAATAACAGTGTCTTTGCAGACTGGGTTAAGGTAGACTGGAATAAACTTCAAAAAATGTCTGCTCTTATGCCTGGCTTCCGTATTGATAAAATCTGGGGAAAATCTGGATTTATGACGGAGCAGTATGGAGATAAGTATTTCCAAATTATTTACAAATTCATTGATCCTCGTGATGCACGACCAGATATTCATAGTGAAGATGAATTGGCAGAGCATGCAGTAATGGCGCTTTACTTTAAGAATATTACAGACTTAGAAAAGGCCCGTATTAAGGCCGAAGAAAATCAGCCTGTGTGGGGCATGATTCAAATCGACAATCTCGAAGAATTGACAAAAGGTCTTAGTGACCGCGAGTATACTAGCGTTTGGACAGATATTAATAACATTATTATGGATGAAATTGATAGACAAGAAGGCTTCATTCGTAACTTCCAAGATGATATGTATACCTTTGCTATTTCTCGTGGTGCACTTCATGCGATGGAGGAAGATGGGTTTAAAATTCTTGAGAGAATCCGTAAATTGCCTTCTCCCCGTCAAGTGCCTGCAACGATTTCTATCGGGATTAGCGAGAACGTAGGCTCTGTAAAAGAGGTTTCTAGTCGTGCTCGCGCCGCCTTAGATATTGCATTAGGTCGCGGTGGTGACCAAGTGTGTATTATGGATGGTGAAAGTACCCGATTCTTCGGCGGTAATACAGCTGGTGTTGAGAAGAATACCCGTGTTCGTGCTCGTGTTGTATCGCAAGCTTTACATGAGCTTATGCTTGATTCCGATAAAATCCTTGTGATGGGTCATAAGCGTGAAGACTATGATGCGTTAGGTGGCATTGTCGGTGTTGTAGCTATTGCGCGTACCTTGGGTAAAGAATTACGCATCGTACTTTCAAAGGAAACGAGCGCCATTGATAAAATGGTGACTGTTCTGAAAGAGGATGAGTTCTGGACGGAACATATTATTACTCCTGAAGCGGCAAAAGCTTGGGTAGATGCTAATACGCTCACCATTGTATGCGATACACATCGCCAAAAAATGGTAGCAGCTCAAGAGGCTCTTGAAATTTCTGAACGACGCATCGTTATCGATCATCATCGTCGTGCAGCGGACTTCGTAGAAAACCCATTGCTTACATACTTGGAACCAACTGCATCATCTACATCCGAGCTTGTTACAGAGCTTGTACAATACGCAGGTGGTGGCGTAAAACTTTCAAAAGCAGAAGCTACAGGCATTTATGCGGGCATCGTGCTTGATACGAAGAACTTTGTGCAACAAACAGGGGCACGTACCTTTGAAGCGGCCGCATTCTTACGCCGTGCAGGGGCAGATATTGAACGCGTTAAACAATTATTTATTGAAACCTTCGATTCTGTTCAATTGCGTGCTAAAATGGTATTTGAAGCCAATCGAACTGAAGGAATTGCTATTTCTGTAGCTCCTGAAGGTTTGAAGGATATGATGGCATTAGCTGCACAAAGTGCAGACATGCTCATCAGTAATGAAGATATTGAAGCAGCCTTTGTACTGTATTCCTTGAATGACGGCGGTATCGGCGTTAGCGCTCGATCCAAAGGCAAGGTAAATGTACAGGTTGTAATGGAAGCCTTGGGTGGCGGTGGTCACAGAACTGTGGCTGGTGCCCAATTACAAGGTATGACGATAGAGGAAGCGAAGAAGGCTATTTTAGACCATGCTCTTGAAGCCCTTCATTCCGCAGAGAAAGAGGAGGAAGAACAATGAAAGTAGTATTGTTGGAAGACGTTAAAAAGGTTGGTAAAAAAGGCGAAATCGTTGAAGTTAGCGATGCATATGGCCGTAATGTATTGATCAAAAAAGGTCTTGGCCTTGAAGGTACAGCAACTAACGTAAATAATGCGAAACAAAAGCAAGAATCCATCGCTCACAATAAAGCTGTTGCCAATGACGAGGCTAAAATCTTGGCAGCTCAATTGACTAAGGTTGAAGTAACTGTAAAAGTTCGCATGGGCGAAGAAGGTCGTGTATTCGGTTCCGTTACTGCAAAAGATATTTCCGATGCAGCTAAAGCGCAATACAAAGTAGATATCGATAAAAAGAAAATCGAAATCAAAGAACCATTGAAAACATTAGGCGTACATGATGTACTTGTTCGTGTTCATCCTGAAATTACAAGTACTATCAAGGTTAACGTAGTAGCTGAATAATAGTGTTCACCATGCTCTTTGAGTATGGTGAATTCTTTTATCCTTAGTGGTTTTATAAAGGGGATTATCATGGATGTGCGCATTCCACCGCATAATTTAGATGCGGAAAAAGCCGTTTTGGGGGCTTTATTAACGAATGGATCCAACTCGGGTGCCGTTGTCGATACGGTAATGAGTATTCTAAAATCTGAAGACTTTTACCGCGATGCGCATCGTATTATTTATGATGCTATCTTAGAAATCGTGCACGCCAATAAGACGGCAGACTTTATCACCGTTGGTGAAGAGCTAGACCGTCGCAAGCGACTCGATGCGGTAGGTGGTCTTGCTTATATTACATCTCTTGCTAATGAATCGGTGTCCTACAATGTGGAGGAACATGCGAAGATCATTAGCGAGAAAGCTCAGTTGCGCCGCCTTATCGATGCAGGGAATAAAATCGTAGGCATGACGTACGCTGGTGAAGATGAACCAACGACTATCCTTAACAAGGCAGAGCAAATGGTGCTAGACGTAAGTGGTCAAACTCAATCTGAATCTTCCTTTGCTCCAATTAGTGAGATAGTATTATCTAACTTAGATAAATTGAACGCATTGCAACAGCATGATGGGGCCATTACAGGCGTGCCAACAGGCTTTAAAGATGTGGACCATGTCTTTAATGGTCTACAAAAATCTGACCTCATCCTCGTAGCAGCCCGTCCTGCGATGGGGAAAACGGCTTTCACCTTGAACATCGCTCAAAACGTAACGATGCTATACGACAAGACGGTAGCCTTCTTCTCCCTAGAAATGGGCAAGGAGCAGCTCGTTGCTCGTATTCTGTCCTCCGTGGCAGGTGTGAGCTCTGAAAAACTGCGCCGTGCATACAACATGGACCCTACTGACTGGGAAAAGGTTATTGCCGCAGCGGACCGAATGAGTAAAGCCAAGCTCTTTATCGATGATACGCCGGGCCTTACCGTACAAGATATGCGCTCTAAATTGCGCCGTCTTAAGGTGGAACATGGTCTCGATCTCGTTATCGTCGACTATATTCAGTTGATGCAAGGCCGCAACTCCGGCAAGGGCAGCGAGAACCGTCAACAAGAGGTGTCTGAAATCTCTCGTAACCTCAAATTGATTGCCCGTGAGTTTAATGTGCCGCTCATCGCTTTATCTCAGTTGTCTCGTAGTGTTGAAAGCAGACCAGATAAACGGCCTGTACTATCTGACCTTCGTGAATCTGGTTCTCTTGAACAAGATGCGGATATCGTTATCTTCTTGTACCGCGATAAATATTACGATGAAAACTCCGAAAAAGGGGACAATGCAGAAGTCCTCATTCGTAAGCACCGTAATGGTTCCGTCGGTACCGTGGAACTCCAATTCATTGGAGAATTAACACAATTTAGAGACGTGGAATTCCGAGACATGGGGCCGGAACAATAATGAAAACTATCGGTTAGTTCCTATATATTGATGGGGCCCGTGACATAGCTACATTTTAATTAAAAAGAAAGGACTATACTTCTTTGCTCCTCGTGACCTGATGTCGCTGCATAAGTATAGTCCTTTCTTTTTATCACTGTAGACATGAAGGTGTCCCATCAATATAGTGGCACTAGATAGTTTTCATTGTATTGTTGGGAAAGGAGCGCGTGATGAGTAGCGGCTTTGAGTTTTTTGTATTTTACTTCTGTTGTGTGGCTCTTTGGTTAATACTTAGTGGGTTGTATTTAATTATCAAACGATTTGTATTACGTCGCAATGGAACTCCGGTAACGATTGTGTCTGTACTTCCACGAGTTATAAAGGAACTACCATTAGCTCGTGGTATGGATAAATATATTTATGGTTATGATATTAAGTATATCTTGAATGGTGAGACTCATACTGCTGAAAGTGTAGAGTTTTATATTCCTTTTGGACCAATCGGTGGACCTGTAGTTCTATTTAGTCCGACAGGTGTGCTTGCAAAAAATGGAGAAGTAAGTATAGATAATGTAAGGGTAACGATTGTGTATGGCCTTGCTTCAATTGCATTAGGACTAGGGGTATTTTTGGGGATGTTGGATTTTGTTAGATAGAAATAAATAGCTATATTTAATAATGTGTTAAATACATAGGCATCTAACATTAGATTATATATCTAGTGTTAGGTGCTTTTTATTTTTCTATAAATTACCTTCATAATAACAAACATATGTTTGAAAATACTCCGTATTTTTGTTATACTAATCATAGAAATTCTTCTTTTTATATTTCTTGTAGAGTCTAGTGATTTAGCGGTTTGAGGAGGTGTTTGTATGGGTTCAGCTGATACGGATCGAATGTATATATGCATTGATTTGAAGAGTTTTTACGCGTCTGTGGAGTGTGCCGATTTGGGGCTGGATCCGTTTACGACGCCTTTGGTGGTGGCCGATGGGTCTCGTGGCAAAGGGGCTATTACATTGGCCATTTCACCGGCTTTAAAAAAGTTAGGTGTTAAGAATCGCAGTCGTCTTTTTGAGATCCCTCCGCACATTGAGTATTTGACGGTGAAGCCACATATGAAGCGGTATATGCAGGTGTCTGCTGAGATTTACGGGGTTTTGCTCAAGTATGTGGCGCCTGAGGATGTACATGTGTACTCTATCGACGAGTATTTTATCGATATTACGCCTTACTTGCCGCTCTACAAGAAAACGCCTCGTGAGCTGGCGCAGATGCTACTTGATGCGGTGCTAGAGGCGACCAAGATTTATGCTACTGTTGGGATTGGTACGAATTTATTCCTCGCCAAGGTTGCTCTCGATATCCTCGCAAAACATGCACCTGATTTTATAGGGTATCTTGATGAAAGCCTCTTTAAAGAGAAAATCTGGTATCATCAGCCCTTGACCGACATTTGGCAGATTGGTAACGGCATAGCCAATCGCTTGTACAAGTATGGCGCGTATGATCTGCATAGTATCACCATGGTGCCAGAGGCTAAGTTATATAAGGAGTTTGGCATTAATGCAGAGCTCATTATCGATCATGCTTGGGGCCGTGAGCCGTGTACGATTGCAGATATCCATGCGTATCGTCCTATTAAGCATTCTATCTCACATAGTCAGATTTTATTGCGTAACTATACGTACGAAGAGGCGTACGTACCTATGCGGGAAATGGTGGAGTCCTTGGTACTAGAGCTTTTACAAATCAAAGGGGTTACGAACCATATTCACGTTCATATCGGCTATGCAGACGAAATGGTGCGCTCCACAGGAGGCTCTAAGAAGCTTAAACAATATACAGATTCCCTACAGACATTGACGGCGGCTGTTATTAAATTATATGAGCAGCATTGCCATAAAAATGAGCTCATCCGTCGTATTGGAATAAGCTTTGAGGATTTAGTAAATCGTTCCGCAATCCCTCAAGAGGAGGATTTATTTAGTGCTCTTACGACAGATACAGAGGAAAAGGAGCGACAAGTACAAGAGGCAATGCTATCCATCAAGGAACAGTTCGGTAAAAACTCTATTCTGCGCGCCTCTAGCTTGCAAGAGGAAGGGACCATGTGCTTTAGAAATACCTTGGTAGGTGGCCATAATGGGGAATAAATAGTGTAATGGATACAATGGCAATTGAACGAAGAATACAATTGAAAATAGATTAGTCGCATAAGGGGAGGTATACATTAATGAAACATCGTATGTCTCGTTTACAACGGGCGAAACAATTTATGCCCTTTGCGGCATTGAAGGGCTTTGAGACTTTATTGTCAGCTGTTGCAAGGCCTAAGGAGGCGCGTGTGGAGTTGTCAGAGGATCAAATAGATGAGTTAAATAAGGTTTTACAGACTATACATTGCGGAGAATGGGTACGAATTGTTTACTACAATAAACAAAGATATACAGAGCTTATAGGGGCGGTTGATATGATTAGTGCGCAAATGCAAATTATATCTGTTCAAGGCATAGATATTCCCTTTAGATCTATTAAGGAATTGAATCTGTATGATATGACAATATAAAGAGTTGTCTTTATATATGGTTTAAGGGCTAGAGTTAAGGTGTGATTCGGTATACAATGATGAAAAGGGTTGTAATTTAATTATATTCTCGTATAAAAATACCCTATATGATTAGCTGTTATATGACTATATATACTCTTTGTATTGTTTTATGAGAAAGGCGGTGTCTGTAATGCATGAGGTTATATCATTACTTATCAATCGCTATGATTTTTTTATCCAGTTGTTATGGGAACATATAGAAATTTCAGTATTAGCTTCTGTTATTGCTACCATCATCGGTGGATTATTGGGTGTGTTTATATACGAATATAAACGACTAGCTGTGCCCGTTATGGTAGTAGTTAATTTCCTATATACGATTCCATCTATATCGATGTTAGGCCTTTTGTTGTATGTATCGGGTGTTGGTAATACGACCGCTATCATTGCATTGGTTATCTATGCCTTATTACCGATGGTACGAAATACATTTACTGGTCTTGACCAAATTGATCAAGCTATGTGTGAAGCGGGAATTGCGTTAGGGCTTACGCGGATTCAACGTTTGTGGAATATAGAGATTCCCTTGGCTATGCCCACTATTATGGCTGGTATACGGACTATGCTCGTTATGACCATTGCCTTGACAGGTATTGCATCCTTTATTGGTGCTGGTGGCTTAGGTGTGGCGATTTATAGGGGAATTACAACGAATCAAAGTGCTTTGACAATTGCAGGCAGTCTATTGATTGCCCTATTAGCCATTACCGTTGATGCTCTCTTTTCTCTAGGTGAAAGAGTAACGCGTATTAGTCCTCATATGAAGCGCTATACGATTATATTTGTTTCGATTATGACGATAATTGCAATGGGTATAGGTGGCTGGGCTATGTATTGCCGTCATGTGAAGACCGATGTTATTCATATTGCAACGAAACCTATGACTGAACAGCTTATTTTGGGGAATATTTTAAAAGAATTAATTGAGAAGAAGACTGATTTAACTGTAGAGGTTACAGAAGGTGTAGGTGGTGGTACATCAAATATTCAACCAGCTATGCTTTCCGGCCAATTTGATATATATCCTGAATATACTGGTACGGCTTGGTCTGCTGTGCTAAAACGCACGGATACATATAATGAAAGTCTATTTAATGAGCTTTCACAGGCCTATAAAGAGAAATATAATTTTGAGTGGGTCGGCATGTACGGTTTTAATAATACCTATGGCATAGGGGTGCGTAATGAAATTGCTCAAAGTTATGGCGTAAAAACATATTCTGATCTTGCTCGTATAGCACCATCCTTAACATTAGGAGGGGAATATGATTTCTTTGGACGTGAAGATGGCTATGCTGGATTACAACGCGTGTATGGCATGAGTTTTAAAGCTACTAAAGATATGGATATAGGGCTAAAATATACGGCTATTGGTCGTGATGAGGTGGATGCAATGCCGATATTCACGACTGATGGTCAATTAAGTATTGCACCGATTACGGTGTTACAAGATGATAAACATTTATATCCATCTTATATGTCTGGTAATGTGGTGCGTAGCGAAGTATTGATTGCTCATCCTGAACTGCGCCCTGTATTAGAAAGTTTGAATCATACGATTACAGATCAAGAGATGGCGAAGATGAATTACGCCGTTGAAACGGAACATCAACTGCCAGCTGATGTAGCACATAAATTCCTAGTAGAACGAAATTTGATATAAGGTGAATATAGTTAGAACTAAAGTAAATAAAATTTGATATATATTGCATATGATTTTGTATTGACATTTAATCTCCTTTAATGTAATATAAACATATGAACAGGTATTCATATAATAAAAATATCTGATGAAAAATGTTTAGGAACATATATAACAAGATATGAAACAAGATATGTCTAATAAGTATTAGAAAAATATTACCTATTAACTTACAATACAGGATAGAAGCTTTTACTATTATCAAAGGAGATATCATGGAAGAAACATTGTTGTTGAAGAATTTGAACTGTCCGAACTGCGCAGCAAAAATTGAAGATCGTATCCGTAAAATGGATGTGGTAGAGACTGCCAATTTTACACTTGCTACACATCAATTAAAATTAACCGGCTCTTGGGAAGACCGTGAAGCTCTTAAACGTGACATTCAAGACATTTGTGATGCCATTGAAGAGGGTGTAACCGTAGCCGATTACGAGCGTAAATCTAAAGCGGCTATGGATGATCATGGTCCTGACCAGGATCGTGGTAGTGATGCTGTAACAATTGCAGTCATCGTAGCAGGCTTGTTATTTATGATTTATGACGTTTTGTCATCCTTTGTCCCATCTATCAGCTTGCCAGAGAGTATTGAGACTCCAATTTACTATGTTGCGTATATTCTTCTTGCGTTCCCAGTATTGCGCATCGCAGGTCGAAATATCTTAAAAGGCCAAGTGTTCGATGAAAACTTCTTGATGTCTATCGCTACATTGGGTGCTATTGCTATCGATGCATTGCCTGAGGCCGTAGGTGTTATCTTGTTTTACCGTATTGGTGAGTTCTTCGAAGAAAAAGCAACTGATCGTAGTCGTACAGAAATCATGAACGCTGTTGATATGCGTCCTCAAGAGGTGCGCGTTGTAGATACAGACTGCGGTGGTGAAATCGTAGTTATGGCTCCTGAAAAGGTTGAAGTAGGCTGGACTATCGAGGTTCGTCCTGGCGATTTAATTCCTCTAGACGGCACAGTGCTTGAAGGTGAAACACGCGTTAATACAGCACCTGTAACAGGTGAACCTGTACCTGTTCGCGCCGTACCTGGCACTCAACTTATGTCTGGTTGTATCAACGAATCTGGTCGCATTACAATGCGTGTAGATAAGGTTCTTGAAGAATCCATGGTTACTAAAATTCTTGATGCCGTGGAAAATGCAGCATCTTCTAAACCTAAAATCGACCGTTTCATTACGCGTTTTGCTCGCGTATACACACCAATCGTTGTAGCTCTTGCATTGGCTGTAGCTATCATTCCATCCCTTATTACTGGTGAATGGCATAAATGGATCTACACAGCCTTAACATTCCTCGTTATTTCTTGCCCATGTGCATTGGTGCTTAGCGTGCCACTTGCATTCTTCTCCGGTATCGGCAATGCGTCTAAACACGGTATCTTATTAAAAGGTGGTCGCGTTATCGAGGCATTGGCTAATGTGAAAGCAGTAGCTCTTGATAAAACCGGTACCATCACATCTGGTGAGTTCAAAGTTCACAACGTAGAAACTGTAGGCTCTCATGTAAGTTCCAGTCAATTGTTATCCATGGCGGCAGCTATCGAAGCCGTTTCTACACATCCAATCGCAACAAGCATCGTGTCTGAAGCAAAGGCACAAGGCCTTACAGTGGAACCTTCTGATTTCGTTCAAGAGTTAGCTGGTGAAGGTATGGTGGGTATGACTGATGGTCAACAAGTACTTATTGGTAACCGTCGCCTTATGGAACGCTATAATGTGCAAGGCTATCCAACAGAGGCTGCTGAATATGGCACAGAAGTTCTTGTGGCAGAAGGTAATACATACTTAGGTCGTATCATCATCGCCGATGAAGCTCGCCCAGACTCTGCTGAAGCGATTGCTGATCTTAATGGTCAAGATATTAAAACTGTTATGCTTACAGGTGATGCTGAAGCAAGTGCGAATTACATCGCTAAAGAAACTGGCGTAAGTGCTGTACGTGCTCAGTTGTTGCCTCAAGATAAATTGTCCGTTGTACAAGATATTCGCTCTGAATATGGTCCAACTATGTTCGTAGGGGATGGCATCAACGATGCTCCAGTACTTGCAGGTGCTGATGTAGGTGGCGCGATGGGTAGTGGTGCTGATGCGGCTATCGAGGCAGCAGATGTTGTGTTCATGCGTCCGTCCTTGACTGCTATTGCACATATCCTTGACTTGTCCAAAGCGACATTGCGCGTAGCATGGCAAAACGTTGTATTCGCTATTGCTGTTAAAATCCTTATCATGGCGCTTGGCCTCATGGGCTATGCATCCATGTGGTGGGCAGTATTTGGTGATACTGGCGTATCCATCCTTTGTATCTTGAACTCTGTTCGTATCTTGCGCCGCAATTAGGTGAAAGCAGAGTTTATAGCTCTGTAGAGGAACGAAATAAATTATATTATTCTGATCTGAATGATTAGGGCCGATATAAATAACCTCTAAGTTAGTAACTAACTAACTTAGAGGTTATTTTATTGTGTGGATTAAATATTTACGATACTTTTACTATATACATTTGTACATCATAAATAGACATAAAACTGTATATGTATGTTCTAGATACACAAAACTTTCACAATTGAATTGAATAATAGCTATAAAATAGTATATAATTTATTAGATGATTACTATAAGTTCGTTGGAAGGAGGGATAGCATGATCACGGTGTACAAACACATAGAAGAAGAGTTAGTTTCAGACTGCACTGTATCAGATGCCACAAAAGGTTCTTGGGTAAATTTGGTGAACCCAGACCCCGATGAATTATCCCTTATCAATATTTTGACAGAAATTCCAACGGACGTTTTAAAGACCGCCCTCGATATGGAAGAACGTTCTCACGTGGAGTTAGAGGACAATTATATCTTTGTTGTTATCAACATTCCAGTTGTTCGCGGTAACGATATGTACGATACAGTGCCGCTTGGTATCTTCTTGACGCCGGACTTCTTTATTACGGTCTGCCTCGAAGAATCTGAAGTGTTGTATCCGTTTATTTCCAATCAGATTTCTACGTTCTATACGTTTAAAAAGACCCGTTTCTTGTTCCAAATCTTGTATCGCACAGCGACTATGTTCTTGCGTTACTTGCAACAAATCAACCGTCGTACAGACGACATTGAAGTTCAATTGCGTCATACCACAAAAAATAAAGACTTCTTCCAATTATTGGAATTACAGAAATCCATGACATACTTTACATCTGCATTGCGCACGAATGGTACCGTTATGGAACGTCTATTGCGCTTGCGTGGTCATAGTTCCTACAAACATCTACTCAAGATGTACGAAGAGGATGAGGACTTACTAGAGGACGTTATTATCGAAAATAAACAGGCCATCGAGATGGTTGAAATGTACTCTAATATCTTGATGAACATGATGAACGCCTTTACATCCATCATTTCTAATAACCTTAACTTGGTTATGAAAATGTTGGCGACCCTTACTATTGCTATGGCGGTGCCAACAATCGTATTTAGCTTGTGGGGGACAAACGTGCCATTGCCATTCCAAGAAGATCCAGAGGGATTCTATGAGGTTATAGGTGTTGCATTAGTATTCTCTATTATTGCCATTATCGGTATGTGGAAAAAAGATTTATTCTAATTTATGATAATTAGTGAATACTTAATTCAATAGTAAATAGTTGAAATATTAATTTAATAACAAATACACATGAAAAAGCTGGCTTTGAGCCAGCTTTTTTGCTTGCTTAACTATTACGTTATTGCTTATTATTGGGCCAATCTGATATAATAATACCGTTATGGAGAGGTGTCCGAGTGGTTTAAGGAGCTGGTCTTGAAAACCAGTGACTCCGCAAGGGGCCGTGGGTTCGAATCCCACCCTCTCCGCCACATTAGAAAGCCCTTTAGGTTATGATATGTACCCCCTTTACTGGATAACCAGTAAAGGGGGTATTTTTATGAGATATAGTTATGAATTTAAAAGAAAAATATGAGTTAGTATGCCAAGTTCTTTCTGGTCAAGGTTTAAGGGCAGTAGCTATTGTAGCGGGTATTAACTCTGGATAACTGTATCAATGGGTTCATAAATACAAAACTTTGGGATACAATGGTCTTATTAATAAACCTAAAGGTAATTAAAATGAAAAAGCTTTTTTTAAATCTAGAAGTAATTGATGGTTATCCTCCAGTATCTATGGAAAGCATTTGGGCAGAAGTGACTGAAGAAGGCTATCTTAAAATAAATAATATTCCTTTTTATAGCAAAGAAGTCTCTTTTGGTGATATTGTTAGCGTAATACAAAAGGAAGAAAATTACTTACTATATGATAAAACTATAATTTATAGTAAAAATAGTACATTGCGGATTGTTTTCTTTAATGAAAATCAGAAATTTAAAGATAAAATATTAGCTAAACTAATAGATCTTGGATGTGAGTCTGAAGCATTTAATGCAAATTTCCATGCAATAAACATACCAATTCAAGTAGATATAGAAGAAATATATATTTTCTTAGATGAGTTTGTGGAAACTGACGATTTAGATTATGACACAGGGTATTTGGCACAATAATTTGTGCAAGCTATAACTTGGTAATATCGTAATATGTAGAAAATTCTAGCATTGTTTACGTAGTAGAAATTTTAAGACTATGTAATACCAGCCACCTCTTGCAAGAAATCCACCCGGACGGAAGATATACTTAACATGGAGAAGTTGAAAAATATGATAAACGAGGAAAATAACCTTTCCCAATGGAAAAATTGTAGAAGCTGTTGATGATTTTGTACAAAATCCAAAAAAACAAAGCCAAATTAAAAAATGTTGCTGAAGCAGCTGTCCAAAATTTTCCAAATAACACGAGAGATTTCTTTACTACTTTAAAAGTATTAGGAGGATCAGATGGCAGCTAAGATTTTTAAAATAAGAGATTTTTTAGAAAACGGTACTTTTTTAAAGGATTTCTCAACCGAAAATATATCATGCTTCCTAAAAGAGAACAGCAATGAGTCATTCGGAAAGGATATTGTAATGTATTACTTTTATTTTAAGGGATATGATATATCTTTTATATACGATGAAAGTAAAGGTATACTTAAGGGAGAGCAAATAGAAATCTCTAACCATAAAAAAATTAAGAGTAAAAGAATATCTTCTATATTGACATTTGAAAATTTGAAATTAAGCAAATTAAATGGGGATATACATTCTATATATCAAGATGATGATGAGCTTGTCGTTTTTCTACAAAATGGATTAAATCTTTACTACAACAAATTTAATAAGAAAAAATTTCTACTTACAAAAATAATTAGCCCAGACGAAAATTCTAGAAAGTTAGTAAAATCTACTATGAATCTATGTTCTAAAAATTAAACGTTATAAGGTTAGTGTAGCAACCCGACCTACGTATGTATGCAGCTTATGTTCGGTATGCACACACTTTCTACTTTTCAGGCGACTCAATCATTTTTTCTATGTCGTCTGAAAAATGATGAACGCGTCTATCAGAACGCGCACCAGCCGTTCAGACTGCAAAACCAATACTTCGATGAAGAAGCGAGTCTGCATAACAACCTGCTACGTTATTACGATTCTGAGGCCGGTCGGTTTGTGATTCAGGATCCGATTGGGTTGATGGGTGGGGAGAATTTTTATCAGTTTGCACCTAATGTTCAAGGATGGGAATCCCATTTTTTCAGCACGAGCTCCCAATGAAAAGAAAATTATAAAAATTATTGTAGATGATAATTATGATGCTATATATGATTTTAATAGTTCATTTGATGAAAATTTACTGTATACAGTGATAGTTCCTATTACATTAATTGATAATATAGATGTTTTAATAACAAGTTTTCTACTATCAGAATAGCAAGCCGTAGCCCGTATGAAACATCGAATCCTGACGTAAAGTGTGTGCGGTACGCACATACGCGGTTTCGCCTATCGAAGCCCCATCACTGGATCTTGTATTCTAGAATGTGACTCTCAACATGGAGAAGTTGAAAAATTTTTCATGAAACTAGCCCGATGTATGAAGAATATTGGATATCAAATGAAGTTGCAAAAGTAATTGAACCTTATTTATGTGAGAAATTAGACATAAATAATTATGATTACTTCTTATCTTGCGAAGAAGAAAATAATAGTTATTTGAAAGAATGAATGTATGATTCTATAAAGGATATTACTAAAGTTTAACTTAGGAAAGTGCGAATTGTTAAATCAAGATCCTACAGATAGAACAAATGCTTTACATCCTTTATTTACAATAGAGAGGTTTGTTATGTTAGATAATGATTTTAAGGAGTATCTTAATGATGAATTTGGTAGAATATTCCCAGAAAGTCAGGAGGAATATCGTAAATTATTCAAAGGGTTAGGTTTTGGGGAGGTAAATCATGACTTCATTGAATTTTGGGCAACATATAGTGATGAAATTTATGGGAAAATTGGATATTTAGTTGATTTAGCAATGGACTTAGAGGATTTTTCAAGTAGCCAAACAGAAATTTTGAGAAAAAATATTGGCTTACCTAATAATTATTTTTCCCTGTTGAATAATGAGTTGGATGATTATATCCTGTATGATAAAAATACCGATGAGGTTTTTTATGTAGAGGCTCCCACTATTCAAAAGTTTATAGAAAATAAACAATTTAGCAAACATTGGGAGAACTTTGAATATTTTATTAAAGATTATCTAAATTATAATGCTTAAGATGTTTGAGCAGCTGTAGCTCGTATGAAACCTCCAATCCCGACAGCTACAACCCTTGGAACAGGTACACACCTGGATCAACATGGTAATACATACTCTTTAAAGAATGCACATAAGAAGGATAAATTATGTATTTAGATCAAGTAAATTATGAATTAAACAAAAAAATCAATGATTTTGTATGTAACTCAAATGATGCAACTACGCCGGAGAAACGCATTGATATTCTGAATCAAGCATGGGAACTTTTACCCAAACCAGCCACTCAATTCGTTGAGCCTACTTCGGCAATCGCCTGTGGTATTTCAGGAAGCTATAAAAAATTAGGTGATTATTCCAAAGCTCTTGAGTGGATACTTATTGCGCTTGAGGCTAGAAAAACAGTTCCTGATGGCAGTACATTTCTATGGGCAGGTATTATCTATTACGAACTAGGTGATATGGAAAATGCCTATAAATATTTTGACCTAACTTATAATGAGCTACGTTACACACCTTTCTCTATGGAAGACAAAAAATATTGGCAATTTTATAAGCAACGTAAAGAAGAATTAAATCCTAAGAAAAAAAACAAAAAGTAAGATTCGATATTTTCAGACGACCTTTTTTATACCGTACTTAACCGCCGCTACGCCTACGACCCGGATGTAGTATAACTAGAGGGAAATATACTATGAAATATCATATTGAAGATTTAAAAGACCAATTACATAACCATAACTGGATTGTTTTAAAAGAATCAGAAGGAAATGATTTAGATATATCAGAATATTGGACTATTCGTCATAGATACCAACCAAACAAAACTTGTACTCTAGCTTTTGAAGGAATGGATGACTTGGAAGTTTTACCAATCGAAAAAAGTTATGCATGTTTTTTATCTGAAGAGCCAGCTATATCATTATACTTTTCTAAGAGCATTAAGTTATGGAAGAGAGATTTAAATACATTCATTTTAAATCTGAATTCTTTTATAATTTGCTGATTTTAAATCCTTCAAACTATATAAAGCTAATCAAAATCCAAATAATTGTAAATGTTTCTAGCAAGCGTAGGTTGGATCAAGACCCAACAAAATATCAAGGTTGTCTGAAATAACCTTCAGACGACCTTGCCCTATACGCTTACCCTTACCTGCTTCGTCTACAACGAAAACGGCCTCGAAGAGGAAACTGGATTCGTTTGGGACGGCAGATATACCTATATCTACACCGATCCCGACAACTACGAGCCCTTGGCACAGGTTCGCGATTGGACAACCAAAGACGGAAAAGGCGTCCAACAAGCCCACTACTGCCAGAATGGATGGAAATCTTAGTCAAAAAAATAATGGAAATGGTACATTTTCTTGGAAGTACTACAAAGATAATGTAACCGAACAACATAGGAAATGGTATCATGACAACTTTAGAAAATAAGATTTTTACTTTAAAACAGAATCATTTAATGAATAAAATGAAAGAAATTCATTTTTTGAATAATTTAATTTCAGATTCTGAAAAAATTATTCCATATCCACTCTCATGTGAAATAATAAATCGTACTTTTACCCCCTATAGAAATATAGAATTATCAAAAGAAAATTTTAGTTTATCGATAAAAAATGAAATATTAAATTTTTTTGCACCAGAGGAAAATGATATTGCTTATGTATACTTTTATGGAGGAATAAATGATTCGGCTGAAATACCAATAGAGTTATTCCCCTTGTTTATTATCAAAATAAAAAATATTAGCAATTGGCTAGAATTAATAAACAAACCTAATTTTTATTGTTTAAAATTATTTAGTAATAAAATAGATAAAGTTATCGATATATCTCTACTCGACAATGAGGAAGATGTGTTATCTATTTCTATTGGACTGAACACTTAACTTTAAAAATAAATAAACTATTCCAGTAGAAGCAATCCTTTGCTTTGTATAACTTAAAGGTGGTTACCATGAAAGAATTATTAGAAAAACTTGAAAATAATAGTTTTATTGATAAGGTCAGAATAGATCTTGAATTTGATGTAAAGGACTATCAAGAATTATTAAAAATTTTGAATGAGATAAAGCAGTATACTCATAATCATAATCTAATTGAAAAAAGACTAGCGTCTTATTTATATGAAATACCAAAATTAACACATATTTGGTATCTCAATCTAAAAGACGATCCAAATAAAAATAAATCTTCTATTGTTAGTCAACTTGAAGATGCATGGATAGAGTTAGATTCAATAATTGGAGAAGAAATTCTTGGTCAAGGACAATAATTAATGGAAAAAGAATTATTATGTATTTTAAAAAAATATGAGACGCATCCTGATTTTTTAGGTGACACTATTGAAGATGTAAATCAAGTAGGAGGTATGGATGATACAGTTTTACATATTGCAATCAGAAATAATTCTTTAAATGATGCTCTTGTATTTCTCCAAAATGGGGCATTGATCGATCTTAAAGGGGACTTAGGATATACTCCCCTACATTATGCATGCATGTTTGGAAATATAGAAATGGTGAAAGTACTCCTTGATAATGGATCTGATAAAAATATACAAAATGAATTTGGAGAAAATGCCGTTAGAATTGCAATTAACTCATCCAGCGAAAATAAAGAGAAGATAGTAAAACTATTAAATAATTTTAGAAAACGTAAATAAAAAATAGATTATAAATCAATCAAATGGTGCCATATCTTAAAATGTAGAAAGTAAGACATGAAAAAAAACAATCTAATTTTATTAATTAAAAATCAAATGTCAGATAACCAAAAAAATGAAGATGCTTTACATTTAAATACACTTTTACTAAGCTCGATAGAAAATCCTAGTATAGATAATGATTGTTTCATAGAATTATTTAGCTATTATTCCAACATATCCCAAGGAGAAGTAAGTGAACTATTTAATTTACTGCAATATTTAACCAAAAATGAAATCAATATAATTCATGATTTTTTAGAATATATTTCCAAGTTTATCAAAGACTTAGGACTATGTTGTGAATTTGAAAACTTTCTAACGGAAGTAAAATATATACAAGAAAGAAATTATCTGGAGGAAAAAATTGGGCCTACTTTTCCAGTTTTCAAAGTTGATAAAAATAACATTATAAGTTTTGATGATAGTGATAACTCTTATATATTTTCTATAATGCAACTATCTACTAAAACTTGGATTGAGATAACATACGATGATTTTCTCTCAATACTTGAATCACTAGAGTGGCAAGCTTTTACTAATAAGGCTTTATTATATTTTACTCCTTGCTGTTTAAAATATATTTTTTCTAATTTATCTAAATTTCATTTATATGGTTACGTTGTTGACTTTTTATATATTGCCCTAAGAAACGAAAGTACAATATTTAACACTACTCAAATCAAATTAATTATTGATTTTTTAAAATTAATCCAAAATTTTAACCAGGAAATTAGTGTCGAAACACACAAAAAAATAACAAGTACTATTCAACTTTATTTATAACTTCCCGATCGTGAAACGGGGCTGCACTATAACTTCTATAGGTACTATGAGCCTGAGACGGGGCGGTTTGTGAATCAGGACCCAATTGGGTTGCTGGGGGGAGTAATCTTTATCGGTTTGCACCTAATGCACAAGGATGGACTGATCCCTCTGGTTTTATAGCTATGGCATTATTTTTTTACTAGAAATAGGTGCTGTTTTAACTGCTGCAGGGCAAGCTGCACTAACAGCAATTGGCAATGGAGCAGTTTTAAGTCTAGGTGGTGATCCTAATTATGCAGGCTCGGTAATGATTGATGGACTACCAAATAGAGAAGCAGCTTTAGCGTGGGAAAAGGCTCAAGTAAGGGCTTATAGAGCTGCTAATAATGGAGCGAGACCTCCTAAACAGTACAGATCTTAAAGTGAGAGTGAAATTATGATTAACGAAATTTGTTTATACTTTCAAAACGATGAAAGTATTTCTGAATTTAATCAAGAAACCTTTGCTATTCCGGAGCTTTATCTTATTTCAATACCTAAGTTTGATTCCAAAAAGGTGATTAAATGTAATATTTTCTTATGGGAGAATGGTCCATTTCCGCCCAAAGAAAAAATATTGGGGAGTGCTGATTCTTATCAGCTTTTTGACTTCAAAAAGTATACCTCTCTATCAGAAAAAGATAAGAAAATCATGCAGTTAAATGTTGTTCATCAAGGAATGCTTGATATTGCTGCTGATTACAATTGGGATACGGAACCGTTGGAAGAAGCTTACCAAAGTTGCTTAACTTCCGATCTAACCTTTAAAAGACAAATCAAAAAGCGCAAGCTAAGTCCGAACAGAAAACAATATTTGTCTTTATGGGCATATTGCGATCAACACTACTTTAAAATTACTTGGACAACATCTGATAAAAAAGGGGAAATAGTTAAGCAGGGTACATTACTGACAGAACAACCATCTTATATCGATATATGGTATAGCTTGAATTTTCATTGGATAGACGACGAACATTTTATTGTTGAGTCCAATTACAAAGGGTTGATTTCAGATACTTGGGAAGTTGATATCTCGAATGGTGCTGTCTTCGCAACTAACAGGTTTTAGCCTGCGTGAAACTTCCAATTTTGGTGGCGTGTGTAGCAAGCCGTAGCCCGCACAAAACCTTCAGTCTTGACGTAGGGTATGTGCAGTACACATTCACGCTTTTTCTGTTTTTCAGACGACCTTTGTTGTACTGTGCCCTGCCATTACTACACTTACGATGAATTATTATACAGGCTCAGTGATAATTGATGACTGCCAAATAGAGAAGCAGCTTTAGCGTGGGAAAAGGCACAGGTACGATTACATAAACTAAAATATGGCTCCCAGCCTCCAAGGCAAAAACAACTTATAGTTGATTAGGAGAAATTTATGATTAAAGTTATAGACTTACGAAGTGAATATAGTACAAATCCAATATTTGTGAATTTTAATAGACAAGCCTACGCCATTCCAACGCTATATGCTAAATCTCTGCCTAAATTTGAATCAAAACAAATTAGTACCTGTTTGATTATTTTGTATCCTCATGATGATTTCCCAGAAAAACCGAATATAAAAGGATTTGCAGATTTCTATCTGTATTTTAATTTTGATAAATATTCTGTGTCTTCTGATGCTGAGAAAAAAATGATGCAATTAGAAGCAGTCCATCAAGGAATGTTGGGAATTGCAGTTGAACATGGGTGGAATACAGAACCATTTGAAATAGCATATCAAGCCTGCTTAGATGCTAATCTCATCTTAAGTACTCAAATTAAAAAACGCAAAATGAGTCCAAATAGAAAACAGTATTTGTCCATATTTGCACATTGTGATCTCTATCGTTTTAAATTTAGTTGGGTAGTATCTGATAAAAAAGGGGCAATCCTTCACGAGGGATCTCTATTTTTAGAAGATCCTTCTTTCTTGGCTATGGGCTATCGGTTGAATTTTCATTGGATAGACGACGAACATTTTATTGTTCAGTCCGATTACAAAGGGCTGATTTCAAATACTTGGGAAGTTGATGTTTTATCTAACAACTCATAGACAGTAGCCCGTATAACGCTTTCAATTTCGGCGTAGCGTGTAGAGGAAAGCACGCACGAGGTTTCTGCTTTTCAGACGACTTCGGCAACCTGATCCACTGCGAACTGGCCGACGACGATTTACTGGTCATAGTTCTGAGGTCGGAGGTAAGGGGGCAAGTAATATTCAGCTACTCAGGTAGTAAGAAATGCAGATAAAAAACTTTTAGCCCCATGCATAAATTGCGCTCTTGTTGTTCAAGCCTTAGGATTTTAAACCAATGAAAAAAAGTCAAAAGAAAATTAAAAAGTAAAATAATTTGGAAATAGAAAATAATGCTATTTTAGATAAAATATTATCAGAGAGATTATTAGCGGATTATTCCGTTCAAGATGAAGTTAAAATATTACTATTATTCACAGATAAATATGTTGCAACATTAAGTAATAATTATAGCTTCTCATCAGATATCGAATTTTCAAAAGGGTACTTGAATAAAAAGATTTCCTTGAAACAATTGCATCAGCGAGAAAGATCAGCATTAAACAACTTAGATAAGCTAGACGAATTTGGTAAAAATATACAAGAGTTAACTTTATTATTTCTAAATGCTAATTTCCTTGATGGAGTTGAACAAAATCAAGATATAGGAAGTTTTCTTTTCCTGCTATCTAATATTCAAGATGGCTTGTGCGAAAAATTTTATAATTTTTTGAAGACAATTTGATCAAAAACTGAAACTAAGAGGTTTTTAGAAAAAAGACTGAGAGCTTTGGATAGGAAAGAAAAAATTAGTAGATATAATACAAAAGCAGTGAAAAAATATTAACGATATGGTATTGAAGGCAATATCTTTCTATCAAGCAAAAAATTTATGGAGGATACTTTTATGTTCAAATTAAAATTATTGCCCGAGGATTTTTTTAATCTATGTATTAAGCGTAAAGTAGAGATTAAAAAGTTAGATAAACTTCCCAAGCTAGATAATAACTATTTGTTATTTATTGCTAAGTATCAGGAAGTAGAAATAATACCTGATATTTCTCTTTTTAATTATGAAGAGGCTTTAAATGAAAATAGATACTTAGAGTGTAATTATCCCGAAATATCAAGGTGTTTTTGGGGTATTGGACAAGCGGGACAGGGAGATGGATGGTTTTTAAATAAAATAGATAATACTATTTTTCATTATAATCATGATGCTGGAGAGTATACCAGATCTGGATTTACAAATTTAGAGATAGATTTCTCACAATTTATCCAGTTGGCTTTGTTATACAGAGATTTAGAGCACCTATTAGATGAAGGAGAGACACTTACGGATAATATAAAAACTGAGTTTATATATTCAGTAAATAGTATAAGTAATAATTTGTTTAATGTTTATCCATTTAAGTATTTTTAATTGGAATATTCAATAAATTCATTACGCAAGTCGTAGCTCGCACAAAGCCTTCAGTCCTGATGTAGAGTATATGTGGTTCGCACACAGTTTCTGTTTTTCAGATGACCTCAATCCTTTTTCGAAGTCGTCTGAAATATTGGTTCTTTAACAATCTAATTACCAGTTAGTTACAAAATGTAGTTTCTTGAGGAGCATTATAATATTATGGAAGTTAAAAAAGAGTCTAACGACTATATTATTAAATTTAACAACAATGAAGTCTTAGTTTTTTTTGAATGGCTTGTTAAGTTCGTTGAAAATAATGAAATTACTGATGAAGCTGAGCAAAAAATACTATATGACTTAGAATGCTTATTAGAATCCACATTAGAAGAACCTTTTATGGAGAATTATAAAGATTTAATACATATAGCTAAAAAATCTATTATCAATAATTAGCAAGCTGTAGATTGAGGCAAGCCTCAACAATTTGGTTAAAGACCAAATCTTTAAAAAAGACGGCACGAAAGAAACTTGAGCGTACAGCTACGACGCCTTGGGCAGAAGGATAGGCATAGTCCTTTTAATTTGAGAGAAGTAACTAGAGAACAATATGCAGCGCTTGACCCTTATAGGAATCTAGGAGATTAGCTATGAAAGCAATAGAAATTTTAAAGAATTTTGTGGAAGAAAAATTATCAACTGAAGAATTGGAAATGGCGTTGTATTCCAATCAAGAATTAATTTCCCTGTTGGAAAATACTAAAGTTAAACCTTATATGAATAGTAATTCCACTTATGAATATTTAATTAGTCAGGATTTGACATCTCTTGATGCAAAGTTAAATTTGATGGATATTTTCAGGGAAATTTTAGATTATAAGCATATCCCGTACTCTTCGAATTCAACGACAGAAAAAATTTTTGATTTGATTTTGGAGGCTACTCCTAACTGGATACCAGCTGATATGGGTTATTTAAATTCCTTGTATGATAAGTACAAACCTAAGACGGTGACCACTTTTAAAAAGATTATTAAGGAACATTTCATTTGCATGGATAAACATCCCAAATGGTTACAGGAGCCTGATTGGCCTATCGTTGATAATATTCCCGTAATGTTTCTAGGGCAGTTAGATATATCGAAGTTGAAGCATGATACTACTTATTTGTACATTTTTTGGGATAAAAAAACAGACAGATATATAGAAGTAATACAGTCTCTATAAATGAGCAAGCTGTAGCCAATGAAATCTACAATTCCGATGTAGAGTGCGAATGGAACGCACGCACGCGGCTTCTGCTTCTCAGACAGCCTCGAAGAGGAAGCCGGATTCGTTTGGGACGGCAGCCATTTACTGCAAGAAATCCAACCGGACGGCAGATATATCTATATCTACACCAATCTGGATTCCTACGATCCTTTAGCACAGGTTCGCGATTGGACAAACGAAGACGGAGAAGGCGTCCAACAAGCCCACTACTTCCACTGCGACCAAATCGGCATCCCACGTGAGATGATCGATAAGGGCTATCATAGAGGATATAACCAAGCAATTATGAAAATAGTGAATAATATTGATAAAAATTCTGAATGTGATAGAGAAAAGGCTAGAAAAATTCAATCATTACAATGCAAAATTCATAAGGCACTTAAGTCAGGAAGTATGTCTTTATATAAACCAACAACAAAACAAGATTGGATTAATTACTTAACATAATAAGGAATAACATTATGAATATAATATTAGGATTTATAAAAAATAATTTATTAGAAGTATCAGGTAATTATCAAAACAGCCAATGGAAAATTATTCAAGATATTTCAGTAGCACAAAGATATGCATATCAGCAGTATGATTTAGAGACTGTTTGGGCGGATTTGCGTGAATCAAACTCACTAATTTTAAAGCTATCTACAGATGAAGATGACAATTTTTGGGATGAATATGCTGTTCCTGCAATTGAAAAAAATTGAATTCCTTGCACTTAGAGGAGGGATTAAAAGATAGTTTATTTAGTGATATAGATGTCGATTTATTTAATTGTTATTTAAACAACAAATATAAGAAAAATCATCCTATTTGGAATATGATAGAAGATGCTTATTTTAAAGGGTTTTGGCCTTGTGGATGGGAAGGTAAATATCCTGAGGGGAAGCTTGTCGTTTTTAAATTATTAAAGGAGTTTTCCATGCTCAATTTTTATGATTGTGATAAAAATTTATCTGAAAACGATTTTAATGAAGTTGAAAAAAAACTAGAAGTATCTTTTCCATCTTCATTCAAGTCACATTACTTCAAATGGAATGGAGGTACTCCCAATCTTTCTTGTTTTGTCAATGATAATATTGATTATGATTATATTGAAATTCGCGACTTCATTCCAATTAAATATTCTAAGCAGTTTGAGGATGATCCAGATTTTACATTAGAAGGAAGAGCAATAAATGAATGGGAACTTAATGAGTTACCTAGGAATTTAATTCCTTTTGCTTTTGATTGGGGAGGTAATTACCTCTGTTTAGAAAAAAATAGTTGGCAAATTATTTATTATGTAAGGGACGTATGGAGTGAAAATATATCAAGGGAAGCTAATTTTAAAAAAAATTCAATTATTATTGCGAAATCATTTGAGGAGTTTTTAAATTGTTTGGAAGAAAATCCTGATGATTAATAAACTGGCGTAGCGTCGTGTATATATAGTAAGCGTAGCTTTCATAAAGAGATACTAGACCCGAAATACCATTTTGGAAGAGGATAGCATTATGTTAGATAGATTATATTTAATCAAATTGATTGATCAGTTAAGAAATTTTGAAGGATCAGAAGAGGATGAAGAGGTACTCCTTGAAAAATTAGTAAATTTGGTCACAGATCCAAATATATCAGATTATATATATTGGACAAACATGAGCTCCGAGGAAATAGCTGATAAAGTACTTAGTTACAAACCTATTATCCTCCCTGATTTAAGCAATTCTTAGTCTACATGAAATTTTTAGTTTTAATATAACGTATATGTGGAATACATACATGTACTATGTATAATAAACAACCTAAGAAGAAATGTTGATTATTTGACAAAATTATAACTGGAAGGAGTAATGAAAATGAAAATTAAGAGTTTAGTTGAGAAAATGGGCGGAGTTCAAAGGTTTACATTTGAACCACTGATTCCTACATCTAGAAAATCAATGTCTAAATTTTTAGATATTACTAAAGAAGAATTTTCAGATTATTTGGATTATCTTGAATTATTTGGTGGAGAGACAGGATTTATAAAAGAATTTAAGTTAACACCATATAGTAATTTGCCTGAATATTGTTATCCTGATGACGATATTCCTGTGGGTGGTAATATCGAATGGAATGGTGGTGATTTAGGTTTCTTTTATGGTGAAAATATAAACTACCAAAAAAACTCCCAAATTAGTGAAAGGCTTGAAAAATACAAAAATAGAATACCAGATAATTTTCTACCAATATCAAGTAATGAATTTGGTGATTTGATTTGTCTATGTACTCAAGGAGAAAGAATTGGGCAAATTTTCTATTGGGATCATGAAAATGAATGGGATGAAGAAGATTATTTTGATGAATTTGGTGTACAAATGCCTGAAGAAGTAAAATTCCAAAATATCTATTTAATTGGTAAAAATCTATATGATTGCTTTAGCAGAATGATTCCAGTTTAATAATTAAAGTAAGCCGTAGCTCGTATAAAACCTCCAGTCTCGAAGTAGCTTGTGTTCTGTGTGAACGCACGCGGTTTCTATTTTTCAGACAGTCTCAATCCGTTCTTTGAGACTGTCTGAAATATTGGTTCTTTAATAATCCGATTATTGATCAGCATCAAGGCCGTCTGAAACATTCGTTTTTTAAAAATTTCTCATTTAATCAATATATAGATAATGCATTACCTACACAAGCACAATCGATTTTTAAATTTTGGTATTAAGGAAAGAATGATGAACAAAATCTGTCTCTTTATTATATTAGTATTTCTTTGTTTTACTTCAGCTTTTGCAAAAGATTTTTTAGACAAAAAGGAGAGCAATATGTTAGTCAGTTCAGAAAATATGGCTCTTGAGCTTGCTGAAATATACATAAAAAACGTATATGGAAATACCGTTTCAATAAATCAAAAACCATACCGTATTATTGAAGAGAAAGATGTCTGGATCATTAATGGAGCCCCTCCACAAGCACTAGGTGGTAATTTCCATATAGTTATTTCTAAAAAAGATGGGAGAGTAGAAAAAATAACTCATTCAAAATAGCAAGCTGTAGCCCGTACGAAACCTCCAATCCCGACGTAGAGCATTGTGGTACGCACGAAGGCGGTTTCGCCTGTCTAAACCACATCAGCGAAGACAGTGAAATCCGATAACAAACCCATTACTTCCACTGCTACCAAATCGGCATCCCGAGAGAGATGACCAATAGCGAAGGTAATCTGGTTTGGTAACTACACCGCATGGGGCGTCTGAAAGAGGAAACCAAGGTAACGGATAGCGCATACCAACCCTTCCGCCTGCAAAACCAGTACGCCGACCGTGAGACGGGGCTGCACTATAACTTTTTCAGGTATTATGAGCCGGAATGTGGAAGATTTATCAACCAAGATCCGATTGGATTGGCTGGTGGTAGTAACCTCTATTGGGCTTTACAAAACAGTCAAATGTGGGCTGACCCATTAGGGTTAAGTTCTAAAAATCGCCTGGAACATGTAATGATCCATGTGCAGGACAAGATCCTGCCGGTGAAGCGGCTGGCTGGCAAGAAGTAAGGACTATCCAGGTGTGGATAATTGGAAAAATGTTGTCCTAGAAAAAGGGACAATATTGTTTACACTGTATCCACATGGGCCGGCAGGTATGGCTTCTGCCCCTGGGAATTATTTTGTTCGAGGATACGCTGTACGTTCTGCAAGAGGAAATGCCAGAGCATTTAACGATTCTGTACAGGTGAGACATAGTGGAAATGCTACTGCCGCACGTGACATGAGAAAACAATTACATATATTTGTAGTAGAAGAAGATATTTGCGTAGGAAAATCAAAAGCAAAAGCAAATAAAAAATATGGCGATGGGGGAGCAACCCAATATTATATTCGAGATATGGATAAACCGAAATTAACAAGTACTGGCAACCTTCGATCTTTCAGGAGGTAAAATTACATATGAATCAAATTAAATTATTTATACAACAAAAAAACATTGTCATCAATAATCTCTCCTTAAACTTTAATGATATTAAAGACATTAAAGAAAAAACTAAATTAATAAATTTTAAAAATATACAAGAAGGTATTTATTTATTTCAAGAAAATATTTATTACCTTGGAGAAGAAGGAAAAATATTTATCGACATATACAAAAAAGAAATTGATATCTTATTTAATGACTATTTTTATTTAACTAAAAACATCTTAGAATCAAAAATTATTCAAAATTTTCTTAATTTATATCCTCCTTTAAAATCATATTGTGTACTAAAAAGTGCTCCAGTACTCGAATTTAAAGGCCCTGAATTGGCATGGAATTCCCTTTTGTTCATCTATGACTCCAAACAGGCATCAATAAGGCTGAATATTTCATTCTAAAATACTACAGTAAAATAATAAGAAGTATTTATGAAAAAACCATACGAAATACACTCAGATTTTTTTAAGAAAATGATTGCTTCAGGCTGGTATGAGAATAGAGAAATTATTTTAGATTCTCTACCCCACCATTTAGAGGAGTTACCTGATAATGTAAAAAATTTTCTAAGAGAAATATGGTATTTAACAATTAGTTATGACGCTTATTATCGTAGTAATGGACGCATCTTTCTATCTACGGTACTGCATAACTTTGGGGAAACCACATCATGGTCGAACACAGTCAGCCCGACGGACTGGTGTCTTGCTACGAATAAGACCGTTACGACACCGACGGCAAAGTGCTCAAAAGCAGCAACTACCTAGGTGAAGAATGGACGTTCGACTACCGCAAAGACCATACCGTCGTTACCGACACTTATAATACTCAAGGAATATTCCGTCCAGCTTCTTCTTAGCAGACACACCCTTTAATTCCACAGGCAGTTTGGAAAGAAAACAAAACATTTTTTAATAGTTTCGGCATGAAAGGCAAAGGATTCGGTAGAGCTAGTTGGACTAACGGTTGAGTAAGTCCATATCTGTTGGAGGATGTTCATCTGCCAATTTACCAAAACGATTATTTTAGGAGGATATTATGAAAAAGTTATTAGTGTGGGGATATGCTCTGCAAAGTATGGATAAAGCAGAAAAAATGGGGTTACCACGTGTAAGTAGTGGTGTTCTAGGGATATCAGAGGAATTCAACCCTAAAAAAACGCATCCTGATTTTGACTTTCCCTGGAGTTGGTTCGTAAAGGGACAAGAAATTCCTCCAATGCCTGAAAAGGTTTATATCTGCTTAAAGAAAGCAAGAAGTGTTACTTTTGATTTTCTTCCATATAATGATTTCTTTATCATGTCAGCGCGTTTTTTGGAATTTATTAAAAAATACGGATTTGATCATGATTTTGGAATGAGTAAAGCAATTATTGTCAATACAAAAGGTGAGTTATTGACGAACGAAGTCTATTATTTAGTAAGAATAGTTGATTGGGAAATTCAGGATGAAATTGTTTACCCAGATTTAGCATTAGATGAAGATGATTTTTCACTGGAGGCATATACTAATTCAGATAAGGATATTTTATTGTCTTCCAATTATAATTATTCAAGAGCATTTATGGTGGCAGAAAATTTAAAAGAAAAAATATTGGAAAACTTTTCTTTGCCTTTTCTTTACTCTTTGGAAGAGTGGAAGGAATTAAATAATTCAGACTTTTATTGGGATTAATAAGATATATAACATTTTGAATTATGAGGTATTATATGATTGAAACAACTAAAGATATGATTTCTGTGTGGATGGGGACATCTTTTAAAACACCTGATGAGTTTAATGAATATACAGATGGAATGGAGGACTCAGATTCTCATTGTCCAGCTTTTGCAGATTTTGGAGTTTCATTTATTGATTCCGATTATTTTGTGGCATTCCAGACAGATAATGGAGAAATTGTGCCAGTTGAAGTGTTAGCAGAAGAAGTTGGGGCACACTCCAATAAAGTTATAAAAGATATTGTGAAAGTAGCAAAAGAGAAAGGAATAAATGAAGGTAATTCTTTATATTACTATTCTAATGCAACATTTTATGAGGAAAATCCAGGTAAACTTTACAATGATCTGAAGCTTATAGGAACCTTTAAAGACCCAAGAAAAAAATATCGCTAGTGATAGTGAAATATTAGTTAGGATAACGACCGTCTGAAAGTTGTTTTGCAGATGGCCTTAAACAATTAGATTAACGGCAATCTGATGGTTGCACCATCGACTACGCCTACGACCCATTCGGACGGCGCCTTTCCAAAGAACGCCAAGACGGCAAAACCAGTATTATGATGAAGAGACCGGGCTGTATTACAACCTGAGGCGGTATTACAAACCTGAGGCCGGGCGGTTTGTGAATCAGGACCCGATTGAGTTATGGGGTGGGGATAATCTTTATTGGTTTCGGGCCTAATGCGGCCATGTGGCTTGACCCTTAGGGATTGGCAAAACGATCTAAAAAAGGGGAAATAGCAGTGTCAAAAGTGATTTTGGAAATTGGCGTAGAGAATATTGGAAATATAGAGCCAGAAAAGAGTTAAGACGTAGAGACCTAAAAGTAGGTAAATCTTATTTGTTTAATAAGGAGTATTTATGTTAAATAAATTTGTTTTAGCGCAGTTAATTGCTTTCTTTCAAAAAAATCCAGTCGCTCAAGGAAAGTCAACAACTGATGATGAGATCCTCAATATAGAGAAAGCACTTAATATCAAGTTAGATGACGATTTTAAAGAATTTACAATGAGATTTGGAGGGTGTGTCGTTAGGGATACTCAAATATATGGAATACATAATTCCGAATTTCTTGGGGAAGATACAATTATTGATTTGAATAAAGAATTTTCAGATTATCTTAAAGATGGTCAAAGTAATTTAATAATTGGCACCGATGGCTGGGGAAATCCTATTTATATTTCTCCATCTAAAACGGTAATGATTTACAATCATGATACTGATGAATTGCTAACTTTAGCAGCTAATTTTTCAGATTATTTAGAGATAATTCTTAAAAAGCAAATTTAGCAAACTGTTTAAACTCGAACCATTTCAGACGGTCTCAATACCTCTTTGAGATCGTCTGAAAGACAAAGAAGTTTCAGGTAACCTCAAAGAGGAAACCGGATTTGTCTGGGACGGCAGCCATTTGCTGTAAGAAGTCCACTCGGACGACAGGTATACCTATATCTATACCGACCCGGATTCCTACGAACCCTTTTATGTTGAAACAACACAACATTCCTAGAGCAACTAGAAATTAGGTTAGAAATATAAACGAAATGGGCCCACTGCCTTTATAATTGGAAAAAAATAATAGATTTTTTGTGAAAGGTAATAATTATGAAATTATTTGAAGTTTATAGCGACCTTTCCTCGCTTTCTGAAAAAACTGGTATTTACGGCGATTTTGCTTATATTTTATGGGAAGGACATGCCTCTAAAAAAACTAGAAATGTTCCTAGCCCTGAAATATATATTGATCGACTAGGTCCTGATGTACCAGAGGCCTATGTATCGAATAGAAGCTTGATAGTTTCCCAGAAAATTAAAGATTTTTTATTTACTTCAGGACTAACTGGATTTACTCCAATTCTTGCAGTCAAAAATAAAATTATTAAGTGTGATTGGAAAAATCTTTCAGAAGATTATTTTGAAAAATATTACTCCATTGATGATGTAATTGATAAAGGTAGGCACAATCAATCAATTGCAGATAAAATGCCAAATTTGTGGTGGATAAAAGCTAATGATTTTATTAGCTTTCATAAAAAATCTCCTCAAGAATGGGATTATGCTATTGATAATGAATCGGATTTTTATCATGGTGCAGGGGATAAATTAGGAGTTTTTGTTTCTGAAAAAGCTAAAAGCTTTATGGAATCATTATGCTTACCATTAAAATATAACGAACTTTGAATCTTATTTTTTATTTAACAAGTGTAGTCTACATGAGTAATAGGTGCTCCTCTTCATGAGTATAAATCAGGTGGCATGGGACCACAAGCCAGCTTTGATTCACTTGAAAAATATGGAGCCAAAAGGACATGGCAACCAGATTTACCGCCAGCTACCCGACGGCGAAAACCAATACTTCGATGAAGAGACGGGGCTGCATTACAACCTGATGCGCTATTACGAGCTTGAGTCCGGGCAGTTTGTGAATCAGGATCCTATCTTACTATTAGGTGGGAGCAATTTGTATAGTTTTGCTTCTAATACAACTGCTTGGTTTGATTCATTGGGTTTGAAGAAAAAACGGAATAAGAAGCCTAGAAGAATTATTCCATATGATGACATTATGGATGATGTTGATAAGTGGTCACTGGTTCCTGTTAGCCAAAGACAAAACTACGAACACATTTGCCATATAGCACTCCAACAGGAATAATTAACGAGATTGTTCCTAGATAATAGATATAAAAATTGAATGAAGGATATTAATTTATGGATAATTTCAAAAAAATTCTTGTGGATATACAAGATTTAATCAAATCTAGTAATGGAAACTTAATTAATTATGGAAAATCAAATTTTATTTTCAAAAAAAGATATGATGTTTCTTTAAATGAGATAAATGATTTTGAGAAAAAATATAAAGTCAAATTCCCAAATATATATATAGAGTTTCTTCTAACAGTAGGATCTTGTACTTTGTTTCAAGATGAGTTACTACCTGGATTCGATTTTTTAGCTCCTAACGAACTTTATGATTGGTCACAACAAGTTTTTGAAGGAACTGATTCTAATTTATTCCCTAATATCTTAATTACAATTTCCATTCCAAGAACTGGCGAGCAAGCTGGTTTCCTTCTTACAAAAGAAAATGAAAATTTTGGTGTCTTTTTCCCTGATATTCCTCCTGAAGAGTGGCAAGAGGATACTGAATTTGAAAAATTTGAAGACTGGCTAGACAACTTGATGAAAGAAAAACTAGAGGAAATTTAAAAAAAATTGAATAAGCAATTTTAAAAATATTTATCATTTAGCAAATCTAACAAAAATAACACCATGCCGTCTGGAAACACTATCCTAAACCTTTTCAGACGGCTTTTCTCGTTCTTTAACAATTCAACTTCTCACTACCGTTTACGGACGCGACGGCAAAAAGCTGCGCGGTTTCGCCTACCGAAACACATCATGGTCGAACACAGCTAGCCCGACGGACTGGTATCCCGCTACGAATACGACCGTTACGACCCCTTGGCACAGGTGTGTAACTGGACCAGTATGCCGACCGTGAGACGGGGCTGCATTACAACTTCTTCAGGTATTATGAGCCTGATGCAGGGGGGTTAATCAGGATCCGATTGGGTTGGATGGTGGAGATAACCTATACTTATTTGTTTTCAATAGTCAGATATGAGTCGATGCACTGGGACTTTCCAAAGCTCCATGGAGGAAAGGTAGCTTTGATTCTTGGTTTGATAGTGCAAATGTTGCAGATATTCGCAAAGTTATGGCAGATCCAAATACTAAGAATGCAATACCAAATGCTTTGAGAAATGGTGGGGGATGTTGAGGAATATAGATTAATACCCTATTATGTTAAAATATAATTAACATTATTTATGAATAAAAAGAGGATGTTATATGATTGATTCAACAACTAAAGATATGATTTCTGTGTGGATGGGGACATCTTTTCAAACACCTGATGAGTTTAATGAATATACAGATGGAATGGAGGACTCAGATTCTCATTGTCCAGCTTTTGCAGATTTTGGAGTTTCATTTATTGATTCCGATTATTTTGTGGCATTCCAGACAGATAATGGAGAAATTGTGCCAGTTGAAGTGTTAGCAGAAGAAGTTGGGGCACACTCCAATAAAGTTATAAAAGATATTGTGAAAGTAGCAAAAGAGAAAGGAATAAATGAAGGTAATTCTTTATATTACTATTCTAATGCAACATTTTATGAGGAAAATCCAGGTAAACTTTACAATGATTTGAAGTTTATAGGAACTTTTAAAGACCCAAGAAAAAAATATCGCTAGTGATAGTGAAACATTAGTCAGGATATCCACCCGGATGGCAGATATACCTATATCTACATCGATTCCGACAGCTACGAACCTTTATCTCAAATCTTTGATAACGCCAAAGACGGCAAAACCAGTATTATGATGAAGAGACCGGGCTGGATTACAACCTGATGCGGTATTACGAACAAATTAAACGCGCACTAAGTCAAAGTTACAAGTATGTCAGAGAACTAGGAGCATTTTAAAATGAATAGACATGAATTAGAAGCCTTATATACTTTAAATAATCCTGTTACTAGCCAAGCTATAAAAATGTTACCTCCAGAGTGGCATATGTTATATCCTTCATATCTCCAATTTTTAGAACTAAGCAACGGATTATTTGGAGATGAGATAACCCTTTTGGAAGCCGAGGATATCCAACAAAGGAATATTGACTATGAAGTAAAAGAATATTTGCCGAATTTTCTTATGATTGGAGATAATGGTGGAGGGGTTGCCATTCTGATGGATAATAAAAATCAAAATATTTTTGCTGTCGGCATGGGAGTAATGAGTGAAGACTCCTTAGAAAAAATATCATCTTCTTTAGAAGACTTTCTATTAGTAAAAAAAGGAATGTTTAATTATTAGCAAGTCGTAGCCCGCACAAAATCTTCAATCCTGACGTAGGGGATATGCGGTATGTACGCGGTTTCTGTTTTTAAGACAGTCTCAATCCGTTCTTTGAGACTGTCTGAAATATTGGTTCTTTAATAATCCGATTATTGATCAGCATCAAGGCCGTCTGAAACATTCGTTCTTTAAAAATTTCTCATTCACGCATTGGGCAACCTAATCTACCGCCAGCTGCCTAATGGTGAAAACCAATATTACCAATACGATTTAGAAAACCAGCTCGTCCATGCTGAAATCAAAAAGCCTGCGGGAAAATTATAATGACCATAGAAGAAATCATGGTCTATATCACCCACAAAGAAAAGGCGGAAGAAGTATATGGGGAGGTGGTAGACCAGGTTAACGAGGAAAATTAAACGGTCGCACTGGTAAACCATTAGGTAAATGTTAATTTAATCATAGAAGGAACAAAAAATGAATTTAGATAAATTTTATAGAAGAAAAATTAGTATATCAGAAGTTATTGATTGTGCTAGATTATTCAATGATGATGATACTGATAAGTTTGCCAAATTTCCATACATATATATTTCTTCTGATGAAGATGAGAGTATTCTTGATTTAGAGACGGTTTGTTATTTAGATAACGGCCCAAAAATAATGGATGGAAAAGAAGTTTTTCCTGATTTTGTAAACGAAAATGGATTAGATATTTTATGTAGTGGGGATGTATTTATGGATGTTTACGATGACTTAGATGAACGGTATCCAAATTTTACAAAAAATCAATTTATTGATGCTCTAAATTATTACATGGATAATGATGATTACATTGAATTTTAAAATCTATATTTAGGTATTATTTTAGATTTCCTCTCTACGATTACGGATATATTAGTGTAAGGAAACTAGGAAACTTATCTACATTACAACTTGATACGTTACTACGAACCTCGAACTTGGCAGTTTGTGAATCAGGACCCGATTGGGTTGGCAGGTGGTAGTAACCTGTATCAGTTTGCGCCTAATGTACTGGGATGGATTGATTCTTCTGGTTAGGCTAGAACGGAAACTATTGATTCTCCATGTGATATTAAACACAAGTTTCGATTATTGGCTAGATTCCACAAACGTAAAAAAATGCCTAAGGCAGGGTCTGAATTGGATGCGCATACAGCTGCGCGTTTAGAAATCGGTGGTCGAGTATTTTATGGACATAATGGACACGGAATAGATACTACTTTTGACAAAGTCAATGCTATTACTAAGACACATGCAGAAGGGCACGTTACTCAAAGAGCTTTAAATGCTGGTATGAAAGGCAAAGCAAAAACAGCTGATATTTATGTTGATAGAGAATTATGCTCTTCATGTGGTAGAAACAATGGTATTGGTTCGTTAGCTAGAGAGTTAGGGCTTGAGTCAATTAATGTACATACACCTAGTGGAAGTAAAAGATATTTCCCACCTAAATGAGGAGGTTATTATGGAAATTACTTTGGATAACTGGAATGGATCTCATTGTAAGGAAGAGGTTTATCATATTAATTCCTCGGAAAGACTTTTAGAAATTTTAGAAAAATTAGATGCTAAGCAACATACTCTTGTAAATTTAGTTTTATCAGAAGAAAACTATTTAATGATTGGTGGAGGGGGAGGGAAATATGTTGTAACAGGTGAAGAAAATGGCATCATTTTCAATTTAATAAACCCTAAGGCTGGGAGTACCTTAAAAATAGAATTAAATACGGGAGGGCAAATTGGTTTATTTGAGTCTAAATATATTTTATCTAAAGAAATAGCATTCAAATGTGCTGTAAAATGTTTGACTATGGGATGTATTCCACAAAACGATTTAGATTTATCCTGGGAAAAATATTAAAGCAAACCTAGTAAGTTGGTTGAGTCAAGACAAAACTAAACCATAGGGTAGTTTGAAACATAACTTTCAGATGACCTTTGTTTGATTCCTTACGAATAAGCAAGCTATAGCCCGGAGAAAACCTTCAGTCCTGACATGGAGTGCGTGCGATACGCACGCACGCGGATTCTGTTTTTCAGACGACCTCTACCAAATCGCCTGAAGTCAGGTCATGGATGAGAGATTCAAATAACTATAGGCTTGAAAAAGGTGCGGGAAAAGGTGGAAACTGTTATCGTGGCGCACAAAATCGAAGTAGATACGATTTGACTGACCCAATCGGACCTAGACAGAAATCTAATTATGGTCATGATTGACATATAAAATCTACATTTGACATTGTTTCATTTTTATTGAGGAGTTGTATGCTATGAATTTAGATGCAGTTAATCCAGAATTAGAATCAAAGATTAATGATTTAGTCTGTGAGACTTATAATAAACCTTTTTTAGAACAAGAAAAGTTATTAAAAGAAGCATTTGAGCTAATACCTAAGCCAGTAACCCAATGGGCGCATCCAACGACAATGGTTACGATTGCTTTGTTTGAGTTGTATTATAAAAATCAAAAATATGAACAGGCCAAGGAATGGCTAAGTATTGCTTTAAGTGTTGCTGACTTAGGAACCACTAATGCAGGGACGTATCTGTTAGCTGGTATTTTTTATTATGACCTTGAAAAATATGATGAAGCTTATAAATATTTTGATATTGCTTATAATGATGCTGGATATTATCCATTTAGTATTGAGGACAAAAAATATTGGCAGTTTTATAAGCAGCGTAAAGACGAATTAAATCCTAAGAAAAAAACCAAAAAGTAAGATTTGATATTTTCAGACGACCTCTACCAAATCGCCATGAATATCACCGACCCCGCCGGTTACACCACCAGCTACGGCTACAACGCCCGATGGCTGCCCGAAACCATTACTGACACTTACAATACGACAGCTACGAACCCTTGGCACAGGTACGCAACTGGACCAACGAAGACGGTGAAAGCCGACAACGAACCCACTACTTCCACTGCGGCCAAATCGGTATCCCGCGCGAGATGACCGATAAGGACGGTAACCTCTTATGGTTCGGCAACTATACCGGCTGGGGTCGTCTGAAAGAGGAAACCAAGGTAACGGATAGCGCATACCAGCCGTTCCGGCTTCAAAACCAGTACGCCGACCGTGAAACGGGTCTGCATTACAATTTTTTCAGGTATTATGAGCCTGATGCGGGTCAGTTTGTGAATCAGAATCCGATTGGGCTTTCAGGCGGAGTCAATCTGTATCTCCAGTAGGAATACCATACCCTATGAGAGTCTTACTTCCTGGTTCTAATCGAAAGCCTTATACCATATATAGGGTACTGAAACCAATTGATAATGTAGCTGCAAGTAAAATTATGCCGTTGCTTGGAGAGTTTGGATTAGGGACACAGTATGAATTACCAAAATCTGTTAAATCATATAGAATCTGGGCATCTGAAAGAGGTGAAAATAGGAAAATGTTAAAAATTAATGAATTGAATTCATTTCTTAAAAGTAAAGGAGTACCAGAAGATAGTTACTCAATCAATGAAGTAAATGATGAATCATTATGTATTGTTGAAGAAAATAAAAAATGGCATATATTCTATTCTGAAAGAGGATTGAGAACCGAAGAATATTGTTGCCAAGATGAACATTTGGCAATTCTATATTTTATAAATCGCTTATCAAAAATGTTAAAATTTTCTTTCGAATGAAAAAAAGCAAACTGTAGACCGGATGAAACTTTTAATTATGGTATGGGGTATGTGCGTAACATACACGCGGCTTCTACTTTTTAAGCGACATCTAAATCTTCTTTGAAGGCGTCTGAGCTATCGATTCTTTAACAGTTTCATTACCATTAGCAATGGCATTCTATCTAGAGGTCGTTTTTCCTGATGGCTGAGAAGCTAATTGACATAGACAAATACAGGAAAGGATATATATTATGTTGAAAATATTGAATAATTCTTTGGATGGAATTGTATTGGGTCAAAAAAAGGCTGACTTTGATGATGTTATTTTAAATAATCCTAATTATTCATTAGAGTTTGATAGAAAACACAAGATACAATCTGATTCAGAATTGATTACTGTATCCTTCTTGAGGAATTGTGATGAATTTTGCTTAAATGGAAAAGTTATTAAGTTTTCAAATCTTGAAAAATTTTTAGAAGAGGAGAATCCTCTAATAGAAGTTTCGGATGAAGAAAATTATTTTTATATTTTTCCAAAATATAATTTAGTTTTATATGTTGACTATAAGGATAATTTGTTTCTGCAGATATTAATTTACGATGAGAGTATAAGAGATTTATATGATAGTAAAGGTAAAAAGTACTCAGACTTTCAAAAAAGTAAACTTAAAAACCCAACTTTAAATCATGATAAATTAATATTTATTCCTTATAAGAGCGTAGGCGATTTTGAATTAAATTGTTCTCTATCAGATGTTATAAGAAAATATGACATATCAAATAATGTTATCCCGAAGGTAAAAAATATTATAGAGATAAACAATTTTGTACTAAGGTTTGATAATGAAAAGTTAACTGAGGTTACAATTTTCAATGATAAGAAAGTAGAGCTTGCAATATACTATAATGAAATGGATATATCATCAAAAAAAGGGCTTACTGAGTTATTAAGTCAATATGAAGTTATTGAGAGAACGAAATCTAAATATCTTTTCAAAGAATTAGGTCTAGTTGTAGAAAAAGATCTGTCCGAATTTCGTTTTTTTGAACAATCATTATTAAAATTTTGGGTAAATTTGCATAGACCTATTACTAGCTGGTAATCACAAGTAAGCCATAGCAAACCGTAGCCCACACAAAACCTCCAGTTCTTACGAACCTTTGGCACAGGTCCGCAATTGGACAACCGCAGACAGCGAAGGCCGACAACAAACCCATTACTTCCACTGCTACCAAATCGGCATCCCGCGTGAGATGTCCGATAAGGACAGAAATCTCTTGTGGTACGGCGAATGCACCGCCTTGGGTCGTCTGAAAAAGGATGGCGGGTCTATCGGAATGTACATCAACCGTTCAGATTACAGAAACAGTACTTCGATGACCAAGTGTTGACAATGCTAGCGGTGTATATGATTAATGAAAGAATAAATTATGAATATAGAATTGCATATTGAAAGAGTACAATCTATTTTAAATCAAATGGATCTACAAAAGAAATGTAAATTTGCAGCTTGGTGCTGTAATGCACTGATCATTGAGAAAAAAATAAATGAAAATATGACTAAAATAACTAATTCAAATGTGAACTACCAACTCTGTGATACTATCATTAAAGCTGGTTGGTATGATTTCTCCCAAATAAATATTGGAATCTCTCAAAAAGCTATAGAAGATATAAATTGGAATGATGATGATCCATTAAATGATATGGTAGAAACACAAGGAACTATAGAATTATTAGCTTCGATTCGAAATATGTTACTAGGTATACAACAAAAATCATCTGATAGTTATTACTTTGCTGCATGTGCTGAAAACGTAATTAACTGGAAAGATGCTTTAGCGAATTTCCCATACTCCGAAGATGGCAAAATAGAGGACGAAAATTTAAAACGTGAATATGAAATTCAATTGTTATTTTTAGATGATTTAAGAAATAGCATAATTACCTTACAGGATATTAAGAAATATAGATAAATGGATGCAAGCCTGAGTAGACTATTTAGAAAGATAGGAGTTGAGTTGATGGAGTCTGAGGAATTAACTTCTAAAATTTTGCTGGAAAGTGTTTTAGAATGTACAGATTTTGTAGTAAATGAGGTGCCAAACTTATACAGTGCAGTAATAGAGAGATTAAAGCAAGACGATGAAGTATTCTTTATGAATTTTGTTGAAGATGAGGATGGTCAGGATGATTATTATGGATATGTCTATAATAAAACAAATGGAAAAATCTACGAATATGCGTTCCATGATGACAAATTAGTGAAAAATAAGAAGTTGTCTTTTACTGAAAAGAAAATTGGAGAGTTAACAACGAAAGATATTCTTGAATTACCTATAATAGACTTACTGTAATCCTTCTTTGAGGTCTTCTGAAATATTTGCTCCTTAACAACCTCATCACTAGTCAGCATCAAGGTCGTCTGAAAGAGGAAACCATGGTAACGGATAGCGCATACCAACCCTTCCGATTGCAAAAATATACAAAATATGATGGACCCTTGGGGGTTGAATGCTGTTAGCATAGCCAAGGGGGCATTGTCTATGGTTGCAATTGATACAATGACTCCAGCCCCCACTGATGCGGCATTGCCTAAATGGATTGCATATGGGGTGCTTGGAACTGCTCCATTATCTAAACCAAGAATACCTTTGAAAGATATACAACCAGACCCTATAGATTGGTGGTAATAAAAATGATATCAAATGACATTCAAGAATTACTTAAAAATATTACAAAGTCTCTAATTAAAATCGAAACAAAAGAGTTAGATGCTTTAATTTCTAGACAGTTAACCCATATAGATAATATTGATTTTCACAGATACGAAATATCCCATAGGAAAATTGAAAGTCTCAAATTTTCTTTCTGTTCATTTCGTGGTGCTTTCATAAGCTATAGTTCCTTTACTAATTGTAATTTTATTAATTATTCTTTTATTACGGCAATAATTTGTAATACAAAATTTACTAATTGTACATTTATTAATTGTGTATTCAGATCAATGCATATACAAGATGATTTAATATCTAACTGCTCTTTTCAAAACTGTCATATAGAAGATAATATATTTTCTACAAATAAAACATAATTTATGACAATGTTGAATAAGGCATCCGGGCCGCCTTTTAGGTTGATCCTCTTGGTTTAAGTAAATGCTCAAGTTAAAGGTCGTTATTTATTTGAAACATTCCCTGCTACCAGACGTAGCCTCGCAGTCAAACCAAAATGAAACCTCCTGACTAATATTGCTCAATTTAAAGTGAAATCAGGAACAACTATTATTGAAGGTAAAGCTGCACCTCAAGGTTTGGGGTTGCCTGGTGGACAAATTCAAAAATATATTAATGACTTAGAAAGGTCAATAAGACAATGAATCAGGAGCAATTTATAAAAAAGATCAATATAGTTTTAGTCGAAATTGATAAAATGATTAATAATTGTGATGAATATAGTTATACAAATAAACAGCAGTTGATTTCTATAAAAAATGAACTATATGACATGATTAATTATCTAAATTCAGAAAGTGTTTTTCAACCAAAAAAAGGAAAAGAATTTTTATTATCTCGGATAGTAATTGATTCTTGGCCATTTAATAATGAAGTAGCTAAACTCCTTGTAGAATTAGAAGAAGATTTCAATTCTTTGACAAGAAAAAATATAAAAATGTCTAAGTTAAAAATTTTGAATGAAACTCCTTTAGACTTTCAAGAAAAAAAATTTTTTGACGAATGGGAAGTCAGTTACCTTGATTTGATGGAAGTAAATCAAGGTTCTCCCTTAGTTGGAAGTCTATCCATTAACGGTCAAGTTATTATTAAAGAACAGGGGTTTGGAGGTCCGTTGTTGTATTTCAATAGGAAAATATATATTCCAGTTTTCATTAGACGATTTTGCGTTGTTGGATTTAGGCTTGCAATATTAAAGTTAGATGACTTATCAATTGAGTATATTGGAGGCATCGAAGACTTGGTTTATCTGAAAGAGATAAAAGGTAATAGAATTTATTTCTATACAGATATATATAAAAGCACAGAAAAAAATTTAACTTTATATGAACAAATATAACTCAAGGCTATCCTGTAAACATCATAGCCAAAGGACTTTCATGTTAATTAAATTTAAAGAATTTATTCAAAAGTATTGGATAAGTATAACAAAGCTCAAACAGATAGATACATAAGTAATTAATTAACTAGAATTGTGGTAAGGTTTTTGGAAAATACGGATCACGTAGTAAATATGCATAGAAATTGATTGATAACAAAAATTTATAAAAGGAAATTTAAAATGAGTGTTTTAAGTAATTATATAATTCAAGATTTAATCCAGAATGTATCTAAAGGAGTTACAGAGTCATTTAAATTTGTATTAGAAAGATATAATTCTAATGAAGTTTTTGCCTATACATTATTTATTGATGACTATTGTTCATATCTGGGGTGGGCTGCTAACACTATTTCTCACTACGAAATAGAAAAAGTAAACTACCCAAAAGAAGACCAGCCTTTTATTAAATGGTATTACCCTCAATTTGCAATAGGACTTGGAGAGGTTCCTGAGAAAATAGATAGTATATTCAATAATGAGATACAAAATATTCTTAATGATACAAATACATTAATATCAGAAGATAATTTTGAGCAATATCAGGCGGAAGTATATGATTCAATTATAGAAGGATTTAAAAAAGCGATAGAAAATATAGATAAGAAGAAAACAAATAATGTCATATTTTTTGTTTCTATTGTAGATAGTGATAATTCTGAGATTATGGAAAATTATTCTGCTGAACAACTAAATTCATATGATAAATTCCTTACGTTCAAAAATAGATTTCAAAGCAAGCCGAAGCCCGTATGAAACCTCCAATCCCGACGTAATAACCCCTTTAATATCATGTAAACAACATCCGGAAAGAAATTTAAAATGACTAACTTTATATCAACAGGTAATACTTATTGGATTCCAGATGAAGAAATTCAAATATTCGAAAAGAACGCCACTAATGGAGATAAAAACTCAGCATTCAAATTATATCAATACCATATGTTTGTATCTTTAGATCAAGATTCGGAATTTAAATGGCTAGAGATAGCGGCAAAAAATGGACATCCAATTGCCCAATCCAATTTAGCCGATTTATTTTTCACACAAGGCAATAAAGAAAAAGCCATATTTTGGGCTAAAAAGGCATATAGAAATGGTGCAAAATTACCAGATGAATTAAAAATATTGATAAATATCAATTAATTAATAAGATTTAGCGGATTATCGTTACAAACCTAAAACTTCTGGAAGAGGATTAAGAAAAGAAGCCAAGAAATTTCTTAGAAAATTGAGAAAAGTAGGGAAGAAAAGCCCTTAAATTTTTAGGAGAATCTAAATGGGAAAAAATGGATACGTTAATTTTAACTTTTTAGATAGCAAACCCAATATAAATAATATATTAGTTGGGCTAGATTTAGACTATTCAAATAAAGTGATAGCGCCAGATGGTCATGAGTTAGCATTGGTTGCTTTTATACCAATTGAAAATCTATTAACTATTGCACCTCAATTTAAAACAGATTTTCAGGATATGGAATATAAAGATCAAGTAATTTACGTTTTTTCTTATTATGATAAAGAAGATTATTTTCTTGACTACATTACTGAAATTGACGATGCTATTCAAGGATACACGAGAGTTATCGTTGGAGATAAAAATCAGTTCAAGTTTAACCTAGATAAATTTTATCCAATTAATCCTATTGAGAATTTAGATGAAATGAGTTTTCTAGGAGGACAACCTGAATATTTACAACAAGAGAGTTATGATTTTCTAGAAAAATACATTTTCATAGGTCAAATCTTAGGAATGGATCTGCCTGAAAAAGTAAATGAAATTTTTTATCTAACTGAGAATATCGGATATATTTTTATAAATCGAGATCTATCTGGTGGATTATTCTTCGTACAAACGACTTAAACAAAACTAAGAAGGATTTAACCGGACCAAAGAAGACGGAGAAAGCAACTAATGCGAAATAGAGCCACAAGAGAATTTATTCTCCTGTGGCTCGTTTCTTTTGATTTATTAATATACTTGGTAAGGCAATTGGAGCCCGTTCCTTGTATAATACTAGAGAGAACCCTTTATCGTTTTGGTAACGGGTTCTTTTTTAGTTTGAAAAACTCTTTCTATTTATAGTATGATAGCTTTATATGTTATTTTTCTGTAGAAAGGAGCTCGTATGAATCGACTTAGTTTCTCACGAACTCAGATTTTAATTCTTGTCAGCGTGTGGCTAACATTTTTGATTAGCTTTGTTATGCGTTTATCTTGGGCATCCTTGATGCCTATCGTTAATGAGGCCTTGAGTTTTACGCCTCAAATGGGTACGGCTTATTTATCCGCCTTTTATATGGGCTATGCCATCATGGTTCTACCAGGTGGTATCTTAGCGGATCGCATTGGTTATCGTTACACCATTTTGGTAAGCTTACTTGCTATGGCAGTTATTACGGCATTGATGAGTACTATAGATAATTACACCTATGGATGGGTATTACGATTCTTATTAGGTATTGTATCTGGTCCGGTACAAGCATCTTGTTTAAGTGCTATTGGGGATTACTTTGGGCCTAATCAACGTGGTGCAGCCGTGGGTATCTTCATGTCCTGTACATCCCTTGGATTGACTACTGTAAACCTTTATGCACCATATGTGGCAACTAATTATGGTTGGCAAAATGCATTTCTTTTAACAGCAGTATTACCAATCCTTGTTTTCATTCTTAGCTACTTTACGGTTCGTAAGCCAAGTGCTGAGATTTTAGCTCAACGAGAAGCAGAGGTGAGTGCTACATCTGCTCATATAGGGGAAAAGACTTCTTTAAAGGAAAACTTGTTACATGTTTTGAAGAATCGCAACATTTGTTGTCTTGCCTTTGCAGGCTTCTTTGCTACCGGTGCTACCTGGGCGGTGGCGCAATGGTCAAACTTGTACATGGTTAAACAGCTCGGCGTTAATGCCATCTATGCAGGCCATGTAATGTCTGCCTTTGGTTTAGCCGCGCTTATTGCGAAACCGACTATCGGTATTTTGTCCGATATATTACCGATTAAGAAGAACCATTTGGTGGCGCTTGTTATGTTCTTATTTGCACCAGCATTGATCCTCTTTGCGAGCACCACAAATCCAGATATGCTCTTTATAACAGGTCCAATTCTTGGTATTGGTGCTTTCATGCATAGTGCTTTAACAAATGCTCTCGTAATTCAATCCGCAGCACCTCATTTACGCGGTACAACTGCAGGCTTCGTAAACTTGTTTAATCAGATCGGCGTTATGTTGGCACCTATGATTTTAGGTAGCATGTTAACAGCTACAGGCAGTTATCAATCTGCATTGATGACCCTTGCCATTGCACCAGTTATCGGTGCTATTGCATTGTTCTTTGTACGTCTTAAATAATGTGAAAGCATCATACAATAGGTTTCTCTGATTGTATGGAAACAAATAAAATATGAAACAAAAGAGACTGAATTAGATCTCCTAAATAGGGGACAGTTCAGTCTCTTTTTATACGTTACGAGTAACTATATTTTTTGATTATGGTTTTTGCGGTGCATGATAATCAGGTTGCGGTCTCCAATCACTCATAGGTGTATTTGGATTGGGCATGTCCTGATTTTGAATGTCGAGAATCCAATCACTAGGTCGAGGCCCTTGAGGCGGTGGTGGTGGAACGGGTCCATATATACCTAATTTAGAAGGAAATAACCGTGGTTGATTAGATGTATAAGGAGATTCTAATTGGTTTAGCGGTTTATAGATACCTTCTGGTGGCTGAACTCCAAATAATGGCCTATCTTCTGTTGGAGCCGGTGTACTTAATGGTTTATATGGACGAGGTGGTACGTATGGGTTCTTAGATGTATAGGTAATACGCTCTAATTCCAATGCATTATGTAAAATAAATTGACCTATTTCAGCTACAGGAGAACCCTTTGTAGCGACGTGAGCACCTGTAGATAGAACAGAACGCTGATTGTTAGCAGTTCCTATAGGTGCGCCATTTACTTGGTAGAATTTCGCCGGTGCTACATGCCAATCCATGAGGTAAATATCTTTAGATGTGTTACCACGATGGTATGTATAATTAGTTGAATAATCAGCAATAATATTCTGCTTTTTATAGAGACTAATTGTACGAGCGTGAAGCGTACTATATGTAGGACCTGACTGTGCTAGGCTAAGTGTACTTAAGTCGATATACACAGTCTCCGAAGGGCTATTATACGCAACTTGGTATTGAGTAGGCTTGTTCTCTAATTCATATTGTGAAATCGCACTAGCTGATTGTAATGTTGCTAATGCTAGTATTAAAAAGGAATATAGTTTTCTCATCTTTGACCTCTCTTATGTGGAATTAGTATACCATAGTCAAACATGTAATTCTATAAAAAATGCATATAAAAATCCATAGTATGTATATTGTATATAATTGTCATTTTGTTATATGATTAATGCATAGTACAGGAGGTTTAGATATGGAAATTATCTGTTTTGGCGATAGCATTACCCGCGGTTATGATGTGCCTTATGGCCAAGGTTGGGTTGAAATTTGTGATGCATCTATAGAGGGTGTACATTTTACAAATTATGGTGAAGACGGATGCTCCGTTCAGGGCATGATTTATAACATTGAAAAATGGCTACCAACAGCTGTAGCTGATTCCACGCGTCATATCTTCTTAATGTGTGGTACTAATGATATTTTGCAAGGTCGAGATAGTACATATGTGTTCAAGACCTTGGTGAAAGCTATTGAACTAGCGAGCACAAAGGGGAAGGTTATTATTGGTTTAGAAACACAAATCGATAGTGATATGGATGGACTCGACATTGTAGTGCGAGAGGTCAATGAACAACTGAAAGCCTATGCTGCAGAGCATGATTTGAAGGTTATAGACTTTTATACATCATTATACGAAGCGGATCAAATCGGCCAAATTGTCTTTGCCGGTGAAGTACATCCTAATGCAAGAGGCTATCGTTTGATGGCCTATAAAGCGTTAGAGGTATTCACAAGATTATAATAACAATACATTTACCAATCTATTAATTTGATTACTTATAGGCGTTAGTTCTTTAAGTCTGAAATCTATATAGTTAGCTAAAAAAATCCCCGAATGAGATATCTCATTCGGGGCTTTGGTGATTTATATAGTCTTTAGGTGTGAAGGCTTGTAGCTTTCACCATTATAGTTAATTCGTAACGAATTATAGTTAGAATTAGCGAGTACGTGCGTTAGATACGCGAGCGGATTGTGCAATTGCGTATGCAGTACCTTTAACTAAATCGTAAGTATCAGCAGTGTTGCCAGATACTGTTACAGCTGCTACAGTGTCGTCAGTTACTGCGAACAATGCAGTTGCGTAAGGGTGTTGTGCACCATTTGGAACTGTTACAGCGCCGGATTTAACAACGATGTAACGGTTGCCGTTGTTGAATACGTCGTAATGAGCAGCTTGTTTTACACCATCATAGCTTTCATTGTAAGCGAACAATGCAGCTACTTCACCGCCTGCTACTTGACCAGTTTGTTGCATGGAACGCAATTTAGCAGCTGCTACAGCTGTTGGTTGAGTCATGTTAACAGTGATACGCAAGGAGTTGTTGTTTACAACTGCTTCAGTGATTACGTTTGTAGAGAATACATTTGCAACGCCGTCGCCAGCACGGTTGTAGGAGCTAGCAGTTTTCACTTGGTAGCCGTTAGTGTATGCAGGCAAGTCGTAAGTGTAAGATTTGCCGTTCAACAACAAGTCGAATGCATTTAATTGGTTAGTTTTATAACGGGAAACATATGCACTGCCGTTACCATTAGCTGTTACGGAAGTTACAGTTTCTTGGTATACAGGTTGGCTGTTAGTAGCGATAGGGTCCATGATTTGAAGACCTACAGCTGTTGTTTCAGGTGCTACGAAGATTGGATCGCCTAATTCTTTAGATACAGGCATTTGTTGAGCCATGTCACCTGCTGTGTAAGGTACCGCTGGTAATGGTTTGTAACCAGGGCGTGGTGCACTTGTTACGTAGCCAGATTGGTAAGCTGGTGTAGCCGCTTGAGGTGCTGCGTAAGTATATTGCTCTGCTGCAGCGCGTTCGTAAGCACGTGCATTAGCATCAACGGATGCTGCGAAAGCAGAGAAAGACATAGTTGTAGCTGCAAATACTGCGAAAGCAGCTGCTAAATGTTTTTTGTTCATAATAGTTCACTCCTAAATACATGATTTTTACAAATAACACAAATACTAACATGTATTATATATGAAATTCTGTTAATTGTAAATAAAATATAAATTTTTTTCTTAATTATAAACAAATATAATCAAATGAGTCAAATATTGTACAATTAGCTTAAATTTACCCTTGAATTAAGCACAGAATGTCATATTACTATATAATAATACTTACGTATAGTAATATATTATATCGAAAAAAATAGTTTTAGGCTATACCTAAGAACAAGAAATATATAAATAAGATGAAATTTGCGAATTATATAAATTGAGATGGTGAAAGTTTCACTAGGGAGGTCTCATGAGTATTAGCGTCTATTATGGACGAGCTGGATCTGGTAAGACCCGTGCCGTATATGAACGGATACGTCAAGTCATGACCGATTGTCCAGGGGAACCCATAATCTTACTCGTTCCTGAGCCCGCTACATATCGGGTGGAGAGGGAACTTGCTGAATTTATGCCTGAAAAAGGCTTTACCACGGTTCGCGTCGTAGGTTTTGGTCGTTTGGGTTACCAAGTATATCAATCCATAGGGTCCAAAGGGGCCGGTCAATCAAGCTTATCTAGCTTTGGCCGGTCGATGTTGTTGCGCCTTGTTATGAAGCGGAAACAAAAGGAACTAGGTCTATTAGAACAGGCTACTAAACGTCCTGAGTTTTCTTCTGTATTGCAACAGCTCTTCTCTGAGTTTCGCGCATTCCGCGTCGGTCCTAATGACCTAGAACGTGGAGCTGATTCCGTAAAAAATAAAGTATTACAAAAGAAATTGCGCGAGCTTGCCATCTGTATGGCTGCCTATGAGGAGGAAATCAGTCGTCATGGGGAGCGCGATATCGATCCAATTATGGAAATTGTTGAGGCTTTGCCCCAATCTCCTCTGATGGAAAATAGCCATGTCTTTATCGATGGTTTTCATTGGTTTACACCTACACACTACGAGTTGATTTATACCTTGTTTGATTTGGCTAAGGAAGCGGTTATTACTATCGACTTGCCAATGGCGCCAAAGGCTTTACATATTGCACGTCGAGGGGAACATCTCTTTAGCCGTCCTTTAGAGATTTACGATACTTTAGTTGCTCGTTATGGATCTAGAATTAATTGGGTTGGTTTTGACGGGAAACGGGGCCCTCAAATCGTACAAGAATTAGAAGCGAATTACTTTACTAGTCCTAGTAAGCAAAATTCTACTGATACTACTGTTCCACTTATTCGTGGATATAATCGAGAACGGGAAGCTGATGCAGTGGCTCGCCGTATTTTAGCTTATGTGGAATCTTCTCCAGAGGCTCGATACCGCGATGTGTGTATTATGCTTCGTGAGTCGGAAACTTATGGAGATACCTTAGAGAAGGTCTTCGGTCGTTATGGTATTCCGCATTTTATCGACCGTCAGCGGCCTATGAAAAATCATCCATTAGGCGAGTTGTTGACGGCACTCTTTGATATTGTGCGCCATAGCTACAGTCGAGACAGCATGTTCTTATTGCTTAAAACAGACTTGATGCCTCTTTCCCGTGAGGCCGTAGATGAATTAGAAAATTACGTACTCGAGTTTGGTATCGACCATTATAAATGGGAACGTGAAAGCTGGCCCTATTTACGAGGCTTTCATGAAGGGCAAGATGAAGACGGTCACGCTGATGCACCGCGTAGAGCTCGTGTTAACAAAGCTCGGCAAATCATTATGGACATCCTATCCCCATGGTTTGACTTTGCCGCTCATAGCGAAGGTCATACGGGCGCTGATTGGGGTGCGCAGCTGTATGGTTTGTTAGAAACCTTGCAAGTGCCACAGCGTCTCTATGAATGGGCAAAAGACGCAGAAACGGTGGGGGATCAAGAGTCGAAAGCCAGCCATGAACAGATGTACAATGCTGTTATTTCTTTCATAGATGAAATTTCTATGGTCATGAAGGATGAAGTGTTGACCCTAGATGAGATGATGTTGCTCCTCGAAGAAGGCTTGAGCGATGTAAATTATTCTATGATTCCTCCGTCCTTAGATCATGTGGTGATCACCACCATCGAACGTGGTTATAGCCAATGGTGGCCTAAGGTGTTTGTAATGGGCCTCAATCAAGGCGTATTCCCACAAAGCATGGGCGATGAAGGCCTTATCAAGGATAAGGAACGCCAAGAGTTAGCCGATGCAGGTATTACCCTTGCTGAAGGGGCGTTGCCGAAGGCTTTCAACGAGAATTTCCTATTATACCTAGCTATGACGCGGGCATCCGCTTCCTTGACGCTGTCCTATGCAAGCTCTGGTGAAGATGGAACAGGCCTTGAGCCATCCCTCGTGGTGAAACGACTAGAATCTCTTGGTTATGTAGATAAGGCGGTAGAGATTCCACTCTCCATTGCACCTGATACTGAGTCGGATTATGTATGGAGACCTTTACAGAGTTTGTCCCTATTGTCTGAGCGCTGGGGCGCCCTCTTTAGTGGTCATGAGGTTAATCCATTGTGGTGGGGCCTCTATAACTGGGCTCGTGAAAGCGACACCTACCGTCCTCGTTTAGGTGAGGTGTCTCGTGGTATTCGAGATAATAATGATGTACCGGTCATTACAAAGGATTTAGTGAATGGATTGTTCCTATCTAAAGGCTATATGTCTGGTTCTGTGACGCGTCTAGAAAGATATCAGCAATGTCCGTTCAAGTTCTATGCTCAATATGGTTTAAAACTAGAACCGCGTCGTGTACGCTCCTTTGGTGCTCCTGAAATTGGGACATTCCTCCATGCTAATTTAGAGCGTTTAGGTAATTATCTATTAGATAACAATAAACAATGGCGTGACCTTAACGAAGAGGATCAACATAACTTGTGCCGTACGGTAGCGGAAGAAATTTTACAAGAAAATCAGGGCGGTGAGGAAACGAGTGATGCCTACCAAAAGGCAATCGAGCAGCGTGTACAACGAACATTACATGTGACGGTAGACCGCCTTGTGGAGTGGTCCAAACGCAGTGATTTTGATACGAAATACTTAGAGCAAGATTTTGGCCGTCAAGGAGGCTGGGATCCAATTCGCGTACCACTTGGAGAGGATCGCTATTTACGCCTCATCGGTCAAATTGACCGTATCGATGAATATACCCGAGATGGTCAAACCTATGGCATGGTTATCGATTACAAATCGGGCGGCGCCCATGTAACGGCACAAGATGTATACTATGGACTAAAACTGCAGCTTATGACCTATCTACTAGCCTTAGAATCCGCTTATGGCAAAATGCATGGTGGCTCCATGTCACCGGCGGCGGTGGTATATTCCTATGTGAAGAACCCTAAAATTCCTGCTGATGCTCCTATATCTTATGAAGATGCCGTATCTTTGGCTAAGGAAAGCGATGCATGGCAAAACAGTGGATACTTCTCTGATGATATCGAGTTGTTGACGCATATCGATAATAAATTTTTGTCTTATGGATCTAAACGAGGACCATATGTACCAATCGCTACGAAAAAGGACCAAACTATTTCTAGTAGAGACTTGCGTAAGGTTAAGAATTCTGGCGAATTTGATGTAATGTGCCGTTATACAAACCACGTAATGGCTGACATCGGTCGCCATATCGGGGACGGTCAATTCCCAATTCAGCCATACCAGTTAAATAAGAATAGACCTTGTACATACTGTGATTACAATACTGTATGCCGTTTTGACTCTAGCCGTAATAAGTATAATTATCTGTCTGGCTTGTCTGAAGATGATGCATTAGAACGGATGAAAGAGGTTCTAAACGACGAAAATAGCGATAACAACGAGTATCGCAACAACGGCCGAAATAGTAGTAACGGAAACAACAGTAACGACAGAAGTAATAGTAACGAAGGAGGTGAAAACCATGGGTGTTAAATGGACGCCAGAGCAGGAGTCTGCCATCATAGCGCCGAAGGACTCGTTCTTAGATAATCAAACCTTGCTAGTAGCGGCAGCTGCTGGATCAGGTAAAACGGCGGTTCTTGTAGAGCGTATTATTACCCGTTTAAAAGACATGGATAACCCGTTATCCGTTCAAGAGCTCATGGTTGTAACCTTTACAAAGGCAGCTGCTCAAGAGATGAGCGCTCGTATTGGTCTTGCTTTGGCGAAAGCCATGGAGTCTACCGATGACGAGGCTATGCAAGAGCGCCTCGAACGACAGCTCAACCTGTTGCCGTCTGCTCATATTTCTACATTGCACTCCTTCTGCCAATGGGTGATTCGGTCTTACTTTTACAAGCTCGATATTAATCCTACTGCTCGCATCGGTAACGAAGCAGAAATGGCATTGTTACAACAAGAGGTGCTAGCCGATTTATTAACTAAATCCTATGAAGAGGGCCTTTATAATATCTATGAATTGGCGGATTTCTTTAGCGATGATAAATCGGATGCAGGATTAACAGCAAAGATTATGTCGCTATATAACTACGCCATGTCCCTTGCCAATCCTGATGGGTGGTTACGAAAAGCCCTAGAGCCTTATAAAGAGGCGATGACTATAAATCCAAGTGATACTCTATGGGGCCAATATATGTGGGACAACCATATAGCTGTTATTGACCGTATTCGTGAGCGCGTAGAGCGGATGGAACAAATCTTATTGGATCCAGTGGGGCCTCACAAATGGCAAAACATATATGACAATCAACTAGCTGCACTAGGCATGCTTTCAAATGCTCAAACTTGGGACGATATGGGCGAAGTATGTAAGCATGTAGATACCTTTATTAAGGACCAGTTCCGCATGGGACCAAAAGAGAGTCAAGCATTTGATCCTATATTGGTAGCAGAGTTTAGATCTTTAGGCGGTCAAAATAGAGATGACCTCAAAGCGATGCAAGCTTCTATATTCACAGTGCCGGAAGCTACCTTACAAGAGCAGTTCAAGGCTCAATATCCAATCATCGAAGGTTTAGTAGAGCTCACGATTGCGTTCCATAAGGCGTATCGAGATATGAAACAAGAACAAGGTATCATGGACTTTAGTGATCTTGAGCATCTATGCTTGGCCCTTCTCGTTGAGCCGGGCACAGAGGATGACCCTCAGCCGTCCGATGTAGCGAAGGAGTTGCAAGATACGTTCAAAGAAATCATGGTCGACGAATACCAAGATACGAATGGTGTGCAAGAGACGATTATTAACTTGATTTCTCGCGTTGATAACCGGTTCTATGTAGGGGATGTGAAGCAAGCGATTTATAGCTTCCGTATGGCTGACAGTTCTCTATTTATGGAGAAATACAATACCTACGGCGACACTGATGCGGTAGAACGCCGTATCGACCTAGCAAAGAACTTCCGTTCTCACGAAAATATTTTAGCCGCTACGAACTTCTTGTTCTATCAAATCATGACGGAAGAGGCGGCGGAGCTCAATTATACGGAGGCAGAATCCCTCATTCCTGGCCGCATCGTAGAGGATGCGCCTGAGGATTGGGTTGGAGGCGACGTGGAATTGCAGCTCTTAGATGTGAGTAAGGATACCCTCAGCGCTAGTGAAAGCGACGAAGATGAAGGTGATGACCCTGAAAATAACGAGCGGGAGCTAGATTTCATCATCCAAAAGATTAAGGAAATCCACGGTGCTAAGAAAAAGGTGCAAAATCCAGATGGTACGTTCCGTCAAATCGAATGGCGTGACTTTGCTATTTTGCGTAGATCCTTGGCTGGTTGGGGCACTCGTGCTGTAGAGGCCATGCGCCAAGCGGGTATCCCTGCGGTGGTAAACGAACGAGATGGTTACTTTGAAGCACAAGAAATTCAGCTCTTACTAGCATTGTTATCCATCATAGATAATCCGGAGCAAGACTTGCCGATGGCGGCGGTATTGCACTCTGGCCTCGTAGGGCTTGATGCAAACGAACTAGGTGCACTGCGCCTATCTGGTGAGGGTTCTCTGTGGTCTCTCATGCCAGCCTATGCTAAAGAGGCTCAAGATGAGCGTTTATTAGCGTTTATTGGCCATATGGAGCGTTGGCGTACCTTATCGCGCCGTCACGGTGTGACCGATTTGCTATGGGATATTTACGAATCCCAGGATTATGTAAACTATGTAGGCGCCATGCCGAATGGTCTCGTTCGCCGTGCGAATGTGCTCGCCTTATATGACCGAGCTAAGGGCTATGAGGCCTCTGGCTTCCGTGGACTCTTTAGATTCTTGCGCTTTGTGGAAAGCTTGCGCGATAGCAACCAAGATATGCCCCTTGCCAATGTGGTGAGCGAAGCGGATAATGTAGTACGCCTCATGACCATCCACAAGAGTAAGGGCCTTGAGTTTCCTGTAATATTCTTATCCGGGGTGCAAAAGGGATTCAACATGATGGACCTTCGTTCAGAGCTACTCATCGATAAGAATGCAGGACTTGGTCTTAAGGGATATTTCCCAGATATTCGGGTATCCTTCCCAACTATGCCGTGGTTCTACGTGAAAGACGTAAAAGAAGCAGCCCTCAAAGCAGAGGAAGAACGGATTCTATACGTAGCCTTAACACGGGCACGAGATAAGCTGATTATGACAGGTCATTTTAAAGGCTTTAAAAATGCTAAAGGTAAGTTGAGTACCTTAGGTGAACTCATTAAAAATACAGCGTCAGTAGAAGGTCAACAATTGCCGACGGATATTATCACCCAAGCTAATACGTATCTAGAATGGTTAATTATGGGCTTTACCCGTCATTTGGACGGTGGTAACCCATTACGTGTAGCCATTGAGTACGAAGGACCGACCTATTTTGATTTACCAGATAAAAAATGTCGCATCAAGGTCGAAATCCACGATGGCTCACTCTACGGTGACCTCGATTATAAAGCAGATATCGATGAAACTACCATCAATAAGGTACGAGAATTACAAGCTGTTAACTCTGTGGAATTACCGCAGGAAATAATAGATCGCTTTAACTATAGTTATCCGTACAGCGACGCTACGCGGCGCACGGCTAAGATTTCCGTCAGTGAATTGAAACGACGATTCCAAGAACGGGAATTTGAAGCAGGCACTATTGATACCCTAAACGAACCGATTGTAACGGTAGATACAGGCGCTAAACGAGCCGTTTCAGATGCAATCTTAGGTCAAGCTATTAAGCTAGATCCAAAATCATCTGCAAATGTTGAGGCGAAGAATACCAATGCTGCTGGTTTACCAATTACAGAGGCTTCAGATGTAACTGTTTCATCCGACGAATTGGCGAACTCCGTATTCGGTCGCAAGCCTCAAGCACTGCAGTCCGAAGAAGATGTGTTGACGGGAGCTCAATGGGGTACCTTGATGCATGAGGCCATGCAATGGCTTCCTCTTGCGCAGTATACCCAAGCTTCTTTAACGAAAGAGCTTGATACACTTGTAATGAAAGGGACTTTCACAGAGGAAGAACGAAATCTATTAAGCGATACAAGTCTATATAAATTCTTTAGTTCTGATCTTGGGAAGCGTCTTATTAATGCGAAGCGTATTGAGCGTGAATTGCCGTTTAGTATGCTTTTTGATGGGAAACGTGTATACGATACCTTAGAGGACGGTGAAAATCTATTCCTCCAAGGTATTATCGATACTGCCTTTGAAGAGGACGGTGAGTGGATTCTCGTAGATTACAAGACGGACCGCGTCAAATCTGGGGAAGACCTCATCAAGCGTTATAAAATACAAATGGATCTCTATAAAGAGGCCTTGCAGCGATTGACAGGGATGCCTGTGAAAGCATCTTATATCTATAGCTTCCGTTTGCATGATGCTATCATCATAGACTAGCCTTGTAAGTATATGCTTAACTTAGTGCTATGCATGAGAAATATGCAGGGACTAGGTAGGTATTTCCTATAAGGTAATGAACATAAAAAAGCTCTCTATTCTTGAATAGAGAGCTTTTATGTTATAGATTGTTATATAGTTTTGTCCTGTAGATTTCTCTACAATTTATTAGATATGTGGTAGTATAGGCAAATTCAAAGCCTTTTTCTTTTTGTGTTTTGCTGGGGCAAATACTTTTAGAACCCGTGGCAATACTTCGATATCTACTGGCATGGATGGGCCTTGGTCGCCATCCATATTAGTAGGTAAATCACCGATATTAGATAATAACTCAATATGAGCCTTTTTCACAGTTAGTGTTGTTGTATAACGGGAGTTGTAGATGGCACCACTAATGATAAGTGGCAATACGCTTAGGATATCGAGGATGAAGTATTCCTTGAATATTATGATGCGCATATAACCATCATCTACAGATGCTTCCGGCATGAAGCGTTCAAAGCTAGATACTACATTGGTGAGCAATGCAAGAACGAGTGGGGATTTACAGATAAAATCGTCATTCTCTGTTTTGATGCGGTATGTGTAGTCCTTTGTTGTAAATAAGGCTTGCCCTGCGCGTAAGAAGTAGGCTAGAGGGCCCAAGATGCTCTTTTCCTTTGGGGTAACCTCTTCGATTACCTTTGGAATAACACCGGCTGCGATATTATTGCAGAAATATTTGTTGTTACAACGACCGATATCAATGGTACGTGTTTGATTAATATCAATACGTTTGATCGCCTGTGTTGGATTCTGATGAATACCAAGGGCACGAGACATATCGTTTACAGTACCAACAGGAATGAAACCAAAGGTAGATTTAAAGCCACCTTGGGCAATACCGTTAACGGTTTCATTTACGGTGCCGTCACCGCCCATGCAGAATACAGCATCGAATCCGCGTTCGCAAGCATCCTTTGCGAAACGTGTAGCATCGCCTTCACCAGTAGTGAATTTGACCTCAATCGTTTCAAACAAGGTGCTCAATTTCCATTGTAAATCGAGGGCATAGCGACGTGCCGCACCGCCACCTGATACAGGATTTATGATAACTAAACAACGGCTCATGGTACAACTTCCTTACTTTCAAAAATGAGATATAGCTATTATCTATCGTTAAATTGACAGTCTTAGATGTGAGCTCTATAATTATATTATATGCATTAAACCACATATAACATATTTATTCAAAATACAAAATATATCGTACAATATATTATACTCATTTTAGCCGTTCTTTGAAAGTACGAATGATTTGAGGGGATATAAGATTAGGGGATATTAATGGGACGACAAGATTCTAAAGATAAATACAAATTGTCCGCTGTGGACTCTATTGAAAGATTACCGCTTAGTGAACAAGTTTATTTAACATTAAAAACAGCTATCTTAACAGGCGAATTGATGCCACAAGAAAAGCTTAACGAAGTAAAAATTGCAGAACAATTGCAAGTGAGTGCTACACCTGTTCGCGAAGCATTCCGTAAATTGGCTAAAGATAATCTCGTAGTTATTGTTCCTTGGAAGGGTGTTACGGTAAAGGCGGATACTCCTGAAGAGATTATTGCATTGTATCAAGTGCGTGAAGTAATGGAAGGCCTTGGTGCACGACTTTGTGCCCGTCATGCGACTGATGAACAAATTAAAGAGTTGCGTGAAATTTGTAAAGAAATGCATGAAATTGAAGAAGCTACAGAACGCGTTGAAGTAAACAGTCGTTTCCATACTATGATTGCTCATTATTCTGGTAATGAACGCGTTGTAGAATACTTAGCGAGCTTCCGTGAACGCGTTAATCGCGACATGTACATTAGCTCTTTTAATGCAGTGCGTACTCATGATTGCGACGATGAACATGATCATATCGTAGATGCTATTGAGCGTCATGATGAAGTGGCAGCAGAAACTGCTATGCGTCAGCATATTAATAATGCATTTATCTTCAAAAAAGCAAATGCTGAAGTGCAACACAAAAAACTTAATGAAGTATAATGCCTATTGTTGGCATGCTTCATGAAAGGCTCCGCCGTTGGCGGGGCTTTTTCTGTACGAGCGTTAATACTGTATTTGATTAGCTTAACTTAGCTTTGGCTTAACTTTAGTTAGCGCGCTGTTCCTCGTATGACTTAGAAATTCTAATCGTTTATAGTGTGACGTAAGATGAGCATTGCAACTTTTATAATCTATGATACGCAACCTTACAAGCTGAGCTACATCAATTTGGAATGCTTGAGCGATTTTAAATAAAATTTCTAAAGACATGCCGGATATGCCTGTGCCACACTCTAGCTTGCTCAAATAACTGCGGCTAATACCAACGTGGCGTGCTAGCTCGTGTTGGGACATATTTAGAGATATACGAATGCTGGCAATTTTATGACCTAAACACACATATTGATGTTGTAAAAATGGGTCTTCGTAGGTATTTATTCGCAGCTCAGTTAACGGTGTTGTTGCAGGTTTCATAGGGATTCCTTTCTTTTCCCTGCTCTCTAAATATAGTATACTGAGACTGTTGGTCGTTGACTAATATAGAAAACTAGATATTTATCGGTTATTTCAGATAATTACACGGATTGTGAAAATCGTAGGATACTACTGTAAGTATAGGAGGCAATATGGAAAAATACATTGCAGTTGCCATTGGTGGCGCAGTTGGTGCGTTGTGTCGCATGGCTCTTGGCGAATGGGTTATGACAAAGGTGAGTTCCTTTCCATATGGAACGGTTGTAGTAAACCTCATTGGTTGCCTTATTATTGGCCTTGTACTAGGTCTATATATGCAAAAGCCAGATTTGTCGCAGTTGGCGAGATTTTTCCTCGTTGTTGGTGGACTCGGTGCATTTACAACATTTTCAACCTTTGCCTTTGAAATGTTACAACTCATGATGACAGAGTCTTATGTACAAGCCTTATTCTATGGCTTTGTACAAGTTGTAGGGGGCTTAATCCTTTGCTGGATTGGTGTACTACTTGCGCGTATACTCGGTGCAATCTGATTTTACCGAATAAGGTGACTTGAGTTACAGCATATATAAAGCTATTTTTATATGATTAATACATAAGACTATTTAGGTCTTATTTGGAAGATATTTATAAACTAATTTGCAAGAAATTCAGAATAGGATTAGGTATATTTTGTTGTTATAACATACATTGTATAGAATTCAGAATTTAAAGTTTGAATACAATTTTGGGTCTAATACATTACACAGAATGCTAGATTATAAAGGGAGATATTATGAAATCCATTAGAACACAAGATGCCGTAGGGCATGCATTAATACATGATTTAGTACGCATTGTCATAGGAGAGGTGAAAGATACGCCATTCCGTCGTGGCCATGTTATTACGGAAGAGGATATTCCGAAATTACTAGACCTTGGTAAAGAGCATATCTTTGTGATGGAACCTGAGGATGAAGGATTCTTGCACGAAGAGGATGTGGCACGTGCTTTGTACAATATGGCAGGTGGCGAAAATATGCACGATGGACCTATGGCGCAAGGTAAAATCGAAGCTATTGCGGACGTAGATGGTCTCTTTAAAGTTGATGTAGATCGCTTACATGCTATTAATAGTATTGGCGAGCTTACTATCGTAACGAGATTTAATAATACACCGGTGAAAGTAGGCGATAAATTAGCGGGCATGCGTTGTATTCCATTGTTATTAGAGGAACAACAAGTGGAGGATGCAAAGAAAATTGCTAATGGCAAGCCTTTACTCAATGTAAAACCATTTGTACGCAAAACAATGGGCATTGTTACTACAGGTTCCGAAGTATTTGAAGGCCGCATTAAAGATGCTTTCACCCCAATCATTGAGGAACGTTGTGCAGAGTTTGGTGTGAATAAAGTAGCCCATGAAATCGTAACGGATAATACAGACGATATTGTGGCGGCTATCGACAAGGTAAAAGCAGCTGGTGCTGATATTATTTTTTGTACCGGCGGCATGAGCGTTGACCCTGACGATTTAACACCAGGGGCCATTAAACGTTATGCAGATCGCGTAGTGACATACGGATTACCTGTATTGCCAGGTTCTATGGTTTGTATTGCTTACTGTGCTGATGGTACACCGATTCTTGGCGTTCCGGGTGGCGTATTATTTAGTAAACCGACTGCTTTTGACGAAATCTTGCCACGCCTTGTAGCAAACGATGAAATCACAAAAGAGGATTGTATTCGCATGGGCCATGGTGGATTCTTGGGATAATCCTTTTATGGAACATCTAAAAACTGTATAAGTCCATACAAAAAGCTGGTAGATATCTACCAGCTTAATTTGTTAATGCCATTATATTATTAAAATGATTTTTTCCCTAGTGTAGGATGGCTACAACGTTTTAATGTAAGGGTGTCAATCATGTGGACTGCTTCGTCCAACGTAATGTCCTCACGCTTTGTCGGTGTTTCGAGGACAGCCAAAGGATGGTCAGTGCCTACCTCACCAGAGGGCAAGTAAATATATTCTTGGTTGATAGTATCGCCAAAAATATAGCCCGCTTGTAAATGTTCTTTATGAATGCGACTCATGGTCTCTCCTTACATAATTTCTTTCAGTCTAAAGTCTAGGTAATCTGCAGACACTAGCTCTAATTTAGCAGAACCAAATTCCTTTGGAATACGCTTAAAGGATATTTGATCGTGTAAATGTCCAAAGATACAAGTATCTACTTTGTATTGCTCTATAAGGTCCGTGAAACCAGAAGGGGCATTGGACTCGTTAAATGGAGGATAGTGTAACAATAAGATTTTTGTTACTGGTATGCTGTCTATATCTATTGCTGATGGATAGGCCTTATCAGAATCTGTTGTATCAGCCTTATTAAGCTTTGTTATATCAACATTTGCTTCAGCAGTGATTTCTTCTCTTAGTATATCTACAGCTTTATTCATTTCTTGTAATGCTGCTTCGGTACGCATCAGTTCTCTATCGTAAATGGATTGGTCTGTTTCTGGTGTGAAATGAGAGTCTCCAGGGCAGAGGTAGGCCCGTGTTCCACCAAAGGCAATAATGCGAGGGCCTTCTTCTGTTTGAATGAGTTCTGCTGTACCATGGCCTTGTAAAAAGGTGATAGCATCACCCATGAGATTTCTCATCTTATTGGCTGATGCCCACCAGTAGTCGTGGTTACCGCGAATCATATACTTTTTGCCGGGCATGGATGCAATTTCTTGTAAGTCGCAAGCCGCTTCATCTAGGCGAAGAGCCCAACTCATGTCACCTACGAGAAAGACTATATCTTCATCTGTTACACGGTCAATCCAATCTTCTTTGATGCGGCTCCAGTGGTTATCCCAATGGGGGCCAAAAATATCCATCGGCTTCGTCGGAGGATTGCCAGATAGATGGAGATCGCCGATGGCAAATACTTTCATAAACATCCTTTCAAATATATCAAAATTATTTAGATACAATATGTATAAGTAAAACTATTTTGAAGCGTGGAAGTACGGCGCAATGTCTTGGATGATTTTTGCAGCGCGCTCTTCATCGCAAGTTTGAGGAATTTTGTAACCTACGTAAAGTGGTGTTGTGACATAACGGGCTACAACCTTGATGTAGTCGTAGCCGTCTTCAAGATTATATACAAAATAGTTATAGGACTGGCTGTAATTGGCGATGCTGCGCAATACATACCGCAATACCTGTTGTAAACGCAATGCAACGGAGCGAACCGGTGCATCTGGCTTGAAGCGAATATTGTATTCAAAGAATCCAATTATAGGATGTGTAGATAAGGTGATGCGCACATCTTGATCTTCGTACAAGAGCCAGCCTTCCATATTTTGAGCCGTAATATCTTCGTGGTAATCGTAATCCTCAAGGCCTATAATTTGGCTGTGAGGGTGGCGGATGGAACCGCCAGACATGTATCCGTGATTTTTGAAGAAGAGTACTGATTTGAACTCTTTCCGTTCTCGTGTTTCACGCCATTTATCTAGGCCAAATTGGAGAATACGAGCCGCTTGATCGGCAGGCAATGTAGAAAATTCGCCTTCGTCCGTTTCTGTTTCAATAATAACCGTTGGCCATGTTTTATCTAATACAGGATATTTATTCATGAGCCATATGATATGGCCTGATGTATCTAGAATATCCGTTAATTTTGAACGATCACAGAAGGGGCAGCGCACTTCTTCGTTGCGAATATTAACAGGCTTTGTGCGCCCTAGTGCGATGTTAAATCGTAGTGGTTTATTCATCATGTGCCTCCTTCCGTGTAAGAAAATCTATACTCTTAATCATACCATAATTAGCCCATTCGTACATGAAATAATGGTATAATAATAGGGTATTATTTTAACGATTTAGGAGGCCTTATGAAACCGACGACGCTCGTATTTCCCATTGATGAACAAAATCGAATATTGCTAGGTCGTAAGAAACGTGGTTTCGGGGCTGATAAATATAATGGATTTGGCGGTAAACTCGAGGCTGGTGAAAGCTTCCGAGACTGTGCTATTCGCGAATTATTTGAGGAATCTGGACTTCATGGTCGCCCAGAAGATTTAGAATGTGTGGCTGCTTTTGATTTTCAATTTCCTTTTGATGAAAGCTTAACACATGTAGGTTATGTGTACTTTTTGCGTACTTTCACAGGCAATGTAGAGGAAACAGACGAAATGGAACCTCATTGGCTAACGATCGATGAAATTCCCTATGAGCACATGTGGGATGGTGACCGCCAATGGTTGCCGATGCTGCTAGAAGGCAAGAAGTTAAAAGGGCCTATCGTATTTGGCCGAGACAACAGTACGGTAGATAAGATGGAATTGACCACTGTGGATACCGTTCTTGAAAGCGAACACTTGGCGCCCATTGATCTGTATATTAATGGATAATTTGTACCTTATTGGCTGCAACATATATGCAATAGGCTTGTAATATGCCAATAGGCATGAAAGTGGTACTAGAGTCCTAAGTTTATAATATTTTGAGGTAATATGACTGATAAAAAGAACCCTAAGTGGGTGCCACAGCTGTTGGCGTGGTATGATGTGCATAAACGTGAATTGCCGTGGCGCGATTGTGGAGACCCTTATAAGATTTGGGTGTCTGAGGTGATGAGCCAGCAGACGCGCATTGAGGCGATGAAACCCTATTATGACAATTGGATGCGTTTATTTCCAACCTTGGAGGACCTAGCAAATGCCTCTGAGGATGAGGTGGTTCACGCTTGGCAAGGGCTTGGCTATTATAGCAGGGCTCGCAACTTGCGCCTTGGTGTAAAGGACGTCGTGGAAAACTACGGTGGTATCGTGCCTCGTGACCGCAAGACGATGGAGTCCTTGAAGGGCGTAGGATCTTATACAGCTGGGGCCGTGCTATCTATGGCGTACAACGAACCAGAGGTAGCTGTAGACGGTAATGTGCTGCGCATTTACGCTCGTTTATATCGCATCTTTGATGATATTTTGAGCACTAAAGGTAAGAAGGCCATAACCGCTATCGTAGAGGAAACATTACCTCACAATCGGCCTGGTGATTTTAACCAAGCCTTAATGGATTTCGGCTCTGCTGTGTGCATTCCAAAAACTCCGCGCTGTGGGGAATGTCCTATTGTAAATATGTGCGAAGCATACCAACATAAGGATACGGACAAATTACCTGTGCGCATCAAGAAAACGAAGGTTGTAGAGGTGCCTCTATTTGTAGGTATCTTGCAATACGAAGACTATTATCTATTGCATAAACGCCCGAATCGTGGGTTGTTACGGTCCATGTGGGAATTCCCTTCGGTAGAAATGGTATCTGCCTTTGACGAAGGGGAACAAGGCCTGGAAGAATTAGCTAAGGACCTAGGTTTTGCACTATCCTTACAACCAGTATTAGTAAAAGAATTAACACACATTTTCTCTCATCGGAAATGGTTTATGAAAGCATTCCGCGGCGATTTAACGTATGCAGGAGATGCTAAGAATATAACGATCGGAGATATCCAAAAGCAATTGCCAAAGGACTGGATGCTCATCAAGCGCGACGAGTTCGCCGATTATGCTTGGGCAGGTCCTCATGGTAAATTGACGGAGATGGCAAAGTAATTTGTAGGAGCAATGAATGAGAATTCTATTTAATATCATTTTTTCTGCTATCCTCATAATAGGATTGGTAGGATTTTGGGCGCTTTTCCTCAACCTGTGGAAGCCCAAAAAGAAATGGCCTGCTTGGGTAGGTTATCTAATTATTATCGGTGCGTGGTTCGCTGCCATCCGATACTATATACTCAATCAAGTGGATCTATACGGAACGATGTATTATCCGTTGATGAATCTATTCCGTACTGAAAGTTACGGTTTTCTCTTTGGCCTATTCTTGGCTATTCCTGTATTCATCGTCCTAGGTTTACTATACTGGGCGGTTAATAAAATTTGGAGCAAAACGCCAGAGGAAAATAGAACGGGCCGTCGTGCCTTCTTTAGAACGGCAGCCACAGTAGTACCGTTGGCAACAATTGGTGGTTCTAGCTATGCTGCCTATGTAGGTCAACATGAGATTGAGGTCACTCATGAAAGCTTCGGTTATACGAACTTACCGCCTGGCTTAAAGGACTATAAAATCGTCCAACTCAGCGATGTTCATGTAGGCCCAAGCATCGACTTAGATGATCTTGATGAAATTTTAAAGCTCGCCCTTGTAGAAAAGCCTAATCGCGTTGTCATCACTGGTGATTTAATTGATAAACTAGCTTGGCTACCACAAGTCTGTGAAAGACTGACAACCTTTGCAAAACAAATTCCAGACGGCGTTGATTTCATCTTAGGCAATCACGAATACCATCATGATGTAAATAAGGTATTAGATGAACTGAAACATAATACACCCATGAACATCCTTGTGAATAGCAATATTCAAATTATGGGTGGTAAACAACCTGTGTACATTGCTGGTGTTGCATACGATAATGATCGAGAAAAAGAAAAACGTGAAGCTATGATTGATAAGGCTTTATCTGGTATTCCAGACTATGCCTTTGTTATTCTATTGGCCCATCACCCTGAATTCTTTGAAGAAGCTATTGAACGTAAAATTCCGTTGACCCTTTCTGGTCATACTCATGGTGGACAAATCGTATTCATGGGCATGCCGTTGGTACCAACAGGTACACCATATACAAAAGGTCGATACGTAGAAGAACAAAGCGTGTGCTACGTTAATAACGGATCAGGACACTGGTTCCCAATCCGTATCAACTGCCCACGAGAAATTACAGTCATTACATTCTTTGATGGAGTAGCTTAGAAGTAAAGATGAGTTCCTCAGAATAAAAAGCGAGCTTATTATAGGGATACAATCATGTATAGTAAATCTTTTATCCATAAATTTCTTATATGTATCATTCTACTTGCTCTATTTGATATCTCTCTGCTCTATGATATGACAGCGGATATATATAAGGGATATCTCAAAATAGCAATACTAGTGGCAATTGGATGCCATTTAGACATATACCTGGAACTCAGCAAACAAGAGGTACTAATGATACAAGCATTCGAGAATGATACATTTGACGAGACCTATGAACTGTTAAGTACGAAATATATGCTTTTTATCATATCCTTTGTCGTATTAATGACTATAAACCTTGTGAAATATTAGAAAACCATAGGATACAAAAGAGTATTTATATAGAGTTTTGTTTTGAGGAGCAGTAAAGTGAAAGGTATTTTTAAGTTTTTATTTTATAGTATTATAATCGCAGCTACTATATTTCCTATAGTTCAAATTTTATATCGTCTTTTAAATGGTATTCCAATTGATAGCTTGCTAAGCTCATTACCATATGTATATCTTGGTGTAGTAATATTTTACGCTTTAGGTTTTCTTCTTATTAAATATGTAATGAAGTCGTAATTTAAAATAAAGCCCCGATACGTTTTGTGATATGTACCCATTTTCCTGGACAACCAGTAAAGGGGGTACATATCAATGTATCGGGGCTTTTTTCCGTTCATTTGAGGTATGAGAGGATGTTACAGATATGTCATAAAGATGAGAGAGATTTTATTTCATGCGAACTGCTTCAGCAAATTCGTCTTCGGTCATGAGTTTTTCTTCCAAGATGATTTCTTTAATAGAGCAACCGCGTTTGTACGCTTCTTTTACAACCTTAGCGCTCTTGTCGTAGCCGATGTATGGTGTTAAGGATGTAGCAATCATAAGGGATTGTTCTACAAAGAAGTTGAGTTTTTCAGGTACGAATTCAACACCGTCGATACAGTGCGTTGTGAAAGAGTTCATCGCATCTGCAAGGAGACGACAGCTTTCAACAAAATCATAAATCATGATAGGCATGTACACGTTCAATTGGAACGCACCGCTGCCTACACAGAGTGTCATAGTCGTATTGTGGCCGAATACTTGGGCACATACCATGGTCAAGGCTTCGCATTGAGTAGGATTTACCTTGCCTGGCATGATGGAGGAGCCCGGTTCGTTTTCAGGTAGATGCCATTCGCCGTAACCGCAACGAGGGCCAGAGCCTAAGAATCGAACGTCGTTAGCAATTTTGAATAGGGTAGTCGCCAATGTGTTAAGTGCACCGTGAGCCATCATGAACGCATCTTTAAGAGCGAGTCCTTGGAATTTGTTGTTCTTCACGCGGAATGGAGCACCTGTTACCTCTGGCAATACAGTTTCCATAACGTCTAGATAGCCTTTAGGCGTGTTTACACCTGTGCCGACCGCAGTGCCGCCAAGGGCTACGTCGAGTAGGTAGTCAGCGTTTTGAAGGAGCATAGTTTTAGCAGTTTTTAAGCCGTCCACAAAGGCGCTAATTTCTTGGTCTACCATGATGAAAGTAGCATCTTGTAGGTGTGTACGACCAACTTTTTGCAAGCCTTTACCTTTTTCTTGCAATTTCTCGAAGGATGCGATAAGGCCGTCTAATGCAGGGATGACGCGTTTTGTAATTTCAAAGTATGCGCAGATATGCATTGCCGTAGGGAATGTATCGTTTGTACTTTGGCCGCGATTTACATCGTCGTTAGGATGGAGTGGGTTGTTTTCATCTAACTGTTTAGCCCGGTGAGCGATTACTTCGTTCACATTCATATTAGTTTGTGTGCCAGAACCTGTTTGGAATACAGTCAATGGGAATTCATCATTCCATTTGCCGTCCACGATTTCATCTACTACTTGCGCGATGAGTTTCGCTTTTTCCTCAGTTACTGCGCCACACTTAGCATTAGTTAAAGCACATGCTTTTTTGACAAGCGCAAGCGCTTTGATTTGTTCAATAGGGATGCGGTGGTCACCGATCTTAAAGTTATTGAACGAGCGTTGCGTTTGAGGTCCGTAAATTCGTCTAGCGTCGACTTCGACTGGTCCCATTGAATCATATTCAGTTCTTGTTTCCATAATGTTTACAACCTCCTTAAAAGACATGCCGACCTTATCATCGGTACTTTAATTATATAAAATCCTGTATATTTGTACAGAATGAAAGATAATGATTTCTATTTTCATATAGAAGAGAGTTGTATATGCGATTTGTGCATATACAGCTTTTTTCTTCTCCCCATATATATGCGATGATTTATATTAATTTGTATACATGTTTCATATAAGGTTGATTTGAGAGGGGAAAGGCGATAGTCCAAAAATGACTTAGCGGCCCCGCGTAGCGGGGTAAATGGCTTTGGAGGCTTTTGTAGGGCTACCACGCTTAGTAAAGTATTTAGAGTATAGAATAGACCTTTCAAGGTATTTCTTGGAGGACCTAAACTTTATAATCTTTTATATGTATACATTATAAATATCGCATATATATTGAAATCATCGCTTTAACACGATAAAATGGAAGTAGCTTATTATATTGTTGTAAGCTCTAGTTTCACAGAGGAGGTAAGTACTTATGAAACATGACTTTATGAGCCATGACCTTCATCTGCCGGAACTGACACTACGTGGGATGCTACTTGGTGCATTGATTACTGTAATTTTTACAGCATCTAACGTATATCTCGGTTTGAAGGTTGGTTTGACATTCTCGTCATCCATTCCGGCAGCCATTATTTCAATGGCAATTTTACGTTTCTTCAAGGATTCTAACGTTCTTGAAAACAACATGGTACAAACACAGGCTTCCGCAGCTGGTACTTTGTCCGCAATTATCTTTATCTTGCCAGGTCTACTTATGCTTGGCTATTGGAATGGTTTCCCGTTCTGGCAAACATTCTTGCTCTGCGCATGCGGTGGTTCCCTTGGTGTGTTATTCACCATTCCATTGCGTCGTGCTATGGTAGTAAATAGTGATCTACCATATCCAGAAGGCCGTGCAGCAGCAGAAATCTTGAAGGTTGGTTCTCACAATGGTGGCCAAGGCCCTCAATCTAGCTCCGGTATGGGCGATATCGTATCCGGTGGTTTGGTAGCTGGTCTTATCAGTCTTTGTGCGAACGGCTTCAAAGTTCTTGGGGACAGCATGAGCTTCTGGCTTCCTGTAGGTAGCAAAGGTATTACTCAAATTCCATTGGGCTTCTCTACAGCGTTGTTAGGTGCTGGTTACCTTATCGGTATTGCTTCTGGTATCGCTATCCTAGTTGGTGTACTCATCGCGTGGGCTGGCTTCGTACCTTATTTCACTAATATCTTTGCTCCAGATGGCGGTGCTACTGCTAAGTTTGCAATGGCTGTTTGGAAGTCTAAAGTTCGTTTCATCGGTGCGGGTGCTATCGGTATCGCAGCGATTTGGACTTTGATTACATTGATCAAACCTATCATCGAAGGTATGAAAATTTCTGTTAAATCCATGAACAGCAGTTCTAGTGAACGCGAATTGCATCGTATGGATACAGATATGAGTACAAAATCCGTTTTAGGCGTGTTCGCAGTTATTCTTATTGGTTTAGTATTCACATTCTGGGAATTCGTTTCTGCAGTACCTATTAGCGCAGGCTTAATGTGGACACTTGTTATCGTAGGTGTTCTCGTAGCATTGCTAATCGGCTTCTTCGTAGCTGCTGCATGTGGTTACATGGCAGGTCTTATCGGTACATCTGCATCTCCAATCTCTGGTATTGGTATCTTGGCGACTATTATTTCTTCCTTAGTGGTGTACTTCATCGCTTCTGAAAATAACTTGTTCGCTACAGAAGCAGGCGTACAATTCGCTACAGCTATGGCTATCTTCATGACATCCGTAGTTATCGCCATTGCATCTATTTCTAACGATAACTTGCAAGACTTGAAAACTGGTCAACTCGTTGGTGCAACACCTTGGCGTCAACAAATTGCGTTGTTACTTGGTTCCGTAGCCGGTGCAGTTGCAATTGCTCCAGTTCTTAACTTGCTTTACCAAGCATACGGCTTCACAGGTGCGTTACCACGTGCTGAAATGGATCCTAATGCTGCATTATCCGCACCTCAAGCAACTTTGATGACTACAATTGCTCAAGGTATCTTCAACTCCAGCATGGAATGGGATTATATCTTGATCGGCGTTGGTGTTGGCGTTGTAGCAATTATCGTTAACTTGATTCTTAAGAGCACAACAGCTTCTTTAACATTGCCTCCATTGGCAGTTGGTATGGGTATCTACTTACCTCCAACATTGGAAGTGCCTCTCATTATAGGTTCTTTCATTAGCTACTTCGTAGGCCGTTACCTAGTAGCTCGTGCTAAAATGCGTGCTGGCGAACTCGCTGAGTACGATGTTGAACAATCTAACCGCCGTGGCGTTCTCTTCGCTTCTGGTTTGATTGTTGGTGAAAGCTTGATTGGTGTAATCATAGCTGTTATTATTGTATTGTCTGTTACAACTGGTGGCGGTGAATCTCCACTTGAATTAGTAGGTCCTGATTTTGAAAGCACAGCACAATGGTTAGGATTGCTTGCATTTGCATTCTCTGGTCTCTACCTTGTTCGTCGTGTTGTAACTCACAAATTCAATAAAGAAGAAGCTTTAGCAATGAAAGCTGAGCAAGAACAACAATAAGAGGTAAACAATGAAATTAAAACAGTCTGTACTCATCATGATGGCTGCTGCATTGCCAGTAGTATCCTTCGCAGCAAGCGAAATTCCCGTAACTAAAGACACTGCAACAGTGCAAACAGTTCAAGCTGATACGAATAAAGTAAATCGCAACGATTTAACATACCGTATCTCTAGTACTGCTACACCAGAGCAAAACCGTGCGTTGCGCTCTGTAGCATCTAAGGTTGATCGCGATGCAGTTGAAGTAGTAGCACCAAATGCGGACCGCTATATGGACCGCAAAGAGGTGGCTGTATCTCCAGTGGAATCCACAACAGATCATCTTGATCTAGTGTTCCCAACAGTTAAATCTGTTAGCCCAATTGTAGAAAAAGCAATCAATAATACTATCAAAAAATACGTTGCTAAAGTACAAAACGACGTAGAAAAAATGAATACCAAAGAATCTGATAAAACAAATGTAGTTATGTACTACGATGTTAAAACAGACAAAAATGGTATCTTCAGTGTATTGATTCATACGTACACAATGCGTGATCGTGATGCTAATGGCGTCAACTATGTAAAAGGCTTCACATTCAACACTACAACAGGTCGTCAATTATCCTTGTATGACCTTGGTGGTCTTAACAAAAAAGAATTAGTGAATGCTATTGAGAATAATCAAGATGTGAAGAATCAATTGGGCGGCGAAGTAAACATCGACAAAATGCCTACTGAATTCTACACAACTGATGACTATTCTGTTGTAATGGTAATGCAACAAGACGTGGATACAATCCACAGTGCAGGTACCGTATATGTACCAGTTGGTAATCTACGTGACCGCCAAAATGATGTAACAAAAAAATAATCGAACTGTGTGAATTCGATTAAGTGTGTATAGTAACAGCTGTTTAATTGTGAAAGAACCGCTCCTCTGGGGGCGGTTCTTTTTTTGCATTATAGATTTAATAATAGTCTTATCATACATTTTGATGGGGATACAACAAAAAGCCGTGTAAGAACACGGCTTTTTGTTATTGAGTTTATTTAATTATTTATTTGTTGTATCGTAGTAGTTTACGCGTGGAGGCAATGGGAATTGAATCGCTGCATCCACTTTTACTGTCTCTGGTTGTGGTAATTGTACTACTACATTGTTTTTGAATTTCTTTTTGAAAGCTTTCACAGTGTCCTTTTGAACGGAGTCTGCTGTGATGATAAGAGCGCTTGTATCGTCATTCGGACGGATGGAAATGATATTACCTTTTGGCTCTTTAGCTTTGTATAAATCAAGAGCATCGGATTGATAATCTTCAAGTTGCGCTTGATTTAATTTACCTTGAGATACTACAAGAGCACTTTCAAGTTGTGGATCTTGAGTTTCAGAAATTGCATGCGCAACAGCATCAGCTTTTTTCTTATCTGTTAAAGAAGCATGTAATTTTCCACCATCCCAGAAGAGGGCACCGTCTTGACGGAATTTAGTGAAGTCATTGCCATAGCCTAATGTCTTGTCGATAATAGAAGCTGTTTTACTTTCTACTTGTTGTTTGAACAATGTATTGTGGAAGGCAAGTGCTTGCTCTGTTTGTGTCATGCGGTATGCAATCTCAGCTGCTTCAGCACGAGTTACATATTTTTCAGGGTTAAATAATGTGCCAGGAGCGTAGTTTGTGAAACCAAGGTATGCAAGTTCACGCACTGCGTCTTGAGCCCAAGGAGCTACGAATTTTTGGTCTCCATAAGCAATACTATCAAGTGCTGTTGGATCCTCTGTTGTGTATCCTAAGTAGTGAATATAGTTGTCTGCTACTACAGCAAATTCTTGGCGAGACATATATTTTTCAGGTTTATATGTGTTATCGCCATAACCGCTGATGATATTTTTGCGCGCTACAGATTCGATAGCAAGAGCGGACCAACGATCAGATGTAATATCTTTAAATTTGCTAGATAAGAAGGCTGCTGTACCATCATCTGTGATATTGTTGAAGAGCGCAGCTACTTCTTCACGAGTCATAGGTTGGTTAGGTCGGAATGTACCGTCAGAATAACCTTTCATAAGATTTGCTTTTGTTACAGTACTGATAGAGTTGGCAGCCCAGAAATCGCTAGGTACATCAGAGAAGATGTGGGCACGGATTTTTTGAATATCTTGAGGCGTACCGATAGATGTATTTACAACCATAGGTGTGGCAGCTTTAGCAGCATCAAATTTAGGAGACTCTACTTTAGTTGCTTCTACGTTAGAAACATCTGTTTTTGGTGTAACTGCTTTTGTATTGCCTACTGTAGACGCTTCAGCTTTTGTGGAGGCTACTGCAGGAGTATGAGTTGTAGTATTAGCAGAAACAAAACTAAGGCCTGTTGTAGCTAATAGTGTGCCTAAAACAAGGGCACGTAATACATAAGGGGTATTCTTGTACATAAAAATCCTTCCTAATTATGGTAAATGGCTAACGTTCTATAGCCGAAGAATATAAACTTTCACCAACAATAAAATCTATATCCATTATATAGCGAATAATAAGGCATGCATAGTGATATAAACAAAGCAGCGTAATACTAAACGTATACGCTGCCTTGGCTAGTTGAGTGAACGCCTATTAGCGTTTAACTGTCATTTTTACTTTGGAACCGAATAATTTAGACATTCCTTGTTGAGTTTCTTTAGATGCAGTTGTTACAACAGCATAAAGTTGGTTGTTTTCTACATCAGGGAATGTAGCTAGGATTGTACCAGCTTTTTCGTTTTTGTTGTAGTAGTTGCGGAAGTTCGCATCGATTGCATCATATTCTGTTTGGCTGTATTGGGATGGTTCAACTACAACATAGTTATTTACAGTAGAATCACCACGTGCAGCAAGGTTAGCTTTTACTGTGGAGATATCGCTATCTGTTTTCAATGCTACGTGCAATTGATTATCGCGCCAGTACATTACACCGTAATCTTGGAATGCATCTTCTGTTTTATATGTTTTATTCAATTCATTGAATACTTTATCTTCTAAAGCAGCTTGTTGTTTTTGATCAAGTGCTTTTAAAGTACTGCGACGAACAGGGCGAACTGTGCGAGTAGGTTCAGTTTTTTGAGCTACTGCAGCATTTTTATTGCCTTTTACGTCTTTTTCAACTTTTTTTGCATCAGCTTTTACGGCTTTGTCAGCTTTAGCTACATCTTTTTTAGCATCTTTGCTTACTTTGGATGCATCTTTTTCTGCTGCTGTATCAGCTTTTTTTACATCTTCTTTTACAGCTGTTTCAGTTTTAGCTTCAGTTGTAGTATGTTTTGGTGTTGCAAGGCCAGCACCATTAAGCATGCGGTTCAAGATTGTTGCCGCTTGTGCTCTTGTTACAGGTTGTTTAGGGTTAAAGTTTTCTGTTGCTCCAGATGCTACAATGCCACGTTGTGCCATGTATTGAATATCTGCCAAGTAAGTAGAGGAAATGCTAGCTTCGTCTTTGAAAGTAACCTTTTCTGTTTTTACAGGTGTAGAAAGGTTTAATTTCTTAGCCAAGCTTGCTGCGGATGCTACGAATTGTTCGCGGTCCATAGTTTTGCTAGGTGTGAAAGCTGTTTTAGATGTGCCTTCCATTACGCCTGCAGCGCTTACCAATTTGATAGCAGAGCTGGACCAACGATCTGCTTCTACGTCAGAGTAGGATGTAGAAGATTCTTTTGTTACGATATCAGCTAATTCTTGTTCATTTAAGTTATGTTGTAATACTTTACCGTAAATAGCAGCTGCTTGTTCACGAGTGATTTGAGCGCTAGGTTTGAATGTGTTATCTGCGTAACCAGAAAGGTAACCAGCTTGTGTCATTGCTTGGATAGCATCGCGAGCCCAGTTGTCTTTAGTGTCAGGATATACACCAGCAGGTAAGTTTTCTTTAGCTTTTACAGCTTTTTTACCTTCTACTTTAGCAGCATCTTCTTTAACATCATTTTTTACAGATGTATCAACGCGTTTAGCGTCGTTTTTAACGGATGTATCAACTCGTTTAGCATCATTTTTAACGGATGTATCAACATGTTTTGCATCGCTCTTAACGGATGCATCAGCATGCTTAGTATCGTGTTTTACAACTGTAGTTGCATGTTTAGCATCATTTTTAGCAGATGTATCAACGCGTTTAGCATCGTTTTTTACGGAAGTATCAACTCGTTTAGCGTCATTTTTTACAGATGCATTTACACGTTTAACATCAGTTTTAACTGCAGTATCAGTTTTTGTAGCAACATTAGATACTTCGGCTTTTGTGTGCGCCGCAGTTGTTTCGGCGTGAGCCATGCCGAATGTGGAACCGAGGGCCAATGTAATTGCCAAGGATAAAGATAATTTATTTAGTTTCATTGAAAAGGCTCCTTTCAAACTATACTTATATAAAATAAATTATAACACTTTTTAAATTTATACACTACTATAAGAAAATGTAATATATAAGGATAAAAATTACATGAATTTGAAATTCAAAGCCTATTTATATAAATATTCAATGAATTATAGTTAAATAACGATATGAGAACCATTGAAAAATACAAAATGATAAACATTCCCAAAATCTAGAGTTTAAGGGGCTTTTACGAGAATAATTTATAAATAAGTAGGGATATGTGATAAAATACAATGTTTATTATTACAAAAAGTCATAACGATATAAGAAATAAAAGGGTACATACTAATATAGCAATTCTTTGGACATTTTCTATATGATTAATTTATAATTATATCGATAAAGCTTTTGAATATTTATTTGAAAGCATAAGTAATGTTTCGGGCAGAAAATTATTGAAAAACTTTCACTAGAATTCTTGCCATAACACATACATATCAAAATTTTTTATTAGGTTAAGTACTAGAAAAGACGAGGACGATAATATGAAAATTCATCTTTTCCAACAGTGTTTGATTGACATGTTCTACCCACATGTAGGCATGGCTGGTGTAGAAGTACTTGAAAGATTAGGCTGCGAGCTCGTAGTGCCTAAGAAACAAGTATGTTGTGGCCAAATGTTCACTAACTCTGGTTACAACGAAGCAGCTATGGATGCAATTAAGAATACAATCGAATGCTTCGAAAACGCTGAATATGTAGTCAGCATGTCCGGCTCTTGCGCATTTGCAATCCGTGATGAATATCATCATTTCTTGAAAGATCAACCTGAGTGGTTGGCTCGCGCAGAAAAATTAAGCGGCAAAATTTATGAATTCACTGAATTCATTACTGATGTATTGGGTGTAGAGGACGTTGGCGCACGCTTTAACGAATCCGTTACATACCATACTTCTTGCCACGTAACTCGTTTGATGGGCGTTAAAGAACCTCCATTCAAACTCCTTAAAAATGTTAAAGATATCAATTTGATTGAATTACCACGTGCAGACCGTTGCTGTGGTTTCGGCGGTACATTCTCCGTTAAGAACCCTGAAATTAGTGAAGTTATGACACGCGAAAAAGCATTGGAAATCGCTGGCACAGGTGCTAACGTTATTTCCGGTTCTGACCAAGCGTGCTTGATGAACATCGCAGGTATGCTTGACCGTCTTCACAAAGAAGGCGAAATCGATCGCCGTATCAAAGTAATGCATATTGCTGAAATCTTGAACTGCCGTTAAGGAGGAGACGACATGGCACTTATATATGACAATCGCCCCTATAAAACACGTATAAAAGAATGTTTGGCTGATGATTTCAAAGTTGCAGCTATTAAAAAAGCACAAGACGTGTTTTATGATAAACGTAATACAGTAGTTGCGGACGTTCCTGAATGGTTAGATTTCCGCGCAGAAGCAGCTAAACTTCGTGATCACGTTCTTAACAATTTGGATTACTATGTAAACCAATTCGTTGAAAACGCTGAAAAAGCTGGTTCTAAAGTTCACTTTGCATTCGACGATAAAGAAGCAACTCAAATCGCTTTGGATATCCTTCGTGAACGTGAAGCTAAAATGATCGTTAAATCCAAAACCATCTTAACTGAAGAAATTGGTTTGAACGAAGTTCTTGAAGAAGCTGGTATCGAAGTAAACGAAACTGACTTGGCGGAATTCATTTTGCAAACTGCAGTGAGCCCACCATCTCACATCGTAGTACCAGGACTTCACTTTGAACGTAATAAAATCCGTGAAATCTTCGCTGAAAAATTAGGTTATACAGGTACTGAAAACCCTACTGAAATGACTCACTTCGTACGTGGTTATGTACGTGAACGCTTCTTGAAAGCTGACGTAGGTGTTAATGGTTGTAACTTTGCAGTTGCTGCATCTGGTACTTGCACAATCGTTTCCAACGAAGGTAATGGTCGTATGGCCAGTTCCATTCCTAAGACTCAAGTAATCTTCTTAGGTACAGAACGTATCGTTCCTGACTTCAAAGCTCTTGACGTAATGATGGAAATGTTGAACCGCTCTGCAGTAGGTGCTAAAATTTCCAACTACTTCTCCATGATGACTGGTCCTGGTCGTGCTGGCGAAGCTGATGGTCCTGAAGAAACTCACATCATCATTATCGATAACGGTCGTTCCGGTATCTTAGGTGGTACATTCCAAGAAATGTTACGTTGTATCCGTTGTGGTGCATGTATGAATATCTGTCCTGTATACCGTCACATTTCTGGTCACGGTTATGGCTCCGTATATCCAGGTCCAATGGGTGCTGTATTGACTCCATTGTTCAAAGGTTACGACGTAGCAGGCGATCTTCCATACGCTTCCACATTGTGCGGCGCATGTACGGAAAACTGTCCAGTAGCTATTCCATTGCATGAATTATTGATGGAACACCGTCATATTATGGCTGACATCGAAAAAACTCGTCCAAAAGCAGAAGAAGCAATCTTCACTGCAGCGGCTAAGATGTTTGGTAACTCCACATTATTCGACCTTGGTACAAAAGCTGGCGCTATCGGTATGAACTTGATTAGTAATAAAGAAGGCAATATGCCTACATGGACTCAAGCTATTCCAGTTATGAACGGCTGGACTAAATCTAAAGAAATGGGTACATTGAAGTTCAAGAAATTCCGTGACTTATATGCTGAACATGAAAAGAACAAGAAGAAGGAGAAAAAATAATGGATGAAGCTAAACGTAAACAATTTATTGCACGTTTATCTCGTGCATTAGGCCGTGATCAAGAAATGTGCCCTGCATTTGTAGAGGACTTTGATTACAGCCATGGTCCTCAAGAAACTATGTTCAAAGATTTGAATAAAGATCAAATTTTGACAATGTTTAAGGAACAATGTCAACGTGTTGGTACAAAATTCGTTGAAACTACACCTGATAAATTAGGTGAAACAATTTTGGCAGCTATCGAAGACTGGGGCAATGGTAAGGTTGTATTCCCAAGCACTCCTGAAGTAGACGAATATAAATTAAAAGAATTATTCGAACAAGATGCAGCTAATAATGGTGGCACTCGTACATACTTCCAATGGGACCCAGCTAAAGGCCGTGAAGAATGTATCTCCAACACTGCCAATGCAGATATCGGTATTACATTCCCATACTGCGGTATTGCTGAAACAGCTACTGTAGTACAAGCATCTGGTGAAGAATCTGGCCGTGCTATCAGCTTGTTGCCTACAACACATATTGCTGTATTGTACACTGATACAATCAATCCACGTATGACTCAAACTATGGAACATTTGGCTGAACGTTATCATAACGATCCATCCAAATTCCCTACAAATATCTGCTTGATTTCTGGTCCATCCCGTACAGCTGATATTGAGTTGGTTACTGTAGATGGTGCTCATGGTCCTATCCAAGTAACTTACGTTTTGGTTAAGCGCTAATACATTAACTAGGTATAGCTATAACTGAATTACTTTAAAGGTGATCTTCCTTAGGAAGGTCACCTTTTTTTATATGTGTCGATTTCTATTATGATGTAGAGCTCTCTTGGAACTGTATAGGCTTCTGTAGAGCGATGGAAATTAACATGTTTATGGAGCTTGCGGATTCTGCATAGATAAACTTGTAAAATTTGAATTGTTTTACTTGCAAAATTTTCGATACATGCTATACTTAGTTCATAACCTATTATTGTGATATGAATTAAAAGAGGTGTATTATGAATATTCCATTCTTTACAGATTACCTCATGTTAAGCAATCCACTAAGTATTGGTATTATCGCAGTGTTTGTACTTGCGTTAATTGGTATTTATGTGTTGCAACGCAAGGGCACATCCTTCGGTAATCTCGTTATTATTGGCACCATTGTTGGTGCCATACTCGGTATTGCAGTTCAAATCATTGCGGGCTTCCCAGATGATCCATCTAAAGTGGTTTACATCAAAGAAAGTACTAAGTGGTTCTCTCTAGTGGGGGGCGGCTTCATCGATTTGATTCGTATGCTTGTTATTCCTATTGTATTTATTTCTATCGTCCATGTTATCTTGCACATGGAGGCGGGTGCTAACCTTAAAAAGTTAGTAGTTGCCATGGTATCTACTAACCTTGGTATGGTAGCTGTTGCTGCTATCGTTGGTCTTATCTTGGGTAATGCCTTTGGTTTAGGTCAAGGTTTTGATGTGGTTGAATCTGGTAAAAAGATTCGCGAAATCAAACCAATGGTTGATACATTCCGTGCTTTGATTCCAAGCAATCCAATTCAAGCAGCTGCTGAAACAAATGTTATTGGCATCGTAGTATTTGCTATTATCTTGGGTAGCGTTGCTCGTTTGTTGAAGAAAACAGGCACAAATAGCATGGAAATCTTCACTAAGTTATTTGATGAACTTCATCAATTAATTTCTTGGGTAGCAGACTTCATTATTGGTCTTATGCCATATGGCGTAGTTGCATTGTTGGCATCTACATTGGCAACACGTGGCCTACAAGCTATCTTAGACATGGGTCTATTCGTAGTATTGCTTTACGTTGGTCTTTTGATTATGTTCGTTGTTCAAGCTATTTTAATTGCTAGCTTTGGTTACAATCCGATTACATACTTTAAAAAAGCAAAAGCTCCGCTCTTGTTAGCTTTCACATCCCGTTCCTCTATGGGCGTATTGCCATTGACTGTTGAAACATTGACAAAACGTCTTGGCGTAAACGCTACAACAGCTAATACAGTAGCATCTTTCGGTACTACTGCGGGCATGCAAGGTTGTGCCGGCGTATTCCCAGCACTTGTCGTTGTATATATCTCCAATGTAGCAAATATTCCATTCGATTTGACTATGTACATCATGAGTGTTATCGTTATCGCAATCGGTTCCGTTGGTATCGCTGGTGTTCCTGGTACAGCTACAATGGCTGCATCCGTATCCCTTAGTGGTACAGGCCTTGGTGCGTACTTCACATCCATCAGCCCAATCCTTGCTATCGATCCATTGATCGACATGGGCCGTACATGCTTGAACGTATCTGGTTCTTTAACAAATGCTCTCGTAGTAGATAAAATTATGGGAACTATTGATAAAGATGCCTATAACAATCCTAATGAAGGTCGAGTTTAATAGGCAGACTTAGGATTATTTCAAAATAATAGAATGTAATAACAATGAAAGAACAGCCTTTGGGCTGTTCTTTTTTTGTACGATTAGGATTTTCCATAGCCTTAATTAAAAGTGATTATTATTACAGATTGTAAAGCATGTTATTTGTAATTGATATTAAAATTGTGAGCTTGGCTACTAATATACATATGCATATATGGTATACTTACCATTACAAAGTTATGAATTATGCTTAATAAATATAAGCCAAGAGGGTAATAGTATGATTACACAAGAATTGAAAGATCGATTAATTGCAGATTATCCAAAGTTTGAAGACATGACGCACAAATTCTATAAGAAAGAAATGTCTATTGCAGACTATAAAGGTCAATCTGGTGCTTATGGTAGTTACGCTGAGCGAGGTGCTAACTCCGGTATGAGCCGTTGGCGCTTCAACGGAGGGCGCATGACGCGTGAGCACATGCGGTTCTTAGCGGACTCCATTCGCAAATATAACTTACAACATGTACACTTCACTACCGGTCAATGTTTGCAAATGCATGGCCTCGATGGTGATACAATTTTAAACCTCTATAAAGAATGCTATGACCATGGTATCTATAATCGCGGTGCTGGTGGGGACAATCCAAATGTAGTGGCGAGCATTTTACGCGGTATTGATCCTCGTGAAACATTAGATATTACACCGTATGCAACGGCTATTAGCGAGTTCCTTCTAGAGCAAATGTTCTACATCAAAATCCCTCGCAAGTTTAAAATGGGCATCGACAATGGCTTTGATAGTACGCCTCATGCTACATTCAAGGACCTTGGTTTCAATTTAACGAAACATAATACCTTTGATGTATACGCTTGTGGTGGTATTGGCCCAAATCCTCGAATTGGCATTCCTGTGGCACATGATGTGCAGCCTGAGGATATATTGTACCATGTGAAAGCTATGCTTATGGTCTTTGCTAACCATGGCAATTTCAAAAACCGCGGTAAGGCTCGTACCCGCTACATGCCTGCAGAAATGGGTGGGGCTGAAGCTTTCATAAAGACCTATGAAGAAACATTGGCAATGGTGAAAGAAGTTGAACAATTAACGATTAATCTAGCTGACTATGCGTATGAAATTACGAAAACGGGTAAGCGTGATGATTCTGTGGAAAATGATCGTATTCACCGTCAAAAACAAGAAGGTTTATACTATGTAGAATACCATCCGGCAGGTGGCGATGCTAATGTAGAACATTTATTGGCTGCTCTTGACTATGCAGTAACACTGGATCAAGTGGAGGCTCGTATTGCGCCAGACCAAGCATTATTCTTCATTAATCTTACTGCTGATGAGGCTCGTAAAATTGCAGAATTAACAGATGACAGTGCAGAAAATGACTTCCGCCGCTCCGTATCCTGTGTAGGCTCTACAGTGTGTCAAATCGGTATGCAAGACTCCAATGGTCTTTTAAAAGACATCTTCCGACATCTCGAAGAAAAAGGTGTAGATACAAGAAAACTACCTCGTTTACACATCTCCGGCTGTCCACACTCCTGCGGTACACACCAAATCGGTGAAATTGGCTTTCATGGTGCTGTAAAACTAGTAGATAAGAAACCTACAGTAGCCTTTATCCTCGTAGACGGTGGCTCTGAGCATATGGGCTCAGAAAACTTCGGTAAAATGGCAGGTAATATTGTAGCCACAAAAATTCCAGAATTCTTAGAAGCCTTGGCTAACACCCTTAACCAATCCCCAGAACCAGACTTTGGGACATGGAGAATGACACACAAAGCGCAATACATGGAACTTATAAAAGCATTTGAGTAAGTCTCGTTTCCGCTTGTGATGGGGCCCACCATATAAGCTGTAGTTAAGTCACTTGCTATGGGGCCCCGTTTCATTACGACAACTCAATTAAAAATAAAACTAGGTATCTCCTTGCTCCGTCCTTCGTAAAGTCGCTGCAGAAATACCTAGTTTTATTTTTATAACACCTGCTGTTAACCAGTCCCATAGCAAGCGATTAATCTCCTTCTATATATTGATGACCTCCATCACAAGCTACATCTGACATTTACTCAATCTGCTTTTTGTGGAGCGAGAGAAAGAACGCTAAGTAGTTTTGACTAAATTAGGCTTAAAACTAACCTGCGGACTAGCCGCAGGCTAGTCCTTCCCAGACGGTGGGCGTGGCGCCACTACTATAAAGTTTTTTTATAGGAATTAATCAGGTTATCTAGGGGTTACGTATTTAACGGTTGATATACCTATTTTGATGGGACGTCTTTATAAATATAGTAATAAAAAAGTACCAATATACTTGTGCAGCGACATTGCGAAGAACGGAGCAAGCAAGTATATTGGTACTTTTTTTACTAGGTTGTCGAAATGTAACGGGGCCCCATCAAAATAGGTTGGCTGATTTTCAAAAGAGTACGTCGCCTAGATAACCCTCGATTAATTGTGTTATAATAAATTTTATAGTAGTTTTTGGAGGATTTATCAGATGTTATTTACCGTCAATACAGAAGTCTGTACACGATGCGGCCTTTGCGTAGCTGACTGTCCGACAGGCTTGCTAGTGATGTCCGAAAATGGACCTGTAACTGGCAAAGGAGGTTGTATCTCCTGTGGGCATTGTATTTCTGTATGCCCTACACTTGCTCTTGATAGTGATATGACACCACGTAAAGAGCAAATTGATATCACAAAAGAACAAAAATTAACACCAGAGCAAGCTGAGTTATTCTTACGCAGCCGTCGCTCTATTCGTAATTATCAAAATAAACCAGTTCCTGCTGAGCTTATTCGCAAGGTATTAAACGTTGCGAGAATGGCTCCAACAGCGACAAATACACAAGGTATTTCCTATATTGTTGTTCGGGATAAACAAAAGCTGCGCCGCATTGCAGATCTTGTTCTTGAGTGGATGCATTTAGCTGCAAAAACTGTGCCCATTATGCGTCTTTATGCTCGTGCAGCACAAGCTGAAGTGGATAAAGGTAAGGAATATATCTTGCGCGATGCGCCTGCGTTAGTAGTGGCTATCGGTTCTAAAAAGGATATTCATCGTACTCATGATAGTGGTCATTCTTGCTTGTCTTATGCAGAGTTATATGCACCAACATTAGGGTTAGGTACTTGTTGGGCAGGCTTCTTTGAACATGCAGGCGAAGCAGAGTATAAACCATTATTGGAACTATTAGGTGTACCTGAGGATAAAATCATTGCTGGTGGTATCTTGATGGGATATCCAAAGGTTCGTTACCGCAACATTGTGGAACGCCAACCCTTGGACGTTACATTCGACACTGAAGAATAAACGTGATTGAAACTAAAGAATAAAATAAAAGCGATACTCTAAAAAAAGTTAGGGTATCGCTTTTTGGCATTATAAATAAAAGAACCGGCCTCTAATTTGATAGAGGTCGGTTCTTGTTTATTTAGTTTGCAGAGGTAATGCTACCTTTGAAAGTATCGTTGATGAATTGTTTAATTGCATCAGATTTGTAAATGTCTGCAATTTTTTTGTAAGTTTCATTGTCTTTGTCTTCACTACGTACCGCAAGTACGATGACTGTTAGTGGTTCATCTTTTGATTCGAAGAAGAAGCCTTGTTTTTCTACACTAAGGCCAGCACTTTGTACATAATTCATTGGAATAACTGCAATTGTTACATCATCCAGACTACGAGGTAATTGAGCTGCTTCTAATTCTTGAATCTTTATATTTTTCGGGTTAGATGTGATATCTGCAACAGTTGCTTTGAAGCCGACACCATCTTTTAACGTAATTAATCCAGCTTTAGCTAATAATACTAATGCACGACCACCATTAGTAGGGTCATTTGGAATAGAAACCGTAGCGCCTTCAGGTACATCTTGTACGCTATGTACACTATTACTATATAATCCCATACGCACTAAAAGGGTTTTACCGATTGCTACTAAGTTGGAACCATTTTGTTTATTGAAGTTTTCCATAAATGGCACGTGTTGGTACGCATTCAATTGAATGTCGCCATCAGCAAGAGCTTTATCTGGTGTTACATAATCGGAGAACTCTACAACTTTAAGGTCGATACCTTGTTTTTTAGCCTCTTTTGCAACGGCTTCAGCAACTTGAGCATGAGGACCAGCAGTAGCACCGATTTTAATTTCCTTTGGTGCCTGACTAGATTGATTTGTATCTGTGCCACAGCCTGCGATGGCGAATGCTAAAACGCCAACGAGAAGAGGGGCAATAAATTTTTTTAATTTCATGTGAACATCCCTTTCTATATACATATAATGGATATATCCTATCATGTAAATGGGGTTTTGTATATAGATAAAAATATAGGGGTTGGCTATAGATTAAAACTATGGCTCTTACGATGATTGTAAAGTAGAGTTATTAAGTAATCGAAAGTAGCGTTATCTAGATATATCTAAAAAAATCGAAATATGATATAATAAAGATAAGTTTTATACAATTAAAATGGTGGAATACAAACATAATACTTAGGAGGTCCCCATGTTTAACTTTGATTTTTATAACCCTACACATATCGTATTTGGTAAAGATCGTTTAGGTGAATTAGATACATTGGTTCCAAAGGATGCAAAGGTGCTTATTACTTACGGCGGTGGATCTGCTGTGCGCAGTGGTCTTATTGACCGCATTGTAAAGGCACTTGGTAATCGTAAGGTAGAGCAATTCGGCGGTATTGAGCCAAACCCATCTCTTGAAACGTGTGAACGTGCGGTAGCTTTCATTAAAGAACGTGGAGTAGATTTCGTTCTTGCTGTAGGCGGCGGTTCTGTAGTAGACGCTACAAAACTTATCGTTATGGGCGCTACTTATGATGGTCCTGTCATTGAGGTTATGAAAGCTGGTGTACCAGCGGTTCCAGTGGAAATGGTGCCAAATCCATTACCATTTGGTACAGTTATGACACTTCCTGCTACGGGTTCCGAAATGAACAATGGTGCCGTTATTACTTATGGTGATGGTAAATATCCTGTGTTCAGTAGCTTAGTATTCCCTAAGTTCTCCATGCTTGATCCAACATTGACTTTCACATTACCTGAAAAACAAGTTAAGAATGGCGTTATTGATACCTTTGTGCATACGACAGAGCAATATTTAACATATCCTGTAGAGGGCCGTATTCAAGACCGTTTCAGCGAAGGTATTTTGAAAACTATGATTGAAATCGGCAAAGAAACGGTAGAGAATCCAGAAAACTACGATATTCGTGCTAATCACGTGTGGGCTTCTACCTTGGTATTAAACGGTTTGATAGGCGCAGGTGTGCCACAAGACTGGGCGACACATCTTATCGGTCATGAGTTAACTGCAGCGTACCATCTTGATCATGGGATTACATTAGCTATCGTATTGCCTGCATTGTTAGAAGTGAAAAAAGCAGACAAGCTTGAAAAATTGGCACAATATGCTACACGTGTATGGCATATTACAGAAGGCACAACAGAGGAAAAAGCAGAGAAGGCTATCGCTAAAACGCGTGAATTCTTCGAGTCCCTTGGTGTGTCTACGCATTTGAAAGACTATGGTCTAGGCGAAGAAGCAGTTGATAAAGTTGTGAAACAATTAGAAGACCATGGCATGACTCGACTTGGTGAAAAAGGCGATGTAACACCAGACGTAGCTCGTGAAATTTTAACGCGCGCTTTATAATACATTTGGTTAAAGCCATCAAAATTTGACACTAATTATATACAATGTATAATAAAATAGCTTATATAAAAGACACCATATGGTGTCTTTTATTATTGTTCAAATTAGTTTTATCGTCTAGAAGAGGACTAAGATTAGTTTTGACTATCGTTTACATAATATATAATGTATGATTTCGAAAGGAGAAAATCCTTTGAGTGACATAAAGCATCGAAGTGCCTTTTCTTTTGCATTTCCTATTATGGTTCCTATGGGCATAAGTTTCTTTTTCATAGGCTTAGGATTTGGTTTATATGCTACGAGCCAAGGATTCCCTTGGTGGACTGCCCCTGTTTTAGCAGCCACTATTTTCGCAGGTTCCATGGAATTCGTAACTATTGGGCTGCTGATGGCGGGCTTTGATCCGTTAAACGCTTTTGTTTTGACCATGTTCGTCAATGGCCGCCACTTCTTCTATGGTCTATCTGCATTACAGAGATATGTGAATATGGGGTGGAAATGGTTTCCTACCGTTGCCTGGATGTGTGACGAAAGCTTTGCAATTAATGTATCTACGAAGTTGCCCGATGATGTGGATGAAAAATGGTTCTACTTCCATGTATCGTGGCTTAATTATACCTTTTGGGTGGTGAGTACCTTTGTAGGGGGATTGTTTGGTGATTTATTAGCATCTGTAGATTTGCGTGGTATTGGTTTTGTATTACCTGGCTTATTTATTGTTATATTCCTTGAAATGTTATTTAATGCTAAAAGTAATAATATTCGAGGATTTGGTGCTGTTGGAGCCGTTGTAGCCCTAGCCATGCTTCTGTTGACGGGAAAATCCTTGTTTATGCTTGCCTCTATGGGGTGTATGCTTATAGTATGTTATATAGCGTATAAGTGGGGAGGTGTACATCTTGACTAGTTTTGAAATGGTCATTACCGTTGCTATTGTCGTAGCCGCTACATTACTTACACGTTTCTCCGCTTTTCTTATTTTTCCACCTGGTAAAAAGGCACCGGATTTTGTGCTCTTTTTAGGCAAGGCTTTGCCGGCTGCCGTTATGGGTATGCTTGTGGTATATACCTTTAAGGAGACCGTTGTTTTATCGTATCCATATGGTATTCCTGAGCTTATTGCCTTACTAGTTACGGTAGGATTACATTTATGGAAACGTAATATGCTCGTATCGATTGCGGCAGGAACAGTTATCTATATGATACTTATACAAGCCGTCTTTAATGTGCCTAAATAGAATAAAGTACAATAAAATAAATAAACCACTTATATCTATTCCTAAAGGAAGATGATATAAGTGGTTTTATTTTTATATTCTATTTTAATTGTAATAATCTTTCTAAACCTAGTGCAGTGTGGTGGTCTTCCAAGAAGTCTTGTTGATCTAATAATTCCATAACGTCCATGTCGATGTTAGTAAGCTTGAAGTCGAATACATCAAAGTTAGCTTCCATATGGCTTACATTATTTGCCTTTGGCAATGGAATGATGCCGCGTTGGATGTGCCAACGTAAGATGATTTGGTGTTTGCTAACGCCGTACTTTTCAGCCAAGCTCTTGATGATAGGGTGGTCAAATACAGGTTGGCGATCACGAGTAAATGGAGACCACGCCATACCTACTACTTGATGTTTACGCATTAATTGTAATAAGGACTGACGTTGGTTAAACGGGTGGCACTCGATTTGGTTCACCACAGGTTTTACATTACAATGGTACAGCAAGTCGATGAGACGATCTTCGTAAAAGTTAGAGAGACCTAGACCACGCAATACATTTTGGTCGTATAACTCCTCCATAGCGCGCCAAGAACCATAGTAGTCGCCAAGGGGTTGATGTACGAGCATGATGTCGATATAATTAGTGTCTAATTTCTTTAGAGAGCTTTCAACAGCGCGCATTGTATTATCATAGCCTGCATCGGTATGCCAAATTTTTGTAGTAATAACGATGTTAGTACGATTAACGCCAGATGCTTTGATGCCTCTGCCAACGGCCTCTTCGTTACCGTAGTAAGCAGCTGTATCGAGCAAGCGGTAACCTACGCCAAGTGCATTAGCAACGGCTTGCTCTGTTTCTCCTTCGGTGCCTGTTTTATAAGTACCATAGCCGATAGAAGGAATAAAGCTGCCGTTATTTAATATTCTAAAGTCCATCCGTTCTTCCATAAGAACCTCCGTTATATCCATAAATTAAAGGAATTAGCTTTCATACAATTCTAATTGATTTTATGATATACTAAGGTATTGATAAAAATCAATATGACAGGAAGTGACAGAATGAAATTAAATCGATTCTATTCTGTAGTTGCTATGCTTGGTGTTGTAATGATGGCCTTGGCCATCGCTGGTTGCGGTACGAAAACTGTATCCGTTGCTGATGTAACATACAAGGATATGCCGCTACAGATCCATAATGATGCCAATGTAACCGCTCTTAATAAGGCGACGGTAACGCCGACGTTGACAGGGCAGGTCGCATATGCTGTGAAAGTAGGCGACCAAGTACAACAAGGTCAAACTTTGGCCACTGTAGATACATCGGCTTTACAGCAACAGCTAGCATCCTTACAAGGTCAGTTAGCACAAGCGCAAGCTCAGTCCTATGCGACATCCGTTACAACTACGACGGCAGCGTCTGTAGATAGTGGTCAATTAGCGCAAGCTCAAAAGATGCGTGAAGCGGGTATGATTACTCAAAAAGAATATGATCGCATTGTAGAGCGGTCTCAGCCACAAACTACGACAGTAACAACTGGCGGTGGCGGTAGTGGTGCCAATACGGCAGCCATTCAAGCTCAAATTGCTCAAGTATCTGCACAAATGGCAGCCTCTACAATCGTAGCGCCTATAGCTGGTACTGTAACAGCTATTTACAATGAAGATCGTCAAATGGCCATTGCAGATCGTCCATTCATGATGATTCAACAATCTACGCCGATGGTAGCATCCCTTAGCATTCCTCGTGATGCGGCGATGAAGTTAGGCACACCTGATGCTAAAAAGGGGATTAAGGTACTCCTCAAGGTAGGTGACCAAGAGTTACCAGGTGAATTGACCTATGTAGATGTGACTCAGCCAGAAAATGTACCAAGTGTTCTTGTGAAAGCTACTTTCAACAATGACAAAGGCCTCATCAAGGCTGGTGAATTCTATACGCTTATCATCGAGTCTGATATAAAGGCGAAGATGTTAACTGTACCAAGTAAAGCAGTTCGTGAAAACCAAGACGGCAAATACGTATATGTATTGACTGAAAATAATACAGTTGACGTACGTGTCGTTGAGGTCGGTATGACAGAAGACGATGATGTAGCAATTATTTCAGGCCTAAACGAAGGAGATAAGGTAATTACAACCGACGGAAACTTTGAATTAGGTGAATCTGTTAAATTATAATGAAGAACCATGTGGTTATAGGTACCCATGGTAAATACCTCGACCGAGGAATTTGATAGGAGGGATTATTATTTTAGAATTTAAACGTTTTGAACTAAGAGACAAACCATTAATCGATAAATATTTTGAACAACATCATTACGAAGCATCTGATAATTGCTTTACTACATTATTTATGTGGCAAGATGCGTATGGTATTAGTTGGGCTGAGGAAAACGGCGTATTGTATATCCAAGGTGGCGGTAAACGTGAACCATTCCTATTGCCTCCGTTTGCCGGTAAAGATGCAAAGTTCCTTGATGGTTTGTTACGCGCTAAAGAATGGTTCGTAGAAAATAATTTGCCATTCCGTTTCAAAGGTATTAGCAAAGTTGTAAAAGAGCGTATGGAAGAGTTATGTCCTGGTCGTTATGAATTTACACCTGACCGAGACAACTACGAATACATTTACAAATCTGAAGATCTTATCAACTTATCTGGTAAGAAGTTCCGTCAAAAGAAAAATCATTTGAACCAATTCCGCATGCAATATTCTAACTATGAATATATGCCAATTACAGAAGATATCATTCCATTGTGCCGCGAAACAGCAGCATCTTGGGTAGAAACTCATCATGAAGAAGGTATCGAAGATGAATTGGTTGCTATTAACTTATTATTCGATAATTGGGAAACACTAGGCCTTAAAGGTGGCGCCATCAAATTGTTTGGCCGCGTTGAAGCTTTCAGTATCGGTGAATTATTGAATGATAAAATAGCGTTGATTCACATTGAAAAAGCAAATCCAGATATCCGTGGTTTGTATCAAGCAATCAATAATGAATTCATTCGTCATGAATTTAGCGAAGTAGAATTCATCAACCGTGAAGAAGACATGGGATTGCCTGGTCTTCGCCAAGCAAAAGAATCTTACAATCCAGATCATTTTGCTGAAAAATATGACGCAGTATATGCTAATGAAGCAGATAATGCAACAGGCGGTAAATAAAAATCTGAGCTATGAAGCCGATGTGCTTCATAGCTCATTTTTGTTATAATAGAGGTGTTAGCCTATCTATTTGATTATATTTTGTATCATCATGGTGATGCCACAGATAGAGCGTGGTTTTTATACTATAACGAGGATATACTTATGGAATATAGAATTGCAACAGCTCAAGATACGCCACATGTGGAAAATCTATGGGCGTACTGCTTTGAACCAAAGGAAGATCCATTCTTCCAATATTACTTTACAAATTGCTATGAACCAGAAAATACAATGGTTGGTCTTGAACAAGATCAATTATTGAGTACCGTTCATTTGCGTCAATATAATATCAATGTTCGTGGTGCTGTATTGCCTACAAGCTATATGGTTGGCGTAGCCACACATCCAGCGGCTCGTCGTGGTGGCGTAGGTGGTGCGTTGTTAAAGGCTTCTCTTGAAGAACTTCGCAACCGAGGTCAAGCATTGACGATTTTGATGCCTTCCAAGGCTGCATTCTACCAACAATATGGTTGGGAACTCTATGCTCATCAATGGGTGAACGCTATGTCTCTTGAGGACTTGCGCCCTATGACTGATAAATCCTTGAGCTTTGGTTTACTTAATAGCGTTGACCAATGGACATTGCTTGATCCTGTATATAAAACATATACAGCCCGTCTTTCTGGTTATGCAGAGCGCGGTGAAAAGGAATGGAAACGCTTGCTCGGCAGCTTCTTTGCGGAAGGCGTGAATATCGCTGTAGTGCGCAATGATGAAGGGAGTATTGAAGGCTATGCTGTATATCGCTTAGGTCAACCAGAAATTCCAGTATCCGAATTAGTCTATACTACACGTCGTGCACAACGAGCATTGTTGAATTACTTCTATAATCACCGTTCTCAAGGCACTACTATTCGTTGGAATGAGGGCCTTCACGATACATACTATCGCTTCTATCCAGATGGTAAAAGCGGACATTCCACAATGCCGTACATGATGAGCCGTATTGTAGATGTGAAAGCTGCCTTCGAATCCATTCCTGTAAACCCAGAGGCTTTGATGATGCCTATTACAATGACCTTTGGTGTGAAAGATAGCCTTTGTGAGTGGAATGAAGGGTGCTATGAAGTCCAATATGGTGGCGCATTGACACCAACTGTTAAAAAGGTGTCTGACACATTAGATGGGGATGTAGATATTACTGTTGAAGTCGGCGCTTTGAGCCAACTTTTAATGGGCACATTAACTGCTCGTGATCTTGCGTTTGAAGGTAAACTTTCAGCTAATGAGGAATGGCTAGAATTCTTCGATATTCTCTATCCTGAACAAAAAACATATATTAACGAATGGTGGTAATATGAGCTGGAAAACGTATACAGTGAAAGAACCGACAGAATTGACGGTCTCTAAATATGTAAAGGAACGCTTTTCATTATCTTCTCGAGATATTCAAATGATGTTCCGCAAGAAACGGGTGAAAGTAAATAGCCGTGTAGCCCATTCCCAGCGCTCCCTCAAAAAGGGTGATGTATTAACATTGGAATTACCACAGGATAAGGACTATGGCGTCGATGTAGAAAAAGGTCCCATTACAGTTCTCTACGAAGATGCTCATACCTTGGTGGTTGATAAAGCTCCATTCATGCTTGTTCATCCAGCGGGACAAACTAAATCTGGTACATTGAGTAACTATGTGGCTGGGTATTATGCGAAAAAAGGTGTAGTTCACAAGGTGCGCCCTGTACATCGTCTTGACCGAGACACATCTGGTTGTATTCTCTTTGGTAAAACAAAGGAAGCTCAGCAATATTACACTGATGAATTACAAGCTGGTCGTATCGACCGTATCTACACAGGCTTAGTAGAAGGCTGTATTAACGAAGATGGCGTAGTTGATGAACCTATTGGTGTTGATACAGTATTTGATAATCGCCGTGTCATCGATGAGTTTGGTCAACCGGCTCAAACGGAATATACCATTCTTGGTCATGAAGGCGAACATACGCTATTGAAGTTCAAATTATTAACCGGCAGAACACATCAAATCCGCGTGCACATGGAACACATTGGTCATCCTATTGTGGGAGATGCCATGTATGGGACACGCAATAAACCCTATACACGTCAATGCTTACATGCGTCAGAACTCACCTTTGTACCCTATGGTAAGGACGAGGCTATGACGGTAACCTGTGAAGTAGGGGACGACTTTGGACATGAAAAGTAATAATTGCTTTTCTAATTTTTATCAATTATAATTTATATGATGATGTGGTCATAGAGCATGCCACATCTTCTTGTATACAAAAAACAATAGTGATAAAAATGCATAGTCTATGACTTAAAGTCATAGACTATGTTTTTTTTATATTTTCAATTCACAGTGGACAGGAGTATACTATGTATAGACAAAAATTCTATAGAATTTAAAATTTAGATGAGGTTATGGACGGTTACAGCCGATAATATCACTACAGAATGGATTCTTTAGAAGTAGTTTATAGTTATACTTTCACCAAGACCGAACGGAACGATGCCGCAGCGCTTGGGATGATCAAGTGATATGAAGGAGTGCACGTTATGGATATGAATCAGAGCACAATCGAGCAACAACGTCTAGATCAAGCTAGACTAGAAGCTAATGGTATGTACAGCAGCCAATTTGAAAAGGATGCGTGCGGCATGGGCTTTGTCGTTAATATTAAGGGTAAAAAATCCCACGATATTATCGATGATGGCTTGCGTATTTTAGAGCGCCTTGAACACCGTGGTGGTGCTGGTGCTGATAAGGACACAGGGGATGGTGCTGGTATTTTAGTACAAATTCCACATGAGTTCTTTAAACGCGAATGCGAAGTGCTTGGCATTAACTTGCCTGCAGCTGGTGAGTACGGCGTAGGTATGGTGTTTGCTCACAAATATGAAAGCCTCCGTAACGAGCAAAAACGCATTTTTGAAGAGGTTGTACGCGAAGAAGGTCAAGTTGTTCTTGGTTGGCGCGAAGTGCCAGTTGATGGTACAAAAGTTGGTAAAGAAGCAGCTGCTATTCGCCCTTGGATGATTCAAATTCTTATCGGCAAAGGCCCAGACGTAACTAATAATAAAGAATTTGAACGTAAATTATATATTATTCGTAAATTGGCAGAAAAACGTATTGTTCCATTGAGCAAGGAATTATCTAGTGATTTCTATATTGCATCCTTGTCCTCTAAAACAATCGTATATAAAGGTATGTTAACACCTGGTCAATTGCGTGACTTCTACCTTGATTTGAGTGACCTTGATTTTACATCTGCATTGGCTATGGTTCACTCCCGTTTCAGTACGAATACATTCCCAAGCTGGGCTCGGGCGCATCCTAACCGTTTCTTAGTGCATAATGGTGAAATCAATACAATCCGTGGTAACGTAAACTGGATCAATGCTCGTGAAGGTAAGGCGGAATCTCCATTATTCCCAGACATCAAAAAAGTATTCCCTGTAGTTGATGACAGCGGTTCTGACTCCGCTATGTTCGATAACACATTGGAATTCTTGCACATGACAGGTCGTTCCTTGCCTCATGCGATTATGATGATGATTCCTGAACCTTGGGAACGCAACAATCTTATGAGCCAAGAAAAACATGACTTCTATGAGTTCAATAGCTTCATGATGGAACCATGGGATGGTCCTGCCGCTATGGGCTTCACTGATGGTACTGTTATCGGTGGCGTACTTGACCGTAATGGTTTGCGTCCTGCTCGTTACTATGTAACAACTGATGATCGTGTTATCATGGCCTCCGAAGTAGGTGTAGTCAATGAAAACGCTGAAAATATTCGCGCTAAAGGTCGCTTGGAACCAGGCAAAATGCTTCTCATCGATACTGAAGAACAACGTATCATTTCCGACGAAGAAATCAAACAACGCGTTGCTACTGAATTGCCATATGATGAATGGGTAAAAGAACATGTTATCCACTTGTCTGAAATTACTCAAGCTGATGAAAGCGATATTCCAAAAGTAGACGATTTGTTCAAAAAGCAACAAGCCTTTGGTTATACTCAAGAAGATCTTGTGCGTATGATCGTACCTATGGCAAAAGATGGTAAAGACCCTGTAGGTGCAATGGGTGCCGATGCTCCACTTGCTATCTTGTCTGATAAACCACAATTGTTATACAGCTACTTCAAGCAAATGTTTGCGCAAGTAACAAATCCTCCAATCGATTCTATTCGTGAGGAAATGGTTACATCTACACGCGTTATGCTTGGTAACTCTGGTAACTTAACAGATCCTAATAAAGCTGGTACTTATGCGTTGTCCATGCGTACACCAATTCTTACAAATCAAGAATTGGCGTCCATTAAGGCTCTTGACTGCCGTCGCATGAAATCTGTTACATTGCCAATCCTCTTCGACCCAACTAAGGGTGCGGATGGCTTGCGTGATGCGTTGAATGAATTGTGCGAAAAAGCAGAAGAAGCAGCACGTACAGAGCAAAATGTATTGATTTTATCCGACCGTGGCGTTGATGAGAATCATGCACCAATTCCAGCATTATTAGCTGTAGCAGCTGTTCACAATCACTTGATTAGAAAAGTGTTGCGCACAGAAATTGGTCTTATCCTCGAATCTGGTGAGCCTCGCGAAGTACATCATTTCTGTACATTGATCGGTTATGGTGTAACAGCTATCAATCCTTACTTGGCTCTTGAAACTGTACGCGATTTACAAGCTCGTAAACGTCTTGGTGATATTACACCTGAACAAGCAGAAAAGAACTACATTAAAGCAGCTGTAGGCGGCATTATGAAGGTTATGTCCAAAATGGGTATTTCCACAGTTCGTTCTTACCATGGTGCGCAAATCTTCGAAGCTTTGGGCTTGAACACCAACTTTATTAATAAGTTCTTCGTAAATACACCAACTCGTATTGGCGGTATTGGTCTTGTAGGTGTTGCTAATGAAGCATTGGCTCGTTATGACCGTGCTTTCAAATCCGATGAATCTGTGCTTGAACCAGGTGGTTGGTATGGCCCTGTAAAAGATGGGGAAGAACATTTATTCAATCCTAAAACAATTGATCTTTTACAAGAATCCCTTATTAACGGTGATTACGCAAAATATAAAGAATACTCTAAAGCGATTCGCAACGATTACCATGTAACATTGCGTTCCTTGATGGAATTGAACTACCCAGTGGGCGGCGGTATTCCTATCGAAGAGGTTGAACCTGAAGAATCCATCGTAAAACGCTTTAAAGCGGGCGCTATGAGTTATGGTGCCATCAGTAAAGAGGCTCATGAAACGATTGCTATCGCTATGAACCGTCTTGGTTCCACATCTAACTCTGGTGAAGGTGGCGAAGACGTAGCTCGTTTCAAACCATTGCCAAATGGCGACAGCATGAACTCCGAAGTAAAACAAATTGCATCTGGTCGTTTCGGTGTAACTGCAAACTACCTCATTCATGCAAAAGAATTGCAAATTAAATGTGCACAAGGTGCTAAACCAGGCGAAGGTGGTCAATTACCAGGTAAAAAAGTATACCCTGAAATCGGGAAAGCTCGTCACTCCACTCCTGGCGTAGAGCTCGTATCTCCACCACCACATCATGATATTTACTCCATCGAAGACTTGGCTGAGTTGATTTACGATTTGAAATGCGTTAACAAAGATGCTCGTATTTCCGTTAAATTGACATCTGAAGCTGGCGTAGGTACTATCGCTGCTGGTGTGGCAAAAGCAAAAGCAGATAATATCTTAATCTCTGGTTACGATGGTGGTACAGGTGCGGCAGGCCGTACATCTGTAAAACACGCTGGTGTGCCTTGGGAATTAGGCTTGTCCGAAACTCATCAAACATTGATGCTCAACAGATTGCGTGACCGCGTTAAATTGGAAGTAGACTCCAAGTTGATGACTGGTTTCGACGTAGCCGTTGCGGCTATGCTTGGCGCTGAGTTATTCGGTTTCGGTACATTGCCACTCGTTGCTGTAGGCTGTAAAATGGCTCGTGTATGTAACCTCAACACATGCCCTTATGGCGTAGCTACACAAGATGAAAAATTGCGCGCTCGTTTCACAGGTAAGCCTGAGTACGTAGAAAACTTGATGATCTTCATCGCTCGTGAATTGCGTGAAATCATGGCTCGCTTAGGTATACGTTCCGTAGCTGAACTCGTTGGCCGTATCGACCTTGTTCGTCAAAAATCTCAAGACGATAACTTCAAATTGTCTCGCGTTGACCTTAAACGTGTATTGTTCCACCCATACATCGATGCATCTGTAGGTCATATGCATATGATTGACCAAGATCACGAATTGGAACGCACATTGGATATGTCCAAACTCTTGCGTATGTGTCGTCCTGCTATTGAAGATCAAAAACCTATCCGCGCTAAATTGGCTATCAACAATATTAACCGTGTAGTAGGTACTTTGGTTGGTTCTGAGGTAACACGTCGTTATGGTGAAAGCGGTTTGCCAGATAACACAATCAAGTTAAACTTTGAAGGTTCTGCTGGTCAATCCTTCGGTGCTTTCATTCCTAAAGGTATGACATTAGAACTTGAAGGGGATGCAAACGATTACCTCGGTAAAGGCTTATCCGGTGGTACAATCACTGTATATCCTCCTAAGAAATCCATCTTTGAAGCTGATGAAAACATCCTTATCGGTAACGTTGCTTTCTATGGTGCCACATCTGGTACATCCTACATCAATGGTGTAGCTGGTGAACGTTTCGCTGTTCGTAACAGTGGTATCACAGCTGTTGTAGAAGGTGTAGGCGACCATGGTTGTGAATACATGACTGGTGGCGAAGTGCTTGTACTTGGCAAAATTGGTCGTAACTTCGCAGCAGGTATGTCCGGTGGCTATGCATACATCCTCGATTGCGATGAACGTTATGTAAACACAGGTCTAGTAGAATTACGTCCTGCTAATAATGATGACCTTAAACGCATTAAAGAATTAGTAGAACAACACGTATTGCACACTAATTCCGCTAAAGGCCGTCACATCCTTGAAAATTGGAATAACTTTGTAAATAGATTTACAAAAGTCGTACCTGTAGCATATGAAGAAATGCACGCTGCTATTGAACGCTATAAAGAACAAGGCTTATCCTTGGAAGAAGCTCAATTGGCTGCATTCAAAGAAAAATATGCAAAATAATTTCTAATCTAACTGTATCCTTTAGATAAGACATATGAAATGCCTCTATAGCTTTGACTATAGAGGCATTTTCATGTATAATATTTGTATTGCAATATTGGATCATGGCAGTTCTCGGGCCTGTGCAATGGGGGCCTGTGAATCGTGTCAGGACTGAGAGGTAGCAGCACTAAGCGGTAACCTTCATGTGCCACGGGGAACCCGGGGGCTGTCGTGATCGAATATTGCAAGGCGGCCTATGGGGCCGCTTTTTTTATGCCTAATCTAAGGTTTATGATAGCTTATTGAGGATAATAGGATGTTCTTTTGACTAGTAAACATCGACATTATTTGTAAATAAAAATATTACCTTAGAATTATGCGATAAGGTCTATAAAATGAGTAAGATTTCCGTGAATATGGTATAATAAAGTATTGTAATTTTCGGAAAAGGGGGTGTTCCAATGGCATATATTGCGTTATATCGTAAGTACCGTCCGCAGACGTTTACCGATGTGGTTGGTCAGCATCAGGTGTCTGATACATTGATGCGTGCTATCCGCGAAGATAAGGTGGCTCATGCGTATTTGTTCGCTGGTCCGCGAGGGACTGGTAAGACGAGTATGGCTAAGATTTTCGCGCGCGCTATCAATTGCGAGCATGGGCCAACGGATCATCCTTGTAACGAGTGTAGTGCTTGTAAATCGATTTTGAGTGGCCAGTCCATGGACGTTCTTGAAATCGACGCTGCATCCAATCGTGGTATTGATGAGGTGCGTGCCCTTCGTGAAAGCGTCAAATTCATGCCGGTTGAAGGCCGTAAAAAGGTGTTCATCATCGACGAAGCCCACATGCTCACAACTGAGGCGTGGAATGCGCTTTTAAAAACTATTGAAGAGCCACCGGCTCACGTTATGTTTATCTTTGCTACCACAGAGATTGAAAAGTTACCTGTTACCATCGTATCTCGCTGTCAGCGGTACACCTTTAGACGGATTACGTCTGACGATATCGCACAGCGTTTATCCTATGTAGCGGAACAAGAAGGCTTTGGCTTAGATCCTGCAGCAGCACAGCTCATCGCTGTCCATGCAGACGGCGGTTTGCGTGATGCATTGAGTATCTTAGATCAATGTGCCGGTATGGCAACAGGTACTATTACGCCGCAAGTAGTAGAAGAACTAATCGGTCTTGTTAGTAAGGAATGGATTATTCATTTCCTTAATGCGTTGCGCAACGGGGATGGTCCCAAATTGTTGTCCTATATTCACGATGCCTTAGCAGAAGGTCGTGATGCGACGCAGATTATGGACGCCCTCATTCAGCACGTGCGGGCCTTACTAGTTGGTAAGGTCGCTCCTGATGCGGATGAGCTCAAGGTATACGATGCCTTTAAGGCTGAGTTTTTAGCTCAAGCTGAAAGCATCGATTTTAATGAGCTTAACCAGTATGTGCGCAGTGCGCAATCCATCATGAATGATGCAAAACAGGTGGATAATCCACGAACTATCATCGAAATGGGCCTTTTAGTGCTTTGTGCTAAATTAGGTTCTGTTGATGAAAGCTTAGAAGACCGTGTGTATGCATTAGAGGCTTCAGAACGGTCTGAGCGTAACGATTTATTGAACCGTATGGCTCAATTAGAGCAACGAGGTCCAGTGGCTTCTACGCCTGCTTATGGTACCAATGCATTTGGACCACCAAGTGTCTATGCGAATAGCTTTGTTCCTGTAGATCATGCGGCTGTGCAGAATGCTTCCATGAGTAGCGCTCAAACTAGTACTGTTGGTACTGTGCCTCCTCCAAGTGGTGTAGGCATGACACCGCCACCTGCGAGTGTAGGTATGACGCTTCCACCGATGGGTGCACCAGGTAGTACACCGCCTCCTATGAATGGAGTAGGTATGGCTCCGCCTCCAATGGGCGGCGTTGGTATGGCACCACCACCAACTACAAGTAGTGCACCAGAACGACCTGCTAGAAATCAAGCCAAAGGTCGAGGTAAAAAAGGTATTAGTACACAGGCTATCATTAGTGATCAAATCTTGTCTGCTCAAGAGTATCGAAATATACAGTCTAATGTCATTAAATACTTGAAGGACAGCAATCGCAATATGACCTCCACCGTTATCGGTCAGGGGCAGCTTGTCTACGTAGACCAAAGTAAGGCTGTTATGGCCTTCAAAAATACATTGCACCTCAATGTAATGACCAATGAAGTAAATTTGGCAGAAGCGGCAGATGCTTTTACCTATACACTGGGCTATCCAGTACATGTAGAAATCGTAGATGCTCTTACACAAGTTTACAAAGACTATAAAAAGGCCTCTGGTAGTACGACACAGCACCAAGTAAAAGCGCCACAACGACCACCAGAACCAATGGTTGATGTACAGAAAACCTCTGGTGGTCAACCGACGCAAATGGATTTAACAAATTCATCAGCACCACAAGGCACTAATAATGCACCAGTGGGAAATAGTTCAGCAGGAGCTAATAGCGCTCAAGGCAGTAGCGCTCAAGGTAGTAGCGCGTCACAAGCTCAACAATTTACCGCACAGATTGGCGGTTCAACCACTGACGAACAATCTAGCAAGCCCGATTCTGCAGCGGTAGATGCGGCAAAGGCGGCGGCCTTAGCATTCTTAGCAAAGAAGACGGGCGGTGCTGCTGTAAGTGCCACAACTGGTGCTGATACGAGTGAGGTCGGAGCAGAAACATCACCAACTGGTGGAGATGTACCGATTACATCCTTTGATGGCAGTCCGTCTGTACCAGTTCCAGATGGAGAAATCCCTATCGAGTCTCTAGCAGGTTCTATTGAAGGCGATGATATTCCAGTTCATTCCTTTGATGATGTGCCTGTAGAGGATATGGAGGAAGCTTATGTATCATCTTTAGATGATATACCACCACACCCATTAGATAGCGTCACTGTTATCAGTGAAGATGGGGAAGTATTAGAACGCCCTATGGATAGCGGTGCACATATTGAGGTGGAAGCTGTCCCAAAGTCTGATGGGGGCGAACAGCAACAGGGAACCCCGCAAAGTGATAGTAATACTATGCTTTCACAAGCACCTATAGAGGTCGCACCTATCGATAGTGTGACGGTGGCTCGTGAATATGCATGGGACCCAGCAAATATGACGGAAGAGGAGCGAAACAATCTTCTCTTGGCAGAAACATTAGAAAAACTATCTGAAGATCACGACATCATCGTCGAGGTCATCGAAGAATAAATCAATTAGAATATTAGTATAGGACGTAGATCCTAAAAGGAGGAATTACAATGTTTGGTAAAGGTATGGGCAATATGGCTGGCATGATGAAAAAAGTTCAAAAAATGCAAGCAGATATGAAGAAAATGCAAGAAGAATTAAAAACTCGTACAGTAGAGGCTTCCGTTGGTGGCGGTGCTGTAACAGTTGTGATGAACGGTGAAAAAATCATCGAGTCTTTGAAATTGAACCCAACTGCAGTTGATCCTGAAGACGTAGAAATGTTAGAAGATTTAGTGATGGCGGCTGTAAACGAAGCTAGCAAAAAAGTAGACGACCTCTTGGCTCAAGAAATGGGCAAAGTAACTGGTGGTCTTAACTTGCCAACAGGTTTATTCTAAATGACAAATGCTTTAGAACGGCTCGTAGAGCAGTTGCGCCGCTTGCCAGGTATCGGCTCCAAGTCGGCTAGACGCTTGGCCTATCATTTGGTAGAAATGCCGAAGGAAGAGGTAGACCGTCTCGTGGAAACCATCGTAGAAGCGAAGGGAGCTACGCGTCACTGTTCTATTTGCTTTAACTTATCAGCTCAAGATCCTTGTGAATTCTGTAGCAATCCGAACCGCGATCAAACGACAATTATGGTCGTTGAAACATCTCGCGATGTCATTGCTATCGAGCGCAGTGGTGACTATAAGGGCTTATATCACGTATTGGAAGGTGCCTTGTCCCCTATGGAGGGCATCGGTGCTGACGATATTCGCGTAAAAGAATTGATTGCCCGCCTTCGGGATGGTGTCGTACAAGAGGTTATCCTCGCTACTGACCCAGACGTAGAAGGGGAAGCGACAGCTCTCTATTTGGCGCGCTTGTTAAGCCCAAGTGGCATTAAGGTAACGCGTATTGCCCGCGGTGTTCCTGTGGGTGGCGATATCGAATATGCTGATGAATTAACATTAGGCGGTGCCGTAGTAAACCGCCAAGAAATGAAAGGATAATATGGGAGCTTTATTAGCATCACCGATTATATCGGCGGTTGTATCCGTTGCTGTAGCCTACATTGCTTTCAAAGTAGCATTTTTCACCATTAAACGAGTGGCAATGAATGCAGTAACTGGTATTTTGACGTATTTAGTATGCGTTCATATTCTCAATATTCCTATGGATATTGGTTTGGGCGTATGGGCTTTAACAGCAATTCTAGGCCCTATTCCAATGCTCATTGCAGCCGGATGGTACGGCTTTTTAAAATAGGAGGACCTCATGCTTATCAATCGTGAACAACAACGCGTTATTGATGAAGTTGAACAGAATATCCTCTTGTTAGCGTCCGCTGGGACGGGAAAAACGAATACACTTGCTTATCGAGTGGCTCACCTCATCGAGGGCGGCTATGCGAAGGCGGAGAACATCTTGTGCTTGACCTTTACGAACAAGGCGGCAAACGAGATGAAAGACCGCATTCAATCGCTCGTAGGCAGTCCTGCAAAGGCTGTGGAGGTTAGTACATTCCACAGCTTTTGCTTTTTCGTGCTCCAACAAGAGGGGAAGCGCAATGAAACCTTGTATACGGATGTAACTATCTTTGATGAAGAGGATTGCAAGGAATTGTCTGAACCGTATCGTCCAGGTAAGTTGCGAGAAATGTCCTTTGCCAACATCATTGGCATGGTAAAAGAATATCGCTCCTTATATGGGTTCTATTCTGATGATCTCGTAGGCGATTATAAACGAACTATTGAGCGTTTACAAAAGGAACAACGTCCTGCTATTGAGCAACAGTTCTCTAGCTTTGGCAATGTTCTTTATAGTGAACTTCATGACTTCTTGAACCATGGTCACGAATGGATTGCTGCCTATGATGAAAGCTTAGCCTCCGTACATGGTCTAGATTTTACGGACCTTATCTGTGGTGTTCATCATCTATTCCAAGACCCTGTAGTTCGGGAGCGTTGGCGTAGCCGTTATAGCTATATCTCTGTTGATGAAATGCAAGACACAGGTGTACTAGAGTACAAGGTACTTGAAATGCTGTGGGAAGGTAATCACGTCCTATTATGTGGTGACTATTTTCAAACCATTTACGAATGGCGTGGGTCTGATCCATTCCGTTTGCTCAAGCAGTTTGATGCGGACTTTAAGCCGTTAAAAATCATTTTCTACGAAAACTACCGCTCTAACTGGACGCTCTTTACGATGGCTTTCAAAACATTGCAGAATATGTTCCCTGATCTGGTAGGCTCTGTATATACTGAATTGCCTCGTGCCAATAGTGAAAGAAAGGGCAAACCTGTTCTCATAAAAGGCTGTAAAAACAGCTATCTTGAGGGCAGATATATCTATGAAGCTATCTGCGCCTTGCCAAAGGATGCCAATATTGGCGTTCTCGTACGAGATAATAAAAAGGCGCAACGGCTGAGCGACTCCTTTGAACGCCTCAACAATGAAAAACCTGAAGACGAACGTCGTCACTTTATGATTATTGATGAGTTCAAATTCTTTAGACGCCAAGAAATCAAAGACGTTATGGCTTACTTTAAACTGCTTATGAACCCGAATGACTCCGTCAGTGCTAAGCGCATTATAAAACGCTATGTTGCTGGTATCGGTGACGCTCGTATTGCAGCCATTGAAAGCCCTGAGACGCGTCAAGTAGGCTTAAAATTGACGGACTTTATGGATATGCCTATCTTTGAAGCAGAGCCTTATGCGAAGCTCGTCAGTGGTTTAGAACATCATGAGGTTGTGGTGTATGACGTAGAAAGTACCGGTACCGATACGTCCCAGGATCGTATCATTCAAATTGCGGCCATCCGCATCGATGAAAATGGGCAGGTCCTAGAAACCTTTGAACGCTTTATTAACCCCGGCGTACCTGTGGGACAATCCGAAGAGGTACACGGCTTCTCCGATGCGTATTTACAAGAACACGGCGAAGAGCCAGCTATAGTGCTACAAGCCTTTAAGGAATTCTCCAAGAATGCAATTATTGTAGGCCACAATGTAAATTATGACGTGACCATTTTTACTAATGAATTGGCGCGCCATAATTTAGGTAATCCAGAGTTCAAGGCTATTTATGATACACTCGACATCTATCGTCGCTTTTACCCTAATTTGCCAAACCATAAATTGGGCTTCTTAGCATCAGAGTTTCCTATCAATCATGAGCCTACGCACAATGCGATGGACGATATCTTGGCCACTGCACAACTTTTAATCTATGCAGTAAAAGAAAATATCGTGCCTACAACAACTGGTCGTATGGTGGTAATTAACAAATATAAAGCGGCTTTCACCAATATTGCGTCCCAAATGGCAACGTTACGTAGAAAGGCCTATACGGAATTGCCAACGAAGTTATTGGCGTACATTATGAATCAAATGGGGGTTCTAGAATACTATAAATCCCATGGGGAAGCAGCAAAGGTAGAGCATATACGGGATCTATATCGCATTATGGAAAAATTAGATGCTGCCTATGAGGGGCCGGCTGGGTTAGCTCGATTAAATCAAATCTTGCAGATGGCGGCCCTTACCGCAGGTGAGCCAGCTCAACAGGTACGAAACGAAGATCGGATTCCTATCATTACCATCCACCAAGCAAAGGGGAGCGAGTTTGACCATGTATTCCTAGCAGGCCTCAACGAAGGTACCTTCCCAAGCCCATTTGCCATTGCAGAAGGCCGTGAAGACGAAGAAAAGCGCTTGTTCTATGTGGCCATAACGCGCCCTAAGCAAGAGCTGACCATTACTTTTGAACAAACGAATATACGTGGTCGAGCGGTTCAACCAAGCTCGCTACTGAACTATATGCCACGAGACAATGAGCTCGTAGAAAGGAGATACTAATGGCGAGAAAAACACACCGTCCCGATGATATTTTGTGGACCGTAACTGCCGCAGATATAGACGCTGCAGGTAGTGAAAAACAGGATATTACATTAGGTGAAGTATTAAATACAAAATATCCTCGTAAATCCTTAGTAAAGTTATTTGAGGAAAAACTAATCCACATCAACGGCCATAAAGCGACGCCAAAGGATATTATCTCCGAAGGTGACGAGATTTGGATTGCCATGGCGAAGGAAAAAATAGATCACGAACCAATTGAAATGAATCTACATATCTTATATGAAGATGATGATCTCCTCATTGTGGATAAGCCTGCTGGTATGACAGTAAACTCCAAAGACCAAGTATCCCTTGCCAATGGTGTGGCTTACTACTTTAAAGAACATGGCATTAAGCGAAAGGTACGTTTCTTGAATCGCTTAGATAGAGATACAACGGGCTGTATTGCGATTGCTAAAAGTGGCTTAGCTCAAAGTCTTTATCAACAGCAAATGGATGATAATACCTTTGAAAAGTGGTATATGGCTACTGTGGAAGGCATCGTAGAAGCTGATGAGGATTCCTTGGTATTATCTATGGAACGCAGTGCTGATGGGATTCATTACGAAGTAAATCCTAAAGGAAGAGAGACTCGTACAGATTATTCCGTCCTATGTAGACATCAATCACAGCCTGTGGATAAGTCTGTGAATAAGTCCAAAAATTCTGTGGATATAGCATCAAAAAATGTGGATATAGAACTACCAGATGTGGATAAAAGTGGTCAAAATGTGGACAAATCTGTGTATAACTCCCAAGAATGTGGATATACAGAGGTTTTAGTCCGTTTGTACACAGGAAAAACACATCAAATTCGTGTGGCTTTCAGTCATATAGGTCACCCTCTCGTAGGGGATACCTTATATGGCGCACAACCAACGGGGCAGCCGTTCCAATTGCGTGCCCAAAAGGTTGTATTTACACACATGCGCACAGGCGAGCGTATTACGGTTACCGCATAATTACCTCTAATTACTTTCACACTTATCACTAGATAAGTATGAAAAAGTGCGTAACATGTATTACGTATTAATAAATAGATCGTAATTTGTTAACAATGGGTCTATACTATAGATTGTGAAGTCACAATACACCAAATACTCTAATTGAGAAATGAGAATTATTGATAACTCAGTAAAATCAACGATTTTATAAAAATTTTTCAAAAAATATAATGACAAATGATAATCGATAAGCTATAATAGGAATGTAAATAAATCGATAGGCTTCGATTTATAGCTTAGTGAATTGAATGTAAGAGGTGTAGTTTAATATGATTTTACAAGAAAATAGTGCAGCACGTAATCGGGGGATTACGCTTGCTAGTATAAAAGGTATTATAGGTAACGTCGTTCTCGTTATTTTTAAAATGATTGTAGGCCTTGCATCTAACTCTATCGCCATCATCCTTGATGCGGTAAACAATTTAACAGACGTTTTGTCCTCTGTATTGACGATTGTTGGTACAAAATTAGCAGCTAAGGGGGCCGATAAGGAGCATCCATTTGGTCATGGACGTATAGAATATATGACTACTATGGCCATTGCTTTCATCATCCTTGGTGCAGGCATTGGATCCCTCAAGGAATCTATTGAAAAAATTGTTCACCCTGAGGTATCTACCTTTGATGTTCCAAGCTTGGCTATTATCGCCGTTGCTATTGTGGTGAAAGTTGTAATGGGCCGTTATATTAAGGCTCAAGGTGAAAAGTATAAATCCGATGCCCTTGTAGCATCTGGTATCGATGCCCTCTTTGATGCGGTGATTACCTTTGCTACATTAGTATCTGCAGCTTTAGTATTCTTCTTTGACTTTGATATTCAAGGTTATGTAGGTGCCGCTATCTCTGTTTTAATTTTGAAAGCTGCTTATGACATTTTAAAAGAAATGTATAATCACTTGCTTGGTGTTCGTGCAGATGATAACTTAATTCGTGATATTAAAGAAACTATCGCTCAACATCCAAATGTAGGTGGTGTGTATGATTTAGTTTTGAATAGCTACGGTCCTGGTGAAACAATTGGCTCCGTACATATTACAGTGCCAGATACGATGACTATGGCTGATATTCATCCTTTGACAAAAGGTATCGCCGTTCATCTTTATAAAAAATTTGGTATTGCTATGACTGTTGGTGTATATGCTGAAAACCAACCAAGTGTGGAAGTACTTGAAATTAGACAAGCTCTTGATCAAGTTGTAAGTTTATATACTCATGTAGTACAAGTACATGCCTTTTACGTACACGAAGAAAAGAAAGTTATCTACTACGATATTATCTTTGACTTTGACGAAGAAGATCCGCATGGTACATTAGAAAAAATTAAAGCAGAAATGCAAAAACGCTGCCCTGAATATACACAATTTGCTATTGTGGATACTGACTTTAGTAACTAGTTCAAAAAATATAGTTATGTTATAAGATAAAAGACTTTTACCGATGATTGATAGAATATCTGGTCAAAAATTGGTAAAAGTCTTTTTCTTTTATTAGACTATAAAGTTAGCTATACTATAAGTAAGAGAGAGGTGGTTCTATGTTGCGATGGATAAAGAAACATTATATTGTAAGTTTTATTATTTTCCTTATTCTTGTTTTGTGTGCTTTGCACTTTAGTGGTACGAGAAATGAGATACGTATTTTGCCGAAACAAGGGATAATTCTAGAGAAAGATATTACAGTTGATCTTAATCATAATCCTAATGCAAGCCTAACCGTTATAAATGCAAGTAATTACTCTGAATCTTATGTAGTTGATGTATTGCCTATTATGAAAGAGTATAACTGTTATATTTTTGACTCTCTTATCGTTAATAATGAATTATATCTTCTTGCACGCTCTAATGATGCAATTTCTAATATGAATTTGTATCCACTTTTAATTTTTAAGATTACTGACACATCCTTAGTTTCTAATGTTATTGGTTATGATTTAGATAAATTTTCTGCTTCCTTAGATTATGTAGATGGAAAAATTATAGCCTCTAATCGTGATGGAAAATATATTATAGATACAAATTTATCTGCATCTAAAATAGTCAATACTGATCAAGGCTCTGTTCGACAAGAGAAAAAGAATAAACATGGTATTCAAAAAGATAAAGTAATATCAGATTCTTTAATTCCTAGAGATTTATACATGAATGGTAAGGTAGGAGATACCTATTTGCTTACTGTTAGTCCTCTTAACTACGCGAAGCCTAACATGAATTTACCATTTGAATTTTTAAAAGCTGAACAGTATTATGGTATACCTGTATATGAAAATATGATGGTATTCTGGAATACTAATACTGATGAGATGGAGTTTTATAACGATCTTAAGTCTATTACATCTTTTAATATTAAATATATGGATATGGGTTATAATATCGCAAGATTTGAACATTGGAATCAAATAATTAAGAATAATGGTCCTGAAAAATAAGATAGGCTTGATAATAAATAGCCTAATGCGTATAATGTATTGTATAAAATATAATTTGTTTAAGGAATCCTATCTGAGGAGAGATATAATGAAGAAATTTGCTCTTACAACGTTAGCTGTAATGGCGGCCGTTGGTGTGTTGGCGGTTCAGCCTGCAGATGCGAAAAAGGTACAACAAGATCCTAGTATGGCAATTATTGATATGCCTATGAATGATGAAATTCAGCAAGTCAATGGTGTATCTAAATCTGCAAATAAAGAAACACAACGTTTATCTAATAAGTTAGCAGATGCTACAAGAGTGATGGTTAAGAAAAATTGGACAACCATCTATATTAAAGCTGTACCTACAGGAGATAAATCAGCTGTACGATTCTATTACACAGATAAAAATGGTCAAGTATATAATGGCCAAGTCATTAGAAATACAGGCCTATCCAAAGGTAAATATATGACTGGTTCGTTGCGACAAGTTGAAGCTCTACAAGAATTAGTAAATCATTTACAACAAAATGGTCAAGAGGTACCATCCTCCATTGATCTTATCATTACCCAAGGCGGATATCGTACTAAGACGATCTTTAATTATGGCGAAGATACAAGTAATTTACCTGCTTATCAACAACAGTATGAACAACAAAACTTCCCTACTATGAAGTAAGAGAAAGGCCCGTGCATAGCACGGGCTTTTTGTGTTAGATTATGTAATCGTCAGAATCTTCTTTTTTAGGTTTTTTGTAAATTTCTTTTACACCAGCCATCTCGATAAGTTCCTCACTGAGAGCATCTTCATCATCTGTATTAAGCATGGAGTAGAAGGCCCAGAGAATAACGAACCAAATTGGTGTAAACAAGAGGGCAATTCGAGTGTCTTCGTTTAAGGCGAGAATACCTAGAATGAAAACAAAGAATGCAAGGATGATGTAATTCATCACTGGGAATAGAGGCATTTTGAATTTAGATTGTGCCGCTAATTCTGGATTTTTCTTGCGATATTTAAGGTGACAAATAACCATCATGGCCCAAATAAAGATGAAGCAGAATGTAGAGATAGATGTAATCATAACAAATACTGCTTCTGGCATTACATAGTTGAGTACAACTGTAATTAATAGTACTGCAGCGGAGAAAATGGTTGCTTGGTAGGGTACACTGCTGTGTGTTAAGCGGCGCATAGAGCTTGGCGCATGACCGCGTTTAGCAAGGGCGTAAATCATACGGCCTGTACTAAAGATACCAGAGTTTGTTGCAGATGCAGCAGATGTAAGAACTACAAAGTTTACGATGCCTGCAGCGGCTGCAATACCAACTGCTGTAAATACGGCCACAAATGGGCTAGCAGATGGGTTGACGGCTGTCCAAGGATAAATGCTCATGATGATAGCCAAAGAGCCTACATAGAACAAAATAATGCGTAATGGAATGTTGTTAATCGCCATAGGGATAACCTTTTCAGGATCCTCTGTTTCACCAGCTGTTAAACCTACGAGCTCGATACCTGTGAAAGCGAAAACAACCATTTGGAATGATAAAATAAAGCCCATCGTTCCGTTCGGGAACCAGCCCCCATAATTCCACATATTACTAAAGGCGGCAACGCCTGCATCTGTAGTAAAACCTGTGACAATCATGATGATACCGATGATAATGAGGGAGATGATGGCAATTACCTTAATCAAGGCAAACCAGAACTCCATTTCACCGAAGTACTTTACGGCTGTTAAGTTCATTAATAGCAATGCCACTAAGACGACAAGAGCGGGTATCCATTGAGGCAGCCACGGTATCCAGAACTGCATATAGAGGCCTACGGCTGTTAAATCGGCCATGGCTAGTGAAAGCCAACAGAACCAGTATGTCCATCCTGTGATAAAGGCTGCTCGATCACCTAAATAATCTTCTACGAAATCGATAAAAGAGTGGTGGTTCAAGTTGGATAATAACAATTCGCCTAATGCTCTCATGATGAAGAAGCAGATAATACCTGTAATAAGGTAGGCGAAAATAATGGATGGACCTGCCAAGTGAATGGCACGGCCGGAGCCTAAGAACAAGCCTGTACCGATGGCACCGCCGATGGCGAGCAACTGTACGTGCCGATTCTTAAGGCCCCGTTTTAACTGATGCGTATCAGACATAGTAAAGACCTCTTTTCTACAAACTATCTACAAATATAAAAAGCCATGGATGACCATAGCTTTTATAATCTATAGAATCAATAAAACTATTTTCTTATAATACAGTATCTATTACAAAAAGTCAAATGTATTTATACAGTGGACACATAGGAGAAATAGTATTATTAATATACGAATAAAAGAGAAATTATTCATTTTAAGAGAATACTTAGCCTTAAAAGATTTCTAAAATTTGCTATAATGATACATAGATTATTTTTTACGTAAAACTGTGGAGACTATTATGAGACGACAAGATCGCAAGGTTACAGATATAGATGAAATTAAGGGCATTTTAAATAGCACTCGTATCATTCACCTAGGCATGATGGATGGTGATTACCCTTACGTAGTACCCCTACATTTTGGATATGAATTTATAGATGAGGTACTTTATATCTATGTACATGGCCATTATGAGGGGAAAAAGTTTAGTTTGATTCAAGCGAATTCACATGTATTTATTGAAATTGATGGTAGCGATGAAGCCCTCGTTTCAGGTGGAGATATACCATGTAAATATAGCTCGGTTTACTCTAGTGTGATGGGTCGTGGAGAGGCTACCTATTTAGAGAGAATTGATGAAAAGGCTCATGGCTTACAAGTATTGATGAAACACCAAACAGGACGTGAATTTACTTTTACAGAAGCCATGGTAAACTCTGTGGGCGTAGTACAAATAAAAGTGGTAGACTATACTGCAAAAAGACGAAGACAACTTGAACAAGATATTATTATGCCTCCATTAACTAAATAATGACACAACAATCCTATTGAACTCTATTATGATATAGCGTTCAGTAGGATTTTTTTATATCGAACTTAAGCATTAGATACATTCGTTGATGATGCCTATGCTTTCACAAAAGGAAAGATAAAAGTTTTATGAAGTAGCTAGGGATACAGAATAGGTTTCTTAATTCTGATATAAATAAGAAAATATATCATTATATGTGTGAAGTATATTATAAAATTTTATAAGCGGAGAGAATATGAGAAAATTAATATGTAACTCCATTTTGGCTGCTATAGCTGCTGGGTTATTATCTGTAGGAATGGCCACAGCAGAAACGGTAGATACTCCTGATACTACAGATCAGGCTGGATCTACTAAAACACTTAAGCTCGGACATAACTTTAAAAATGTTGAGCCTAGAACTGATAGTTTACAGTGGCACTTTCATGATTGGCCTATAGAGAATACAAAAAAGGCGCATACTTTTAACGGAAAACTATTAGAGGCAGCAAAGAAGCTTCCATATGAGGCTGAGGCACCTAGTTATATCCCTTATGGTTATGAAATCTATACAGTGCGGCAAGACAAAAATGATGTATTAGAGGTTGTATATTTTATAAAAAATTCCCAAACATATCGAGTTGGGAAGAGAAACTCTGGTAGTATTTTTGTTTATAGAATGGGTTATTCAGTGGAAGATGTAAAAGATGTATCGTATGTTCCTGCTGAGTATAAGGACTTTGAATGGTCTGAACAAGGTGAATCTGGCGAAGTCTTTTACACCGGGGATCCAGCAGCACAACTAATTCGCAGCATTACGTGGACAAAAGACGGTATGGCATATTCCTTATTGTTCTTAGAATCTGTGAAATCAGTTGATGCTGAATTCTATAAGGATCATGTGGGGCCTGTAAAAAAATAGATTGTTCACGTAGCAATTTATTTGGAATAAAGCGAAATGTGTGTAACCGCTCGAAGAGGAGAGAATATGAAGAAAATAATAACATCTGCTGTTTTATGTGCCGCGATGGCTACGGCAGTAAGTACCTTTGGGGTGCAGCCAGTTAGTGCTACATACCCGTTAATAGATAAAAATGGCAATACCGTTCCTGTTGAACGAGATGTAGATATAGATAATAAAAAGCTCATCGGTGATAATAAAAAACTCTCTGATCGTTATCGTTGGTATGATCAAGTTGATGATTATGATTTAGTTAAAACTAATATTGAGAGTACCGCGCAGGAATTTGGCTATCCTATACAAGTTCCGTCTTATATACCTAAAGATTATGCAGTACGTGATGTAAAGGCCAAGGATCATGACGTATTAGAAATTGTATATACGGAAACGGGTCGTGATGGAGAATATGGTCCGAAGCTAACCTTCTCTAATACAGATATTGTATATCGTATGGGATGGGCTATCGATACAGTGGTAACGCCTATTTTAGAAAAGACAAAGTACAACGCTAAGGATGCAGTTAGCTTTACTACCCCTAATGGAATTTCTGTACATACGTTAGGTTATAGTAAAGACGCTATTCAAATCGCTTACTGGGAAAAAGATCACAAAGTGTATATGCTCTACTTTGCTTCTTCAAGAAACCAAAGCTTTGTAAGCAAAATTATAGACTCTGTAGGTCCTGTGAGTAACGTAGCCATTGATGATACTCGACTACGTGGTGACCGCAATGATAAGCAAAATGTTGAAGAAAACGATGCGAAAAAGGTTAAACAAAATGATGACCCGGATTGGCCTCCTTATGAAACGATTGGGTTACCATTGCGTACACATACGAATTCTGTGTGGCCTATACTTACCAGCAAAACCATCGGTTTACCTAGCGGTGTAATTAATGCATCTCATAAGATGTCCTATGACGTATCTGTACCAAGTTATTTACCGTTTGGCTATACATACTATGCTACACATTTTTATGACAATGATGTATTAGAAACTGTATATTGGAAGCAAGGTGAAGAGTATCAAGAGCGCAGCGGTCGTTGGGTAACTCATACTATGGTCTTCCGCATGAGCTACTCTATGGATACTGTATGGCCTGAAGAATATATCCCATGGGAGTACCATGACGTACAGTGGAGCGACTCCACTCCAATAGGGGAGGTTCAATATACAGGGGATGTAGATAAGGGCTTAGTACGCAGTGTTACGTGGTACAAGGATAATATGGCGTATTTCTTATTCTTCCAAGTGCCTGTGAAAGCATCTGAAGCAGACTTTTATAGAAATCATGTAGTGCCATTAAAAGATATCGATCCAAGTCGTACAGACTTAATTGGTGTAAAAACAATTCGTTAATACTAAATAGTAATAAAAAAAGAACCTATCTCCTAGATATATTACTAATATCTGTGGAGATAGGTTCTTTTAGTATTTGTAATTTACATACAATTAGTTCTCAGCGTATTAGTGATTATAGCAATCAAATGTTACTTTCATTAATAGCTTGATTATAAGCATACGGTAATTAGAAGAATACGTAGCGGATGATGACGAGTACCGCCAATACGTACATAATCCAGTTAACCTCTTTTGCACGACCTGCAATAATTTTGAGTAGAGGGTATGCAATAAGACCTGCAGAGATACCGTTAGCGATGCTATATGTGAACGGCATCAAAACGATAACGAGGAATGCAGGGAAGCCTTCTGTCCAATCATCGAAGTCGATATTGCGAATAGCACCTAACATGAGGGCACCGACAATGATAAGCACAGGAGATGTGGCTGCATTTGGTACCAGGGATACGATTGGAGCCAAGAACAAGCAGATTAAGAATAATACGCCTGTTGTGACAGCCGTTAAGCCTGTACGGCCACCAGCACCTACACCTGCCGCACTTTCAACAAAGGCAGTAATTGTAGAAGTACCGAGCAATGCACCAGCACTAACGCCAATAGCATCGACAGTCATAGCTTTACCAAGACCTGGGAATTTACCAGATTTAGGATCTGCAATTTTCGCCTCTGTAGCAGTACCAATCAAAGTACCCATGGAGTCGAACAATTCTACGAAGGTGAAGGAGAAGATAATCGTGATTAAGCCCATGTGTAGCGCACCAGGAATATCTAGTTGAAGGAATGCTGCTTTAGAGAAATCTGGTACTGCTAATACCGTGAAGTTCTCAGGCATTGTGGAAAGGCCAGTAGCATAGGAAAGAATTGTTGTTACTGCCACACCAATCAAGAGAGAACCTTGAATTTTACGAGCCATCAATAAAGCTGTAAAGATGAGGGAGAATAGAGCTAACAATGTTTCGCCACTGTGCAAATTACCGAGCGTCAAGAGCGCTTCGGATGCTGGAGGTACTAAATTACCATGTGTTTGCACAACTTGGCCTAGGGAGTTTGGAGACAAACTAATAGAGATTGCCATCAAGCCGGATAATTTTAAGCCAATGATAGCGATGAAGAGGCCAATACCAACAGTAATGGCAACCTTCATAGAGGCTGGGATGCCTTCAACGATCATTTGACGTATCGACGTAAGTGTTAATAAGAGGAATACGAGACCGGAGATAAATACAGCACCCAATGCTGTTTGCCAAGTTACGCCCATACCGAGAACTACGGTAAAGGAGTAAAAGGCTAAGAGGCCAACCCCTGGAGCGAGGGCGATAGGATAGTTTACGAATAAACCCATAGCAATCGTTACAAGGCCACCACCTAAGGCTGTAGCGATGAGGACTGCGTCTTTATCCATCCCTCCGAGACTAAGAATGTTAGGCGCCAAGAATAGGATGTACGCCATTGTGATAAACGTAGTAATACCTGCTAAAATTTCAGTTTTAACAGTGGTACCGCGCTCACTGAGTTGAAATAGTTTATCTAACATTAGATAACACCCTCCCGATATGAAATTAAAAATTATATCTAAATGAAAATATTTCGATATATGTATAGTGTACCATATTTCCCACCATTTTTTGTATGAATTTATGATATACTATAAATATATTATGAATGACTTAGAGGTTAACTTATGAAAATATCTACTAAAGGGCGTTATGCTCTACGGATATTGGCGGATATTGCAGAGCACGGGGTAGAAAAAAATGTACCCATTCGTGAGATTGCAGAACGCCAAGGATTTTCCGATAAATACTTAGAGGGGATTGTATCTCGCTTATCCTCCGCTGGCCTCGTTAAAAGTGGCCGTGGTAAATACGGTGGATATCGCTTGGTGAAATCGCCTGCTGAATACAATGTATATGAAATTTTATATGCTGCAGAGGACTCCATTGCTCTCGTATCTTGTTTAGAAGATGATGTTGAGCCATGTCCTATGTTTAATGATTGCTTGACTGCTCCATTGTGGCAGTATTTGCAAGATGAATTCCGTCACGTTATGGAACGTGTATCCTTACAGGATGTAATGGATCACAAATTTCCAACGGAATAAATAAAAGAGTCGCGTTTTATATGCGGCTCTTATTTATATAGAATGTGAAAGTATAGAAATATTTTTACATTACATATGAAAGGAGGCAAAGGATGAGCACAACTGCATATGATGCTCGTGGTGGCATGCGCAATGTATGGATTATTACAGCTGCCATGACGGTACTGGCTATATGTTACACCATGATCATTCCATTTTTGCCTATCTATCTTTTAGAATTAGGGGTACCAAAGGCTGATGTAGCACTTTGGTCAGGCCTCGTTTTCGGCATTACCTTCCTCATTGCGGGCATTATGGCTCCTATATGGGGTAAGATTGCGGATAACAAAGGTAAAAAACGGATGGCCCTGCGTGCTGGCTTTGCCATCGCTATCTGTTATGTATTAATTGGCTTAGTTACAGACCAATATCAATTACTCATGGGGCGTGCCCTCGTTGGTTTTGCTAATGGATTCTATCCCGCGGCAATGACTATGGTGTCCCTTAGTGTTGATGAAAAACAGGTTGGTAGAGCATTAGGTATATTTCAAACCGGTCTTATCTTAGGCAATGTCATTGGCCCGTTTTTAGGTGGCGCCGTTGAGAGTGTTGTAGGGATGCGACCTGTATTTTATGTATCTGGTATTGCTGTATTTATTGCGACTTTGGCCGTATTATTTTTTGTGAAAGAACCCAAATTACATGCTGTAGGTGCTGATGGAAAAGAACAAGCTGCTCACCATACCAAATCCACATCCTTGCGTGAGGACTTTAAAGCAGTTCAACAACAGCCTGTATTAGTACGATTGCTTTGGATATTCTTCTTCATGCAATGCGCTATTATGATGTTGCAACCTATTTTGGCCCTCTATGTAGGAGATATGCAAGGCACTATGGAAGGGGCCGCTATTATTTCTGGTACCATCCTCAGTATCGGCGGCTTAGCAGGATCCTTAACGACGAACCTATGGGTCCGCCTTGGTGAACGCCGTGGTTATTTTAAGACTATCTCCTACTGTATGATGGGAAGTGGTATTGTCCTTTTACTTCAAAGCTTGCCAGTAGGTATTTGGTGGTTTGGCGTACTACAAGTACTCATTGGCTCTTGTATTGTAGGTATTAACCCATCTCTGAGTGCTGCAGTAACACTTAATACAGATCCGAGCTTTAGAGGTCGCATGTTTGGTATGACTACGACGGCTCAACAATTTGGTTCTATGGTAGGACCAGTATTTGCCAGCATTGTATCCACTTATATAGGTATATCCTATGTATTTAGCATTACAGGCTTATTATTGTTATATATGGCATTCCAATCTAGAAAATTATCTGCTAAGCACGAATAATGCTCTAAATGATTACTCCACACGATTATGTGTGGAGTTTTTATTTAGAGAGAGTAGATATACTTAACGGGATTGAATAATATGACCAATTTTAATAAGACCGAGAAAATAGGATATAACAAAAAATTATGTTAATCGATAATCTAAGAATACATTTTTAGTGCATAATAACGGGCTTTCATACGCTTTTTGTGAATAGCAATCCAATATAGCCGGATTGATTGCTTTTACCAAAATATTGGTATATAGTTAGTTTAAGGTAAGTCATTTGTCTCACCCTGTGGGACGGAAAGGAGTTATTATGGTCCGTATCGGTCATGCTGTACTCGGCGAAAAGGGTACAAAGATATGTGTTCCTATTGTGGGCACAACAATGAAAGAAATTTTAGATGCTACTGCGGTTGCATGTAATACACCGTGTCATGTAGTGGAGCTACGCATTGACTATTACGAGCGGGCCCACTCCATTGACGCTATTATTGAATTGTTAATGCTCATCAAGCCTCAATTAAAAGGTCGTGCCTTATTATTTACATGGCGTACGAAAGGTGAAGGTGGGGAGAAAACCATTTCTTCACAAGACTACTTCACCATGTTAGAGCGCATCATTCCTACTGGATTGGTAGATGCTATCGATATTGAACTCTTCTTTGATCAAGATAGAATGCTCAAGACCATTGAGTTTGCCAAGGTACATGGCATTACAATTATCATGAGTAATCATGATTTTCATGGAACCCCAAGTCATGAAGTTATTGTAAATCGTCTTCTTCAAATGAAAGAATTCTTAGCCGACGTGCCAAAAATGGCTGTTATGCCTAATACAACAGGGGATGTATTAACACTCTTAGAAGCAACTGCTGAAGTAAAAGCTTTATATCCATCAGACCCAGTTATTACGATGGCTATGGGTCCACTCGGTGCTGTTACACGTACTGCAGGCGCTCTATTTGGTAATGCTATGACATTTGCCTCCGCTGGCAAAGCATCAGCACCAGGTCAAATCGATGTGCATGAATTAAAACGAATTCTTGATACCATCGACGTAGATGGTGTCTTCGATGAACAACAACATAAACGCGTAAAAGTACATTAAAAAAGTCGGCGAAAGCCGACTTTTTTATATGTTTTGTATTTCCTGTAATGTATTCATTTTTGAAGGTCGAATATAGAACACATATATATAATTATTTATAACCTTATATAGGATGAGATATTTTCTATGTGATAATTTTCTGTATTTTGTATCACTATTAATAATGGGATAGCGTTCAGGAAAAATAGTTAATGAAGATATTTTTTCATAGATTAACCTTAATTCTTTTCTGATAATGCTTTGATCTATAAGCTGTTGTGCTAATGAAATTTTGAGATTTACTATATCAGATTTAGCTGTAGGGGTCAAAATTATTACATATCTCATTTTAATCTCCACACTTATAAATCTTTAAGGAGTTCATTAAAGACTTTTTCTACAGGTTCACCAATTCCATTTTCAGCCTGATTAAGACCTATTTCTATTCTTTTGTTGAACTCTTCTTTTGTCCATAAATCATCATTTATAGCATCAATCCATTCAGGGCGATGAATAGTCGGAGGAATATCTTTAGCGAATTGTATTTGTTTAGAAACTAGTGTAACAGTTTGTGATATGGTTAATCCCATTTCTTTTAAGATAGCTGTTGTTAGTGTCTTAACTTTAGGGTTTATACGGATATTGAGTATGCCTGTTTTATCAATTTTATCAAAGGATATTTCTATTTCGTTTTCTGCTGATGTTCCGTACGTATTTATAGTATCTGAGGCCTTTAATGTTCTTCGAGGTTGTTCGTAGGTGCTGTCATTCTTGAGTGTACTTGGCGTTGGTGTTTTTTCGGTAGGAGTTGTTGGTAAAGCAATATCAAATGGGATACGACGTTCTTTTATAATTTGACGAAATAGTGCGTCTAGCATAGAGGTGTAGGATAGGCCCTGTGCCTTTAATATGCTAGATACTTCCTGTTTTAGATCTTCGTTGATGCGGACTTGTAGGTTTACTGTTTTCATAGTATCTCTCCTAGTATTCTTTTGGCTTGTGACTGTAATTCGTTGGTCATATTATTGATTTTATATTAAAAGTTTGTTAAGCTAATTAATTCCGTTTGTAATTACATTGTAATTGCACATGTGGATTTTTACAAATACATATAAAACATAGGGGAAATAAAAAAGCAGTAGTAATCCTAAGGATAGCTACTGCTTTTCAGTTTATATCATTGATGTCATGATATGAGTTTTAGTTTTATCTAGAAATACAGATGTAAAGTATTTTACAAATTTGATATATAAGCTCTTACAATAAATTTGCCTCAAAGTCTTCTAGGATAGTCGCCACTGTTTCTGGTGCATTGCGATTATGTTTTACGATGCATTGAGCGAAGCTTTCATACATTGGTGTACGCGTTGCTTCTAGTTCGCGTAAGCGTTCGATGCCACCACTAGAGAGAACACGACCAGAGGTAGATAGGTTTTCTACTGGTTGTGTTAATTGGTAGATACGACCGTTTTGGCGTAAGTGTGCGAAGTTTTTAGGAACTGTTACACAGCCGCCGCCAGTGGAAATAATAAGACCTGTTTGGGTACCGAATTTTGCAATCATTTCCGCCTCTTTTTCACGGAAGGCTGCTTCCCCTTGTTCAGTAATGTATGTGGAAATGTCTCCAATTTCTTTTTCTAACTCATGATCCACATCAACGCAGGTACGGCCCATTTCCTCACCGAGCGCTTTGCCGACTGTAGTTTTTCCTACGCCAGGCATGCCGATGAGGATGATGTTTTCCTTTTCACGGCGCATATCTCTCAAGATTTGCTCGATTTCCTTTGTGCCAAAGCTTTCACCTTGGAAATGGTTAGCAGCTTCAACGCCTTGAGCCACGAGGAATGGCAAGCCATCACAATGAGGAATTTCCATCATTTCTGCTTGTAACAACAAAATCGTACGGCGTGGATTATAGATGAGGTCTACAACGCCTTCTAATTTGGAGAATTGTGTAATATCGATAAGATTAGCTGGATTATGAGGGTACATACCGATAGGTGTGCAGTTAATAATAATCTGTGCTGTTTCGTAGTAATTAGGCGCATCACCATAGAATGGTGCGGTCTTACGAGAGAGATGAACTATGTTCTTAGCTCCTAAGTCTTCAAGAGCTACGTGAATGGTAGCGGAGGAAGCGCCATCGCCAAGGATAATACATTCCTTGCCAGATACATCAATGCCAGCATGTTGTAGAGTAAACACGAAACCATCGTAGTCAGTATTATAGCCGTGCCATTTACCATCTTTGCGAACCATCGTATTCACACAACCGATGCGTTCTGCACGAGGGTCTACTACATCACAAGCTTCAAGGGCATTTACCTTGTAAGGAATAGTGATATTGATACCTTGTAGTTCAGGATCATCAAAGAACTCTTGTAGTTGGCTCGGTTCGCGTTCAAATAATTCGTAATTTGTATTCCCTAGTGCACTGTGAATGCGAGGGGAGAAGCTATGGCCTAACGTACGGCCAAGTAAACCAAATTTCATAGGACCTCCTAGGTCAATATACATAGAATGGCTAATAGGCTGGTACCTATTAGCCATTGAAGTTTTATAACTATATGTATTGTACTATATATGTTCTTATAGAGACTAGTACATATAAGTATATTAGTTTTCAGGGTAATTGCCTAGTAAGCGGAATTTATCTTGTGATGTGTGTAGCTCTGCTAGAACAGACAATACCTTAGGATCTGCTAGGGATGCTTCTAAGTCGAGGTAGAATAAGAACTCAAAGTTATGACCTACAATCGGGCGAGACTCAAGTTTGGTAAGATTTACGCCGATGTTTGCAAACTTGGTAAGTAATGTACCAAGGCCACCTGGAGCATGGCTTGCTGTAGTTACCACGGAGATTTTATTAGCTCCTGGGTATACATGGAAGTCCTTGCTGATGCAGATAAAGCGCGTATAGTTGTTATCGCTATTTTGGATATTGCGCATCAATGGAGATAAATTGTATAAGTCGGCACATTGAGGAGCTGCAATAGCTGCCACACCTGGGTCGTCACTAGCCGCTACGAGCTGGGCTGCACGAGCCGTGTTATCGAAGGAGCGCAATTCTACGCCTTCTAATTTTTCTAGGAAGTGACTGCATTGGCCCAACGCTTGAGGATGGGAGATGATAGTGTGAATATCTTCTAGTTTTGTGCCTTTTTTCACGAGTAAATCGTGAGAAATCCATAGGCGAGTACCGCGTACGATATAGCATTTACGATCTTCTAGAAGGTCATATACTTCTTTTACAGAACCATTGGAGCTGTTTTCGATAGGTAATACGCCGAATTGACATTCTCCAGACTCAACAGCGTCGAATACAGCACGGAAGCCTGTTACATAGTGAATTTGGCTGAGTGGTAATAATTTATCGCACGCCACTTGCGCATTACTACCGAAGACGCCCGCACAAGCTACGCTGCCACGTTGTGGAGGTAGTGTAGGGGACTGCTCAATAGCCTTTTTCATTTTAACAGTGAACTCATTATCTTGGAATAATTGTTCAGACTGATATGTACGGCTCAAGCTGAATAATGCTTCGAAGAAACGGCGTGCGTATAGGTCGAGGTCTGGGCCTGCATCTCGAGTTACTTTGTCGAGGATATCTCGTTCTCGTTTGGCATCGTAAATAGCCTTGTTCATTTCTTTTTTCGCTGCCGCAACATCCTTGGAGAGTTCCATGCGCTCTTTGAAGAGGGCGAGCATTTGGTCGTTTATATCGTTAATCTTAACGCGTACTTCATCTAAGTTCATGGTCAATATCTCCTAAGAAATCAAGAATAACAAGGGCCGTAACAGCTTCGATTATAGGTACTGCACGAAGCGCTACACATGGGTCGTGACGACCTTGGATTGTGAGCAATGTGTCCTCTTTTTGTGAAAGTGACACAGAATGTTGTTCTTTATAAATAGATGGTGTTGGCTTGATGCCCACTTGCATAACGAGTGGTAAGCCATTGGTAATACCACCTTGAATACCACCGCTATTATTCGTTGTCGTTGTAATCTTGTCGCCGTCCATGGTGAAAGCGTCATTCACTTCGGAACCAAGTTGTGCACACATGTCAAAGCCACCGCCAAAGGATACGCCTTTAATGGCGGGGACCCCAAAGATAACGCGAGCTAAGCGGTTTTCGATACCATCAAAGTTTGGATTGCCAAGGCCAATTGGTAGTCCTGTAGCAACGACTTCAACGATACCACCTGTAGAATCGCCGTCCTTTTTGAGCTGCATCACAAGATTTTCTACTTCGCTACGTTTTTCTGGATCAACCATAGCGATTGGTTCTGTAGCGATATTAGCTAATGCTTTCATATCTGGGTGAACCATGTTGATAGGAGTATCTTGAATCGTTCCCACTTGTTTTAAATGGCCGTGGATTTCAATGCCTTTTTCGCGTAATAATTGAAGGGCGATGCCACCAGCTACGCAAAGTGGTGCTGTAAGGCGTGCTGAGAAGTGACCGCCACCACGCATATCTACCTTGTCGCCGTAGCGCATACGGGCTGTAAAATCCGCATGAGAGGGGCGAGGGATATCACGTAAGTTATTATAATCGCTAGAGTGTTGAGATGTGTTGCGGATCATAAATGCCAATGGAGAACCACTGAGCATGCCGTCCACCAAACCTGCTAAAAATTCAGGTGTATCGGCCTCCTTACGTTGTGTTGTTAATTGATTTTGCCCTGGCGCACGGCGCTTTAAAAAAGCTTTTAACTCATCGATATCGATGGTATGTCCACAAGGCAGACCCTCTACAATACCGCCAATGGCATAGCCGTGAGAGGCGCCAAAGGTAGATACTTGTATGGTTTTACCGAAATTAGATGCCATTATATTAACTCCTACTACATAGTACTTATGACTATTATTGTTATGTATCAGATTACACCAGTTAAGATTAGAAATCTATACCGGTTGTGCATTACCACCTAGTAAGTTCCAGTCCTCAAAGAAGTCTGGATAGGATTTTGTGATAGCTTCGCTATCTTTTAGTGTTACAGGATTTTCACTGATGAGAGCCATCAATGTACCTGCCATAACGAGGCGATGGTCATTGACGCAATCACCTTGTCCCCCTTTAAGTATACCATTACCGATGATATATAGGTCATCACCATCTTCGCGCACCGTACCGCCCAAGTCTCTTACGAGATTTGCAACGGCTACGAGACGATCAGACTCTTTCAAACGTAGGCGAGCACCCTTAACAAAGGAGCTTTCACCTTGGATAGAGCAGGCAAGGGCGGCCATAACAGGCAACATGTCAGGCATTTGCTCAAGATCTACATGAATTGGTTTCGATGCTCGGCCTGTAACCGTTACATTCATACCATCCCATACAACATCACAACCAGCATCAATCATAACTTGCATGATGCGGCGATCAGCTTGTACAGAGTTTTTGTTCATGCCTGTAATCGTAATTGGTTTGCCCGTCATACCAGCGGCTACCATCCAAATCGCTGTATTAGACCAATCGCCTTCGATTTGGTAATTATCACGGCCGATGAAGGACGCACCAAATGGTACTGTGAAAGCCTCATTGATATTTGTGTCTGGTAAAGTGTGTTCTACTTCGACACCAAAATCTCGCATTGTTTCAGTAGTTAGTGTTACATAATCGCTAGATTGTAGTGGCGTAGTAGAGGTAATAGTAGATAAGCCAATTTGAGGGGCTGCCAACAATAAACCAGAGAAGAATTGACTACTTACATCGCCTACCATGGAGAAATTGCCCCCTTGAAGACGACCCGTCATAGTAAATGGTGGTTTATCTTGAGAGTATGTTACGCCGTGCGCTTTCATTTCGCTTAGCATAGGTTCGAGTGGGCGATTTGGTAAACGACCTTTCGCATCTACATCTACATCGTTACAGATGGATGCAGCTACAGGTAATAAGAGACGTAATGTAGTGCCTGATTCGTGAGGAACTACCTTGCCTTTTGCTGGTGCAGGGCCTGGTGTAATAGTGACAACTTTATTTTCATATACAACGTGTGCGCCTAAGCCTCGTAAGGAGTCCATAGTAGCATCGATGTCTTTAGAGGTGCGGCTCAGCAATATCGTAGATGGCGAGCTACCGAGAGCGGCACAAATCAGTGCGCGGTGTGCATGTGCCTTTGCGGGGATGGACGCGATAGTCCCCGTAGGGATGGCGTTCGTTACAGAATGCATATAAGTCTCCTTAATCTAAATAGGTTGCAAGCTCTTCGTGTGATACTACCTTGAGTTCGCTGTGGCCATAGCTAGTAGGAACAACAATTTTAATGGTAGCCCCTTCGCTTTTTTTATCGTGTTTAGCAGCTGCTAAAATTTCTTCTTTTGGTATAGTCGTTGTGGTTGGCAAATCGTGTGCTTCGATGAGAGCCTTTAATTTTTCTAACGCCTCTGCATCTAATTCTCCATGTTTTACAGCACCTTGCGCCATGAGGACCATGCCAATGGCAACGGCGTAACCATGGTGTACTTCAAAGTGGCTCGCCTTTTCGATGCCATGACCAAAGGTATGACCTAAGTTTAAGAGGGCACGCACACCAGATTCGCGCTCATCTTGCTCTACAATATCTGCTTTAGCTTGTACGCAACGGGCAATTACGCCACTAACGCTACCGCGATGTTTAATTAATGGTCTATTCTCTAATTGGGTTAAAAGACCTGGTACATCGAGGAAACCGTATTTGATAATTTCTCCACAACCATTTTTCCATTCCATATCGGGCAATGTAGTTAGCGTAGTTGGATCGCAGAGAACGAGGATAGGTTGTTTGAAAGCGCCCCATAAGTTCTTACCTGCTTCTAGATTGACCGCGGTTTTACCACCTACAGAGGAGTCTACTGCGGCTAAAAGAGAGGTAGGAACCTGTACATAGTCGATACCACGTAAGTAGGTAGCTGCTGCAAAGCCTGCCATATCACCTACTACGCCGCCCCCAAGAGCAATGAGAAGGTCTTTACGAGTTAATGATTGGGCCGCCATGTATTCCACTAAATCGATGAGTTGATGAGCATTTTTTGAGCTTTCACCAGCCGGGAATACATAATCACAAACAGTATAACCGGCATGTTCCATATTTGCTTTCACAGAGTCCAAATAGTGCGGTGCCACATTGCTATCGCTGACGATAATAACACGACAATTTGGTTTTAACGGTTTAATATAATCGGTGATGCGTTGTAAAGCGCCTTCCTCGATGACAACGTCATACGGTGTGGACGCGTTAATATGGATGCGAGTCATAACAGTTCCTTTCTTAAAAGAATAAGCTAGTATCTATTATAACGGATACTAGCTCATTTGTGTGGTATGTGAGATTATTTAGTGCATTCTACCAATGCTTGGCGCAATGCGATAACTTCTTTCATAAGGCTAGTGAATTGGTCTGGACGTAATGCTTGAGGGCCATCGCATAATGCTTTGGATGGATCGTTGTGAACTTCGATCATAAGGCCGTCTGCACCGCCGCCTACAGATGCAAGAGAAAGTGGACGAACCATGCGGCTCATGCCTGCTGCGTGGCTAGGGTCCATGATGATTGGCAAGTGAGATAATTCGTGCATCATAGGGATTGCTGTTACATCTAAGGTATTGCGAGTTTTAGTTTCGAATGTGCGGATACCACGTTCACATAATACAACTTGTTCATTGCCTTCGGACATGATGTATTCAGCAGCCATCAACCATTCTTCGTATGTAGATGACAAACCACGTTTTAAAAGAACTGGTTTGTTTAATTTACCCACTTCTTTTAAAAGTGTGAAGTTTTGCATGTTACGAGCACCGATTTGAAGCATATCTACGTTATCGAAGTATTGTAATTGGGAAATATCCATAACTTCAGAAACGATAGGAAGACCTGTTTCTTTTTTAGCGAGCTCTAACAATTCCAAACCTTCTGGGCCCATGCCTTGGAAGGAGTATGGGGATGTACGAGGTTTGAAAGCGCCGCCACGAAGGATAGTAGCGCCTGCTTCTTTACAAGCTTTTGCGGTTTCAATTACTTGTTCAGGTGTTTCTACGGAGCATGGGCCAGCCATTACTGCGAAGTGACCACCACCGATCAATACACCACCTACGTTGATTACAGAATCATCTGGATGGAATTTGCGGTTTGCTTTTTTGTATGGTTCTTGGATGCGCGTTACTTTATCTACGAAATCTAGGGACTCGATTTGGCGAGCATCGAGGGATGCAGTGTCTCCAATAAGACCTAAAATGTTGTAGCGAGCGCCTTCTACAGGATGGATAATGAAGCCTTTTTCCTCTAATTCACTGCGTAAACGAGATACCTCTGTTTGTGCTGCGTTTTGTTTCAATGTAATAATCATGATAATTCCTCCTTGTAATTACAGTGAATAGCTGGGCTTACCATACGGGATAGCAAACAAAAAAGGGCCACCCGTAATCTAATACGGGTAGCCCTTTTACTATTCTAAGCAACTAATAATAACTAAGTCTTAATTAGCGCACCACAAATAGTTCCTTACCCGTACGTTGGATAAAGAACCAATAAAAGTATTGTTTTGTAGCGAAGCTAATTTGGTTAGTCATCTTTGGTTGCTCCTTTCTAAAATGTTGGGTATAGTATAAACCCAAATGATAAGATTATGCAATACTTAAAATTAAATTTCATAGAAGTTTTAAAAATAATGTGCTTAATAAATTATTTAGAATGTAGATATAATAAGGCTTTTTGTATAAAAATGATTTTTGCTATTCATGACTAAATTGTAGTATAATAAGTTTATAAAGAGAGCCAATCAACGTGTCGGTAGCGTTAGGCTCATCTAAAATTTGGGTAAAAATGATGCGCCTAACGTGTTAGAGGTCTAGCCACCTCATTACGTTAGGCGTTTTCATTACCTTACTTAACTAAGGCAATGATAGTAACTATGGATAACAAAAATAATTTTACACAAATAGCGATATATGAGTAGCAGTGGAGGCGATATGGTGATTCAAATTTTAGATCATATTACTGATGAAATAAAACAAATTCGTATCGATGTGTTTATGAAGGAACAAGGTTTTGAAGACGAGTTTGATGCAATCGATGAGACTGCAAAGTTTGTACTTTTATCCATAGATGGTAAGCCAGCTGGTACGTGCCGATATTTTCCCAGCGACGTAGCTGGAGATGCCCATATTGGTCGCATGGCGGTACGCAAGCTATATCGTGGACAACATTTAGGAACTAAAATTATGATGGCCGCAGAAAACGGCATTCGTCGCGATGGATTTAAGACCTGCTCCTTATCAGCGCAAGTACAGGCAAAACCATTCTACGAATCCCTTGGCTATAAGGCAGAAGGCGAGGAATACCTTGATGAAAGCTGTCCCCATGTGATGATGCGGAAAGTATTATAAGAAACTAGATACTAAATATAATAGTTTGTATTAGTTCAGTCAGTATATTAATATCCATATATTTCAAAATATGAGGTGAGAGTTTATGAAACTAGCGGAAGCATTACAAGAGCGATCTGATTTGAATTATAAAATTAGCGATTTAGAGCTTCGTTTGACTCAAAATAGTTTAGTGCAAGAAGGGGAAGCACCGAATGAGAACCCTGAAGAGCTTTTAAAAACATTAGATCAATGTGTAACTAGACTACAAAAGTTAATTGCAGATATTAATTTAACAAATTGCAAAACTATTGTAGAAGGTCGTTCTATTACTGAAATTATTGCGGAAAAAGATAGTGCTGCATTGCGTCTAAGTGCTTATCGGACATTGGCGTCTAGCGCAGGTAGTATCAATTTTCGTGCGAGAGGGTCTGAAATCAAATTAATCCCGACCGTCAATGTCAAAGATATCCAAAAAGAAGCTGATTACATCGCAAAACAAGTTCGTTTATTAGACAATCTATTACAGTCTGCTAACTGGACCACCGAATTGATTGAAAGCTAATATCTATATAGTTGGTAGTTTGATACAGGGTGGACACAAAACTTTTGCTTTTACCAAGCGTTTTATGAATACATTCATGGGGCGAATGCGAATCTACAGTGTAGGCCTATTTGTGCACAAATGTATTGATACAATTTATAATGTATTACCACGTGTCGACTGTAAAAACGAGGGTGGCGTTGGGGACTATTTCTAAATATAAACGATAAAAAGATACCCAATTCAAAGATCTGGATTGGGTATCTTTTTTCTTAGTATTCTAATTTATGGAAATCAAATACCGCTACCTTTGATTATAGGTACGTTAGCAGCATGATATATTTAATTTTTTGATAAGAATATTAATTTTACTTCTACTTAGTGAATTATGTTATAATATAATTGAATAATAATCATTATTTAATTATATAGAATTTCTTAAGTAAGGAGATTTCATTATGACAGCAGAACAAAAAGCAGCTACGGCAGCAACAAGTTCTACCGCAGCTAAACCAATACCTGAACAAGGTACTGAATGGATAATTTGCCGTGTATGCGGATATATTGAGGATGCTAAGTACAGGGATCAACCTTGTCCAACATGTGGTTTTCCTCCAACAGTTTGGATGGATTACAAGCCACGTCGCATTGATTCAAAACGTGAAAAATTGCTAGATCTTCATTTACATCCAATTGCGGTACATTTCCCAATCGCAGCAACAGCAGCTTCTTTCTTAGTACCTGTTATTGCATTGTTGATTCCATCTATTGCAAATGTATTATTTCCTGCCATTACATTAGTAGTAATGATTTTACCACTTCTCGTTATTATTGGTGGTATTTCTGGTTATATTGGTAGTAAATTACGTTACAAAAAAGGAACATCTAAAATTCCTAAAGCAAAGATTTACTTAACAGTTATCTACTTTATTCTTTCCTGTGCACAAGCCTACATCGCTATTGCTAACGGTGTAAATGCTGATAACGCATGGATTATGATTATTTTAGGTATTGTAGCTTCTATCTTTGCTGCCAAACTTGGTAAAATGGGGTCCTATCTATTTGCAGGTCGATTCGGCCCATATACAGCTGGCTAACCGTTATTAACTGAATAACCTTTATAATGAAAAAAGTGATTCTCCCACCGTGAGAATCACTTTTTCTTTTATCATTTTTTTTATTATTCTAAATCATCGAAATCAAATGCTGCTGCTTTTGTATAGTTTGTAACTTTTGCTTCGAAGAAGTCAGTTTTTGTGCTATTCAAATTGGAGAAGCTTTCGATCCATTCCATAGGGTTATCCTTGATTTCAGGATATAGATGAGGCAAACCGATTGCTTCTAAACGGATGTTTGCAAGGTATTTGATGTAGCGTTCGATAAGAACGTTGTTAAGGCCGAGGATTTTATCATCAGTGATGTATTGACCCCAAGCGATTTCGTTCTCTGCACCTTGGCGAATCATGTCAGTAATTTTTGCTTCAAGTTCAGGTGTGAACAAGTCAGGGCGTTCACGGCGTAATTCGCGGATGATGTTTTGGAACAATACAAGGTGAGTCACTTCATCGCGGTTGATGTATTTAAAGATTGTGGATGTAGCTGTCATTTTACCTTGGCGTGCCAATGTGTAGAAGAAGCTAAAGCCAGAGTAGAAATAAATGCCTTCTAAGATATAGTTCGCGATGATTGTATGAATCAGATTTGCTTCGCTAGGATCATCACTGAAGCGTTGGTATGCATCGGCGATAAAACGGTTACGTTCAAGCAATGTTTTATCTGTGCGCCATTCGTCATAAATTTTGTCACGTGTAATAGGGTTTGTTACAGTGTCCAAAATGTAAGAATAACTTTGAGCGTGAATTTCTTCTTGGAATGCTTGAATATTCAATAAGGATGCCACTTCAGATGCTGTAATATAACGGCTCAAGTTTGGCAAGTTTTCAGATTGAATGGAATCAAGGAAGTTCAAGAACGCAATAATTTTGTCGAATGCACGGCGTTCGTAATCTGTTAAGTATGGGAATTGCTTAACGTCTTCGTTCAAGGAAATCTCTTCAGGAATCCAGAAGTTGTTGAGCATTGTACGGTACATTTGGTTAGCCCAGTCGTACTTGATACGGTTCCATTCGCGAAGGTTTGTGGTATTGCCACCAATCATAGATTGCGTGCCACGTTCACCATGTTCGTTAAAGATCAGTTTTTTATCCATAGTAGGACTCCTTTATACAACGATGCGACCTATACTGCTATAGGTCGTCATCAGATTTATATACACATCTCGTATTAGGAGGAGCAGCTAGTGCACTCATCCATTTCAAGGGATTGATTACGGATGTAGTAGATTGTTTTGATACCTTGTTTGTAAGCCTCAACGTATAGGTCTAGAATTTCTTTTGCTTTCATTTGAGGTGTGATATACAAGTTGAAAGATTGTGCTTGGTCAATATGACGTTGACGTACGCCACAAGCTTTGATGGACCATTGTTGGTCGATTGTATGCGCCTCTTTGTAGAGCCAGAATGTTTTGTTGTTCAAATCTGGTGCAGTTTTTGGTGTGAAAGAACCTTTCTTTTCTTCGATGAAGAATTTTTTGAAGATAGGGTCGATACCAGCTGTTGTATTCGCAATGTTGGAAGTAGAACCAGTTGGAGCTACGGCCATCAAGTAACCATTGCGGATACCGTATTTAGCAACGTCTGCAGCTAATTGTTTCCAACGATCGGATGTGTAGCCACGGCGTGTGAAGTATTCACCAGTTTCCCATTCGGAACCTTTGAATGCAGGGTACGCACCTTTTTCTTTCGCCAATTCCATGGACGCTTTGATGGCATAGTAAGCGATGTTTTCGAACAATTTGTCCGCTACTTCGATATGCTCATCAGATTCCCATTGGATATCGTGATTTACGAGGTAGTGGTGGTAACCAGACGTACCAAGACCGATAGCACGGTATTTATCAGATGTCATGCGAGACTCTGGTACTGGCGCTTGGTTGATGGAGATAACATTATCTAACATACGAATTTGAAGAGCAATATTTTCTTCTAATTCTTCGTCTGTAATACGACCAAGGCTGATGGAGTTCAAGTTACATGTAACCATGTCACCTGTATTTGTTTTAGTAGTGATAGTACCATCTTCGTTGATGATTTCTTCTGCAAGGTTTGTGAAACCAACGTTTTGTGCAATTTCATGGCACAAGTTGGACGCGTAAATCATACCTGCATGTTTGTTAGGGTTTGCAGCGTTTACAGTGTCGCGGAAGAAGATGAACGGTGTACCAGTTTCAACAGCGGAGCGCATGATTTTTTTCATCATGTCTAAAGCTGGTACTTCGATACCGTGTAAGTTAGGATCTTGTTCACATTCAAGATAACGTTTTGTAAATTCTTTGTTGTCGTCTGTGTCGTAGAAGTCCTCTAGTGCATAACCTTTTACAGCTAAGATTTCATGAGGATCGAAGAGTGTGAAGTTTTCACGAGCGATCATTCGTTCCATGAAGATGTTTGGTACGGAGATAGCAGGGAAGATATCATGAGCTTTACGACGGTCATCACCATTGTTTGTACGAAGCTCTACGAATTCGTAGAAGTCTTTGTGCCAAATATCAAGTGTTACTGTAGCGCCGCCTTTACGTTTACCTAATTGGTCTACGGCAACAGCTGTATCGTTGTACAAGCGGATCCAAGGAATAACGCCACCAGAGGAGTTTTTGAAACCGCGGATATCGGAGTTCAATGCGCGAACTTTACCAAGGTAGATACCAAGAGCACCACCGTGTTTAGATACGCGAGAGAACTTGCTGTTTACGTCGTAAATGGACCATAAGTTATCATCTACACCAGAGATGAAGCAAGAGGACAATTGATGGAATGGTGTGCCCGCATTTGCCAATGTAGGTGTAGCAGTTGTCATTTTTAATTGGCTCATCAAATCGTAGAATTTTTTAGCGTACTCTACTTTGTTTTCGCCCTCTACCAATGCCAAGTGCATAGCGATAGCCATGAAACGTTCTTGAGGTAATTCGTAGATTTCTTTGTTGAAGCCTTTTACCAAGTAACGGTCAGCCAACAATTTAAGACCTTCATAGTTGAAGAGGTAGTCTCGTTTAGGTTTGATATAGTCGCCTAATTCTTGTAGTTCGTCAGCTGTATATTCTGTAACGAAGAAGTCTGCGTATTTTTTTTGTTCCACAAGCATATGTACAAGATTTGGGAAGTTGCCGTAGCCGAATGCTTTATAACGGCGCATGATAGCAGCTTCTTTATAGAGATCGAACAAGAAGAGGCGAGCCGCTACGAACTGCCAATCTTGGTTCATTTTATTAACTTGGTTGCCGAAACCGTCGTCTTTTTTAGAGATAACCTTTTCGATGGCTGTTTGTACTAAAGTTTTTTGAATCTCTTTAGTAGTCATACCATCAACGAATTGTAACTTCGCATCCATTTCTAATTCTAGTGGATCACAAGAATCTAACCCCAAACATGCGAAGGCAATCATACGTTTCGTTTTTTCAACGGACAACGGCTCGAAATGGCCATCCCGTTTCTTGATCATAATCTCCATTACTGTTCCCCTTGAGTACTAAAATCCATAAAACTTTTAATTAAGCATATATAAGATTAGACCAAAAAGTATAAAATATCTTTAAGTTAAGTCTAATCAGAAAAATAAGAAAACTACAATATATGGTAGTTTTCTTATTGAGCTTATACATTATGTTACGATTATAGCGAAAAAATTCTATACATTCAATATTGACATTTAGAAATTTATGGATATAGTATGCTTAATTTTATCGATATAGTTGTAAATACTAGAAAGTACTATATGGGACGCATATATGATGATTTTGAATGCTGTATCTCTCTATTGTATAAAAGTTATATATTTGTGGTGTTCGATTTTAATTTTATATGAAGTTATTGTGAAGAAAACATGAAAGAAAGATATAAAATAAGGTATAATATTAGAAGAGAGTATGGGGAGATAACTGTCGGAGTATTTCGTATAAACTCAACAGAGAAGTTTTGTAATTTAAATATGTTGGTATTTATTTAATATCCAAGGGGGACGATAGTATGTTACCTTTAAGTATTGGTAGTGAAGTTGTTGTTGGAATATTGTCATTATTATTTGGTAAGCAAAAAGATGAGGGATTAGAGGCTGAAAAAAGGGGGATGGAAAGAGCTGCAAGAATTTATACACCTATTCTTTCTGAAACACAAATGTTTGCAGAGCGGTTGAAATTAAATTACACCTTCCATAAGGAGACATTTGGTAGTTTGATAGAATCGAAGGTTGAGTATATAAAAAAGCTTGAACAAGATATTATAAGATATAAAAAAATTTATGAAACAAAATTGGAAGACGAGATAGAACAATATAATTCAAAAAATAAGGGAAGTAGTATTATAGGCAGCGGCATAACTAGTGCTATGGGAGAAATTGGTCTCTCTAGTGCTGTGAGCAGTGGTGCAGGTAGTGTTGTCAGAGGTAATGTTGGTAGAGTAGCAGGTGGGCTACCTGGTGCTATTGGGATAGGTGTTCCTAGTTTTATTGCCAGGGTACTGATTAATAGATATGGTCGATTAAATAGGGAAAATCTGAAAGAACGGGAAGAGGCAATTAAAGCTATTGAGAATCATGGTTTTGAAAAAGCAAAAGCAATGTGGGAGAAGAAAATTTCTGAGTATAGAGCTGAATTGGATGCCTTAAAATATAAAGGAGACCAAGAATCTAGAGAACTTATAGAGATATATGATAAATGCATTACTGAAATAACAGAAAAGGAAAAGGAAGTTGCTTACTATCAAGAACGTGTAGGTGATCTAGGATGAGTCAAGCTGAGAAACTACTAGCAAGAAAGAATGCTACTATACAAGCTTTAGATAATACGATTAGTTCTTTAACTGATGAACAAAAAGAAGTGGGGCGTTTAAAATCTATTGCCATTAATACAACAAATATACTCACTGATTTAGATGAAGAGTTTTCTAAACGTACTTCGTTAGGATGGGGCGATGTCAAGTTCCTATTTGCGGCTACAGCATTACAATGTATTCGGATTTATGTAATTAATACTCTTACAAAAGTTGAGCCAGCAGGAACAGGTAACACAAAAGAAAATTATTTACATAAGTTACAAGATAGATTACTAGGAAGGTTTAATGATGGGGGGGCTATAGCTCCGAGTCCTTATTATGCACCCTTGATGCAAATTTGTACTGCTCGTGGTGTTCCGTATGATGCTACGAGGTTTAAGGGAATTAATCATGGCTTTTTTAAAGAGGCGAATCATCGTTTTGCTACATTTGGACATGATCCTATAATAGGTCTTGTTTTAGGGACTTCTAATATACTTACTAATACGATTACTTGTAGGTCTAAAGGTTTCGGCCCAATCCCGATTACCTGCCATGTAGAATACGATGGTAACTTAAAAAATCCTAGTATAGGAGATATCTGCTCTACAATAGAAACTTTAAAAGCGGCAGCGGCTAGACTTGATAATGATGCAATCTCTGTTGTAGCAGCATTAATAAAACAGATTATCCATATAGGAACAGACCTTTATACGCCTTGTGGTATACAAATTCCAGGGGCCAATTTAATACTTAATAATCAATATGCTGAAGAATTAACTAAGTATATTAGCGCTGGTGATATTATTAAAGTGGGGGTATCATATCAGATTTTTAATCTTATAAATATACTCATTAGTTCTTTACATATGCTTACTTGTTCATCTACGAATCATCGTGAAAAAGAATTACATCATGTAAAAACAATGAAAATATTAGAGTATTCTAATATTATTGCTACAGGCAGCAACGTAATTATTAATGCTGTGCGAGCTTATTACGGGAATATAAAAGCTTTAAAAGATATTGATTTTGCGGGTCTTATTGGCACTATAATGATGATTGTAAACAATGAAGAGATGAAACGTAAGATTAAAAGAGAATTTATTCTAGGTGAATATGAACGCATGGTATTAGGTGATTCATACAACCCTAATGAGTCTTTTTTGTTGGACCACTATATATAGTATTTCCAGTTGATAAAAAATAAGAATTTAAATCCAATAGGAATTGTTATTTACTTAAGTAAGCTCACAAGGTATGATATTTATCTATAACCTAGATAAATATATACCAGTGTAATACATAACTCGTTAATAGTTGTAAGGTATTAAAAGTGAAAAACAGCAATACCAATTAACAATTTTACGTGTTTAAGATACTAAAAAAATCTTATTTTTAATTTCGTAATATGGTGTATTAATTACTTGCGAATAATGTTATGTTTTTCTTCTAATAATTTATTGTTGGTATATATGTTAGATTCTATTCATATAAAGCGGTGTGATTTATTTTATTAAACGCCTGTTATATATGTCCTATAATAGATATATAGTAAATAGGAGGTAAGACATGAAGTCTATTGTTATATATTCGTCCCTTACGGGAAATACGAAACAAGTAGCTGAGGCTATTACTAGCGTATTGCCAGCAGGTACACCATGTGTGTCTATGAAAGAATTGCCTTCCGATATAGCATCCTATGATCTTGTATTTGCAGGCTTTTGGGTGGATAAAGGAACGGCCAATAAAGAAGCTCGTGATGTACTCGCTACATTACATAATCCTCACATTGCTTTGTTTGCCACAGCTGGTGTGCCACCGCAAATGGCACATGCCAAGGAAAGTCTCATCAATGCGGCGAACTGTTTGCCCGATGGCGTAGAGCCGGTTGGTACATTTATCTGCCAAGGTAAGGTAGACCCTAAGGTCATCGAAATGATGTACAAAATGTTCCCTAAGGGACATAGCCATGGCCAATCTGCTGATAGAGATGCACGACACAAACAAGCTGCAGTACACCCAAATGAAGACGATTGTAAAGCGGCACAAGAATTTGCAAAAGATATTCTTACAAAGCTTAATTAATGAATAAAAGCAGTACCCCCTTGATATGTACCCCCTTTACTGGACAACCAGTAAAGGGGGTATTTTCATGAGATATAGTTATGAATTTAAACGGAAAGCAATTGAATTATTCTATCGAGGTAAATGGCCTAAGACACCTAACGGTGTAACGACAGATACATTTCATCAACTAATAAGAGACTGGGTTAAACTAGAGCAACATCATGGTCCGAACATTAATAAAAATCTAGGGACTAATAAGTATTGGACTCCAGAAGAGAAATATAGTTTGGTAAGCCAAGTCCTCTCTGGGCAAGGATTGAGAACAGTAGCTATTGTAGCTGGTATTAATTCTGGGCAGTTGTATCAATGGGTTCATAAATACAAAACTTTGGGATACAATGGTCTTATTAATAAACCTAAAGGTCGACCATCAAAGGATTCCAAAATGAAAGTACCAAAGAATACTTCACCTCGAGCACTGAATGAGAGTGAATACGAAGAACTAATTCGCTTACGTGCTGAAATTGCGTACATTAAAGCTGAAAATGAAGTCATAAAAAAAGAGATTGCCTTGAGAGAAGAAAAAGAAGCTGCGCGACTCAAGGCGAAAAAGCAGCGATTATCAAAGCACTCCGCCAACAAGGCTATCAACTAAAATATCTTTTGAAAGCTATGCCAATGTCCAAATCTACCTATTATTTTGAGCTCTCTAAAATAGATCTTGTAGATAAAAGAAATACAGCGCTAAAAGATGAAATTCAAAAAATCTTTAAAGAACATAAAGGTCGGTATGGTGTGCGTCGTGTATACCAAGAGCTTCTTAATCGTGGTTTTATAGTTAATCATAAACGAGTACAAAGACTTATGCATAGTATGGGACTTGCAGGAAAGCGGCCGAAGGAAAAGTACCACTCTTACAAAGGAAAAGTCGGTAAAGTAGCAGAAAATATCATCAATAGAGATTTTAGTACAACTGCACCATTACAAAAATGGACTACTGATGTGTCTCAATTTAATTTCTCATGGGGAAAATGCTATTTGTCGCCTATTTTAGATATGAATACGAATGAGATTGTTGCTTATGACTTAGCATTAAGGCCTAACTTAGAACAGATTTCTCGTATGTTAGAGAAAGCCTTCAAGAAGTTTACTAATCTTTCGGGATTAATCTTCCACTCTGATCAAGGATGGCAATACCAACATAACTATTTTAGGCAAGCACTTAAAGAACATGGCATTATTCAGTCTATGTCTAGAAAAGGCAATTGTTATGATAACTCTGTGATGGAAACCTTTTTTGGTAGATTGAAAACGGAAATATATTATGGTTTTGAAACAGAATATTCATCATTTAATGCTTTTGCAGTAGCGATTGAAGAATACATTAACTATTACAACAACAGAAGGATCCAGAAAAAAACAAAATGGATGCCCCCTGTAAAATACAGGGAAGCATCCATGTGTTTAGGCTAGTAAATAATATGTGTCCAGGAAAATGGGTACATATCACCTTACGGGGTACTGCTTTTGTAATATTACAATAGGGTACTAAGTCTATATTGTATTTATAATACTTTCAATTTAATTATACAGCACATTAAATTTAAGTTTACGTGTATCGAATTGGTTTATGAAGTACGACGTAATCAATAGTTTATATCCATTGCCTTCTATAATGACAGGATCGATAGCTGTTTTATCGACTGTAAGGAACTTATCATAAATATGATGCACCTCTGTTACTCCATTTGGTAGAGACACCTCTAAATCAAGGCCGTTGTTGAGGAACTTGAAGGAGATGGAGTCGAAGTTGGCAGACTCTACTTGGTATTCTTTAAGATCTTGTTCGTATACAATTAACTCGATGTTTTCAATGTATTTATCGTATCCTGCAATCGAAATAACCTTTGGTGCAGTTATAGCATCAAAATTAATATATTCAACTCGTCTGCCGTTTATTGGGTTGGTATCTGGCAGTTTTAAATCATCTACAGGGACATATGGTGTGCCATAGTCCGTGAAGTTAGGATCAAAGGTAGCAGATATTGGTAGGCTTGCATGCCATTCGCCATCAACTTTAGTATAGGTCACAAATTCACGATACGTTGTATAGCCTATGAATGGCGTCAAGAGAACAGTACCTAAGGCAAGAGCCATAACTGTTGTGTGTACAGAAGGTTTTAAACCCTTCACAAGAGAATATACATTGTGTACTAAGAAGATTAAATTGAATGCACTCACGTAAATCGTATTGAGCCAGAGAACTGGTTCATTAATCACACGTTTACCGATAAGAACTAAGCACAGTGTAGTTAGCGTAATGAATAAGAAGCATAGGATTTGCTGTGTTCTGCTACTTTCACTAGATCTAAAGCTAGCCAAGTAGAATAGGTAGAAAATGGCTACATACGGATAATAGGTGTAGAAGAAACGCGTATCCTCTCGAAGCCCTAACAGGATCAAGACCAAATAGATGTTAGCTAGAATGCCTGTAATAATGGACGCCTTAGGCAAGATGATGCCGAATACAACAGTAAAAAATGAGTTTGGTGCTGGAGGACCTGCGGAATCCTCTTTGTAAGAACATACCATAGATAGACAAATGAACATATTAATGGATGCGAGTACCTTAAAAATGGTTTCTTCAAAGTTGAATGGTTGGTCCACGATGATGAAGAAGAACCATAAACTCATGATGATAACAATGTTATATAGCGTAGACGTAACAAGGGTGATGCCAATCCGTTTGATGCGGTTAATGATTTCACCGATGTAGTGTTCACCAGGCGATGTGAAATACAAGGCAATCATGGAGTACAGCCATAGGTACGATATATTTTCCGTAGCCAGTTCAATACCTCGCACATAGCCGTAGCTTTCGTGAATCATATAAAGGCCAACGCTGATTCCGATACTTACTAAGGTATATAAAATGGAAAACTTTCGGGTTCTTGTTATATAGCTTTGTAATATAACGATAAAGAAATACAGTGAGTATAGTTTAATGTCGATTTCGGCAAACCAATCTTGTTCAATATACAACGGTGTATATGAAAATATGGCAATTAATGCCAGTAATATAGGCGACTGCGTTGCTAGGTCTCGCAGCGAAGACCATAAATGTTTAATGGCAAATTTCATAGATGTTCTCTCCCTCTATAAATATAAATACCCCTCTTATTATTAGTATACCTGTTTTCTGGTGAAAGCCCTATGAGGTTTTACATGCTTTTAAATATCCTTTACAATAACACTAAGAACTAGTTTTCAAAGAAAAGAGGTTATCACATGGAATTCTCTTATTTTTTACCTGTAAACATCCAATTCGGTTGGAATAAAGTAGATAATGTTGCTGATTTTGCTGCACCGTATGGCAAGAAAGCACTTATTGTAACTGGTCGTACTAGTGCTAAAAAATCTGGTTTATATGACCGGGTGGTAGCAAAGCTTGATGCAGCTCATATCGGTCATGTATTGTTTGATCAAGTAGATGCCAATCCATTGACCACGACAGCCTTAGACGGCGCTGCGTTAGCTAAATCTGAAAGCTGTGATATGGTTATTGCTATCGGCGGTGGTTCCATCATGGACTGTGCCAAAGGGATTGCCTTTATGGCGGTGAATGAAGGCGATATTAACGACTATATTTTCAACCGTAAAGTTAGTGATAATGCATTGCCTCTTATTGTTATTCCAACGACTTGTGGTACCGGCTCTGAAGGCAACGGTTTTGGTGTTCTTACTAATCCTGAAACAGGTGATAAGAAATCCTTACGCTGCAATGCTATTGTGCCAAAGGTTTCTATTGTAGACCCTGCTGTAATGGGTACAATGCCACCTCATGTATTGGCATCTGTAGGCTTTGATGCACTATGCCACAACATCGAGGCCTATACCTCTAAAACAGCACAACCTTTCACCGATGCGTTAGCTCATTATGCTGTAACCTTATTAGCACAATACCTTGTACCACTATATAAACATGTGAAAGCAACGGCGGAAGGCAAATCAGCTGTTCTCAACGAAATTCAACTTACAAAAGCTTGGGAGTCCGTTACATTAGCTAGCACAATTGGGGGTATGGTTATTAACACAGCTGGTGTAACATTAGCACATGGTATGGAACATCCAGCCAGTGGCCTTAAAGATATTACCCATGGTGTAGGCCTTGCTATTATTGAACCTGTTGCGGTGGAATATACATGGAGTGCAAACCCTGATAAATTTGGTGCCTTAGCTCGGATATTTAACCACGGAGATGGTTCCGAACTAGGCGAAGCATTACGCCTAATCGTACATGACCTAGACCTTACTACAAACCTTACAGAATTAGGCTTTACGAAAAAAGACATTCCATGGCTCGTAGATAATGTATACGTTGTAGCTACAGGCAATATAGCTAATACAATAGCTAAAATAAGCCGTGAAGATATTGAAGCGTTGTATAAGAAAATGTTCTAAGTGTTGTCATAATAGGAGAGAGTTTTGTTCGAAGGATTTTATGGTCTATTAACGGTTATGCTATGCGTGTTGTTTGCAATTGTGGTAGTGCTATTTAATATAGCGCCTATTACATATATTGTTTTTAGTATAGCCATAGTATCGAGTATATTTCTACAATATAGGCGCTTTAAGAAACAGTCCATATCTGAAAAAAGGCACACTCAGTTGGCTTGGTGTTTGTATATTGCCTTTACCCTCAGCTTTTCTTGGTTAGTAAGCGATTGGTTTAGGTACGACTTAAAAACAAGCATTGAGCAATTTGATTCCTTCGAGTATAGTACCATGGATTGGACTCAAGGGTGGCCTAATAGTGGAGAACTACCAGAGGGGTTAAAACGACCAGGAAAACTTCCCGACGGTATTTATAGAGCGTCTGCTTTTCGTAGTAGTTTAGCTTGGGCTAATGCATATCCAGAGAGATATACTGTACTTGAGGGGGACCCTAAAGTAATTGCACAATATGAGGCAATAGCAAAGCAAAATGCAGCCTATACAGCGCAAATTGATGCGGATGGTGTATTGCGTGATTTAGATACTGGGGAGAAAAAGCGTTTTATATCTCACCCTAATAGCTATAATATTGTAGAGAGTATAGAAGAAGAATCCCTTAATTTGCCAGAACGGACTTTTATTGAGTGGCTACGCTTTGCACCTCGAAAAGAAACAAAAACAGTAGTCAAGGATACATATAATTCTACTCGAAATCATAGATTATATGTGTTTGTAGATGATGGGAATACTAAAAGACCTCATTTTGTGGAATTGTTAATTAGTAATGATGGGACACGGGCTGTGTTTTATCAATCTAAGTAATTTGAGTAGGTATTGTTGTGGAGATCGTAAATGCAACGGTGTTTAATTTACTTAAAGAAATTGTTTTTTTCTAATCCTTATAGAAAGAGTATATGGTTTTTTATAATTCTTTGGGTATTAACATTTTTCTTCTCAGATTATATCTCGTATTCTGGGGTGTACTATCTGATTTTATTAATCGCCACGATTGTATTATTGCTTGAAAAATGTAGAGTTATTGATAGTGAGAAAACTGTACGTAAAAGATTTTTATCATATTTTTATGTTATCTTTTTTCTGTGTATGCTTCCTACATTAGCTGTTACTTTAGTATTTTCTGCTGTAGGAATAGCCCATTATGATACTCAACGGTGGCACTCTACATGGCCTTCATCTAAGGCGGGGTATATTCCGTCTCCATTACAAGCACCTAAGTTTTTACCTGAGAGTTTGAAAGTGATTTCTTCTGCTGAAGTAATTGGAATGGGAGGGAATCAAAGCTGTTTAGTATTAGATGGTGATAAAGCAACGATTTCAAGGTATGAGGAAACTGTTAAATCTAATGCTTGGTATTCGTTTATAAATGGCAGGGATAAAGATACTACAGTTGAAGTACTTAATTCGTTTACATATCCAAAAGATAAAAATGTATTGGTTAGTGACATAAAGAATTATTATGAGATTATCACTATTCAACGACAAAACTGGAAATTATTTCCCTGGTTAATTGATGGCAGCCAGAGTGTCGGTGATGATCCTAATGAAGATTTTTATTATAGCACTCGAGTATCAGCTGAGAAATATGTAGTATATGTTGTTTACCATAACTTTGATCATGACCAGCCAAGAGTGATTTACTTTATGTTTAATCCGGAACGAACGCGAATGATTACTGTAGATATGTATCATTAGAGTTGGGCAGAGTTTGTATATAAAATTTGGAACAAAGGGGCTGTTTTGTTACAGCCCCTTTGATGATTCTACAAGTATTAAAAGGTACAATACTAGTAGAGATTGAAGTTGATTGTAGTGGTTGTTATAAAGCTAAGGAGTTGTATTGTGAAAAGAATATATTCATACATTGCTGCACTGTTAATGCTAAGTCTTATGGCTTCACAAGTACATGCAAAAGAGCAGGTTACTCAAAGTGATATTTCTGGTAGTGCTAAAGAGAAGTGCGTTAGTAGTGAACAAACTAATGATAAGATTGAAGCTGATTTACAAAGACATTTGGAAAGAATGAAGGCAGAGGACATAGCTAAGGGGTATTTACGTGAAGAAAAAACGTATGCTGAAGAAGTTAGTTTAGTTCGGGGCAGATTGTATCATTCAACGGATAAGCTCATTCATGATGAGAAAAAGACTACTCTTTTATCGTATCCTGTGGGAAGGAAGGTTCCTTGTAAGAAGAGTTTAAAGGATATAGATTCATATACAGACACAATTACTCGTAAAGGCATGACATTCCGCATTCCAAAAGGTGCAGAGTTGAAGATGTTCTATATGTTAGATAACAATATTTTTATAGTGTATGAGATAGGAGATATTTGGTATTCTATTCAGATTATTCCTTTAGATGTAGATCATCCTGATAGTAAAGATATAGAAAATAAGGTGCTTGTAGATAAAGAGTATAATTTCTATCACACATTGCAAGTATATTGGCGTATGTGGGGAATCTTTGATGAGTTACAAAATCCTACTTATTCAGCGGTATGGAATAATGGCTTGCCTGGAATGTTAGTGGATTCATACAATCCAGATAAGGAATCTAATTTACTATTTGCTGCATATGATGGACGGTATGCTGTATTTAATCAGCTGGTATATAATCCAAGTACGAGTCCTTTTACTCATGAGCAGTTAAGAAACACGATTGAATATTTTGATTCTAATAACAATCCAGAGTTTAAGGCTAAAAAGCATAGATTATTCCCTGATGAGAGGATAATTCGTATATATGAGTACTAGTACAAAACCTATATTACTAGATATATAATTTGTGTTATACTTTTATATAGAATAATATCGAATTAATAGAAGGCTAGTTGGCATATTCTGTGCAGACTAGAGATTAGAATGAAAGATAAGTCAGTATTACCAATTGAGGAACAATTAAATAGATTTCTTCAACCAAAATGCCTAATCCCTGGTGGTCTAGGCTTGTGGGAGGATTATTTCTGCAAGATTTGTACGGCTTGGGGAGAGATCAATGGTGAAATTCGACCACAGCATATCATATTTTCTGCTGATAATGGTTGTAATATGGAAGGCTATGTAGGTTATAACTATGAGGTAACGCAAAAGCAGTCGCGTAATATGCTCTTGGGTCGTTCGTCGGCTACACAGTTTTGTAACTTTAACAACATTCCTTATGAAGTTGTGGATGTAGGAATTGCCTCAGATGATGGTATCGGAGTGGATCGCAAGGTCGCAAAGGGGACAAAGAATATATTAAACCACCCTGCTATGACTGAGGATGAATTTAATAGTGCCTTTCAAGCTGGCTATGAACGAGTTGAACATTATGTAAAGCAAGGGATAAATCTTTTTTCCTTTGGTGAAATGGGACTTGGTAATACGACGACTTCTGCCTGTGTGTTGTCTGCCTTAACTGGAGCTGATCCCACTGAAACAGTAGGACCTGGTTCTTGGCCGAATAAACCAGATTTGATGAAACGAAAAATTGATTTTGTGCGCGCTGTATTAGATAAGCATAAGGCTAGTATTGTTTCTGATAGTGAAGTTGAAAGAGTTCGTAAAATTGTAGCCCATGTAGGGGGCTTTGATATTGCTGCTATTCTTGGGGCTATGCTGTCTTGTGTTGAGTTTAAAAAGCCTTTTGTCATTGATGGCTTTATTACAGCTGTAGCGGCAGCTTGTGCGGTACATATGAACGAGCGCATTACAGACTATGCATTGCCGTCACATCATTCCCGCGAAAAAGGCACAGAGCTAGCTTTAGCAGAGGTAGATATTACACAAGACATGGTTCCTATTCAAGCCCACATGTCGATGGGGGAAGGGACAGGAGCTATCTTAATGGTTCAAATGTTGAAAACGACACAGCATATGTTTGTAAATGTAGGGACCTTTGCAGATTTGATGAAATTATAAGGAGAAAGAATGAAAATAAATAAATACTTTGATATACATTTTGAGCGCGCTGATGATGCAACTATCTCTAAAAGGTTGATAGGTGGGGCTAAGATTAAGGGACCTGCGTTGGTTACCCTGATTCTCTCCATATTTATCGCCTCTATTGGGTTGAATATGAATAGTACGGCAGTTGTTATTGGTGCTATGCTTATATCACCGTTGATGGGACCTATTTTAGCAACTGGTTTTGGCTTTGCTACGCTTAATTTTACAGTTGTAAAAAGCGGTATTTTAAGATTGTCCTTACAGGTTACGATTGCTGTTTTGGCATCTGCTTTATATTTTTATATTTCTCCCGTTCAGGTGGCTACATCTGAACTATTAGCACGTACAGAACCGAATATTTTTGATGTATTCATTGCTATATTTGGTGGGTTAGCTGGGATTATTGGGCAAACGCGTAAGACCTTAGATAATGTTATACCAGGTGTTGCGATTGCGACTGCACTTATGCCACCACTATGTACGGCAGGATATGGACTGGCTAATGGAAATTGGCAATATTTCATTGGGGCTGGCTATCTATTCTTTATAAATGCATTTTTCATCTTCTTTGCAGCTTTTATTGTTTTAAAGGGTGTATATAGTTTGCCATTCCATAAACAAGCAGAAGAGGTTAATCGTCGTAACCAGCTAATATTTCTCGTGATTGGTCTTATTATGGCTATACCAAGTATTTATGCAGGCTATGATATGACTATCAAGTATTCTGAGTCAAACCATATGGAGCAGTTTATTAAGAATGATATTAATCAAGAGGGCCGTCGACAAGTGATTGATTATTCATTAGATCAAACGAATAAGCTAGTAGACATAGTAGTTATAGGAGCTCCTGTGACTTCAGAGGAGCGAGCCCAGTTGGATAACAAGTTACAGAAGGATGAGTACTTGCAGAATTATACATTACGATTTGTTAATAGCGTAGATGAGAAAAAATCTACTATGGATAAGACGAACTTGAATAAATCTTCAGAGAATCTTGAAACATATAAAAACTTGAATAATCTATACCAGCCGACTTATCAATTAGTAAGTGAAACTATAAATACTATGAAAACGACAGAAGCTGAAGCAAAGGCGTTATTCCCGTTTGTAAGCAAAGTGGAAGGCATGCCTTTAATAGATAATCTAGAACAGCCTAAAGCGAGTCGCTATATGGTGATCATCCATACTACATCCGCTGTATCTGATGCAGATTTGGAACGAATAAAAGCTTGGTTAGAGGCTAAATTATCAGCACCTGTAACTATTTCTGTGGAGCAAACAACGTCAACTCCATAAGTTGATTTTTGATTTTGAGTATATTGTTTATTATATAGAGCGATATTTATAACGGTACTAAGTTTGATTGTACCCATTAGGTATATTACCTAGTAGTACGGGGAATCATCTTAGTACCGTTTTTATGTACTTGGCATAGCTAAATGTAATTACTCTTATCTTGCTATAGATTAAAGTTATATTATTACATATATAAAATCTATTATACGAGTAGGAATTAAATTGCTATACTTACTACATCGAAATTATTAAATAATCAAATGTAGATACAAGATAAGAAAAATAGATTTATTATAATATCTACGAATGTTGTATACGTATGAGTCCTCGTCCGAGATGGAGGTTTTCATCGTAGATAGGAGGATTACATGAAAAAATGGTTAGCATTAGCAGCGACGGCCGTACTGGGTGCGTCCTTATTGATTAGTGGTTGTGGTTCTTCCACAAATAACGCGAGCTCTAGTGGCTCTAAAGAGGTATTAAAGATAGCAGCAAATCCTGTACCTCATGCTGAAATTTTAGAACAAGTTAAACCTATTTTGGCTAAGGAAGGTGTAGACTTACAAATCGTTGAATTTACAGACTACATCCAACCAAATATGGCTCTATCTAGCCATGAAGTAGATGCAAACTTCTTTGCAAACGTACCTTACCAAAATAACTACAATAAAGATCATGGTACAAACTTTGTAAGCTTTGCACCAGTTCACATCGAACCATTGGCTATCTACTCTCAAAAAATTAAAGACTTGAAAGACTTGCCAAATGGCGCAAAAGTAGCTATCCCGTCTGACCCAACAAACAGTGCTCGTGCACTTCTCTTGTTGCAAAGTGCTGGTCTAGTAACATTGAAAGATCCAACTGGTTTGACTAATACACCATTCGATGTGACTAGCAATCCTAAAAACATCCAAATTGTTGAGTTAGAAGCAGCTCAAATTCCTCGTTCTATCCAAGACTTAGATGCAGCAGTAATCAATGCTAACTATGCGTTGCCAGCTGGTCTTAATCCTACAAAAGATGGCTTATTCGTAGAAAAAGCTGACTCTCCATATGCAAATCTTCTTTCTGTTAACCCTGGTGATGAAAATAAACCAGCTATCCAAAAATTAGCTAAAGCATTACAATCTCCAGAAGTTAAGAAGTTCATCGAAGAACACTACAAGGGAGCTATCATCCCAGCGTTCTAATTGATCGTTAATAATATATGTATCTGATACAATACCTTCTCATGACAAACTCTATAGATACGAAAAAGGCGTAATACCAATGGTGTTACGCCTTTTTTATTATATTATGGATGAATTGGTTTTGCATATTTTTTCCGATATGAATGTGGTGTTTCAGTGGTAGCCATTTTGAAAATTTTACAGAAATAACTAGTTCTGTTATAGCCCAATGTTTTACTGATCTGATTAACTGTTAGTTGGGAATATACTAATAGTTTTTTCGCTTCTTGTATGCGCAATAGTGTTATATATTGCACTACTGAAAGCCCCGTATCATCTTTAAAAATCTTAGAGAAGTAGGACTCGCTTAAATGAATATGTTCCGAAATCCTTCTGAGCGACACTCGTTTGCTCAGATTTTTTTCTATATATAACATAGCCTTTCGAATTTCTGGACGATTAATAGGTCGTTCAGACTCCACAAAGTCTGGTAATTGTTCATAAGGCATCTCTTCTGCTATGGCATCGTTAAATGGGAAGTAGTGTTCTACCAAAATCCGTAAAACCTTTGTAGCACTGTAGATTTGTTCTGCTGTAAGAACTGGTAATGCCTGATATAGTGCACGAAGTTTGGTATCATCATGCCAATCGGTTTGGGTAGGCAAAATAGGTTTGATCGTCGTATCTTCTGTTTTTGTTTGACCTGCCATAATAAATCCTAAAATGGCGCCATCTTTCATGATGGGCACGGAGAAATCTATAAGGCCCATATGACAGCGGTACGGACAGGAGGATAGTTCTTTTGTAGCATCTAGGCCACCATATAAGTCGCATTGATTGCAGCGTTTGGCGTAAGCTGGATTGCGTCTTACAACCTTGCAAAAAGGAGAAAAGTTATATTCTTGAGATAACACTTTTCCACGATTATTAACAAAAATAGCCGCAATCTTTGTTATGTTTGTAAAATCGCGCATGATTTCATTAATAAGCTTAGTATCTTCATTCGTACAAATCATGGTAAAACCTCCAATCACAAATGTGTTAAGAGGTCTAGTAAGCACACCGTTAAATAGCTCTACTTGCTCTCTATCTAATGGGACGGCTCTAAACCTAAGAAAAGAGAAAAGTGACATACCACCTAAAATTCATATACCTATAAAATTAAGTTATTTCTTGCTTTTATATGTATAAGTATAACAGGATTGTCGTATTTTAGTAATAGAAAAATCGCATTTTTCGAATATACATAAAAAAGTTACATTTAATAATTTTTATAATAAAGGTAGATAAAAGCCTTATAGTACATGTATTTAGAAAGGATTGAGTCCGATGGGTTGTGACTGAATAGCAAGGCATGCTCTATAGCAATATATGGTGTACAGAATCTAGGGTTGCATACATATGAATGGTTAAAGAAATGATAAAAAATATAAAATGGTATACCGCAACATAGTTTTCTGTACATAGATACTTTGATACTTTCATTATACGTATGGAGGGTATTATGGCGACAACATGTGGATTAACTGAATTTGTAGGGACTAGTAAAACTGGTGATACTATTGGTCTCGTAATTGCTAACGTAGATCAACAAGTATTAGATGCGATGAAACTAAAGAAAAAATATCGTTCCATCGGTATTTTAGGTGCTCGTACTGGTGCAGGCCCACACATTATGGCTGCTGATGAAGCAGTAAAAGCAACCAATACTGAAATTGTTAGCATTGAATTACCTCGTGATACTAAAGGTGGCGCAGGCCATGGGTCGTTAATCATTTTTGGTGGTGATGATGTATCCGATGTAAAACGAGCTATTGAAGTAGCATTAGCTGAAGTGGAACGTACTTTTGGCGATGTATACGCAAACGATGCTGGTCATATTGAACTTCAATATACAGCACGCGCTAGTCATGCAGTAAATGCAGCATTTGGCGCTCCTGAAGGTAAAGCTTTTGGTCTTATCGTAGGTGCTCCAGCAGCTATTGGCGTAGTTATGGCCGATGTAGCTGTCAAATCTGCAAACGTTGATGTAATCGGTTATGCATCTCCTTCTGCAGGTACAAGTAATTCTAACGAAGTAATTTTACAGATTTCTGGCGATTCTGGGGCTGTACGACAAGCGGTTATTTCTGCTCGTGAAGTAGGTAAACAATTGCTCGGTACGATGGGTGACGAACCAGTGAACGGAGCCCCTTCCTATATCTAATCTGAAAGGATGGTATGCCCTATGAAATCAAAACGTTTCGAAGTCTTAAGTCAACGTCCTGTTAATCAGGATGGTTATGTAAAGGAATGGGTAGAGGAAGGTTTTATAGCCATGGAATCTCCTCAAGATCCAAAGCCTAGTCTCAAAATCGAAGGTGGGCGCATCGTTGAACTCGATAGTAAACGCCGTGAAGATTTTGATCTTATCGATACATTTATTGCAAATTACGGTATCGTTCTCGATGGTGCTGAACAAGCAATGGCAAAGGATTCAAAAGAGATTGCTAATATGATGCTTACACCATCAGTACCTCGTGAAGAAATCGTTAAGATTTGTAAATCTATTACTCCAGCGAAAATGTTGGAAGTTGTTTCTTCTATGAACGTTGTTGAGATGATGCAATGTATGCAAAAAATGCGTGCTCGTCGTACAATGGCTAACCAAGCCCATGTAACGAACGTAAACGACAATCCAGTACAAATCGCAGCCGATGCTGCGGAAGGTGCACTTCGTGGGTTCGCAGAAGAAGAAACAACAGTAGCCGTTGCTCGTTACGCACCACTCAATGCGATTAGCTTACTCGTAGGCTCTCAATGTGGTCGCCCAGGTGTATTGACACAATGCTCCTTGGAAGAAGCGACAGAATTGGAACTTGGTATGCGTGGCTTCACAGCATATGCAGAAACAATTTCCGTATATGGTACAGAAGACGTATTTACCGATGGTGATGATACACCTTGGTCTAAAGGATTCCTCGCATCTGCTTATGCCTCTCGTGGTCTTAAAATGCGCTTCACCTCTGGTACAGGTTCTGAAGTACAAATGGGCCAAGCAGAAGGTAAATCTATGTTGTACCTTGAAATCCGTTGCCTATATATCACAAAAGGCGCTGGCGTACAAGGTATCCAAAATGGTTCTGTAAGCTGTATCGGTATTCCAGCAGCTGTACCTTCTGGTATCCGCGCTGTATTAGCAGAAAACCTTGTAGCAGCTATGCTCGACCTAGAATGTGCATCTAGTAATGACCAAACATTCAGTCATTCTGATTTGCGTAGAACAGCTCGTACATTGATGCAATTTGCACCAGGTACTGACTTCATTTGCTCTGGTTATAGCTCTACACCAAACTATGACAACATGTTTGCTGGTTCCAACTGGGATGCAGAGGACTATGATGACTGGACAGTTATTCAACGTGACCTTAAGGTAAATGGTGGACTTATCCCTGCTCGCGAAGAAGAAGTAGTAGCAGTTCGTAATAAAGCGGCTCGTGCACTACAAGCTTTGTTCAAAGCATTAGGTTTGCCTCCGATTACAGATCAAGAGGTAGAGGCTGCTACTTATGCGAATGGCTCTAAAGATATGCCTCCTCGCGACAAGGTTGCAGATATTAAAGCGGCTCAAGACTTGTTGAACCGCGGTGTTACAGGCGTTGACTTTGTAAAAGGCTTAGCTAAAGAAGGTCATACTGATGTAGCACAAAGTATTTTGAATCTATTAAAACAAAAAATCTCCGGCGATTACTTACAAACATCGGCCATCTTTGACCGTGATTTCAATGTTATCTCCGCGATTAACAATAGAAATGACTATCAAGGTGTTGGCACAGGTTATCGTGTGGAAGGTGAAGATTGGGAACGCATTAAAGATATTCCAAACGCCATTGATCCACGGGATATATAAGGAGGTGTCATGATGGCTGAAATTAACAGAGATGTATTACGTTCTATTATCCTAGACGTTTTACAAGAAATGGGTGGTGTTCATGAAGCACCACAATTCAAGGCTAGTGCTGGTAAAAGCACAACACCAAGTGCGGCTCCTAGACATGAAGATCCAACTGGTGACGATAGCTGGCTCCAAACTGGTGGCCCTGCACAACCTGGTACAAGCGCAGATGAAGTGGTTATTGCTGTTGGCCCTGCCTTTGGCCGTAGTCAACGACAAACTATCGTTGGTGTACCGCATCAAGAGGTAATTCGCCAATTAGTAGCTGGTATCGAAGAAGAAGGTTTAAAAGCTCGTGTAATTCGCGTATACCGTTCCTCTGACGTAGCGGCTGTAGCTGTTGAAGGCGATTCTATTTCTGGATCTGGTGTATGCATCGGTATTCAATCTAAAGGTACTACTTTGATTCACCAACGCGATTTACAACCACTTTCAAATTTGGAATTATTCCCTCAAGCACCTCTATTAACAGCTGAAACATACCGTGCTATCGGTAAAAATGCTGCTAAATATGCTAAGGGCGAATCCCCAACACCAGTACCAACATTGAACGATCAAATGGCTCGTCCAAAATACCAAGCATTATCTGCATTGCTTCATATCAAGGAAACTAAGCATGTAGTAAAAGGTAAGCCAGCTGATGAAGTTCGTGTCACTGTATAAGGAGGTTTACTATGGCTAACGAATTAGAAGCCTTAATTCGGCAGATCGTATCTGAAATAGATGGGGCAAAGGGAAATACTACACAATACTCTGCGCCTCATACATCATCTACAACTAATACAGTAGATAGAGTGGTTACAATCGAAGATTATCCGATTGCTAAAAAACATCCAGAGTGGATTGATCTTGGTCAAGGTCGAGACTTAAGCCATATTACGATGGATAACGTAATGGCCGGACATATCACAATGGACGATTTAAAAATTTCTCCATCCATTTTGAAAGCTCAAGGTCAAATTGCTAAGGCTGGGGGCCGAGATCAAATTGAACTCAACTTCTCTCGCGCTGCAGAAATGACGAAAGTTAGCGATAAACGTTTACTTGAAATGTACAATGCACTTCGTCCATATCGTTCTTCTAAACAAGAACTGTTAGATATTGCTAGCGAACTTGATGGTTTAGGGGCTCCGATTTGTGCAAACTTTGTACGAGAAGCTGCAGAAAACTACGAACGTCGTAAAAAACTTAAAGGTGATAATTAACCTATAGGAGATGTCATTATGAAACGAATTGTTGGCATCGATATCGGAAACTCTACAACAGAAGCGGCCTTGGCCGAAATTCATAGTAATGGAGAGGTACAGTTCTTATCTTCTGCTATTGCTAGCACCACTGGTATTAAAGGAACGCGCGAAAATATCGTGGGTCTCATGGATGCCCTCAAGTCGCTTATCAGGTCTGCTAATCTTACACTACGAGATATTGACTTAATTCGCATTAATGAGGCTACACCAGTTATTGGCGATGTGGCCATGGAAACGATTACTGAAACTATAATTACAGAATCGACCATGATAGGTCACAATCCTAAAACACCAGGTGGTTTAGGACTTGGCGTAGGCTATACAGTTCCCATTGAACAACTCATCGACAAGCCGCAAGATAAGCCATACATCGTGGTAGCTCCTAAAATTATCGATTTTGAATTGGTAGCACAGCTTATCAATGCGTACTGTCAACGCGGTTATGATATTCGCGCCGCTATCCTTCAAGCCGATGATGGGGTACTCGTCAATAATCGATTAGATCATAAAATTCCTATCGTAGACGAGGTTGCATATATCGATAAAATCCCAATGGGTATGCTTTCCGCTGTAGAGGTTGTAGAACCGGGGCAAGTGGTATCACAATTATCTAATCCTTATGGTATTGCCACTGTATTTGAGCTTTCACCAGAGGAGACAAAGAATATTGTACCAATTGCTAGGGCCCTCATCGGGAACCGCTCTGCAGTAGTTATTAAAACGCCTGCAGGGGACGTTAAAGAACGGGTAATACCGGCAGGCTCCATCATTGTTATGGGGAATGACCGAACTGTATCCGTCGATGTATCTGCAGGGGCGGAAAGAATCATGGAAACCCTTGAATCCGTTCATCCTATCGATGATATCAGCGGGGAAGCAGGTACGAACGTAGGTGGCATGCTTGAAAAGGTTCGCCTCACAATGGCGCAATTGACGAATAAATCACCGCAAGACGTATATATTCAAGATTTACTAGCTGTAGATGTGGCTGTTCCTATTAATGTAAAGGGCGGCCTTGCAGGTGAGTTCTCTATGGAACAAGCCGTAGGCATTGCCTCCATGGTTAAGTCAGATCATCTACAAATGGAAATCATTGCAAAGCAGGTAGAAAAAGAGCTAGGCGTACCTGTTGAAATCGGTGGTGAAGAGGCTGAATCAGCTATCTTAGGGGCTTTGACTACACCAGGGACAGCAAAACCAATGGCCATACTCGACTTAGGAGCAGGCTCTACCGATGCATCTATCATCAATCAAGAAGGAAAAATTAAGGCCATTCATCTTGCGGGCGCAGGAAATATGGTAACAATGCTAATTAACTCCGAACTTGGTTTAGAGGATATGCATATTGCGGAATCTATTAAACGAGATCCATTGGCTCAAGTGCTCAGTGTATATCACATTCGTCACGAAGACGGAACGGTGCAGTTCTTTAATGAACCACTTTCGGCAGCATTGTTTGGCCGCGTTGTTATTGTCACTCCTGATGGACTCGTTCCTGTAGAGCGAGATATCCCATTAGAAACGATTAAACGTGTTCGTCAAACCGCAAAGAAACGGGTGTTTGTAACAAATTCTCTTCGTGCTTTGGCATCTGTTAGTCCTACTCATAATGTGCGAGACATACCATTCGTAGTTATCGTAGGCGGTTCTGCATTAGACTTTGAAATTCCTCAACTCGTAACTGATGCACTTTCACAATATGCATTAGTAGCAGGTCGAGGCAATATTCGAGGCGTTGAAGGGGCACGTAATGCGGTAGCAACAGGTTTGGTATTATCCTATGCACAGAAGGGAGGCCTATGATGGATCAAAGTATCATCAGCAAGCCAACCATATTGCTGTATGCTACACAGCATATCAGTGAGGATGTACTAAAACCCGTTCTACATGGTATTGAAGAGGAAGGTTTACCAGTTGTCATTGAGTCCCACAGTGGTACGCATATGGCATTGGCTGATCTGGCATCTCGTAATTCCGCTTTATCTGTAGGTATAGGCGTTGATGAACAGGCTATTGTATTGACCTATAAAAACATACCAGCTCATCAATTTATCTACCGACTAAGTGGTTACAGTCAATATCCAGATAGCTTACGCACCTTAGGTGTCAATGCAGCTCGCCTTGTAAAAGGAAATCCTTTCGTTTCTGATGAACGATTGGAAGTGGCCTTTTAAATACAACTAACTTGAGAGGTGGTGCATATGGCTATTTATACGAAAACCGGTGATGCAGGTACAACGGCTCTCTTTGATGGCACTAGAGTACCTAAGAATTCACTTCGTGTGGACACATATGGAACCTTTGATGAATTAAATGCACAGGTTAGTGTTTGTGAGAAATTAGTTATTTCACAGGACAATAAACATGTGCTTCACACATTACAACATCAGCTATTCCGCTTATGTGCGGAGGTAGCAACACCTCATGTTGAACATCTTAGTGAAAGTAGTAATTTGATTTCACAACAAGATATAAGCGAATTGGAATACATGATCGATGACTATACGAAGCGTTTGCCACAGCAACATAGCTTTATATTAAGCGGTAATTACTTATCTGCCGCAGAACTTCATGTAGCGCGCACTATATGTCGTCGAGGAGAACGATTACTCATTAGTTTAGGTGAGGTAGAACCAATTCGCAATGAGGTTCGAAAATTTATAAATCGACTATCTGATGCTCTTTATATCATGGCTCGCATGGAAGACTATGTGCAATTTGTAGAAACAATTGTAGAGCGCGTAGCAGAACGTGTTAAGAACAATCATGCTGAGGTACTGGCAGAAACGAATCGGAGCTTATGGGATATGGGGCATACTATTGAAAATGGAGTTAGTTATATGGCAACTAGAACAAAGCTAGAACAGATTATGACAAAACTTTCACAAACAGCCTTGGACTATGCTCAGTCCATAGGCGTACCTATTGTTGTATCTATTGTGGATGCAAAAGGTGTATTAATGTATTTCCATCGTATGTCAGATGCATTGCTCATCAGCAACGATATCGCACAGGCAAAGGCGTACACAGCAGTGGCTCTCAAAGCGGCAACTCATGAAGTACATCAGAGTGCACAGTCTGATGGCGATCTATTCAACATTGAATCCATGGTAAATCGTAAAATCTGCACTTTTGGTGGCGGTTATCCTATCATCATCGACGGAGAAATTGTCGGTGGGTTTGGTATTAGCGGTGGTACTGTGGCTGAAGATATGGACATTGCATCTCATGCATTACAATCTTTGTTAACTCGATGAGGTGAAAACAATGGAATTAACGCAAATGTATATTAGTGAGTTTGTTGGTACTGCCGTTTTACTTGCATTTGGTAACAGTACAAATGCATCGATTTTATTAAAGAAAACCATCGTTGGTATCTATGGTACTAACTGGTTACACATTATTTTTGGATGGGCCTTTGCCGTAACCTTCGGTGTGTATATAGGAATTACACTAGGTGGGCCTGGTCATTTGAATCCTGCTGTTACCTTTGCTCTTGCTGTAGCAGGTGTCTTCCCATGGGAACAAGTGATTCCAATGGCTATCGCTCAAACTGCCGGCGCTTTTGTAGGCGCTACCATTGCAGCAGTATTCTATTATCCGCACTTCAAGGAAACCGGCCCTGATGAAGGTAACTGCGTAGGTATCTTCGCGACTGGTCCAGCTATTGACCATAAACCTTGCAATTTGATGTCTGAAATCATTGCTACCTTTATGCTCATTCTAGCAATCCTTTGCTTGGGTAAGATGGTAGATGGCTTAGCTCCAGTGGTTAACGGCATCCTCATTGCATCCATCGGTATGTCCTTTGGTGCAACTACAGGTTATGCGTTAAATCCAGCTCGTGACTTCGGTGCTCGCCTAGCATATACTATTTTGCCTATTCCTAATAAGGGAACAGCGAATTGGCAATATGCATGGGTTCCATTCATTGGTCCATTGATTGGGGCAGGCTTAGCTGTATTGTTCTTCCAATTAGTGGCACCTTAATTATAGCTAGAGTATATAAAACAATGACAAACTATAACATGTCAGTATAGTTTAAAGAATACATATTACATTAGGAGGAGATTATATGGCCTTTCAAGAGGTAATTGATGCAAAACAGCGCATCATACAAGAGTTTGTACCCGGAAAGCAGGTTACGATAGCTCATGTTATTGCCAATCCTAAGCCAGATCTATTTAGAAAAATGGGGCTTGAGGAAAAAGGACGCAATGCCATTGGAATTCTTACCATAACACCTGGCGAAGGGACCATTATTGCAGCCGATATTGCAAGTAAATCTGGTGATATCGAAATCGGTTTCATCGATAGGTTTTCGGGGGCACTTCTCATAACTGGTGATGTATCTGCTGTTGAATCTGCTTTGCGCAGTGTAATTGAAGGTCTGCAACGCATATTAGGATTCTTCCCAACGGATTTAACAAGATCCTAATGAAAGGGTAATTATGAGTACCGAAAAGAAAGAAAAACGCATCCTTCTAGTAGGTCGTAGCGGTTGTGGTAAGACTACATTAGCAGATACGATTACTCATGGCTCGGCTACGTATCATAAGACACAAGCCATAACGAGAGTGGGAAACTTCATCGATACCCCTGGAGAATATATGGAGAATCCTAATTACTATCGAGGCATTATCTTACACGCCTATGATGCGGATGTAGTGATTTTCATGATTCCTGCAGGTGATGAAACAACCATATTCCCACCAAACTTTGGAAACTCCTTAAATCGCGAGGTTATAGGGGTTGTATCAAAGGTGGATACGGGTAAAGATGTTGAGGCGCCTCGGCGCAATCTTAAACTAGCGGGAGCCACTAATATTTTTGAAATATCAGTTCACGACGAAGAGTCGCTAAAACAATTATGTAACTACATATACGGTTAGTTGAAAGAAGGTTTTTCCATGGACAAAGTGTTTGAAGAACAACTTAATCAATTTATTTTAAATAAGGCGATCATTCCAAAAAGCTTGGGTCTATGGGAACGATATTTCAAAAAAATGTGTCTCGCTTGGCAAGATATGAAACCTGAGATTCAGGCTCAGCATATTATCTTTTCTGCAGATAATGGTATTTCCGTAGATGGCCTAATCGGTTATAACTATGAGATTACTCGTAAACAATCTCAGAATATGATTGATGGTAAAAGCGCAGTTGCCAATTACTGTATCTTTAACCATATTCCTTACGAAGTAGTAGACGTTGGTATTGCGTGCCCTAAAGGTATCGGGATAGATCGAAAAGTTAGTCAAGGTACAAAAAATATTTTACATGGTGCCGCTATGAGCGGCGAAGAATTTGATTTAGCATACCAAGCTGGTTACAACCGCGTTATATACTATGCGGAATCGGGAATTAATCTATTTTCCTTTGGTGAAATGGGCGTTGGTAATACTACCACATCGGCAGCCGTGTTAAGCGGGCTTACAAAATTAGACCCACGGATAACTGTAGGACCTGGCTCTGGTCCCGATGACGAAGCGTATATGAATCAAAAACGTGAGTTTGTACGGACTGCCTTAGCGCATCATAAAGGGCATCTCAATACGCCAAAGGATGTTATTAGTCGCGTTGGTGGTTTTGATATAGCCGCAATTACAGGCGCTATGGTAGCTTGTACAGACCTACATATTCCATTTGTAATCGATGGATATATTACAGCAGTTGCTATGGCTTGTGCTGCTCAAATGAATGGAGATGCCCCATTATACGGTATTCCATCTCATTATTCTCGTGAGGTAGGGATGGCCGCAGCATTGGCTTATGCAAATATTCGTCTTGATGAAGTTCCAATCCATGGACAAATGGCATTAGGTGAAGGAACTGGTGCAGTATTAATGGTACAACTACTTAAAACAGCACACTTTGCCTTTATGAATATAGGCACTATGGTGGAACTATTAGAGAAATAAATTTGTAATCTTTGCTCTATATTTTGTAAAAGGAGAGAAAACAGATGACACAAGAAGCATTAGGTATGGTGGAAACTAAGGGCCTAGTAGGCGCTATTGAAGCAGCTGATGCAATGCTTAAAGCAGCTAATGTGGAACTCGTGGGCAATGAAAAAATTGGCTCTGGTCTCGTTACTGTTATGGTTCGTGGTGATGTAGGGGCTGTAAAAGCTGCTGTAGATGCAGGTGCAGCTGCTGCTGAACGGGTAGGCATTGTTATCTCTACTCATGTAATTCCAAGACCTCATAAAGATGTAGAAGGTATTTTACCAACAAAGGGTGAATAATTATGGCCGATACTAATAGTATGGTAGATGAGATTTTAAAGCGCGTATTGATGCGTATCGATAGTGCTGATTTAAGCAAAACTTCAGGCGCAACAGGTAATGCATCATGTGCTTCGGCACCTGTAAGTTCACCTGCTGTAAGTCAACTACAAACCTCTATGATCACTGAACACGTAGGTAGCACTACAACAGGCGATACGATTGGTCTCGTAATTGCCAATGTTGATAGTCAAGTATTGGAAGCTATGAAGCTCACTAAGTCATATCGATCCATCGGTATCTTAGGTTCACGTACAGGTGCAGGGCCGCAAATTATGGCCGCTGATGAAGCTGTAAAAGCAACGAATACAGAGATTGTTAGCATTGAACTGGCCCGTGATATGAAAGGTGGCGCTGGTTCTGGTTCCCTTATCATATTTGGTGGCGATGACGTATCCGATGTAAGACGTTCTGTAGAAGTAGCATTGCGTGAATTAGAACGTACCTTCGGCGAAGTATATATGAATGACGCAGGCCATGTGGAGGTTCAATATACAGCTCGCGCAGGAGAAGCATTAGTGACTGCCTTTGGAACACCAGAAGGTAAAGCCTTTGGCTTGATCGTTGGGGCCCCAGCAGCTATCGGTGTAGTTATGGCGGATACAGCTGTTAAATCAGCTAATGTAGATATAGTAGGTTATCGCTCTCCATCGAGTTCCGCTATGAGCAATGAAGTTATTTTACAAGTTAGTGGTGATTCTGGCGCTGTTAAACAAGCTGTAAAAGCAGCACGTGATGTAGGATTAGCATTACTAGAAACTATGGGAGAAAGACCTAAAAACAAAGGTAATGCTTACATCATCTAATGAATAAACGTCGGGAGGTGGCATGGTGAAAGATTCACTAGGGTTACTAGAAGTAGCCGGTTTATTGGGGGCTATCACCGCATCAGATGCAATGGTTAAAGCTGCAAATGTACGGCTAATAGGCATAGAAAAGGCGAGAGGCTTTGGCTGGATGACCGTAAAGGTTGCTGGTGATGTAGCAGCTGTTGAAGCAGCTGTTCAAACTGGCGTAGCGCTCACAAAAGGGATGAACCTGTATGTAGCGCATAAAGTAATTCCTCGACCTGCAGAAGGCTTAGTAGAATCCCTTAATGATGATTTTACAGATAAGCCAGCTAAGGTAGCTGATGAAATAGAGAAACCCCAATTAGATGAAAAGGTTGTTGAGGTGTTAGATGAGATCGTATCTACGATCATAGAACCGAAAAGTTCTAAATCAACAGATACAAAGAAAACAACACCAAAGAAAAACTCTAAAAAGAAATAAAGTAGTAAATAATAAAGGAGATTATCATGAATAACGCATTAGGCATGGTAGAAACAAAAGGTTTAGTAGGCGCAATTGAAGCGGCTGACGCAATGGTAAAAGCTGCTAACGTTACATTAGAAGGTACTGAAAAAATCGGTTCTGGTCTTGTAACAGTAATGGTTCGCGGTGATGTAGGCGCTGTAAAAGCAGCTGTTGATGCAGGCTGTGCAGCAGCACAAAAAGTAGGCGAAGTAGTATCTACTCATGTAATTCCACGCCCTCATAGCGACGTAGAATTAATCTTACCTAAGAAAGGATAATAGCTTATGAATCGGGAACAGATTCGTGCTATCGTACGAGAAGTGATCGAAGCCATGTTCGAATCGTCCATTCCCGTAGGTGTGAGCAATAGACATGTCCATCTATGTCAGGAAGATTGGGATAGATTATTCCCTAATCAGGCAATTACTAAGAAAAGTGACTTAAAACAAACTGGAGAGTTTGCTTCAGAACAAACAGTTACTTTAGTGGGGCCTAAAGGAGTCATTCAAAATGTTCGCGTACTAGGTCCTCTTAGAAAGCAGTCACAAGTGGAGGTATCGTTGACCGATGCTCGTGCATTGGGTATAAAACCTCCTATTGTGCTATCTGGTCATTTAGAAACAGCCGTAGAGATTACTCTATGTACTGAAAACGGGGAGATTACGAAACCTATTTGTATCGCGGCAAAACGACATATTCATATGTCACCTGATGATGCAAAACGGCTTAATGTAAACGATGGCGATAGCGTTAATGTTGAACTTCAAACGCCAGAACGCACTACTGTATTTGGTGATGTCATCGTTCGGGCCGTACCCGGTTTTGTCCTAGAACTCCATATTGATACAGATGAGGCAAACGCTGCCAATGTACAAGGTACAGTGATGGCGAGAATTGTACAGTAAAGTAGGTGATATGATGAAAGGTTTGAAAAAGGCAAATAATACCTTGCAAGAGTTCTCTGATCTTGTAGAGTCCAAACAAGTGAGCTCGCATAATCAAAAGAATTTACGCGTAGGCATCGACCTTGGTACATCATCTATTGTCCTATCCGTAGTAAACGATAAAGGTAAACCTATATATGGTGCCTTTGAATACAACGAATCTATTCGAGATGGCCTTGTAGTTGACTATATGGGTGCTGTTACGATTACGCGAGAGCTAAAGGCTAAGGCGGAAGCAGCCTTAGGTACAGAACTTGTATATGCCGCAGCAGCTGTTCCACCTGGAACGATAGGCAAGAATAAAGATGTAGTAGGTCATGTTCTTGAAAGTGCCGGTTTTGAAGTGACCTGCATTCTAGACGAACCTACCGCTGCTGCTAATGTGCTAGGCATCACCGATGGCGCTGTTATCGACGTCGGTGGTGGTACTACGGGCATAAGCATTTTAAAAGATGGCCGAGTTGTATATACCGTAGATGAGCCTACAGGAGGCACCCATATGAACCTTGTTATTAGCGGAGCCTATGGGATTTCCATCCCTGAAGCAGAGGCCTATAAGCGCAATGAAGCTAATAAACGCGATGTATATGCAACCATACGGCCGGTTGTAGAGAAAATGGCAGCTATTTCTAAGCGTGCGTTACAAGAGGGTGGCTATGAAAAGGGGACTCCCATTGTTGTTGTAGGTGGTGCTTCTAATTTTGAGGAGTTTACAAAAACTTTCAGTCAATATATAGGATTACCCGTAGATAAGCCATTATATCCAGAGTTTGTAACGCCCTTAGGGATTGCCATGGGAAGTGAGCATTAATATGGATGCATTAGTTAAACTGGTGCTAGAACGCCTAGAAAAGCGGATGACATCCACTGCTACGTTTATGGTCACAGAGTGTAATAGCTATGATGAACATGTATTGTTGCAGAATCAACTCATATCTTTTACTGGTGTAGATTATGGTCATATACGAGAGTTAATGAGCAATACATTGGTGCCTTGGGTAGTCTGTTTGCACCGTGCATTAGCGTATGACTGTGAGGTGACAATACGCCTAGCAGTTCCTGTAACCTCGTTGCTGAAACCATCAGTCATTCTAGATTGGCCTATCAGATTTCTAGATAAATTTGGTCGTCCTATATGTGCCAGTCATCAAGCATGGATAACGGCCTCTTTTGTAAGAACTTGTGACAGTCAGTCTATTATCGTCATATATAGGGGACAACGGTTCACCATGGCTGCTCGTGATGAAATCGAGCGCTTAGGTATCACAATAATTGAAGGGAACGAGAAGTATGCAAGTCGGTAAAGTAGTGGGTAGTATTGTATCTACTCAAAAGCATGAATCTCTAAAGGGAATGAAACTGATGATGGTGGATATTCTCGATGGAGAACAAGAGTTGACGGGGCGCATAGAAATCGCCGTCGATACAGTATGTGCTGGTGAAGGTGAATATGTGCTTCTAACTCGAGGCTCATCGGCACGGCATATTTTCGAAGATGATAAAGGCACCGCAGTAGATTGCGCTATTGTGGGTATTATTGATAGTTTTGAAAAATAATTGTATAGGAAATAGCTGGTGCCAGAGTTAAACCTAGTTATTGTGTCACATCATGAATATATCCTTGATTGTGTACACCGTTAGTTGACATGGTCATTGCATCAGCAATGCAACCTATATGGAGGTTCATGATGGAAAACAATACACAGTTGAAAGAAATGATCCGCTCCATGGTTATAGATATATTACAGGGGCAAAAGCAAGAAGCAGCCTCATCACAACCTTTTAAACAAGCACCTAGAGGTCAAGTTGAACCAGGTGTGTTTGATACTGTTGATGAGGCCATTCAAGCAGCAAAAGCAGCGCAAGCGCGCTTTGAAGATTGCACCTTGGCAACCCGTGAAAAGGTAATAGCGGACATCCGTGCCGCTATGCGCCCACGAGTACAAGAGTTGGCTCAGAAAACCGTTGAAGAAACAGGAATGGGTCGCGTTGCAGATAAAGTATTGAAATTAAATCTTACACTCGATAAAACACCGGGTGTAGAAGATCTTGTTACAGAGTGTGAAACTGGTGACAACGGTATGACATTATACGAATTGTCTGCTTATGGTGTCATCGGTGCTATTACACCAAGTACAAATCCGGCAGAAACATTAATATGTAATACCATCGGCATGCTAGCAGCAGGGAATGCTGTATTCTTTAGTGTTCATCCTGGTGCTAAGCATCTTAGTCGATTGCTAGTTAGTGAACTTAACCAAATCATCGCCAAATCGATTGGCATTGAAAACCTTATTGTTACACTTCGAGAGCCATCTATTGAGTCTGCTCAAGAGATGATGCTACATCCAGATGTGAGCCTATTAGTTGTTACTGGAGGTCCTGGCGTAGTAAAACAAGCGCTTCAAAGTGGTAAAAAGGTTATCGGTGCTGGTGCAGGCAATCCACCGGCCTTTGTAGATGAAACGGCAGATATTAAAAAGGCTGCTCAAGATATTGTTCTCGGCGCTAGTCTAGATAATAATATTCTGTGTATCGCTGAAAAGAGCGTTGTAGCCATGCGCCAAATCGAGCCACAGCTAGTTGAAGAAATGATAAAAGCAGGGTGTGTTCTCGTTGAAAATCAACAGGATATTCAACGCCTAGTCGATTTAACAGTATTACCGAATGGGACACCAAATAAAAAATTCGTCGGTAAAAATGCAAGCGTTATTCTTGATGCAGCACATATTCCGTACAATGGTGATCCACGGTTAATTATCATGCGGGCTCCAAAAAATCATCCCTTTGCAGTAATTGAGATGTTAATGCCTATTTTACCTGTTGTTACAGTAGATAGCTTTGACGAAGGTCTTGATGTATGCTTGATGTTAGAAGCAGGCTTACATCATACGGCCACAATGCATTCCTTGAATATGGAACGCCTCAACCGGATGGCTCGTAAAATGAAAACTTCCATTTTTGTTAAGAATGGTCCGTCCTATGCAGGACTTGGATTTAGTGGTGAGGGGACGACAACCTTTACAATTGCTACACCTACTGGGGAATCTACTACATCGGCTCGTTGCTTTGCGCGACGTCGTAGATGTTGCTTAACAACAGGATTTAATATTCGATAGGTGGTGAGCATATGAATAAATGGACTTTTCCAACCCAGATTTATGCAGGGCCAGATTCGTTGAATCGTCTTACAGCATTTTCTAATGAATCTATCCTTATCATATGCGATCCATTTTTAAAAGATTCTCCAAGCCTTACATATGTAATGGGATTAATGGACAGTAAAAATAAGGTAACCATCTACACTGATGTGGTACCTGATCCACCGATTACGCATGTAGTAAAGGGTATTGAGTTTATGGAAGGCATTAAACCAACTGTAATCATTGCCATAGGTGGGGGCTCCTGTATCGATATGAGTAAGGGCATTGCTTACTTTGGTCGTAAGTTAAAGCATATGGATATCAAATCCTTTATTGCTGTTCCTACTACTAGTGGAACTGGATCAGAAGTGACCTCTTTTGCTGTTCTTACAGATAGCGAAACACAAATTAAATATCCTCTTGTGGATGATGCGGTATTACCAGATGAAGCATTATTAACGCCATTATTTGTAAAAACATCTCCACCAAGTGTTACTGCATTCAGTGGTATGGATGTGCTTGTTCATGCTCTAGAAGCCTATGTAGCTACAGAGGCAAATAATTTTACTGATGCATTAGCACAGCAAGCAATTGAGCTTGTCTTTGAATACCTACCAAAATGTTATAAGCCAACAGCCACAGACCGAGATCGCATGTCTATGCATGAGGCTTCATGTTTAGCAGGTCTTTCCTTTAACAAGGCCGGCGTGGGTCTCGTTCATGCCATGGCTCATCAGTTGGGAGGACAATTTCATGTGCCTCATGGTCTAGCTAACAGTATGCTTTTGCTTTATGTGATTGGATTTAATTGCTCTCGTAACCAAGAGGTGGCCAAGAAATATGCCCATCTATCTGCTAAGTTGGGCTTTGCATCACATAAAGCATCCGATGGAGATAAAATAGGTGCATTACTAGAGGAGATTGTAAAACTACAACGAACTTTAGAATGTCCAATGACACTGACTGAATTTGGTGTAGATAAGGCTACATCTGAACCAAAACTTAACCTCATGGCAGATAGAGCAATAGAGGATATGTGTTATAGATTTAATCCATACCCAGCTAACCATGATGATCTTATCGGATTATATAAAAAGGTTTTGTAACCTATATAGAGTGAATAATAAAACTCAAAAGTATATAATGAACAATACAAATACAAGAGGCTTCCATGATTTCCTGGAAGCCTCTTTTTGTATCCCCTTATTCTTGTTAATTGAAATAGAAATAGAATTAATAGTTACCTATTTATTGCTTAAGTTATGTGCTGTTAGGTACACTTTTTTTCATCTTAGAATGATATAATAATTTTTACATCCTATCTCGATGTAGAGGTGTTATTCAAGTTTAGTCATATTCCATATAACTCATTGGAATATAGAATAACATAGATTTTATCTGCATTTGTTGTATAATATGTATAGGATATTTAAAAAATTAGATATTTTTGTGAAAGCCTATCCTCGTCTAAGTTTTACTAGACGGTTAGTATATTTTATGTGAGATTCATAGTAAATGTACTACTTTCACAATATGAGTATGATCTTGAGTGGTCATACGGTTTTTGAAAAGAGAGGTATTTATGCAACACATGCTACGCATGGGTATTGACGTGGGCTCTACAACGGTTAAAGTTGTACTATTAGACGAACACGATAATTATTTGTATAAAAAGTACATACGCCATTATGCGAACATTTTGGACACCGTATATACCTTGCTCCAAGAGGCTCAAGTGGGCCATGAAAATGATCAAGTTCATGTATGTATTACCGGTTCTGGTGGTATGGCGATGGCTGAAAAGGTACGCATTCCATTCGTGCAAGAGGTTATTGCTGAAACGCGAGCTGTAAAAGCGTTGTATCCAGAAACTGATGTTATCATCGAACTTGGTGGTGAAGATGCGAAGGTAACCTATTTAGGTCAAACGGCAGAACACCGTATGAATGGTTCTTGTGCAGGTGGTACAGGTGCTTTCATCGACCAAATGGCGACTTTATTGCAAACTGATGCATCTGGTCTTAACCAATTGGCTATGAATGCTGATACGATTTATCCAATTGCAGCACGCTGTGGCGTATTTGCTAAAACAGACGTACAAGCTTTGTTAAACCAAGGCGCATCTCATGAAAATATTGCAAAATCCGTATTCCAAGCGATTGTAAACCAAACAATTGCGGGCCTTGCATGCGGTCATAAAATCGAAGGTAATGTAGCATTCCTTGGCGGTCCGTTGACATTCTTGTCCGAACTTCGTCAATGTTTCTGCGATACCTTAGAACTAGATGAAGCGCATCGCATTATCCCTGAAAACGGTGAATTATTCATCGCCTTAGGGGCGGCTTTGATGAAAGAAGACTGTCGTGAGATTACGGTTGGTCAATTAACAAAGGAAATTGGTGCCCTCATCGGTATTCCTATGGAGGCTACAGATCGTGTAGAACCTCTATTTAAAAATGAACAAGAATTAGAAGAATTCCGCGCTCGTCACGCTAAGGCAGTAACGCCAAAAGCAAATATTGAAGATGCGCAAGGTCCTTGTTATCTTGGTATTGATGCTGGTTCTACCACACTTAAGGTAGTTCTCATCAATAGTAATAAGGAAATCATATTCTCTCATTATGGTCCTAACCATGGTAAACCATTAGAAAAATCTCGTGAAATGATCGAGAAAATTTATGAACTGTTACCAAAAGGCGCTTATATTGCGCATTCTGGTGTAACGGGTTACGGCGAAGCGTTCCTTAAACGCGCCCTTGGCATCGATATCGGTGAAGTAGAAACAATGGCGCATTATCGTGCAGCTCGTTACTTCTGCCCTGATGTATCCTTTATCTTGGACATCGGCGGTCAAGATATGAAATGCTGTAAGGTTCGCGATGGCTATATCGAAGATATCGTATTGAACGAAGCGTGCTCCTCTGGTTGCGGCTCCTTCATCGATACATTCGCATCCGGTCTACGCATTCCAATCGATCAATTCGCGAAGGAAGGTTTGTTAGCATCCTTGCCAATCGACTTGGGTTCTCGTTGTACTGTATTTATGAACTCTAAGGTTAAGCAGGCTCAAAAAGAAGGTGCTACGGTACAAGATATCGCGGCAGGTCTTGCTTACTCTGTTATTAAAAATGCCCTTTATAAGGTTCTTAAGGTAAAAGACCCTAAAGAATTGGGCGATCATATCGTTGTACAAGGCGGTACATTCTACAATGAATCCGTATTGCGTGCCTTCGAGAAATTGATGGGCGTAGAAGTAATTCGTCCTGACGTATCTGGCTTGATGGGTGCTTATGGTATGGCCCTTCTTGCAGCTGAAACGGCAGAAGAGTTACAAAAGGAAAAAAGTACTTTGCTCGATAGTAATGGTCTTAACTCCTTACAAGTATCTACGACAATGCGTAACTGCGGACTTTGCTCCAATAACTGTATGCTTACCATCAATGCTTTCTCTGATGGTCGTACTTACGTAACGGGTAACCGTTGTGACCGCGGTGCGGGCGGTATGATTCAAGAGGAACGCAAAGCAGTTCCTAACTTAGTAGACGTTAAATTGCGTCGTTACTTCGACTATTATTTGAAGAAAAATATTCCAGAGTTCGAAGGTAAAATGCGCGTAGGTATTCCTCGCGTCCTCAATATGTATGAGGATTTCCCATTCTGGTTTACATTCTTTAATACACTTGGCTATGAAGTAATCCTTTCCGATTACACTACAAAGGAACAATACAACAAGGCTATTGATACGATTCCATCTGATACAGCTTGCTACCCAGCAAAAGCGGTACATGGTCATATTCGTGACCTTGCAAATGCACAAGTAGACTTTGTTTGGTACCCTTGTATTCAACATGGCCCTAAGGAATTTAGCCGCGACAATAATTACCATTGTCCAATGGTTATTTCCTATCCAGAACTTATCAAAAACAACATGCAGGAGGTTCTGGGGGATACTCCATTCCACGCACCATTCTTGCCATTAGCTGATAAGAAATCTCTTGTTCCTGCTCTTGTGAAAGCATTGGACTTCTTGAATCTCAAGAAGAAAGATATTGCTAACGCTGTTGAAAAAGCGTGGGAAGAACAAGAAAATTGTAAGGCTTCTTACCGTGAAACGACAAAGAAAACAGTATCTCGCCTCGTAGCAGAACAAATTCCTACTATCGTATTAGCTGGTCGTCCATATCATTTGGACTCCGGTATTAACCACGGTATTCCAGAGCTTATTACTTCTCTTGGTATGGCTGTTCTTACAGAAGATGGTGTTGCTCCACTAGGCAATGAAATTAAGCATTTACGTGTTGTAGACCAATGGTCTTATCATAGCCGTTTATATCGCGCTGCTGAATTCGTAAGTAGAACAGAAGGCTTCCAAATCGTAGAACTTAACTCCTTCGGTTGTGGCCTTGACTCTATCGTAGCGGATCAAGTAAAAGATATACTTTCAGCAAACCATAAGATTCATACCTTACTCAAAATTGACGAAGGTACAAACCTTGGGGCTGTAACGATTCGTTTGCGTTCCTTGCAATCTGTAATGGAACGTAGCTTGCGTCGTCATCACAACCCAGAGGCACCAGAAGTGGTGGAAGAACAATTGCCAACCTACGATTATAATCGCGTGGTGTTCACAGAGGAAATGCGTAAGACCTATAAAATCTTGGTGCCACAAATGTCACCATTGCATTTTAGCCTCTTAGATCCAGTCCTCAAAAACGAAGGCTATAACTTTGAAATGTTGCCAGCACCAACGCGTGACGACATTGAAGTGGGCTTAAAATACATCAATAATGATGCATGTTACCCAGCGATTATCGTTGTAGGTCAGCTCATGTCTGCACTATTATCTGGTAAATATGATATCGATAAAACAGCTGTTATCATCTCTCAAACAGGTGGTGGGTGCCGTGCTACAAACTATATCGGTTACTTGCGTAAGGCTTTAATCGATGCTGGTATGAAGCAAGTACCAATCCTATCTCTTAATGCAAGCGATATGGAACGTCAACCAGGCTTCAAATTGACAAAAGGTTTCTTGCATCGCATGATTCAAGCCGTTGTTTACGGTGATGCCCTCATGCAATGCGTATTGGCTACACGTCCTTACGAAACTAACCCGGGCTCTACAGATGCATTATGTGATTACTGGATTAAAAAATTACGTGAAAACATTACATCTGCCAGCCTTCGTCAGTATAATAAGTACATCAAAGAAATCATTCATGACTTTGATAACTTGCCGGTCAATAAAGATGTACAAAAACCTCGCGTTGGCGTTGTAGGGGAGATTTACGTTAAATTCCACCCAAGTGCTAACAACCATATCAATGAACTCATTGAAAAAGAAGGTGGCGAAGTCGTTACATCTGGTTTATTAGACTTCTTCTTGTACTGCGCAATGGACAGTACATATCGTGCTAAACACCTTGATGGTACATGGCTATCTGGCTTCTTTGGTACATTGGCTCGTGAAGCCCTTGAACTCTACCGCTTGCCATACGCTAAAGCAGTAGCGGCGTCTAAAAACTTTGACCCTCTACAACGTATGACAGAAGTAGCAAAAGAGGCGGCCCACTACATTGGTCTTGGTAACCAATGCGGTGAAGGTTGGTTCCTCACAGGCGATATGATTGACCTCATTGAAAAAGGGGCTAAACAAATCGTATGCTTGCAACCATTTGGCTGCTTACCAAACCACGTTACAGGTAAAGGCATGGTTAAAACACTATCTGCTGCCTACCCAGACGTGCGCATTGCTGCTATCGACTATGATCCAGGCTCCAGTGCAGTAAACCAAGCAAATCGACTAAAACTATTACTATCGACAATGTTCGAGTAAGTAGTTAGTGTATTGCGAATTTTTGCTAAACTAATAGTTGTGTAACTCGATGGAGCTACTGTAAATAAGTGATAAGGTCCCTTACATTTTATAATGGGGCCCGAATACAACTGCATATTACTAGTATAGAAAAAATACAGCCCTCTCTTGGCTCAGTACGTCACTACGTTCCGTAAAATCGCTGCAGAGAGGGCTGTATTCTTTTCTATGTACGCTAATTATGAAGATGTCCCATTATAAAATGTACATAATCCAACCTATTATATACCTAATAGCTCCATCAAGTTATTTATCTCATTATTTACAAAAAATTCGCAATACACCTAACGGAGAGGGTGGGAAAGGGCTGTGTTCTTTTCTATATACACCCGTTATGAAGATGTCCCATTGAAAATATAACTAGTGCAGTAGGGCGGCGATGGGGAGAAGTTAGTGAATAACTAATAAGTGATAAGGTCCCTTATATTTTATAATGAGGCCCGAATACAATTGCATATTACTAGTATAGAAAAAATACAGCCCTCTCTTGGCTCAGTACGTCACTACGTTCCGTAAAATCGCTGCAGAGAGGGCTGTATTCTTTTCTATGTACGCTAATTATGAAGATGTCCCATTATAAAATGTACATAATCCAACCTATTATATACCTAATAGCTCCATCAAGTTATTTATCTCATTATTTACAAAAAATTCGCAATACACCTAACGGAGAGGGTGGGAAAGGGCTGTGTTCTTTTCTATATACACCCGTTATGAAGATGTCCCATTGAAAATATAACTAGTGCAGTAGGGCGGCGATGGGGAGAAGTTAGTGAATAACTAATAAGTGATAAGGTCCCTTATATTTTATAATGAGGCCCGAATACAATTGCATATTACTAGTATAGAAAAAATACAGCCCTCTCTTGGCTCAGTACGTCACTACGTTCCGTAAAATCGCTGCAGAGAGGGCTGTATTCTTTTCTATATATGCAAATTATGAAGATGTCCCATTATAAAATGTAAATGATCCATCTACTGTATATCTAATAGCTCCATCGGTTATTTATCTCATTATTTACAAAAAATTCACAATATATCTAACGGAAAAAGGGCTGTGTTCTTTTTCCTACAATCAGTTGGACAGGTGCTTTCCTTTATTGTGCATAGTGTATTTGTAAAAAAGAATTAGCAGATTTTAATTTAAGCTGTATAGCCCCACAATGGGACGCCTCTACAGGTAGTGTTAATATAAATAAGAGCCCCCTTTCCGAAGCGATTTTACGAAGCGTAGCGCCGTACTGAGCAAGGAAAGGGGGCTCTTATTTATATACTAATATTATTCTGTTGTAGTTGGGCCCCATTGTGTGGCTTACAGAAACGTATAAAATAAATTATTCTTTTTCTACCAAACCATACAAGCACAATAAGGAAAGCACTGCACATACTAGCATTGTAATCCCCATTGGTATACCCGTATGATCCCCACCTATACCAACTAATGGTGATACAATACCTGCAGCAAACATGCTTGCAAAGCCTAGTATGGCAGAGGCGCTACCTGCCATTTTTCCATAGTTAGTCATAGCCATAGAGAAGGACGCGGAACCGAATAGGGATACTGTACACACAGTAAAGAATAGAATTGTTGTTACAGGAATGAGAGACCATTCAAAAATCATGGCTACTAAGAATAGTAAAGAGCCGATTGTGAGTTCCCATAGACTGAATGTAAGTATTTGACGAGATGTTATAACATTACTTACTCGTCCGCTAATGGCACTGGCCAAGATAATGCCACAGCTATTGATACCAAAAAGATAACTAAATTCTTGGGCTGAAAGTTGGAAAATATTTTGGTATACAAAGGATGAACCTGAGATATAGGCAAAGAAAGCGCCGAAAGCAAAGAATTGAATTAAAGATTGTCCCAGGAAACGTTTATCTTTGATCAGTGTAAAGTAGTTCTTTATAGCCGTAGCAAGGCCGCCAGTAACGCGTTTTTCCTTTGGTAAGCTTTCACGGAAAAGAAAAGAGCCTACCAATAAAATAGCAGAGAATACGGCTAAGATAACAAAGATTACACGCCATGTAGTAAATAAGAGCAGTTGACCACCTACTAAAGGTGCAAGGACTGGTGCGAGGCCGTTAACCATCATGAGTAAGGCAAAAAGTTTTGTTAATTCTTGACCAGATGCAAAGTCTCGAGCAATGGCTTTGGCAATTACAACGCCTACAGATCCAGTTAAACCTTGTAGAAATCTTCCTAGTAAAAGTATTTCGATACTCGGTGCGTAGGCACATATAAGGCTAGAAATAACACATAGTAAATTACCTATAATAAGTGGTACCTTACGCCCCATAGTGTCACTAATAGGGCCACCAAATAATTGACCTAATGCAACACCAAAGGTCATAATACCAATGGTCATTTGAATATTTGATGCTGTTGTATTTAATTCGCCAGGCATAATCGGTAATGCCGGTAAATACAGATCTGTTGCGAGCGGTGTAATAGCTGTTAACATGCCAAGGAATACTACCAAGATAAAGGAAAACTTAGCAGAATTTTCTTGAGTCATAAAATCCTCCTATCTTAAAATGGGAAAAATAAAAGCCTGCGAATCGCACTTCGCAGACTGCATTTAATTTTTTCTATTTGATACGATGTATTTTACCATGATTGAGAAAAAATATCTATATGAAATATTGAGTTTGCTATATCTCTATTTATAGATTACAATTAGTATATTAATTACATCTAAAAAAATCAATGTACTTATTGACGATGGGAGAATTATATGAAATATTTAATAAAAGGTTTTGTGTTAGCTGCAATTGTAGTAATCGGGACTGCTACGGTTTCATCTGTAGAAGCAATTAGTTCTGATGAGGCTGTTCAAAGCGCCTTAGCACGTGTGCCGGGTGCAACAGTTGCAAATGTAACTGAATTCAACCGTGATTATGAGAATGGCCGTTTAGAGTATGAAGGTGAAATACATTATAATGGTTATGAATATGATTTTGAAATTGATGCAGATACTGGGACCATTACTAAATGGGAAGTAGAGCAAGAGGCTTATTAATAGATTGTTACAATTATATGTAGCAAATTAGTGAACCCTAAACTGTATTATCATTAAGCCCTGTTATAGGTAGTATTCTCATATGTGGCAACAAAAAAGAACAGCTCGTGAAGAGCTGTTCTTTTTTTGTATTGTTACCAGTTCTTAGAAGAAGAAGTGGTGAATTTCATGGATGAAATGTTGACCGAAGAAGGAGATACAACCATGCATAACGATGAAGATCAAGAAGTATTTGAATGCGCTGTTCATGATAACGCTTGCTTCGATTTCATGTTCTAATTTGTGAGCTTCATCAGCACTAACTTCTTTGTGGTTTTCGAGGTATGCTTTCAAAGCAGGACCTACGGCACCAATGGAAATTGCGATGGATTGTGGGGACAACATTTTACCGATACCAGCTGCACCGGAGTTAACTGCTGCTAACCAGAAGCCAAGGTCTTCCCAGTTTGTAGGATCTAAGCCTTGAGCTGCTGCGATTTGAAGTGGACCAAACAATACGTTGGAGTTTGTACCGGAACCTGTCAAGAAGGCACCCAACGCACCTACGATAGGGGCGAATAGTGGGTACAAGGAACCTGTACCAGCAACCATTGCTTTCGCAATGTCTGCAGTCATACCAGAGTATGTCATCAATTTAGCTGTCATAACAACTGTGATGATTGTAAGGTATGTGAATTTCAAGTTTTTAACTGTGCTACCCAATGTACCGAAGATTTCGCCAGCTTTTGCTTTTTGGATGAAGCCACCAACAATACCAGCGATGAAGATCATGATACCAGGAGTTGCAATCCATACGAATGTGTAAGGTTTTGCACCAGGACCTTGATAAATAGGTACAGATGTTTTAATGGACGCAAGAGGACCATTAATTGCAGGGAACAATTTGGAAGTTAATAACAATAATACGAAGATTAAGATGAATGGCATTGCAGCTACAAGGCCTTCGCTACCAGACACTTTAGGAACTTCGCCAGTTTGTTTAACTGCATATTCAGGGTCATTAGGAGGCATAATTTTTGCACAACCAATGATAACTGCCATGATAACGATGGATGCAGAGATTACGGATAATTCTGGACCCATTACTGCGTTGATTATAGTTTCAGGAATAGCTAATGCTAAACCGGAAAGTAATGTTACAATGAATACGCCTTTTAACGCTTTAATACCGCCACCAATGATCATAACAACGAAGAATGGAGCAATAAGGTTAAGCAAGAATAATTGTACGGAAATGAATGTACCTAAATGGCTTGGATCAAGGCTAGTTAAGGAAGCCAATGTAGTTGTTGGAATACCAATGGAACCAAATGTTGTTGGTACAGAGTTTGCAACGAGACATGCAATGATAGATTTTAGTGGGTCAAAACCTACGGCAACCATCATAGCAGCTGGAATTGCAACGGCAGTACCAAAGCCAGCCATACCTTCCATGAAGGCACCAAAGCCCCATGCAAGTAATAATGCAAGTACACGAGTATCAGATGTTACAGAAGAAAGCATTGTTTTAATAGTTTCCATTGCTTTCGTATGTACTACCAAGTTATAAACGAAGATAGCAGCTGTAATAACTAATAGGATTGGCCAGATTGCCAAAGCGGCACCTTCAAGGGCACCAGTGACCATAATAAATGGGTCAGATTGGAATGCTGTAATAGCGATGATGAAAGAACCGATTGCAGCAACACTTGTTGCTTGCCATGCTGGTAATTTCAAGATGGATAACGCTACGATCAACCAAATGATTGGAGATAGCGCTAATAGAACGGTGATAGCACTCATTTCTAAAATCATCCTTTCAAGAAAAATAAAAATATATGCTTAACAGGACGATGTAGTTTAATCAATTTAATTGATGAGTAAATCGCTATTGTATTGAGTTGTAAAAGTTCAGTTAAAATAAAGAATTACAATAAAATAACAGATATACTTATCATAAAAAATGATATATCTCTTAAAAATTTTTAACCTCATTACACATGAGGTTAAGAATATAAGAGAGGGGACATAAACAGTGTTTATGTCCCCTTCTTTACTGACTACATGTCCGTGTTAGGGCCTTTGTAAGGTCTTAGGTATTAGTAGTTACCTTTGAACATTGTAGCAGGAGCTTCTGGTACATAATCGCCGAAGTAGGATTTGAAGTCTAAACCTAATTCATTGCAAAGGTCTTGAACTTCAAGCATTGTACCGTTAAGTACAGGGATGCCTTCAGCTTTAACTTTAGCAACAGATTCATGTTCTTTTTCGCCATGAGTGTAGATACGGTCTTGACCTTGTGCTTTAGGAGCTTCACGTAATTCTTGTAAGAATTGGGAGAAGTGTTTTTTGATTTCAGCTGGGTCACCGAAGAATTCAGGGTTGATAGCCATGAAGCCGTGGCAGATATTGGATTTACCGCCAACCATACATTTATTGGAAGTACCGCCTTGAGACAAGATGGAGGAGAATAATTCAGCAATCATGCCGTTACCATAACCTTTGTGGCCGCCAAGAACTTCTGTAGCACCACCTAAAGGAAGGATACCGCCGCCTTCATGACGGGAGATGTTGCCCAATACTTCAGCTGCATCAGTGGAAGGAACGCCGTCTTTATTAACAGCCCAACCATCTGGAGTAGCTTTGCCCATTTTGTTGTACATTTCAAGTTTACCACGAGTTACTACTGTAGTGGAGCAATCGAAGAAGAAGTCAACAGGATCAGCTGGTACAGTCCAAGCGATAGGGTTAGAACCAAGCATAGCTTTACGAGCATATACAGGAACCATGATTGCTTCGGAGTTTGTACAAGAGAAACCGATTAAGCCTTGGTCGGATGCCATTTTAGCATAGTAACCAGCGATACCATAGTGGTTGGAGTTACGTACGGATACGATACCAACACCGGATTTTTTAGCTTTTTCGATAGCCATTTCCATAGCTTTGTGACCCAACAATTGGCCCATGCCATCATGACCGTCGATAACTGCGGAGATTGGAGTTTCTTTTACGATTTCAGGTTTTGCGTCGATTTTGATCAAGCCATTAGTGATACCTTTGTGGTAACGAACCATACGTTGCATACCATGGCTTTGAATACCGAACAAGTCGGAAGTCAAAAGTACGTCTTGGATGATGTCAGCTTCTTTTTCGGAAAAACCGAATTTTTGGAAAGCGTCCATGCTTAATTTTTTCAATGTTTCATAAGGGAATAACACAGTGTTTTTTGCGTCTGCCATCGTTAAAACCTCTTTTCAGAAAATATGTACCTGATATAGTAACGTCACTCTAAAATATCATGAAGTTTAAATGATATTTGGTGAGCTCTATATCCTCTCAAATGACAATGTCAGTATAGCACAGAAAGAAGTGAGATTGAATAGTCTTACAGTCTGAAACACATTACTAAATACGCATACGTACCGGTGATGTTTGTCACATATTCCGAGGTTGATTACTGAAACATCTGATTATACCTAAAACAATATGGTTATGACTTTTAGTTATGATTGCATGATTTTTTTATAGATTTTCAGTATTTTTATAGAACTTATTAGTATATCTGTTTAGGCTTTGAGCAAGAATGAGAATAGATAAACATCGATAAAACTTGAAATGTTCAATATTATATATAAAAAAAATTGATATGTATAGCAATGTATTGTGATAACTGAATGTATTGATATGCATGATATGCAATAATTTTAATCTTCGTGAAGATAGAAAATGTGTTAAAGGTTACACTTATACAGACAATGCTGTAATATAATATAAATATACATCCTATAGTTTATATAATTTATAAGCGAGGTGCTTATTTTGAAAGAATACAAATCAGTATGTCCTTATGATTGCCCAGATGCATGTGGTCTAATCGTATCGGTAGAGAACAATAGAGTAGTATCTGTTCGTGGCAATAGAGATCATGCTTTTACAAGAGGTACATTGTGCCCTAAAATGGCGCATTACGAACAAGTGGTTCATTCTCCATTGCGTTTACAGTACCCAATGAAACGGATTGGTAAGAAAGGTGTTGGACAAGACCAATATATACGTATCAGCTGGGATGAGGCATTAGATACCATTGTTAATAATTTTAAAGAAATTATTAGTACTCATGGCAGTGAAAGTATTTTGCGTTACTCCTATGCAGGTACTATGGGGGTGATTCAAAGCCCAGCAGCGGATTACTTTTTCCGCCGTATTGGTGCTACAGACCAGGACCGTGGTATTTGCTCCCCTGCAAAAAAGGCAGGATTTCAATCTGTTTATGGTGATACACTAGCCATTAAACCGCAAGAGGCACAACATAGTGATTTAATTGTTCTATGGGGCATTAATGCCACTGCTACCGATGTTCATATCTTACATGATGTAAACATAGCAAAAAAGAATGGCGCTCGAGTTTGGATTATTGATACTCATAAAACCTATACTTTTAATCAAGCTCATGAACATATTTACGTAAAACCTGGTAGTGATGGCGCCTTAGCGTTAGGTATGCTTCATATTATTCATCGAGACGGTTTAGCAGATATAGATTTTATTAAGAAACATGTACAAGGCTATGATCAGCTCGTAAACGATGTGTTGCTTGATTTTACACCGGAAAAAGCAGCTGAACTTTGTGGCGTTTCCGTAGAGCGTATGACTGAGTTTGCCCATGCATATGCTAAAGCTAAGGCTCCATTTATACGTCTTGGCAGTGGGTTGTCTCGCTATGGGAATGGTGCTATGAATTGTCGTGCTATTAATGCATTACCTGCTGTAGTTGGAGCTTGGCAACATTTAGGCGGTGGCTTATTATCGAGTGCTAGTGGTAGTAAGTTTGTGGGCAAAGAAGTGATGCAACAGGCTCATGTGGATGCACCAGCAAAGCGATTGATGCCTATGATTAAACTAGGTGAAATGCTTACAAACCCATCAGGTACAGCTGTGCATAGTCTCTATGTATTCTCTAGTAATCCGGCTATAACAGCACCTGATCAAAATGTGGTGCGAAAAGGCTTGATGAGAGATGATTTATTTACGGTTGTTCACGAACGCTTCTTTACCGACACATGTAAATATGCAGATATTGTGTTGCCCGCCACAACATCAGTAGAACATGACGATATATATAATTCCTATGGGCACTATACAATTGGAACGGGTTATAAATTAATCGATCCTATTGGCGAATCCCGCTCTAACTGGCAAGTGATTTCCGAATTAGCTAAACGTATGGGACTTGCAGATGAATTCTTTAAGCATAGTGAACGAGAGTTAATAGACCAAATTGTAAGTACGTCGCACCGTATTTCTAAGGATGATCAAAATTTAATTCTCCAAGGTGAACCTGTAGAGATGACGTTGCCTGAAAATTATAAATTAGATTTTAAAACGCCATCTGGAAAGATTGAGTTATATAATCCACATGATGTGGAGCCACTAATTCGTTATTTACCGCCTTATGGTGATGATGCACCATTCTGGCTTATTATCGGCAATGATATTCGCATTTTAGATTCTAGCTTCTGTGAGGTAGAGTTTGATGATCCTGAATTGATGAAACTACGCATCAATCCTAAAGATGCAAAAGTATATAACATTAATGATGGCGACGAAGTGGAAATCTATAATCAACGTGGTAGTGTAAGAATTAAAGGTTACTACGATGAAGAGGTACGACGAGGTACATTGGTAACCCTTGGTGTATGGTGGCAATCACAATCTAGTGATCCTAATGTAGGTATTAATGTACTTACAGCAGACAGACCTACGGATCAAGGTTGGGGTAGCACATTCTATGATGTGCAAGTTCACATTAAAAAGGCGGATGTTTAATTTCCTTTACTTATAGGAATAATATTATGCCGATATATCATAATAAGGATATTTTTATTGCATGCATATCCTCATTAGGATTATAATAGTAATATTATTTTTATATATAACCTGAAGGGGGTTACGTTTATGAATGGTAATGATAAATTATCTGCCCGTGCCTATTGGGCTATAGGCATGATGTTATTCGCCCTATTCTTTGGGGCAGGGAATTTGATCTTCCCAGCGGCCTTAGGTCAACAAGCTGGTAGTAATGTAGGTTGGGCTTTGCTCGGCTTCGTATTAACAGGTGTAGGCCTTCCACTTTTAGGTGTTGCAGCGATGGGGTACTCCTCCTGTAAAGATGTTGAAGAACTTGCGAGCCGTGTTCATCCAATTTATGGCTTGTTGTACACAATTTCTCTTTACTTGAGTATCGGTCCAATGTTTGCGACGCCACGTACTGGTACTGTAGCTTATGAAATTGCAATTAAACCTTTCACAGAAGGTTTAAGCATGAATATGGAACCAATTTTCTTGGCATTATTCTTTGGTGTTTCTTTGTGGTTATCCATTAGTCCACAAAAGCTTGTTAATCGTATCGGTAATATTTTGACACCAGCATTACTACTTGTAATTCTGTTGTTAATTATTAAATCCTTTATGACTCCGCTAGGCGGCTATGCAGTGCCACAACCTACTTATGGTGATGCACCTACAGCTGTGTTACAAGGATTCTTGGACGGCTATAATACGATGGATGCATTGGCTTCCGTAGTATTTGCTATTCTTGTAATCGACTTTGTTCGTCTTAGCGGCGCTACATCTCGTGCGGTTATTACAAAAACAGTAATGGAAGTAGGCGCTATTGCAGTATCTCTTCTTGGTATTGTTTATGTATTTATCGCTAACATTGGTGCTACTAGTGTTGAACGCTTTGGTTTGTTTGATACAGGTGCTCCTGTGTTGTCCGTAAGTGCTAACTACTTGTTCGGTGAATTCGGTCAAATTATCTTGGCTATCATCGTTCTCTTGGCTTGCTTGTCTACGAGTATCGGTCTTATCACTTCTTGTGGTACGTACTTCCACAAGTTGACACCGAAGATTAGCTATAAATTATATGTAGTAATCTTCTCCGTAGCAGCATTTGGTCTTAGCATGTTCGGTTTGAAAACAATCATCAGTGCAGCGATTCCAGTGTTGATGCTCTTGTATCCGTTAACGATTGTAATCATCTTGTTAGCACTTCTTCACAATGTGTTCGGTGGTCGTCGTTGCGTATACGCATGGACAATGGCTTTCACAATGATCTCTGCTCTTATGACTGGTCTTGAAACGGCAGGTATTGCACCTGTTGCATTGGAACAGCTCTTTACTCAATACATTCCATTCCAGGCTGCTGGCATGGGCTGGGTGAGCTTTGCGGTATTAGGCTTTGTTGTAGGTCTTATCCATAAAGGTCTTGTGTCCGAAAATAAATAAATAATATTAAAGGTTCTATACTTTCGTTTTGGGTGAAAGTATAGAACCTTTTTGTGTCTTAAGGGTTGGCATATAAAATTGATTTTGTGAGTAGAAGTTTCTATAATAAGAATATAGATAATGAATGAATGAAGGAAGGAAGATTTTATGCGTAGTACTCATTGTTTACCTAGTTATAGTTTTGGCGGTCATGAGGTGTTCGATGCTATTCCCAAATTTACAAAATTATATGGTAAGTCTGTAGCTATCATCGGTGGTGAGACAGCTCTTTCTAAAGCTTTGCCACACATTCGTCCAGTGCTTGATAAAGCAGGGATTAAAGTGCTAGATATTATTCACTTTGGTGGAGAGTGTACTTTCGCTCGAGGTAAGGAAATTGCACAAATGGCTTCTGTAAAAGATGCGGACTTTATGTTTGCTGTTGGTGGCGGTAAGGCCATGGATACGGTAAAAGTAGTAGCTCTAGAGTTAGATGATAAACCATTCTTTACAATTCCGACCATTGCCTCTACTTGTGCTGCAACGTCAGAAGTCGCAGCTGTATACACTGCAGAGCATACTTTTGATGACGTAGCCTTTGTAAATCATCCTCCTGTGCACTGCTTTATTGATGCTGATATTCTCGTAGAAGCACCAAGCCGTTACTTGTGGGCGGGAATGGGAGATACTATTGCAAAACACTATGAAACTCATCTTTCTGCTCGCAATCGTGAGCAAGATTATAATACTCAGTTAGGCCTTACTCTAGCTTCTATGTGTAGTGAACCAATTTTAGCACATGGTATACAAGCCTATAAAGACAGTCAAGCTAAAAAACGTAGTGATGCATTTGATACCATTGCTATGACTGTTATCTTTACTACCGGTATTGTATCGGGTTGTGTTCCTATGGCATATAATAGTAATATGGCTCATGCTGTATGTTATGGCTGTGTTACTAATAAAGAAACAGAAGAAAACCATTTGCATGGTGAAATGGTAGCATATGGCTTACTTATTTTGTTAACCGTTGACCAACAAATGAATGAATTACAACGGTGGTTGCCAATATACCGCGAATTAGGTTGGCCTACTAAACTTTCACAGTTAGGTCTTACTGCATCGCATATTCCTCAAATTGTTGAAAAGGCTACATCTGTTCATGATATTGATGTATCTCCGTACAAAATTACAGCAGATATGTTGACTAAGGCTATTCAATACATGGAATCTCTTGATTAATATAATTTGTAACCGTTTGTGTATGTTATGTGATGAGGTTATAAATGCGAAAAATTGTAAAGGGTGGCTTATATCGTCATTTTAAAGGCATGTACTATTATGTGTTAGATGTTGCAACTCATTCGGAAACGAGTGAACAGTTCGTAGTGTATCAAAAATTATATGATCAACGTGACTTATATGTACGACCACTAGATATGTTTTTGAGTGATGTGGATCAAAAAAAATATCCTGATGTAGAGCAGAAAGAGCGGTTTAAGTTAATGAGCGGACGTGATTAGGAGGGCCTGTGGAACAGAAATTTTTCTTTTTCGATATAGATAATACCTTAGCTGTGTGGCCGGAAGGTAAAATTCCTGACAGTGCTCAATATAGCTTAGATGAATTAAAGCGCCGTGGTCATAGGGTGGCACTAGCGACAGGCCGTATCCAAGTAGATGCAAAGCGTTTTGCGGAACAAGCGGGGCTTACAGATTTTGTAGCAGATGGCGGACATAGTGTTACTGTTAATAATGAACTAGTGTCCATGATTGGCATGGATCGTGATGCATGCATTAACTATTTGGAATATTTAGAGTCCCACAATATTCCTTGGGCTGTAACAGATCGGAATAAATTAGGCCGAATTACGCCGTATAAGGAAATATTAGATTGGCATCCGAATTGGGATGTTTTTAAAACGACAGTAGATCCTAATTTTGACTTTCATAATGTAGAAGAGTTTTATAAGATTTATGTGTTCTTTAAAGAAGGGGAAGAAGAGGAAAAAGAAATTGAGCATATGACGCATAAGCTCATTCGTTATGGCGATGGCTGTGTTTTATATGAACCAATGGAAAAAGCTTTGGGTATTCGCAATATGCTTGATTATTTTGGTATGAAACCTAATCAAGCCGTAGTATTTGGTGATGGATATAATGATTTATCTATGTTTAGGCCAGAATGGCTTAATATTGCCATGGGGAATGCACGTGCTGAATTGAAAGAAAAAGCCGATTATATCACTACCGACTGTGATAAGGATGGCATTTATAATGCGTGTAAGCATTTCAAGTGGATTGATTAGTTTGAGTTAATTCCTGTAAGTTATGTGAATTATAATGTCTGGTAACCGTAGCTACAGATTTGTGGTAGATTAATTAGTATAATGCGCTTAGATTCATACTTGTGTATTTATAGGAGAAGAGAAGTCATGAACAACAAACGCAAATTTTTTACCACTTTACTATGTGTAGCAACCCTGACGACAGGTCTATTGATTTCTGGTTGTAGTGTTAATAAGGTAAGTAATCTTGGCTCTGCTGTATCCTCTGTAGTCGGTGATAATGATGAGAAGGCGGCTGCAAAGCTTAATACTCTCATCGATGCAACTAACCAGTTCAATAGCAATAATGCGGTATTTGCTCAATTCCAAGCAGACGGTTTGGCTCAATTAAAAGGTGGCTTCCAAGAAGGTGCTATTACTAACCAACCTCACTATGACAGATTACAAGACGCTTTGGAAAAATCTAAAAAAGAAGGTTCTACATTCAAAGATCTTGATGCAGAACGGGACAATCTATTGAATGTTCTTAATGAATTAGTGCCAGTGTATAAAGAGTTGACTGCTTATAATGACTCTAAAGCCTATATGAACGATGGTGGTGCTAAAGGTAAAGAGTTAGCTGCTAAATATGTAGCCTCTGTAGAAAAATTTGATGCAGCGTATGCTAAATTTAGTGATGTTCTTACAAAAACTAACAATGAACAAACTCAAAAACAAGTTGAAAAATTGAAAAAAGAAGGCAAGAAAGGTTATGCGGCAGCCATGGAATCTACGCTTCGCTTGACTAACCTTGTAGAAAACCTTGAAAAAGCTCCTCAAAAAGCTGATAAGGCAGCTGTAGAAAAAGAGCTTTCAGAAATCGATGCATTGCTCAAGAGTGTGAATAATGATCGTGGCCAAGTTCTGGCTGATCGTTACAATTCCGTAGTCGGTTCAGTCCGTCAAGTACTTGCAGACTCAAACGAAAACAATCTTGACGAAATGATTCAATCCTTCAATGCTTATATTGATACCTATAACAGTACGAACCCAGAACAATTTGATGGTAAATAATAGATAATATATAACTGAAAGTATAAGGTTATATAAATTGGTAAATTTAATAATTATTTAAACCAAATTTTCTCTAAAACATGATATACTAAAAAAGAGCCGCTCACGGGTTGAGCGGCTTTTCTATGTGAATTTTACATACATGTTAGTATATACGATATATTTTTGGGGGAACTATGAACTGGAAACGCTTGGCTTTATGCGCAATGTTAGGGATTACAATGCTTGGGACAGCGGCATGTGGTACAAAAAGTGGGGAACAACCACAAGGAAATACTGTAAAAGCAGAAACGGTAGCTATGCCTAACTTCTCTAACGCACCAATTGCTGATGAATACGCCATTTTTGATACAAATTATGGTCAATTCAAAGTTCGATTGTTAGGCTCTAAAGCACCTATTACAGTAAAAAACTTTGATTACCTAGTGAAAAAAGGTTTCTATAATGGTGTTACATTCCACCGCGTTATCGAAGGCTTTATGATTCAAGGCGGGGATCCAGATGGTACAGGTGCTGGCGGTCCTGGTTATACAATTCCTGATGAGTTTTCCAATGATTTACACTTCAATAAAATGGGCGTTCTCGCTATGGCGAACCGTGGCCCTAATACAGGAGGCTCTCAATTCTTCATTACCTTAGGACCTACAGATTGGTTAGATAATAAACACACTATTTTTGGTACTGTTGTACAAGGTATGGACGTAGTTGAAAAAATCGGTAAAGTAAAAACAGGCCGTAATGATAAACCAGTAGAGCCAGTAATCATCAATACTATTACGTTGGAACCGATTACTGATGATGCAAAAAATGGCAAATAAGGAGGCCAAGTCTGAAGAGCGGCACTATGTGTACTTGGTGCGTTGCGCAGATGATTCCTTGTATTGTGGGTGGACCACCGATATTGAGCGCCGTATAGAGGCTCATAATGGGCTTATTCCAGGCGGTGCTAAGTATACGAGAGGGCGACGTCCTGTTGAATTGGTGTATTCTGAAAGCTTTCACAATAAACAAGATGCACAACGTAGAGAATATGCCATAAAACAGATGACAAAGACTAAGAAATTGCGACTTATTGAGGGTGCAAAATAGTCTTTGATTATGGTATAATATGATGATTAATTACTGCCATGGAGGTTGAAAAATGAAGCGGGTTCTAGTGTCCGTAAAAAGTGTACAACGAGATATGGACGGCAAGGATACCGTAGTGGAACTGATTTCCCCAGGTACATCACATGAAAAGGGTAATGCCCAGTATGTGCGTTACGAAGAATCTAGTGTGACTGGCTTAGATGGGGTAAAGACGACCATTAAAATCCATGATGACTCTATTGTATTGCTCCGAACAGGGGCTGTTAATATGCGTCATCAATATGTCCGTGGTGAAGAGCGCGAATCCGTGTATGAAACACCGTATGGTGATTTACACATGGCCGTGAATACTCATGAATTAACAGTAGACTTTCACGAAGGCGTAGGTCATGTTCATTTAGGATATGACATTTCCGTCGAAGGTGAATGGCAATTTTATAATCAGTTAGATATAGACGTGCGGGAGGATACAGAGCATGGACATGAAGGAAATCCTGAAATCGGGGATTGAACAGGCATTACAAGATACGATTAACAGCGGTGGTTTACCAGCTGGGGAATATCCAGAAATCGTTCTCGAAGTGCCACCTCAAAAAGAATTCGGTGATTTTTCTACAAATATCGCTATGCAATCCGCTCGTGTAGCTCGTCAAAACCCTCGTGCTATTGCAGAGGCTTTGATTAGCCATATGAATTTTGATTGGCTCGAACGCGCTGAGGTTGCTGGTGCAGGTTTCATCAATTTCTTCTTGAAATCTGATATGGTATACGATACGTTGAAAGCTATTTTAAATGCTGGCGATCAATATGGTGTTCAACCATTGCGTGCACGCGATACGATTCAAGTAGAGTACGTAAGTGCGAACCCAACAGGTCCGTTACATGTCGGCCATGGTCGTGGTGCTGCGTATGGTAGTGCACTTGTAAACTTGTTGCGTGCAGCAGGTTACAATGTACAATCCGAGTACTACATCAATGATGCGGGTAACCAAATCGATAATATGGCTATCTCCATTGAATACCGTTTCCAAGAGTTGCAAGGTGCTACATTAGTATTCCCACCTAAGCGCAACGAAGACGGCTCCATGCCTGAATTTGATATTCCAGAAGGAGCTCTCGTGTTCCCTGAAAATGGCTACCGTGGTCCTGATATTATCGAGACTGCAAAAGCTATTGCAGAACGAGAAGGCTTCGATAAATTAAATGCTATGAACGAAGCTGATCGTGTAGCATTGTTTAAAGAAGAGGGTTTAAAAGAAAAATTAGCTCGCTTAGAGGAAACATTAAGCAATTTCCGTGTTACTTTCGATAATTGGTTCTCTGAACGTACTGTCCATGAAGCTGATGAAATTCATCACTCCGTAGAGGCGTTAAAGGCTCTTGGCAAAGTGTATGAAAAAGACGGTGCATTGTGGTTGAAATCTACTGACTATGGCGATGATAAAGACCGTGTAGTTATTCGTGATAATGGAGTTCCTACATATTTAGCGGCAGATATTGCATACCACCGCAATAAATATGATCGTGGCTTCAAAGAAATGATTGATATTTGGGGCGCTGACCATCATGGTTATGTATGCCGTGTAAAAGCTGCTATGGCTGCTTTTGGGTATGACCCAGATAAGCTAACAGTATTATTGTTACAAATGGTAGCATTGTTCCGCGATGGACAACTCGTTAAATTATCTAAACGTAGCGGCGATAGCGTTACATTAGATGAATTGATTGAAGAGGTTGGCGTAGATGCATCTCGTTACTTCTTCTTGATGCGTTCTCTAGATAGCCAACTTGATTTTGATATTAACTTGGCTAAATCTCGTAGCAATGATAACCCAGTATATTATATTCAATATGCTCATGCTCGTATTCACAGCATTTACAACCAAGTGCGTGAAGCAGGCATTGCATTTGGTGATTATAGTGAAACTGATTTCACAACGCTTACAAGCGAAATGGAATTAGAATTGATTAAAAAATTAGCTGAATATCCAGAAGAGGTCGTTCAATCTGCCGAACATCGTGCACCACATCGTATTGCTCGTTACTTATTCGATTTGGCAAGCATGTTCCATTCCTTCTATCGTCAAGGTCGTATCATTGGCGTAGATCCAGCGTTGCAACAGGCTCGTCTAGGATTAATCACAGCGATTGCCCTCGTACTTCGTCAAGGCTTGGGTATTTTAGGTATTTCTGCTCCGGAAAAAATGTAATAGGTGGGAGGCATCATGGCAACTAAGTATATTTTCGTAACTGGCGGCGTTGTTTCTTCTCTTGGTAAAGGGATTACAGCAGCATCCTTGGGTCGCTTGCTTAAAAACCGCGGTTTCAATGTAACGATTCAAAAATTTGACCCATACATTAATATTGACCCTGGTACGATGAGCCCTTACCAACACGGTGAAGTATTCGTAACAGATGACGGTGCTGAAACTGACCTTGATTTGGGTCACTATGAACGCTTTATCGATATTAACCTTAGTAAACGTTCCAACATTACAGCAGGTAAAGTGTACTGGTCTGTAATCAATAAAGAACGTAAAGGTGATTACTTGGGCAGCACTGTACAAGTTATTCCACACATTACAAATGAAATCAAACAAAACGTATACCGCGTAGGTAAAGAGGATAACGCTGATGTAGTTATCACTGAAATCGGTGGTACTGTAGGTGATATTGAAAGCTTGCCATTCATGGAAGCTATCCGCCAAGTGAAAAAAGAAGTAGGTCGTAATGATGTACTTTACATTCACGTAACATTGGTGCCTTACATCAATGCAGCAGGCGAGTTGAAAACTAAACCTACACAACACAGCGTAAAAGAATTGCGCAGCATTGGTATTCAACCAGATATCTTGGTATGCCGCAGCGAAAAACACATTTCTGATGAAATGAAAGAAAAACTTGCTTTGTTCTGTGACGTAGAACCAGAAGCAGTTATTGAAAACCAAACTTGCAGCTCCATCTATGAAGTACCATTGATGATGCAAGATCAAGGTCTTGATGATATTGTTATCAAAAAATTAGGCCTTGAAGAACGCCCTTGCAATATGACTGAATGGAAAGAAATGGTTCATAAAATCTTGAACCCTAGTAAAGACATTACAGTTGCTATCGTTGGTAAATATGTAGCATTGCATGATGCGTATTTATCCGTAGTTGAAGCTCTAGATCATGCTGGTATTGCTACGGGTACTAAAGTGAATATTCGTTGGATTGACTCCGAAGAACTTGATGATACATCTGTAGATCCTAAAGAGGTATTTGATGGTGTTGAAGGTATCATCGTACCTGGTGGATTTGGTTCCCGTGGTGTAGAAGGTAAAATCCGCACAATCCAATACGCTCGTGAAAACAATATTCCATATCTTGGTCTATGCCTTGGTATGCAATCTGCAGTAATGGAATTTGCTCGCAACGTATGTGGTATGGAAGGTGCTACATCTAGCGAATTTGACGAAAATGCTAAGTACAAAGTAATCGACTTGATGAGTGATCAAGTGGATGTAGATAAAAAAGGCGGTACAATGCGCCTAGGTATCTATCCATGCAAAGTAGAAGCAGGTACAAAAACTCATGAAGCTTATGGTGAAGATTTGATTTATGAACGTCATCGTCACCGTTATGAGTTCAACAATGAATATCGTCAACAATTGACTGATGCTGGTCTTGTTATCTCTGGTACATCTCCAGATGGTCGTTTAGTTGAAAGTATTGAAGTGAAGAACCATCCATTCTTCATCGGTACACAAGCGCATCCAGAACTTAAATCCCGTCCAAATAATGCACATCCATTATTCCGCGGTTTCGTAGATGCGATTTTGGAACTAAAAAAATAGAGTAGAGCCATGGGATCTCTTTTATCTATTATAGGTATATTTATATTAGCTGCACTTAAATTAGAGCAGTTTGTATATGGTAAATCGGGTAAAGAACAATCTACAACTGGTCATATAGCACGGAGAGGGCTTGCTAATGTAGCGGGTTTAATCGCTTTTGATCATGCTACTGTAAGTAGTAAATCTATTGTAGTACGTAAAAAGAAGAAAGATGCTCAGAAATGAGCATCTTTCTTCTTTTTTATTCATATCGAAAAATATTGGAAAAATATATCGATAAATTTAAAAATAACACTTGCAATCTTGAATGATATTTGTTATTATATAGACAAAGATAGATATAGCAATGGTGTTAAGTGCACCAATACAAATATAATCATTACAATTTGAAACTCACACAAGGAGGACATGACATGTCTATTATTGGTAAACAACTTCCTGAATTTACTCTAGATGCTTTCAAAAAACCTGAATTAGTAAAAGTTAGTACTGCCGATGTGTTGGGCAAATGGTCCATCTTCGTATTCTATCCAGCAGACTTCACATTTGTTTGCCCTACAGAATTAGAAGACGTACAAAACTCTTATGCAGAATTGAAAGAACTAGGTTGCGAAGTTTACTCCGTATCTTGTGACTCTGAATTCGTTCACAAAGCATGGTCTGATGCTTCTCCAAGCATTAATAAAATCGAGTACTACATGTTAGCTGATAAAAAACATGAATTAGCTGATTTCTTCGACGTATTCCAAGAAGAATCTGCTATGGCTTACCGTGGTACATTCGTAGTAGATCCAGAAGGTTTCGTTCGTACAGCTGAAATCCATGATATGGGTATCGGCCGTTCTGCTGAGGAATTGGTTCGTAAAGTACAAGCAGCTCAATTCGTAGCAAAACATGGTGATCAAGTGTGTCCTGCACGTTGGAAACCAGGTAAAGACACATTGAAACCAGGTCTTGATCTAGTAGGTAAAATCTAATTTATAAATAACTTAAACGCTAGAATAATCTAGACAACTCCTCAAATGACAAAACGGGCGCGCATCGTTTTCCTGACGATACGGTAAGTCCCAATACCAGATGAACCCTCTCCAATTCATCATGGTAAACCTCATATAACAAACTACAAACTATACGCAAAAGGACTGGCCTTCGGGCTAGTCCTTTTGTGTTATGTAAAATAATTAATGTTTCGTTAGGTGTGATTGCAAGTCTAATAATATAATAAAATAAATCAATAATATAGGCTTAGGCCAATAAATATAAGGGTTTTAAATATCCCTTTGTAAAAGTAGGAAATAAGTTCTTGCATTTTTGAATTTAGTGGTCTATAATGAAATTAATTCCTAGTGATACACAAGGTTTTATAAATGAAGTAGGATAAGTGCTTTATAACATGGGGTGTGTTAGCACTAACTTTTACAAAGAGAGGCAAGATATATGAGGATTTCCACAAAAGGTCGCTATGCATTGATGGTTCTCATCGATTTAGCAGAGCAAGGTCAGGATAAACCGGTTTCCTTGCGATCCGTTGCAGAACGACAAGGTATATCTGAGAAATACCTTGAGGGTATTGTGGCTCGTTTGGGTGCCGCTAACCTAGTGGATAGTATTCGTGGTAAATACGGAGGCTATCGCTTATCTAAAAGCCCTAAAGAGTACACTATAATTGAAATTTTGCTTGCTACGGAAGAATCCATGGCTATCATCTCCACTCTTGATGAAGGGGTGAGTACTGATACAGTAATCAATGAAAGAACTGTTGGTTTCTGGGCAGGATTACAAAACTATATTCATGATTATTTAGAAAACGTAACTCTTCAAGATGTAATTGATGGGACTTACGCTAAACTTGATACAAAATATGACAATTGGGATGGTTCTATTTAATAAGGAGTGATTATTATGTCTAATATTGCAAAATCTTTCGTTGAATTAATTGGTAAAACACCTTTGTTGGCAGCTACACGTTTTGGTAAAAAATATGGCGCAGATGCAAATATCTTTGCTAAATTGGAATACTTTAATCCAGGTGGCTCTGTTAAAGATCGTATTGCTGCAGCAATTATTCAAGCAGCTGTTGAATCTGGTGAATTACAACCAGGTGGTACAATCGTAGAAGCTACATCTGGTAATACTGGTATCGGTTTATCCGCTGTTGGTGCTGCTCTTGGCTATAAAGTTGTAATCGTAATGCCAGAAACAATGTCCATCGAACGCCGTAAATTGATGCTTGGCTATGGTGCTCAACTCGTGTTGACTGATGGCTCTCTTGGCATGAAAGGTGCTATTGCAAAAGCTAAAGAAATCGTAACAGCTACAGCTGGTGCCATCGAGGCGGGTCAATTCGTAAATCAAGCAAACCCAGCAATTCACTATAAAACAACTGGTCCTGAAATCTGGCAAGATACAGATGGTACAGTAGATATCTACGTAGCTGGTGTTGGTACAGGCGGTACTTTGACTGGTGCAGGTCGTTATTTAAAAGAACAAAACCCTGACGTAAAAGTTGTGGCTGTTGAACCAACTGATTCCCCAGTATTGTCCAATGGCAAACCTGGTCCTCACAAAATCCAAGGCTTAGGTGCTGGCTTCATTCCTGATACTTTGGATACTAATATTTACGATGAAGTAATTCAAGTAACTAACGATGATGCATTCGCTACATCTCAAGCATTTGGACATACAGAAGGTATCTTAGTTGGTATTTCCTCTGGTGCTGCTCTTTGGGCTGCTCAAGAATTGGCTAAACGCCCTGAAAATAAAGGCAAAAACATCGTAGTAATTCTTCCTGATACAGGTGAACGCTACTTGTCCACTGCATTATTCCCAGAAGTATAATAGAATATGATTAGTGAAAGCAATAATCTGCCTTTCCTGATATAGTAGAGCCCCTCGGTAGAGGGGCTTTTTCTAATGTTACAATTTTATATAAGAAAAAGGAGCTACTAGATAGCTCCTTTTTTGTTATGGTATGTATTTAGTTGTTATTATCTACCGTTTTTAACGATATTGTCCATCCAGTTGAATAATTCATCTAAATCATAGTCGCCAGAATGATCTACACCAAATGGTGTTGCCATATCTACGTTGTACCCAAGGTTTTGAGCACGTGTACCTACGATCAATGGGATGGCTACGGATGTATTGCTATCAGCTGTACCATAGCGAATACGATAGTAGCGTGCATTTGTCGCTGCTGGAGAACCGAGATAGTTCATTGGGTTCATCATAGTAACGATTTTAGCATTTTCTACGTATACATCTTGGTTAGGTGTTGTATCGTGTAATGCAGCAGTAATTGTAAAGTGATTATTATCTGTAGCACTTGTACCGAATAGATTATTCTCTCCAGAGTCATTAGAACGGGAGTCGAATGCACCTGGTGCTTTAGAACGACTTACAAATTGATTATAAGCTTCCCAGTTAATATCTTTTATAGCGCCTGTTTTATTATCTCGTACAAAGTATGTATGTTTAGATAAATCAGTACCTTTAGCTTGTGCTTTATTTGCTGCATCGATGATGAATGCTTTCACATAATTTTTGAAAGTACCATTGCCATTCTTATCTAGTTTCAATACACGCCCCATAGAGTCATGTAATTGTAAGTTATTTACGTATTCTGGGAAGTGTTCGCTTAGTAAGTTAGAGTATGCTACATCATCAGCATTCAAGTTTACACGTTGCGTTGTACGTTGCGGAGGAGCTGTATTGCCACCTACGTTGGCTTGAGGCAATTCACCTTGGCCCATCGTTACTTTATTGAAAGATGTAATACCTTTATAGCTCCATTCATAGGCCATATCAGCCGCATCAAGGTTTGTAATAGGTGCATAGGCAGAAACTGCATATACATTGGTTGCCGCTGTAGCAGCACCTAATGCTTGTAAATATGGTTGGAAGTCAGAGTTGTTACCAGTGGCACCTTGCAATAAGGATACAGCACCACCAGCACTTGTACCATTAGTGATGATACGATTTGCATTACCTGGCATTGTGGAATCGTTAGCATGTAAGTATGCTGTGGCAGCTTGTAAGTCAACAATAACTGCAGGCGCTTTACCGATAAAGTTGCCATCGGATGCTTTATTTGTACGACCGCGTGTAGCCGGGGAAGCTACTACATAGCCACGGGATAATGCGTAAAGAACACTATTAGGTTTGCCATTTTCCACTTTTGGAGTCATAGCTTGGCTTGGCATATAACCACCTACCGCATTTGGCATGAAGATAGGGGCTGTTTGCGTATTGTAACCATTTATAGTGCCATTGTTGAAGTATTCTTCTGGTACATAAATGTTCATGTACTGTTGATCGATATCGATTGGATTAGCCACGTAAGGGATATATTCGAAGGCGCGATATTTGATTTCCTTATTATCCACAGTAGTAGACATGGATTCGTAATTCTTCACGTCGAAAGCAAGGCTAATCTTCGCAGAGGTATCGGCTTGCAATGGCGGTTCTATTGGTTGAGAAAGAATATTTTTTTCTTCATTTACACCAGTACCTTTTGTGGAAGCTTCATTACGAGCATCTACATAAGATTGAGGTAATTTATTTTCTTGAGCTTTAGCTTGTGCCTCAGCTTCGGCTTTAGCTTTAGTTTTTGCTTCTGCCTCAGCCTGAGCTTTAGCGGCAGCTTCAGCTTGTGCTTTAGCTTCAGCTTCGGCTTTAGCTTTTGCTTCTGCCTCAGCCTGAGCTTTAGCGGCAGCTTCAGCTTGAGCTTTAGCTTTTGCTTCTGCCTCAGCCTGCGCTTTAGCAGCGGATTCAGCTTCTTCTTTTGCTAATTGTTCAGCAGCTAAACGTTCTTGTTCTTCTTTAATTGCAGCTTGTCTAGCCATTTCTGCTTGTTGTGCTGCAATGCGATCTTGTTCAGCTTTGAGTGCCGCTTCACGCTCAGCTTTAGCTTGTTCGGCAGCAATACGTTGTTGTTCAGCTTTCAAAGCTGCTTGACGTTCTGCCTCAGCTTGCTCTGCTGCGATACGCTCTTGTTCAGCTTTTATAGCCGCTTGACGTTCTGCCTCAGCTTTAGCAGCAGCTTCTGCACGTTGGCGAGCAGCTTGTTCAGCAGCAATACGTTGTTGTTCAGCTTGCATAGCCGCTTGACTTTGAGCTTCAGCTTGCTCTGCTGCGATACGCTCTTGTTCAGCTTTTAGAGCCGCTTGACGTTGCGCCTCAGCTTGCTCTGCTGCGATACGTTGTTGTTCCGCTTGTATAGCCGCTTGACGTTGAGCTTCAGCTTGCTCTGCTGCGATACGTTCTTGTTCAGCTTGCAAAGCCGCTTGGCGTTGAGCTTCAGCTTGCTCTGCAGCCATACGTTGTTGTTCCGCTTTTAAGGCAGCTTGATGTTGAGCTTCAGCTTGCTCTGCGGCAATACGTTGTTGTTCCGCTTGTAAAGCCGCTTGTCGTTGAGCCTCGGCCTGTTGTTGTGCAATGCGGCGTTGTTCCTCTTGGATACGAAGACGTTCTTGCTCAGCAGCTTGACGTTGTGCTTCAGCGATACGAGCTTGTTCAGCTTGCTGTGCAGCGATACGCTCTTGCTCGGCTCTTAGAGCTGCTTGACGTTGAGCTTCAGCTTGCTCGGTAGCTAAACGTTGTTGTTCAGCTTGCAAAGCCGCTTGGCGTTGAGCCTCAGCTTGTTGCTGTTCCGCTTGCATAGCCATTTGACGTTGTTGTTCTGCTAGAATTACAGCTTGACGCTGAGCTTCAGCTTGTTTTTGAGCAACCATTTGCTGATCAACTTGGTTTGTACCTGCTTGTTGTGCGGCTTCTTCTGCTGCTAATTGAGCTAATCTTTCACGTTCTGCACGTTGAATATCTCGAATAGTTAATTTTTGTTTTGCTACAACGGCTTTAGTTTGAGTTGTATTAGCAATAACTAAAGGAGTTGTAGATTCTTGTTGAACCATTACAGGAGTACGTTGTACCTGTGTCGTTTGCACTTGCTGTTTGCCATCAACTTGTTTTTGTACTGTAACAGGTTCAGTTTTACGTTGTACGTTCATCAAGCTATGCATGGCCAATGTTGGTTCCATGACAGCATTAGTTTGTTTGTTAACAACATATTGTGGTTGTGAAACGGCCCGTTGTTGATCTGATAAAGCTTTTGCAATATCATTTACAGGTACTGGACGTACACGCGGTATTAATGGTGTTACCTTTGGAACTGATTGTGTAGTTACAGGGGTAGGCTGAGTTGCCATAGGTCGTACGACTGGAGCAGCAACATTATTATTGCCTTGAGCCGTTGATTCAGTGGTAGTGTTCGAACCTACCAAATCATTCATGTTGAGGGTAGGGGCTGCGTGGGCAACACCACCCAACGCTGCAGCTGCAAAAAATGCAGCGGTAACCTTACGTTTCCTAGATGATTTCATGAATTACTCTCCGAACTAGAATTGAAAAAAATAATTTATAATTTTAAAATTTATTTATATTTATATAGTTTAACATAAATCGATATATTTGTACAATTTATAGAAGAATAGATGAATGCTGGATGAGTACGAAGAAGATAAACTTAGAAAAATATAAATAAATTTAAAGTACGTAGAATAGCAATCATTACTTTTATATTATCTATAATGATTTGAAATGGCATTTTTCGTATGTGTACATCTTTCTATAAAATATGATATGCTTTTTGTAATTTAGCTGAGTTTTGATGATAAAGGAGAGAATATGATTAGAAAATTCTTATTAGCCTGTATGGTGTTGAGTGCTTTTACTATACAGACACAAGCGATATCGATTAATGAGTTAAATAGTTCACCACAGTTTAAAAATGTATATGAGAAAACATATTCTTATGATGATAATTCAAGTAATAGGGATATATTCTTTTTAAATACCTATTCTGTGGAAAGTTTAGAGTATGCAGCTCCACATTATAAGCTTAAAGGTACTATTTATTCTGTTAGCGAACGGACTCGTGGTGAGGCTATTACGGAATATGAATTGACTGCCACCTATAATACGAATTACTCGTTAGCTAGTCTAATACAAGCTCAGCAGAGTGTAAAACCATCACCAGCTATGTATGCAGTGATTAAGGCTGCACAAGATGAGTCTGGTATACAAATTGAATTACAAGCGGTCAAACGATACACTTGGGATGGCACTGTGGTTAATAGCCCAGCTAGATTGCTACATCAATCACGACCACTTGATCGTAGTCGTTCCGATCAAGATCTCTTTGCTATAGCAGATGCCATGTTTGTCGTTGCATATCAGCAGCATTTTGATGATATTGTGGTGAAATGAGGTACCTTATGAAACGTTTCTTATTTTTTATGGCACTACTATGTATTTGGTGTATTTCTTTTAATTCTGTAAAAGCTGTTTCTAATGCTGAACTACAAGATACAAGTCGTTTTGAACATATCGTTTCTAAAGGTGATACAGGTGGTGGAGATGGTAAATATATTGAGTTGAGTACACTTAAAGATGTATCTACAAGTGGTAGTACAAAAAGTGTAGAGGCTAAAATCTATGTTGTTTTGCCTTCGTCAGATTTGGTTCGAGAATATACAATTCATTATGACTATAATCTAAATTATTCCTTTGCTCATTTAGTGGCAAAAGTTCCAGAATTTAAACAGCAATTTCCGGATTTCTACTTAGGTGAAATATGGAATATAAAAATGGATAATTCTGGTATTGTAGGGACTGTTAAGGCTCAACAGGACTATACTCTTAATGGTGAAAGCAAACCAACAAAACCTGGTTATAAAGGGTATGAGCATGTTACTTTCCTAACGCCTACAGACTTTGATTTTGAAAGCTATCATGTAGCAAATCAAGTATTCAAAAAAGTTTTCGGTGTATTTTATGATGATGTAATTCGATAGTTTGTATAAGAAAAGGACTAGAACATTTTGTTCTAGTCCTTTTACCGTATATAGTATTTTTCTATAAGTGTGGTTTTTAGCTATAGGTAGTAGTATAACCTAGCTTTCACAATTATTTTTTTAGGCTTGGTTTTACAAGTGCCAAGATGAAGCAAGCCACAACGGAACCGATTGCGATGGATGCAAGGTATAGAAGTGGATTACCAATTGTAGGTACTACGAAGATACCGCCGTGTGGAGCGCGTAATGTACATTCGAAGAACATGGATAATGCACCAGCTGTACCAGCACCGATGATGCAAGCTGGCAATACGCGAACTGGGTCGGCTGCTGCAAATGGGATAGCACCTTCTGTGATGAAGGAAAGGCCCATAATATAGTTTGTAATACCAGATTTGCGTTCTGCTTCTGTGAAGCGGCTAGGGAAGAATGTAGTACAAAGAGCGATTGCCAACGGAGGAACCATACCGCCTGCCATTACAGCAGCCATGATACCATATTCGCCAGTCGCAAGAGCACCTGTACCGATAACGTAAGCCGCTTTGTTTACAGGACCTCCCATATCAACGGACATCATAGCGCCAAAGATGAGGCCTAACAATACGCGGCTAGTAGTGCCCATAGATTGCAAGGAGTCCATTAACCAGTGGTTAAGTGCGGACACAGGAGGGTTGATTACGAAGGTAATAGCGAGGCCGATGAACAATACACCGAGTACAGGATAGAAGAGAACTGGTTTTGTACCTTCTAATGCTTGAGGCAAACCAGATACTAATTTCTTAACTAATAATACTAAATAACCTGCTGCAAAGCCGGCGATTAATGCGCCAAGGAAACCAGAGCCGCCTTGGTTAGCTAATAAGCCACCAACAAAACCAGCTACAAGACCTGGGCGATCAGCAATACTCATAGCGATGTAACCAGCTAATACTGGTAACATGAAGCCAAAGGATGCACCGCCGATTTGCATTAAGAAGCCAGATAAAGGTGTGCCGGAACCGAAGTTTTTAGGGTTCGCAGGATCAAATGTATCGAACAAGAATGCAAGGGCAATCAAGATACCGCCACCAATAACAAATGGCAACATGTGAGATACACCATTCATCAAGTGTTTGTAGATTTGACGACCTACGCTGTCAGATGCGCTAGCAGCGATTTCAGCCGCTTCACGGTCTGCCGCTGATGCTTGGTATACAGGTGCTGTGCCAGCCATTGCTTCTGTTAAAAGCTCTTCTGCTTTATTGATACCGTTCGCAACCTTTGTTTGAATCATAGGCTTGCCGTTGAAGCGTGCCATTTCTACTTGACGGTCAGAAGCGACGATGATGCATTTAGCATGAGCGATTTCTTCTGCTGTAAGAGCATCTTTAACACCAGAAGCACCATTTTTCTCAACCTTTAAGGAAATGCCCATTTCTTTGGCTTTTCGTTCTAAAGATTCAGCAGCCATGTAGGTATGAGCAATACCAGTAGGGCAACCAGTTACAGCCAATACATCGTAGTGCGGTTTATCTACAGAAATCTTAGGAGCCACTTTTTCGATAGCTTCCGTAGCTTTAGCTTCGATAGCATCGGTAATACTTGGAGTCTCTTGAGATTCTGGTTGTTTGATATATCCTTCAACGGATGGGTCAAAGTTACCTTGCTCTTTAGCTGTTACGAGTTCCAAGAAACGTTCTACAGTTGGTGCAGCGATGAGGGCTTCTTTGAAATCAGGGTCGATAACCATCATAGCTAATTGGCTCAATACCTCTACATGAGTGTCAGCAGCGCCTTCAGGGGCAGCAATCATGAAGAATAAACGAGACGGTTGACCGTCGAGTGCCTCAAAGTCTACGCCGTGAGGCACAACCATAGCTGCTAGGCCTGCTTCTTTTACGCCTGCGGATTTAGCATGTGGTGTAGCGATGCCGTCACCAAGGCCGGTGGAGCCAGATTCTTCACGAGCGAAAACGGCGGCTAAGTACTCACCTTTGTCGATGAGGTTGCCACCTTTTTCCATTAATTCACCTAAGGTATAAATGGCGTCGGCCTTTGTAACAGGGTCTGCATTTAGCAGGACGGATTGAGGTTTTAATAAATCAGTGATTTGCATATGTGTACTCCTTGATGCAAATAAAATGTAAAACTAGTTAACTCGTACTTGTGAAAGTAATGCTTCTACTTCTTGAAGTGTAGCGAGGTTTTCAGAGTAAGCGGAGGCAGAGCCACTGGAGATACCCCAGTATAGAGCCTCTTGTAGGTCGCCTGTCTTTTCAAAGCCTGTAATAAAGCCTGCTACCATGGAATCGCCGGCGCCTACAGAATTTACGAGTGTCCCCTTAGGGGCAGGGCTCGTATATACAGTGCCATCAGCTGCGACCAAGATAGCTCCATCACCAGCCATAGAGATAAGCACATGCTGTGCGCCTTTCTCTTGCAATGCTTTGGCAGCTTCTACGAGGTCCTCCTTTGTAGAAAGGGGGCGACCAAAGATTTCGCTAAGCTCATGATTGTTAGGTTTAATCAAGAACGGTTTATATGGCAATACTCGTGTAAGTAAATCCTTTGTAGCATCTACGACGATACGAATATTTTTATGTTGCAAGCGTTCCATAATGAGCTCGTACATATCGCTTGGTAAGCTAGAAGGAATGCTGCCTGCAAGGATTAGTGTATCCTTATCTGTCAATGTATCGAGCTGTTTGTAAAGTGCTTCTAATTCGTCATCCGAGATAATTGGTCCACGGCCGTTGATCTCTGTTTCCTCATCAGAAGCTTTCACCTTAACATTGATACGAGTTAATCCTTCGCGGAGTCGAATGAAATCTTCTTTTACGCCGAAGCTATTGAGCTGCGTAACAATTTCTTCACCTGTAAAGCCGGCGATGAAACCGAGTGCCGTTGTATCCATGCCCAAGTTGTTGAGAACGATAGATACGTTGATGCCCTTGCCGCCACCAAGTACGTATTCTTGGGTGGTGCGATTAATGGTACCGGTCTTGAGTTGCTCAAGTCGTACGATATAATCGAGGGCTGGGTTAAAGGTAATGGTGTAAATCATACAAATTCCCCTTTAAGATAAATTATTAGCTTATGATTGGTTAATCTTGTAATTAGCGTAAATTTGATTGATTTTGTAATTAGCCTATGATTGATTGATCTTGATTCCGTAGTCGTAACCAGTAAAGGAGTGGTACGAGATATAGGAAGAAGGCGAATGGTACATAGCCAGCTGTACTAGTACCTATCATAACTACAGGTACATAAGCAGCGATGTTCCATGGTAATAGTGGAGCAATGAGAATGCCACTGTTTTCAAAGTCGAGCATCACATCTTCATCTTGAATACCCCGTTGAGCGTAGGTAATACGCATAATAGAATGTGTCATTACAACTGCAATAGCTTGGCTACAGCCAACAGCGCCGGTTAAGAGTGCGAGACCTACATTGGCAGCAAATACATCGCTCCGCGTTTTAGCTCGCTCTAATAGTTGTCTAACATCATTCCAGAAGCCAACCCCTTCAAGCATGCCTGAAATAGCAGTGGCCATAAAGATGGATAGGGTAGGAATGAACATTGTTTGCAGCCCACCGCCATGAATGATGTCTGCTAGTGGATTATAATGTGGTAGTTTAAAGCCTGTTAAGGTATACCAGCCTAAATCAGAAAGGGTAGCCCCTTGATTTGTATAAGCCAGAATGGCTGCGGCTAATGCGCTGAGGCCGATAGGCCAACGGATAGATACTTTCAAAGGCAATAAAGCGATGACGATAATCACTGGAATCCACAATGTCCAATCAATATTGAAGATAAAGTGGATTGTATCGGATAACAAACTATTTTCATAGTTTAGAGGGAACCACTGGGATAGTATCAGGTAGAGCACTGTAGAAATAACAAGTGCAGGTAGTCCCGCTTTAAACATAATTGGTATATTACTAGAAATCTTAGTATGTGTTAAGGCTGCCACCAGTGATGCGCTAGATGACAATGGGCCGTTGCGATCACCAAAGTATGCACCGGCTATAATGGCACCAGCTACGATATTCTCTGGAATATTACCGGCTCTTGCCATCGTGATGAGTACAATGCCTATGGTGCCTACAGTACCGAAAGCTGTACCTAATATCATGCTAACAATCGCTGTTAATAAGAAGGCACAAGCAATAAAGAGGGATGGATCAATCAAGTCGATGCCGGTGGCGATAATCATAGGGATAATGCCTGCTGCTTGCCACATAGCAATGAGCCAACCGATAAGCAAGAATATTTGCATTACTACAATCGAGCTTTTTGCACCTGTCCATGATAGGTTTAGCAGTTCTTTTGGTTGGTATCCTTTGCGATAGAATACATAGGCCATGATGCACCATACCACTATCAAGGCGTAACCAATAGCAATACCGTTAGCTACGGCGATGATAATGACGAGGATAGATATGAGTAAACCTATGAGCGACTCCGTATTTTTCGGCATTAGAGAACGGCCTTGTTGATACTTTAGAAACGCATTTAATATGAGTTGTAACCACTTCATTTTAATCGATAGGAAGTTCTGTTTCGAAGACTTCCTCAGCAGGGCCAGTCATGAGCACCGTGCCATCCTCCAAGTATGAAATATGTAATGTTCCTAAATAGAGCTCTACATCTACTTCGCGACCGGTTAAGCCTTTTTCAAAGGACATAACAGCAGAAGCACAAGAGCCTGTACCACATGCTAAGGTAGCGCCGGCACCGCGTTCCCATGTGCGAACCTTGATGTGCTTATCATTTACTACCTCAATGTAGTTAACATTTGTATTGGATGGGAATGCATCGTGTTTTTCAATGATAGGACCTTGTGTCGTTACAGGCGCCTTTGTAATGTCATTGATATACACCTCTGTATGAGGCACGCCGAGTAATACGGAGCTTACCGTTACTGTTTCGCCGTTTACATCGAGGTCTACGTCGATAACCTTATCCATATTTACATCCATCGGAATGTCTTGGGCTGCAAAGAATGGCTTGCCCATGTCTACTGTAACTTGTGTGACTATACCATTTTCGATAGTTAAGGTAGGTTTCATTACACCGGCCAAGGTTTCGATAGTGAAAGTTTCTTTTGTAGTTTCACCGTGTTCGTAAGCATATTTGGCAAAGCATCGAATGGCATTGCCGCACATTTCTGCTTCACTACCATCAGAGTTGATAATGCGCATGCGCACATCACAGGTTTTTGAAGGAACTAGAATGGCAAGACCATCAGCACCGATACCAGTACGACGATCGCAAAGGCGAATCGCCAAATCAGTATAGTCCTTGTTAGCACCTTGAGGGTCGGCAAAGAGGATGAAATCATTGCCAAGACCATGCATTTTAGTTAATTTCATAAAGTCTCCTATCAATAAGTAAGACTTTCACCATGAAGCCTGTGAAAGTCTCATATGTATATTATTATATATTCTATAATATTATATCATAAATGACCCTTAATTATGTGGTGGAACTTTATAAAATTATAGCGAAATAGACGAAAAATTAACCTTCTTTTAGTTCCGAGCTAAATTGATTGATGCGTCAAAAACAACCCATGTGGGATGCCGCTTAAGGCTGATAGATGTTGTCTAATTACTTTATTGTTTGTCAGAGAAATGATAAAATATAGAGTAATGTAGTTTATCGTAATAGAAAGAGGAACACATATGCGAATTCAAGGGATTTCTGGATCTCGTGGCGTTGCAGTAGGCAATGTATATAGATATATTCAAGAGGAAATTGTCATTCCTGATTACACTGTAGCAGAGGATCAAGTAGAAGCGGAAATTGGTAAGTTCGCTTCTGCTATGGCAGCTACCTTAAAGCAATTAGATACAATTCGTCAAAAGGCGTTGAAAGACATGGGCCCTGAAGAGGCGGCTATTTTCGAAGCGCATATGCAAATCGCGCAAGACCCATCCTTGTCTGATGGTATTAAATCCCTTGTTGAGACTAGCCATACAAATGTTGTTGCGGCTACAGCTCAAACCATTGAAACCTTTGCGAATATCTTCCTCGGTATGGAAGATCCATATATGCGTGAACGCGGTGCAGATATCAAAGATATTGGTGATCGTTTGATGCGCAATATGTTAGGCATGAACCCTCGTGGTTTATCCCATATTTCTGGGGCGGTTATCTTGGTGGCTCATGATTTGGCCCCATCTGATACAGCCTCTCTTGATAAAAATGTGGTAAAAGGCATTGTAACAGCTGCTGGTGGTCCTACATCTCATGCGGCTATCATGGCGCGCACCTTGGAAATTCCTGCCGTTATGGGCGTTGGTGATATTGAAGGCTTCGTAGATGGCGAGAAAGCAGTTGTACTTGGTACAGATGGTATTGTGGAAACAAATCCATCTGATGCGGAGTGGATTGAATATACAAATCAAGCGGCTGCATACCAAGAGGAATTGAAACGCTTGCGCGAATCTGCCAATCTTGAAGCTACAACAACTGATGGTCATCATGTAGAATTATTCGGTAACATCGGTAAGTCGAAAGATGCTAAACATGCTCTTACAATGGGCGCACAAGGTATCGGCTTATATCGTACAGAATTCTTGTATATGGAAAACGATGAGTTACCAACAGAAGATGTACAGTTTGAAGAATATAAAAAGGTTGCAGAAGATATGCAGGGCCAACCTGTTATTATCCGTACCATGGATATCGGTGGCGATAAAGAATTGAAATGCCTTGATTTGCCAAGTGAAATGAATCCATTCCTTGGTTATCGTGCGATTCGTATTTCCTTGAACCGTCCGGATATCTTTAAAGTACAATTACGTGCGTTATTGCGTGCTAGTTCCTTTGGCGATATTCACATCATGTACCCTATGATTGCTTCCGTAGAAGAAGTGAAACAAGCGAATGCTATGCTCGAAGAATGTAAGGCAGAACTTACAGCTGAAGGCAAAGAATTCAACAAGGATATCAAGGTTGGCATTATGATCGAAGTACCAGCGGCGGCTGTTATTTCTCCAATCTTAGCAAAATATGTGGACTTCTTCAGTATCGGTACAAATGATTTATGCCAATATACACTGGCGGTAGACCGTATGAACGAGTCTATTGGTTCTCTATATCAACCATTGCATCCAGGTGTATTACGTCTTATCAAGCATGTTATCGATGCGAGCCATGAACAAGGTAAATTTACAGGCATGTGCGGTGAACTTGCTAGTGACCCTGTAGCTACAATGATTCTATTAGGCCTTGGCCTTGATGAATTCTCTATGACAGCGTCATCTATACCACTTATTAAGAAAATCTTGCGTTCCGTTTCTAAAGTAGAATGTGAAGAGGTGGCTAATAAAGTACTTACTATGGATACAGCTGAAGAAATTACAGACTATGCTAAATCTGTACTAGCTGAAAAAGACTTATTATAATTCTGTATAACTCTAAGAAAAGTGTTAAGCTCATCAGTATATAGCAAAGAACTTTTTATATACTTGAATTAAAATGCTTGAAATTGATACAATATATCTATTAGAACGTATGGGATAGGTACTACCTATCGAGATAGAAAGAGGTTATCATGAAAGAATTAACAGTAGAAATTATTAACGAATCTGGTTTACATGCTCGTCCTGCTACAGCTTTCACACAATTGGCTGCTAAATACGCTTCCAAAGTGACAATCGCTGCTAACGGTAAAACAGCTGATGCTAAATCCATCTTAACTGTATTGACTTTGGGCGCTACAAAAGGCACATCTGTTACATTGACAGCTGACGGTGCTGACGAAGACGATGCACTCACTGCATTGAGCGAATTCTTAACAACTAATCACGACTAATACTTTGTGGTAATATAAAGGACTCTACGAATGTAGAGTCCTTTTTTCTTGAGCCATATATGATGGATGCTTTAATTAGAGTTGATTTTTGTGGGTTATAGGACAAAAAGTGTTGCTATTTTAGTCCCAAAGATTGGTAAATAGGCG